>Ga0209185_1000014_pt1 | contig 402202 bp, 338 predicted proteins | sample SidtaG_2_FD_187425 | JGI IMG/M metagenome (GOLD analysis project Ga0209185, IMG submission 187425) | Marine algal microbial communities from Sidmouth, United Kingdom - Sidmouth_Asex2 metaG (SPAdes) (version 2) | ecosystem: Host-associated > Algae > Red algae > Unclassified | place: Sidmouth...
CTGTTCGTTCTCTTTCAAGGCCTTGATGATCCGGCTCTCTGTAAACTTGCTTTTTTTCATGTGACAGTCAAAATTTAAAGTTAGAAAATTCTAATTTTAAGCTGTCCTATTTTTAGGGAAGGCTACATTTTTAGGGAAGGCTACAATGCGACTCCCTTTTTTTGTAATCTTTAACTGTTACCATGGTTTTTTTAGATTAGATTAAACATTGCGGGGGGGTCTTCCCCCACCCTAAGATTGGGGAGGGGTGTTTTCTTAATTAATAATCTCGAGACTACTTATAGTACTTTCAAAAAAATTAAAAAATTTTAAATCGGAGATACTCCATGGTAAAGCAAACAACCGTAGAAGGTTTCGAAGGTCTTTTCTGAATGTCGACCTTGGGCATCAATTCGCCTATAAAATTGAGGGGGTTTATCAACTTTCTCGTACGTAGCATAGGGTTTTCCCATCCTATTTTTATAAATAACGATAGTGTAGAAGAGTTTGTTTTGGCATGAAAATCCCCTTGTTATTTCGAACCTTTCATCTACATATTCTTCGTATCGACATTCCATCCTAATTCAGTTAATTTTTTCATAATTCATAGTCCGGCATAGATGTACCCCTATTTAAATGCCATTTTTCCCATGTAAGGTCTGATTCGTCTAACGAGTAGTTATCCATTATCAAGATACTCCCGACCCTGAGTTTTTTAGAATCGTTCATAAGTCGTTGTACCAATAAATTGTTACACCAAACCTTTAGTAATTCATCATCGTCGTCCTTATCTAATTTATATAGCGATTTTATTTTGCCCATCAATTCCTCTTCCCATAAAAACGATTTGTCTTGAAAAATCGCAAATATCTGTTCTTCATATTGGTAGCCTACCTTTCTCATATTCCTATACATAAGCTCCATTTCTTGTTCTTTGTTTCTTTCGAGATTCTCGGCATGGGATTTTCTAATAACTTTAACCTCATCGGGGTTGTTTAAAATTTCTTTTATTAAATGGTCAACTGCTCGCGGAGAACGGATGCCTAGATTTTTTTCGTACAATAATTCCTGTATTTTGTCACTATTCTCAATTAAGAATTCGTCGTTCTTTTTTTTATTTTTTTGTCTCTGGATTAATCTAAAATAAAGTGCAAAGAAAATGACAAAAAGAAAAACGACTCCAAGACCTGAAAAAATATCTATCATAATTTTAGTTTTGAATTTTAGACTACCATTTGCCTACAGAATTTAACTTGTTATTGAGTTGGAAATCCTTCTCAAAAAAATCATGGGTTTTAATTAAACTGCTTTTTTAAAAATAGGCATATATGCCTATATAAAAAACATAGAACTCCGCCATTTTTAGCATGTGGAGAAGTTCAAAGAAAAAGCATTCCTTACCGCCTTTGGTTCGAACCTCAGAAAGTTGAGAAAATCAAAGGGATACACCCAAGAGGACCTTGCCAACGAACTTGGAATTGAAATTTCTCAGATTAGCCGTATTGAAAGAGGTAAAATCAACACATCGATCTATATGGTCAGAAGTTTATCGCTAGCACTTGGATGCTCAATCGAAGTCTTATTCGAATTGGATAAGTGAGGTTTTATGACCAGGCCGGAATATTCTAGTTTCATTCCCATTAACAATATTATCGTTTGTAAACCAATATTATGCGCATTATGTACACCTCATTTTCAGCAACCATTAGTAAACGAACTAATTAATCGAAATACATCTTAAATTTATAATACTTCTGACCTGTTGTAGTTCATTAGTCTTGACGTTTTCGAATTTATAAATTCTTTTATAATTATCTTTTATTGTAAGTTCCTCTATTCTAAAATGTTGATTATTCAATCTGCCTGCAGAAATTGCAATATTCCCTTTTGTAGAACACAAATCGACGGCAGAGGTAACTTCCGATGATAAATATTTCAAATAATTTTGATAATCCTCATTTTTACCAGTCTTTGTGTTTTCGTCTATTTTTAGTCTAAAAAATTCTGTTTTCTCATCTCGGTAGTCAACTACAAATTGCATTTTATATTTATTATTTTCAATGTCGAGATTATCCCTAAACCACCAATTTAAAAATGGGTTGCTATTTCTGCCAGAAGGATCAGAATCCTTCGGATAAAGGTTAAGGCTCCATGTAATAACCCCTTTTTTAAAATTGCTTAAAAAGCCCCTATACTTCGGTTCATTTTTTATATCAATTGAGGCTTCTATAGGGTCTCCGTTCAATGTAATTTTTTGCCCGGGCTTGAGTTTTTCTATTTGTTTCCTAAAATCTGGCAAAAACTCTTCAAAACGATCTGGACTTATCTTTAGTCGAAGAGTTAAAATTTCAAATTCGGTAGGTAGTGGGCTGGATAGTTTTTTAAATTCATCTTCCCTTCTAACATCATTCACTCTATCCTTGTACTCCGCCTTCATTTCAGTATTGATCTTAACCATATGAGCAGCATATGCCGATAACGAAATCGCCACGGCACTAAAAACCGCAGCAATTAGATTAACGTTTGACCATAACTGAATTGCCCTATTATAATCAATTTCTCCCATTACAAATATTTGCTTAAAAATAAGTAAATAATCCTTTAAGCCTTTGCCCACTCCCTCTAAGTCAAATAAATATTAAAATACCTGGTGAATTTACTCTTGGCTTCCCATGGCTCAAGGTACTCGATATCCCCGCCTTTATAGAACGCTTTAAATTCCATATCCTGCGCCATGATATCGGCTTCCTTGATGATGGGCTTATATTCCACATCTAACCGTTTTTTTAGGATAACGTTCATCATGTTATTCTCTATGATGATGTATCATTAGTTCATATAATTTTTATTTTAAAGGTATTCATATGTCCACTGGGCTCGGAACGCCTGCAGCGACCAAAATCCCTTCATCTGGTTCCTCGATTCCCGGTCTTTCGAGAATGCTACATCATCGCTGCGCTATGGCGGATCGCTGGCATATGGAAAAATAGGTGCTTTTTTCAATCTACGCCGCTACGGCTTATCAACGCTACATATCGGGACGCTATCCTCCAAAGGCGGGCAGGTACGCAATCCGGTCTTCGTTTTTTCATTACCAATACACGTAAAATCCACAAGATACGCCCCGTAGAAAAAACGAGGCTACTTGATAACCGATGGCAAAGGGAATCAAAACCGACATTAGAACATTTCCCTCGCCATCGTTGATGGATTTTACTATATTTCCATGAAAAAGGGACGGACTGCCCATAACGCTGCGTTAGCCACAATTTGAAATGAACTGCGAAACAAAAAAAAAAATTCAACAAGAATTCTTATCTGGTTCTGTAATAATTATGCAGGATTACACAAAAACCGCTTTGATGATAAATGCTTGTCATATTGCCAAAGACAGGTATGAAAATATGGAAGAGGAAATTCAACTTTCAACTACAGCGAATATTCCACAGCCATTAAGATTGGTTCCTGAATACGAATTAACTTTACACAAGGAACATCTTGTGGAAAAATATAAAGATGACGTTCAAAAGCAGATTTATGAGCAGTATGTGACTAATTCTGTTAGTATAACAGATGGAATATTCGAAGATATTTATGAAATATTGTTAAGAGAATTTGAGCCTGAACTCACTGAATTGCAAATAACCAATAAATTGAGGTCAGCTTGGTCTCAAAATAATCTAATTAATTATTTCGTAGAAAAAACGGAATTACAGGACACTAACAAACCCAATTTACGAATTAGAGAAGCATTTGATCGATATTTGGAATACCGAATTATTAGGCACGCTTTAGTGCACAATAAAGGAATTTTATCAGATAAGCACATCAGACAACTTGATGAACTTTATGATGCTTGTGATGACACAATTAAGGAAAGGTCAATGAGAAACTCACCATTTTACGCTCAAAAAGAAGTAAAACTTGACATTAATATTTTACTTGGAATTAGGAAATATCTTTACACCAATATATCCTACTTCATAACAGCATTGGAAGAAAAAAACTGTGGCTAACAACGTGTATAGCTCATTGCTGGTATGCTGCTTAATCGAAGTTAAGGCATATTTGGAAAGTACGCCGCTACAGCTTATCAACGCTACATATCAGGACGCTATACGCAATCCGGTCGTAAGTTTTTCATTCTCAATAACGCAAAATCCACAAGTCACGCCCCGTAGAAAAAACGGCGCTTCTTGGTAAACGATGGCCAAGGGAACCATAACTCATAAAAGACAGTTTCCCTCGCCATCGTTGATGGATTTTACTATATTTCCATGAAAAAGGGACGGACTGCCCATAGCGCGGCGTTGTGCGTAATCTAAAAAGACATTTTCATGGAGGATTATAGCTTTATGACAAAGGAGCATTCGGCTAGAGCGACTCAAATGTTAAACTTAGTTGATGCGATTGAAATTATATATCAGGAATGCCTAAATAACGCTGACTCTTACTCAAAACTAAAAGAAAAACGAAAAGCTCAATTTAAGAATAATGAAATTGCTACGAGAAGTTTTAGAGCAGAACTTAGGAACGCAAAAAAGAAATGGATAGATTCTAGAATCGCTCTGGACCCAATAATTGCAGACTGGAATACTGAAATGGAAATCTACATTAAGAGATATAAATACATAAAACTAAGCCAATACCTGCCAGACTTGAATTTTTTACAAACTTGGGAATCAAGACCAAGTAAAGAAATTGCTACTGCAACATTGATTAAAGCTAGCTCCAATAAAATACCACGCTTATTTGAATTAAATCCTGCGCTGGACTCACTCAAATTGACAAACTATTATCCAATTGATTGGCTTGAAAAAGAGTTTAACAATATCTACAAAAGTTTGAATAATGATGAAGACATATGGTATAATGTTTAGGATAGGGAAAAGCTAAATGTGGAAAAAGACGAACGCATAACAAAGGCTAAAATTCATTATTCCTTTCCCATAATACTCCTGAGTTATCTTTAGGCTAGAACGTCCTAATAATTCACTGACAATCTCCATTGGAACATCATTCAAAAGCATTACGGTTAAAACAAAAGTCTTACGGGCAATATGGTGGGTAATAGTTTCATTAATACCCACAATCGGTTGAAAAAATGGTCCCAGGTGGAAATTGAAAATTGTCTCCCACCCAGTTCGCTTCCGAGAATTGGGGATTATCAACCTCCACACATTCTATATTTAACGACATAGAAATAATGGAAACAATATTTTGATTATTACCGTTTTTAAAATTAATACCCGTTAACGAACTCGAGAATATAAAAATTCTTTCTAGAGAGGGACACTTTGATAAGTCAAGTCTTTCATTATCAGAAATAAAATTCCACACATCTAAACTTTTAAGATTTGGGTTGTCAAGATTATTTAGGCCTCCACTAAATGTAGTATTATCGGAAAAAACAATAAAATTTTCGAGGAGTTTATTTAGGGATAAATCACTAATTGAAAATCTACCATCACCTAATGCTAATATTTTTAATTTTGGATTTTTTGAAAAATCTAGATATGCACCATCATAGACTTCATTTACGCGAACATCCACTAAATTAGGCGCACCCTCAAAATTGGGTGTTGTGACATTTGAAACAGGGGTATCTTGTGCGCTTATATATAAATTAGCAAGACTTATATTATCCTCTAATAGAATAGTTTGAGGCCCATAATCACTACTTAAGGTTTGTAACTGTTCCAGTCCACGTACATCCAATACATCTGCACTAGCACTATCAAACCAATTAAATCTTAGCGTTTGAAGTGATGAAAATTCATTTAAACCAGTAAAGTCTCGAGGTCTAAATTGAAAATTATCTTCAAATATCAATTCGGTAATATTTTCTATAGTTTCGGTTAAAACATAGTCATCCAAGACATCGTCATGACCAAGGGAAATAAGAAAACCCTCAAAATCATCATCTGGTATATAGGTAACCTCACATCCATTAGCATTAACCGTAACACCGGGTTCGGTATCCAAGCACTCGTCTTCCGAATCATTCACGCCATCTTCATCCTCATCAAGACTCAAAGTAGTTATACTGTATTCCTCTGAAAATCCTTTGTTTCCATATCGGTCTTCCATCTCGAACCTATAATAGTACGTTGTGTTCTGAGCTAGGTCAGTCAATTGCTTTTCATGAGTTGAAAAATCAAACGATTCCTCATAGATACTACTATCCGTATAGGCCCCGCTAACTGTACCGTATTCAATTCTAAATTTAGAAAACTCCGTAAGCTCGGCTACAATCTCAACCGAAGTAGCAGTCAAGCCCCTAGCAAATTGGGAAACGACCATCGGTGGCGTAGTATCTTTTTGACCGTCTGAACATCCATCCGAATCCACAGTTTCCCCTGAGGGGGTATCCGGACAACTATCTACTGAGTTTGAAATACCGTCACCATCATCATCAGTGCATGAACCAGGTTCTAAATCACATTCTGAACAACCATCGTCATTTACTTCAGCCCCCATGGTGGTATTGGGACAATCATCCAGATTATCTGGAACCCCGTCCTCATCTCCATCATCTTCAACTATACTAGTCGGACAACCATCCTCATCGACACTTTCACCCTCTGGAGTACCTGGACATAAGTCTTTATCATCGGTAATTGTATCACCATCGGTATCAACTTGGGACAATGAGCATCCAGATTCATTTACTGTCTCGTTTTCAGGTGTATCGGCACATAAATCTATCTCGTCGGGCACTCCATCTTTATCACCATCGGTTTTTTCAAAATTTGCAATAACTTTTTTATCGGAATCCATTTTCAAAGTGATACTCTTTTCTGTGCTATTGGAAGCCCCAGACCATTTTTTGAAAACATATCCTTTATTAGGAGTAGCTGATATTATCATTTCTCTCCCTGAAATAAACTCACCCTTAGATGGTGTTACCTCACCACCATTTTCAGGCAGCACCTCTGTTTGCAACTCATAGTTAATTATTTCATCCTCTGTTGAACAAGAGTATAGTGCAATAAGCAAGAAACAGATAAGAACCTGAATTTTTGGTGATGAATTACCCATAATGAAAGTTTGGTTAGTGTGTAAAGAGGAATTGTTCTAGTTAATTTTGGCGGCGGAATATATTAAAAATATGACTGTAACGAAAATGAGTGTCCTTAGTCTCAAAAAGATGCACTTAATCGGATAAAAAATCATTTGGCTAATTTTAAATTGTTTTTTTCTGGTACTCTGTTTAAATCTTTCTTGATTTGTTTCTTCGAGATTCTCTCCATCTCCTCACTAACCCGTTTCTGAACAACTTTGCCGTAATACTCTTGGGTAATTTTTATGCTACTATGTCCCAATAACTCACTGACGATTTCCATTGGAACATCATTATAAAGCAGAACGGTCGACGCAAAAGTCTTTCTTGCCATATGATGACTTATAGATTTGTTGATTCCGACAATATCCGCAATTTCCTTTAGGTACGAATTGATTTTTTGATTACTGAACTTGGGTAACACCCGATTCTCATTGTTGTCATATTGTATTAATAATTCTAGCGCTTTGGGCAAGAGAGGAACGGATATTTGTTTCGAGGTCTTCTGCCGTTTCATCCTTATCCATTGGTTGCCATCAAAACCCATGATAATATGTTCCTTTCTCAGACGGTCCATTTCGTTATAGGCTAGTCCCGTATAACAACAAAAAACGAATAAGTCTCTCACCAATGCCAGTCGGTGCTGTTTGAATTGGCAGGCTTCCAATTTTGCCAATTCATCATTTGATAGAAATACAATCTCCCTTTTCACTTTCCCTGGCATATGTAATGCAAATGGGTCTTTTGTTAGATATCCTTAGGCTACGGCTTCCTTGATGGGTTTTCTGAGCCTCTGGATTGTCTTGTTTATGGTTACTTGCTTCTGCTTTTTTTCAGTCTTAAGATAGTGCTCGAAATCGTTCAAAAACTGAAGTTTTAACTTGCTCGTTGGAAAGTCATGCTTGCGGTATTTCCACTTGATAAAGTCTTGGGCCTGGGTGCATGCGTAATTGAACTTCTTCCATGTGGCCAATTGAATGTCTATGCCTACCAGCTTTTTCTTTTTAGCCAGAAACTCCTTGATATATTGGATTGTGCCGATTTCTTTTTTACTTGGTTTGCCAAGGTAGTTCTGAAAGATTTCTTCAACTGTAAATTCAACCTCTGATAGTTGCAGCCGTAAATGGACCTTTTTTAACTTAGCCGCTATTATTTCCAGTTGTAGGTTGCTTTGTTGGTTCGCATTAGTTTTGGAACTGGCCGTTTGGTTCTTGGCGTTCCATTCCAATGGATTTACAAATAAACCTGTTGAAAAAGCTTTTCTTTTAGACTTCAAAGTTAACCTACAAGAAATGGCACACAGACCTCGTTTGTTGGTTTTGGCTTTGATAATGACAAATCGAATAGATAGTTTGTTTGGATTCATGACCAATTGGTTTTATGTTAAACAATTGGCATACAATTCAGTTTTAAAAATGGTAACCTCGAGTTTTAAGAAGGTAACCTTATAGGCAACCTTTTTTTACTCAAAAACTTGACAAGTTGACTTTTTATTGAAAAGTGTAATTAATGCATATAATGCAGTAATATCAGCACTATTACTTCCTTAAAACAGAAAATCCAACCTAACTAAATAGATTGGATTTCCTATAGATGTGGTCCCACTTGGGCTCGAACCAAGGACCCTCTGATTATGAGTCAGATGCTCTAACCAACTGAGCTATGGGACCGAAAACGAGGGCAAATTTAACTATTAAGCCCAACTACGCAAAATATTCGCTATGCTATTCTTCAGCTATTTCTTGGCACAATTCGATCAAAATTCCGTTGGCCGACTTCGGGTGTACAAAGGCCACCAATTTATTGTCAGCCCCTTTTTTGGGTACTTCATTGAGCAAGGTGAAACCCTCTTTTTTCAAACGCTCCATCTCGGCAATGATATCATCTACCGCAAAAGCGACATGATGCACGCCTTCCCCTTTTTTCGCTATGAATTTGGCAATCGGGCTGTCAACCGAGGTTGCCTCTAGCAGTTCAATCTTATTCGGCCCGGACATAAAAAATGAAGTGCGGACACCTTCAGAAGCGACTTCTTCAACTTTGTAGTGAGCAACGCCTAATAGTTTTTCGAAAAGTAGATTCGAGGTCCCCAAATTTTTCACTGCGACCCCTAAGTGTTCGATTTTATTCACTTGTTCTGAATTTATCTCAGCATCCGTTAAATGAAATCCCATTTTCTAGATGCTACCCATTATTACAAAAATACACAGTATTCTCCGTATTTTTGACCCATGGAAACGCAACGACAAAAGAAAATTGCCGGAGTCATACAAAAAGACATGGCCGACATTCTTCAACGCGCCGCAACCGATGGCGGGTTGAAGGGTATTCTAATTTCGGTAACCAAGGTAACGGTGACAACCGATTTGTCTATTGCTAAAGTTTATTTGAGCATTTTCCCTGTTAAGTCTTCCCAAGAACTTATTGAAGGCATTCGAAGCAATCAACCTTTGATAAAGCACGAACTTGCAAAACGTACAAAACACCAATTGCGAAGAGTGCCAGAACTTCAATTTTATATCGACGATTCTTTGGATTACATCGAGAACATCGAAAAATCCCTCGAAGGAGATGAAAATCCGATAGAGAACCGCGACTTGCTTGACAAAAGAAAGAAGATTTGAATTTTACCTATTATATCGCCCAGCGCTATGTGCGGTCTAAGAGCAGTCAAAACGCTGTAAATATTATCAATTTTATTACCTTTCTGGTCACCGTAATTGGTTCTGCGGCTTTATTCATCGTACTTTCTGGTTTCTCTGGATTAAAAACCTTTAGCCTCTCTTTCAGTAATTCCTTTGACCCAGACCTTAAAGCTTTACCGGCTACCGGAAAGTTTTTTTCAATTCCTTCAGGGGCAAGTACAAAACTAAATGGTTTAGATGGTATTGCATCCTATTCCCGTGAAATTGAAGAAAAGGTATATCTCACCCATAAAGAAACAGGTGATATTGCGAATATCAAGGGCGTCGATGAAAATTATGTCAATACGACCGGCGTAGATAGCACTATCGTTTTCGGAGATTGGACAATTGACGAAAAAAGAGGAGTTGCCGGCAACGGAATTATGCGCATGCTCAATCTTGCCATAAATCAATATCGCGAACCCTTGGTAATTTTGGTGCCGAAACCCGGTAAAGGTTCTTTTTCGCAACAAACAAGCCCTTACAACGAATTGCCAATGGTCATAGGCGGAATATATTCCGTGGAAGAAAATCTTGACAAAAAATACATCTTTACCGACTTGACGACTGTTCAGCAATTATTGCAAAAAGATAGCACACAAGTATCCGGAGTCAATTTTAAACTGCATAGCGATTCAGACATTGCCTCGGTAAAAACCGAAATTAAAAAAGTCTTCGGAGATGCCATTATTCTCAAAGACCGCGAACAACTCAACAGCTCTTTGCACCGAATGCTGAATACTGAAAATATCGCTACCTATCTCATCTTTACCCTGGTGTTGATCATCGCTCTTTTTAATGTAGTAGGTGCGATCATCATGATGATATTGGACAAGTTGGACAATCTAAAAACAATGTACAATTTTGGTGCTACCCTAAAGGAACTGCGCCAAATCTATTTTATACAGGGTATGCTCGTTACGGGCGCGGGTGGTTTGATCGGAGTACTTATCGGAGTGCTTTTAATAGGTTCACAACTACTTTTCGGTTGGGTCAAAATCGGCTATATAAATTACCCTGTAGAACTGAAGTTGATTAATATTTTGATTGTTTTAGGAACTATCATCGTACTTGGAATCATTGCCTCCAAAATAGCAAGTAGCCGAATCAGCAAGAAATTGATCGCGCCCTGACCCCATAGGGGGAATGCTATACTTACTCAGGCCCAATCTATATTTTACATAATCGAAAATCATACTTCCCTAGCTCTGAAGGGCAATGATTTTCTCAATCTATCTGGTTTAAAGAATTTTTCCTCCCTTTTAGGGTTGGGGAACAGAAAAATTCGACTTCATCACCTTAACCTTTGGTAAAGTTAGCTTACGAATACGTGGTCTCCGAATTTCTCAAGAACCTCATCAAAAGCCGCAAAAACATCGACCGATTCGTCACTAGTGACCATTTTCATTCGATACGGTTTAAAATCGGGAATTCCTTTGAAGTAGTTGGTATAGTGGCGTCTGGTTTCGAAAACTCCCAGTTTTTCACCTTTCCAGTCTATGGCCATTCGTAAATGCCTACGGGCGGCATCGACCCTTTCTTCCATGGTCGGAGGCGTTAAATGCGAGCCTGTTTCAAAAAAATGTTTGACCTCCTTAAAAAACCAAGGATAACCAATACTGGCACGACCGATCATTGCTCCGTCAAGCCCGTATTCATCACGCATTTTCATAGCGGCCTCAGGGGTATCGACATCGCCATTGCCAAAAACCGGAATATGCATTCGCTGATTGTTCTTGACTTTCGCAATCGGTTTCCAGTCTGCCGATCCCTTGTACATTTGGGCCCGTGTGCGACCATGGATCGCAATCGATTTGCAACCTACATCTTGCAGACGTTCGGCAACCTCAACAATCTTTATGGAATTTTCATCCCAGCCCAGACGGGTTTTTACGGTGACCGGAAGTTTGGTATGTTCGACCATGGCTTTGGTCAGGGAGACCATCAGATCGATATCCTTTAAAATTCCCGCTCCTGCCCCTTTCGAGACTACTTTCTTGACCGGGCACCCAAAGTTAATATCTATGATATCGGGTTTTGACGCCTCCACGATTTCCACTGAACGCAGCATAGAATCGAGATTCGCACCGAAAATCTGTATTCCTACAGGGCGTTCTTTTTCGTAGATATCCAATTTCATAACACTCTTGGCGGCGTCTCGAATCAGTCCTTCGGAAGAAATAAATTCCGTGTAAACGACATCCGCACCCTGTTCTTTGCACAAGGCGCGAAAGGGCGGATCACTGACATCTTCCATAGGTGCTAGTAGCAGAGGAAATTCAGGAAGTTCTATATCTCCTATTTTGGGCATAGGGCAAATTTACGATTAATCGAGCATGTCTTAAAAGTATAGTCTAAGGTTTAGCTGCTATCTAAATAATGTATCTTTGCACCCTTAAATTCATTTTCATCTCGAAAACTGTTCAGCACAGCCATGAAAAACATCAGAAACTTCTGTATCATCGCGCATATCGACCATGGTAAAAGTACCTTGGCAGATCGCTTATTGGACTTTACAGGTGCTGTGACCGAAAGGGAAAAGAAAGAACAATTGCTCGACAGTATGGATCTTGAGCGTGAACGTGGCATTACGATCAAAAGCCACGCCATTCAGATGGAATATGTTCATGCAGGGCAAGAATATGTTCTGAACCTAATAGACACCCCAGGGCATGTCGATTTTTCATATGAAGTTTCACGGTCGATTGCGGCCTGTGAAGGAGCTTTGCTAGTCGTTGATGCAGCTCAGAGCATTCAAGCCCAGACCATTTCTAATTTATATTTGGCCTTAGAAAATGACCTAGAGATAATACCTGTTTTGAACAAGGTTGACCTGCCTAGCGCAAGTCCTGAAGAGGTCACCGACGATATTGTTGATCTTTTAGGATGCAAGGCAGAAGAGGTAATTCCCGCCAGTGCAAAAACCGGTATTGGTATCGAAGATATTCTTACCGCCATCATCGAACGGATTCCTGCACCTGAAGGTAATGTAGACGAGTCTTTGCAGGCACTTGTCTTTGATTCCGTTTACAACCCATTTCGAGGTGTGGAAACCTATTTTAGGGTGATTAATGGAGAAATAAAAAAGGGTCAAAAAATAAAATTCGTCGCTACGGATAAGGATTATTTTGCCGATGAAGTCGGTACGCTTAAGCTGACCCAGCATATTAAGCAGAGCATTAAGGCCGGTGACGTCGGTTATTTGATTACGGGTATAAAAGACGCTCGCGAAGTAAAGGTAGGCGATACGATTACCGATGCGACAAATCCGACTCAGAATGCCATTGCTGGTTTCGAAGATGTGAAACCGATGGTTTTTGCCGGAATCTATCCTGTCGACACAGAAGATTTTGAAGAGCTTCGTTCTTCCATGGAAAAATTGCAATTGAACGATGCCTCTTTGGTTTTCACGCCAGAAAGCAGTGCTGCCTTGGGCTTCGGTTTCCGTTGTGGTTTTTTGGGAATGCTCCATATGGAGATTATTCAAGAACGTTTGGAGCGTGAGTTCGATATGACCGTCATAACCACGGTACCGAACGTTAGCTACCACGCATTTACTCGAAAAGATCCTGAAGTTCCCCTGATCGTAAATAATCCGACTGATTTGCCAGACCCTTCAGGTATCGATCGTGTTGAAGAACCATACATCAAGGCGACCATAATCACCAAATCAGATTTTGTAGGTAATGTAATGTCTTTATGCATCGAGAAAAGAGGCCAAATTACAAATCAAACCTATCTGACCACAGAGCGTGTCGAACTTAGTTTCGATATGCCTTTGGCCGAAATAGTTTTTGATTTTTACGATCGCTTGAAAACCGTATCAAAAGGCTATGCTTCTTTTGACTATGCGCCTATAGGAATGCGAGTCTCAAAATTGGTGCGTGTCGATATTTTATTGAACGGTCAAACCGTTGATGCGCTATCGGCTTTGATCCATGCCGATAATGCACAGAATATCGGTAAGAAAATGTGCGAAAAACTCAAGGAGTTAATCCCACGGCAACAGTTCGATATTCCGATTCAGGCTGCAATAGGCGCGAAAATTATTTCTCGAGAAACGATAAAAGCACTCAGAAAAGACGTTACGGCGAAATGTTACGGTGGCGATATTTCTCGAAAACGCAAGCTATTGGAAAAACAGAAAAAAGGTAAAAAACGCATGCGTCAAGTCGGTAATGTAGAAATTCCGCAACAGGCGTTTATGGCCGTTCTGAAGCTTAATGATTAATTTATCTTATAATTTTTGTTATACTCACAGAAAAAATGGGTTTTTCCTACTTTTAACATTCTTAAAGGCAATTTTTTTGGCCTTAAGATGTTAAAGTGAAGTAGTCCCCGAAAACCAATCATAGTCAATGACAACCTACGTTGCCCAATTTGTTGCAAAGCACCGCGTTATCCAAATCGAGCAAAACTCAATTTTCACTTGGAGACAAGAAAGTGGTGAAATCGATGAATCTTTATTGGCGGATAAAATCAAACGTGAATCTTCAATTCTCTTTTACAGTCTAGTAGCGGGATCAGCCTACGAAATCAATTCAGATGATATTTCGATAAACGTTTGGAAGACCACTGTTCTTTGATTCAATTACTTTTTATTTTTTCGCTAATTTCATGGACAAAGCCAAGATGTCATGCGATTCCTTTTTTACGGTCTTTTTCTGTCACTCTATTTTTCTAACTTGAAGGCTCAGGTTTTCAAGACTGTCGTTCCGCAATGGACCTCATACGAAATAAGTCTCTCATCAGAATCGAACTACCAGAACCCTTATACCGATGTCGATGTTTGGGCAATTTTTTCCAATGAAAAAGGAGATTCTTTAAGACGGCCCGCCTTTTGGGACGGGGAAAAAATTTGGAAAATTCGGTTTGCACCACCACATGCAAGTCAAAAATGGCATTGGCGAACTATTTCATCCAACGAGAACGATTCGGGGCTACACCAAATTCAAGGAAGATTTGAGTCATCGATCAACGAGCAAAGCAATGCACTATTGAAGTCTGGGTTGTTAAAAATATCGCCGAAAGCCCGTAATGTTATACACCACTCTGGTGCGCCGTTTTTAATGATCGCCGATACTCCCTGGGCGATTCCGTTTCGAGCCACAACCGAACAAGTTGAAATTTACGCCAAAGAGAGGCAGGCCAAAGGTTTCAATACCGCATTGATGATGACCGTACAACCAGATATGAAAGCCGTAGGACCGAATAAGCGAGATACAGACCAAGGTTTTGCCAGGGCTTTCGATGATCTATCAGAAGGGCATATCAATGAAATGAACGTGGCGTACTTTAAGTATTACGATAAAATTGTGGACATTCTTTTGAAACATGAAATCGTTCCGGTCTTTCAACCTGTTTTTCACGGCTATGGTTGGAAGGGCCTTGAGGTATTGGGAAGAACGATAGCCCCTGAAGAATACGTTCGATATTGTAAATATCTTTTGGCCAGATACGGTAGCGGGCCCGCTTTTTGGCTTTTAGGCGGCGATCACAATGGTAAAGATCCCGGAATACTCGAAAGCGGTGAAATGATGGAAGAATGGGACTGCTACCAACAGCCTACCGGAATACACTACAACCCTTGCGACGACTATCTGGCCGATTGGGCCGATGGTGAAAACAGTCATTGTTTCCATTTTAACAAATCTTTTCAAGAAAAAGATTGGCTTGATTTTCAATGGGCCCAGTCAGGTCATGATGGAGAGCACCTGTATCAAAAAGTTGAGCGCATGTACAATAATCTTCCCACGAAAGCAGTAGCGAATGGCGAGCCCACTTACGAGGGTATGAACAATGGTAAAAATGGACTAGGTTGGTGGCAAGGTGAGGAAGCTTGGATGCAGTTGATGCATGGCGGAACGATGGGGGTCGTTTACGGGGCTGCTACACTTTGGCAATGGAAAATATCTAAAACCGAGAAAGGCTGGCCGGCTTGGACCGACCAATCAACATCTTGGAAAGAAGCTCTTCAAATGGAAGGCTCGACATATGTCGGGCTAGTCGGCAGAATATTGAAAAGTTCCGATTTGACCGACATCGAAAAACACTGGGATATGGCAGCCGGAAAACCTTTACTGGCAAAAGAAGGACTTTATATTTCTTACCTGAACGAAGGTGGCACGATAACTATCGATGGTATGCCTAAAAACCTGAACTACAGATGGGTCGATCCAAAAACCGGAAATACTAAACAGATGGGAAAGGCCTCTTCTACAACATTCAAAGCCCCAGATCAAAGCGCTTGGGTACTTATCGTCACCAAATAATCAAGTGCCTTGTACTTCTTCATCGACCGCGTCGATCACTTCAATCGCTTTACCCAGATAAACAAGTTTATAGCCCTCTTTTATGTCATTGAACTCAGTACTATAAGAAGAAATAATCCTTAAATCTCCATTCGGGGTTTTCAAGAACATGGGTACGATATTCTCATCGGCCTTGGTAATTTCTATAAGACCTGCATAATGTTCTTGGTCTTTGAGTTCGATTTCACTTATGGCAGGATAATTTCGTGCGGTTTTGGTCAACTTGATAAAATCATCGGTATGCGAAAACAGACCTTCCTTTGGATTATTTTCAGGGTCTTTCATCTCATCGGCATTTACCAACCTGAACGATCCGTTTTCTCCAAAACGTTCCCCGAACTTATTTACCGCATATTTGTTGATTTCTGAATTTCCCGTTAATGCCATTAGATATCCCACATCATTAAGTTCAATGTTGTCGGAAAGCGAATCGGAATATATATTAGCCGAAAAGGCCTCCAAACCTAATTTTTTGGCCTTATTGATATTGGATTGATTATTATCGATAAGTACAACATGTCTATTGTTCTTCGCCAAATATTCCCCAATCAATCTTGAAATCTTTGAGGCGCCTATAATAACTATTCCTTCTGACTTCTCTAAAAACACTCCAATCATCCTAGCAAAAAAGCGCGCCGTTGTGGCATTCAACAAAACTGTGCCCAACACGATCATAAAAACCAAAGGCGTAATATATTCTGCGCCGGGCTCTCCTTTGGCCAATAGTTTAGATCCGAACAACGAGGCGATGCCGGCAGCTACTATTCCACGCGGGCCGACCCAACCTATAAATAACTTTTCATTGAATTTAAGGTCAGAGCCCATGGCGCTCAAAAAGACCCCCAAAGGCCGTATTAAAAAAACGATGATGGCAAAAAGCCCGAGGGTTTTCCAATTGTAGATCAATTCAAAATCTGAAATATCGATGTTGGCCGATAATAGAATAAAAAGGATGGAGATAAGAAGAACGCTTAGCGATTCTTTAAAATACAATAGTTCTTTGATGTTGGGCAAATCCATATTGCCCATGACCATACCCATGACCACCACCGCCAATAAACCGGATTCATGTGCAAAAATATCAGATTCTACAAAAACCAGCAGAACGACCGATAACGAAACCACATTCAACAGATAATGGGGGATGAAGTTCTTCTTTATCGCAAAGGCAAGACCGTGCGCAAAGGTGAAACCAAAAGTGAAACCAAAGAGTAGAATTTTCCCGAATTCGATAAGTGCCGTACCTGTATAATCTTGACCCTCACCGACACTAATGAATTCAAAAACCAAAACCGCGGCCAAAGCACCTATGGGGTCGATAAGAATACCTTCCCACTTTAGCACGGCCGAAACATCTTTTTTTAGTGGAATATTTCGAAGTATCGGTGTAATCACTGTAGGGCCGGTTACAATAATCAAGGCGGAAAACAAAAAAGAAATCTTCCAACTCAATCCGAAAACGAAATGGGCCGCAATTCCGGCGCAGATAAAGGTGACCAAGCTACCTAAAGTAATTAGTTTGGTTATCATTGGGCCTACGTTCTTGATTTCAGAACGTTTTAGTGTCAGGCCTCCTTCGAAAAGTATGATACTGATCGCCAATGAGACGAAATAATAAAGTCCTTCCCCAGGGAATAGTCCTTTTTCGCCATTCCATATAGGTTCAATGAGCTTTCCCCCTCCTTCTGTAAACAATGTTGAAATGGGGCCTACGATCAAACCGATCAAAATAAGGGGCAGTATCGCAGGTAACTTAAAGCGCCATGCAACCCACTGCGCAATGATTCCCAGTATTATGATTCCGGCAAGCTCTATCATATGTTCTCGACTTAGGTCTGCAAGGTAAAAAACTGCTTTTGAAAATAAGATAATAATTTATTCCTCAAAACAGTAGTGCAAAGAATATTGATCTGCTCAATTGTGGTGCTTCTCAAGTTAGAATCGCCAACTTTTATTAATTTGCGCAAAAGATACTTTTCGAATGCAACTATACCCCATTGAGGCCGGTAACTTCAAATTAGATGGCGGCACTATGTTCGGGGTAGTGCCAAAATCACTTTGGAGCAAAACCAACCCTGCTGATTCGAAAAATATGATCGATATTGCCGCAAGATGTCTTTTAATCGAAGATGGTGATCGACTTATACTTATCGATAGCGGTATGGGCGATAAACAATCTGATAAATTCTTTGGCTATTATCATCAATGGGGCGGGCATTCTTTAGATAATTCCCTGAAAACGCATGGTTTTCATCGAGACGACATTACCGATGTCTTTATGACGCACTTACACTTTGATCACTGCGGAGGCAGCGTAAAATGGAACAAAGACCGCTCGGGTTATGAGCCGGCTTTTAAAAATGCCATTTTCTGGACGGATAGAGACCATTGGCAATGGGCGACAAAACCCAACGTTCGCGAGAAAGCATCTTTTCTGAAGGAAAATCTTTTACCGATGGAAGAAAGCGGACAACTGAAATTTGTAAACAGAGGCGAAGAAATGTTCCTTGAAAATTCAGAGCTCGGTTTTGATATCCTTTTTGCGGATGGCCATACCGAAAAACAGATGTTGCCACATATTCGTTACCAAGGTAAAACAATGGTGTTCGCCGCAGATTTGGTTCCAACGGTAGGGCATATTCCCATTCCGTATTTGACCGGTTACGATACAAGGCCACTGTTAACGATGCACGAGAAGGCAGCGTTTATGGAAACAGCTATCGAGAAGAACTTTTATTTATTCTTTGAACATGACGCCCATAATGAAATTTGTACCTTGCAAGCAACTGAAAAAGGCCCTAGGGTTAATGAAATTAATACATTTAATGAAATCTTTAATTAAAGTACCTATCGGTTTTTTATGTGTTGTATTTGTTTTTTCCTGCAAAGCCCAAAATATTCAAAGTGTCGATTTCACATCTGAATTTTCCTTTACCAAGGGAATCGAAGGTCCGGCAGTGGATGCTGAAGGCAATCTCTATGCCGTCAATTTCGAAAAAGAAGGAACTATAGGAATCGTTGATTCCAAAGGAAATGGGAGTGTTTTCGTAACCCTTCCCGATGGAAGTACGGGCAATGGTATTCGGTTCAGCGACGGTGGAAGCATGTTCATTGCCGATTACTCGGGTCATAATGTATTATTAGTAAAAAAGGGTTCGAGAAAAGTATCGGTCTGGGCGAACAACCCCGATATGAGCCAACCCAACGATTTGGCGATTGCCCCGAACGGCACTATTTATCTTAGCGACCCCAATTGGTCGGAGAGTACTGGCCGAATTTGGATGGTCGGCGCTACCCAAAAAATCATCCTTTTAGAAGAAAATATGGGCACTACCAATGGTATCGAGGTGAGCCCCAATGGCAAGAAATTATATGTCAACGAATCGGTTCAACGAAACGTTTGGGAATACGATATTGATGCTGACGGAAAGGTTTCCAACAAATCTTTGTTTATGACTTTCGATGATTTCGGAATGGATGGAATGCGATGTGACGAAAAGGGAAATCTCTACATTACTCGATACGATAAGGGAGCGGTTCTTATCGTTTCACCTGATAAAAAAATCTTAAAAGAGGTTCAATTAAAGGGAAAAAAGCCCTCAAATATTACCTTTGGGGGCGCTGACGGAAAAACATGCTTCGTGACCATGGCCGATAGAGGCTGTTTCGAGAGGTTTCAAGCACTCAATGCCGGGGCTTTTTTTAGTAGAATACACTAACTAAATAGATATAAATGACGAATTCTTTTCACAAATTGACCCTCGGGTTTCTAGCTGCCATACTTTTTGCTGGTTGTGGTGCGACGACCCTGGTTTCAACCCCTATTGCGAACATTGATACTACGCCGCTGAAAATTTCAGATCTTACGGAAGCCGAAAAAGAGAACTGGGGCCATTTAGATCTCGTTTCCGACACTATTCCCGGCATGAGCGTTGACAAAGCATATCAAGAAATCATCGGCAACAAAAAAGGACAGAAAGTCATTGTCGCCGTCGTTGATTCGGGCATCGACTTGAAACATGAAGATCTTGATGGGGTGCTCTGGACGAACAAAGGTGAAAGGGCGGGAGATGGAAAAGATAATGACAATAACGGTTATATCGACGATGTTCATGGCTACAACTTCTTGGGAGAGTCTTATAATGAACAATTAGAGGCCGCACGCATAGTCAAGTTAAAATTGGGCGATGCCGCTATGCAAGCAAAAGCTAAGGCCAAAGTAGAGACCGAATACGCAAAAGCAGTTCAAAATAAGCAACAGTACGAACAATTTTTACAAGCCGTAAAAAATGCGGATGAGGGTATAAAAAAGTATTTGGGCAAAACCGAATATGTCAAAAAAGATGTTGCCGCCATTAAGCCTGAAGATGAGGCTATGCAGCAAAATAAAGGTATTATAATGCAAGCATATTCTTATGAAGATAGCCCCGCTGTTTTTATGGAAATGCTCGAAGAGGGAATCAAACACTTTTCGGATCAGGCCAATTACAACTACAATGTCGATTTCGACGGAAGAAAAATGGTCGGTGATGATCCATACGATATTACAGATACAAAATACGGAAACGGAAACCCACAGAGCCGTTCAAAGGATGAAAGTCATGGCACCCACGTAGCAGGGATAATCGCGGCCGAACGAAATAACGGAAAAGGCGCAAATGGCATTGCGAACAACGTCGAAATTATGAGCCTTCGGGCAGTGCCCAACGGGGACGAATACGATAAAGATATCGCCTTGGCAATTCGCTATGCAGCTGACAATGGTGCTAAAATCATCAATGGTAGTTTCGGAAAGTCTTTTTCACCCAATGCCCAGTGGGTCTACGATGCGATTAAATATGCCGCTGAAAAAGATGTTCTTTTTGTACACGCGGCGGGTAACGATGGTGCCGATTTGGATGATTCTGCGAACCCTAACTTCCCGAATGATCAAGTAAACAATAGTCCGGAAATCGCAGATAACGTCATCACGGTTGGGGCGCTCGATGCGAAATACGGTTCGGAAATGGTCGCCTCTTATTCGAACTACGGAAAAGTGAATGTTGATGTCTTTGCCCCTGGCACCGATATCTATTCAACTTATCCAAATAATGAATACGAGTATTCTCCCGGTACATCAATGGCCTCTCCTGCGGTTGCTGGAGTTGCTGCCTTAATTCGTTCACAATATCCGAAATTGAGCGCATCACAGGTAAAGAATATTATTTTGGAATCAGGTCTCGCGCCAAAGGCAAAGGTCATTCTCGGGGGTGATGCCGAAAAAGTGGGTAAATTGGATGAGATTTCAACATCGGGAAAAATAGTAAACGCCTATAATGCCCTGATAATGGCAAAAGGAGTATCAGAAGGAAAAATAAGATTATAAAATACCATGCAGTATAAAAAATTGAGAATAGTAGCTATCTCCATAGTATTACTGGCTTTTTGTTCGACTTTAAATGCGCAAAATACGGGGTATTGGCAACAGCATGTCGATTACACCATGGAAGTCGATATGAATGTCGAGAACTTTCAATATTCAGGGACCCAAAAACTGGTCTACACCAATAACTCGCCGGACGAATTGAAGCGTGTCTACTATCATTTGTATTTCAATGCTTTTCAGCCTGGCAGTGAGATGGATGTTCGCTTACAGAATATCAAAGATCCCGATAACAGAATGTGGGTCGAAGAAAAAAGTAGGATAGCTTCTCTTACCGAAAATGAAATCGGGTACCTGCACGCAAAGACCTTGAGCCAAGATGGGCAGCCAGTTTCCTTTAGTGAAGAAGGCACGATATTGGTGGTCGACTTGCCAAAGCCTATTCCGTCTGGAGGAAAAACGACTTTTGAAATGACTTTTGAAGGGCAGGTACCGATTCAAATCCGTCGTTCAGGAAGAAATAACGAAGAAGGTGTAGCCTTATCTATGAGCCAATGGTTTCCCAAATTGGCCGAATACGATTTTGAAGGCTGGCATGCCAGCCCTTACATTGCAAGGGAATTTCACGGAGTCTGGGGCGATTTTGATGTTAAGCTGACTATCGATAAGGATTATGTGGTCGGCGGTAGCGGCTATTTGCAAAATCCACAAGAAATCGGTCATGGTTATGAAGAGCCGGGTTCTAAAGTGAAAAAACCAAAAGGGAAAACCTTGACATGGCATTTTAAAGCACCCATGGTTCATGATTTTATGTGGGCCGCCGATCCCGAATATCTACATGATACCCTTCAAGTCGAAGACGGGCCTACCTTACACTTTTTATATAAGAACGACCCCGAAATACTCGAAAACTGGAAAAACCTTCAGCCCAAGACAGCGGAAATGATGCGTTTTTTCAGTAAAAATATTGGAAAATATCCGTATGATCAATACTCTGTAATACAGGGAGGTGATGGAGGTATGGAATATGCCATGGCCACTTTGATAACAGGAAAAAGAAAGTTCGGAAGCTTGGTCGGTGTGACCGCGCATGAAATGGCGCACTCTTGGTTTCAACATATTTTGGCAACGAACGAATCGAAACATGAGTGGATGGACGAGGGTTTTACAACCTTTATTTCAAGTTTGGCCATGAACGATATAATGGATCAGAAAAAACAAAATCCCTTTGATAGCTCCTACGGCAGCTATTACCATTTGGCAAAATCAGGCCAAGAAATGCCTCAGGCAGCTCATGCCGATAGGTACGTCAACAATATGGCCTATGGTATTTCCGCTTACAGCAAGGGCTCCATTTTCCTGTCCCAATTGGGTTATGTCATCGGTCAGGACAAGCTTATGGAGACCATCAAAAAATATTACGAAGATTTTAAGTTCAAACACCCAGTACCAAACGACATAAAAAGAACTGCTGAAAAAGTTTCAGGCATTGAATTAGATTGGTATTTGACCGACTGGACACAGACTACCAACACCATCGATTACGAAATCAAAGAAGTTGTGCCCGATGGTGAAAAGACCAGAATCAATATGAGCCGAATTGGTCTTATGCCAATGCCTATCGATCTTCTTGTAGTTTATAATGATGGCACACAAGAGACTTTCTATGCTCCGTTGCAAATGATGCGCGGCGAGAAAGAGAACCCATATTCGCAGTTGGAGCGTACGGTACTTCCAGATTGGCCATGGGCAAATCCTTTATTTTCGTTTGACATTGACCGGCCTATCGGAGATATTAAAGCAGTGGTTATCGATCCTTCACAATTGATGGCCGATGTAGATGCCGAGAACAATGTTTGGCAGGCTACCACCCCTCCCAAGGGGTAATAATCTCGACAGATGAAACTCGCCTTTCCAAAAAAAGAAAAGCTAAAAAGCCAAAAACTGATCGAGCAACTTTTTGCAGAAGGAAAGTTCATTAAGGTCCAAAATGTAAAACTGCTTTTTCTTAAAGTTGATTTGCCGCTAGACGTACCTTTTCAAGTGGGTGTCACCGTCCCAAAAAAAAACTTCAAAAGTGCGGTAAAACGCAATAGAATCAAAAGATTGCTGCGTGAAGGCTATCGGCTGAATAAACCTCGGCTTTTTAACAATAGTCGTGGCAACTTTGCGTTTCTATTTTTATACCTTGGAAAGGAAATACCCGACTATCAGTCAATAGAAAGGAACATTCAAACGATACTTCAGAAATTTTTAAAGGAAACGGAAGATGAGTAGAGTAGCCAAAAAAAGAATTTTGATTCCCATAATCGCGCTGACCTTCTTAGTGATAGGCAGTGGTTTTGTAAAAAGCGATTTCTTCGAAATTGCGAAACAAATCGAGATTTTCACTACGCTTTTCAAGGAGCTCAACATGAACTATGTCGATGAGACCAATCCCGGTGAATTGATGGATACGGCCATAAAAAATATGCTGAACGAGCTGGACCCCTATACCAAATTCTTGAACGAACAAGATGTTGAAGCATATCGTATCAACAATGCAGGTGAGTACTCCGGAATCGGCGCATTGGTGCGGTCCTATAAAGACCGCTTATTGATCATTGAACCCCACAAAGATTCCCCTGCAGACAAAGCAGGACTCAAAGCCGGAGACGAGGTCATTAAAATCGGAGATATCGTAGTGGCCGATTTCGATGACAATGCGAGTGAACTTCTAAAGGGCGCAAATAATACCGCTGTAGAAGTAACCTTTAAAAGACAAGGTAAAACGCAATCGACAACTGTTAAAAGAGGTGCCATCGAAGTTGATGCAGTACCCTATTACAAAATGGTCGGCGACAAAACAGGGTACATCGTTTTGGCAAAGTTCAATTCGAAAGCCTCGTCTGAGACCAAGGCGGCCTTAATCGATTTGAAGGGACAAGGAGCCGAAAAAGTGATTTTAGATTTACGCGGCAATCCTGGTGGTCTGCTTTCGGAAGCGATCAATGTTACCAATTTGTTCATCCCGAAAGGAGAACTGATCGTTACCACAAAATCAAAAGTCAAAAAATTCAATCAACAATACAAAACTAAAAATAAAGCTACCGATACTGAAATTCCATTGGTCGTTCTAATTGACGGTAATAGCGCCTCGGCAAGTGAAATAGTTTCCGGTAGTTTGCAAGATCTTGATCGAGCGGTTGTTCTAGGGGCGCGCAGCTTTGGAAAAGGACTCGTTCAGCGCCCTTTAAAATTAACTTATGGCACGCAGCTAAAAGTTACTATTTCTAGATATTATACGCCCTCTGGAAGGTGTATACAATCATTGGATTACTGGAACAGAGATGAAGAAGGAAATGCGGTCAGAAATACGGAATTCAAAAATTATACGACCAGAAACGGTCGCAGCGTACAAGACGGCGGCGGTGTTCTGCCCGATATTGAAATAGAAGCCGTAAAAGCGAACGAATTGACCTCCGCTCTTTTGAATAATTTGGTAATCTTTGATTTCGCCACTAATTATTTCTATAAAAATCAATTGGGTTCGACATCAGATTTTAAATTCTCCGATGCCGACTATAATGCTTTTAAAAATTTCGTTTCCAGTAGCGATTTTTCATTTGAGACCAAAACAGAGAAAGTGTTGAAAGCGGCAATGACCGATCGTGAAGAGGTTGTTTTTAACGATGCCATTGAAAAAGATTTCAATACACTGTTGGCCGATATCGAAAAAAGCAAACTGAGTTCGCTAGGTACATATCGCAATGAAATTCAAAAAAAGTTGGAAGACGAAATAATCAAACGCTATTTCTACCGAGACGGACTTTATGATTATTATCTACAAAAAGATGAAGCGATTTTAAGTGCAGCCGAGCTTTTGGCTAATGATGAAAAGTATAACGGCATTTTGAAATAATCGGCCGATTGAATTTTTGAACAAGAATTAGTTCAATTTCCGTAACTTTCTTTTGAATTAAAAGAAGGTCCAAATTAAAAATCAAAAAGCTACACTGCTACTTAACAACCAATCTCTTCTTGGAGAAGGGCCTGTGTGGGATTTTAAAAAGCAACGGTTGTTTTGGGTCGATATCGAAGGATACAAATTGCACCTACTTGACCCTGACTCAGGAAAGACCAAAAGTTGGTCGTTTGATGAAATGATAGGGGCCGCAGTGCCCATGAAAAACGACCACCTACTATTGGCCATGGAAAAAGGCTTGGCCACTTTCGACGAACGATCCGAAGTCTTGACCAAACTCGAGGTTTTGGAAAATTCCAATCCGAAAATCCGTTTTAACGACGGAAAAGTCGGGCCCGATGGCAATTTCTGGGTAGGCACTATGGATAAGAAATGTGTGCCAAAAGCAGGAAACTTTTTTCGCTTAACTGCAGACCTCAAATCCTCATTACAAATACCGGAGACCTCTGTTTCAAACGGAATGGCGTGGACAGCCAACAGAAAGACTTTTTATTATATCGATAGTCCGACCTTTAAAATTCGAGCTTTTGACTTTGATATAGAGAACGGTTCGATTTCAAAACCTAGAACGGTAATCCAAGTTCCTGAAGAATATGGTAGTCCTGACGGCATGTCCATCGATGAGGAAGATATGCTTTGGGTAGCGCATTGGGGCGGAAACTGCATCCGCCGCTGGAACCCACAAACCGGAAAAGTCTTAAAAAAAGTGCAAGTCGACGCACCCCATGTCACCTCATGTTGTTTTGGAGGAAAAGATTTAAAAACCTTGTATATTACTTCGGCTCGAAGCGGATTGACCAAAAAACAACTTAAAGAATTTCCGTTAAGTGGAGGTCTTTTTACGTATAGTCCTGAGGTGAAAGGAACACCAATAAATTATTTTTAATGCAATACTCAGGAATTCAAGATAAAGTGGCCATAGTCACAGGGGCGGGTGAAGGAATCGGTTATGCTATTGTCAAAATGTTAGTGGCTGCAGGAGCAAAAGTCGTGCTGAACGACATTGATAAGCAAAAAGCCGATAACGCCGTACACATGTTGAACCAAAATGAAAATTGTCTTGCTTTTCCTGGGGATTCTGGTAATGTCAAGATCATCAATGATATGGTCGATTTTACCCTAGAGCAGTTTGGAAAAGTGGATTTTATAATTCCGAATGCGGGCATTACGTTGTTCGGTGATTTTCTCGAATTTACACCTGAATCCTTTGAAAAAGTGGTGCAACTAAACCTTCAAGGAGCATTTTTCTTGGCGCAGCGTGCGGCCAAAGAAATGATTGCGAGAGGCGCAGGTGGTCGTATCATATTGATGTCTTCGCAAGTTGGTATTCGTGCCTATCATAATCTGACTGCTTATGGTATGACCAAAGCCGCTCTTCAATTTATGGGGCAGAATTTGGCTTTTGGACTTGGTAAGTACGGTATTACGGTAAACACAATAGCCCCAGGTGCTACACTAACCAAACGTACTAAAAAAGAACAGCCCGATTATGAAGGTATGTGGGGTAAGTTGAACCCAAACAAAAGAGTGGGCACCCCTGAAGATATTGCAAAAACCTGCTTGTTTCTGCTCTCAGATGAAGCTTCTCATATCAACGGGCAGACGATTCCGGTTGATGGTGGTTGGACTACGGCCGGAAAATACCCCGAAGATCTTTAGTCAAATTGTATGCACTTGAACAAAATACATCATATTGCCATAATCTGTTCAGATTACAATCGATCAAAGCGGTTCTATACAGAAATATTGAATCTTGAAATAATAAAAGAAACCTATCGTGAGGAGCGCCAGTCATATAAGCTGGACCTTTCTTTGAACGGAGAATATGTTATCGAGCTTTTTTCATTTCCAGACCCACCAAAGAGAGTTTCCAGACCCGAGGCAACGGGTCTTCGTCATTTGGCTTTTGAAGTAAGCGACATCGAAATGGCAATCAAAGAGCTGGCAGACACAGGTGTGGTTGTGGAAGCCATTCGCATTGATGAAATAACCGATAGAAAATTCACTTTTTTTGAAGATCCAGATGGATTGCCTTTGGAAATCTATGAAGTTTAACCGCCAAATCAATAAGTACAAGTCGAATTATCGGCCTTTACAAAATGATTTCCATGATTTTTGGCCATTGGGTCCTTGCAACCTTTTAAATTCTTGATTTTGATGTTTTTGAAATCAATGGGCTGGGCCTCACTTTGAAGTGCGATAAATCCTTCTGAAAGTAATTTGCCGTCAATCTTGATTTTAGGATCATATCTATTCGCTACGCCACCGCCTATTTGTGGTTTGGTGTATTTCAAAACTTCCTCGCCGTTGATGATATGCTTGACCAAAGAGTCTCCATAAACGATTAATTCAGCCTTGACCCACTGGTCTCCAAAATAAGTTTTCGAACTTGAGGGAACACAATGTCTCGGGTCTATTTTTCCTTCATAAACGATATCGGTTCCTGGGGAGCACATATTACCCGTAGGACGCTCTTTACCCTCTTCTACTCCGGCTAAAAATTGCATTTCAACAGAAATGGGCCAATCTTGTTCTTTTGGCATTGTTCGCGGATCTTGCGAATGAAACATCACCCCACTGTTCTTAAGGGTGTGACCTGGAGCTCCAGGATGTAATTCCCCGACTATTCGATATTCCAATGATAAATGATAATATGAATAGGGCTGGTCAAAATATAAATGCCCAAAGCGGTCGTTAAAATCTCCTTCATATTTGTCATATCGAACCTTTATCATGTCATCTTCTGCACGAAAAGTACCTCCATGATTATTTCCAACTTCATAGTGCTGAATTTTAGTGGTCCAGCCATCAAGATTTTTACCGTTGAACATTGATATCCAACCATCATCGGTAACGCTGGTTTTTTGAACCGCACAGTTCGAAAAACAAGTAACAACAAGCAATAAAAAAATTGGTGCTATCGACACATTGCTTTTCTTTGTTTTCATAGATGGGTTGTATTGAATTTATTTTGTAAGATACCATAAGAATTCTAAGTATCGTACTGTGTCATTCCAAAATGGGTTAACTTCAAGTCTTTTTCAACCTTTAAAGTTCTAAATCATCGCTCTTATGAAATTTTTTTTCTCCTCTTTTTTATTCCTTTTTTTATTTATCGCCACTTCAGTATCCTATGCGGCCGAAAATGATTGCTCCCTTCCTCAAAAAAATGGCACATATTATATTACGGCATATGGAGCCGTCGGTGATAGTACAACATTGAACACCAAGGCCATTCAAAAAGCCATCGACGCCTGCGCCACTTCCGGTGGCGGCAGAGTTATTATTCCTCCAGGTACTTTTCGATCGGGCGGTATCGTGTTGAAAAGTAATGTCGAGCTCCATTTTCAACATAATTCGATTTTATTGGCCAGTATCGAACAAAAGGATTTTCCATTACAACCCATGCCAAAATACCGCTCGCACAAAGACCAATTAGGTGGCTTCAACGCTTTGATCTATGCGGAAGGTGAAAAAAATATAGCTCTTACCGGAAGCGGAACGATTGACGGCCAAGGTCCTTTACATACCCCAATGCCCAATCCGGTGGCCGGTGATATTGATGGCAGGCCCCGTAACATACTTTTCATTTCCTGTAAGAATGTTATCGTAAAGGGTATCCGAATGCTGAACGCCCCAATTTGGAACCAACATTATCTCGATTGCGAAGACGTTTTTGTCGATGGTATTTATGTCTATAGCCACGGGGGTCGTAACAACGATGGTATCGATATCGACGGGTGTAGAAGGTTCGTACTGTCCAACAGCATCATCGATTCAGATGATGATGGCATCGTTTTAAAAAGTACGGGTTCTGCCGCGTGCGAAGACATTACCATTACCAATTGTGTTGTCAGTAGTTTTTGCAACGCCATTAAAGCAGGTACGGAAACTACGGGTGGTTTCAAAAATATCTCCATTAGTAATTGTGTCGTAAAGCCTTCCATAGAAAAAGGAAAGCCTATTTGGGATACACCAAGAATCGGGGTGTCAGGACTTTCTCTAATGATCGTTGACGGGGGCACTCTGGAAGGTTTCTCCGTGAACAATCTTACAATTCATGGTACCGAAGCGCCCATTTATATTCGCCTCGGCAATCGTGCGCGACCGCATACACCGGGAGCTTTAGTGGATAAAATCGGAGCGGTAAAAAATATTTCGATTAGCAATGTAACAGCATATGACGCCGGCACTTGGGGCTCTTCGATCACGGGTCTAAAAGGGCATCCTATCAAAAATGTTTCATTGAGCAATATTCAGCTGTATTCTAAAGGTGGATTGAAAATGGGTGATTTTAGCAAAACAGTGGAGGAAGACGAAAAAGGTTATCCGCACGCGGTCACATACGGCAATTTACCTAGTCATTCATTATTTATTCGCCATGCAGAGGGTATTTCAATTACCAATCTAAACATTGCGACCGAAAATGAAGATGTGCGCTTTCCTATCATCGTAGATGATATAAAAGGGCTGCAAATAAAAAATGTACAATGGCCCGATTCAGATGGCACAAAACCTTTGGTCAAGGGAAAGTCGATTCGTGATCATGATATCGATGCGCCACTAGGATGGAAAAAAGAAGATGGTTTTTTTGACCTTATCGATGATTGAAATATCGTGCGACGATAACATTATCATGTGAATCACCAGTGATTTTAATTTATCTTAGAGTTTCAAACCTATCTATTACATAAGGCCTTTGTCGCTATTCCGTCTATTTAGACCTTGAAATAAACTTTTTTCTTATCCAGAAAATAAGTGATGTACCAGAATATAAACAAAACGACCAAAGAATTGATTACGGCAACCCAAAGCTCGGGAACACCAATTGGTTTTAATAAGCCCGCTGTCCAAATATTTCCAAATTCACGAAACCATTGTACCCCAACAGTTTCGGCAAAAAGATAGATGAAAATGGAGTTCGTACCTACTACGGAAAAGATTTTCAACCATTTATTCTTAAACCCTTTTATATCGATTATCCAATAAAAAAAGGTCAAGGTCAAAATTGCAATTCCACCAGAGGCCAAGGTAAACGACGATGTCGCAATTCGTTTTATTATAGGTGTAATGTTCAATAGATCCATGGCAAACCCTACTGCTAAAATGACCGTGCCCCAGATTAAGAAAGGCTTGATTTTTTCCTTTGCGGAAGTATTCGAAAGCAAAATTTGACCGCAAACAACCCCCCAAATAGTATGGGCCGCTGTGGGAATAAAATTGACAAAAACCCAATATCCGCCATTCGTCTGACCCATGGTCAGCATATCGACCCAAGAACCAAAACTTTCATGGCCCTGAACATAAGGTCCTTCAGGATTATATGCCCGATATAATATTTCCGTTAAAACCAACAGGCCTATCGATATTCCGATTTGGGCCCTATACGACATACTCATGATTGCATAGGCAATCAAAATCGTAAACGCCAATTGAACCAATACGTTCCAAAGCTCCCAAACTAGGGCGTGACTGTAAACACAATGTAGCAGAACTCCAAACGCAAACAATAGAAAACAACGCCTTAAGATGTGTCGAGTAGCGGCGCTTCGATTTCCTGACTCCAATCTTTTTCTCAGTGAAAAAGGCATTGCAACACCGACGATGAACATGAAAAAGGGTTGAATTAAATCCCAAAAAAGGAGTCCATTCCATGGGTGGTGATGCAATTGATGGGCTAATCCCGAAAAAGCTGTTCCGTCTGTAAGAGCGGTAAAACTATTATGAAATCCCGCTGCTTCCGCAATAAGCAAGAACATCGTAAGCCCTCGAAAAACATCCAAAGAAAAAAGACGTTTTGAGACATTTTCAGCTAATTGTGACATTTAGTAGGTGGTTGGTTAATACGTTCTGAACAAGATAAGGGATAATTTTGAATTTAATACATATCTTGAATTCTCGTAAAAAGTACTATATGAATCTAATTTCTGAAGAACAAAAATCATTCTTTAAAGAAGAAGGTTATCTCGTCTATAAAGATTTGATATCTAATTTAGAGGTGGACTATTACAGCGAATTGTACAATTCTTTTTTAGATAATAGCATTGATACTTCGCGCTACCGCTCCGACCTTGCGGGAAATGATGGTAAAAAAGAGAAAATCACTCAAATCATGGTGCCCAGCAAATTGTTTCCTGAACTAGTGCAAAGGCCAATTCATCAAAAATCGTTACAAATCGCAAAAGAACTCATGGGCAACGACATTGCCCTTGATTTTGATATGATGATCAATAAGGCACCACAAACGAATACGATTACGCCGTGGCACCAAGACGCTGCATATTGGATCGACATGCCAGACAAAAGAGCTGCAAGTTGTTGGGTCGCTATCGATCGCGCGTACAAAGAAAATGGATGTATGTGGTATACGCCCAAGTCACATCTACAACCCGTTCTACCTCACGAACAAACGGGAGGCAAAGGTGCGCTGAAATGCACTGGGAGCGAAGAAAACTCGATTTTTATTGAGTTACAGGCTGGTTCTTGTGTATTTCACCAAGGCGGTACTTTACATTATAGTCGCGGAAATTCCACTTTAGATAATCGACGTGCCCTGATCACCAACTTTAGGCCAAAAGCTATGATTCAATTGGAACGCCAAAAAGGTGTTGACCATACTGGGGAACGTCAAGTTCGAAAATAACGCTTAAGCCATCTTTTACGATTCTTCTTTTTCGCATCAAAGAAGATTCACCCATTTAATGTTGCTTTGCCTCAAAACAAAAAGATTCGTTTTATAACTTTGAAACATGAAATCAGTTGTTATACAGAAAATCTTATTCTACTCTACTCTTGGGGTCGTAATGATCGCTTCTGTACAAGCGCAGGAAAAATCGTTACAAGAACTCCTCTGGAATCAAGTTGACGGAAAACCAACGGACATCAAGTATTACGGGAAGGAAACCCAAATAATCGATGACCCTGAAAACGGTTTTTTGCAAATTGAACGAACTGATGATGGATGTGGATGTTACTTTAGAACCACCGTAGGAGCGTTTAAAAAAGCAGACGAATCCTACGCTTTTATAAAAATGGAGGAAGACGCATGTAACTGGCGAAAAAATCTATCCGCCAATTTTAAAATAAACTCCATTTTGCCCAAAAATTTCGAATTGCCGGAATTTTTATCCGAAGAAGCGAAAAAAACTTATACGGACAACAACACCTTTCCTGTTTTTTATCTGGAGGTTGATATTCCTCAAAACGGAACTGAAACAAAAGTCGATTTGGCCTATATACCTTTTGGTGCGAGGCTTAGCAATAGAAACGACGTATTGGCATTGACAGGATATTCAAAGTTAAACAATGAAGGCAAGTCGAATTACACGTATTCTGGTGATCTACAACAATTTCTAATGCATATTCGTGACGAAGAAACATTGCCATCCGTTTTAAAAGGAAAGTTTGACAATATAAATTCGCCCGATTACGACTTAGTCGAAAAAATCGTTGGCAGTGATAAGACTTATGCTACCCTCGAAGACTTGGCATCGGATTTGCGCGACTTACAAGTCATTTACGAATTCTCAAAACAAATCGCTTTTAAGACGATTGTTTTCACATGGGACGCTAAAGAGGGAAGGTTCGCCATCAAAGAAAAAATAAAAAACGATTCCCCCGAAAAATCCTTTTTAGACTTCGTAAGGGAACTACCTTTCTTAAAGGCTGTCTGTTGATCGGTTACATGATATGGATGGAAATTTAAAAAACCATATCGAGTATCTGCTTTGTGTCAAAATAACGGCGATTCGACCTATTTCGGGCGGTGACATTTCCCAAGCATTTTTATTGGAAACCGAAACCGAGCAGTTCTTCTGTAAAATCAATAGAAATGAACAGGCTTTTCAAATGTTTCAAAACGAAAAAGCTGGTCTTGAAGCTATTTCAAAAACAAAAACCATAGCAACGCCAAAAGTATTTTTGTGCGATAAACTGGAAGATGGAGCATTTTTTCTGATGGAATATATCGAAGCCAAAAAAAATGGTTCAAATAACATGAAGGCCTTGGGCCACCAGTTGGCGGCATTGCACCTTCATTCATGGCGAAATGAATTTGGCTGGAAGACGGATAATTTTATTGGAAGTCTTCCACAATCGAACAAAAAACATTCCAATTGGGTAACGTTTTATGTGGAAGAGCGTTTATTACCACAATTAAAAATGGCCTATGATTCAGGAGGGTTGAACGCTGCCGAAATTCCCGTGGAGCAACTAATTTTTGAACGCTGTAAAAATCTATTCCCCAAAGTAAAACCCTCTTTGCTTCATGGTGATCTATGGAGTGGAAATTATTTGATTTCTGAAAATGGAACACCATTCCTCATAGATCCTGCCGTTTATTATGGTCACCATGAAGTGGATATTGCGATGACCAAACTTTTTGGAGGTTTTGACACTTCGTTTTATAATGCTTATTCAGAAATCTTCCCAAAAATTGGACAAGAAAAAGAGCGACACGAGATTTATCAATTGTATTATTTATTGGTACATCTAAATTTGTTCGGTGGGTCTTATAAGTCTTCGGTAATGGAAATCATAAAAAAGTATTTTTGATTACTTTTAAAGGATAACCTCATTTTCCAATGAAACCATTCAAGAGTTTTCGTTTTGCATTTGTTTTTTTTCTGTTTTTATGCCTTGTTATTTCATGTGCTGAACTTTGCGAAGAAGAAAATACTGCGAAACCAGAATATAAAACCTGGTCTTCCTATTTGGGCGATTCTGGTCGAAGTCATTACTCCACTCTTTCACAGATTACCAAGGACAATGTCAAAGGTCTAAAAGTGGCATGGTCGTACGAAGCGGCTGATTCCGGCCAAATGCAAATGAATCCATTGGTAGTCGACTCGATTTTATACGGAGTGACAGCGGCGCTTCGGGTCGTTGCGATAAATGCGGAAACGGGTAAAGAAATATGGCAATTCGGAGATTCTGTGCAGGTTTGGCATTCGACTTCTCGCGGACTTTCATACTGGGAAAAAGAAAATGACAAACGTATTCTTGTAACTCGTGGCCCCGATCTTTTTGCTTTGGATGCCCTTACGGGAAAACCGATTTCAACATTTGGTGATAATGGAAAAATAGATATGCGCTCGGGAATGCCCGAATCCGCCAAGGAAAAATTCGTGATTTCCAACACACCGGGAACCATCTACAAAGATATCATTGTAATGCCCCTTCGACTTTCGGAAGGTGCTGGTGCAGCTCCTGGCGATGTGATTGCATTTAATGTAGTGACTGGAAAATTGGAATGGGTTTTTCATACCATTCCGCATCCGGGAGAAGATGGCTATGATACTTGGGAAAATAAGGAGGCTTACAAAGATGACCGCGTTGGCGCGGCGAACAATTGGGCGGGTATGGCAGTTGACGAAGAAGCAGGTATCATATATGTGCCAACTGGTTCGGCAGCACCCGATTTTTATGGGGGCATTCGCAAGGGCAGTAATCTTTATGCAAATTGTCTTTTGGCCTTGAATGCTAATACCGGAGAGCGTCTTTGGCATTTTCAATTTACCCATCATGATATCTGGGACCGCGACCCACCTGCGCCGCCGAATCTTTTAATGGTCGAACGCGAGAGCAAAAAAATTCCTGTAGTGGCTCAAGTAACCAAACAGGGCTATGTTTATGTATTTGATCGGATGACGGGGGAACCGTTGTTCGAAATTGAAGAACGCCCCATGCCAAAATCTAGCTTAGAAGGTGAGGAAGCATGGCCAACGCAACCATTTCCTACAAAACCCAAACCCTTCGCAAGACAATCGACCGAATTGAGCGAGAATAGCGTAAGTCCGTTTGCTGAAAATAAAGAAGAAATTCGCGAGATACTGAAAACCGCGGATAAACGTATATACGCACCACCAAGCCTAGATCCGGTTATACTGCTGCCGGGCTATGACGGAGCTGCCGAGTGGGGCGGCGCAGGGGCGGACCCCAAAGAAGGTATTCTCTATGTGAATTCAAACGAAATGCCTCGAATGCTGCAGATGGGCTTGGCAACAAATGATAATTCCGAACTACCCTTAGGGCGGGCAACTTATAATACATATTGCGCTACGTGTCATCAGACCAACCGTCAAGGATTAGAATCAAGTGGATTTCCATCCCTGATCGATTTGCAATTGCGAAAGGGAAAAGAGGAAGTTACGGCAATTATTAAACAAGGAAAGGGTATGATGACGGGTTTTCCTGAAATTCCTAAAAACGAGGTGGATGCACTGCTACGTTTCCTGTTTAACGAAGAGATACAACACAGTGTTGTTGAACAATCCTCGAAAAACGATAGCACCACCATACCCTATAAACATTTGGGTTACAACAAATTTGTGGATTCAAATGGCTTACCTGCAATTACCCCGCCATGGGGTACCATGCATGCCATTGATTTAAATACCGGGGAGTATATTTGGTCGATTCCTTTTGGGAACACCCCTGAATTGGGAGATGAGGGCATTGGTACTGGTACAGAAAATTATGGAGGACCGGTTGTTACCGAAAACGGCCTTTTGTTTATCGGCGCTACCCGTGATGGCTATTTTCGAGTATTTGACAAACACACTGGAGAAATACTGTGGGAATATAAGTTGCCTGCCGCAGCTTTTGCGACTCCGGCCATGTATGAAGTCAATGGAAAACAATTTATCGCTATAGCCTGTGGCGGCGAAAAGTTAGGGGCTGAAAAGGGAAATCAGATTGTGGCATTTGCTTTGAAATAGATAATTACTTTGCTAATTGCTGACATTGATTATTATAGAATTCTACGATGTCTTTAATATCCCTTTTTTTTAATTTCTTGTTTTGAATCTTTTTCACCAATTCAGGGCAGTCTTTAAAATAGGTTGAAGCAGCCTTTTTAAAATTTTTAGTGAATAATTGATTTGAACCGAGGTGGGTAACGATTTCCTCCCCCTCACGTGAGACGAACAGGTTTTTGATGTTATACGAGTGTCCCATCCCCGTCCAACTACCTCCATTAGGTCCGGCCATATAAACAGGGCCTGAATAACCTGAAAATTCCATAGAATAAAGATTGACTTTCCCAATGGTGATTTCTTCCAATACCTTATACGTGTCTATATCTACTTTAGCATAAACATATGTCGAAGATGCCTCGCCGTCGTTAATTATTGCTTTTTTTAATTCTGAAAAATGATATTTCGTTGCTTTTTCTTTTTTGTTCCTTTTAAACTTGACCTTGTCAATTCCTGATAGTTTAGCAAGACCTTGAATAGTCGTACCATCTTTAAAAATCAATGTAGCCTTCGATTTTTGGGCTGTTGATTCTGTTTGAAAGCCCAATGTCATAATTAGTAACAGGGCGCTAAAGATTTTGAAGGGGTGCATAACGACGAATTTTCTGTTCCTTTAGAGTAAAAGAGAAACGAAAAAAGACTTGAAATAGTATTAAGGTACTATATGCAAATGCAATTCCTGAAAGTCATAGATGGCTAAAATCAAACCTTTACTTATTGACCACATTCAACTTTTTTGAATTTTCCGCCATCTCGAATTGCCATTTGATATTCGTTGACTTTTTTATCCAAATCAAAATTTGAATAATTGTAATGAGGTGTATACAAAACCGTGTCCCAATAAATCGTTCTAGGGTCAGTTGCGCGCAGATCCCCAGTTTCTTTCATCCAATCCTTCAGCTCGTTTCGTAGGTTTCGCAACACCTTCTCGTATTTCGCATTTTGTGCCTCGTTTTTCAAATTATAAGGGTCATTTGCCAGCACATAAAATTCTTCCTCGGGCCTTTTTTCAAAGGCCAGTTGAAAATAATCTTTGTCTGAAGGCTTTCCGTTCATCTTCATGATCAAAAACTTTGAAATGGAATTATCCACATCACCATATTGCCCCACGGAAATATGTGCATTTGGATCTCCTGCAGGCCAGCGATCTGGCTCGAAATTTTTCATGTATAAAAAGTCTTTGGTGCGAATGGCCCGAACCGGATAGCTCAAATCGCCCTTTCTGACATTGGCGTGACGTTCACGCTCCAAAAAGACTTTACTTCTATCCGATTTTTTGCTATCCGAAGAAAACAATTCCAGTAAGCTATTTCCACTGAACTCTTGCGGAATATCGATTCCTGCAGCCTCCAAAAAGGTCGGTCCAAAATCAACAAAATTCATAAAATCCGAAATTCGTTTTCCTCCTTCGATGCGTCACTTCCAATAAATGGCCAATGGCATTCTAGTGCCATAATCATACAAGGTAGCCTTTGCCCTGGGGAAGGGCATACCGTTATCGCTGGTCATGATGATAATCGTGTTTTCCAAAAGTCCTTGTTTCTCTAATGTGGCAATAATATTTCCCGACTCCCTATCGAAGCGTTCTACCTCGTAGTAATAATCCATGATATCATTTCGAACACAGGGCAAATCAGGTAGAAATTCGGGAACCTCAACCATATTTGGGTCCATTCCGGTTTTTATTCCCGTATTTGTTTCATAAACCCTATGAGGGTCTTGGCTACCAAACCAATAGGAGAAAGGTTGGCCACTCTTTTTTTCCTTCAGAAAAGCATCAAAATCAGCATAATCTCTTCCAGCAGGATTATGTTCATAACCTCCCGCATCAAAATCACCAGGGCCCCAACCTTTTCTGCTTTTTCCGGTATGATACCCGACATCCTTCAACATAGAAACCCAATTAGGAAATTTATCAGGTATAACCGACCAAAGATTTCCGGCGCTTTCCATTTGATGTGGATAACGCCCCAATAAAATACTCGCTCGTGAAGGAGCGCACGAAGGTGCCGCACAATACGCATTTTCAAAAAGTGCTCCGTTCTCGGCCAAAGCATCGAATGTCGGGGTACGTACTGTTTTGTCTCCATAAATTCCGGCATGCGGATACGACCAGTCGTCGGCTATCATAAATAGGATATTAGGGCGAGTTGCTAGAGAATATTTCTCAGCTCTATAATCAGATTGTTTGCCTGAAATAAAAAGCGCTCCTAAACCAATAGCCAAAATGACCATCAATAACTTAAGGCAGGTCGTTGGTGTTATCGTTTGCATTGTTTATTTTTCTATTCTAAATATAAGAAACCATGGATAAAATTCGGGTATTGGTTGTAGGTTGCGGAAATATGGGCACTTCACATGCACGTGCCTATCACCAAATGGAAGGTTTTGAGATTGTAGGGCTAGTAAGCAGAAAACCTGAAAGCAGAGAAAAATTATCGAGGGAATTAGGTGGCTATCCTACCTTTGGAGATTATGAATCGGCGCTGAAAGAATCAAACCCTGATGCGGTTAGTATAAATACTTACCCCGATACGCATGCAGATTATATTCGTAAAGCTTTGAATGCCGATGCTCATGTGTTTGTTGAAAAACCTCTGGCCCTGACCGTGGAAGATGCACAGAGTCTGGTAGATCTGGCAAACGAAAAAGGGAGGAAAATGGTGGTGGGTTATATTCTTCGAGTGCACCCCGCCTGGGCCAAATTTGTTGAGGTTTCGCGTACTTTAGGAAAACCTCTGGTCATGCGAATGAATCTCAACCAGCAGTCTAGCGGTGACATGTGGTATACCCACAAACAGTTGATGAACAGCATGTCTCCCATTGTAGATTGTGGCGTGCACTATGTTGATGTGATGTGTTTGATGACACAATCCGTTCCCGTTAGTGTTAGTGCTATTGGGGCGCGCTTGTCTGATGAAATCGATTCGGAAATGTACAATTACGGACAGTTGCAAGTCCGTTTTGAGGATGGCTCCGTTGGATGGTACGAAGCCGGCTGGGGACCGATGATGAGCGAAACTGCTTTTTTTGTGAAGGATGTCATAGGCCCAAAAGGAAGTGTTTCGATTTCTGATGATGCCAAAGGTGATTCGGATAATGTTGACGACCATTCCAAAACCGGCGCCTTGAAATTACACCATGGTGCCATCGATGAAAACGGAAATTTTGCGAAATCAGATGAATTTATAGACACTTCTGACGAACCTGACCATGATGGATTATGTCTTTTAGAGCAAGAATATTTTCTAGAAGCCATCACCGAAGATTTAAATCTGAGCGAACATATGCGTGATGCTGTCAACAGTTTACGGATCGTTCTTGCAGCGGATGAATCTTTTCGAACGGGGAAAACGGTTGAATTATAGGCCCCTCCCCTAACCCCTAAAGAGGCTTCCCTTTCTAACTATATTTGTTTCATGATCAATCTTATTGGCCGAGCATCATCCTTCAAAGACCGAACAGCTTTAGTTTCCAATGGAAACTCCTATTCGTACACACAACTTTTAGAAGCTTCCCAAAATGTTGCAGGAAATCTTTTAAATGATAACCTCGACCTCAACGAGGCGCGTATTACTTTTCTGGTGCCGCCCTCTTTTGAATATACCGCAATACAATGGGGAATATGGGCCGCAGGTGCAATTGCTGTTCCTTTATGTGTTTTACATCCATTACCGTCTATTCAATATGTGTTGGAGGATACACAAGCTGACATTGTTATCGCGCACAAAGACTATCTCGAATTTTTAAAGCCATTGGAGTCTTCAATAGGTGTTTCGGTGGTTCCCTTAGAATCCATACTTCAAGAAAACAAGACTGAATTACCAGATGTTAATTCCTCTCGAAGCGCAATGATTTTGTACACCAGCGGAACAACAAGCAAACCAAAGGGTGTGGTTACAACACACGATAATATAGAAGCCCAAGTGACCACGCTGGTAAATGCTTGGGAGTGGGACAAAGACGATCATATTCTCAATATTCTACCCTTACATCATGTTCACGGAATCATCAATGTGATGAGCTGTGCGTTATGGAGCGGCGCCTGCTGCGAATTTTTACCGAAGTTCGATGCTAAAAATGTTTGGGAAATTCTTGCCTCCGAAAGGCTAACACTTTTTATGGCTGTGCCGACCATTTATTATAAGTTGATTTCCTATTGGGAAGAATGCCCTTCACAAGAACAAAATAAACTTTCGGAAGCATCTTCAAAATTGCGTTTAATGGTTTCGGGGTCGGCAGCTTTGCCGGTGCCTGTACTAGAAAAATGGAGGGAAATTACTAATCAGACATTATTGGAACGTTATGGCATGACTGAAATCGGTATGGGTCTTTCAAATTCATATCGAGGCGAAAGAAGACCTGGGCACGTCGGATTGCCGCTTCCTGGAGTCGTAATGCGTTTAGTAGATTCTAGCAACAATCCCGTAAAAGAAAACGAACCCGGCGAATTCCAAATTAAAGGGCCGAGTGTTTTTAAGGAATACTGGCAAAAACCTGAGGCAACCGAAAAAGCATTTACCAATGACGGTTGGTTCATTACAGGCGATATCGGGATGTTGAACAACGGGCTCTACAAAATTTTAGGCCGCGATAGCGTAGATATCATCAAATCCGGCGGTTACAAAATATCGGCTTTAGAAATTGAAGATGTGCTTCGAAAACATGTGCTTGTAGATGATTGTGCCGTCGTCGGACTTCCCAATGAAGAATGGGGTGAAGTAGTTTCTGCTTGTGTCGTTACCCACAAAAATACTTTAGATTTCGATGCTATTTCAGGTTGGTTGAAAGAGCAATTGCCAGCATATAAAATCCCGAGAAAATATATCCTTAAAAAGGAACTGCCCCGAAATGTTTTAGGCAAAGTGACAAAAAATGAATTAAAGAAAATGTTTTAGTTTCATGTCCCCTCGAGTGCAGTCGAGAGGTCGTTGTTTATAGTTCTCGACTGCGCTCGAACAGATAAACTTAATCATGGATTTCCTAACCCTATTCCCGTACATAGGTATCATCGTTTTGGTAATCATCAATGCGCTCCTTGTTATCAAGCGTGATATCACAGTTGATTATAACGATCATACCCCAGAACATTGATGGAATATTTCAGCGAGCATTATGTAACCCTTATTCTAACCGCTATATACGTTGGTGGATGCTTGTATATCGGCTGGTATTTCAAAAAGAAAGCTTCCGAGGGCGTTGAGGGATATTATGTGGCAAAACGGGAAATCCCCGGATGGGTAATATCATTGGCTTTTTTTTCGACCTCTGCGAGCACCAACACCTATATCGGTCAAGCCGGAAAGTCATTTCAATATGGACTCTCTTGGGCCTGGATGGGTTTGATTTGGACCATTTTCTGCATCATTTCATGGCAACTATTAGGGCCGAAAATGCGCTTTCAAACGGCTCGATTGAAATCATTCACGATTCCCGATTATTTTCATTTGCGATACAAAAGTAATTTGGCCAAAAGCATACGCGTACTTTCCGCTGTTATTATTCTATTCGCAACGCTTTGGTATATGATCGGTATTGCCAAAGGGTGTGCTCATGTCTTGACCTCTGTTTTGGATATTCCATATGAATACGGTGCTTTTGCTATAATCGCGATTACATGTGCTTATACCATTTGGGGCGGAATGTATAGTGTGCTTTGGACGGATGCCATTCAGGGCATTATCATGTTCTTCGTTGCAATTTTGATGTTGGCGATTCCGTTTATGTTCGTTGGTGGCGCCAACAATTTGATGGAAGCCATCAGTAACACTGATCATCTTACAAAATCAGGAGAACCGATTAGCTCAGGCTTGGTCACTTTCGGGGAGCTCGTTTCATTTCTGTATATCTTGGGAATTGGTCTGTCCATTGGGATGAAGCAAATTTCAGAACCTAAAAACCTCATCCGGTTTTATTCCATTGACAATGCGAAAAGCATGCGATTCGCCATGATTTGGACACCTGTTTTTCTAGGAATTTCTTTAGTCTGCGTTATGGGTCTAGGCGCTTTGGTGCATGGAATGGCAACTTCTGATGAAGCAAAATATCTTATCAATAATACAGACGAAGTCATTGGTTTTATGCTCGATAAGTACGATAACAAATTCGTTAGTGGAATTTGTGTTGCCGGACTTTTCGCTGCAGGAATGTCTTCGTTGGCTTCTGTCATTATCATCATCGGAACAGCCTTTGTGAAAGACATTTGGCACGTGGCCAAGCCTATGGCGGAAAAGAAAATCATTCCTAGAACAAAATTGTTTATGGCCCTATATTGCGGAATTGTTTTCGTTATGACCCTCTACCCAATGGCAGGTATCGTTGAATTGACCGCCTTTGCCGGGGCGGTTTTTGCCGCTAGTTTCTTTCCTGCGATTTTTGGCGGACTGTATTTAAAATGGGGCACAGACCTTGGTGCCATGGCTTCCATGGTCGTTGGCATGTTGGTCAATATCATTTGGCGATTTGCTTTTCGTTTTGAATATGGGGTTTTGAAGGATGTGCACGAAATTATCCCAGCTTTTTTGTTGTCAATGCTGACCTATGTAGTAGTTAGTTTGATGAGCAAAAAACGTGCGCCAGATACAGCACATTTAGAGTTGGTTTTTGGTGGAAACAACCCCCAACCCCCCTCAATGGAGGAATCGCTCAATTAACCCATATTGCTTGATTTAATCTTTAAATAAAGGTGTCTGCTTTAAATCGACAAGCCCCTTCCCCTTTTGTTGAAAAATACGTTTGGTGCGCAAATACCTATTCAAGTTGTATTCATCGTAATTCTTAGAGCCTCTATCCATACTGCTTACACGGACTTTTCCAGAGGAATGAATAAATTCGTTCTCGCCGATCCACATACCCACATGCACCACTTTTTCAGCGGTGGAATCCGTTGCCTTTCTTCCGAAGAACAACAAATCGCCTTTTTGAAGATTTTCAAAATTCCGTGTCGAATCGATAGATTTCCCGGTATGCACTTGTTGTGAAGCGTCACGTGGAATTACCATTCCGTTTAGAAAATAGACCGTTTTGGTAAAGCCACTGCAATCGACTCCCTTTGTCGAGGTTCCACCCCAGAGATAAGGAACGCCCATTAACTCTTGCGCAGTAGCAACCAATGTTTCATTGGTTGCGTTCAGGTTTTGAAGCCACTCGTTATATGGCTCCGCTTCATTTCTGCGGACATAGGCATTTCGCCCGTCGGGAAATCGAACGATATAATTCTCATATTCATATTTTACAATAGTTAATAGATTGCCAGCCGTCAAATCAGAAACAATCTGCGCATCTTCACCAGGGCCAAGATAGGCATGACCATAGGTTCGAGTGTAAATCATTTTCTCATCCCTGTTCCAGTTTTCTGCTTTTTGGTCATCGGCCAATTCAACCCCCCCATTATCCACCCATGCCAAATAGTTGTCTGGCGTTTGCACATAGTACCAGTTGTCTTCTTTTTTATAAACCTTTACAATGGTACCCAAAGTCGCCTGTGTCGCCAGTTCAGAAGAGTGTCCAGGGTTGCTGCGTAAATTCGCAACTGAAATATTAATAATTGCCCTGGTGGTTTTTCCCAAATAGTCAGCTGGCAGTACTTGAATACTGTCTATAAAGGCGATGTTGTCGGCTGCCAGACTATTCTTCAGGGCAGTTAGGGCCTCTGGCATATTTGTTTCTCCTTTCAAAATATACTCTTCGTTATTTTCTATGGCGTTCACATCGAATAAGGCTACCCGCTTATCTGGGGCAAACTCCTTTTTGATTTCGGCCAGTTTTATCTCGATAGGCGCTGCTGCCTTGTTAGGATCATCTTTGCAACCGGTTAGTAATACTATGCCCAGTATGATTACACTAATGCCAAGTATTGATTTCATTTTTTTGGATTTGTTTTTGTAAAAATACATAAACTTAGGTCTCAACTGCGCCCGAACGGACATTCCAAGGGGGTCTTTTTTTCCTGTGGTGGCAATCTTAATGACTAGGGGCCGGCCTTTGTGAAAAAAATATGTCCTTTTTGCCTAAATTCGTCTTCAATGAAAAAACTAAGGGTCATAGAGCTTTTTGCAGGAGTAGGCGGATTTCGTCTTGGCCTAGAAAATACAGGTGCCTATGATGTAGTTTGGAGTAATCAATGGGAGCCTTCGACCAAAACCCAACATGCTTCAATGGTCTATGAAGCACGATTCGGTGCTAAAAACCATAGCAATGACGATATTTCCGAGGTGCCGACCTCCGAAATTCCCAATGCCGATATTTTGGTAGGTGGGTTTCCCTGTCAAGATTATTCCGTGGCGACCACGCTTCAAAATTCAAAAGGACTTATCGGTAAAAAAGGGGTTTTGTGGTGGAGTATTCATCGGATTCTTTCCGAAAAGAAAAATCCGCCAAAATATCTTTTCCTTGAAAATGTCGACCGTTTGCTGAAATCACCTTCTAATCAGCGCGGTAGGGATTTTGCTATTATGCTCAAAAGTCTTGACGAATTGGGCTATGCGGTGGAATGGCGCGTTATTAATGCCGCCGAATATGGAATGCCGCAGCGGCGAAGACGAATCTTCTTTCTGGCTTATCATAAATCGACTGCACTCTGTGCCGATTTGAAAAAGTCAGCACTTCAAGAATGGATGTGCAAAACCGGAATTATCGCATCTTCCTTTTCGGTCGAAAATGCTGAAAAAAAGACTAAAATCATCGAAATCGACCAAGATTTGGTCGAGATATCATCAAATTTCAACAAAAACGGCAAAAAATCGCCTTTTGAAAATACTGGTGTTTTTATTGACGGAAAAGCCCATACGCTTAAAACCAAGGCCAGCTATGATGGAAAACGAACGCTTCTAGGTGATGTGCTTCAGAATGGTGAGGTCACGGCGGAGTTCTTCATTCCCAAGGAAGCCTATCCGAAATGGGAATACCTAAAAGGGGCCAAAAAAGAGGTTCGAACAGCCAAAAACGGATTTCAATACAATTACAGTGAAGGCGCAATGATATTCCCCGATAACTTAGACAATGCCTCTCGTACCATCATTACCGGTGAAGGTGGTAAAAGCCCTTCACGTTTTAAGCATGTGGTCAAGACCTCAAAAGGATTGCGACGCCTTACACCTGTTGAATTGGAACGTTTGAACATGTTCCCTGACGACCATACCAAAATGCAAGGTGTCAGCGACACAAAACGCGCCTTTTTTATGGGAAATGCCCTGGTTATTGGTGTTGTGGCAAAAATAGGAAAGGTTTTGGCTAAAAAAATCAATTCCTAGGGTGTCACTTAAAAGTACTTTTAAATCAGACCTCGAAAAAGAGCAACATCTTTCCATATTGCTCGATGGTTATTACAAAAAACATCTGAAAGCCTATGATTTTGAACGCATTTCTGATTTTAAAGAACAAATCACAGGAGTTGACCTGATTTTTACCAATAAAACCAGCGGGAAACGATTTTATATCGATGAAAAGGCACAACTGGATTATATCAATGAAGAACTTCCCACTTTTGCCTTTGAACTGCAGTACCATAAAAATTCAAAATCGAAAAAGGGTTGGCTTTTTGACGCGGGCAAAAAAACCCATTTCTACTCCCTAATAACAGCAATCTACTCTGATGAACCTGAGAAATTCACTTCCTGCAAAATCACTTTTGTAAATCGTGAAAGACTTGTTACCTTTTTAGAATCGCGAAATATCGATGAAAAAGAATTGGAAATTTGTATTGCCGAACATTCCAAAAAACAAGGTAAACTTGCAATAGACCAGTTGAATGATCGAAAAGAAGGCTATCTCTATTTTTCCTCTAATAACAAAGTAGAAAAACCGGTCAATCTTATCTTAAAACTCCATTTTTTAGAGCAAAACGGTGTAGCGAAGCGATTGATTTGATTCTGTTGAACCGACCGTTTGGTCTGTAGTTCCTCATAATGAAAATCCGTATAGCCAACTATTGCGTTTCATCGATGAAACCTTGCGGAAAGACTGAAAATCGACAAACAAGGACATCCTTTTGAATAGGTGGGAAAACCGTTTGGTCGGTTCTCATGAAAAAGGGCGATTCTAGTATAAAAATCGATTTCTACTGTATTTACGTATATTTAATAGAAAATCCCCGCTATGAAAAGGCTTTCCGTATGCTTTCTGTCCTTGTTTTTAATTGTTTTATCCTGCAAGAACGATGATGCCGTTGTGCCCAATAATCCGCCCAACGACCAAACCGATTCTCCCGAAGAGGAGCAACAGGAGCCTTCAGGCCCTAATCCGCTTATTCAATTGGAAGGCCGACAAATCGTCGATGCCGACAAAAATCCGATTTATCTGCAGGGTGTCGCTTTCAACAATTTTATATGGAACAATTCAGCACTTCCACCAGAGCATCATACCGAACTCGATTATGAACGTGTAAATGCCATGGGCATGAACGCCATTCGCTTCTACATGAATTATACCTATTTTGAAGACGACACCAGCCCATATACTTATCGTCAGAGTGGATGGGATTGGCTCGATGAAAATATCGCTTGGGCTAAAAAACACGGTATTTACCTTATTCTGAACATGCATGCGCCTCAGGGCGGCTATCAATCTCAGGGCGAGGGAGATGCCCTTTGGGATGTTGTTGAAAATCAAAATCGTTTGGTCGCACTATGGAAAGAAATTGCCGAACGCTATAAAGACGAGGTGCAAATTGCGGGTTTCGGTCCCGTCAACGAACCCGTGCCCAGCCAATCGATGTCGCAATGGAGCCAATTGGCACAACGGCTTATTGATGAAATTCGAACGGTAGATAAAAATCATCTGCTTTTTATAGAAAAGGCAATTTACGTTCAGGGCGATTTTACGCCAGACGAAAATTTGAATTTCCCAGAGGTTACCGGAGAAAACATCGTTTACGAATTTCATGGCTACGACCCCTATTTTTATTCGCACCAGCTTTTGGAATTTGCAGAGTTGGGCGATGGCGGAAAATACCCTGACGAGCAAATCATAGAAGTATCGAACACCGAATGGTATACCGCAACTTTCGACAACCCAAGATTGCCTGCCGGAACTTCAGATTGGACATTTTTCGAGGGTGTTCGCTATACCATAGACGACCCCAATATTCAGGTGGGTACTCCTGCACTAATCGCCGCAGAAATTGCCGGAAGGGTCTTTTTCGATGATATCGTTGTTAAAGAATATGGTGTAAATGGCGAATTCATTCGCAATGTCTATGAGGCCAATCTAAATTCTCTTGATAATTGGTTTTACTGGAGTGCTAACGGTTCAGGAACAAGCGGACTATCGACAACCGAAGGAAATAATGATACTTCAAGTCTATTTATCGATGGGACCAATGCAGATAGCAACCTCAGCAATTCCGCTGAAATTTTCGAGGCTATTCAAGGAAATTCATATCAAATCAGTGGATGGATGAGAGGCGAAAATGTTGGGGCCAATGCCTCAAGCATGTTTCGTTTGGATTTTTCAACCTCTAATGGGCCATTATTGAGAAGAAACAAGGAATATTTAGAAGCCGTGATGGGAGCAGTAGTCGATTGGGCCGTTGCCAAAAATGTGGCGCTCTACATGGGTGAATTCGGAGCAGGAACGCCTTGTTTTGAAAACGATAAAGGAGGGTTGACCTGGGTGGCGGATATGTACGATATTTTAAAAACGAATGATATCCATTTTACTTATCACGCGTATCATGAAGATGCATTTGGCCTGTATCTAGGCAACAACCTGCCCGACCCGAACAATGTAAACCAGCCTTTGATCGATTGGTTTACGGCCAATCTGAATTAGCATCAAATTTCTTAAAAACCTGTTAATCAGTTCTTAAAATTTGGGTTTCTGCAATATTCTGTTATCTTTTTAGCTATGACAAAAATAGAAAAGCAAGAAAATCAGGAGTTTTTAGAAAAATCAATTCATCATTTAGAGGCCACTGGCTTTGAAAATATCAAAGCAGATATCGAAGGATATGAAACGCCGAAATCGTATTTGCGCAAAGGTAGCGAGACGAAAATCACTCCGGATATCGTAGCAGTAAAAAATGGTAGAAAATACTTTTTCGACGCCAGCCTTAAGTCCCAAAAAACAAAACTGCTTAAAACGAAGTGGTTGTTTTTAGACACCTTGAGCAGAATGAAGTCGCATCGTTTTAAAATTATCACTACACGTGGGCACTACAAATTTACAGACACTTTGCTCGAAGAAATTAATTTATCGAACAAAACACCCATAAGAATTTAATATAAATAGGTTGTATAAAACTAAAGGCCGCTTTTGCGGCCTTTAGTATATTTTGAAATATCTAATTTGAAAAGGTCTAGAAGGTAATGGTGAAAATAATCAGCTCCTTTTTTTTCCAGTTTTACTAGGCACTAAATAGTCTTTTACCCTCTTAGCATCATCACGTGCGGAATACCGTCTTCAAGGTACTCTCCTCCTTTTTCTATAAAACCCAAAGAGTTGTAAAATGGTTTTAGATAAGTCTGTGCGGATAGTGCGGTCGAGGTTTCCTTGAAATTTTCTTCAACGGCTCTTATTGAGGCGTTCATGATATCGTACCCATACCCGTGTTTGCGTTCTCCCAATTTGACCACTACCCTGCCGATGCTGGCCTGTGCAAGATAGTCGCCTGCTTTGAAGATTCGGGTGTAGGCCACGATTATATTGTTCTTAGTACCAATAACGTGTAGTGCCTTTTTATCTTTGCCATCTAAATCTTGATAAACGCATTCTTGTTCGACCACAAAAATTTCGGAACGCAATTGCAACAGCTCGTACAATTCAGCAGTACATAGTTCTTCAAAGGTTTTTACGGAAATATTTAGCATCAATCCTGTATGATTATTTGTTTGATGCGCATGACTTTGACCGTATTGATTACTGGGAATGTGCTATTGGTTAAAGGCAGGGTATTTTCTCTACACGGCGTTCGTGTCTTCCGCCTTCAAATTTGGTATTGAAAAAAGTCTTTACCATTTCAAGGGCTTGAGGCAATGAAATAAAACGCGCTGGTAAACTTAAAATATTCGCATCGTTATGCTCACGGGCCAATTGAACTATTTCTTTTGTCCAACAAAGTGCCGACCTCACTTTTTGATGTTTGTTGGCCGTCATGGATGCTCCGTTTCCGCTACCGCAAATAATGATTCCAAAATCAACTATTTCGTTTGCAACATCGACCGCCACAGGATGAATAAAGTCTGGGTAGTCAACACTGTCGGTACCATCAGTACCGTGATTTACCACTTCTATGCCCATTGATTTTAGAAGTCCGACTACCGCTAATTTATACTCCGTACCTGCGTGATCGTTTCCTATTGCGACTTTCATTCTTAGTATTAATGGTTTCTCTTACAAAGATACTAATTGAATAACTACACCACAAGAATCGGTACTTTCACAACAAATAATTGTTTCTTGACAACAGTGTCCGTTAATTTGTCTCTCATAAGTAGTATCTAATTTGTTGATAACATCCATATAAAAAATGACTTCTCCATTTTGTGGTTGTTAAAATATAATGTCTACAAAAATTATCGATTGTCAAAAAAATTAGTTCTTAGTTTTTAACCATCGTTTATTCAGTTTTTATAATCCGCAACTAACAAAAGTCATATATTTTATTATTAAGAAAATCTGTTGATAGTAGTTATCACTATGCGTTGATAAATTACTTAATTGATTGATTGTTAATCATCATATAGATGAATAAAATGTAGATAAAGTTGAAATTTGGTTCATAGCAACTATTTTTCAAAATACTTATTGCAACTATCAACAACCTATCATAATCACCATTTTTAGATTTAATTAAAAGAAAAAATAATATTATCGTAATAATTGTTGATAAGATCAACGAGAAATAGCAATGGATTATTAATCGCTATTTTTGTACAAACAAAATTTTTAATGTCAAAAAGTAAAAAGAAAGCAAAAAATCATAGAAATAACGAAATAACAAAAGGCATATTCACGGTTCTGGAAAAAGAACCTAAGAAAAGCTTCAATTATAAACAAATAGCTTCGCAATTAGGGTTAGACAATACCCAAGATAGAAACCAATTGATAAAAAGATTGGGCCAGTTAAAAGAAAAAAAGAGAATAGAAGAAGAAGAACGCGGGCGTTACAAAGCGGTTAAAAGTAATAAGACGGTTTACAAAGGTTCGGTCGATATGACCGGTAGAGGTAATGCTTATATTATTTTGGATGATTCTGATGACGATGTTTTCGTGCCGGTAAATAGAATAAACAAGGCTTTTCATAGGGATATTGTAGAGGTCCAGATTTTCAATAGAAAAAAAGGGAAGAAGCTAGAAGGTGAAATCGTAAGAGTTTTAGAGCGTCATAAAACCACTTTCGTTGGTATATTGGACATGCAAAAAACATTTGCTTTTGTTCGTCCTACTGATGGAAAAGTATATACGGATTTTTTTATTCCAAAGGATAATATAGGAAAGGCCCGAGATGGTGAGAAGGTCATCGTTGAAATGGAAAAATGGACTGATGATGCAGATTCCCCAATAGGGAAGGTTATCGAAGTTTTAGGAAAACCAGGTGAGCATAACACTGAAATACATGCGATTTTGGCCGAATATGGGCTGCCCTATGAATTTCCTGTAGAAGTTGAGCAGTTCGCAAATAAAATAGATACCCGAATTATCCCAGAAGAGATTGCGAAACGTCGCGATATGCGCGAAACACTAACCTTTACGATCGATCCAAAAGATGCAAAGGATTTCGATGATGCGTTATCATTCGAGATTTTAGAAAATGGCAATTATGAAATTGGCATACACATTGCCGATGTCTCTCATTATTTGACTCCGGATACTATTTTGGACGATGAAGCATATGAGCGTGCAACTTCGGTTTATTTGGTAGACCGTGTAGTACCTATGCTTCCTGAAGTGTTGTCTAACAATGCCTGTTCTTTGCGCCCTAATGAGGAGAAATATACATTTTCAGCCATTTTTGAAATGGATAATAGTACCCAGATAAAGAGCCAATGGTTCGGGCGAACTGTAATCAACTCCGACGAGCGTTTTGCCTACGAAGAGGCCCAACATATTATAGAAAAGGGAAATGGGGAAATTCCGAAAGACATATCGATTCGTGGGGATGCATATTCCGTTTCAAAGGAAATCGTCGATGCCACTTTGACAATGGACAAATTAGCAAAGCAAATGCGTTCAAAGCGAATGCAGCATGGTGCCATTTCTTTTGACAAAGTTGAGGTGCGCTTCAATTTGAACGAAGAAAACGAACCTGAGGGTGTTTACTTCAAAGAGTCTAAAGATGCCAATAAACTGATAGAAGAGTTTATGCTTTTGGCGAACAGAAAAGTTGCCGAATTCATTGGCAAACAACAACCGAAAAAAACATTTATTTATCGAATACACGATGTACCCAATGAAGATAAATTGATAGCATTGAACGGTATTGTTTCGCGCTTTGGCCATAAGATTAACTTAAAAGACAGAAAATCGGTCAGTTCGTCCCTAAATAAGCTTCTCGAAGACGTAAAAGGTAAAAAAGAACAGAATTTGGTAGACACCTTGGCCATTCGTAGCATGAGCAAAGCGATATATACCACTGATAATATTGGACACTATGGCCTAGCTTTCGATTATTATTCACATTTTACATCCCCTATTCGAAGATATCCTGATGTGATGGTGCACCGCCTGTTGCAGCATTATTTAGACGGAGGCAAAACAGCAAATTCTGAAGTCTACGAGAAAAAGTGCAAACATTCGTCGGATATGGAATATTTGGCCACCAGTGCCGAAAGGGATTCTACAAAATATATGCAGATAAAGTTCATGCAGGACCACAAAGATCAAGAATTTATTGGTGTGATCAGTGGGGTTACCGAGTGGGGAATATATGTAGAGATAATTGAGAACAAATGTGAGGGCATGGTAAGAATACGCGATATCAAAGGGGATTATTATATCTTTGATGAGAGACAATATGCCCTTGTAGGTGAACGTACTAAAAATACGTTTCAATTGGGCGATGAAGTTGTGGTAATGGTCAAAGACACCGATTTGGTCAAACGCCATTTAGATTTTAGTTTACTTGGTAAACACCAAGCAGGGTAAATAGTGGAACATGTTATGTCCAGAGCTACGATAATACAATGCTTTCTACTACAAATAAATGTCAAATAGATGAAGCCTTTTCTAACAGTAGTAATTTTACTGTTCTTCTTGCAAACAAGTTTTGGCCAAGAAGAGAAGACCTTTGAACGGTTGGGAAAATTTACGGAGGTCAAGGCTTTCGATGGGCTATCTGTAAATCTTATAAAGTCAGACATCAACAAAGCTGTTGTTTCGGGTGATAATACGACCAAGGTTGCTATTGTCAACGCCAAGGGTGTTTTGAAGTTGCGTATGCAAATCACAAAATTATTTAGCGGTTATCGCACTTTTGTAGATTTGTATTACACAGAAGAACTAGTTACCATTGATGTCAATGAAGACGCGAGAATATCTTCCGAGGTAAATATTGAACAAGATTTATTGGAACTAAAGGCGCAAGAAGGTGGAGAACTTTCTATCATGGCCGATGTTGAGCAACTTCTGGTAAAGGCAGTCACTGGCGGTACCATTGAAACTTATGGTTCTTCTGATTTACAGGACATTGCCATCAATACCGGCGGCGTTTACGAGGGAAAGGAGTTCAAGACCAAATTTTCCACTATCAATGTGAACGCAGGATCAAGAGCTGAGATATATGCTGTGGATTATGTCAAAGCAACGGTTAAAGCAGGAGGAGAAGTTCTGGTGCATGGAAATCCGACCAAAATGGAGGAAAAAACTGTTTTTGGCGGAAAAATAACCAGAATGTAATCATGTGGGAAGATATTCAGGCGGCGATTCCTTTAGGGTTCTTTTTGAGCTTTATGATCGGCCCTGTTTTCTTCGTGCTTTTGGAAACTAGTGCAATAAAGGGTTTTAGAGCGGCTTTGGCCTTTGACCTTGGTGTAATTCTCGCCGATATATTGTTCATCACGGTAGCCTATTTCAGTAGTTTTCAACTACTGGAAAATTTAAGCAATCAACCCGGGCTCTATGTTTTTGGAGGGGTAATACTATTGGTCTATGGGGCGACCATTCTCAAAAAAAAGGCAACAAAGAAAGAGAGTGCAGAAATCGAAACCAATACTTCAAGTAATTATCTAAGCCTTTTCGTTAAGGGCTTTCTTCTAAATTTTATAAATATTGGCGTTCTTGTTTTCTGGCTAGGGATAATTATTATTGTTGGCCCGAGCTTGGACAATGACCCAAACCGAATCATAGTATTTTTTGCCACCATGTTGGGTGCTTACTTAGCTACTGATATTCTGAAAATACTTCTTGCTAAACGGTTGAAAAGAAAATTAACTAAGCGACGAATCGTTTGGATAAAAAAAGGAATCGCCATCATATTGATAATTTGTGGGATTGTTTTGATCAGCAAAGGGTTTTTGCCCGATCGTTTCAATATCGAAAAGGGTATCGAGAGAATTGAACATATTAGAGAATAAGAACCTCCGCAATTACCGGGTGATTCACAAACCCCGGGCATCGAACCGTTTTGAGGAGTCCTTCTTAACCAACCCGCCTTTACAAAACGAAAAAAGACCCTATTTGAGTAGGGTCTTTTTTGAGGCATCGAGCGGATTCGAACCGCTGTACAAGCTTTTGCAGAGCTGTGCCTAGCCACTCGGCCACGATGCCATTTTAAGGTGCAAATATAATGTGTTATTTAGGCATTAAAAAATAGATTCAATTTCTTTTTGAGCTTAATACCACCGTAACTTTTTCGACATCCCCACCTATAGGCGGATTGATTTTTGAAACAAAAACCTTTACGGTATCGACCATTTCAATTTCAATCAAAATACGGTCGATTATTCTTTTGGCGACATGCTCGAGCAGCTTTGAAGCGATTTTCATTTCTTCTTTGACCACCTGATGAATATGAACATAGTCTACTGTATCTGAAAGTTCATCTGAAACCGAGGCTCTCGAAAGATCGGCGCTCAAGGTTACGTCAACGGTATATTCACTGCCCACAATACCCTCTTCGCTTAGGCAGCCATGATGGGCGTAAACGCGAATATTGTTGATTTTTACTTTTCCCATGATTTTGATTAAGACCACAAATCTAGGTCAATCCCATGAAAACATATAATGTGATAGCATTTTGGTCAAAAAGAAGGTGCTGTTTCTAATAAGTACAACGGCAATTACTGAGCCCTTGAAATAGGTCAACACCCAATGTCACTACGTGGGTACCTCTGCTATAACCAAGTATCTCATTAAGAATAATCTGATACGAATATCCGAAGTAGAAATTGTTCTTTTTTAACCCGATAATAGGCGCTATATAAAGCGGGTCACCAATTTGATCGTTTAAGAAACGATAGGTAACACCTGCGTAATAATAATCTTCAAAATCATACCAACGGAACTTTACATTCAAGTCAGTTACCGACCGGCCATCACTTTCAAACAATTGAAAGAATACTGAGGGCTCGATTTCAAGACGGCTATTTTTGTTTTTAGTATAGCGATAACCTGTATATACGTAATAATTTCTTAACCTATTGGGTTCAAAAATAGGGTTGAAATTGGAAATATCTTTGTTTATGAGGTTGGAGGCGTTTGCGCTAAAATAAAACTTGTCTTTACGATAGAGCACACCAACATCAAAATTATGGTTGGTCGTTGCCCTATCATCCGTAACACTAGGGTCAAGGGCGTCAAAATTTTCAATATCGATTCGAAACTGGTTGAAATTGTACGAAAGTCCAAAAGACAAAAATTCGTCATCATATCGGTCTAAAGTCAAATGATGCGCAAAAGATATTCTGGCTCCACGTTGTTTTGTCTCACCGTTGCTATCGTTATAGAGCAGCGCTCCCAAACCTGACTTTTCACCGATTCTCATATCTGCGGCCAACGACTGCGTATCGGGGGCATCTTTAATACCCACCCACTGAGTGAGTCCGTTAACCCTTATCTTGACATGATCGCCGATACCGGCATAGGTGGGAGACATAACAAAAGGGTTGTCTGCTAAATATTGCGAAAGCTGAGGCAGCGTAAGCTCTTGCCCTTTTAGGCCTAAAGAGGTCACTAAGACAACAACAAGTGTTAGAAATTTGATTCGCATAGATTTGGGTTAAGTCTTATTATCGATATAGGGTAAAATGTCCAATAAATTCTCTATCGTCACGCTCTCCATTGAGTTTTATGACGTACCAGTAATCGCCGGTCGGTAGTTCGGAGTCGTTATATCTGCCGTCCCATCCGTTGCGGTCGATTACATTGTCTTCAACCACTCTACCATAACGATCATATACTTTAATTAGTATTTCAGAATATTGTTCTATATTTCTTGGCATCCACATATCATTTAGACCATCACCGTCTGGAGTAAAGAAATTCGGAATTTCGATGTCGATGAATTCCATTAAGATGTTTGCAGAAACCTCGCATCCATTTTCATCTATGACAGTAACTACGTATGTATCAGTCCTATTGATAATAAAAGTATTGTCATCCCCATTGTCAACTCCATCGAAAATGAAACTATAATCTTCAAGGCCGCCATCGGCTATCGCCGTAATCTCATTAATTGCATTCTGTTCTAAAGTAAGGGTCAGTGGGTCAAATGCATCGATTTCAAAATCTACTGTAACAACACAACCGTTTGCATGTGAAATCGCGATATAGTGCGTACCTGGCGGAATATTCCTAAAGTCGGGGTTTAACTGCATATCCGAGGCATCGGTAGAATCTAGCCCATAGAGTACATCGTCGAGTATGGTTTCGTCTTCCAAGGTTATATTGACATAATTGTTCGGAACATCTCCTGTACATTCATAAACCGGCTCCACAGTAGCATTTAAATTTACACCACCATCTACGGTGATAACAATGTTTTCTTCGCACCCCATGGTGTCCCGAACATAAACGATGTAGCTTCCGGCGGCAAGATCGGTGAAATCTACCTGGTCTTGGACGAAGTTCGAGTTATCTCCGAAACTTGTACTGTAAGGTGCTGTTCCGCCAGTTATGGTTACCAAAGCGGTACCATCAGAACTACCTGCGCAAACTTCAGGTGTAGTCGAAGCGTCCATCTCAAGAAGTGTTGGTTCATTGATCGTATATTGAAGTTCTACGAAACAACCGTTTTGATCTTGGGCGATGACCGTATAATCACCAGGTTCCAGTTCATCAAATACATTTTCATCGTCGAATTGATTCAAATTCGGCGAAATGGCATATTGATAGCCTCCCGAACCACCTGAAAGTGTAACGGTAATACTGCCATTGTCCTCACCAAAACAGGAGATATCCACTATATCTTCAGTATGTGTCAACGGCTCAGGCTCTTCAATAATTATCTGCTCTGGAGCGGTTGTACAGTCTTCGCTTGTCACATTCACCCAATAAGTGCCAGCTGCTAAATCGCTAAATTCACCTTCAGCCTGTGGGCCAGCTATAAGGTTTGCCGGTGCAACACTATTGCTGTAAAGCTCGTATAGATAGTTGCCTAAACCACCATCAGCATCAGCATAAATAATTGCGGTTGATTCACCAAAACAGTTTATGGTTGCGGCGGTGGTATCCAACGTCAACACAAGTGGTTCGATGGGGCGTTCCGTAATTTCATTGGAACGGATTGCCTCACAAGAGTTTATGGCATCTCTAACGAAGTAGCTATATGTTCCAGCAGCAAGAACCCCTGCTTGTGGAAGTATTACAGTGTTTCCTGCCATTGGAAAGAAAGTAATATTATCTTCACTGTATTCGTAAGTTCCGCTACCTCCAGTTGCCGACAATTCGAATTCTACGCCCGTAGTACAGGTCAACGGACTAGTTCTGATCAACTGAGCGGTAACTTCCGTCGGGTTTGCGATTTCTACTATAATTGTTTCCTCAGAACATCCCACATCATCAGTAACGGTTACACTGTAAAAGCCCGCCGATAGATTGGGGAACGTGTTGTTTGTCTGTCCGACTGAAATTTGTGGGGGGTTTGTTCCCGCCAAATCGTCATACGTGTTCAATTGGTATGTATAGACCGGTGTCACGTTTCTTGGTCCGACCGTTGCTGTAACACTGGCATTGTTGTCGTTATAACAAACTAATGTAGTGGCGGCAATGTTTGCCACAATAGGTTCAGGACGAATCAACGTAATCGTATCAGAATATAAACATGAGTACGCATCACTGATTTCAACTGTATAATCTCCAGCGGCCAAATCAGTGAAAATAAAAGCTTCAACATTGGTTTCCGTATAAACCTGGGCCGTCGTGGTATTGGTCAATGTGATATTATATGGGCCTTCTCCTCCTTCGGGGTCGACCAATAGGCTTCCTTCATTGTTTGCACAACCTACACTGGTTTCTTGATTTACAGTTGCCGAAACCGGAGCGTCAGGAGCCAATATGGTAATCGCATTGGAATCTTGCTCGCAGAACGGTGCATCGGTCTGTGTTATTCGAACATAGTATCCACCACCCACAAGATTCGAAATAATCAGAGGTGTTGATGTATCGCCCGATCCCGAGAACCCTACAACCGGATTATCGGCCAAGTCATAAACCTGATAGTTGTAGTTTCCGATATAGTCACTGATAGATACGCTGAAACTTCCATCATCAACGCCATTGTTCAAACACTCTTCATCGGTTAGTTTGGTAATGACTACATCCATTATATTCGGATCCATAATGGTGTGCGTCGTTTCAACGTAACAGCTAGTGTCTAAATTTGTAACCCTTACAACGTAATTTCCAACGCCAAGACCTGTAAATAGTCCGGTGGCATTTGTTGCGCTATAAGAATTATCCGTTCCTGTAGTTGTGTACTCCAGGTTCGTTGTGCCCGTGGCGGGGGTAATTGTCACGTTGACCTGAATTTCTGAATCGTCGCCAGGATTACAAGTGACATCCGCAGTGGATGTTATCGTTGGATCACTGATTCGTACGAAAGGCTGAATTACAGCGGTTGTACTCCCCAAACATCCCATGTCGTCATAGACGTTGATCGTATAATTTCCGCCGCCGAAATTAGTTTCCACATAGACCGGATTCGTTCCGTCTTGAACCGTTGTCGACGTTGTTGTATTGATGAACTCATAGCGCACATAATTTCCTGACCCTCCTGTAATGGCGGTATCATCAATCGTTATTGTTGCATTGTCGGAATTATTGCCCGTGGCACAGCCAAACGCTACGACGGCTGCACTTACATTGTCTATTATCTCAGGCTCTACTATTACCTGAGTGATGTCAACAGTACAACTGTTACTACCCGTAGCTCGAATAGTATATGTTATTCCCGGTCCTACCAACCCTTCAAGATTGTTAAATATGGCAGAGGTCGTTGTAGAAGACGTAGGTGCTAATGGGAAGGTAACCGTACTTCCTGCCCCCGAAACTATTTCAAAAGTATATGGCCCCACCCCATTATCTACAACACTAACCGAAATCGTTCCGTTGTCTGCGCCGTTACAAGTAACATCCGCAAAAGCATCCACATTGATAACCGGAATGACCGCTGGTTGCAACTCTTGGATAATCGTTGTGCTACAAGCGTTCCCTACAGCCTGATCGGTAATTGTAAAGACATAATCCCCCACAAGCGTTAAGCCTGTAAATATTCCTGTGGTATTTGTGTCATCAGCTGGATCTGTGGACAATGTGCCCGGGTATCTTACTTCATAATCAAAGTTGCCCGAACCACCCGTTTGGGTAATCGTTATTTCACCACCTGGGGTTGCTGAACAATCAATGGTTTTGACAACTGTTGCCAAAGGCGTGATTGGTTCATAAAGCAATACCGCGGTTGTGGTGAATGTACAAGTCCATTGGTCCGTGATTTGAACTTGGTAGCTTCCTGCATCTAGACCCGAGAAAACGGCGGTATTTTGAGGAGCACCAACGGGTGTAGTATCCTTAATTAACTGATAGGTATAATTACTCCCTTGCCCTCCGGTAACGCTGGTAACTTCAATTTCTCCTGAGAAGTTAGTGCAATTTGGTTGGTTGATTTGTATAGTTCCGACAATAGGATTGGGATCAGCTAAAATAATCGTGTTCTGTATTTGCTGCTGGCATCCTTCTTGATCGATGACCCATGCCTCGTAGGTTCCTGGAGCTAGGTTTTCGAATCTTGGGGTTGCTACATAATCTCCGGCAACGGTAGGAGCTACGGTGCCAACATAGTATTGGTAATCGCCCCATCCGCCCAAAACATCTATGATTTCAATAATGCCGTCATTACCGACACAGGTAATCGGTGTGACCTCTGTGTTGGCCGTAATTGCCGCACTAGGCCCTGCAATGGTAAACAGTGCATTATTGACACATGATGGATCTGAATCTTGAGTGACCTCAACACGATACTCTCCTGCTGGAAGCGCAAAAGGGGTAGTCGGCCCTACATTTGCGGAAACTCCGTTAGCCGCTGGAATAATAACATCATCACCAAGAGCAGCAGTGCCTTGAGAGTCATAGATTTGCCATGTGAATCCGGCGGTATAAGGATTTACAGAATCGTTTATGGTAAAGCTTACCGAACCATCATCCCCAAAACAAACAACATCAACGGTTGTCGTCGAAATATCGAAGTTATTAGGGTCTTCGATTTCGAAGGTGGTTTGTACGAAACATCCAGTATCTGCATTTGTCACGGTCGCGACATAATTTCCGATGCCCAAACCTGAGAAAATGTTCGAGGGTTGATTTAAAGAGCTGTATGCATTGTCCGTTCCCACTACCGAGTAGTTCAAGGAAGGCGTACCAGTACCCGGATTCAATGTAACGCCAAGTGTTACTTCGGCATCATTGCCAGGGTTGCAGGTAATATCTTGTGTTATTGTAACTGTTGGGTCGGTAATTTCAACAAATTCAGTGATAGTAGCAGTTGTACTTCCCAAACATCCGTTGTTGTCATAAACATTGATAATATAGCTTCCACCTGCTGTATCGGTCTCAGTATAGACCGTACTCGAACCAGTTTGAACAATAACATCGTCTCCAGTGGCCGGGGTGCCTTGATCATTGATAAACTCATAAATCACATAGGATCCACTGCCTCCCGCAATTGCCGTATCATCAATTGTAATTGTGGCATTATTCTGATTATTGGCGGTCGTACAAGCAAATTCAACAACATTGGCGTTTACATTCGCTATTACTTCGGGTTCGGTGATTACTTGAGTAATATCAGTGAAACATCCGTTCGCACCAGTTGCTCTAATGGTATAGGTAATTCCTGGTGTTGCCAACCCTTCTAAGCTATTAAATATGGCACTAGTATTTGTTGAAGTAGAAGCAGCTATCGGGAAAGTAGCAGTGCTTCCAGGCCCAGAAATAATTTCGAAAGTGAATGGCACTATTCCGTTATCTGTTGCGCTTACCGTTATGCTCCCATCATCGGCACCATTACAATTTACATCCCTAAAAGAGTCAATTGAAAGAACAGGTAATACCGCTGGTGGAACTACAATCGTGAAAACCCGATTACATTCCGGATTGGAAGTATTGTCATCATAAATGGTAACCGTATAAGTTTCTGGAACGGTAGTTTGGAAAACATATGGATTACTAGGGAGAGTAGATCTTGGCACCACGCTTCCCAAACCATTTGAGATTTCGTAATCGTAACTTCCAGAACCGAAGGTTACGTCGATGGTGATTTCAGCATCGGGCGTTGCCGTACAATCCAAAAATTTGGTCAAGGAAACATTCGCCTCCAGTACTGGATGGACTTCAATAGTATCGGTATCCGTACAACCGTTGCTGTCAATGATAGCTATGTTGTATGTCGTTGGCGTCAAATTGTTGAACACCCCGCCATTATCCACATAAGTCGTTCCTCCGTCAATGGAATATAGTATTTGGGTAGCGGTGCTTGTAGCATTTATAGTCAATGATGTAGGTGTAGTACAATTACCGACAACCACAGAATCAATGGTTGGGTTAGGCGATAGCAACATATTGATTGGCCCTAGGTCTGTAAAACAGCCAAATTGGTCTGTAATGGTCACGTTGTAATTGCCAGCTGGTGAATTTGCTGGAATGGAAATCGGATTGTCAGAAGTGCCCGTAATTGTTGTAAATGGAGCGGGTCCCGTAACGGTAAACGTAAATGTTCCACCGCCACCGTTGATATTTTCCACAGAAATTAACCCCGGCGCATTACAAGTAATATCACTTAGTTTACTTAAAGTGGCGGTAATAGGGTTTAATTCCTCCACCAATAGATTTTCACTTCCCGAAACACAGGCGTCAGTGCCGCCGCCATCTACTTCGGTAACCACAATGTAGTATTCTGCAGGAGCCAAACTGGATACTGTGATGGTAGTACTCCACGGAATATTACCTCCGCTAGATTGAACTAGTGCGCCTGTAGCTACATCATAAAATTCCCAACGCATACTCGGATGGCTTGTGCCATCAGTATCATTAATGGTATAAGTAATTTCTGCATCGTTTGCACCTGAACATGACGGTTCGTATGTTGAGGTAATTTCAAGTGGATTGATCGTAATATCATTCACGTTCACGTTGCTCTGTCTGATGCATCCTGTCGAATCACGTACATAAAAAACATAGGTTCTTCCGGGAATTAATCCGGTCCAGGTATGGGCGCCCGGTGTAGGGGCTGTCCATGTGGCCGCTCCTATGACGAAGTTGGCCGGATCATCGGTAAAGGTATATTCGTAATCGGGCACACCTGCTGTGCCCTGAACGGTAACCTGCAATTCGTTACAGGCAACAACTACAGTAGAAATGCTAATATCAAGATCGTCCAATGGAAAAGGAATCGTATATCTAGGCAGATCAGTACGGCAAATTTCTACTCCACCTACGACTGTTCGAATAGAAGGAAAAACATTCGTACCTGAAATATAGCCCAATAACACATCGGAAGTGCCCGGATTGCTATCATCGCCAGTCCAAGTGGCACCGCCATCTGCGCTAAATTCAATCGTTGTTCCCGGAGGATATGTCGTCGGGTAGCTGACAAACTGAAACCCATAATCATTGGGGTCCGTACTGCCGCAGGTAGCAGGAAGTATGGGAATAACATCGCCGGTCAGTTCGATAGGGTTGTTGATCGTAATCGGTGTATTCGTCACATTACAGCTGTTCGAATCGGTAAATACGATTGTATAGTCTCCCGGAGCGAGGTTAAAATAATTGGTTATCGGGTCGAGAACATTCGTGTCGGTTTGATCAGATGAACCCCCATTGTCCAAATCGATAATCTGAATGGTGTATGGGTTGTCACCGGAAGTTACATTGACCTCAATTGAACCTACTCCATCATGGCACAATGGGTCGGTGGGAGTAGTGGTAATCGTCAATGGCGTTGCAGGATTTACGGTTACCGTTTCAACATACTCACAGAAAGGAGTTGCTGCTGAATTATCACGTACGTAAACATCATAAGTTCCCTCGTTTCCGGCAGTTATCGTAAGCGTATTGCTTGCTCCGAAAAGCCCTGCAGGACTAGTCGTAGTCGTAACAAAAGCATACTGATACGGGCCATCTCCACCGGAAGCATTGACCGTAATCGAACCATCGGCACAAGTTGTTACATCTACCACATCAACCACCGCAGTTAAAGCCGGATCAATGGTTACGGATTGAGGTGTTCCGATACAACCAAAAGAATCTCTAACATTGATGGTGTAAGTTCCGTTGGCCAAGTTGTTGAAAGTGTATGATGCCGCTGTTGGAGGAGTCGGCGCAATCCATGGCCCTCCGTCGATATTGAATTGAAATCCGCCGTTCCCTGGAAGAGATGTTATATCGACCAAGATTGACGCATCGTTGGCACCGGAGTAACACGCAGTCGGTGTTGCCGTAAAAGAAGGCCCTACAGGCGCAACGATTATTATAGCGGTATTGATTGGGTTTTCGCAGCCATTGCTATCCCTGCCCCTAACAATGTAGTCGCCGGCCGTTACATTAAGAAAGGTGTTTTGTGTTTGATAGGGCCTGATAATTGCACCGCCAGTATCTTCTAATCGAAATTCGTAAGTAGGAGTTCCTCCCGAGGCATTTGCCGTAATCGTAGCCCCGGTATTGTTACAAGAAAATTCTTCGGTTATTGTGGCCGTAGTTACTACTGGTGTTGGCTCTGTCAATATTTGATTTAATAATACGGTACAGCCAACAGTAGGGTTATCCACATCTCTAACGGTTATAGTATATGCCTGGGCACTTAAACCGGTAATTTGTTCAGTAGCCGAAAAGGGGCCGACAAAAGTTGTTGCATCTAGGCTGTATTCATATCCTCCTGCACCAAAATTGTCAGCGGTAATTGTAATCGTTCCTGAATTATCGGCGTTACAATCTAAATTTTCAAATGCTGTAATTGAAGCTTCAAATGTATTACCGTCTTCAACAATTACCGTAGTATCTACGGTACAGTCGCTACCGTAATTAACTGTAATAGTATGTGTACCCACGGCAACATTGCTAAAAAGATTCGTAGATTGGAATGTGCCCGAATCAATACTGTACGTATAAGATGGGTCATTAGGCAAAACGGTTATTTCTCCGGTTCCATCACAATTGTAGGTAACTGTTGTTGATAAGGTTGGCTCCGTTGGTAATGGGTCGATAATGATATCGGCCAAAGTAATTTCACAAGAAATTGCATTTGCGTCGCGTACGCGTACGCTATAAGTTCCATCGGTCAAATCGACAAATACGGCACCCCCTGTTGTAGAGGCAGTCCATGTGCCACCATTGATACTATATTGATAGTTTCCGGATCCGCCAGTTGTCGGTGTTATACTTCCTACTGAAATCTGACCGGATTGAAGACAGGTATAATTTTGTGTTATCGTCGCTTCCGCTATTAGTTCAGCGGGTTGATCGACATCAACATTTATTGGAGTTGATTCACAACCGTTGGCATCTCGCACTCGCACAGGGTATGTGCCAGCAACAAGATTTGGAAAATTAGTTCCAACTTGGTAGGTAGTACCATTATCAATACTGTATGTAAACGGTCCGCTTCCACCGGAATCAACAACGATTGAAATCGATCCATTATTCCCACCGAAACAGGTCACGTCAGTTGGTGTTGGTGTAATGGCAATCGGAGGGTCTTTAGCGATTGAAATGGTATACATGGCTGAACAGAATCCAGTATTCCCACCATTGTCCCTAACATGAACATCATAGTCTCCCGGGGCATTAACCGTTACGGGGCTGGTAGTGCTAAAGTCGCCCGCAGTCGGTGAGGTTGCATTGGGCACTACGGCAAAAACATAATTGCCGTCTCCGCCCGCCGCGCTTATAGTAATGTCGGTCGAAGTTGCGCATGTCGTAATATTAGGAGCGGATGCTGAAACAGTTAATTGTGGTTCGATGTCTATTGGCTGAGGTACTCCAGTACAACCAGACCCGTCTTGAACATTAATGGTATAAGATCCATTGGCCAAGCCGGTAAAGGTAAATGTTGTTGCACTTGCAGGTGTTGGAGTGACCCAAGGATTTCCATTAATACTGAAGGTGTAATTTCCATTGCCATTTGTGACATCTACCTGAATGGTAGCATCATTCGCACCGGAGTAACATACTGTTTCCGTTACCGTGAATTCAACAGGGTTAGTTGGCGTAACCGCCAGTACCGCATCAATAGGATCTTCACAATTATTGGCATCCCTTGCCCTTACAATATAGTCACCAGCCACGAGGCCGGTAAAGACAGTGTTGGCACCGTTTGTTGCGAAGTCGTAGCTAGCAATCGGCGTGCCGCTGGCGTTTTCCAATTGGTAGATATAAGTTGGAGTGCCTCCGGAAGCATTTGCCGTAATGGTAGCGCCGCCATTTGCACAAGTTAATGCGGTTGTAATGCTGGCATCGGCTATGACCGCTGTTGGCTCATCAATAGTTTGATTTAGAGTGACCGAACAAGTGGTTTCATCCGCTTTTCGAACCACAATAGTATGTGGCCCAGCTCCAAGAGGAGCCGATGTCGTAACAGGGGATGTCGTTTCAGCGATAAAGCCCCCTCCATCTATCGAATATTCGAAACCTGCTGCTGCATCAAAATTCTCTACTTCGAATGTTATTGTGGCGTCAGTCAGACCATTACAGCTTACATTGGTAAACCCTGTTACAGAGGCGCTGAAAGTATTCCCTACTGCGACCACTACAGGAGTGTCAATAGTACAGTCAGTTCCATAGTCGATAGTAACGGTGTGGTTGCCTGCCGGAACATTGTTGAACACGTTACTAGGCTGGGCCAACCCTCCGTTGAGAATATAAAAGTAAGTCGAGTCGTTTGGTAAGACCGTTATATTTCCGCTGCCATCACAATTGTATGAAACAGTAGCGTTTGGCGTGGGTGGAGAAGGAAGAGGGTCAATTACAATATCTGGAAGAGCAACGCTACAGGTCGTATCATTGGCATCCCTTACCCGAATGGTGTAAGTACCGTCGGAAAGATTTGTAAATACTGTTCCTCCCGCAGTAGCGGCAGTCCAAGGGCCACCGTTAATATTATATTGATAGCTGCCCGAACCACCAGATGTGGGCGTTACACTTCCCACTGTAATTTCTGCCGATTGGCCACAAGTATATGTCTGGGTAAGAACGGCTTCTGCCGCCAAAGCATCGGGCTCTGAAATGGTATAAAGTTGTTGAACATCACAGCCAGAAAAATCGGTGACCCTGAGATCATACGTTCCTGCGGAAAGACCGGGAAAGGTAGCCGTTGACTGATAATTGGCACCGTCATCAATACTATACTGGAACGGTCCTACACCTCCAACGGTACCAATAGTCAATGACGTGGTTGATCCGCTGCAGCCTATGGCCGTGTGGGTTGGGGACAACGTCAATTGCCCTTCGTCAGTAATTGTCACTTCATTCGAGAATGCGAAGCAGTTGTTAGCATCGACAACAACAAAAACATAGTCTCCGTCTTCACCGGGAAAATACTCATCTATTCCATCGGCATCTGTATCTCTCCATCCAAAGATGAAGGTCTCTTCAACCTGATAAGCGCCTCCTGGAATATCCCCTACTGTTGCGTACAATTGCGTTCCGTCTTTGCTCCAAATGGCATAGTTAAAATCAGGGTTGCCAAGGCCTCCGGTTACCGTCAAGTCTATAGAGCCCGCGGCACAACCGATATTTGACGTAGTTACTGCGGAAAGTGCGGGATCTGGTGTTCTGTCTACCGTTACATTTATACTTTCAAAACAACCATCTTCCGTTGACGCTTCAACAATGTAATTACCAGCGTTTACCGAAAATGTATGTGTGTTGTCGGGTTGGGCAGTTTCGTCATCGACTAAAGTACCATCCGCCAACCTTAAAACATAGGTATAATTCGGCTCGACGTTTAAGATGTCTATTTTTATAGTGCCGAGGTCATTACAATTTGCGGGCGTGGTCTCAATTTCGACCTGAAAATCTCTTTCGAGAATTCCGATATCGGGAGTACTGAAAATACACGCTCCGGGAATAGGATTTCCAGAACCGTCCAACTGTACTACATCTACTCTGTAAGAACCATTTTGACTCGATGTGAAATCAAAACTTGGGCCGTTATTGGCACTGAACGGAACTACTATTGCGTCATTGGTTATATCGACCAATTGATACCCATAATTGGTTCCTAAATTCGTTATTGTTATGTTGCCATCAGTAGTACAAATGATATCGTTTTTTACGAACTCAACATTGAGATTATTTTGGTACACATCAAAGTGGAAACGAGTAAAACAACCGTTCTGATAGTTGATGACCAACCGGTATTTGCCAGCGGTATTCACTGTATAATCGCTTCCCGTTCCTACTTGATTCCAAGAACAGGTTTGGTTTTTATTGGCACATCCGTCTGGTGCGGCCGCACAACTTCCCTCATTTAAAGTTTCCCATACAATACTTTGAGCATCACTTATATTTATCTCAATCAGTTGTGAATCATTAGTGCCACATAGAAAAATTTCTGGCAATAAATCACCGTCAACGCTACATTGAACGATTTGACCTTGAACATCATTTGTTGGGTCTGCATCACTATTTGTGGTGTTGAACCAATCGACGATCGGGTTCGTCTGTGTTGCTCCAAAAAGCTCGACGTCAAAAATTTCTTTAAAGCCTTTGCAGGGATCGGCAACAATCTTATCGACGATATAGGTTCCTGTGGCATCGACGATCAACGTGCTTGGGTCACTATCAGGGTCACCGTCGTTCAAAACCGTGTCGGTTGGGTCATGAAGGCCATTATTGTTGTCATCACTTACCCAGATATAATCGTCAAAATTATCACCAGCGTCAAGCACGATGCTATCACCACACAATTGAACCGTTCTTCTAAAGTTACAATCAGCAAGATCATCCAATAAAAAATTGGTTGCTCCCGGGGTTGGCGGTTGACAATTGTTGAATTCCGTTACGCTGGGGTCATCGGTAATTTGATTGTTGTTGACAACACCTTGATAGGTTGAAAAAGCAAGATTCTCGATAAGGTCAGAACAGGCATTTATAAAATCAAGACAGTTTTCGGCCACCTGAACGCGCATGCGAATTGAGCGTTCCGTATCACCTTCTTCTATAATATTATTGGGTATTGAAAAAGTAACTGTTCTTGTGGGCGCATCAAAATTGTAGGTAACGCCAGCCGGCAGCACCATATTTGTTTCATCTAAGGTGACATTTATCGGCAAAACATCACGAATGATATAATTATCCCCGTCATCGTTTCCGATATTTTGAAATGTTAAAACGTAGTCTAGAATTTGACCTAAGTTTACACCAAGTCCGGTAATATCGTTTCCTGCAATATCTTCCACACGCTTTTCCAATATGATATCGGGCTCTATGATCTCGATATTAAATGAATTGAAAAAGGGGTAATATTGATCGCCATTGGTTGAAAATTGAAAAGTGGCAGAGGTTTCATTATTGTCTATAACCGAGTTGGCAGGGTTGTTCAATGAGAAAATGTCTGTGTCATAACCCAAAGTGTTTATGCTATTTGGATCACGAGCCGCCATAATCGCCCCGTTGAGCGTTATGTTACTATTGAAGAAGTTGGTCGCGGGATTTACACCATTACTTAATTGAGTGGGTACAGGGTTTGAAGGCGTACTGATACTCATGCCGTCTCCAGGAATTCTAAAATCCCCTTCAAGAGCTGCGGCACCTAAATTGGCTCGTACCGGACCTGCGGGAATCGTGGTGAACCCGTTGTAGTTTATACTTACGGTATCTGTATTTCGCACCCTTGCAAACCCGTCGAAAGTGGTAATCAATTTACCGCTTACCGTAGGATTTTCATAAACCACTACCAAGGTCCATCCGCCGGTCGAACCTCCTTGTCCGGCCAATGCGCCAGTGGTCGCCCTGATATTTGCGGTGGTATAGTCCCCTGTTGGGTCTGCCAATGCCGTTATCAGTGCCGTCACATCAGCATAACAGGCATAGGGGCTGTTTGATTGAAGTGCGGGATCGGTAAAACCGTCATAAAGAATTTCATCAGCGGTAACGTCTACATAGGTGCCTCCCGGTACTCGAAAACGAACTTGATTAAAATCGTTTTGTCTTCCCTGCCCCAAGGGGACAGTATTCGGGTTGTATATAGTTGTGCCATTATAAAACCCGTTGGCCGTGGCGCTTGGGTAGGTTGCAGACCAATATAATCCAGCGTAGCGAACTTGGTTACAATCAGGGTTTGGGAAAGCTAATGTCGCCGTACTTGAACTAAAATTATTGGTGCCGTCAGGGTCGACATTGATGTACTGCATGTCTTTGAAGTCGTTGTAGTTACGACGACCGCCGGTTTCAGGATTGTTATTATTGTTAGTGCTAAGGTTGTTGTAGGCATCGCCAGGCTCTGTTGTAGCCGTGCCTCCATCTCGGTTAAGAATATTATTGCCGATAAATGTCAAATCTCCTTTGAGATTATCCTGATAACGGACCTCAAACGAGTTATATTCCTGCGAAAACCCTGCCCATGTTAATAAGAGCAGTAACGGTATAAGAAGTTTTTTGGAGTAAGTTTTGGTCATATTGTCGGTTAGGTCATTAGATTCGGGGTCACTCGCATAATCCACATCTTTTCTTCATATGAATCATTTATTTTGGAGTAGTACGAAATCAAGGCATTGTTCCACGATTCGTGCTTCTTCAAATAAACATACCTCCAATTGTTTTCGGGGTTGATAAAATAGCTTGCGCTCAAACCATATGAGTTGAGAATTTTTACAAAACGTGCCGCATTTTTAGGGCTTGCAAAAACGTTAGCGATTATATAGTAACCAGAACCGATACCATCTAAATCAACAGTTCGCGTTTTTGGACTATTATCGGCCAAATCATCTTGGGCTATTACATTACGTTGCAATTTGTTCGTTCCGTAACGATCTGCTTTTTTATCAATTTTATCAGTATTGGCCGCATAGGCCTCATTGGTATATTTGTTGTCGACATTCATAATCCACATGTCCCCATTATAGCTGCCGTTTATCTTGCTCTGATGAGCAGCAAGAGCTTCTTCCCAGGTGTCATAACGCTCTAGGTAGACATACTTTAGACCATTATTCGGGTTGTCTATATAATCAGGACTAAGACCTTGATCAGCTAGGTTGTTCAAGAATTTATCCATGTAATGACCTCCTTTGTAGACATTGGCAACGACGTAATAACCATCTGTTACTCCGTCTAGATTTCTGAATTTTCGACTTTTAACTTTTTGAACCTCTTGGTCAAGATTGTCTGCTTCGGGGGTATTGTTCGTTGTAGCGACGGCATCTCTTTTTTGGATTACAGCGTCAGAATAGTTTGGTCCGGAAGAGTCGGTGTTCGAAGTATTTGTACTGTTTGGCACATAACCATCGTTGCTTGAATTATTTTGCGTCAAGGCAGGTCGGTCCTGTCCGTTAAGAAACATTTCTTCTGCTCTTTTTTCAAGATTAGGTCTTTCCCCGTTGGTTTCATTACGAACCATTTTCATGACCATGTTGAAACGCCGCTCCAAATCTTTTTGGCGATTGGCTTCCAATGAATCTTGACGGAACATTAATTCTGCTATGATCGCATCATTTTCCTCAAGTTTCTTTTTTAGCTTTTCTATTTCCTCGTTAGTCGCAAGGTCATCGGTGGTCAACTCCTCATTATCTACCAAATCATCTTGATTTTCTTCGAGCATTACACGGTCTTCGGTAAGGTTCGGCGTAAAGGAATAAGCAAAGGAAATTTCGTGGGTGACCCCAAGGTTATTGAAATCAGTGCCAAAACCTTTTTCCATGTTATAGCCCAGGGAAAGTCTTTTGTTCAAGTTAAAGCCGGCTCCTGCCGATGCGCCATAAAAACTATCATAGCCGCCTTGCAGCCATCCTAGCTTTGGCAGATCTAAAATCAGCCCACCTCCGTAGGTAATATCTTGTTGGTTTTCAACCGTAGGCCCGTCTTGCGCATTCAATCGAACCCTTGCCAATGGCATCAACCGAGCCCCTTCCATAATACCATCACCATTCGTAAATGGTTGTGTATACTGTAAGTGTGCCGAATAAGTCTTGTTGCCAAAATCGGTAAGCTGTTCGTTGGTCTTTAAGTTATAGTCTAAAAGGTTTTCTGCAAATGCCCCAAAATCGAATCGACCATAGGATAGATTGAATCCTGGCTGAAAAGAAAGCACATTACTATCGTCGGCTCCTGCCAACAAAGGGTCTAGTGGGTCGAATGGGTTGGCCGAATTTTGATTGTAACCTGTATTGTAATATGCGAGATTGGCACCAAAGGTAAAGTTGCTCTTATCGCTCAATTTTATTCCGTAAGCGTAATTCGCAAGAACGCCGATGTTCGAGACGAGGCCTTTTTTCTGGCTGTAGATACTAAGCCCAAGTCCGTTTCTATCACTAATTCGGCCGCTGTAACTTACAAAATAAGTCTGATCATTATTGTTAAATTGTACCGATTGGTTTCTATGAAAGAAATTGATATAAGATTTGTCTTCTTGAACCGTTGAAAAAGTCGGATTGATTAAAAACCTATTGAATTTCAATAAGTTTTGCGGTGCGACTTTATAAGGCAAAAGAGGTTCCTCCTGTTGTGCGTTGATGTTGTTGAACACCAAAGCCGTCATCAATAGAAGTAGTATGTATTTTACTTGTTTCATGGTAGGTTAGCGTATGACTGTAATGGTTCCTTGTTTTAATGTCTCCGTGGCGTTTTTGATTACATAATAGAAGACCATGTTCTGTGTGGGAAAAGCGACTGCCGATGTCGGCCAATCGTTCCTATAATTTTGAACATTTAAGACTTCCTCACCGCTTTCTCGATAGATGATAACGGAAACATCGGTTTTGTTCGAATAAGAATTTGGCAAGACCCATTGATCGTTAAAGCCATCACCATTAGGCGTGATCACGTTGGGTACCTTAAAGGTATCTAAGTACTCCACTGAAAATTGTCTGGTGATCTCACAATTATCAATATTGGCAATGAGAATGTAATCGCCATCAGTGTTCAATTCGACGCTGTTTGTGTTACTGATTTCTACATTGTTCGAATCAAACCATCGATATGCCGTTCCGCCACTCGCGGTTACCGTTCTTGTCGTTCCTTCAGGGAAAACAATCGTACCGGCTGGATCAAGCGTAATCAATTCTGGGTCTAGAGGAGTAATCGCAATTTCATTTGAGATGAGGTCGCAGCCGTTCTTATCTATTACCAATCGGTATGTGCCCGGCGCGGTTACATCAAGAGAGGCATCCGTTGTATTGATCGATGTGCCGTCAAGTTCCCATCTAAAGGTTTCAGAAGACAGATCGGTAGTCGTACTTAGCGTAATCATATCCGAAGCATTACAATAGATTGTACTGGTGCTTGTAATGGCCACAGTTTCGTTGGTCAAAAGTTGAACGGTCAGACTGTTTGAAGTCGGACTATAAGTACTTAAAACACCCTCGACCTCATAGTCGCCATTCTCTGATGTATCAGTCAAACTAATACTGCTTGAGGTTGCACCACCAACCGGAGTTCCGTTTCTATTCCATTGATAGGTGAAATTGGATTCTACGTCGCTTGTAACATCGATTGCACTTCCATCGGATAGCACAGCGTTGATCGTTTCAATATCAAGAACGACGTCGGTACTTACACATGCTTCATAACTGGTTCCATAGGCAATGACAAATTCAAAGGAAGCAGGCGTTACCACTTCGGTTTCTTCAGAGTTTATCGTTGTTTCTGTCGGGCAGGCTCCAGCAGGTTGGGTCACTGCGCAGTAGTAAGTTCCTTCTTGGGTTGCGTCTAAAAAGTCCGTTGTTACCCCAGTTGATACACCATCTCGAAACCATTCAAAGGTCGGCGATGCCGCAGTTGTTGTAACACTTAATGTCTCAGTATCGCTTGGCAGCAATACGATGTTCGGCGCATTTACTCTAGTTACCGTAAAGTTGCCGGCATTGGTAAAGGTGATAGCAGGAGTGAGTTCCGGACAACTAGCGCCAGACGAAATCTCTACCTGATAATCTCCCTCAAAGCCTGAAGCAGAACCGTTAACTTCATAAGTAGCGGTCGTAACGCCTGTTGTAACTCCATCTTTGAACCATTCATAGGTCGGAGAGCTTACCGAAGTATTCACGCTCAGAATTTCAGTATCGGCAGGACATAAAGCCGTTTTGGACGGTGGGTTTATCGTAGACCCGCCCCCTGCAGCACCAATAGTGACATCCACCAAATTCGAATCAGTAGTTCCGTTATCCGAGCATTCACCATAATCGATTTGTGAAAAGTACATTCCCGTCTGACTCACGTTTAGGGTAGGGCCGTTCTCACCGGATATTAAAGTTAAATCTCGATACCATCGATATTGATAAGTGCCAGGGTTAGTCACATTATCGACCCCTAGGGTTATCATGTTTGCGTCGCAAACCGTACCTTGTGGAGAACCACTACCGTCACTTGTGATAACAAGATTTGACACGAAGTCCATATAATACATGCTGTAACTTTCCACACTCTCGGCCTCGGCCACAGGATCGGTGCTGCGCACTCGAAGTTTGTAACCTGCACCCCTAGTATCTGTTGGAATGGAAAATTCAAAACCTCTACCAGGTGATTCAACTACTGAGTCGTCGTTTTCTCTGGCCAATTCTAGTGGGTTGCTAAAATCTCCAGTCGCATCTGATAATTCCAATATCCATTCATTACCAGGATTTGAACTTCCGTCAAACTGTGCCCAGGCAAAATATTGGTTAAAATTACTGTTGTTACCTGCACATATTTTATCCCATGCCGAGCCGCCGGTATCGGGATTGTCGGCTGGAACAACTTCGAGATTGGCAATGACCTGCCCAGAAACATGAAAAGATCCCAATAGCAAGAAAGCCATTAAGAAAAGCTGGATGCGCTTGTTTATTTTTGGTTTCATAAGTAGTCGTAGTTTAAGTACTACCAGTTTTATTGGCCGATTTGGGTCGGGGATAAAACGTTTGATTCAGTTGGTTTTGAGGGAGAAGCGTCTTTCGAAGCTCGCCCACTTCGCATTTCACTAGTATTCTAACAACAAAGATGTTATATAATTATAGCCCGTCGAACTTATTGTTGTGGGTCGGCCTAAAAATGTTGTGAAACAGTGGTATTTGTATGCTTGCGACTTTTGTTCCCAGAGATACTGGCATTTTGGCTACCTTTGTCCTTCCAAAAAATCGGTTGAATGAGCGATACTTCCAAAGCATTGAATTTTATAGAGCATATAATCGAAGAAGACCTTGAAAATGGGTTTTTGAAGGAGAACTTGCGCTTTCGATTTCCCCCCGAACCTAACGGCTATTTGCATATTGGCCACGCAAGCTCGATTTGTTTGAATTTTGGGCTCGGTCTCAGGTATGATGCCCCAGTGAATTTGAGATTTGACGATACCAACCCGGCTAAAGAAGAGCAGGAGTTTGTAGATGCCATCAAACGCGATGTGCATTGGCTTGGATACGAATGGAATACCGAACGGTATGCATCGGATTACTTTCAAAAGCTTTATGATTGGGCAGTGGAATTGATAAAGGAAGGAAAGGCTTATGTAGATAGTCAAAGCTCTGAAGAGATGGCAGAGCAAAAAGGTACTCCGACTGAGCCCGGAAAAGATAGTCCATATCGAAATCGTTCGATTGAAGAGAATTTAGAATTGTTCGATGGAATGAAAAACGGAAAATTTCAGGAAGGGGAACATGTGCTCCGGGCCAAAATAGATATGACGTCTTCAAACATGTTAATGCGGGATCCGATTATGTATCGTGTGCTTCATAAAGCGCATCATCGAACAAATACCGATTGGTGTATTTACCCTATGTACGATTGGACGCATGGTGAGAGTGATTATATCGAGCAAGTATCACATTCGTTGTGTACGTTGGAGTTTCTTCCACATCGGGAATTATACAATTGGTTTTTAGACCAAGTTTATGACGATAATCAAGTACGACCTAAGCAACGTGAATTTGCAAGGCGAAATCTTAGCCATACCGTTGTTAGCAAGCGCAAACTTTTACGAATAGTGGAAGACGGTGTCGTGAACGGGTGGGACGACCCACGTATGCCGACCATCTCTGGTTTGAGACGCCGAGGATATACACCGGAGTCAATTCGCAACTTTGCCGAGACCATCGGAATTGCAAAAAGAGAAAATCTAATCGATGTTTCATTATTGGAATTTCATGTGCGCGAGCATTTGAATAAAGTGGCGCCACGGGTGATGGCAGTACTAGATCCTTTAAAAGTGGTGATTACAAATTATCCTGAAGGGAAAGAGGAATGGTTGGATGCAGAGAATAATCCAGGAGATGAATCTGCTGGGTCTAGAGAAGTTCCTCTGTCAAGAGAAATCTATATTGAAAAAGCTGATTTCAAAGAAGAAGCCAATAGAAAATTCTTCCGGTTGAAACTTGGTGGGGAAGTCCGTTTGAAGAATGGGTATATTATCAAGGCCGAGAGCTGCACCAAAGATGCTGATGGTAATATCACGGAAGTACAGTGTACCTATGATACGAAAAGCAAAAGTGGCAGTGGTACTGAAGAAAGCTTAAGAAAAGTAAAGGGCACACTGCACTGGGTTTCGATTAAACATGCAATTGAGGCCGAGATACGACTTTACGATCGCTTATTTACGGATGAAAGCCCCGATACGCATAAAGACAAAGATTTTATGGAATTCGTCAACCCTGATTCGCTTAAAGTCATTACCGGTTATTTAGAACCAAGTTTGGCGTCTGCCAAAGTTCAGGACCGGGTTCAGTTTCAACGGCTGGGTTATTTCTGTGTAGACAGGGACACTACCGCCGATAAATTGGTTTTTAATCGTACGGTAGGCTTGCGCGATACCTGGGCCAAGATTCAGCAGAATTCTTGACCTAGACTTTTCTTATTGTTGTGAATATATCAATCGGTATTACTTATTTAAACCCCCTGATTACTGACCTTTATTCGGATTCTTTTTCTTCATTTCTTCGCCGATCATATTACTGGCCGTAAAAGACGCTACCATATTGTTTAGCATGTCGCTGCCAGCCTGAGGCGAATTGGGCAGAAGAATAAGATTGGTGTTGGTCTCCTCCCCTATTGATTGCAGAGTATCATAATGCTGGGTAACCACGATCAAGGCAGAGGCTTCTTGTGAATTGATACCCACTTTGTTCAAGACTTCTACCGATTCTTCCAGTCCTCGTGCAATTTCGCGACGCTGATCGGCGATACCTTGACCTTGTAGTCTTTTGCTTTCAGCTTCGGCTTTCGCTTTTTCCACGATAAGAATACGCGCAGCATCACCTTCGAACTGTGCAGCTATTTTTTCACGCTCAGAAGCGTTGATACGGTTCATGGCCTCCTTTACTTGCGCATCGGGATCGATGTCGGTGACAAGGGTTTTAATGATGTCGTAGCCATATTCTAGCATGGCATCCTGCAATTCGGCTTTTACTGCAATGGCAATATCATCTTTTTTGACAAAGACATCGTCTAATTTCATTTTCGGAACTTCAGCCCTGACGACATCGAAAACATAGGAGGTAATTTGATCGTGCGGATATTCCAACTTATAAAAAGCTTCATAAACTTTTTCTTTGATAACCACATATTGAACGGAAACCTTAAGCTTCACAAATACATCATCCAGGGTCTTGGTTTCAATGATTACGTCCAATTGTTGAATTTTAAGCCCAAGTCGAGCTGCTATTCTGTCAATTAATGGAATCTTCATTTGAAGTCCGGATTGCCGAATGCTATGGAATTTACCAAAACGCTCGATGATTACAGCGGTTTGTTGTTTTACAATAAAGAACGAGGATAACAAAATGATTAGTCCGAAGAAAATAATCGGTATAAGAATGAAATTGCCCATGATTATCGATTTTAGTTAATGGATTGAATTTACGAAAACTCGCTGTATATGTGTCGTATATTTCCAAAGATTGTTACAATGCAGCCGATGACCAAGACTTGGCAAATAGACCCTAGATATTTGAGATTGCTGTATTGATTCGAGAAAGACTCTCCTCTTTTCTGATCATACTCATTATATCAAACAAATGCGGGCCTTTTAAATCCCCAACTATTGCCAAGCGCAATGGAGCCATAATGCGCCCAAAGGATAGCTCCTCGCTCGTAATCCACGATTTTACCTCCGTTTCGACATACTCTGAAGAGAAATCATCGACATTCTCTAGAATGTGAATTACTTTTTGCATTAGCTCAGGTGTGTCTTCCTTCCATTGTTTTTTGACCGCTTTTTCGCCATATGCAGTTGGAGCAACAAAGAAATAACTGGAGAGCTCCCAAAAATCGGAAACGAATGTCGCGCGTTCTTTTACCAACGAAACCACCTTTTCAAGATAACTGTCATTCCAAGCATCGCGAGGAATCTCTTTATCGGCTAACACCGCATTAAACAAAGTTGCCAACTCCTCATTGCTCTTGCCTTGCAAATAATGTTGATTATACCATTTGGTCTTGTCAGGATCAAAACGTGCGCCTGATTTGTTTACACGCTCTAAACTAAAGGCCTCAACGAGTTCTTCGAGACTAAATAGTTCTTGTTCCGTACCGGGGTTCCACCCCAATAAGGCCAAGAAGTTGATTACGGCCTCAGGAAAATATCCAACTTCGCGATAACCTTGTGATTCATTCCATGAGATTGGAAATACGGGGAAGCCCATTTTTTCGCCGTCGCGCTTGCTCAATTTGCCTTTTCCAGTAGGTTTCATAATCAAGGGAAGGTGAGCGAATTGGGGAGCTTTCCAACCGAAGGCATCATACAATTGTTGATGCAAGGCTAGAGAGGGCAGCCATTCTTCCCCGCGGATTACATGTGAGATTTCCATCAAGTGATCATCGACAATATTGGCAAGGTGATAGGTCGGCATACTATCAGATTTGAACAAAACCTTGTCATCAAGAATGTTGGTATCGATTTCGATTTCGCCCCGTATGACGTCGTTTAGCACGAGCTTTTTATCTTGAGGTGTCTTAAATCGAATTACATAGTCCTCTCCGGCATCTAGTTTGGCTTGCGTTTCCTCTTGAGATAGGGACAGGGAATTATCTAATTTCAGGCGATTGTGCCAATTGTAGATAAAGGTCTTCCCTTTTGCTTCATGGTCTTTGCGATGAAGGTCAAGACGCTCTGAAGTGTCGAAAGCGTAATAGGCATTGCCACTTTGAACAAGTTCATCGGCATATGTTTTATATAATTGCTTACGTTCACTTTGGCGGTAAGGGCCGAACTCACCTTCTTTGCCTGGACCTTCGTCAAAAGGAATACCACACCATTTAAGAGCGTCGATAATGTATTGTTCGGCACCTTCTACATATCGATTTTGATCGGTATCCTCAATTCGCAATACGAAAGCGCCGTTGTATTTTTTGGCGAAAAGATAGTTGAACAAGGCGGTTCTTACGCCTCCAATATGTAACGGCCCAGTTGGGCTAGGGGCAAAACGCACGCGTACTTTTTGGCTCATAGTCAATTATTAGGCTGCAAAGATACAGGTTGAAAACTACGAGAAAACATTAGAAACGGGCTTTTTAATAATTTTTTGTTACCTAAATTTACAGCATAGTTTATATTGTTTAAAAAGTTGCCGATTGAACAGTTACCAGAATATACTCGATAAACTAAATCAGTTTACGAAACGCTTTTACACCAAGATGCTCATAAAGGGCGTTTTGCTATTCTCAATACTTGGGCTGGTATTCTTTTTCTCTATCATGGCAATAGAATACTTTCTATGGTTAGATTCTACAGGAAGATTTATATTATTAGCATTGTTTATAGCGGTGGAGTTGTTCTTGTTCTACAAATATATCGCTACGCCCCTATTTTATTTGTTCAGGATTAAGAAGGGAATTTCAAACAAAGAAGCTTCGGTGTTGATTGGGAAACACTTTCCGAGGGTAGGAGATAGGCTATTTAACCTTTTGGATTTAGCGGAGGACGAGGAGCAGTCTGAATTGCTTCTAGCCAGTATTGAACAACGGTCTGAGAACTTGAATCCGGTTCCGTTCGTTAAAGCGGTAGATTTTGGGGAGAATTTAAAGTACGCGAAGTATTTGATTATTCCTTTTTTACTTTTTGGGTTGATATGGATGACAGGAAATCTATCATCATTTTTCGGTTCTTATGAGCGCGTAGTGAATTATGACCTCGCATACGAGCCACCTGCACCTTTTAGCTTCAGATTACTTACAAATAACAATGATGTATTGGATTCAGAATCGTATACGATTTTAGCTACAACTATTGGCGATGTGCGTCCAGACGCTGTATTTATTACAATTAGCGGAAAAGAACTCTTGATGCAACGAGGCAAAGATGGTTTTCAATACACTTTGACGCCTCCTTTAAGTTCAACCGACTTTTACTTCTCCGCAAACGGGGTACAATCTCGAAATTACACTTTGAATGCCTTAAAAACGCCATCGATACAGAATTTTGAAATGATTTTGGATTATCCGAATTATACGAATAGACCATCCGAAGTTTTAAAAGGCACAGGCAATGCTACTTTCCCGGAAGGAACCCAAGTGAAATGGAAAATTAAGGGACAAAATACAGATGCCATACATCTTGTTACACAAGACACAGTTTTGAGTTTTCAAGAGGACCAAGATGAGTTTGAGTTTTCAAAGAGAATCTATTCCGATTTAAACTATCAATTGGCAACTTCAAATCAGAATGTCAAAGATTATGAGAAGCTCGATTACGCTTTTGACGTTATAAAAGATGAGTATCCGAAGATTAAGGCCCAACAGGTGTTGGATTCCCTTAATCCGAATGTTTCCTATTACTCGGGAGAGGCATCTGACGATTATAGACTGAGTAGTATAAAGTTGATCTGTTATGCTGACAAAGATCCAGAGAACAAACAAACCCTTCCTTTAACCAATCCGAATTCCAATTTTGATCAATTTTACTATACGTTCCCTTCGGGATTGCAGCTGGTAGACGGAGAAAACTATAGCTTTTATTTCGAGGCGACCGATAATGATGCCATTCATAAAGGGAAGACCTCGAAAAGTCAGGTTTTTTCCCTTGCGGTATTGGATGAGGACCAATTGATAAACAAACAATTGGAATTTCAAGAGTCCATTTTGGATAATATGGATAGGTCTTTGGAGACCCTGAAAGAGCAAAAAGAAGCCCTTCAGGACATCAATAAAGAGCAAAAAGAGAAGAACAGTTTAAATTTCAACGATAAGAACCAAGTAAAGGATTTTCTGAAGAAGCAACAGCAACAGGAAAACTTAATGCAAAAGTTCAGCAAACAGTTAAAGGATAATCTCGAAAAGGGCGAAAAGGATGATGAGCTGAACGATATGCTCAAGGAAAGATTGGAGCGCCAGGAGATGGAGGCCAAGAAAAACGAGAAATTACTTGAGGAACTTCAAAAGATCGCGGATAAGATCGATAAAGAAGAATTGGCCAAACGCCTTGAAGAATTGGGTAAGAAGCAACAGAACAGCGAGCGTAACCTAGAGCAATTGCTCGAATTGACCAAACGTTATTATGTTACTGAAAAGGCTTCGCAATTGGCTAAGGATTTGGAAAAACTTGCCAAGAAGCAAGAAAGGGAGTCCGAAAAACGGGGAGCTGAGAAAACCAAGGAGCAGCAGCAACAACTTAATGAGTCTTTTGAAAAGCTTTCCGATGAGATGAAAGAACTCAAAAAGGACAATGCTGGTTTGAAAAAACCAATGGAACTTGAAATTGACGACGAAAAAGAAGAAAGCATAAAGGAAGATCAAAAGGAGGCCTCAGAAGAATTAGAGAAACAAGAATCGGAGTCGTCTGATATGGGCAATAAAGAGCAATCTGAGCAAAATGCTTCCAAGAAACAAAAATCCGCTGCACAGAAAATGAAGGAGATGGCCGAGCAATTACAGCAGTCATCAATGGGTGCTGGAGGCGATTCTGGTATTACCGAAGACGCGGAAATGCTGCGTCAGATACTTGATAATCTCGTAACATTTTCGTTCAAACAAGAGAACCTTTTTGATGCCTTGAAAGAGGCAGATGAAGATGTTTCCCATTTTTCGGGGAGCGTGAAAAAACAGCAAGAGCTAAAAGGTCTTTTCGAACATGTAGATGATAGTCTTTTTGCCCTTTCATTGCGGCGAGCGGAGCTTTCTGAATTCGTGAACGAGCAGATTACAGAAGTGTACTATAACATTGATAGGACGCTAGAGAGTATGGCCGAAAGTCGTATGTACCAAGGGGTTTCGTATCAGAAGTATGTGTTGAATGCATCGAATAGTCTAGCGGATTTTCTCGCGCGTATTCTCGACAATATGCAGCAAAGTATGCAAATGGGCCAGGGGCAGGGCCAAAGTGATGGCAAGCAAGGCTTCCAGTTGCCTGACATTATTAAGAGTCAGGGAGAGCTGCAAGAGAAAATGGAACAAATGGGCCAGTCCGGTGAAGGGGCTCAAAGCCAAGGAAAACAAGGCAAGGAGGGTCAAGAAGGAGAAGGTGAAAAGCCGGGTAAGGGTAAAAAACCGGGAGAAGGCCAAGAAGGTAAGTCCGGGCAAGATGGCCAACAGGGAGAAAACGGCCAAGGCCAGAAGAACGGTCAGAATGGCAAGAATGGAAAAGGCCAAGGTCAGAGTGAGGGACAACAAGGCGGTCAGGGGCAAGGCCAGCCGAGCGAACAGGAACTTCAAGAACTCTATGAGATTTACAAGGAGCAACAGATGATTCGACAGCAGCTGGAGAAGCAACTCGAAGACATAATAAAAAAAGGCGACCAGCAATTGGCCAAAAAGTTGTTGCAACAGATGGAGAACTTCGAGAACGATTTGATTGAAAATGGCATCACGCAACGAACCTTGAGCAGAATGAATAATATTCAACATCAATTGTTGAAGCTCGAGAACGCAGCTCTAAAGCAAGGCAAGAAACAGGAACGGGAGAGTAACACCAATCGCGATGAGTTTCAAAATCCGATTACGACCAAGCCGCCAGCATTGGAGGAATACCGCAATGAAATTGAGATTTTAAACCGACAAGACCTACCTTTGCTGCAAATTTACCGAAATAAGGTAAAGCAGTATTTTCAGAAAGATGATTGAATATCACTTTGAGCTTGATTTTGAGCTGATTGACGAAAAATACCATTCCGCATGGTTGCAGAAGATTGTGGAAAGCGAAGGCCGTTCCATTGACCAACTTAACTATATATTCTGCACTGATGAATATTTATCGGATTTAAATCATAAACACTTGAATCACAATACATTAACAGATATTTTGACTTTTGATTATTCTGAGGGAGCAGATATTGTCGGAGACATATTTATCTCAGTTGATAGGGTTCGCGATAATGCCATGGAGTTTAAGGTTGATTTTGAGAATGAACTACTACGTGTAATGTCACACGGGGTTCTACATATTTTGGGTTTTAAGGATAAATCTGAAGCCGACAAACTCGAGATGAGAGCAAAGGAGGAAGAGAAAATTAAAATGTTCCACGTGGAACAATAGATATGTTCGGAGAAGAATATGATGTAATTGTTGTCGGAGGTGGTCATGCAGGAGCAGAGGCCGCTGCTGCCGCTGCCAATATGGGATCGAAGACCTTGTTGGTTACAATGAACTTACAGACTATCGGGCAGATGTCGTGTAACCCAGCAATGGGTGGAATTGCTAAAGGTCAGATTGTTAGAGAGATTGATGCCTTGGGAGGATATAGTGGAATAATAACTGACAAGTCTGCGATTCAGTTCAAGATGTTGAATAAGTCAAAGGGTCCGGCTATGTGGAGTCCCCGTGCTCAGAACGATCGTATGCGGTTCGCTGAGGAATGGCGTTTGGCTTTGGAGAATACTCCGAATTGTGATTTCTATCAAGAAATGGTCAAGGGTCTTTTGATTGAGGACGGAAAAGTTGTAGGAGTTAGAACTTCCTTAGGGATTGACATAAAGAGCAAGGGCGTTGTACTTACAAACGGAACTTTTTTAAATGGCTTGATTCATATAGGGGAGAAGCAATTTGGAGGAGGACGTGCAGGGGAAAAGGCAGCTACCGGAATAACAGAGGAATTAACCGAAATTGGTTTTGAGAGCGGAAGAATGAAGACGGGTACGCCGCCAAGAGTAGATGGTAGATCTTTAGATTATAGTCAAATGATTTTGCAGCCCGGAGATGAAAACCCGGAAAAATTCTCCTATTCAGAGACTTCTACTTTATCTGAGCAGCGTGATTGTCACATGACGCATACAAGCCAAACGGTGCATGATTTATTGCGGGAGGGGTTTGATCGTTCGCCAATGTTCAACGGAAGAATTAAAAGCATTGGACCTCGTTATTGTCCTTCTATTGAAGATAAGATCAATAGGTTTGCCGATAAGGATAGCCATCAAATATTTGTGGAACCTGAAGGCTGGAACACGGTCGAGGTTTACGTAAACGGATTTTCCACTTCCTTGCCGGAAGATGTACAGTATAAGGCGCTGAAATCTGTAAAGGGTTTTGAAAATGTAAAGTTCTTTCGGCCAGGATATGCCATTGAATACGATTATTTTCCTCCAACCCAATTAAGGCATACACTCGAGACCAAGCTGGTTGAGAATCTGTATTTCGCTGGTCAAATCAATGGAACAACTGGTTATGAGGAAGCAGCTTCTCAGGGGTTGATGGCGGGAATAAATGCACACCTGAAATTGAAGGAAAAAGAGCCTTTTATATTAAGAAGAGACGAAGCTTATATTGGGGTTTTGATAGACGATTTGATTACCAAAGGAACTGAAGAGCCCTATCGGATGTTTACTTCTCGTGCGGAATACAGAACGCTATTGCGCCAAGATAACGCAGATTTGAGACTTACACCAAAGGGATATAAAATCGGATTAGCATCTGAAGAACGTCTACTAAGGATGGAAAAAAAGCAAAAAGAATCTGATAATTTCGTTGATTTTTTTAGAAAGACCAGTGTACTTCCAGAGGAAATAAATCCGATTTTAGAAAGTGTGGATTCGGCTTTGGTGAAGCAATCCGATAAAATGTTCAAGGTTTTTTCACGACCAAAAGTCACCATGGACCATATGCTGCAATTGGAAACCGTTTCGGGTTTCGTTGCGGAAAACGAATTGGACAGGGAAGTGCTTGAGCAGACTGAAATACAGGTGAAATATTCCGGGTATATTGCCAAGGAAAAGAGCAATGCTGATAAGTTGAGCCGTCTTGAGAATGTAAAAATTCCTGAAAATTTCGATTACTCCAAACTGAAATCATTATCATATGAGGCTCGCGAAAAACTTGAAGCGATACAGCCGGTCACGATTTCACAGGCTTCAAGAATAAGCGGGGTTTCACCTTCTGATATCAGTGTGCTTTTGGTTTTTCTTGGAAGGTAATTCAAATGTTCCACGTGGAACAGTACTGCAAATGGCTTGGTTTTTGATATTTAGTCGTACTACCAAAGACCAGTTGAAATGCGGAAAATTTTACTTTTTACCTCTTGCCTTTTTATTCTTCAATCCTGCATTCCATTAAGAATCGCACCTAAAATTGATGACCACAAGATTACAAAGGGGAAGAAGTTCAAAAGAAGTTTGCCCGAAAGACAGATGTTCATTTTTGAAGACCCGAAAGATGTCAATCATTTTTACCGATTTGTGGATACAAAGTTTAGGTTAAATGATGAGAATGTATATGACGATGTGCCATTTATTGTGGCAGGCGAACAATATTTCTTCTCTTTTTATGAAGTTGAAATTCCGAATAAGGTCTTGAATCTCGGTGCGGTTTTCGCCGATGCGATTCTAATTCAAACAGGTAATGGCCCTTTGTTTGAAGAAAAGCACACGACGAGAGACGGTCATTGGTATATTGCGATGGAAGTCTACAGCGATAAAGAGAATGACTGTCTTTCAGAAAATTCGCTTTTTCGGGAAGCTGTTTTGAGCTATCTTACAACTTTGAAAGAAGAGTATCTTTCCACATACAATTATCTGCATCAGCCTTGAATCGATGAAACCATACTTATTAACTAAAGACCATTCCGTCACGGGCGAGGAGTTTGAATTGCGCTACAATAAAGAATTCGACATGTTGATTACGCGTCCTCGGCCAGCAGACCTTGACAAGTATTATCAAAGTGAAAATTATATTTCACATACAGATTCAAGTAAGAGCTTTTTGGATAAGGTTTATCAAACCGTAAAAAGGGTTTCACTTTTTCTCAAAGTACGGTTAATCGGTCAGTTTGCCCAAGATGATAAATCAATTTTAGATGTGGGTGCGGGTACCGGAGATTTTTTGTCAGCTGCCTCAGAGAAAGGATGGACAATCTTCGGGGTCGAACCAAATTGGAGGGCTAGGGGCAAAGCTTCAGAAAAGGAAATCAATCTCAGTGATGACATCGAATCTGTAATGGATAGAAAGTACAAGGTAATCACGCTTTGGCATGTCTTGGAGCATTTGACCGATCTGGAAAATCAGATTTTAAAAATAATATCTATTTTAGAGGAGAAGGGAACCATATTAGTTGCGGTGCCGAACTACAAATCGTATGATGCAAAATACTATAAAGACTTTTGGGCGGCATATGATGTGCCACGACATCTTTGGCATTTTTCACAAGAGTCCATCAATAGGCTTTTTACAAAATATGGAATGACTGTAGTCGATACCAAGCCGATGTATTTTGATGCTTTTTATGTTTCTTTGCTATCCGAAAAATATAAAGGTGCACGTCTCGGATTTATTAGAGGATTTATCATTGGGCTATTCTCAAACCTATCCGCATTGTTTACCAAAGAGTATTCTTCCTTAATTTATGTTATCAAAAAAGCCTAATTCTCATTTTAAAGCGTTTTCCCACGTTTTCTAATATTTTAATGAGCTACCTTATTGACAACATAAATTGTTCGAATAAGCACCATTTAAAATGTTTAATCGCCATAAGTATTTTCAATATTCAAATAATATTGAGATTGATTTTATCTATAGCCTCAAATTGCTGCGTTTTACAAAAGAAGAATTAGTCGTTCAAGATTCTAACGGATTAAAAAAGCTTTCCTATTTTTGCGCAACTTTTAAAGGACAGTTTTTCTGGAATAAAAAGAGGAACATAAAATACAAAATATGAAAAATGTAGTTTGGATTATGGCATTGATTTTATTCACATCATGTCAGCAAGATAAAATCGCCTATGTCGACAATGTAAAATTGATGGAAGAATACCAAGAGAAAGTAGACGCGGAGACAAAGTTCAAATCTGATGAGACGGTCCTGACAAAAAAGAGGGACAGCCTGTCGCAAGCGTATCAATTGGAAATGCAGGCATTTCAAACAAAGTCTCAAAGTATGTCGCAGAAAAAAGCACAAGAAGAGTATGGTCTGCTTCAACAAAAAGGACAGTTTTTAGGGCAGCAATTACAACAAGAGGCTCAAGCTGCTCAAACTGCCAATCAAGTTATTCTTGATAGTATTATCAGTACGGTCAAAAAAGAAATCAAGGCTTATGGTAAGGCCAATGGCTACACTTATATACTGGGTGGCGGTGATGGCGGTAGTGTTCTCTATGGAACGGAAGCAAACAATGTTACTGATGCGGTTGTAAAAATCTTAAACGATAAATACAAAAAATAATAGTTGAGAAACTTATCAGCTTAAAATTACCCTGACCTCTAGGTCAGGGTTTTTTAGTGTTGTAGAAGAAAGACTAGAAAAACGGCAGGCATTAAGTAGATAACTATCGTTTGCGCTCCTACATAGTCTTTGGCCATTCGTTGTCCAAAGAGTAACATCAGAAGTGCAATACAAGAGGTAATCACGCCATATAGAGCCATAGTTTTATCACCACTGTTTAATAGTTGAACCAAACCGATGACGCATAAAATTCCTGCAATGATCTCGACAAATGTAATGATCCCTAATAATAAGGGAACCACATTCTTAAAAGGACTATCCTTGAAATGACCTTTGAGCCACGAGAGGTTTCCATTCCAGTCAAAAACCTTATCCAATCCACTTTGCAAGAAAGTGATAATCACGAATAATAATAAAATTACTTCAGCCGGATATTGCAATAATTCTTTCATACGATTTGTGCTATAGCTTTTTTGTGGAGTAGTCTAGTCAGTCGAATTGAAAGATCTGTCAGTATGATTTTTGAATTGCCATTACGCTCGATATGGTAAATTGCATCTTCAAGCTCTTCAACGATGTTCTCAATATTATTCTCGTGTACGAAAGGAGCGAATTTGTCGAGTTTAAAGCCATCAACATGAATTTTCATATAAGCCAATTCGTTTGCCCCGTAGTTCAACAATAAACCCTGACGCATTACGGAAAGACAGTATTTCAAGAAGTTCTTCTGTGTTTCACGCCCTGTTTTGGCGACCTCTTCGCTCCATAGAATCAATTCATGGATCGCTGATTTATTTCCTTTTGCCTTAAATGCACTTCGAACCCATTGAACGAACCACTTTTCAAAAACTAAATCTTCTGAATCTTGGTTCATTAGGTCTAGGGCCTTATTAAAATTGCCGTTCGACTCGTGGGCTAGTCGCATTGCTTCCTGTCTTGGCATTCCCTTTTCGATAAGCGCCCCAGATATAGCATCTTCCGACAAAGGCGGAAAATGAAGTAGCTGGCAACGTGATTTGATTGTCTGAATGATTTGTTCTTCGTCTTCTGCCACCAACAAGAAAACCGTTTTTTGAGGAGGCTCTTCCAACAACTTTAATAATTTGTTCGAAGCCGAACTGTTCATTTTTTCCGCCATCCAAATCAGCATCACCTTATATCCACCTTCATAAGATTTCAAAGCCAATTTTTTGACAATGTCTTGCGCTTCATCGACCCCTATTTGTCCTTGTTTTTTTTCTATACCGATAGCACGGTACCAGTCAAAAAGATTTCCGTAAGGTTGTTCTTTAAGAAATTTTCGCCAATCGGTCAGGTAATGATCACTTACCGCATGACTTTTAATTTTATCGGAATTCGAAACCGGAAAAGCAAAATGCATGTCAGGATGTGTATACGAACCAAATTTGAGGTTACAGCTTTCGTTGCCTTCAGAATTCTCGCCATTTTGATTTCCGCAGATTATATATTGCGCATAGGCCAAGGCCATTGCTAAGGTTCCGCTCCCTTCAGGGCCGATAAATAACTGGGCATGTGAAACCCTTCCGGCATCAGCACTTGATGAAAGATGGTTTTTGATATGTGTAAGCCCTAAAATATCGGAGAAGCGCATGTTCAAATATAGTCGATTTAATTGAAGAAAATGGATGGCCCAAAAGCGATACAATGGCATAAATCTTTACATTTGTCCTTCTTTAAAAACAGACTATCAATGAAGACCCTGAACGACTTTAATTTCGAGAACAAAAAAGCGTTGATCCGCGTAGATTTCAATGTGCCTTTGGATACTGATTTCAAGGTGACCGATTCTAATAGAATAGAAGCTGCGAAACCTACTATTATCAAAGTACTCGAAGACGGTGGCTCCGCAATTTTGATGAGCCATTTGGGGAGACCGAAAGGTGAAAAAAATGCGGATTTGTCTCTGAAGCATATTTGTGAAAAAGTTTCTGAAATAATTGGAGTACAAGTAAAATTCGTTGACGATTGTGTTGGTGAAGCCACCCAGAAAGCCGCAGACAACCTTCAACAAGGAGAAGTGTTGTTATTAGAGAATCTTCGCTTCCATTCAGAGGAAACTTCAGGAGACCAAGGCTTTGCTGAACAACTTTCAAAACTAGGTGAAATTTATGTGAACGACGCTTTCGGAACTGCTCATCGCGCTCACGCTTCGACTACAATTGTCGCTCAATTTTTTGAGGGAAGAAAATGCTTTGGGCAGTTGCTTGCAAAAGAGATAGAGGCCATTGATAAAGTAATGGCTAGTGGAGAAAAACCAGTTCTGGCCATCTTGGGAGGAGCCAAAGTTTCTTCAAAAATAACCATTATAGAAAATATTTTGGACAAGGTCGACCACCTGATAATCGGTGGAGGAATGACTTATACTTTTGTCAAAGCTAAAGGCGGAGAAGTTGGCGATTCGATTTGTGAGGATGACAAGATGGAACTGGCTTTGGAAATCTTAAAACAGGCCGAAGCAAAAGGGGTTCAAATTCATATTCCGGTTGATGTTGTTGCCGCTGATGACTTTGACAATGGGGCAAATACCCAAACTGTCGATGTAGATAAAATTCCAGAAGGTTGGCAAGGCTTGGATGCAGGCCCGAAGACCTTGGAAAATTTCAGGGAAGTGATTCTTAAATGCCGAACCATTTTGTGGAATGGCCCAGTAGGTGTTTTTGAAATGGAAAATTTTTCAAAAGGAACCATCTCCGTAGGAAACTTTATTGACCAGGCTACACAAAATGGTGCTTTTTCATTGGTTGGTGGTGGTGACTCCGTGGCGGCTGTGAAACAATTCGGATTTCAAAACAAAGTAAGTTACGTTTCTACTGGTGGCGGGGCGATGTTAGAAAGTTTAGAAGGAAAAACCCTACCGGGAATCGCCGCAATAATCGGCCAATAAGGGCGTTATCGATAAAAGGGAGGTTTACATCCTTTTACGAATAAGTATTTTATGGTTTGGGAAAAAAAGACGATTTTCGTTCTTTCTCCATTAACTCTAACCGTTTCATGACTTTTAAAACACGTACTTTTCTTATACTATTTTCTTTTTTTGCATCGTCCATTTCAACGAAAGCCCAAGAAAAAGATTCCACTATCACCTCAGTTATATCTGAAACGACGATAATCGCAAAGGATACGGTTTCCGATACCCTTTCTATCGAAATGCAGAATATCGAGCAGATGGATAGAATGGATGCCGAATCAGATCAAGAGACTCCGTTTGTTTTGGCCCAAGGCCCCGGCAAGAGCAAATACGACCTTCAAGACAATGCGCTCGCAGCTCTTTATGACAGCTTGTGGATGCGTGAACTTATCGAGACCAACTCCCTTTTTGAAGAAATGCAAGACGAGGTTTCGAAAATCGCCGCAGCGAAAACAATAGATGGAAACCCAGTGGCGACCGAAGAAATCTATACGTACGATTTACCAACGGACAGTTTAAAGGCGCGATTGCGGAGACTGAATCAAAAAACACCTTTCAACGTCGTTTATAATAAGTCTCTTGAAAATTTGATCAAATCTTTTTTGACGCGAAAACGGGGTTTGATGGAACGAATGTTGACGGTCAGCCAGTTTTATTTTCCATTGTTTGAAGAAGAATTCGATCGTCATGATATTCCTTTAGAAATGAAATACCTCTCAATTGTCGAGTCGGCGTTGAACCCAAGAGCTAGATCAAGGGTCGGTGCAACAGGGCTTTGGCAGTTTATGTACAGTACTGGCAAGCAATATAAATTAGATGTCACCAGCTATGTCGATGAGCGTAGTGACCCTATCAAAGCTACAAAGGCCTCTGCACAATTTTTGTCGCGCCTTTACAAGATTTTCGGAGATTGGGATTTGGCATTAGCGGCCTATAATTCAGGCCCAGGTAATGTGAACAAGGCCATTCGTAGATCCGGGGGGCATCGAAATTATTGGAATATCCGAAGAAACCTACCCCGCGAAACGGCAGGGTACGTACCCGCTTTTTTAACGACCATGTATATTTTCGAATATGCCGAAGAACACGGCCTTAAAGGTAAAAAAGCAGACCGGCCTTATTTTGAAACGGATACCGTTCACGTAAAAAGTCTGATTACTTTCGACCAAATTTCCGAGTTGGTCGGGGTCAGTGTCGAAGAGTTGAAAGTCTTGAATCCCTCCTATAAATTAAAGGTTATTCCTTTTGTAGAAGGAAAGGATTATGCCCTGCGCCTACCAAAGAAGGCCATGGGAAAATTCGTGGCAAATGAAAAACAAATTTACACCCATGTAAAAAAGGAATTGGAAAGTAAGGAAAGCCCATTGCCCAAATTGGTCAAGCGAGCAGAGTCAGATCGAGTGCGATATAGAGTGAGAAGCGGAGATTATTTGGGTAAAATCGCTGAAAGATACGGCGTACGGGTGAGTCAACTGAAACAATGGAACGGGCTGAGAAGCAATAACCTAAGAGTCGGTCAGAGATTGACCATTTTCCCCAGAAATCGCTCTGTAAATAAGACTTCGAACAAAAAGACCGCTACTGTAGCTGCGACACCGGTAACCTTTCCTCCTGGAACCAAGACCCATACGGTACAGTCGGGTGATTCACTCTGGACTATTTCACGACAGTACCCGGGGGTCTCCATAGATAACCTTAAAAAGTGGAATAAACTTCAAAGCAGTAAATTACAGCCAGGTACAAAGTTGAAGCTTTGTGAATGTCCTTCTTAAATAGAAATATTTATTATTTATTTCCAATCCTAACTAAAATGGAACGATTTTCGTGGTTATGCGAAAAGTATTTGATTATCTTGAAAATCGATTAGCAACATTCCAATTTAGCACACATGAAGAAGTTCGGATTACTTATAACGACATTACTCTTGATTCTTTCTTGTAAAGAGGATAAAAATCAGAGCTATCTACCCAACTCAATTGGTGGAATAAATACGATTTCGGTCGTTGTCGATAATCAATTGTGGAAAGGAAAGGTCGGTGACAAGATAAGAGAACATTTTGCCGCACCCGCTTTGGGCCTGACTTTAGATGAACCCATATTTTCAATCAATCATGTGCCACCATCTGTATTTACGGGGACCATTCGTAACATGCGTGCGGTACTTTACGTAGAAAAAGATACGCTGAATCTTGGGCATTTGAAGAGCGATATGTATGCAACGCCCCAGAAAGTAGGGGTTATTAAAGGACGCACTGAAGATGAAATCATAGAGAATATCGATGCCAAGGCCAAAGAAATCATAGCTTCGTTCAAGAATTTAGAAATTAAGGAAGCACAGCGTCGTTTCGAGAGATCCTTGAGCAAGGAAACCGTTTTGAAAGATAAGTTTGATATTGATTTAACTGTTCCTGCGGCTTTTAAGGTGGTTAAGCAAGACGATAATTTTGTTTGGATGGAAACCCAGATACCAAAAGGAACCATGAGCGTAATCGCCTATGAAATGCCGGGAGCAAGTTTCAGCAACGACTCGACTTTTATCAGGGATATTGTTCGTATGAGGGATTCCATTGGGGCTACTTTTATTCCAGGCCCCGATGTGCCTGGAAAGAAGACGCATATGAGAGGTGACCCAGCGTTTTCACCCCATGTTTTCGCAACTGAAATAGGTGGAAAAAAGGCAGTGGAAGTAAGAGGTATTTGGGATATTAAGAATTACCCAATGGCCGGCCCATTCCTAACCTACATTATAAACGATAAAGACAATAATAGAAAGCTCGTTATTGAAGGTTTTACGTTTGCCCCATCAACAAATAAAAGGGACTATATGTTCGAATTAGAGGCGATTATTCGCTCTATAAAATATAACTGAGAAAACACAAGTTCTATATACCAAAAGCCCTAACAATCATTGTCAGGGCTTTTTCGGTTAGGTTGATTGGGTATTTCTAATCCATAGTAAACTTTGTAATATGGGTGATATAAGCCTTTAAGTAGGTTGTTAGTAAATAGTCACTTGGATCGGTTAAGGTTCCAAGTTCAATTTCTTGATGTGACAGCACGTTTTTCATAATTGTGACATTTGGGAGTCTACTCTAATCTAACTCCGAAAACCAAGGTTTGCGTATAATAGAAAGCTCTCTTTGTTGTGTAGCCAGGTGAATTTGTTGTGTAACGTGTGTACTTGTTTTTCGCCCAAAAAAAATTAATCTAAGTTGTACAAATCAAATAATAAAAGGCCACCTAGTAGGCAGCCTTTTAAGTAAGAATATATTGGTTTTGATTACATATTTACGATTATGAACTCAGAACGTCGGTTCATGAAATGTGCTTTCTCGGTACATCTGACCGATCCGTCACATTCATTGAGCAATCGGTCTTCACCGTAACCTGTTGCGCTCTCAATTCGTTCAGGGGCTATACCTTTTTTGATTAGATAATCCCTTGACGATTTGGCTCTTTTATCCGATAAATACTCATTGTATGCCCGGGCCCCTCTAGAATCGGTATGTGACTCTATTTTTATCACCATATCTGGGTATTCGTTCATAACGGCGACCATTTTGTCAAGCTCGACTGCAGCCTCGGTTCTGATATATGATTTATCGAAATCAAAATAAATCATTTCTGTCTTGAGTTTCTTTATTCCGTCTTCAACGGCTATGAGCTCTTCTAAACGCTTCATACTTATATCTGCGGGAATTGTGTCGTTCTCTAAGGTAGCTACCTCAAATTCATTGTCAAAGTACTCTCCTTTAATAGATTTTAGGGTGTACTTGGTATTGCTATCAAGATCTTCGAATATAAAGCTTCCATCATCCTCTGTTTCGACCTCTTTAAGTTTTATTCCATTTTCATCTAAAAGCTGAACCAATGCCTTGGGCATGAAATCACCGGTTACCAATTCGGTAACTACACCCGCAATGGCATTCATGTTTGCAGGTACCTCTTCCAATACCAATCTCTCGAAAGAGTAAATATCATCATCACCTTTACCGCCTTCTCTATTCGATGCGAAGAACCCTTTTTGGGTTTCTTCGTCTACTATATATGAGAAGTCATCTTTATTACTGTTGACGGGCTGTCCCACATTTTTGACTTCGCTAAAACCTTCTTCTTCCGAGTAACCTGCTTCGAAAATATCCAGACCACCGAGACCGGTATGACCATCGGATGAAAAGTATAATTTTTTTCCATTGAAAAAGGGAAACATTTCCCGTTTTTCAGTGTTTATTTCTGGGCCGAGGTTTCTCGCTTCCGAAAAGGTATTATTCTCCAATACGTCTACGACGAACAAATCGGTGTCTCCCATGCTTCCAGGCATATCAGAAACAAAATACAACTGTTTGCCGTCTGGGCTCAATGCTGGGTGTCCGGTTGAATATTCATCACTATTGAATGGCAGTTCAATAGCTTCTGTCCAATCATCGCCTACCTTTTTCGACATATAGATTTTTAAATGGTTGACCCCATTTTTATCTCTTTTTAATTTTTTTCCGTAGTTATTCCGTGTAAAATACATAGTGGCATTGTCAGGTGAGAAAGTAACTGACGCCTCATGGTATTTGGTATTTATTTTTTTGGAAAATTTAATGGCATCTTTAAGATCTTGGGACTCTTCGTTTATTTTGGCTACGTAAAGGTCAAGATATGGTTGATCGTTCCATTTATACTTTCTGGTATTGAAAAAAGAGGAGTCTTGCGCAGATGAGAAAACAACCTGCGAAGAATCAAGAAACATTGGGGAAAAATCAGAATATTCTGAATTTATCGCTAAATTCTTGATATCGTAGTTTTCTCTGTTGGCTAGAATATTATCTAAAATTATTTCATTGGGCAAAGGCCCGTCAGAGGACGACGAAGAGAAATCGCTTTTGACCTTTTTATTATAAAGTCGCATCAGTCTTTTTGATCGACCGTATTTGCCTGTTCCCTTAAGAGAATGGGCATATTTGAAAATATTGTCCTTGGAAAGCTCTTTACCGTAGTTTTCGTATAAAATATTGTACCATTCATAGGCCTTTTCCATGTTGGTATTGTAATAGTGGGCATCTGCTACTTTCTGAATTATATCGGCGGTATAGTATTTATCACCCTTGAGCAAAGCCTGTTCGTAAATTTCGGCCGCTTCGGCATACCACATTTTATTAAAATAATGGTCGGCCTTTTGAATCAACTTACTTTTGTTCGTTTCTTCTTTTAAAGCGAAAGTCGGTGTAGGTTCTTCTAATTCGTCGACATTCGATTCATCCGTACCGAAATTCTCGACCATTCCATTTTGAACGTTTAAATCAGGCTCCGATATATCAGTATCTTCTTGGGCCTGATCAAAATCATCCCTTGTATCCTCGATAGGATTGTTAATGCCGGTATTACTGTCGACCTGCATTACCCAAACATCGTCATTATAACGTCCGTCGAATTTCGAAACACAAGATTCGATAGCCGCTTTCCAGTCACCGAAATACGCCAAATAAACATAGTTGAGATTCGTCTTTGGTCTTTGTATTGACCCTGGCTCAAAATCTTTCTTTTTGAGTCTTTTGATGGCCCTGTCCCTATTCTTTGCTTTGCCGTAGGTGCCAGAAATCACATAGTACCCGCCAGGTGTTGTAGGTAGGTCGTTGAAAGTTCGGTGTGTAATATTATTTTTGTCCGCTGCTTCTTCAAAAGTTTCCTCTCTTGGAATAAAGACCGACTCATAAGATTCTTCGCTTCCGGAATCGTCGAATTGCAGGCCTGCACTCAGTGGTTGAACGTCAAGTGAATTTTCTTGATCGCTCTGAGCTGTGAGGCCCAGTGAAAGAGAGAAAATGCAAGCGTATAATAGTTTTTTCATGATTTGGGGTATTAGAAAAATCTTGGTGATTTAAGTCTTTTTTCTCTGGAAATGAGCTGAAACCTCAGAAAAATTTCATGAGTTCCAGAGTTGTAGTTGTTGAGTTCGTTAATATTGTAATCATAGGCATAACCAAGATTAAACTTTGGGGATACCTGAAAGCCAAAAAGAGCACTCAACGAATCATCCCATCTATAGTTAACGCCTAAATTTAGGGTTTCGTATAACAGAAAATTGGCCGAAACGTCTACTGACAATGGCGCTCCTAAAACTTGTTTGGCAAAGAACGAGGGTTTGAATTTCAAATCGGGGTTTAAATCAAAAACATAACCGCCTACCAGAAAAAAATGCATTCGCTCTAAAGCCTGGGACTCTTGAATCTCGTCATAATGTTGATTGGTGAAAACATTGGGTGTCGAGAGCCCTAAATATGATTTATCGGTGAAATAGAATATCCCAGCACCGACACTTGGTAATAGCTTGCTATTGATATTCTCATTGAAAACAACATCTGGATCTCGATGAATACCCCGAGACCAGTCCAAGCTAAAAAATCGTACACCGGCCTTTAGACCTAAAGCCAGCTTATGTCCTTTTCTATTTAAAATTAACTGATGGGCATAATTTCCATCAATATAAGTCTCTTTCGAGGGCCCCAATTCATCTTGTACTATTGAAATACCAACACCGTCGGAAATACCAATTGGCGAATCTATACCGAACGTTATAGTTTGGGGCGACCCCTCGAGACCTACCCATTGACTTCGGTATAGCGATATTAGGGCCAAATGACCTCGTGAACCCGTATAGCCGGGATTTACAGTCATGGTGTTGTAGTTGTAGTGGGTATATTGTGGATCTTGTTGAGACCACAAACCAACGGAAAGCAACAATAGAAATGTTAGTATTTTGTATTTTCTAATACGCTTCATTTATTCATTAAATTATCTGCTGATGTACAGCCAGCCCGATTTAGGTTCATTATTGTCTTCGCCTAAGGTTAATAGGTAGTAATATGTACCGACCGGTAATTTTTCTGATTGACCAATCGTAACTCTTCCTGATGAAGTTCCATCCCAAGTGTTGTTATAGTTGTTCATCTCAAAGACTTTATTGCCCCATCTATTGAAAACCTGTAGATTGTTGTTAGGGTAGTCTTCGATGCATTCGATAAAGAAAACTTCGTTTGCTCCGTCACCGTTCGGTGAGAATTCATTGAATACGGTCAGACACTCCGACTGTGTAATCTCCGGGGTTACCTCGGCCCTATCGTTATCTAGATTAAGGTCGATTTGGTCAACATAAATCAGTTCGGCTACGTTGGTATAATCTTCTATATCGGTTACCGTAACCGTCATTTCCAAGGTTGCAATTCCTCCAATTGCAATTGAAGGTATTTCCCAAGTTCCTGTTGTCTCGCTGTATGTTCCAGCATCCGAAGAAGTGGAAACAAGAATATATCCTTCAGGAAGCACATCCTCTATTCCAATGTTGGTCGCCTCATAGGTGCTATTGTTTGTGGCCGTTACTGTGAATACAATGGTATCCTCAAAAAAGGTCTGCTGTTTATCGACGGTTTTATCGATTTCTAAATCAACGGTTGGTGGATTGATCATATGATTTACCTCATCATCCTCACTTTGGTCTCCGTCGTCATTATTTGGTGTAGAATCAGGATCGAATTGATCTGATGACACTATTTGAGCCGTATTCGTATACTCGTCGGCCTCGTTTGTCGGCGCATTTAGTGTCACTTCGTAACTCACCACTTGTGTCCCAACAGGTATATTCGTCAAACTCCATGAAATGAGATTCCCGGAAACTGATCCGCCATCATTAATAGTTCCTAGTGTATAACCAATAGGAAGTGTATCTTCAATGGTTACGTTGGTTGCTATGCCAGGGCCTTCATTGGTAATCGTTAATTCAAAAATTACCGTATCTCCTGCATTTGGAGTTGGATTAGAAGCCGCGCTCAGCCTCTTACTCAAACTCAGATCAGCAGGGATTAGAACTATTTCGGCATTATCTTCATCATCTTCGCTTTGGTCGCCATCGTCATTATTCGGTGTAGAATCAGGATCTAGTTGATCTACAGCAACGACTTGTACAGTATTGAGATATTCTCCCGCGATGTTAGTGGGTACATTGATAGTAACTTCAAAAGTCAAAGTTGTTGTTGTACCGTTTGGTATGTTCAATCCGTTCCAAGCGATAGTATTTGCCGTTTGCGTTCCACCATTGTTGATATTAATTACTGTAAACCCAGACGGAACAATATTTTCAATACCTACATTGGTGGCATCATCCGTTCCATTGTTAATGACATCTACCGTAAAAGTCAAGGTATCTCCAGGGTTGCCTGAATCAGGAGTCACCGTATTGACGATTTCAAGATCTGTGGATTGAAGAGTTAACAGGATATTGGCCTCATCATCTTCACTTTGGTCCCCGTCATCATTGTTGGGTGCGGAATCACCATCGAATTGATCAACTGCTGTCACTTGAACCGTATTCAAGTATTCGTCTAAGGAGTTCAAAGGACTATTTACGGTAACCTCGAAACTCAAGGAAGTCGTAGATCCGTTCGGAATGTTAAGTCCTGTCCATGAAATAATATTTCCTGACTGAGAACCACTGTCATTAATTGTATTTATGGTAAATCCGCTTGGGACTATATTTTCAAGACTAACGTTCGTTGCATCGTTTGGTCCGTTATTTAATACGTCGACCGAAATCGTTAATACATCACTAGGGTTAGCCGTTGGTTGGGAAATAGAATTGGTTACTTCTAAATCGGCTACTTGAGGTGTTGTTGACACCGACGCTTCATCATCTTCACTTTGATCTCCGTCATCGTTGTTCGGAGTGGAATCGGAATCAAAATTGATAGCAGTTGTTACCTGAGCAACATTGGTAAATTCGTTCACTGCTCCTGTCGGTGCATTTACAAGTACATTTATACTTATTGAAGCACTACTACCATTTGTTAACGCCGGTAATGTCCATTCACCAGGCCCATTATTGTATGTTCCATTACTTGTATTTCCTGTGTCGGAGACATAGGTGTACCCAATAGGAATGATATCGGTAACAATACTTCCACCGGTATCATCGCTTGGGCCGTCATTAGTGGCAGTAAGGGTAAAGATTACAGTATCTCCCACATTTGGATTGGCAATATCGACCGTTTTTTCCAAACGGATATCGGATGTAGCGCCAACAGTGATCGTTACGCTATCTGTATTGTCACAACTGTTTCCGTCCGTACCAATAACGGTATAGGTTGTTGTTACTAAAGGGAATACGGTATCTCCATCATTCACCCCATTATCCCATACATAGGTGTTAGCACCTGATCCTGTCAAGGTAACGGGTTCTCCAGCATTAATCGTTGTTTCAGTGGCATTGGCCACAACATTGGGAAGCGCATTTATCGTTAAGCTTACTGCTACTCTACCAAAGCTGCTGCATAACGAAGTATCATCGTTGCTTTCTGCATAATATGTAATGGTGCCAACTGTATCTAGAATCGGGCTGGCCACAACACTTCCACCTGTTGGGGCATCGTACCAAACGATACTTGAGCCTGGAGGCGCGGTTGCAGTAGCTGTTAACGTCTGAGTAGGGTTTGCATCGCATTCCGTTTGGTCTCCACCACTTATGGGGTCGGCAGGGGTTGCTTCTATAGTCAAGTTAACAGCGGTTCTGGTACTACTGGTACAGTTGGTTACATTTTGAACACTTTCTGCAAAGTAAGTAGCTGTTCCCACCGTATTTAGTGTTGGGCTAGCTACTGCATTTCCGCCGGAAGCGGCATCGTACCAAACGATAGTTGCATCTGCTGGCGGTGTTGCGGTTGCGGTCAAGGTCTGAATCGGGTTTGCTTCACATTCGGTCTGGTCACCACCACTTATCGGCGCATCTACCACAGGGCAGTTACAATCCGGCGCGGTTATGGCCAAAGTTTGTATACAGGTATTCGGTGCGGTAACCGTTAAAGTAATATCGTTTCCGGAAGCGATTCCTGAGATGGTCCAGTTATTTCCTCCGTTATCGACAACCGTTCCCTCTGTTGAAGTAACCGTTCCTTCGCTAACATTGACCGATACGGAATAGGTCAATAAATCAGGGGCACATGTTGGTCCGCTTGAAACCGTAATATCAGGGGTATCTAAAATAGTCAGGTTAACCGGAGTCCTATTAAAACTTACACAAGAAGTAGTGTCATCGCTACTTTCAGCGAAATACGTAACGGAACCTACTGTATTCAGGGTAGGGCTGGCCACGACGTTACCACCGGAAGCGGCATCGTACCAAACGATACTTGAACCTGCAGATACGGTTGCGCTTGCCGTTAATGTCTGAATAGGATTTGTCTCACACTCCGTTTGGTCACCGCCACTAACAGGGTCAGCAGGTGTAGCCTGAATTGTTAAGGTCACCGAAGTTCTTGTACTACTGGTACAGTTGGTTACATTTTCAACACTTTCTGCAAAGTAGGTAACTGTACCTACAGCATTGAGTGTTGGGCTAGCTACTACATTTCCGCCGGAAGCGGCATCGTACCAAACGATTGTTGCATCTGCTGGCGGTGTTGCTGTTGCGGTCAAGGTCTGAATCGGGTTTGCTTCACATTCGGTCTGGTCACCCCCACTTATTGGCGCATCTACCACAGGGCAGTTACAATCAGGCGCGGTTATGGCCAAAGTTTGTATACAGGTATTCGGTGCGGTAACCGTTAAAGTAATATCGTTTCCGGATGTGATTCCAGAGATGGTCCAGTTGTTTCCTCCGTTATCGACAACCGTTCCCTCCGTTGAAGTTACCGTTCCTTCGCTAACGTCTACCGATAAGGAGTAGGTCAATAAATCTGGAGCACAAGTCGGTGCACTGGAAACCGTAATATCAGGGGTGTCTTGAATGGTCAGGTTTACTGCGGTTCTATTGAAACTTACACAAGACGTGGTGTCATCCCTGCTTTCAGCGAAATACGTAACGGAACCTACCGTATTCAGGGTAGGGCTTGCCACGACGTTACCACCGGAAGCGGCATCGTACCAAACAATGCTTGAACCTGCAGGCGCGGTAGCCGTAGCGGTCAATGTCTGGATAGGATTTGTCTCACACTCCGTTTGGTCACCCCCACTAACAGGGTCAGCGGGTGTAGCTTGTATTGTTAACGTCACCGGGGTTCTTGTGCTGCTCGGGCAATTAGTTACATTTTGTCTGCTTTCTGCAAAATAAGTCACAGTTCCAACGGTATTCAATATTGGACTAGCAACTACATTACCCCCAGAAGCGGCATCGAACCAAACTATAGTGGCATCCGCTGGAGGTGTCGCTGTTGCTGTTAAGGTTTGTATCGGATTTGCTTCACATTCCGTTTGATTGCCTCCACTAGTTGGAGCGGCTATTGCAGAACAGCTACAATCAGGGGCGGTAATCGCTAAGGTATCTGAACAAGAATTTGGTGCGGTTACTGTTACCGTAATATTGTTTCCAGCAGGTATTCCGGATATGGTCCAATTATTTCCGCCATTATCTGCTACGGTGCCTTCTGTAGATGTTACCGTTCCTTCACTAACGTCAACCGATACGGAATAGGTTGTTAAATCCGGCGAACAACTTGCAGAGCTTGGAGTCTGGGTTATTGTTGGTGTATCTTGAATGGTCAACACAACGGGAGTTCTTGTATCGCTCACACAAGTTGTTGTTCCATTTTGACTTTCTGCAAAGTAGGTGATTGTTCCAACGGTATTAAGCGTTGGACTACCCACAATATTTCCTCCAGAAGCTGCATCATACCAAACGATATTGGATCCTGAAGGAGCGGTTGCTGTTGCGGTCAATGTTTGAATAGGACTTTGCTCACATTCTGTTTGGTCTCCGCCACTAGTTGGTGCCGCGGGATTTGGCTGTATGGTTAAGGTAACGGCAGTTCTGGAATGACTTGGGCAGTTGGTACCATTATCTTGACTTTCTGCAAAATAGGTGATTGTTCCAACAGTATTTAAAGTTGGACTACCCACTATATTTCCTCCTGATGCGGCATCAAACCATACGATATTGGTTCCTGCTGGGCTTGTCGCCGTAGCTGTTAAGGTTTGCGTTGGTGTAGCTTCACATTCCGTTTGGTCTCCGCCACTTGTTGGGGCTACAGGGGCTGCTTGTATTGTTAGGGTTACCGCAGTTCGCGTTGAACTCGTACAATTATTTACGTTATCGACACTCTCGGCAAAATAGGTGATTGTGCCCACTGTATTTAAAGTAGGACTGGCGACCACGGTTCCACCTGTGGCTGCGCTATACCAAACCACGCTTGCGTCCGATGGAGGTGTTGCCGTAGCGGTCAAGGTTTGAATAGGGTCTTGTTCACATTCGATTTGATCTCCACCACTTGTTGGCGCATTTACCGTTGGGCAAGCACAATTAGGAGCATTAATGGCGATACTCTCGGAACAAGTGTTCGCATCGGTGACGGTAACCGTAATATCGTTTCCAGAAGTAATACCGGATATTGTCCAGTTATTTCCGCCATTATCAGTAATGGTACCTTCTGTAGAAGTTACTGTTCCTCTATTCACGTCAACGGATACCGAATACGTGGAAAGATCTGGCGAGCAAGACTGAGATGCTGGTGTTATGGCAATAGTAGGTCTTGAATTCATGGTAAGTGTTACAGGAGTCCTGCTATCGCTTAGACATCCACTAGTGGTGGTTCTACTTTCTGCAAAATAAGTCACGCTACCTACGGCACTTAACGTTGGACTAGCTACAAGATTTCCACCTGTAGCAGCATCGTACCAATCTACCGTAGCTCCAGATGGAGCCGTAGCCGTCGCGGTCATCGTTTGTGTAGGATTCGCTTCACATTCGGTTTGGTCGCCTCCGCTTATAGGGGCTGCGGGAATTGCTTCAATGGTTAACGTAACCGGAGTTCGAGATGTACTCGGGCAATTTGTTGTATTATTTTCACTCTCCGCATAATAGGTAATGGTGCCTACGGTATTCAAAATGGGGTTTGCAACTGTATTTCCTCCCGTTGCCGCATCATACCAAACCACTGTTGCTGTTGCAGGAGCGGTTGCCGTTGCTGTTAAGGTTTGAATAGGATTCTGCTCACATTCGGTTTGATCGCCACCACTTATCGGAGCGGTTGGAGCAGGTTGTATTGTCAAGCTAACCTCCGTTCGCGAATTGCTAGGACAACCTGTGCCGTTATCACTGCTCTGAGCGTAATAACTGATAGTACCTACAGTATTTAATGTCGGGCTTGCAACAATGTTTCCGCCAGTTGCGGCATCGTACCATACTACTGTTGCTCCTGAGGGAGCGGTTGCCGTCGCCGTCAAGGTTTGAATAGGATCTTGCTCACATTCGATTTGATCTCCACCACTTGTGGGTGCTGCCGGAGCAGGTTGAATCGTTAATGTTACCGCAGTTCGGGTTGAACTACCACAGCTGGTGGTTGTGTCTTCACTCTGAGCATAATAGGTGACCGAGCCTATGGCATCCAAAATAGGACTGGCTACTACGTTACCTCCTGTTACCGCATCATACCAAACGATTGTCGACCCGCTTGGCGGTGTAGCGGTTGCTGTTAAGGTCTGTACCGGGTTTTGCGCACACTCCGTCTGATTGCTAGCAGTGGGAGGGTCCGGAGCAGTATTTACCGTAAGGGTTGCGCTGGCAGAGATAACATCCGGACAACTAGCTGCGGGACTAGATGCTATTGCACGATATTGATTACCACTAAATGCGGTTGTCACATTGCTAATGTTCAATGTATTGGATAATACACCACTATAAGGAGCCGAATTGGATAGGTCGTTCCAATTCGTGCCATCGAAAAGTTGCCACTGAAAAGTATCCGCATCGGACGCCCCTACGGCGAATATGGCATTTTCATTTTCGCAAACCGCTCGGTCCGCAGGATCCATAGTTATTGCGGGGGGGTCGTTCGTATTTACCGTCAATCTTGTTCTGGTGCTTTCGCAAGTAACGCTACCAGACATGGCTGACTGCGAAACCCAGAAGAATTGTTGTCCTGCAGTTGCTGTACTTGGTCTTGTTGTTCCAGGAATCTCGGTACCTCCAGTGGCGGCATCGTACCATCTTAGATTTGAGCCACTGGTAACACTGCTGTTGAGTTCATTCGCGGTTTCACCCAAGCAATATTCTACAGGGGTAATTACCATAGGAGCAAGCGGAGGTGCGTAAACGGTAACAACCACTTCTGTTCGATTGCTAACACATAAGCTACTGGCGTCTACCTGCTCTACGTAGTAGAAAGTGGTTTGCGCTACGGAGGTGTCCGGAGTAGGAGCCGAAGCATACATGGTGCCACCGGTTGGAGCGTCATACCAATTGATCATATTACCTGGGTCTCCGGTCGCCGTTAATGGTACTGCCGTTTCATTAACACAATATTCAACTGGACTAGGAGCACTCGGAGGGTCGGGTTGCGGATTTTCAGTAAGTCGGATTCTTCTTCTAGTTCCACTTACACAACCTGTACTTATATTTCTTGTTTCCGCATAATAGTTGCCTGGGCCTGGTGGAGTATAGGTAGCACTATCGGCTAATAACAAGGTGCCACCTACCGCCGCGTCGTACCAATCAACGGTTTCACCCGCACCTACCGTTACCGAAAGTTCAGGAACTGGAGAACCTTCACAGTATTCCACATCACTACCCGCAGGCGGTACAATGTTATTCGTTACTGTTACCGTAAAAGATGCAAAAGAAGGGTTTCCAGCAGCATCTCTGGTAACGTACTCAAGTGTTGTGGTGCCTACAGGAAATTCTACATTGCTTCTAAAAGGAAAACCCGCGATTTGACTAACACGGTGATTTTTAACTCCACATGTTACTACGTTCGTGTCGGAAATTACGTAGCCTGGAATATATAGGTCATCCAAATAAGCGATATCACTTCTATTTTGGTTTGTCTCCCATTCAAACTGTACAAAATAATTCCCTGTTTGAGTTATGGGAATGTATTCGGTCTGAACATTCTCATCTAAGTAAAGTTCAGTAAAAATTATTGTTTCTACTCCGCCCGTGGTGATGAGTTTAACCGTCAACCTTGCACCGTTACTTATATTGCCACTCGGGCTACCTGCAATTATTTTATGGTCAAAGAAAATTTCTCCGGTACCGTTAAATTCTGTCAAAGGACTTGTGAACGACCGAATATCGTTGTTAATAAGCTCAACTGTTTCAAGTTCACCCGCCGAGCCATTAACTTCTCCAGCGGTTCCGATAAATGTACCGTCGAAATCATAGCATTGCGTACTCAAATCTGTACCACTGTCAAAATTTTCGTCAATAGGGGCACCTTCTCCGGCTGGGCAGTTATCGGTTGCGGTAGGATATGGAAAAGTAACTACGGCTCCACAGCTTCCTGCATCTGCGACGGTCGTAATATTCGCAGGAACTGTAATCACAGGTGACTGATTGTCCAAAACCTCTACGGTAAATTCGCAAAAAGAAGTACCATTGATATCGGTGGCCCTGTAAATTACACGATGTGTTCCGGCGTAAAATGAATCTCCAGGATTGTAGTTACTTGATATGGTTACCGGACCAGTACCTGTAGCAGTGGGTGGAGTCCAGTTTACCACAGCAGTACAATCCCCTGAATTGGGCATTACATTAGTAATGTCAGAAGGGCAATTGGAAAAAGTGGGAACGAATACAGGGTTAACGTTGCCTTTTTTAGAATGTTCATTATTGAGCACATCACCCGTTTCAGGTATGACGTAGCTTGTCAAACTTAAAAGAAAAAATACAGCAAGAAACTGTTTTAGTAGGTTACGCATGATTAGAGTAAGACTTAGCAAAAAATATTCGGCACCGTTCTCGGCCACCGCTTTTTGAACTTTAATTACTTATCAAACGCAAATTTTGAGATTTAATACCTTAAACGATAATATTTGTTGTGAGAGAGGTAGTAGTTGTTGTCAAATAGACTTTAATCAAGGTCTTTGCTAATTTTGCATGAATAAGAACTTGTAGGACAAATTAAAATATACCAATTGGATTTTATCTAGATTTCCATAAAAAAAGGCCCTGTATTCGCAGGGCCTTCAAAGATTTTAAAAGTAATTTATCTATTCTTTGTTCTCTTCTAATTTCTCATCATCTTTAGAGGCATCTTTAAACTCTTTAATACCACTACCTAACCCTCTCATGAGTTCTGGAATTTTTTTTCCTCCGAACAATAGAAGGACAACCATAACCACGATGGCTATTTGCCAAGGGCCAATTGCTAAAAATATATTTGAAATCGTCATGTTCTAAAAATTTATTGAAAAACAAATGTACAAAAAACTCGACAATGGTACTATTGGCAAGCTGTTAATGTTAACGGGATAAGATTATTTAAATTGTTCGGACTAGTTTGATGCTTAACTTCGTATGTACACTAGAATTGTTTAAAATGTTTCAGGTACAAATTTTATTGGATTTGATTTGAAATTCAATACATGCATTATATTTGTTGAGAATGGCAAAAAAGAAAAAAAAAGGTAAGGAAATCAAGCGAAAGCTACTGCATAAGTATCGCTTGGTCATTCTTAATGAAAGTACTTTTGAAGAAAAAATTTCTTTTAAACTTAGCCGTTTGAATGTTTTTGTTACCGGGTCTTTGTGCATTATCGGTCTAATCGGCCTCACTACCCTATTGATCGCTTTTACGCCTTTGCGAGAATATATACCCGGTTATTCCTCTACCAAATTGAAAAGAGAAGCCACGGAACTTACCTATAAAACAGACTCATTAGTGCGAACTTTAAATTATACCAATAAGTATTTAGATAATATTCGCATGGTTTTGAAAGGAGATATTGAAAATACCGAGTTTAATAGGGATTCACTGTACGAGAAGTTCAAATTAGACCCTGCCGCAGTCGATTTGACCCCGATTCGAGAAGATTCTTTACTTCGTGCCGAAGTTGCCCTTGAAGACAAATACAATTTGTTCGAAGCTTCTTCTGGAAGAGGTAGCTTGAACTTATTTCCTCCAGTTATGGGCACAGTGACCCAAGGTTATGATGCTAGGCTCAAACATTACGCTGTTGATGTGGTTGCGAAAATGGAGACACCTGTCAAGGCTGTCGCTGATGGAATCGTTATTTTTTCAGAATGGACAGCCGACACGGGTTACGTGGTCATTATCGAACACGAGGAGGGATTATTGAGTGCATACAAGCACAATGGTTCGCTGAACAAGGGCCAAGGGGAGTTGGTTCGATCTGGTGAAGTAGTGGCATCAGTGGGCAATACGGGTGTTTTGACAACCGGCCCACACCTACATTTTGAATTATGGGACAATGGTTCTCCTGTTAACCCGGAAGATTTTATTGATTTTAATTAGACCCGTATGTCGTTAAAATCATTCGCAGCCAAAATTTTCGCCAAAAGGATAGCCCGCCAAACGGAAAAGTGGGTACAAAAACCCATAGAGTCGCAGAAGAGAGTTTTTGACCAACTTATCTCAAATGCAGCGAACACAAAGTTTGGAAAGGAACATCAATTTGAAACCATACGATCACACGCCGATTTCGTTCGAAAAGTACCGATTCGAGATTATGAGGAACTAAGGTCTTATGTAGAGGAGGTGGTGGCAGGCAATACCGACATACTTTGGCCAGGAAAACCGCTCTACTTCGCAAAAACCTCCGGTACCACTTCTGGTGTAAAATATATTCCTATTACGGCCGCATCTATCAAGAATCAGGTAGATGCCTCAAGAAATGCCATATTGAACTATATCCATGAGACCGGAAATTCTGATTTTGTCGATGGGAAAATGATATTTCTTCAGGGAAGTCCCGAAATGAATGAGAAGAACGGTATTCAGGTTGGTCGATTATCCGGAATTTCGGCCCATTACGTTCCCAACTATTTGCAAAAAAATCGTTTGCCTAGTTGGGAAACCAATTGTATTGAAGATTGGGAGACTAAAGTAAATGCGATCGTCGATGAAACGGCCGACCAGAATATGACCATTATTGCTGGCATTCCTTCCTGGGTGCAGATGTATTTTGAAAAACTGAACGATAAGACCGGTAAGAAAGTGGGGCGGTTGTTTGAGAATTTTCAGCTTTTTATCTATGGGGGGGTTAATTACGAACCATACAGATCAAAATTCGAGTCGCTTATCGGGCGAAAAGTGGACAGTATTGAATTATTTCCGGCGAGCGAAGGCTTTTTTGCCTATCAGAATTCCCAAACCGAAAAAGGAATGTTGCTACTACTTAATTCTGGTATTTTTTACGAGTTTGTGAGAACTTCCGACTTTATAGAGGGTAACCTACAAAGAAAGACAATAGAAGATGTTGAGCTTGATATCGACTACGTTATGATTATCTCGACAAATGCCGGATTATGGGCTTACAATTTAGGAGATACCATTCGGTTTATTTCTTTAAAGCCCTATAAAATAATTGTTTCCGGACGTATAAAGCATTTCATTTCGGCTTTTGGGGAACATGTAATCGCCAAAGAGGTAGAGCAGGCAATGCAAGAAGCCATTGAAGTCACCGGCGCCAAGGTCAATGAATTTACGGTTGCTCCTCGAATCACTCCTGCACAAGACGAATTGCCTTACCACGAATGGCTTGTTGAGTTCGAAGAGACACCAAGAGATCTAAGCGAGCTCATCTCGGTTCTTGACAGCTCATTGCAACAACAGAATAGCTATTATTTTGATTTGATAGAGGGTAAAATTCTTCAGACTTTGAAGATTACGCAAATTGAAAAAGGGGGGTTTAAAAACTACATGAAATCGGTCGGAAGACTTGGGGGTCAGAATAAGGTACAGCGTTTGGGCAACGACAGAAAAGTGGCCGATGCACTTCTGAACTTCAGAAAAACATAATTTTAATTGTAATTTTGACTGAAATTCTTCCATGGGGAAAGCATCGATAACCACCCGAGCCCAAGAATCAACGAATGCCATCGAACGGCTGTATATCACCATGCGGCATCTTTTCAACCGTGGTTTCTACAAACCGAACGGAGTCTCTGGCGAAGCCATCAAAAATGCCCTTTTATTGCTAAGGCCCGAAATCTATGGCTCGATCGCTGAAGAAAAAGCGGAATTAAAGGGTCTTATTTATGTGCTTGAAAGACTGCCTGAGGGCATTGAACAATGTAGTTACATCAACCTGACCTCAGATGAGGGTTACAGTGATTCACATTTTACGCCAATAGTACCCCCAAAAAGAAGGCGTAATTGTTATCGGATCGACAACGAGCAAATGAATATCGAAATTACCCGGGGCCGCTCTGATATCTATGATATTCTCACCCATTTAACCTTTCTCTTCATTGAATCTGAAAAGATTTGTAAGCGTGTTCTTATAGAAGATACCGATAAGACCATTCGCGATTGGAAGAAACTCGAGAACGCAGTAAACAAAAAAAAACTCGATCAGGCTGAACGCGAGGTGGCATTGATTCATACGGCGAATATTCTTGGACGTTCTTTTGTGGACATTTTAAACGTCCATCAGCAATTGGCCACAAAAGAAAATCCGGAACGTTTTCTTCGGATAATATATTGGCTGGGTAAGCTCGCGATAGAAGAGGAGGTGACCGGTGATAAAAGAACGATAACGTTCAGTTCTCTTTTAAGGGAACGTTTAGGGCATCACATCCATGGTGAGAAATGGGCGAATACCATAAAGGAAACTCTTACAAAAGAAGGTCTTATAAAACGCCCCATCCATATAATCAGCGCTAATATGCACAGCGTGATGAACTCTTTGTACGCCGAAAAGGCACTTAAAAAGGAGTTTCCCGATAACAAATCACTTGAGATTTATGAGACCCTAAGTTCGTCTCAAAATATCGCTCTTCGCGAGAAGGTGGTGAAACTGGCCAAAAAGAACGGAATGATTGCTATTGACGACCAATCGGGAACCAATATCGATGTGCAGATTTTCGATATGGCCAAATTGGGCAAAGATGCCTGTTGCTATCAACTTCCACCAAGTATTCCAGATGACGAAAAACCTATTATCTTTGTAATGGATTACGCATTTGGCGAGCAAGCTTTTGAAACGATCGATGAGCTGCTCAAACCACACAAGGTCAAAAAAGAATCTGTTTTTTTAAATATTGCTTCGATTTCGATAATGGGCAAAGCTGGTATTTTAGAGGGTGGCAAGGGGGATATTATGATTCCTTCGGCCCATGTTTTTGAAGGTACGGCAGATAATTATCCTTTTGATAATAAGTTGTGTGCGGCAGATTTCGAGGGTTACGGGTTAGAGGTTTTCGAAGGCGCAATGATAACGGTTTTAGGTACCTCTTTACAGAACAAAGACATATTGAAGTTCTTTCATAAATCTACTTGGAATGTTATCGGACTTGAAATGGAGGGCGTACATTATCAAAAGGCCATTCAATCAGCATCAAAAATAAGAAAGAGTATTCGAGAAGATGTCACTGTAAGATATGCATATTACGCTTCAGACAATCCCTTGGAAACGGGCAGTACTTTGGCATCTGGAGGCTTGGGCACTACAGGAGTCAAACCAACATACTTGATAACCGACAAAATACTAACCCAGATTTTCAATTCGTAACGCCAATCACCAATGGAATCAAATACTTCTTCAACAGATGAAATAGATTTAGGCCAGTTATTGCAATTGGTCAGACGAGGCCTAAACGGTATTTTTAGGGGTGTTCTCAAGGTGTTCTTATATCTAAAGAGAAATGCCATAAAATTAGCAGGGCTGATTGTCATTGGCGTTGCAGTCGGATTCTTGTTGAATACTTTGGTCGATGATAGGCTGCAGACCGAAGTTATTGTCAAGCCCAATTTCGAGAGCAAAGACTACCTCTATGATGTTGTAGATGAGCTAAAATCAAAAATTTTGGCAAAAGACACCGTATTCTTTAACAGCATTGACATTGACGTTAACTCATTGAGAAATTTCAAAATCGAAATCGAACCTATTGAAGAGCAAGTCGAAATGGACAAAGACATGCTTGAAGAGAGTAATAAGTATTTAGAGATTCTACAAAATTACAAAGACAATGATTTTGTCCTAGATGTTGTAAAATCTGAGATACTGAGGAAAAGCGCTGTCACACATCGAATTATTTTTACACATAAAAACCCTTTGAAAGGAGAGGAGTATGTTGGAAAAATATTGAGTTATATTAATGCCAACCCCTATTTTGCCCAGCTTCAGAAAGTGCATTCACAAAATGCCCAATCTCGAATAAAAAAGAATCTAGATTTGATTGAGCAAATCGATGTTTTAGTGAGCAATTTTTCCGAAGGATTGAAAAACGCTCCAAATCAAACAGATCAAGGGTTATTGTTAGAAAGTGATAGTGGCACCGACATCTCAAGTTTATTGGGCTTAAAAAGCCATCTGACCAAAGAGATTGAAAGAAAGGAAATCGAAATCGCAGAGCAACAGAATGCTGTTAGTACGATAAACTTGGGTAAGACACATCCTATCAAAAAGGCCTTTGTCAGCAAGTACATTGTTTTGATTCCGATATTGTTGGTGGGCTTGTTTTTTCTGGTTTCCTTGATTTCTTATTTGAATCGAAAATCCATAGAAATTCAATAGCTTTTAATTAGCACGAAAATGAATATTTTAATAACAGGTGGAGCAGGATTTATTGGATCTCACGTAGTGAGAAGACTGGTTAATAACTATCCAGATTATAACATTTACAATTTAGATGCCTTGACATATGCGGGTAACTTGGAAAACCTTCATGATGTTGCGGAAGCTCCGAATTATAATTTTTTGAAAGGAGATATTGTCGACGAGAATCTCATCAATGAGATTTTTAGTAAGTATAATTTTGAAGGCGTAATTCATTTGGCAGCGGAATCACATGTAGATCGCTCCATAACTGATCCCTTGTCATTTGTAAAGACCAACATAATCGGGACTGTAAATTTGTTGAATGCTGCTCGTGATTTATGGCAAGGTAACTTTTCAAACAAAAGATTTTATCATGTGAGCACTGATGAGGTTTACGGTTCTTTGGGCAACGAAGGTCTATTTGAAGAAACTACCGCCTACGATCCAAATTCACCTTATTCCGCTTCAAAAGCCAGCTCAGATCATTTTGTAAGGGCCTATGGTGAAACCTATGGATTGCCATACGTAATTACCAATTGTTCGAACAATTATGGGCCGAATCATTTTCCAGAAAAATTGATTCCGCTTTTTATCCACAATATTATTGAAAACAAACCCTTACCAGTTTACGGCGATGGAAAGTACACCCGCGATTGGCTTTTTGTCGAAGATCATGCACGGGCAATCGATTTGGTTTTCCATAAAGGTAAAAACCATGAAACTTATAATGTCGGAGGTTTCAATGAGTGGCAGAATATTGATTTGGTCAAATTGTTGTGCAAGCAAATGGATGAGAAATTAAATAGACCTGCTGGCAGTTCAGAAAAATTGATTGCTTATGTCAAAGACCGCCCAGGGCATGATTTGCGTTATGCTATCGACGCTTCCAAGATAAATTCAGAATTGGGTTGGGAGCCTTCCGTAACATTTGAACAAGGGCTTGAAAAAACAATCGAATGGTATCTTGACAACGAAGAATGGTTAAATAGTGTTACGTCGGGAGACTATCAGGCGTATTACGAGAAAATGTATAATTGACAACGTCATTGCAAGGGCAGTCCTGCGATTTATTTACCTTTCCGAAAAAGTTAAACAGGTTGCTTCGCTTTGCTTGTGATGACGGGTAAAACAAAATAATGAAAGGAATAATTCTGGCAGGAGGCTCTGGAACTCGCTTACACCCGCTTACATTGTCGGTTAGCAAACAGCTGATGCCGATTTATGATAAGCCGATGATCTACTATCCGCTGTCGACTTTGATGTATGCGGGAATACGTGAAATATTGATTATTTCGACACCTAAAGATTTGCCATTATTCCGTGAACTTTTGGGCGATGGAAAAAAGTATGGCTGTGAATTCTCTTTTGCCGTTCAGGAGGCCCCGAACGGACTAGCAGAAGCCTTTATCATAGGCGCCGACTTTATCGGAAACGATAAAGTCGCACTAATTTTGGGGGACAATATATTCTATGGTTCCGGACTGGCCAAACTACTGCAATCGAATAACGACCCTGTTGGAGGAGTCATTTACGCTTATCGCGTACACGACCCTGAAAGATATGGTGTCGTTGAGTTCGATGAGGAGGGCAAAGCTATGAGTATCGAAGAAAAACCAGCGGAACCCAAATCCCATTACGCGGTACCCGGTATTTACTTCTACGACAATGATGTGGTCGAGATAGCAAAGACTATTCCGCCCAGCCCAAGAGGAGAGTTGGAAATAACCGATGTCAACAAAGTTTATCTTGAAAGAGGCAAATTGAGCGTTAGTATTTTGGATCGCGGCACGGCTTGGCTCGATACTGGGACCTTTCAATCGTTAATGCAAGCCTCACAATTTGTGGAGGTTATAGAAGAAAGACAGGGGCTTAAAATTGGAGCAATAGAAGCTGCTGCATATGAAATGGGATTCATTAATAAGGAACAATTCAAGGATTTGGCCGAACCGCTAATGAAAAGTGGTTACGGTAAAAATTTGTTGGGCATATTAAGCAGACATCAATGATTTCGAAAGAAACCAAGTTAAAAGGATGTTTCGTTTTGGAACCAGCTGTCTTCACTGATGAAAGAGGCTATTTCATGGAATCTTTTAACGAGAAGCGTTTTAACGCTGCAATTGAGAACAAAGTCAATTTTATTCAAGACAACCAATCTTTTTCTTCAAAAGGAGTGATAAGGGCCTTGCACTATCAGATTGGTGAACACGCACAAGCAAAGTTAGTTAGGGTATTGAGCGGTATCGTACTGGATATAGCGGTAGACTTACGAAAAGATTCTCCGACTTTCGGCGAATATTTTTCAATAGAACTAAGCGGCGAGAATAAAAAACAACTTTTTATACCGAGGGGTTTCGGACATGGTTTTGTCGTTTTAAGCGATACCGCGGAGTTCTTTTACAAATGTGACAATTACTATAACAAAGAGTCTGAAGGTGGAATCATATTTAGCGACCCGACCTTGAATATCGATTGGAAATTACCCCACGACCAACTAATTGTTTCAGAAAAAGACCAAATATTGCCAACTTTAGATAATGCCAGACTATGATTCAGATACTAGTTACTGGTGGAAATGGGCAATTGGCTAGCTGTATCAAAAACGCCGTAGATGGTTTGGACGAATACAATTTCATCTATGTTGATTTAGATGAACTTGATATTACGGATAAGAATGCAGTGGATAGGTTTTTTGAAAAAACAAAACCAAAGTGGTGTATAAATTGCGCTGCCTACACTGCTGTTGATAAGGCAGAATTAGATATAGAGCTAGCTGAAAAAGTTAACATAGACGGGGCAAAGTATTTGGCCCAGGCCTCAAAAAACTACGATTCAAAGTTTATTCAGATTTCAACTGATTTCGTTTTTGATGGAGCTAAAGGCTCGATTTATGGTGAAACCGATGAGACAAGTCCGTTAAGTGTATACGGAAGAACAAAACTTCAGGGCGAACAAGTAACCGCGAAAGAAGTCGACGAGCATTTTATCCTCAGAACATCATGGCTGTATTCCGAATTCGGTAATAACTTTTTAAAAACCATGATGAGATTGGGGTCTGAACGAGCAGAACTCAATGTGGTTGCAGACCAGATTGGTACGCCGACATATGCCGGTGATTTAGCTGAATTGATAAAAAGTATAATAACTGCGGATAGTGAAGCCTATGGGTTGTATCATTACAGCAATGAAGGGGTCGCCAGCTGGTACGACTTTGCAAAAGCAATTATGGATGTAAGTCAAACAGCGTGTAAAGTGCTTCCTATAAAAACAGAGGGATACCCTACGCCTGCAACGAGACCTGCTTTTAGTGTGATGGATAAATCGAAGATCAAAAATGAATTTGAGATTGAAATTCCTTATTGGAGGGATAGTTTGAAGAAATGTCTGAATATTCTACAAAATAACGATTAGCATATATGTGTGGAATAGCTGGCATATATGGAAAAAAGATAGTTGATCGTCTAGACCTTCGAGTACAAAAGATGAATGAGTCGATTGTTCATCGAGGCCCTGATTCCGGGGCGTTCTACACATTCAAAGAAAAAATGGCCCTTGGTCATCGACGTTTGAGTATTATCGACTTAAGGGAAATTGCCAACCAACCAATGCGTTCATCAAGCAATGAGTGGCATCTCGTTTTCAATGGGGAAATCTACAATTTTCAGGAAATAGCTCAAGAACTTGACTATAAATTTATTACCGATTCAGATACCGAGGTAATTCTTGGTGCGGTTCAGGAAAAGGGAATAGATTGGTTCTTAGAAAGGGCCAACGGAATGTTTGCAATTGCATTGTTCAATTCGATTACAAAAGAGATGTTTTTAGTAAGAGATCGAATGGGAATAAAACCGCTCTATTATTTCAATGATGGGGAACGACTTGTATTTTCTTCCGAGATAAAAGCGATTTTGGCGAGTGGATTAGTTACTGCGGAGTTCAATGAATCGGCCGTTGATGAGTATCTGGCAAACCGGTATGTAAGAGCACCGTATTCATTTTTCAAACAAATTTATCAAGTACTTCCCGGAAGCTATTTGAAAATCAAAGAAAACCTTTCTTTAGATGAGAAGGCCTATTGGGATCTGCCCAAGGAATTTAATGTCTCTCAAACCTATTCCGAGATTGAAATAGCCACTAAGTTCGAGGAGGAGCTGAAAAGGGCTATCGAATATCGACTAATAGCAGATGTGCCATTGGGCACCTATTTGAGCGGTGGCGTTGACTCTAGTCTTATCACAGCCATTACAGCGTTATCGAAAAAGGATAGAATCAATACCTATACAATCGGTTTTCCCGAACTCAATGAATTTGAATATGCTAGGATAATAGCTCAGAAATACGATACCGATCATCATGAGATAATCATGCGAAAAGAGGATTATATTGAGAATTGGGAGCGTCTTATTTCATACAAAGATTCGCCTTTGGGAGTGCCTAATGAAATACCTCTTGCCGTAATGTCGTCAAAGTTGAAGGAAAAAATCACAGTAGTTCTTTCCGGTGAAGGGGCTGATGAGCTTATGGGGGGTTACGGACGAATTTTCAGAGCTCCGTTCGACTATGAAAATGAATCCCCAAGCAAAAGCTTTTATGATTATTTGATAGAAAAATACGAGTATGTGCCAAGAGCCATGCGCGATGATTTGATCAATACCCCAATAGCATATCGAGTGGAATTCGATAAAAACCTCAACGGTCTTTTTGAAAATACAAGCAATGAAGAAAGCGTGTTTCGTTTCTTTCATAAGTACCATGTTAAAGGGCTCTTGCAACGGGTCGATATGACGACGATGCAAACCTCGGTTGAGGCACGCGTCCCCTTTTTAGATCATAATCTCATTGAATTTTGTTATAATGAAGTACCCTATGAGTTAAAATTGAAATGGATCGATCAGGAGGCAGAAGAAAAGGCAAAACAAAAGAGTTCCGAAGAGTATAGTGAACTATTGGATGTACCAAAATATTTATTGAGGCAAGTATCTAATAAATACTTGCCAAAAGAGATTATCGAACGCAAAAAGGTAGGCTTCCCCGTACCGCTGACAGAATGGTTCGAAAATTTGGAAGAAATGGCGCATAACCTACTGACGGATTGTACTTGGTTGAAATCAGGCAAGTTGCAAGAATTGATTGATAAGAGTAAAATAGAATCGAGGGCAGGACAAATTTTATGGATGTTTCTTAATATTGAATTGTTTAGAAGACACTATTTTTCGAAAGAATGGCGCTGGTAACCAAAAAATAAATTATGTACAAAAGAGGAGACGAAAAAACGGTAATCGGATATACATCAGGAGTCTATGACCTTTTTCACATAGGTCATTTGAACTTAATAAAAAATGCTAAAGGCCTTTGTGATAAATTGATTGTTGGCGTTACCAGTGATGAGTTGGTCGCCTACAAAAACAAAAAAGCGATTATTCCCCACCAAGAGCGCATGGAAATTGTGCGCAATATTCGTCACGTTGATTCTGTGGTACCCCAAAATGACATGGATAAATTTAAAATGTGGCAACGATTGAAATTTGATATTATGTTCGTAGGGGATGATTGGTTCGAAAGCGAAAAATGGCAAGAGTTGGACGAACAATTTAAAGAAGTAGGTGTCAAAATTGTGTATTTCCCATATACAAAAGGGACTTCTTCAACCTTGATAAACGAAACATTGGACAAGCTTAGAAAATGAAGCCATGAAATTTGAAGGGAGATTTTTCTTTTTTTTAATTGTCGTTCTTTTAGTAGTAAGCTGCGACCAAGAAAAAGGAGAATATTTTGAACATTCAACCAGCCCATTTTCGGATAAAATTAAAATAGAATATACGGTTTCAGAGCCTAAAAGAAATACTGAGGGTTTTGTTGATGTCAGCAAACGAACTTCGATCGACCCTTCGAAAACAGCCTTGGTAATTATTGATTTATGGCGTTTAAACTACCTCGACTCCGTTGTGGTCAACTATATTAACCCTCTTGTAAACGAAATGGATTCACTGGGCATCAAAATAGTTTACTCGCCTTCGGGTGGCCCACAACACAGAAGCCTTGACCTTCTCGAAAACGGGGTGCACTTTTATAAACTTGACATGATGGATAAGTTCGTTTCGGATTATGAGATTGAGAATCTCATATACATAGGCTTTGACACGATGTATTGTGTTTTAGACAAACCAAACGGTATTTATTCTTTTTTGGAACGAAATGGTACTGAAGTTAACGTATTCGTTATGGAAAACGGCATGCGCTCCTCAACAGAAGAAATGAAGCTTGTGGCATTGGAATTATTAAAAAAGAATAATGTAGGCGTAATCAAAAACAAAAAAGAACTGGAGGTACGTTTTCCTAAAAAAACAAAAACAAATGTATTTGAGTTGACTGAAGAAGAAGTTCAAAAAGGGAACAGTTTTATGGTCTTCTTTGAAAAAGAGGAGGTAGATGTTGACTTCCAAAATTTTAAAATGAGGGTGGCCGGTATGAACATCCCTTTTGCCGTAGTCCGTGATGGCGAAATGTTTTTTGAGGACAAGGCACTTTCACCTTTTGATTTTCTCAAGCTTCATCACAAACTTAACATTGACAACTTATACTATGCAGGCTATTACTTGAACAATGAAATAATGTGGAGTGACTATGGCTTGATTTCAATGTACATAAAGAAAAGATATTTTGAAATTGACATACCACAACGTTTTTTGGTAAACGACCTTTGTTACATAAATCCTTCTGATACGATTCTGCCTGAAATTGAAAAATACACCATCACCAATCACTATAGAGGTGTAAAAAATATCTTAAGTGCTACTTTCTTAAAACAAATTGAAGAAGATGCTAGGCGAGAAGGCCCTATATTGAATTGATTTGTCAAATAATATTCTAAAATTAACAGCTAACAGACTCTTTTGATACGTTTAGTTAAATATCTTTTATATGTTCTTTTTTTGCCCGTTTGGTGGCTTCAGATACTAGTTCCTAGAAAAAATGACATCTGGGTATTCGGTGCTTGGCACGGACACCGGTATTCTGACAACAGTAGAAGTCTTTTTTTGTACGTCAAAAAAAATCATCCCGAAATAAAACCAATTTGGTTAACCCGTAATAAGAAGGTCGTCGAGCAGGTCAGAGCCGATGGTGGCATAGCTTTCTTGGCAAATAGTCGTCAAGGAATCTGGCATAGTCTTATTGCCAAAAACATCTTTGTAAGTTGTGTAAAAAATGATGTCAATCCACTTTTTATCAACGGGGCAAATTGGATTCAATTGTGGCACGGAAGCCCTGCCAAGAAAATAGGCCGCGATGACAAATTTTCCAATGCCAATTCTTTTTTTCAAAAAGGCATTGTAGACAATTTTTTCCCCTTTGCATCGGAATACAACTATCATAAGATCGTTTCGAATGCCTCGTTTTTCTCACCTATTTTGGCCTCGGCTTTTGGGGTGCCACAAGACCGAATCATAGAGACGGGGAGCCCTAGAAATGACGTTTTTAAAAGTTTAATTGAAAATCCGTTTAATACTAATCTACGAGACAAATTTCCAAATTGTAAGATACTGTACTATTTGCCAACTTTTAGAGGCACCAAGGCTGTTAACAGCATTTTTGGCCTTGCTGATTATGACCCTAAGAAGGTGGACACTTTTTTGGAACAGCAGAACCTTGTGCTGGTGAGTAAGGCACATTACATTGACAATAAAATAGATAAAATAGATACAACTCAAGAACGACTTGTTCATCTAGCCGATGAAGATGTCATTGATATCAATGAAATGTTGAAGGATGCAGATCTTTTGATTACCGACTATTCAAGTATATATTTTGACTATTTGTTGACTGAAAAACCAGTAATTTTTGCAGCCTTTGATTTGGCCGAATATATTGGTGGAAATCGAGAATTGCCTTTCAAATATGAAGAAGTGGTTGCGGGCCCAATAGTAAAAAATTGGCTAGAGCTATTTAATAGCTTGAAAGCTATTTTCAATAACGAAAATTACAAGCCGCTTATTAAAGAAAAAAACCTTCTTTTCAACAAGTATCATGATGACCAAAATTCAAAACGGGTGTTTGACAAAATTTCGTATTGAAAAAGGTAAGTCAAGTCATGTAGAAAAAATCTCCCTTTAGCTAGCTTTTATTAGTTCATTAAATATAAATAGGCCCGTTTAAAAAGTCTATATACTCATTTACATTAGTTTAATTTCTTTTAGAACCAGCAAATCTTTTTGTAAGAAAAAGCTTTTGTAATGGTAGATTATTATTCTATATTGTAGCGTATTGTATTACATATGTGGTATAAAGTCCGGCAATTTTCTAATAATTAAATAAACCTAACAAGAAAATGAAAAAGCAACTCAAAATCCTTTTGGGGTCGATTCTCTGTATTTTTTTGACTCAAAGCAGTTTCGGCCAAATTAACCATACAGATCGAGTCATAATAAAGAAAAATAACTATGGCCCAAAACTTACTTTAGATGATCCAAATACGGCGAATAAAGTTCCTATTGAATGGCGATCAAACAATGTAATCAAATGGGAATTGGGCCAACGCCCTGCAGCCGGCTTATATGATCTGGCCCTCTGGCGCCAGAATGCGGGGTATAAACCCACAATGTGGTTTAGTCATGATACGGGTTATGTCGGCATTGGTACCAGCCAGCCCAGTGCCGAATTGGAAATACTTTCGAATGGGGCCTATTACTCATCCTATAAGTCTACTCTTAAAATAAAGGACCAGACCAATCGAGGAACCATGATTTTGGAGTCTATTGCCGATAAACCTACCGATTTTGTGTTTCGGAACAACAATCGACGTTCTTGGTTGATTTCATCTAGAGATTCCTCAAATGATTATTCCCTGAACTTTTTCGGTGCCAGCAATGGAAATGTTTTTGACTTTCCAACACTTTCATTGCTTACCAATGGCAGCGTGGGCGTCAACACTTTGACAACTGGCACACACAAATTGGCAGTAAATGGCTCAATCGGAGCAAGAGAGGTCAAGGTCGAAACAGGCACTTGGAGCGATTTCGTGTTTAATAAAGACTATGAATTGCCAACCTTAAAAGAGGTCGAACAACATATTCTAGAAAAAGGTCACCTTCAAGATATACCCAGCGCAGCCGAGGTTGAGAAAAATGGGGTTTACTTGGGCGAAATGGATGCCAAACTTTTGCAAAAAATAGAGGAATTGATGTTGTATACGATACAACAGCAGAAGGAAATCGAAGTACTCAAAGGCCAACTCAAAGAGTTTAGAAAATAGTAGTCTTTCTTAAGAACCCTTCAAGCAACAATCTGAAAACCTTCCTATGAAAAACTATTACTTATCACTTCTACTTAGTGTATTCTCGGTTGTATTTATGCAAGCCCAAGATGAGTACAGAATTCAATTCGGGTATGACTCAGCGGGCAATCAAATTCTTCGAGACCGTGTTTGCATAAACTGCAATTCTGCTAAGTCGGAAGTCGATTCTACGGCAATTGCCGAGCTCGATGAAAAAAATGATTTGCTCGAAGATGACTCGAATAGTTCAGAGATTTTTGCCTACCCAAACCCCACAACCAATATACTACAGGTGGAATGGGTTGCCGATGAAAACAATGTGGTTCAAGTCGTTGTTTTTTCAGGAGATGGCCGCCAACTTGAAAGCTTGCCGATAAAATCAAATTGGCGAAAACAAGATTTGAACTTCTCTATGTATCCTACAGGGCGATATATCGTAACGGTACTTTATGCTGATAAAACCAAACAATCTTTCCAAGTAATCAAAAACTAACTGACCTATGAGAAAACTACTATTTTCAGCTCTGTGTTTCTTGATTACTCAAACATCATTTTCTCAAGACACATTTGAATACAAAACTTCAAAACCCGGCAAAGTTTCCCAGAAACAATTAATCTAGAAGGAGGTCGCCAAGAAGTATCAAAAGCAAAGAGTGTTCCAACAAATTTATCATCAAAGGGAGGCACAATTACAGGTGGCACAATGGGCACTCTCTCAGTTTCTCCAACAGGCGGGGCTAACTATACAATTCCGATTGAGGTTCCTCCAGGCTTGAACGGGGTTGAACCAGATATCGCTTTAACATTTAACAGTCAATCTGGTAATGGATTAGCCGGTTGGGGTTGGAATGTTTCCGGTATTTCGGTAATTACCAGGATTCCCTCAACGGAATATCACGACAATGAAGTAGACCCAGTAGATTTTGATCTTAAAGATCGATTTGCTTTAGATGGCCAGCGACTCATACTTAAATCTGGATCTTATGGGGCAGACGGCGCTTATTATGAAACAGAAAAATACTCTAACATTAAGATAAGATCAGTTGGTTCCCATCCGATAGCAGGGGTTGATGGCCCTGCAACTTTCACCGTTATATACCCTGATGGGTCAATAGCATTTTATGGTTTTCATCCAAACTCAACAAGTCGCACTGACTACGCCATTTATTATTGGGAAAACCCACAAGGCATCAGAATAAACTACTTCTACAATACGGTAAATAATGGTTTGAATATTGATAAAATCACCTATGGAGCTAGAGGTGCAGCCACTCCGATTAATGAAATCAAATTTGTTTATGGCAATAGAACAAGACCAGAGCAAACTTATATAAATGGAGTAAGTTTTATTAAGAACACTATTTTGGAGGAAATTCAAGTTAAGGCCAGTGGTGGTCAAGGGTATAGAAACTATAGTTTGTCTCATGATGATACTACATTGGGGTATCAAAAACTCGTGAGTGTTCAGGAGAAAACAGGGGATAATTCATCCTCCAGACCAGCAATTACTTTCAACTATGGCGACTCTGGAAACTCCAATGTTGACGTGGTTTCAAAAGAGGCATCCGGGCCACTATCTATTGATGGCATAGATCAAACTAATCACGAAGTAGTAGCAGTGGATATCTTAGGAAATGGCAAAATGGACTTTGTTGTTTATCCTACCGACGGGCCTGATGAAAAAGAAAAATTTTGGCTCTTAAGTGATATTCAGGACCCCAATAGCTCTAATTTGGATACCGAGGTGAATACAGGTTCTTTTGAGAATATATTCACAACTAGCTGGCTGAATAGTGAGGGCGAACTTGAATCAAGTCAGGGACTAGCCGTTGTTCAAGAAATTGGAGGAAATCAGGTGAAGTTTACGGTTATGTCCTCAGGGGACAACAGTCCCATAGAATACAAATATGATAAAATTTGGGAGTCGCCATCGTACCTATATAGAAGCAGTTGTACGACCGAACCAGTAGAATACCCGATCCCTCAAAGATATTTCTCAGGAGACTTTGATGGCGATGGACTGACTGATGTATTGGCGATTGGTCTGCCTTACGAAGTTACCTATTGTCAAAACGAATATCTTGATTGCAATTTTTCTAATCCGCCGGATCCCAATTGTTGCGAATGTACTACCAATAATTACACTGCGTCACAAGTAAATTTAATCAGACTTGATAGACGTTTAACGAATAACTTTTCATCACCGCTCGGCTCACTACCAAATGCCCTACAAGGGGAACATCGTATAATCACTTTAGATGTTAATGGCGACGGGCGTACCGATATTGTGCAGTTTAGAGAAGGGGTCGTTACAGCTTACTCGCTTGATGCAAGTAACAATTTTAAGGAAATTCTTTGGGAAACTTCAGATTCACGTATAAAACTGGAATTCCCGATCTTACCGGGAGATTTCAATGGCGATGGCAAATCAGATTTTATGATACCAACTGCAAACAATAGTAAAAACTTTGCTTTATTTCTATCTACAGGTATCGGATTCGAAAAGGACGAAAAACAGGAACCATTTGAATATCGCCCAATAGATTATTCCGTAAGGAATACTGTGCTTACCTATAATTTGATACCTGTAGATATCAATGGTGACGGGCGCACGGATATTTTGGACTATTGGACGCAAACCCACCCTCAACCCAATGATGGGCATCAATGGGTTTATTTATATCAGAACAAGGCATCCACTTCTATTAATGTGATACCAGAATTCGAATCGGCAGGTAGTATTCATGTTGTTGACGAGTTAAACCATTTCCCTATTCCGGTCTTTTTGCCCTCTGACCGGCCTAATTATAATTTAGATTTCGCTACCATTAGTGATAAATGGGTGACTTCTTTTCAATTCAAAAAGAACCATGCTGTAGATGTCAAGTTGGAAGAAGTAGCTAATAATGGGGTTGTCACGTCAATTTTATATGACCAAATTAACCCCTTTTATGTTGATGAAGGCGACCCTAACTATATGCCTTCGTATACTCCGAAAAACGACCAGACCTACCCGTTTATAAATGTCAATATGGCGCCGGCTTTTCAGGTGGTCAGAAAATTAAGTCAAACGGGGTCAGGGATTGAACGAACCAAAAAGTTCCTTTATGAAGGTGCGGTTTCTCATAGTTCTGGTCTGGGGTTTTTAGGGTTTCAAGTTTTGAAACAGACCAATTGGTTCGGTGATGGAGTGGGCGAACTTTGGAACGGCTCCAAACACGACCCATTTCTTCGAGGTGCGGTAACGGAATCATGGACTTCTACCACTTATATTTCAAACCCCAGTCAGTTCATGACAAAAACCGCTTACTTTTATGATGACGATTTTATATCGAATTTAGGTTCGCCGCTTGAACCTCAGGTGCCAAAGAACCTATACCTAAATAGCCCTATCACTGAGGCCCAGACCAAAAGGGCCACCGAAACAATTACCTTGTTGCCCGGGTTTCATGCCAATAGTTCCAATGGAACTTTTTTGGCCGAAATCGTACCTGAACAAAATTTGCCTCCTCCGACCCAAACAGGCAATACCCTCGTTTTTGACCTAAGATTGGAAAAAACCGAAAACGACAACGGTCTCACCGGGGTGTTTACGACAGAGACCTATAATTACGACGCCTATGGAAATCCGCTTACCACAAATACGACCTTTCCCGCGGGCAACAAATCGGTTACGGTACAGTACAGTAACAATGCCAGTTCTAATGGCAATACATATCACATTGGTCGACCGAAGAACATGACCGAGCAAGTAACAATAAATGGCAATGCCTTTAGCACAGAAAGCCAATACTCCTATAACAACAACTTAGTTACGCAGGTGAAGAAAAGGGGTAATGGCACTCCTTGGTTGACCGAAGATATTCAGCATGATGTTAATGGTAATGTACTACAAAAAACATTGAGCGGAACAGGGGTGGCTTCTCGTACTGAAAGTTTTGAATACGGCTATAATGATCGCTTTTTGACCAAATCGACTGACATTGAAGACTTGGAAACAGACTTCACCTATGAAGCTGATACGGGTAATCTTGTCACCACTACCGACCCTTTCGGATTTGTAACCAGATTAGAACATGATGAATGGAATCGTTTGAAAAAAGAAACCGATTATCTCGGCAAAAATACAATCCATAATTATACTGCTCTTAATGATGGAGGTTTACAAAAACAAACGAACTTTCCTGAAGGAGGGTACAACTATATGAAATTCAATGCTTTTGGCTGGGAAACTGAGACAGGTTCTTTGACCCTGAACAATCAGGTTAGTCGAAAAACCATTGAATATGATGCCGCGGGAAGGAAAAAAAGGCAAAGTGAGCCCTATTTCGGCGGTGCAAGCAAATGGAACACTTTTGCATTTGATCAATATGGACGATTGTCTTCACAACAGCTTTTCAACGGTAAGAACATTACTATTACCTATAGTGGTCTTTCTACAACCGTCAATGACGGTACAAAGTCGGTAACCACTACCCTTGATGCTTTGGGCAATACCGCAAAAGTTCAAGATCCGGGTGGTACGGTCAACTATACCTACTATGGAAACGGTACCATGAAAACAGCCGATTATGGCGGCCATGTGGTAACGGTATCTATCGATGGATGGGGCCGAAAGACAAGCCTTCACGACCCGTCGGCAGGGAACTATACCTATGAGTATGATTTTTATGGCGTATTGGTTGAAGAGATTAGCCCAAAAGGCACTACGACCTATGAATACGATGCTTTTGGCAAACCGACATCAAAGGAAATCGATGGTGATTTGACCGACTTGGTACTTTCATATCAATATGACGCTTCCACTAAATTAGTAACTAACATTAACGGTCAAGACAATACGAACAACAGGGCATATACCTATCAATACACTTATGACAGCTACAATCGCCCAAATACCGTTGTTGAAAATACAGGTCTGGCCGAATTTGAAAAGCAATACATATACGACACCTATGGTCGAGTACATAAAGAGACCTTTATCTCTAAAAACTTGTCGAATGCCTATTCAAGTACCGTAAGAACAAGAAGGGTTTACGATACTTCAGGCTTGGTCAAAGAAATATGGAACGATGGCACACCCGACAAACTTTGGGAATTGAATGGCATAAACGAAAGAGGGCAACTTCTAAATGTTGCCTTGGGCAATGGCATTAACAAATCCAAGGCCTATGATTCGTATGGGTTTTTGGAAAAAATCGAGGACAAAGAGAGCGGTACCAACCCGTCGATAGCGCTGCATATGGAGTATGATTTTGATCAACAACGAGGTATATTGAACAGCAGGGAAAACTTTGGCCTCAATCATCAGGAGAGCTTTCAGTATGATTCTCAAGATCGATTGACGACTATTTCCGGTGATGTTGCCAAGACCATGACCTATGACGCGATGGGCCGTATCACCAATAATACTTCTATTGGCCAATATGCATACGAGAGCGGAAACAAATTCCGATTAAAAGAAATCACTCCCAATGCATTGGGTGAAACCTATTACGAACAACACCCGACGCAAAGCATTAGCTACAATGCGTTTAAAAAGCCTATCGATATTCATGAGGCGGGTCATGGCCGGGCAACTTTTGAGTATGGCCCGATGATGAACCGATCGCATGCTTGGTATGGTGGGGAAGACCAAGACAAAAACCTTAGAAGATTTCGTAAGCACTATTCTTCGATTATTCCTGCAGAGATTGTAGAAGATACACAGTCAGGAGAAACCAAAATAATTACCTACATCGGTGGGGATGCCTATACGGCACCGATTGCGAACATCAAACTAAGTTCTCCACCGATTGGTGACCCTGAGCAAGATTATTTTTATTTGCATCGCGATTATCTCGGTAGCATACTTGCCATTACCGATTCCGATGCCAATATTGTCGAGCAACGGCAATTTGGGGCATGGGGGCAGGTTGACTTGTTCACGAATAGTTCCGGGGGCACGGTATTTAATCATGATTCGCTGTTAGGTAGAGGTTATACGGGTCACGAACACTTCTTTGAGGTTTCGTTGATCCATATGAACGGCCGAATGTACGATGCAGAATTGGGCCGCTTTTTAAGCCCTGATAATTTTATACAAGATTCTTTTAATACCCAAAACTATAATCGGTATAGCTATGTTCTGAATAATCCTTTGATGTATACAGATTCGAGTGGTGAATCATTTATTGCGGCTGTTGTCGCTGGAGCAATAATAGGAGCCGCAGTATCGGCTGCCACATACACTGTCAGTGCTGCAATAACAGGGAATTGGAGTTTAAAAGGTTTGTTTACTTCATTATCCTACGGTACAATAGCGGGAGCTTTTTCAGGTGCTCTTAGCGGTATCGGCGCATTTGCTTCGTCATCTGCAGTAGCGTCTGGTGGTACTGGAGCTTTTTGGCAGAGTTCGACATATGGGATTCTATCAGAGGTGGCTTCTCAGGCGGCAACAAGTGTGGCATTTGGGGAACAAATAACAACAGGTACTATTTTGGGGTCCTTAGCAGGAGGTTTTGTTAGTGGAGCTTTCCCCAAATGGAATGGTATAAAAGGCGGTTGGGCTGCTAATGCAGTAGCTGAAATTGCTTTTGGTTCAATAAAGGGAGGTTTAAGAGGAGCAATATCGGGGAGTATAGGCGCATTGGTTGACGGAAGTGATTTCGGTGATGGATTAATAGATGGCGCTAAAAAAGGAGGCCTAGGCGGTTTCAGTCAATCTTTTAGTAATATTGCCGCATTTGGAGCAACCTTTAAACCCAGTAAGGAGCAACTTATCTATGCTGATAAAATGGCAGCAGCGTTTGATCTTTCGACCGATAAAATGGCTTGGAGAAAAGGGGGGCTTTACCAGGTTATTATAGATAGGGAAGTTGTTTGGGGTAGAAATGCAAATATGAATAGCGGTAGTCGGCCAGAAGATTTTGGACATGAATACGGACATATTATACAAACTCATGTTCAAGGCTGGGCATCTTTTCAGGGAAGAGGTATTTTTGAACAAACAAAATATACTCTATTTCTCATGGGCTTCTCTGTGGAAAACCCTTATCGCACTCCAGGAAACAATGAAAGCGGTGCTGATGATTATTTACATAAATATGGGGGTTATTGATTCTAAAAGGGGATAGGAGTTTAAAAATATTGAGATATGCGCAAAACTGCACTTTTTTTAATAATAATATGGTGTTTTTCCTGTCTGACTTTACCACATCCGACGTACTACCAATACACGTTGTTAGTTTCGGAAAACCAAGCAAATGAAGAGATGATAGTTATGGACGAAATTCGCTTCACCAATAGTTTTGTTAACAAGCGACACTTTTATACGCTTCTAAAATTGCCAGTAGTTAATCGAACCGAAAACAAAAAACTAATCGAAACCTATGGGTTTAAATTAAAATCGAAATTAATTGAATATGATTCCATTGCAATATCCCAAGGCGTTTCCTCAGAAGTTTTACAAGTTGAGAACAATAATATTGAATTGGAATCACAGGATACTTTAAAACTGTTAGTTAAATTTTTTAGCTCGAAAGATAGTTGGGAGAAAGTAGAATCCGATTTTATCGAAAAGTGGCAGAAGGACACCGTAAGACTTGTAATTACATTAGATGAGGAGAACTATACATTTAGTTTTGTTGCAAATCCCGACCCCCGCTAGTGCTCGTCTGCGACGTTTGCAAAACGCTCGATCTCCAATTTTGAAAGTACTTTTAACTATAGCTTCCTTCCCAAAATCATATGATCCCAGCCTATGTTGATCCGTACAATTTTAAAAATAAATAATTGAATATTTCTTTTAAAAGTTCAACCCCATGGGCAAGGTTGGAACACCTTGTTTTTTAAAGCTAGGCGTTTCTGCCTACTTTTGCCTAATATTGAGCTGCAACATGAGTACCTCGACCAACAAAATTCAAAACGGGTATTTAAATCTATGCCTATACTTTGATGCCATGCAATATTTCAAAATAAAATTCATCGGCATATTTAGCATGATAGCCCTTCTTGTAATTGCATGCCAAAAAGATGACGATTTTAGTTCGCTAGACATACAAAACTTTCCTGAACGCCAGCAAGATTTTTCACTTTGGCAATTGTATCCCTTCAATTTTGAAGTCCAAATGTGTTATATCATCAGAACCGATGATGGTAAAATCACGGTAGTCGATGGCGGTCTGCCAAGCTCTTTAGAACGTGTAACAGGCTACATACAACAGTTAGGGGGGCAAGTGAACACCTGGATCACCACACACCCGCATATTGATCATATCGGAGTGCTCCAAGAAGCCATATATCAAGATAAAATACGGATAGACAGGATACTTCACAGTAAGTTAAACGAAGAGTGGGTGTTAAAATATGAAAATCAAAATCAAAAATTAGTTTCAAACTATAACAACATACTGGCTCAATCTGAGATTTCTGTAATAGAAGTCAAAAAGGCTGATATCTATAAATTGGGGGAAGGTGTCGACCTTGAAATCATAGCTGTAAAGAACGATTCTATAACGGTAAACGCCATTAACAATTCTTCTTTAGTCTTTAAAATCGAGAGTAAATCAAAGTCAATTCTGTTCTTGGGAGATTTAGGAGTTGAGGGTGGAAATGAGTTATTAAGACAAACTTCTCTAGCAGCTTTAAAAGCAGATTATGTTCAAATGGCACATCATGGCCAAAACGGAGTCGGTTTGGAGTTTTATAAGGCCGTAGCTGCCGATTATGCGCTTTGGCCTACCCCGAAATGGCTGTGGGAAAACAAAGCCCCAAACAAAGGCCCGGGTACCGGAAATTATCAGACACCTGAAGTTCGCGCATGGACAGAAAATGAACTTAATATTAAAAAGAACTATGTTGCCGGTCTCGAGGGCAATATTCAAATCGATTAGAAGAAATACCCTCGAATCAGATTTTAGTTTTCTGGTTCAGGATATTTCGTATCTCCAACCACCTCGTGAAGATTGACCGTATTCCAATTGAAGTTTTCAACGTCTTTTACCTTTTTACCCAAAAACTCAATATGGCAATACAGCCCTGCCATTGGGCGGTTTTTGAGATACTTATCGGCTAAAGATGAAAAACGGCCTACAACTGGGTTTGAAAAGCCCACCTCTAAGCATTCAAATCCATTTGCTGGAGGGAATAAGGTGCGCATTGCCATATCGGTATAATGAAAAAAGTGCCAGGGGCGTTCATGTGACGAAAAAGCAAAGTGGGTCTCGACAAAAACGGTTCCGCCGACTTTTAAAAGTTTGCCGATTTCGGTGGCAACCACCCAAGGCATTGCAAAGTGCTCAAAGCAGGCGCTTGAATAGATGAGGTCAAATTTTTCATCCGCTTTGAAGTAGGAGGCAAGTTTATGTGCATCGCCAACGACATCTACATTGTTGCCATCGTAAAAATCGAACCCAACATAGGTCGCCTCTGAAAAAGCTTTGCGGTCTTCCGACTCGCCGGTTACTTCACGACTTCCGACCTCAAGAATTCGCATTCCAGGCTTATTGAAATTCTCATACAAATAATTGCGCCATTGCGAATGGCTCACTTTTTTGGCCATGGGTACATTATCGACTAAATAGTGCTTATCAAAAAAAGAAGCGAAGAAGACCGGTATTTTAAATCCCTGTTTTAAAATGCTTTTTAATAGGGCCATAGAAATTGGGTTTTTATTCAATCAGCAAATATACACTTTAACAAAAAAATATATTCTCGATTGCCGGGGAAATGGAATGGGAATCGCACACCTAAGAAAATTGGTCGATCATTTAGTGGTAATAGTATGCTAAGGTATATCTTTGAAACTACTTACACGAACCATACTTCGTCTAGCGTATGCCAACGGTATCCAAGAATATTTTCTGGTCTGTACTAACCTCTTTACTTCAACTGTATACGGGAAGCGTAGTGTTTATAGTACTTGCCAAAATGATGAGTGTTGAAGACTTTGGCATTTTAAGTTTTGGGTTTGCCTTATCGGCCCTAGCGATAATCGTAGCTGATTTCGGTTTTTCGTTAATGGTAATCAAAGAATATCCGCAAAGAGAATCGGGTCATACGAAATACGTTTCTAATGGTATAATCGCTAAAATTTTGCTGGCAGCCTCCGCCGCAATTTTGTTCTTGGCTTATCTTATTGCTTTTTATGAAGGAGACTGGTTCAAAATCGGTGCTTTGTACATTGTTTTTGCGACCGTAGCGTCATTTGTCATTTATCTACAGGCTGTTTTAAAAGCACAGAATAGATTTCAAAAATTCACTGAATCCACAATTGTCTATGCAGTGGCCGCAACCATTTCAATAGTGCTGTATTGGCGGTTTCAGATCGGCTTGCTCGAGTTGGTTTTACTTTTACTCGCTTCAAAAACGGTGCAATTGGTTTGGACTTTCATTCTCTGCAGGCATTCTTTTAAAGGCGCTTCATACGATTTCAATCTGGTCAAAAGTCAAATCAAGAACAGCTGGTCTTTTGGCCTACATACGATTTTGGGTATTTTTTATTTTATGGTCGATACCCAGATCATTTCACTGTATTTGGGTGCTAAGGATGTTGCTTTGTACCAATCGGTATTTAGAATTATCTTTATCTTATTGGTTATGTCTGACGTGGTGACCAACGTGCTTTTGCCTTATCTCTCCTATAAATATTATAAAAAAGAGGATCTCTCCGAATTGGTCTCGAAAATCTTTCTGTATTTGTTGATTATTGGGTGTTCCTTGTTCTTGATTTTTACATCTTTCAAGGTAGAAATATTGACCCTTCTTTATACCCCTGAATACGAGGCAGCGGCAATATTGGTCCTACCGCTCTCAATTGTGGTCGTCTTGAGAACGGTGTCTTCTTTATTAGGTAATATTTTGACAGTTTCCGACAGACAGGTTTATCGTGTAATCACGGTGAGTATTTCTTTAGGTGTTAGTTTGTTGTTGAATTTTATCTTGATTCCGATATATGGTATTTTGGCTGCCGCCTGGGTAAGTGTACTAGTGCACTGCCTTCTATTCAGTCTCTATTTCATTTATAGTCGCCGTGAAGTGTCATCGATACGGTTGTACTCCAATTCAAATATAGTAGTCTTGGCAGTTGCGGTAATCATCTATATACTGGTCAACAAATTTTCTAATGAAAACATTTGGATTGTCTTGTGTTGTGCATTTGTATGGATCTTGCTAATAGCCTTTGTAATGAAACGTGATAATAATCTCGGATTTTTACAAATGGTCTTGAAGGAAAAAGGTGTAGGATAGTCAAAAAATGGTAATATTGAAATAAGAATTTATTGAATAGAAAAGCTTAATGCGAAGCCTCTTAAAAATCATTTTTATCATCACCTTGCTTGAGCTATTTGTAGCCGGTGGGGGACGGATTTTTGAAATTGGTGGCGCAACCTTGCGTATCGCCCTTTTCTTTTTAAATATTTTGATTGTCGCAGTATTGTATGTTTATCGGGCAAGCGTACCTAAATATATAGTCGTGCTTTCTGTTATGGGGCTAGCGGTCTTATTATTTTATGCCGGCCTTGGTATTTTGAACGGGGCTCCTTTTGCCTTGATAACGGAGGATGTAAAACCACTTTCCTATTTTTTCAGTATTCTATTTTTCAGTTATTATATCGATAGAGAAGAGCGTGTAGAATTAGTTGTTTCCCTAATCAAAAAGTCAAGCTTGTTCTTGGCACTTGCCTATATCGGGCTTCAGGGGATGTTCTTTTTGGGCAGAATAGATTTTATGTGGTTCTACTCATATGCGTTGAATCAGATTTCACCTTCCGATTTTATTTTTCGAGGTGCCCAGGGTTTATTCTTTTACAAAGGTTTTGTTTATATGGTCGTTGGACTCATTTTTTGGATTCATAGTGAAAAGTCGAGATGGAAAAATAGTTCTATTCTGATTATTACGGTCGCAATGATTTTGACGGGCACTCGTGGATTTATTTTGATGTTCGGTTTTGTATACGCGCTTTTTTATGGAATCCCCATGTTGATGCGTTTGAATATCAAAATATTATTATTGGCGGCAGTTTTGGCAATAGGTAGTATCTACTTCTTCGGAAATTTTGAAATTGGTGATAAGGAGCTAAGCGACTCTATTCGAATTCAACAACTTGTTCAAGTAGTGGAACGCATTAATCCTATTAGCTTTTTTATAGGTCATGGTTTTGGGGTTGGCGTGCCTGTTCGCGAAGTGCATATGGAAATCGGTTATTTAGAGGTTTTACATAAACAAGGAATTTTAGGCTTAAGTCTATGGGCTTTATTTTTCATCTTTTTGTACAATGCGTACTCCAGAGCAAAGAATTTTATAAGTATTCGCAAATCGTTTTTATTGGGAATCTGTTTTGTACTTCTGCTCTCTTTCACCAACCCTATCTTCAACAACCCGATAGGTATTTCGTTGTTTATGATTGCATTGGCGTCGTTGAAAGTGTTGAACAAACTGGCAAAAAAAATGCCTGCCGATGAGGTAAATCTCAAAGTAACGTGAAACTGTTCAATAATCTTTCGTTTGTTTCTAGAATTGGTCTTGCCATGCTACTTTCGTTGGCCCTCAATTTAACATCGGGATATTTATTGAAAAGGAAACTTTCAGAAAAGGAGTTCATCTTTGAAGTTGAAGTTGATTACGGGATTTCTAGCACTATGGAGATGCATTTTGATACGGGTAGAGATTTCAACAGGGTTCAAGAAGTAGTTGGGGTAATTCGAAAAGGCGAGAACAAAGCGCATTTTCCATTTAAAATCGAGGAAGGTGGGCAATTGAAATTTTTAAGGCTTGATTTTGGAAACGAGACAGGTCTTTTAGAAGTAAGATTAAAATCAATGTCACTATCCACAGAAAACAAAACTCTTTTTGATATGGATGAGGAACAAATTACTAAAAATTTAGGGTTATTGAATGGAGTGGAATTAACGAGTTCAAGAAAGTATAAAATTGCTTCAGACCAACGCCCCTTTGATCCTTATATCGTTTTTAGCCCGGTAAACGAATTGATTTATCCATTGTGGCAACGAACTTTATTTTTATTGGTTCCATGGATCGTATTGTTGTTTTTCCAGATTTTTGGTTGGGTAAAAGAACGTTTTGAAAAGAAGGAACTCGCACTCTTTTTGGCAGCTCTTTTTATAGCTTCCATACCTTTAAAAATCGCATGGGTAACATTTACGGCACTCCTTTTATTGGCCTACTCGTTTTTTATTTTTTTAAAAAAGAAGGAGATAAATTTTTCATCAGGGCGATTGGCGATTGTGGGATTGTTTTTGGTTCCCCTGTTTTTTTTGGGTCAGAGCAAATTTTCTGAACTAGCTATTCCATTGGGGTTTTTAGTATTTCCTATAATTTTTTCAGTTCTAGATTTTTCTAAAGATCATAATCAAATCAAATTAATATACTCAAAAGTATTTTTTGTTGTTGCCTCAATTACAGTGGTGAGCTGGTTACTATTGATGGGCCATAACGGTTATTTTTATAAAGTCGGAATCTCAAATTACTTTAGCGACATCAAATCAAATGCCCATTTGGCTATGGGATGGTTATATTATCCGCATCCCACATTTCTCTCCTTTTTCATCATATTGGGAGGCTTGTTCTGTGTTGACCTTTTTAAACGGCAAATGATTAGCAAGATATACATGCTTAGCTATTTTTGTCTGTCACTAGTCGCTTTACTGATTTTGGGAAGTCGATTTGCTCTTGTCTTGGCGCTCTTATTACCAGTTCTATATTTAATACCTCTACAACCTTTAAAAAGGATGTTAGTTCCATTATGGTCTGCATTATTTGCGGGAACCGTATATTTCATTGATAAGTTCGATGGACTTCGAACGGAACTGTGGCAAATATCCTTTGCCCAAATAAAACAAAAGCCTTGGTTCGGTTATGGAACAGGAAGTTCGGACAATATCTTGCCTAATCAATTAGCCATAGAAAAAAACGGAACGGATGCCGTTATTGGCATTAACCATTCCCATAATCAATTTTTGACCTATTTGCTTGAAAATGGAGTTTTGGGAACTGTTTTTTTTACCTCTTTGATGCTTTTTGTTCTTTACCAATATGCTCAGAAAAATAACAAGGTAATGTTGCTCATTATCTTTTCCATATTGCTTTTGATGGCGGTGGAATCTCCCTTTATGACCGCGACCCCGTTGTATTTGATTAGCTTTCTTTTGTGCTGCTTTATGGGTTCCGCAAAAAAAGGAGGCTTAACAAATTACCTCTAAAGCCTTGGGCAATACTTTAATATCCAAAGTATTGGTGTTGAGTTCAAGTCTTTCCCCGTCGAGTTGGATCTTTAGTTGACTAGAGCTTTGAAGACGCAATTCCTCCAACTGTTCACGACTGATTTTAGAAAAAGAAGGAAACTTCTTGAAAAATGCAAAAAACATAAAAATCGATAGCGCCAACGGATTTGACTTTTCAACACGAACCATATCCAGTTTGCCATCGAAAAGGCTCGCGTTTGGGGTTAGGGTTTTATTGTAACCCAGCTGATCCGTATTGGAAAATAGTAAGACAAAAGGCGTTGATTTCAGTTTGTTGTTATTTTCCTCCAATTCAAAAGAATCGTATTTAAAAGAAGAAACAGCTTGTAAAAATGCACGGGAATATGCCCCAAAACCGCGCTGTGCCATTTTATCATAACAGTGAATGACCTGTGCCGAAAAGGCAACACTTACATTACAAAAAAAATAACGATCGTTTGCTTTGCCAACATCCATGCTTTTGCATTCACATCTACTCAGAAGTTCTAAAGCGGCCGGTAATTTTGTGGGAATTCGCAGGTGACGTGCAAGACCGTTTCCCGAACCTATAGGAATCACTCCCATTTTGACGTTCGTGTTGACCAGACATTGCGCTACCTCATTAACGGTACCATCACCGCCACAGGCGACGATTATTTGCGCTCCCTCCGAGATTGAAGTGTTGGCCAATTCTACGGTATGCCCCTTGTATTTGGAAAATTTAACGACAGGTCTATTCTCCTGGTTCTGGAAAAAGGATACAATCTCGCCTTGTACCTTTTTGGCATTTGGTGAAAGGGTATTTATTATGAAATGTATTTTTGTCAATCGCTGCTCTTTTTCTCCGGATTAAATTCTGAAAGCCATTTATCTGCGTACATACCATAGACTAGACCTAGTTCATTGTCATAAACATATTTTTCATCCTTGCCGACATCAAAGTTGACATGGTATACATAGACTTTGATATTGTTTTCACGGCATTTTTTTAAGAGCTCCTTTTTTGCAGGAATACTTCTTCGCGACATACCAACATATTCAATTTTATTCTCGACCAGATAGTCGACAACATCGCCCTCTATTTCGCTTATGGCTTTTTCAGAGATCAAAGGAGGAATTCTAATTGATATGGCTTCTTCAACAGCTCGAATACTGAAAAGCTCCATTATCAAGCGTCCTTTGTCCACAAATAGACCCGCAAAGGTCGTAGGGGTATTTATTTTGTCTGTAACTAGTGTGGCGTCAGGGTGCTCTGAAAACCATTGGTTAATTTCCGACATGCTCAACGTACTATACTTGTTTCTTATTTTATGTTTCTTGAATTCCGATAACGAAACAGGAACTTTTCCTTGAAAGCTCGTTTCTTTTTTCCAGTAGTTCCAATCATGGGTGGCTACGAAATGACCATCCGAAGTTTCAGAAATATCAAGCTCGAACATTCTAAAACCCAATTGATAATTTTGGTTCAAAGCTTCTAAAGAATTTGTGTATTTCAAGCCTTCAATTTCCCCTCCGGCGTGGGCAATATAGCGGTTAACATTAGGTTCGAAAATAAGTTTGGGTTCTGAAAAATATAACCTTGAATTATTTATATCGGAAGGATATTTTAACTGTAGCATAACCGATGCGTCATCTACTTTTTCAACTTTACTACCGTTAAAATTATTCATGATATAAGCCTGTCTACCTTTTAATCCACTTAACTTTTCAAGCCCCATTCCTTTAAGATCAGTTTTGAACTTTTCAAGTGCTTTCGCTGCGGAATCGTGTGCAAGAATTAGATAAGGTGTTTTGTCTTCATCTAAAACTCTTAGGGCCTCGATTAGCTTTTCAGTATCATTTTCACTTCCATAGGTGTCGAAAGTTTTGTAGTCGGGTTGTCTTTGTTTATTGATAGCAACTACGGTTAGCCCACGCGATGTTGGAACTGTTTTACCATCCAAAGAAAAAACACTGGCTTTTTTGGCATTCCAGCTATTACTCTCTATCAAAATGCTTCCGGCTTTCGCCTCTATTGCTCCATCTAATTTCAAATCAGTCAGCAAATGAATTTCTTCGCCGCTAATCAAGATTTTATATTCATCCTTTTTTAGAAGACCCAAATCATTTTCATCCTTTAGGGAGGCATGAATATTTCCGTTTGACCAGAAAACATCTAGATAGTAAGGGGTTGTTGTTTTAGGTCGAGCTTTTGAGAAATCAAAGGCAATATCATCAATTGGGCGAATATTTTCATCAAGCATTATTCGATGACCAAATCCTTGATTATGCAAGGGAGCAGATACCAATATGATTTCGTCATTATTTTTAATCAAAAAATTCTCTTGTTCTTCGTCAAGCTCAATGACCATGCCTTTGCTTAAGTTCAGAGTTGTCAGGGCCGCATCGTTAAGTTGTAAAAGACTTTTCGCGTTTTTTCTTAAGAAGGCATTTTTATCTTTTTGAGAGATAAAATCAGTTAGAAACTGAACATTATGTTCAATTTCGGCGCCCTTCAATACCAATTTTGGAATATCAATTTGATAAACATGCTCTTCGGGGTTTATGCCGAGTTTTTCGGACTCGGCATTTGTAAGCAGATAGAGCGAACGTTCATCAAAATCTTCAACGACCCTAGAGTTTTTTCCCATCAACAAATGATCCGGATAAATATAAAATACCGTGTTTTCGAACATCTTTTCTCCTTTCAAGAAGTCGATTAAATCGCCTACGAAATAATCTGTGGCGGAAACCATTAATTCCAACCTGCTTTTTTGGGCGGGCAAGAGACTATCGATTCGCTTGTCGGGCACTCCATCCGGAAAATGTGTTCCAATGGTCGAAAGAAAAAATGCAAAGGGTGTTCCAGAATTCTTTTGGACCAATAATTCTTTTTTGAATTCTTCGAAGAGATCCATGTCTTGAATTCCCCATGAAACTTCTTGATATTTGGCGGCAAAATCTTTTTCTGATTTTACGGTAAAACCATGTGTTTTCAACATATCATCAATGCCAGAGTATTCTTTTTTCCCAATAAAATATTGCAGATCATAACCTGCATTTTTAAGAACATCAGGTAGGGTCGTCAGTTTATTTTCATGACTACTTTGAAAAACGCTGTTGCCATGTGTGCTGAAATAAGCTGGCACCCCTGTCATGGCAATATACATTGAAGCGGATGTCCATCCACCAGCAGGAGACTGCTCCATGTTTAACAGGGTATACTCTTTTGCCAGTTTGGTAATGTTAGGGGTTAGATGTTTCAACTTCTCTCCTAAATATCCTTTTTCAAACGATTCTAAGGAAAGAACTATGATATTTTTCCCCTTGACAGCTTCGATTTCCCTTTTTTCAATATAGGACTCTTGATCTATTTCCAAGGAAGTTAGAGCTTCGGTAAACGAGGTGTCTCCTGCAAATTTTAGCTGAAAGGTTTCGTAAGCATTCTTAATAATTCCTCCGTTAACACCCATCAGAGCAAGCCCCCCTAATAAAACACCGATAGGCACTATTTTCTTGGAGATTTTCTTTTGTACATAAAGCCCAAAAAAATTAATTAAAAATGTTATAAAAATCAATGCCAGAGCAAGTAAGATTCCTTCTTTTCCAAAGAAATCCGCAACGGAAAGGACATCTTTTATGTTGAAATTTTCATAGAAGCGATAATCTGCAATTTCACCTGTAAGCACTACAGAGCTTAACTGAATTACAAAAATCAATGCCAGAAAGAATGAGACGACCCATGATGCCAGATTGCTCTTAATTGGCAATAACGAACGAATGGCAACAAGAGTTAACAAAAGAAGAGCCAATTGTAATTCGGTCATAGATAGCAAATGAAGATGTATGCAAATATAGCTGAGTTCACGTAAAAATGATTGATTGAGTCAAGCTTCAGATTTTTCTTCAAGGGTATTGGGTGAATTCGCTACTTTTGAAAAACAAAATCAACTTACTATCTCAAGACTACTGGAATGAATACTATTTTGATTACCGGCGGAGCCGGATTTATTGGGTCTAACCTTGCATTGAAATTGATTGCGAAGGGCTATAAAGTAACTGTTTTAGATAATCTTTCTGAGCAGATACATGGCGTAAACCCTGAAGAATCGTCACCGCTCTACAATTCGATAAAAGACAAAGTAAAATTTATCAAAGGAACCGTCACCAATGAAAGTGATTGGAATAAAGCTTTGGAAGGGCAAGATGCCATTGTGCATTACGCTGCCGAAACAGGTACCGGTCAATCGATGTACGAGGTAAAAAAATACACTGAAGTCAACATTCAGGGCACTGCGATTATGCTTGATCTTTTGGTAAATGCGCCCAACCAAGTCAAAAAGGTGATTATCGCTTCTTCGCGCTCAATATATGGTGAAGGAAAATACAAAAGCCAAGAATTGGGCTTTGTATATCCCGAACATCGACAGGGCGATGATATGGATAATAGCGATTTTGAAGTCAAGTACCCTGATTCAATGGCATTGGAATTGGTCGCCACTGATGAAGAATCTAAAATCCACCCTTCTTCAGTATATGGCATAACAAAACAGAATCAAGAGCAAATGGTGATGACCGTTTGCCCGACAATCGGCATTGCGCCCGTCGCTTTCCGGTATCAAAACGTCTATGGGCCTGGGCAGTCGTTGTCAAATCCGTATACGGGGATATTATCTATATTTTCTACGCAAATAAAAAATGGCAACGGTATTAATATTTTTGAGGATGGTAAAGAAACTAGGGATTTTGTTTTTATAGATGACATCGTCGATGCGACTATTCTAGGCCTCGAAAAAGAGGAAGCCAACGGAGAAGTTTTCAATGTGGGCACAGGAGTGCCGACAGACGTAGTTACAGTTGCACAAACCCTCATCGATAATTATGGTATCGAAACCCCGATGACCATTACCGGAAATTATCGCCTTGGCGATATTCGGCACAATTATGCCGATCTTACAAAAATCAATAGTAAACTGGGCTTTGTGCCAAAGATAGATTTTGAAGAAGGAATTCGACGTTTTACGAACTGGGTGAATACCCAAGAAATCAAAGATGACAACTACGAAAGGTCCATAGCAGAGATGAAGGCAAAGGGAATGTACAAGTAACAACAAATTTCAAAACAGGTTCTAAATGGATCGATTTGCCGAATCTCTTCTCGTAATTATTGTAATCTACAAAAGTACACTTGAAGATTGTGAATCATTCCAATCCCTTTTGGCAATGCGTGAAGAATTTCGAAGCCTGAATCTCTTCATTTATGATAATTCTCCAATTTCGCAAGAGTTAAAGAACTATGAAGGCCTTGCGATAACCAATTTTCATGACCCTGAAAATTCTGGGGTGAGCAAAGCTTATAATACTGGGGTAGAACATGCAAAAAAAATAAGCAAAGAATGGGTGCTTTTGTTAGATCAAGATACCAGATTTCCCAGTTCCATTCTTAGTGAATACAGACAAGCAATAAATAGTAACTCGAATATTAACTTATTTGTTCCCGTTCTAAAGTTAAAGAATGGAAAAATATTCTCCCCAAGTAGGTATCGTTTTAAAAGAGGTTTTTTCTTGGATACTATCGAATCTGGGGTTCACTCGCTATTTAATCTGGCCCCAGTGAATAGTGGGATGATGGTACAGGTCGAGGCCTTTTTCAAAGTCGGTGGGTACAATGAAAAAGTCAAACTCGATTTTGCTGATTTTCAATTTGTGGAACGTTTTCGAAAATTATATCCAAACTTTTTTGTCATAAACGTGGAGTGCGAACAAGATTTTTCGGACGATAATAATTCATTCGAGAGTCAATACATTCGTTTTAAATATTATTGTGACGGAGCAAAGAATATTGAAAACAAAAATTTTGCAGATTGGCTGCAATACAATGGAGTAGTTATTATAAGGGCGATACGCTTAACCTTGCGATTTGTTGACGCAAGATTTTTAGGGGCCTATTTTAAAAATTTCCTGTTTGGTTAAAACCCTAGTTTTGCTTGCGCGTATTTATTTGCCTTAAGTTTGTATCGAATAACCGATCGACCCAATGAAGATTTCAGTTTGCATGGCCACGTATAATGGGGAAAAATACCTTCGGCCGCAATTGGACTCCATTCTTAAGCAACTTTCCGCAGAAGACGAACTTATAATTTCAGATGACGGATCGACCGATAATACTCTGGAAATTATTGGTTCATATCAAGACGAGCGAATCAAGCTTTTACATTCAACCCATGAAAATTTGATTTTAAATTTTGAAAATGCACTAGAAAATGCGAATGGAGATGCGGTTTTCTTATGTGATCAAGATGATATTTGGTTTGATGCCAAAGTTGAGAAATACAAAGAAAGACTAAAAAAAAACTTATTGGTATTTTCTAATGCTGCGATGTTTCAAGGCTTTAATAACAACGATTTCGAACTTTTTTTTAAGGATTCAAAAAAGAAAACCGGCTTGTTGAATAATCTTAAAAAGGTGAAATTCTTGGGCGCGACTTTGGCTTTTCAAAAATCGGTTTTACAAAAAGCACTTCCTTTTCCAAAAAATATCCCCATGCATGATATTTGGATTGGCCTTGTTGCCGAAACTATGGGAAGTACCTACTATATCGACGAACCCCTGATCTATTATCGGCGACATGAAAACGCCGCGTCTACTACTGGCGGAAAGAGTACGAACTCCTTTTTTACCAAATTAAAGATACGAGCCATTCTAACGTTGAATTTAATAAAGCGCAATTGGTTCTAGAAGTCAACAAATAATAGTCCTACTAAAAGACCATGCTTTTTAACTCCTTCAGTTTTATCTATTTCTTCCCGGTGGTCGTGGTGTTGTATTATATTTTTCCAAAGAAGATACGATGGTTTTGGCTTTTGATTACCAGTTACTATTTCTATATGAGCTGGAATCCGACTTACGCGTTATTGATCTTGACATCGACTTTGATTACCTATTTAAGCGGAATTTTAATTGAAAAGGCCAAGACCGATCATAAGAAGATTTATGTCGGATTGAGCATTATTTTGAATTTAGGGATTCTGATTTGGTTTAAGTATGCCAACTTTTTAGCGGAAAATGTTGAGGTGCTTTCAGAGGCCATTGGTTGGAAGTGGGAAAACCCAGCCATGAACATTTTGCTTCCTGTAGGCATTTCCTTTTATACATTTCAAGCACTGAGCTATACTATGGATGTCTATCGAGGGGTAATCCCTGCCACTCGAAACTTTGGCAAATATGCGCTGTTCGTTTCCTTTTTTCCACAACTTGTCGCGGGGCCGATTGAGAAAGCGGCAAATTTATTACCCCAGTTTGACATTGCTAAAAAATTCGATTACAACCGAATCAAAGACGGTTTGATATTGATGGCCTTGGGGTTTTTCAAGAAAATGGTCATTGCTGACCGATTGGCTATTTTGGTCAATACGGTTTACAATAATCCAACGGAACATGAAGGGGTCGAAATAATCATAGCTACTGTTTTTTTTGCATTTCAAATTCTCTGTGATTTTTCAGGTTATACCGATATCGCAATCGGGGCGGCCAAAGTACTTGGTTTTGACCTGATGAAGAATTTCGACAGCCCGTATTTTTCAAAGTCCATTCCCGAATTCTGGCGAAGATGGCATATTTCTTTAGGGGCTTGGTTTCGAGATTATGTTTATTTCCCTTTGGGAGGCAATAGAGTTGTTCCTTGGAAAAGACACAGAAATATTTTGATCGTATTTATTACAAGTGGTCTTTGGCATGGTGCGAGCTGGAATTTCTTGATTTGGGGGTTTCTTCATGGGCTCTATTACGTGCTCGACATGCTCTTGACACCACTGATACAAATCAATTTTAAAGTTGCCCCATTTTGGAAAAAAGCCTTCAAGTTGCTGTCTACATTTACGCTGGTTTGTTTTGCATGGGTGTTTTTTAGGGCAAATACTTTACAAGATGCGTGGTATTTTATTGAACATACTTTTGTTTTTAATCCTGAAGTGATAATCGGTAATGGAATTTATGATATGGGCTTGGACCGGAGGGAATTTAAAGTGGCAATGCTTTCAATCTCCGCACTTTTATTATTTGATCTCCTAGAGGGCAGATTCAACTTTTTTGACCTTTTAAGAAAGCAACATTTCACTCTAAGATGGGGGTTTTATATAATTTTGGTGCTTTCTATTCTGGTATTCGGGGTCTATGGCAGTAGTGAAAAAGCACCTTTTATTTATTTTCAATTCTAGCATGAGGCATATTATGGTTTTAAAACTGATTTTGAAAATAGTATTTTTTATAGGAATCATAGCATCTCTTTCATATGCCTTACTGTATTTGAATTCAAATTATTCAAATGAGTATGTCGGTGGAATTCGGGGTAAACTCAAGAAATTAAAAGAAACAAAGGGCCAAAAAATCGTCGTTGTTGGTGGAAGTAATGCAACTTTCGGTATCGATACGGAGACCATGGAAGATAAATTGAAAATTCCAGTGGTCAACATGGCAGTTCATGGCGGCCTGTCGGTAAAGTATATGATGGAACAAGTCAAACCCTACCTTCGAGAAGGCGATGTATTGATTATGTCAAGGGAGCCTGATGGTTTGGCAGGGGACCATCGTTGGAATTATATGGTCGGCACCGAAGTTTCTCTGATGCCAACCTATAATTTTTCTGAAATCGAAGTGTTGCTAAGCGACCGTAATTTATTCGAGACTTCCATCACAGCTTTCTTCAATACAATCAAATTATATGTACGATGGTACCCATTCGAAAAAAGAACGGAAATCACTTCAATCTATGATAGTCGGGTCTTTAAAGGCGACAATGTACTGCCTGAATATTTAGAAGGTTCGTATACCGATACGTTAGAACAACACCAATTGAACAGACCGCGCCAGAACTCCCTTTTGATAACAGGTTTAAAAAATTATAAGACTGAGTTAGAAAAAAGGGGAGTCGGGTTTTACATGACTCCGGCGGTAGTTGTAGAAGGATATTTTATAGAAACTGAAATCATGCCTTTTTGGGGATATATTTCTGACCAAACCCAAATACCACTGTTAAATGAGGAGAAAACATATGTTTTTGATAAGAAGTATTTTCTTGACTCGCCACATCACACCAACCTGGGAGGCAGGGAGCTAAGAACAGAATCATTTATTCAAGATATATCAGACAATAATCTTGTGAATTCCGATATGGATAACTTTCGTTGAAAGAAAGTCAAAGCACGTTCTTAAAAAGTATTTTTGTGCTGAGTGTTCAATTACAACTTGTCAAGTTAACCCGGTTCATTTTGCCATTGCATGGTTTTTAGTTCGACAGTCTTTCTATTTATTTTCTTGCCACTTGTTTTAATAATGAATTATTTATTAAAACAAGAATACCGAAACTTTTTTTTGCTTCTGGCCAGTTTGGTCTTTTACGCTTGGGGAGAAGGTATTTTAGTGCTGTTGATGCTTTTTTCAATAGGAACGAACTACGCCGCCGGTCTAGGAATCTCCTATTTTTTGGAAAGAGACCGCTCTCTGTCGAAAATCGTCTTGGGCGTTGCAATTACTGTCAATTTGGGGCTTTTACTCTACTACAAATATGCTAACTTCTTGGTTGAAATAGTTCAAGAATTCGGTCTTTATTTGGAATATGACCACAAAAGCATTCTATTGCCCATCGGTATATCTTTTTTTACGTTTCAGGGTATTTCGTATTTGGTCGATGTCTATCGAAAAGAAACCAAGGTTCAAGAAAACCTTTTTCATCTCGGGCTTTATATTTCGTTCTTCCCACAATTGATTGCAGGGCCCATAGTTCGATACCATGATATCGCCGAAGAAATTAGGGAGCGGCAGACAAATATTCCTTTATTTACAGAAGGGATTATTCGGTTTGTTCGCGGGCTTGCCAAAAAAGTAATCATTGCCAATAGTGCCGCGCTGATAGCCGATCAGGTGTTTTCGCTTCCTGGGAGTGAGATTTCGATTATTTCGGCTTGGCTGGGAATTCTCTGTTACACGATTCAGATTTACTTTGATTTTTCCGGGTATTCCGATATGGCCATCGGCCTGGGTAAGATGTTGGGTTTTAATTTTAAAGAAAATTTCAATTATCCATACATATCAAAATCCATACAGGAATTTTGGAGAAGATGGCATATCTCACTATCTACATGGTTTAGGGACTATTTGTATATTCCGTTGGGCGGAAATAGAAAAGGCCTGGGTAGAACTTATATCAATCTATTCATCGTATTCTTTATTACGGGATTATGGCATGGTGCTAGCTGGAATTTTATTTTTTGGGGCCTTTTTCACGGATTATTCTTGATATTGGAACGAAGCAAAGTTTTGAATACTGGCAAATGGCCCATTTTTGTTCGGCATCTATATGTTTTGGTGACGGTAATAATAGGATGGGTTTTTTTCAGGGCAGAAACGATGGCGGAAGCAGTTTCGTATTTGGGAAGTATGGTCGGTGCCTCTGGCGGAGAGAACGTGACTGCTCTAATTTACATCAACCCCTATTCGATTACCATGATAGTATTGGCCCTTGTTTTTGCGATGCCTTTGCGAGTTTGGGTAAATAATATGGTGGCGAAATCAGAATCTAGAGTGCTGACAACGGTGTATCAAACGGTAATTTATTTCTTTTACATAGGGTTATTCCTATTTTCAATAATAGAGTTGGCGCAGTCAAGTTATAATCCATTTATTTATTTTAGGTTTTAAACGAAATGAACAGAAATAAAATAATAAAATATGTGTTCGTTTTCCTTTCGGGGATAATTACCTTCATTTTTTTATCAAGATTTCTTAATAATTCTGCAAGCAGTGAGATTAATGGGCTTAAGGTCATCTTAACGGCAAAAGTATTTAAAGACGATGTCTTTCAGCTATTATATTGGGAGCGCGCCGAGAAAAAATTTAAAATAGAAAACTCCGTCAGAACGAAAGTAAAGGGAGACGACCAGTTTCAAGAAATTGTTTTTGAACTTCCTACCTTGACAGACCTTTATCGATTTAGATTGGATATCGGCGAGAATTCGAAGCAGCAAGAGGTCGTCATCAAGAACATCGAATTCAATACAAGGGCTGGCAATAATAACTTTAGCACGTCTAGATTCGATAAATTGTTCGAACCTAATAAGTATATTAAGGTTGTTGGTGAAGGCGAATACAGGGGAATATCGGGCATAAGTGGCGAAAGAAGTTTTTACGACCCCTATTTTGTATCGATAGATGGTTCCAACGAAATGGAGTTGATAAAAGGCAAATGGCCACCCCACTTTCACTATTTGGCGGCCATACTGGCGAGTTTGATTTTGATGCTTTTCATTTTGAAGAATCAAGAAAAAATAGCGATTTCTACAAAAGGTGCCTTTGTTACTATTTTCATGCTAATGCTTGTCTTACCTTTTCTACAAAAGAAAATCGGGTTTGCCAAAGAGCTTGAAAATCTTGAAAAAAGAAAATTGGCCCAAAAACCCGAGTTCTCATTTTCTAAAAAGTTCGTAAGCGATTTTGAGTCCTATATTGATGACAATTTCGGATTTAGAAACCGATTCGTCAGTTGGGGAGGGGCATATAAAACGAAAATTTTTCGATCTTCAAAGAATCCCGATTTAACGATGTTCGGTAAAGATAAATGGTTGTTCTATACAAGGCGAGTTGGCAATAGCCGAATGTACAATAGCTACACTAAAACAAACTTGCTTTCTAATGATTCTCTTGAGTTGTTGGTAAACCAGTGGGAGATGCGAAGGAAAAAGTACATTGCGGATAGTATAAAATACTCATTGGTATTTTGGCCGAATAAACATTCTATATATCCCGAAAAGATGTCTACGATCATGAAAACCCAAATAAAAGATACGGTTTCAAGAGTTGATCAGATATTGAATTACCTGCAGCAAACAGAATCCTTGGTAAAATTGACCGATGTTCGCGGAAAATTAATCGAGGAAAAAACCAAGCAACAAGTTTACCATAAATTCGATTCACATTGGAATGATTATGGGGCCTTTCTGGGCTATTACGATTTTTTTAACCAAAATCTTGACTATCTCGGTATCGTTCCCAGAACCCTTCAAGACTTTGATGTCACATGGAACGATTATTACGGGGGTGAATTAATACAGCTTTTGGGCGTTAGAAATAAAGGTTTCTTCGAAGAGAAGCGACCTCGATTCAAATTGAAAGAGAATGAAGATCAGATAGAATACTTATCGGTGGAGGGTTTTCCGAGGTTAACAATTAGAACAAGAAACGAATTAGTGGGAAATAAGCTAAAAGCCTTGATTTTTAGGGATTCGTTTACAAATAGTCTAGAACAATTTTTCTCCTTGCACTTTTATGAAGTGACTTATATCTGGACGGAACACAACGAATATTATGTTCAAAAATTACAACCTGATATTATCATTGATGGTTATGTCGAACGCGAAATTGGAAATAAAATCAATTAATGGAAGCTGCCGCCAACTTTTTTAGAGGCAAAAAAATACTTCTTTTCTCCCCTCAATTCTTTGGGTATGGCGAAGCTATTGCAAATAAGATTAGATCGTATGGAGCCAAGGTCGACTCTTATGATGAAAGACCGGGCAATGATTTTATGACCAAGGCGTTAATCCGAATTGATAAGTCACTCTTAAATCGTAAGATTCATAGGTATTATAAAGGGATAATTAGCTCTTTAAATAAAGATTATTATGATTATGTGCTTTTTCTAAATCTTGAGGCCATTTCAGAAAAAGACCTTCTCGTGTTGAAAAAAGTTCAGCCTAACGCAGTATTTATGATGTATACGTGGGATTCTGTCAAAAATAAAAAGCATACGGCTTCCCTCTTGCCCCATTTTAATCTGAAACACACTTTCGATAAAGACGATAGTGAATCGAAGATGTATGACTCGTTTAACTTCAGGCCTTTGTTTTTTCTGGACGAATACAAGAATTTAGGACAGGGGGTCGAACATGATATAGATTTACTTTTTGTGGGCACGGTTCATAGCGACAGATATCCATTTTTGATGAAAATACGAAGCCTTTGCGAAGAACTGAAAAGGAAAACAGATTTCTTCATGTTCTTTCAAAGCAAAAAACTGTTTTACGTGCGAAAGGCTTCCGATAAGTTCTTCTCCAATGCTAAAATGGAGGAATTTAGCTTTACTTCTTTATCCAAAGAGAAATTAATATCAAAATTAAAAAGGTCTAAAGTTGTTCTTGACATTCAGCACCCCCACCAAACAGGCCTAACAATGCGTACCATCGAAATGATCGGGGCGAATAAAAAAATAATAACGACAAATCATCATGTAAAAGGCTATGATTTTTATAACCCGAACAACATTCTTTGTGTAGATCGCGAAAAAGTCGAGTTGAGCGAATCGTTCTTTGACACCGCTTATGAAACGCTAGATGCTGATGTATACCATCGATATTCTATTGACGGATGGCTTGAGGACGTTTTTTCTATTCCGCTAAAAGATTGAAGTTGAGTTAGTTTTCCATAACTTTGACATGTTTGAGAGGCTTGTCAGAATTATAGTATTAAATAACAAATAGGTGTATTTTTTAGAAACGGCTATATTACTTTCTTTGGGAGCATTTCTGCTCACTTACTTGACTATACCTAAAATAATCAATGTTGTTGAGTACAGACGGTTGACCGATGATCCTAACGGTCGTAGTTCACATGCAATGCGCACCCCCACTTTGGGAGGTGTTTCTTTTTTCTACACACTGATTTTTGCTTTGTTCTTTATCAGGGGGCGAGATGGTTTTGATGAGGCGATGTATATTATTCCAGGCCTAACCATTCTTTTTATTGTTGGGCTTAAGGATGATTTGGTTGTGATTTCCCCTGGTGCGAAGTTGATTGCTCAGGTATTTGCCGTGATATTTATATTGGTAAACCCCAGTTTTGTAATCAATTCGTTGAACGGTTTTCTTAACATCAACGAAATACCGTACTATTTGTATTTGATCATCGCAGGGTTCATGATGCTGACGATCATCAATTCTTACAATCTAATTGATGGCATTGACGGCTTGGCTTCTGTGGTGGGGATGGTGATTATGGTTATCTATACGACCATTTTCTATTTGAGTGAAGAGTACTTTTTTGCCTTGCTGGCGATTACAATGAATGCTAGTTTAATGGCATTTTTAGGTTTTAACCTTTCATCGGATAAGAAAATCTTTATGGGAGATACGGGTTCACTAATGGTAGGGTTCGTTATTAGCATACTAACGCTAAAATTCTTGGCATTAAAACCCCAAGACTATACCGAATTACCTTTTTTACTGGAAAATGGACCATTAATAGCTATTAGTATTCTCATCGTGCCATTATTTGATACGGCAAGGGTTTTTACGATTCGACTAGCGAATAAAAGGGGGCCATTTTCACCGGATCGCAATCATACGCACCATGTGTTGATCGATTATTGGGGGCTGAGCCATAAACAAGCCAGTTTTATCATTGGGTGCTTTAATTTGCTGTTTGTAATGTTGTTTATTGTCTTGGGCAGCACGGCCAAGAACATGGGTATGACGATCATGTTGGTATCGGTCGTTATCGCTCTGGGATATATTTTCTTCAAGTATAACTATAATTTCACCACCCTGAAGCAAAAGATAATGCTCAAGAGAAAAGTCGATAAATTAAAGGGCAAAACCAGGGTGAAAACTTCTGAGGCTAGCAAGAGAGAGAAATCCAATGCTAAAGACAGATCAGAAAGCAGATTATACGAGGAAGAGGAGATGGATTAGGTAAAATGTATATTACTTTACAAGAATATACCTCGCTCCATTATACTAGTTGCCCAATTTCTCTGTTATTAAACTGGATTATTTTGTAAGAGTTTTATTCATTCATAAATTTGTTTCCCCTAATATATTAAAAACCAATAAGCTTAAACGAACGCATGAAGAAAGTATTGATTACCGGGGCCGCCGGGTTTTTAGGATCGCATCTTTGTGACCGATTCATCAAGGAAGGTTTCCATGTCATCGCGATGGACAACTTGATTACAGGAGATTTAAAGAATATCGAGCACCTGTTCAAGCTCGAAAATTTTGAGTATTATCATCACGATGTGACTAAGTTCGTTCACGTACCTGGTGATTTGGATTATATTCTTCATTTTGCGTCACCTGCAAGTCCGATAGATTATTTAAAAATTCCCATCCAAACGTTGAAAGTAGGGGCTTTGGGAACACATAACCTCTTAGGTTTGGCCAAGGAAAAGAACGCACGTATCTTAATTGCTTCAACATCTGAAATATATGGTGACCCATTGGTACACCCGCAAACAGAGGAGTACTATGGCAATGTCAATACAATAGGGCCGAGAGGAGTATATGATGAGGCCAAACGCTTTCAAGAATCGATTACTATGGCGTATCACCGTTTTCATGGAATCGAGACGCGAATCGTTCGTATTTTCAATACTTATGGACCACGAATGCGTTTAAATGACGGCCGTGTGATACCTGCTTTTATGGGTCAAGCCCTACGAGGGGAAGATTTGACGGTTTTTGGCGATGGCTCGCAAACTCGTTCATTCTGTTATGTTGACGATGAAATCGAGGGCATTTATCGCTTGTTAATGAGTGATTATAGCAATCCTGTAAATATTGGGAACCCGCATGAAATTACAATAAGTGACTTCGCCGAGGAAATCATTAAACTCACAGGCACGACTCAAAAAGTGGTTTATAAAGATTTGCCACAAGATGATCCTATGCAAAGACAGCCAGATATTAGCAAGGCAAAAGAAATTTTGGGCTGGGAGCCCAAAGTTGGTCGCGAAGAAGGAATGAAAAAGACCTTCGAATATTTCAAATCTCTCTCACAGGAAGATTTGGAAAAAACAGAGCATCGAGATTTCACCAATAGAAATAAAAATTAAGCTGTCATAGACCTTCACTCCAGCAATTAGTAAAAAGGTATTCTAGAGAGAATTTTCGCCAAATACTATCTTTTAATCTGTTATATTTCTGTTTTAAAAATCGTATACGATTTTTAAAGAACCTAATAAAACCCCGTATTAACTATGGTAAGTGTTACAAGATACCGTTGAAAACCCATGATTCATCCGATTTAGACAAATTGCAGGATTATGATAGGCGTTCAGGTGAAAAATGCGTCTCTGGCGGTTCTTCATCCTAGTCGTTCTCCACAATTGATAAAAATTTGAAAACCCGGCCACACTTTTGGAACTAATAGGGTTATTTTTGTCAAAATTCTTACCTAATGAAAATTCTTATACTTGGTGCTGGTGGCCGTGAACATGCCATAGCATGGAAGCTTGGTCAAAGTCCAAAGTGCGAAAAACTCTATGTCGCACCGGGAAACGCGGGTACTTCTTCGATAGCGACCAACATACCGATCGGTGTAAATGATTTTGAGATGATTGGCGAGGCGGTCTTGACCAATTCCATTGATTTGGTCGTGGTTGGCCCCGAAGAACCATTGGTAAAAGGTATTCATGACTATTTCTTGCATAATACAGAGCTAAAAGATATACCGGTTATCGGTCCACAGAAAGCAGCTGCACAGCTTGAAGGGAGTAAAGAATTTGCCAAAGAATTCATGATACGTCACAACATTCCGACGGCGGCTTATGAAAGCTTTACGGTCGAAACCCTTGAGAACGGCTTTCTTTTTTTAGAAAGCCTCAAACCACCGTATGTATTGAAAGCAGACGGCTTAGCTGCTGGCAAGGGTGTTTTGATTTTAGACAAACTTGATGAGGCTAAGAGCGAATTACGAGCGATGCTCGAAAACTCAAAATTTGGCAATGCCAGTGCCACTGTGGTCATTGAGGAGTTTCTTTCGGGAATAGAATTGAGTGTTTTTGTGCTTGCGGATGGAGAAGGATATAAAGTTTTACCTACTGCAAAGGATTATAAGCGCATCGGCGAAGGCGATACAGGGTTGAATACGGGTGGTATGGGCGCAATCTCTCCAGTTCCCTTTGCTAACCCTGATTTTATGGAGAAAGTGCATGAGAGGGTCGTAAAACCGACTGTAAACGGACTTAAGACCGACTCTCTGCCCTACAAAGGCTTTATTTTCATCGGATTGATCAAAGTTGGTGATGACCCATTCGTAATTGAATACAATGTGCGTTTGGGCGATCCCGAGACCGAGGTTGTCATTCCGAGACTAAAAAATGACCTAGTGGAAGTTTTTCAGGCAGTTGCAGAACAAAGACTTGATAAGATCGAATTGGAAATAGATGAAAGAACCGCAACGACCGTTATGGTCGTTTCAGGGGGGTATCCTGAAGCCTACGAAAAAGGCAAGGTTATTTCCGGCATCGAAATGGTAGAAGACTCGGTGGTTTTTCATGCCGGCACTAAAACCGAAAATGGGAAAGTAGTGACGAACGGGGGTCGCGTGCTGGCAGTCACGTCTTATGGCGATGATTTTAGAATGGCATTAAAAAAATCCTATGAAAACATAGAAAAACTACATTTTGATAGGATAAATTATCGTAAGGATATCGGTTTCGATCTATAAATAAGAGTGTGACGAGATACTTTTGTCCTCTTCCCCGTTATCGTCATATTTCTTCAATTCCATCATCCAATATACAAAAGCGACCATACCTATTACGGCCAAAAACCAGTTGATTGCGTTGGATGCCCACCAACTTTCCATAAAACGGAAAAAATCGAAGGGAGCAAAAAGTCCATTAACGAATAAATCTTCAATACCTTCGAAAAGAGAACGCCACATAATGAGTTTTTTGAATTTAGGCCTTTACAAAAAGCCCGGCCTATTGATTATCTTTGATGTGCAAAAGTATAAAATCCTCAGAAACTATTTGAATTTTCAAGGTTGGAATTTAGATAGGTTATTTTTGCCTCGCACCGCATCAAAAGAAGCAGATAAAAAACAATTGAAGAATCTCTAGATAGTTTCTCACATGATTCAAAGCATTTTCGGGAAAACAAAGCCAATTAATTTCATCATCGTGCTAACGTTTCTCTTTTTCTTTTATTGGTTGGTAGATTTCCTTTTTATAGAGCGAACTTTTGATACGGGTCAAATCTTATTCCAGTTTATCGTTTTGGCCGCATTGATGTTCAGTTTCTTCATCTTGAACTTCATTGTAAAACGAAACAAAATGACCGGTGTAAATTCTTTTGCACTACTGTTTTATGTCTTGTTGATGGTTCTGTTTCCTGAAACTATTTTAGATAACTACGCAGTTGGGTGCAGTTTTTTTATGCTTTTGGCCCTTAGAAGACTAATCGCCATGCGTTCGATGAAAAACTTCAAACTTAAAATTTTCGATGCTACTTTATTGACCATGATTGCCAGTATTTGTTACGATTGGGCGGTTTTATACCTGTTTTTGATTTTTATCGCAATCTATATTTACGAACCTAAGAATATAAGAAATTGGATAGTTCCTCTTGCCGGAATATTCGTTTTTTTCATGATAGCCTACGCACTATCAGTTCTTGCTGGTGAAACCGATTTTCTCTTAAATCACTATCGATTTGACTTCAGTTTAGAAAAATCTCGCTTTATGGATTTGGCGAAAAGTTCAAAAAGAGTCATTTACGTACTATTGATTTGCATTTCAGGACTGCTTTCGTTCTTAAAACTGTCAAAGGTCGGTGTAGGAAAAATAGTCACGCTGCGGCTTATTGCCCTTTCGTTCTTGATTGGACTGGTATTGGAGGTACTTCTTTCTGGATCCGAAGCGCATCCGTTGCTCTTGACTTTTTTCCCAGCCGTTGTTTTCTTGACGAATTATGTAGAATCCATAAAGAAACCCAATATCAAGGAAATTGTATTGATGGTATCCATTGTGGTGCCTTTACTGGTATTCGCGACCGACCTATTAATCGGCAAATAAGGCTATCTTTGCCAAAAGAAGTCCGTCTATGTTTAGTGAACACGCGTTTTCAATTTTTGAGGAGAGTATTGCGAAATACCATATCGTCGATGATGTTTATCAAGAATTTAGCAATCCATATCCAGACGATATCGAACATTTGCTCTACCGTAAAAACTGGATCGATACCGTTCAATGGCATTATGAGGATATCATTCGTGATCCTGAAATTGATCCTGTCGCCGCTTTAGAGCTAAAGCGCAGAATCGATGCGAGTAATCAAGATCGAACCGATTTAGTCGAATATGTAGACAGCTATTTTCTTAAAAAATACCAATCGGTTGAAATCAAGGAAAATGCTACTATCAATACGGAGAGCCCAGCATGGGCAATAGATCGGTTGTCCATTTTAGCCCTGAAAATCTATCACATGCGGGAGGAAGCTGAACGCACAGATGCAACTTCTGCACATATTGAAAAGTGCAAACAAAAGCTCAATGTGCTTTTAGAGCAGAAAAAGGATCTTTCCACTGCAATCGACCAATTACTCACTGATATTGAGGCCGGCAATAAATACATGAAAGTCTACAAGCAGATGAAAATGTACAATGACGAGGAATTAAATCCCGTTTTGCGTGGCACGAAGTGATAAAGCTTCCCATATTTTAGTTATCCGACTCTCGGCCATGGGCGATGTGGCCATGACTATTCCGGTTCTGACGGCTTTTGGCAACAAATACCCCGATATAAAAGTCACGGTTCTCACTCGTAAATTCTTCGAACCGATGTTCAAACAACTCCCTAATGTCAGCATTTTCGCTGCTGATGTAAAAGGGGAGCACAAAGGTATATTCGGCTTATGGCGATTGTATAAAGAATTGAAAACGATCAACATCGATGCAGTCGCCGACCTGCACAATGTATTAAGAAGTAATGTTTTGAAGCATTTCTTTGGATTATCGGGAATTCCCTTCAAACAAATCGATAAAGGAAGAGCCGAAAAAAAGGCCTTGACCGCATTGAAAAATAAGGTGTTCAAGAGACCCCTAAAATCAACGTATCAAAGGTATGCCGATGTTTTTGAATCACTTGGATTTTCAATGGATTTATCAAAAGCCGAACCATTGGAGAAACTTTCTCTTCCAAAAAATATCAGAGATTTAGTGAGCGAATCTTCTGGAGCTAGAATAGGAATTGCGCCTTTTGCCGCTTTTCAAGGAAAAATGTATCCATTTGAACTGATAGAAGAAGTAGTCAATGAACTCAACAAAAACAACGCTTACCAGCTTTTTTTCTTTGGTGGAGGAGCTAAAGAAATCGAGCAATTGGATCTTCTGGAAGAAAAATATTCCAACGGAATCAATTGTGCAGGAAAATTTTCCTTTGAGGAAGAATTGGCATTGATTTCAAATCTAGATCTGATGCTTTCGATGGACAGCGGTAATGGTCATTTGGCCTCGATATATGGTATTCCCGTGGTGACTTTATGGGGCGTTACCCACCCCTATGCCGGATTTTCTCCTTTCAACTATGGCTCGAATCGAGCAATTCTATCCGATAGGGTCGCCTATCCACTGATACCTACTTCCGTTTACGGAAACAAAACACCGAAAGGTTACGAAAAGGTCATGTCGACTATTTCACCAAAGGAAGTACTGCAAACTATCAAAAAAGTAATAGGTAAAAGGTAATTTTTATCTACAGTACCGCATTTTTGTTTTCAATCGATTTGATAAACAGTCGTAATTGAGACATAAATCGGTATTTTCTGGCACTTGGTGCAGTCTCGACCATCAAAGAACGAACGCCCATAAATGCACTCATGATAAATAATGCGGCACCTTCAGCATCAACATGTCTGTCTATATGACCTTCGAACTTTCCTTTTTGAATCGTTGAAACTAGGTTCACTTCCCAAATTCTAATGATGTCGTTGAGGTGCTTCATGATTTTTTGGTTTCTACCGTTAAATTCAGAAATGAAATTTCCAAGAACGAAACCAAAATCCCTTTCATTGTGAACGGCGGTTTCCAAAGCATCATCAAAACATTTCATTATAAGATCACAAGTATTGTCATGGCCCTCGATAGGTTCGATAAGCATGCTATATACTTTACGTACCAATAGGTTTTCAATAATTTGAACAAAAAAATCTTCTTTTGAATCGAAATGATAATAGAAAGCGCCTTTGGAAAGGTCGAGTTCCTTAAGTATATCGTCTACACTGGTATTATAGTATCCATTTTTGTAGAAAAGTTCAAGTCCTGTGACTTGCATACGTTGCATGGTTGCCATGCGTTTTAGAGTTTTATCCATTATTTCAAGATTTGGGTTCGACCGACTGTTGGGTCTTATTATTAAAACCCTGCAACGCACATTCTTTTGGGTTCGACCGGATATCTGGTAAGAAAAGTCGTTGAAAGGTAAGAATCGATGAATATGGTAGTAAAACTCACAAAGTACAAACCGACGAGTCGGTCAAATTTGAGGATAAAGTGCACGAGCCCTATTTACTGTGCTCACTATGGCTATCAAAAATTATAGTTTTTTGTTTGAAACTTGTGCTTGACTTTAAGGCATTCAATAAAATTCTCATAAAAAAATCCGAACTAAAACAACATTAGTCCGGATTGTATATTCAATTTGACAAAAGCCTAACAACAACCACCCCCATCATAGTGATAGGTCGAATCACTGATAAAGATATCCTTACGATCTAACAAAGCCAGAGCTCCTGCCGTCTTATCACAGACTGCAAGTGGTTGGTTCTTCAGCAATACATGGCCTTTGTTATCATCGAAATAATCTTCTCCGCCATAGTAGATGGCCGCTTTGCCTGTAAAGACACAAGGCCCATCGGCAGGCATTGGGTCTTTTATTGCGGCTACTTCGATAGATTCAATATAAATCAATTCGTCTGTGGGATAATTTACCGGGTCTAGAATTCGATATGGTTTTCTGGCCCTGATTTCGATAGTGCCGAAACCGACATCGGTCAAGGCTTTTATATATTCTTTTATGGGAAGGCTCCCGCTGAGGCACAAAGCCCTCAATCTATCATCATTGCGTAGTGTTTCGTTCATTTGTTGTTCACAGGTCGGGTCGCTCATGACCAATTTTCCATGTGGTTTCAAAACCCGGTACATTTCTTCAATGGCTCTTTTTAGGTCTTCCTCCTTAAAAATATTGAACAGGCAGTTCTGTGCCGCAACATCGATACTGTTATCCTCAACAGGAAGATTCAAGGCATCGCCCTTTTTGAGTTCCACAAATTCAGATTTAACCAGTCGTTCTCTTCTTCCGCGATTTTGAAGTTGTTTCGGCTTGCTGTTAACATTTCGTCAACTACGTCTACGCCTACAACACCGCCTTTTTGACGGTTAAAATAAGAGAATTGTAAAAGTTCCATTCCTCCTCCAACGCCTACATATAGCATTTTAGGGTTGTTCGCAAGGTCTCTGGCGTGAACGGTACTCCCGCAACCATAATTCATTTCTTGCATGATTTTCGGGATTTTCAATCCCGGAAGTTCCCAAATGGGGTTAGTGGTACAACACAAGCCCACATCTGGGGTCAGTGCTGCTTCTTTATATAAATCGTTTGTCGCTTCTAAATAACTCATAATATTGGCCCCTATCCCCAAAGGGGAATTATCAAGGAGTGGTTTTTAAAGTTTATAATTCATTTTTAATTTCAAATACTTTCCCCTCCTTCGGAGGGGTTAGGGGAGGCCTAGGCGACCGTACCCTGACAACTACTCCCAGCACCGGCGGTACAACCATAACAATGTTGCGAGATGATGATGTTTCTATCGTTTAGTATGTCTTCATTGTAATCTTTTATATGTTTGACCTTGCTGGCCACTTTTAGGTCGAGCATTTGATTAAAGTCACAATCGTACAACCAACCATCCCAGCTGATGGAAATCGTATTGGTACACATTACGTTCTCAACAGCAGCCGGATTATATGCTTCTACTAGAGCATACATATAGTCCTCATAATTTTCCGAGGCAATCAAATAATCCAAGAAACGGGCAATGGGCAAATTGGTGATCGCGAACAAGTTGTGGAATTGAATACCAAAATCTTCGTCAAGCGCCTTTTTGAAGTCTTTTTCCATAGCCGCTTGGTCGCCTGGCAGATATGCTCCTGACGGATTATATACCAAATCTAAGCGCAATTCGCTATCAGGCATTCCGTAGCCTCTGGCATTTAACTCTTGAAGCGCTTTTATCGATTTGTCAAAAACACCATCTCCACGTTGTTTATCGGTTTTACCGCGTGTATAATGTGGCATGGAAGAAATGACATGAACATTGTGTTTTTTAAAGAAATCAGGTAAATCATAGTACTTTTTATTGGCTCGAATAATCGTCAAGTTTGAACGTACTATAAAATCTTTTATTCCCGCTTTTGCCGCTTCTTCAACGAACCACCTGAAATCGGGATTCATCTCTGGAGCGCCTCCCGTCAAATCCAAAGTATGGGCACCGGTATTTCTAATGACTTCGAGACATTGTCGCATCGTATCGCGGGTCATGATTTCTTTACGATCCGGTCCTGCGTCTACATGGCAGTGTTCGCAGACTTGATTGCACATATAGCCGACGTTGATTTGAAGAATCTCTAATTTCTTCGGGCGCAACGGAAATTGACCGATGTTGGCGATTTTGTCCTTGAAATACGGTAATTCGCCTTCAGCAAAAATACCGCCGTTTAGAATTTCGAGTTGTTTATTGTTTTCTGCAAACTCATTATGTCTTGCCTTAAGTGATTTTGTAGCCATCTTTCTAGTTGTTCGTTGCTGGTTGTTCGTTGTTCGATGCCCTTTTATCTGACAACCATCAACTATCAACCGTCAACTATTTTACATGCTCAACTTATTATACTTGTTCATCATCTGAACGCCATGCACCAAGGTTGCGCCGCTTTCGATTGCGGCCCCTGTGTGCACCGCTTCCATCATTTCTTCTTTTGTAATGCCTTTTTCCAATCCGTCTTTGGTATAGGCGTCAATACAATAAGGGCATTTGACGACATGTGCGACTGCTAAGGCAATCAGTGATTTTTCACGGGCCGAGAGTGCGCCCTCTTCGAATACTTTTCCATAGTATTCAAAAAATTTATTTCCGAGCTCTTCGCTCCATTCCGTGATTTTACCAAATTTTCTTAGGTCCGCCGCATCGTAATATGGATTTGCCATGTGTTAAAATTTTAAAATTATTAATAGGAAAGCCGAGTATTCACTGGCATCCTGAAAAAAATGAATTAAGAAGTCGTTATTAGGAAGTAAAAAACAAAGGGGAACCTCTGTTAGGCGGAGTTGAAGAATGAATTCCGTTTGGCACTAAAACCAACGGAAGTATTATTTTTTTATTTGAAGTAATCAACGATAGAATGGCTGCAGCAACGCTTGATGCCAGTGCAGCCGTATTTTTCCCGATAATTTTGGCGTCCCAAAGGGTGTCGATATCAAATAGGGTGGGAAGAAGCTCGATTTCCTTTTCGGAATCGAAAAGGAAACCGATGATTTCTTCCTTTAATTGGGATGTTTGCCAAGGAAGTTTTTCAAAATCGGTCTTCACAAAATCGGAACGTTGCAATCCCATTAAATAGAATCCGCCATCGGCAGAGGGCCCGATTACGATTTTGTTATCCCTTAAATTGGAAATTGCGGTGTCAAAATGGATTTTGTTTAGATGGGGGCTGTCATTTCCCACAGTTATGACGCTTTGATAGCCCTGATCGAAAACATATTGTATGGCATTCGTAAAACGTTCGCCAAAAGAACCTCCAGATTGTTGGGTTTCCGTGATATGGAATGTGGGTAAACCAGTCTTTTTAGCCGTGTCTAATGTATGTTGGGTCAGCGCATCAAATAGTTCTTTGCCTCCAGATATGTTTTTCTGCCTTATATCTTGTAAAGAAGATTGGGCAAAAACCAAGATTGCTGTACTGTTTATTGAAATTGGCCCCATAATTATTTCTTGTGGTAAAAATACGACAAATATTCACTTTTCGGATAGGTCGATTGCAATCTAATAACATTACAGATTCAAATGAGCTTGTTTTTTGAGAATGGACTGAGTAGTCGGTTTGGGAAGCAGAACTTAGGGCGCTAGAAGAGAATATAAGGTCAAAAGTTCAACTTATTCCGATTAGGCGAACTATTTTTTGACAAATACCTTCTCAAAATCAATTGACAGACCGTTTGGTTTGTGCCCAACATCAAAGGCTTTAGTTTTGCAATAAGGAAACCAACCTAAAAATGTATGAAATTAGAAGATATTCGAGCCAAAAAAATCGGTTTGGTACTATCCGGTGGAGGGGTAAAGGGAATTGCTCACATCGGACTTATCAAGGCTCTGCAAGAACATGAAATAGACGTTCATGTGGTATCAGGGACCAGTGTGGGTGCACTCGTGGGCGCATTGTACGCTAATGATAGTTCAATAGAGCAGATGTTGGCCTTCTTTCGCGAAACCCCCTTGATGAAATACAACTTCTTCACTTTCGTAAAACCCGGTTTAATGGATACCGAAAGATACCATGACCTTTTCAAAAGACATTTTGATAACGATTCTTATGAATCTCTTGCTAAGAAATTATATGTTGTGGCCACGAATTTGCAAGATGGTGACCAAAGGCTTTTTTCGAGCGGTGAACTAGTAAGAACGCTTTTAGCTTCTGCGGCCCTTCCACCAGTTTTCAGTCCGGTTGAAATAGAGGGTCAATTGTATGCCGATGGTGGTATTATGAACAATTTTCCGGTTGAGCCGTTAATAGACGAATGCGACTTCATAATCGGCAGTAATGTTTCGGCGATAAAACACATTCCGAAAAAAGCCATCAATTCTTCATTGAAATTGACCAACAGGGTAACTTCTCTCATGATTTATGCCGCGAACCGATTGAAATTGCGTTATTGTGATTTGGTATTCGAACCCGAAGAAATCGAAACGTTTGGCATTCTAGATAAAAAAGGAATCGAAAAAGCCTTTGAAACCGGCTATGACCACGCCTGTAAAAAATTGGAAACTCTTTTAAAACAGTGAGCTTACTCAGCATCTGAAGACTGCATTTTCAGGGTGTTCTTGCCAAAATCCAAAGTGCGAATGGGGAATGGAATATTGATTCCCTCAGCATCGAATTTAGACTTTATTGCCTTTACTGCGGCATGTTGCGATTTCAATAGGTCTTTTTTCGTCTTATAATCGACCCAATAATAAACGGTAAAATTAATCGAACTATCACCAAATTCAGAATAATAGAATTCCACGCCTTCATTTTCCTTTTGTGAAAATTCTTTTGCGATAATCTCGGTGGTCAATTGTTCGACTTTTTTCAAATCGCTCTCGTAGCCAACACCACATGATAGGCTGATACGAGACCTGGGCGTAAGCGAATAGTTTGTAAATGGGTTTTCTACGACTTTCGAATTCGGAATCACAACGTAGTTGTTATCGGGTTGTCGAAGAACGATGTTTCTTAGGGTGATTTCTGATACAAAACCTGAATAGCCATTCGTGTCCACAAAATCACCGATACGAATGCGTGGCAGAAAAGAGAGCATAATACCTGAAACCGAATTGCTTAGAGTGGCCTGAACTGCTAGACCAACAGCAAGCCCGACCACACCGGCACCAGCCAATATAGAGGTTAAGACCTTGTCAAGGTCCATTATGCCCAAGGCAAGAAAAAAGCCTATCAATAATATAAAAGCAGATACGAACCGTGCACTCAAGTCTTGTATTGACTCTTGTTCTATTTTACGGAATAGATATTTTTTGGAAAGTCTTGCCAGCGTTCTCCCCAGAAAATAAAAAGCGACCAAAACGATAATGGCCAGTATTAAATTAGGGAGTTTTAAGATGAGTGCATCCAACCAGCCGCCTAATTTCTCACTAAGTTTTGAAAATGCCTCTCCAAAATTAAAATTCAAAAATACAGCACTGCGCATGAATAATATATTACGATTAGATATTGATTTAAAATATAAGGTCAAAAGGCTGTGTTAATTACCCCAAAACATTTTATTATGAATGCATTCAAGATGAAGAACACCAAAAGACATAAAACTCGATTTATGCGCAATATCTTGAGAAAAATCAAGATTTGGGCAATCGATTTCCTAAACTAGACGTCATCATAATCGATTTTTACGGTGGCAGTGGTAGGGTGTGCTTGACAAGTAAGCACAAGTCCCTCCTCGATTTCGCCATCGGTCAAAATCTGGTTTTTTACCATTTCGACCTTTCCTTCGATCACACGGGCGATACAACTACTACAGACCCCGCCTTGACAAGAGTAGGGGGCATCTATGTTTTCCTTTAGCACTGCGTCCAGAACAAGGGTTTTCTTGTCCATAGAAAATTTGAATTCTTCATCGTCTAGTACAATGCTGACCTCGGTTTGTCCATCGACTTTTACAGGAAGTTCGTCTAAAATTTCGGTTGTGGTAAAGAGTTCAAAATGGATTTTTTCTTCATCCACTTCGTTTTCCTTTAAGGTATCGGAAACTAAATTGATCATCGCTTCTGGGCCACAAAGATAGTAGCCGTCGAAATCAACGTCGTTATGCTTGTTTTTTAAGGCATAGTTGACCGTGGAGACATCGATACGCCCGAAAAGTGAATCTTCTTCGCGGGTTTGACTATTCGTAAAATAGACAAAAAACCGATTGGAATATTCTAGTTCCAACTTTGTCAAATCGGTATAGAACATAGTTTCTTCCGTTGATTTGTTTCCATAGACCAAAACGAATTTGTTCGTCGGGTTACTATCCAAAACACTTCTGGCAATACTCATTATCGGGGTAATTCCGCTGCCTGCGGCAAAAGCCGCTATGTTTTTCGGATTGGGATTGGGACTAAATACGAAACGACCTTCAGGTGGCATAATGTCGAGTACATCTCCTACGGCAAGCTTGGTGTTGGCGAAATCCGAAAACCCACCCTTATCGACTTTTTTGACGCCTATAGTGAACGTATCTTTTTTGGGCGCTGAACTAATGGAGTACGCCCTGCGTAACACATTACCTTTTAGCTCTTTCTTAATGGTAATGTATTGACCAGGGATAAAATCGAAGGTCTGAATCAAATCTTTCGGAATATTAAACGTAATCGCTACCGAACCAGGTGTCAGCGATTTTATGGTTTTTACCGTAAGGGAGTGAAATTGAGCCATTACTATTTTTTAATTTGGTCAAACGGATTGCAAAACTAAGCATTGAAATGCCTTTATAAAACGGAAAATGCAAAAAATAGCTGGAAGCTGTAACATATTTTATATTTACAACACTAACAAATCATAAACCACCGACCCGATGTTCAAACGATTTGCCAATCTACAGTGGAAAGCTTTTTTTAGATCTTCTTCTTTGGGAAAAAGTCTTACCCTTAAGATTATCATGATTTTCTTTGGTATTTACATGTTGGCGTGCCTGATAATGATGGGCGTGGGGCTCTTTTTTATCCTCGAAAAGGCTTTTCCAGATGTGGACCCCATGTTAAAGGTCAGCGAATATTTCCTGTATTGGATTTTAGGGGAACTGGCACTGCGGTTTTTTATGCAAAAACTCCCGGTTATGGATATCAAACCGTTGTTGCTGATGCCCATAAAAAAAGATTCCATTGTACATTATATTTTAGGCCGATCAGCTTTTTCGTTCTATAATTTTATCGCGTTATTTCTTTTTGTACCCTTTGCTATCGTCTTAATGATCAAAGGCTACCCTACTTTAAATGTTTTGGTCTGGCTTTTTGCAGTGGCCTGTATATCGTTATCCCTGAACTTTCTGAATTTCATCATCAACAAAAACGATAAAGTATTAATAGGCCTTTTGACCATTTTGATAGCTTTCTATGCGGTAGACTATTTTCAAATGTATCCCATCAAAGAACAAATAGGCAAGCTCTTTCATCAATTATATAGCAATCCGATTTGGGCATTGATTCCTTTGACGATTGCCATTATAACCTATTATGTCAATTATCGCTTTCTTCGGAATAAAATCTACTTAGACGCATCGATCAAGGAAAAAGTCAAGGAGGCCAAGACTTCTGAACTCGGTTGGACAAAGCGTTTCGGAAGCATCGCTCCCTTTCTTCAACTTGACCTTAAATTGATATGGCGAAATAAACGCACCAAAACGCAGGTGTTTCTCTCACTTGCAATGATACTTTATGGTCTGTTCTTTTATAGCCAAGATATGTACGGATCGACTTCTTCGATATTCGCGTTCGTTGGTATTTTTATTACTGGAATATTTATGGTGAATTTCGGACAATTCATTCCCGCCTGGGACAGCGAGTACTATAATATGCTCATGGCCCAGAATATACCAATGCGCAATTACCTTGATTCTAAAGCGGGACTCATTTACGTCAGCATCGTGGTCATGTTTTTACTTTCCATACCCTATGTTTATTTCGGGTGGGAAGCTTTGGCAATCAATTTTGCCTGTGCGATATACAATTTGGGGGTCAACGTACCGGTCGTTCTATTTTTCGGATCCAAGAATAAGAAACGCATTGATCTTCAAAAGAGCGCTTTGGGGAATATGCAAGGCACAAGTGCGACGCAGTTCTTGATATTATTACCATTGATGGTCGCGCCCTGTTTACTCTATTTTGTACTTAAATTTTTTATCTCTTTCGAAGTGGCGCTAGCGGTTTTAACTTTATTTGGGATTATAGGTTTTGCTTTCAGAAATAAAATATTGGATAAAATCACGACCATTTATAGAATTAAAAAGTATGGCATGATTGCTGGCTTTAGCGAAAAGAATAATTAACCCTTTTAATTGCCTCCTTCTTTTAACCTACAAGGTACGACGAAGAGGATTGCACTTTTTAGGGATGTTTTTTCGGAATGACAAAAGAATAAAAAGAATATGATATCGGTAAAAAATCTCACAAAAAAATACGGTAGTCAAGTTGTCTTGAACCTTGAAAATCTCGAAATTCCCAAAGGACAGAGTTTCGGGCTGGTAGGCAACAATGGAGCAGGCAAAACAACATTTTTCAGTTTGCTTCTCGATTTGATTCAACCAACTTCAGGCAGTATCGAAAGTAATGGCATTTCGGTAAGTGAAAGCGAAGAATGGAAAACCTTTACATCATCCTTCATCGACGAATCTTTTCTGATCAGCTACCTTACCCCAGAAGAATATTTCTATTTTATCGGAGAATTGCGAGGCCGAAACAAGGCCGATGTAAATGCGTTGCTTTCGAATTTTGAAGATTTTTTCCATGGGGAAATCCTTGGTCAGAAAAAATACTTGCGAGACCTATCCAAAGGGAACCAAAAAAAGGCGGGGATTGTGGCTTCATTCATTGGGGACCCAGAAGTGGTCGTGCTTGACGAACCCTTCGCAAATTTAGACCCGACCACACAAATAAGACTCAAGGCGATAATCAAAGATTTGGCCGCCCAAAAGGGGGTTACCGTTCTGGTTTCGAGCCATGATTTAATGCACGTGACCGAAGTTTGCGAACGTATAGTTGTTTTGAATAAAGGCGAAATCGTAAAAGACATTCAGACCTCGGCCAAGACGCTGCGAGAACTTGAAAGTTTCTTCGGTGCCAAAATAAGCTCTGGGGAAGAAGAATAGGCAATCCTCCTAAGCATAGATAAAATGCACTTTTATCGACCAACTACATAATATTCTCGTTGTTTTTTAGTTTAGCTATTAGACGAATTATCTATACTTTGAACCTTCGGAATAAATTACTGCTCTTATGTGTTCTGGGCGGACTGGCTTTTAACGCTTGTTCCACCAAAAAAGATGCCTTTATCAATCGCAATTGGCATGCGTTGAATACCAAGTACAACGTACTTTATAATGGTAATATCGCCTTTGAAGAAGGTCGCGAACAACTAAACGCAGAATACCAAGATGATTATTGGGAGGTTTTGCCCATCGAACGGTTAGAAGTCACCGAAGAGATCAAGCTCGACTCTGAAGACAACAATCCGAATTTCGTCATTGCCGAAGAAAAAGCTACGAAGGCCATACAAAAACATAGTATGGATATCAAAGACGAAGAACGCAATCCACAGACCGACGAGGCCTTTTTGTTGTTAGGAAAAGCCCGCTACTTTGATCAACGTTACATTCCGGCCCTTGAGGCTTTCAATTACATTTTGAATAAATACACGTATAGCGACAAGCTTAACGAGGCCAATATTTGGCGTGAAAAAGTAAATATCCGTTTAGAAAACGAAGAGCTTGCCATTAAGAACCTAAAAAGACTTTTTAAATACGAGACACTGAAGGATCAAGAGTATGCCGATGCACGTGCTATGATGGCGCAGGCTTACCTAAATCTAAAGGTCATCGATACGGCCGTACAGAATTTGAAAATCGCTTCGTATTACACAAAAAAGAATCCTGAAAAAGGAAGATATTATTATATCATTGGTCAACTGTATAATGAATTGGGGCATAAAGACAGTGCGAATTATGCTTTTGATAAGGTCATCGATTTGAACAGAAAGTCGCCTCGGGTCTATATGATCAATGCACACCTTCAAAAAATCAGAAACACCGATTTGACGCCTGAAAACGAGATTGAATTGATGGAGTATCTCACCGAACTTGAGGAAAATCGCGAGAACCGACCGTTTTTAGATAAAATCTATCGTCAAGTCGCAGAATATCATCTTGAAAAAGAGAATGATAGTCTCGCCATTACATATTTTAACAAATCACTTCGTGCTACCCAAAACAAGCCAAAACTGAACGCCCTTAATTATGAGAATCTCGCAGAATACAATTTTGACGAGAACGAATACAAAAGTGCTGGTGCTTATTATGATAGTGTTTTGACCAATTTGGTAGAAAACACTAAAAAATTCAGAGCCACGAAAAAGAAGCTTGACAACCTTGAAGATGTCATTAAATATGAAGACATTGTACAATATGCCGATAGCGTAATAGGGCTATATAATATGTCTGAAGGTGATCAAGTCGCTTACTTCGAAGCCCACATAGCTGAACTAAAACGAATAGCCGATGAGGCCACCAAAAAAGAGGAAGCCATTCGGGACGCCGGGTTCGCTGCTTTTGGAGAATCGAAGGGCGGCAAAGAGAACAAGGGCAAATTCTATTTTTACAATATCACCAGTCTAGGCTATGGCCAAACCGATTTTAGAAATAGATGGGGCGATCGTGAGCTTGAAGATGATTGGCGGTGGTCGAACAAAAGCAAGGCTTTACCAACGGTCGAAGAAGGTGGGGCCATTGTGGCAAACGATAGTTTAAGCGCAGGTCCGAGCAACGATGAAAAATATTCGGTTGAATATTATCTAAAGCAAATTCCTTTGGATGGAAAAATAATCGACAGCCTTGGTACTGGCCGAAATTTTGCGAATTATCAATTAGGATTGATTTACAAGGAGAAGTTTAAGGAAAATGTTTTGGCTGCCGGCAAGTTGGAAGATGTCTTAAAATCTGACCCTGAAGAGCGATTGATTCTTCCCTCAAAATATAACCTATACAAGATTTACGAAGAAGAAGGCAGCCCGTTGGCCGCTGAAATGAAAAACAACATCATCACCAATCATGGCGATTCTCGCTATGCCGAAATATTATTGAACCCACAAGCGGTTTTGGCCGGAAACGAGGACAGTCCTGATGCGCGCTACGAGGCACTTTATAAGTTATATCAAGACCAACAATTCTTAGAGACCATAACCGGTACTGAAGAGAATATCAACCGATATACGGGTGATCCGATAGTTCCGAAGTTTGAAATGCTAAAGGCGAATGCGATTGGCAGGCTAAACGGTTTTGAAGCTTTCAAAGAGGCTCTAAACTATGTGGCGTTGACCTACCCCAATAATCCCGAAGGCAAGAAAGCGGAACAAATGGTTTCTGAACAACTTCCTAAACTAGCGGTAAAAGAGTTTTCTCCTGAAACCGAGGTCAAAGGTTCGGGAAATTGGAAAGTGGTCTATCCATTTAAAAGAAGCAATGATGAAGCTGCCCTTAAACTGATGGAAAAACTAAACCTTGCCATCAAAGATTTACGGTACAAAAACTATGTTTCAAAAGATATTTATAATCTAGAAGAACAATTTGTAGTGGTTCATGGTTTTAAATCAAAAGATTTTGCACTTGGCTTTGACGAGTTGCTAAAAATTAACAAGAAATACAAGATAAGTCAGGAGAATTTCGTTATTTTATCTCCCCACTATAAAATAATTCAAGTACATAAAAACCTACAAAAATATAAAAGTCGCATTTTAACCCCAAAACCCTAAACAATGTTTTCAGACAAACAAAAACCTAGAACTATGAACGAAATAGGAGGACAACCCAATAGAATCGAGAAAAATACAAGAATCAAAGGTGATATCGTTTCCGAAGCCGATTTCAGAATCGATGGAAAGCTAGACGGTAATCTTAAGACTACAGGTAAGGTAGTAATCGGATCCGGTGGTTTGATCAAAGGAAAAGTCGAATGTGTCAACGCCGATATCGATGGTAATTTCAATGGGGAATTGATTGTATCGGATTTACTTTCTCTAAAGGCATCCGCAGTAATCGAAGGAACGGTTACGGTTACCAAATTGGCCGTTGAACCAGGGGCTACCTTCAATGCTTCATGTACCATGAAGGGTAAAGGCGGTTCTATGGGAAGTAGTGCATCTTCGACCAGCACAAGTTCTTCATCAACAAGCAATGGAAGTTCATCTAGCTCAGGCGGGTTCAAATCGTCTATAGGCAGCAATTCGAGCGGACAGGCAAAGGCTTCCTAAAACCAGAGCTGAGTTATCATTTAACCGACCTTGTTAGTTCAAATTTCAAGCAAGGTTTTTGTTGCTTATTGCGAAAAATACGGTGTAAAATGCGATATTCGCTCGCACAACAAAAGCGGATATGGATTCTAGAAAAAAGAGTCAACTCGATACGTATGCACGATTTTCCGGTATCGCATTTCAAATGATAGCGATTATCGGCCTAGGCAGTTATGGCGGGGTGAAACTCGATGAGCTATACCCCGATTTTTATCCCATGTTTACATTGATTTGCTCTTTGGCCTCAGTCGCCATTGCTATGTATTTAGTCATAAAACAGGCAGGTAATATTTCTAACGATAAGAATACCGATGATTAGGGATGTTTTACAATTTTTAATAAAGCTTGCCGCGATTGCCGCAATACTTTTTTTAGCTCATTGGTATATTTTGGAACAGCTCTACACCGAGGGTCTTTATTTTCCGCTATGGAAGATTTATCTTTTCAATGCAGCCCTGGTTCTGGGCATGTATTTTTTGCTACGTTATTATGGCGGCAGAAAGCCCAAGAGCGTGCTTAAGATATTTTTGCTGCTTTCCATATTAAAGATGGCTTTTGTAATCGTCTTTTTATTACCACTTTTTTTGGGACGAGCGAACAATGCGCAGGTTGAGGTAATCAACTTTTTTGTGCCCTATTTTGTGTTGTTGGTCTTTGAAATTTTAGCGTTGAATAAATTTCTGCAAAAAGCCTGAGATTGCTGGGATTTTTATCATTGGAATTTTTACACGCTATTTTTGACGTGGGATAAGGCAAATTTTTTAAGCAGAGCTAGGCTACGGCCAAAAAATTTTAACGAAATACCGTCCAAAAAGAGACATAAAAAAGCATTTGATAAATTTCTCATCAATCTCTCGATTAAAGGACGGGATATTGTTTGCCAATTAATTTAATAACTGTACATTTGCACCGAATTTTTCGAAGGGGATTTTTTAAATCAAAATTCAATGCAGAGCAGTACATTCAGACCATTCTTGACCATCTTCTTTTTGTCGCTTTTCATGGTGACTTCAGTTTCGGCAAAAGATACCGATCCAAATAAGCCCTTCGATACCAATGAAATGATATTTCATCACATTACGGACGCCCATAGTTTTCATGTGGCCGGTGATATTTCAGTACCGTTGCCCGTAATTCTTTGGACGGATAATGGTCTGGTCATGTTCATGTCAAGTGAATTTCATCACGATATTGAGGGCGAGGTGATAGTTGAAAAGAATGGGATGAAATTTGTGAATGTTCATGAAAAGATTTATCAACTAGATCAGGGTGCAACAGGTGTTGCTTTTGATGCTGAAAACCATCCAACCAACGCCGCTAAACCGTTAGATCTTTCAATCACCAAGAATGTGTTTTCGATGTTCTTGTCAATGGCCCTGTTATTATGGTTGTTTTTAATGGCCGCTAGGTCTTATAAAAAATCTGAGGACAACGTTCCAACCGGAATTGGAAAGTTTTTAGAGCCCATCGTTGTGTTTATTCGAGACGAGGTTGCCAAACCAAATATTGGTGAGCATGCCTACAAAAAGTATATGCCATTTTTATTGACGTTGTTCTTCTTTATCTGGGTCAATAATATTTTCGGGTTGATTCCATTTTTCCCATTCAGTGCGAATTTGAGCGGTAACATAGCTTTCACGATGACCTTGGCTGTAATTACTTTGATTATTACGCTTTTTAGCACAAAAAAATATTATTGGCAACATATATTCTGGATGCCAGGTGTACCAGTTTATATGAAGCTATTTTTAGCGCCCATCGAATTCTTGGGCATATTTATCAAGCCAATCGCACTTATGATTCGTCTGTTCGCCAACATCACGGCAGGGCACGTAATCGTACTCAGCTTGATTTCGCTGATTTTCGTATTGAAGACGGTATGGGTTTCTCCAGTCTCCGTCATATTTACGGTATTCATCAGTGTTATTGAAGTTTTGGTCGTTGCGATTCAGGCATACATATTCACATTGCTTTCGGCACTTTATTTTGGCCAAGCTTTGGAAGAAGGACATGATCATTAATTAATTTTTAAATACGTAAACTATGAGTTTAGCATTATTACAAGAGACCGCAGCCGTTAGCTACGGAGCATTTGCTGCCATCGGGGCAGGACTTGCAGCAATCGGTGGTGGAATCGGTGTTGGTAAAATCGGTGGGGCAGCTATGGAAGCCATGGCACGTCAACCCGAAATCCAAGGTAAGCTTCAGGGTTCTGCGATTGTATTGATTGCCTTTATCGAGGCGGTTGCACTTTTCGCAGTTGTTGTTTCTTTCTTGGCAATGAGCGCATAAGATTTAGGGCGTAGCGGTTGGCTGCGCCTTACTTTTTTTAGTTTTCTGTGGCCTTGGCCACAAACCTTGTAAACCTCTCTTCTGGAGAGGTCGATAGCGCCAAAGGTGATATCGGGTGAGGATAAGTATTTGAAATTTTAAAATAGTAGTATGGATAATCCTTTGGTAACCCCGGAATGGGGTCTGATAATTTGGACAGCAGTAGCTTTCTTGATTTTACTTTTTATATTAGGAAAGTTTGCATGGAAACCGATTTTGAAATCGGTAAATGACCGAGAAAGTTCAATTAAGGATGCCTTGGCGGAGGCTGAAAATGCCCGTAAGGAAATGCAAAACCTTCAGGCGGATAATGAGCGTATCCTTAAGGAGGCTCGTGCTGAGAGAGAATCGATGTTGAAGGATGCCCGTGATATGAAGAACAAAATTGTTGCCGATGCAAAAGAAGCAGCACAGGTTGAGGCTGACAAAATGATCAAGCAAGCACAGGCGACAATTGAAAGTGAGAAAAAAGCGGCCGTAGCGGACATTAAAAGCCAAGTGGCTAACCTTTCCGTGGAAATCGCTGAGAAAGTCATAAAAGAACAACTGTCAAATAAAGACAAGCAATTAAAGCTGGTCGACGATATGTTGGGCGATATTAAATTGAACTAAGAATGAGCAATTCAAGGGCTGCCATACGTTACGCAAAAGCGATTTTAGACCTAGCGGTCGAGAATAAGGCTACCGATGCTGTTGAAAAAGACATGCGGTCTATTGTCGAGACGATTGCCGATAGTTCTGAATTACGTGAGATGTTGGCTAGTCCCGTAATCAAGGGGTCGGATAAAAAGCAGGCGCTAGCTTCAATTTTTTCGGGAGGGCATGCTATTTCAGAAGGATTGATAGGCATGTTGGTCGACAACAAGAGAGTTTCATTGTTAAATGAAGTAGCCGAGAAGTATATCATATTGAATGAGCAGTTGAAAGGAGAAGGAGTTGCTTTTGTGACAACTGCCGTTCCGTTGACGGCTGATTTGGAAAAGAAAATATTAAAGCAAGTCGAAAGTATGACTGGTAACAAGGTTGTGCTTGAGAACAAAATAGATGAAAGTATTGTTGGCGGATTCATACTTCGTGTAGGGGATTTGCAGTACGATGCTAGCATTTCGAATAAATTGAACAATTTAAAGCGAGAATTCGCAACGAGTTTATAAATAACTAGGGCAAGACGCCTAAGACTTATATCTAGAAAAATGGCAGGAGTAAAAGCCGCTGAGGTATCAGCAATCTTAAAGAAACAATTATCAGGATTCGAAGCTACGGCCAGTTTGGACGAAGTGGGAACTGTATTGCAGGTAGGTGATGGTATCGCCCGTGTTTATGGTCTATCAAATGCCCAATATGGGGAATTGGTAGAATTCGAAGGCGGATTAGAAGGTATCGTACTTAACCTGGAAGAAGATAACGTCGGTGTTGTATTGTTAGGTCCTTCAAAAGGAGTTAGCGAAGGTGCAGTCGTAAAACGTACGCAACGAATCGCTTCTCTGAATGTTGGAGAAGGCATTGTTGGCCGTGTGGTTGATACACTGGGTAACCCGATTGATGGTAAAGGCCCCATTGCAGGAGAGACGTATGAAATGCCATTGGAACGTAAAGCACCTGGGGTAATTTTTCGTGAGCCCGTTACCGAGCCATTGCAGAGTGGTATTAAGGCAATTGACGCCATGATTCCAGTAGGTAGGGGTCAGCGTGAACTTGTTATTGGTGACCGTCAGACGGGGAAGACTACGGTTTGTATTGATACCATTTTGAACCAGAAAGAATTTTACGATGCAGGTGAGCCTGTATATTGTATCTATGTTGCCATAGGTCAAAAAGCTTCTACCGTTGCGGGTATTGCTCAAGTCTTGGAAGACAAAGGAGCTTTGGCCTATACGACAATAGTTGCTGCGAACGCATCAGATCCTGCTCCAATGCAGGTATATGCTCCAATGGCAGGTGCCTCGATCGGAGAGTATTTCCGTGATACAGGTCGACCAGCATTGATTATCTATGATGATTTATCAAAACAAGCGGTAGCTTATCGTGAGGTATCCCTTCTTTTGAGAAGACCACCAGGGCGTGAGGCATATCCTGGCGATGTTTTCTATCTACACTCTAGATTGTTGGAGCGTGCTGCAAAAGTCATTAACGATGATGATATAGCAAAAGACATGAATGATTTGCCAGCGGTATTGAAGCCTATGGTGAAAGGTGGTGGTTCTTTGACTGCCCTTCCTATTATCGAAACTCAGGCAGGTGACGTTTCCGCATATATTCCGACAAACGTAATTTCGATTACCGATGGTCAGATTTTCTTGGAACAAGATTTATTCAACCAGGGTGTTCGCCCAGCGATTAACGTGGGTATCTCGGTATCTCGTGTTGGTGGTAACGCGCAGATTAAATCCATGAAGAAGGTAGCAGGTACCTTGAAACTGGATCAAGCGCAGTTCCGTGAGTTGGAAGCATTTGCGAAATTCGGTTCTGATTTAGATGCCGCTACTTTGAATGTTATTGAAAAGGGGCGTCGAAATGTTGAGATATTGAAGCAAGCTCAGAACGACCCTTTTACCGTTGAAGATCAGGTTGCGATTATCTATGCAGGTTCTAAAAACCTGTTGCGTGATGTACCGGTGGAAAAGGTAAAAGAATTCGAGCGCGATTATATTGAATTCTTGAACACGAAGCATAGAGATGTATTGGATACTTTGAAATCAGGAAAACTGACCGATGAGGTTATCGATACCTTGACTGCTGTTGCAAAAGATTTATCTAGCAAGTACGTAGGATAGAGATATAAATTACTGAGTACTGAGTAATAAGTGCAAAGTATTAAGGAGGCAAAACCTAATACTTTGTACTTATTACTAAATACTAACAAAAAATGGCAAACTTAAAGGAAATACGGAATAGGATAGCATCGGTTTCATCGACCATGCAGATTACCAGTGCTATGAAAATGGTATCCGCGGCCAAGTTGAAAAAGGCTCAGGATGCGATTACGGCGATGCGGCCCTATGCCAATAAATTGACCGAGTTGCTTCAGAATCTAAGTGGAAGTCTTGAGGCGGGGAATAAATTTTCCGATAATCGAGAGGTAAACAAAGTGCTCGTAGTGGCCATTACTTCAAATAGAGGTCTTTGCGGTGCGTTTAACACGAATATAATAAAGCAGAGCACTACATTGGTCGAAGAAACCTATGCCGGTAAGCAGGTAGATATTATGGCAATCGGAAAAAAAGCCAATGATATCTTAGGAAAAAAGAACAATGTCATTGCAAATCATAGTGCTGTTTATGATGATTTGACATTTGATGCCGTCGCAGCAATTGCTGAAGATTTAATGGAGCGGTTTACTAACGGGTCGTATGATAGAATCGATATTGTTTACAACAAGTTTAAGAATGCGGCTACTCAGATTATCATGACGGAGCAATTCTTGCCTATCGTGCCAATGGAAAGTGAAGAAACTTCGAATAAAGATTACATCTTCGAGCCATCTAAACCTGAAATTGTAGAGCAATTGATTCCGAAATCTTTGAAGACGCAATTGTACAAAGGTATTCGCGATTCATTTGCCAGTGAGCACGGTGCCCGTATGACGGCTATGCATAAAGCGACGGATAACGCAACGGAGTTACGCGATCAATTGAAATTGACCTATAACAAAGCAAGACAGGCAGCTATTACTAACGAGATTTTAGAAATTGTTGGTGGAGCTGAAGCTTTGAACAACTAATGTCATTCTGTTAAAGCGTAGCGTCATTTTACGAATAAATAAAAACCTTACGGAAACGTGAGGTTTCTTTTTTTTAATCGATTTTTGCCATTGAAGTGGTTTGAACTTTTGTTTGGAACCGAGAATGAAGGCTTTTGTGTTTTGATGAAGTCATTTTTCGGTTGCATAGCATTAGCTATGGAGCCGAAAAATGGGAAAATTAGGACGCAAAATGCAAAATTCGTAGGTAAAAGAAACAGTTTAAATCACTTCATTTCCAATGCAATCCAAAAAAACTGCCTTACTTTTTATTTTCATAACCGTTCTTGTTGATGTTATTGGAATAGGCATTATCCTTCCGATAATTCCAGATTTGATAATGGAATTGACTGGGGAAGGTATTGACATGGCCGTTATTTATGGAATGTGGTTGACTACGGCCTATGCCGGAATGCAATTTTTATTCTCTCCCGTTTTAGGGGAAATATCAGATCAATATGGGCGAAGACCGATTTTGTTGATTGCATTATTGGGATTGAGCATCGACTATTTAATTCATGCTTGGGCACCGACTATTATGTGGTTATTTCTCGGAAGGTTCCTTGCCGGAATTACCGGAGCAAGTTTTACGGTAGCATCAGCCTATATTGCCGATGTCAGTACTAAGGAAAATAAGGCCAAGAATTTCGGTTTGATAGGCGCAGCCTTCGGATTAGGGTTTATTATCGGCCCAGGTATCGGCGGCTTTTTCGGAGATATTGATATTCGCCTACCTTTCTATATTGCTGCTGGTCTTACTTTTGTGAATTTCTTATTTGGATGGTTTTTTGTTCCGGAATCGTTGACACCTGAAAACAGGAGACCGATTAATCTGGCCAAAATGATTCCTGGGGTTTCACTGGTCAGTCTTCGAAATTACAAAGGGGTTTTATTGTTGATACTCGCTTTCTTTTTGGCGAATCTTGCCGGCCAAGCGTTGCCCTCTACATGGTCGTATTATGGCATTGAACGATACGATTGGAGTCCGATGGAAATAGGTGTTTCACTTATGGTTGTTGGTTTGCTCGTAGCAATCGTACAAGGCTTTCTGGTCGGGATTTTGGTAAAGAAATTCGGAAAGCGAAAGGTCATAATTGTAGGTTTTATGCTTTGGACTGTCGGTATGTTCCTTTTTTCATTGGCCACCGAACCGTGGATGTTGTATGCCTTTTTGATTCCGTATGCGCTAGGTGGTATCGCAGGGCCGACAGTACAAGGGGTTATTTCGAACGAAGTTTCGGAAAAAGAACAAGGCAATCTTCAAGGGGCCATTACAGGCTTGGTTAGCCTAACCGCCATTTTCGGGCAATTGATCTTCTCTCCGGTATTCTATTATTTCATAAGGCCTGAGGGCAAAATTTATTTCCCGGGAGCGCCTTACGTATTGGCTTCGATATTATTGCTTTCTGCCTTTGTATTCGCACTACTTGCGATGAAAAAAATGGGTCGTATCGACGAACCCGAAACTGCTCATTAAGAAAGCACCTTGGCAAAGTGGTTCAAACCAGAATAGCTTACTTCATCATCTTAGTTGCTCTTTCATACGTATCTATAGCAAACTAGTATGAAAGGATTTCTTATGCAAATGAAAAAAAGATGGATTGTTATCGCTTTAGGTCTTGTAACCTTTGGTTGTTCGGTAAAGAAGAATCTTGAAACAAGTGCCCCGTTTAAGTTAGGCGAACCTTTTGGTCAGAAATGGCTGGTTGAAGACATTTCCAAAAAGCAGGGCTATGATGTTATAATTCCCATTTTGAGTTTGGATGAAGATGACGCAGTTTTACATAATTTGTATCATCGGGGTGAAATGGCAACTATAGAAATTGAAATGCGCGAAATCGGAATGGTCGCTGTTGCAGAATTTCCTTTCCTAGAAACTGCTGAAGAGCCTAAACCGAGCGGTGATGAAACTTTCCCGTTTTTGCTGGGTGAAGCCGAAGCGGTTTTAAGCTACATGCAAAAAGATAAAGTGAGATATATCAAGATAAATGGTATTCGACAGAACCCCGCTGTTGCTTTCCCCTCTCTTGTGGCAAAGAACAACAATTAAGTCCTTTTCGACAGACTTTGCTGCAAGTCCATAAATAGGTACTTTTGAAATCTGAACTCCGACCTATTGAATCCACTTAAAAAATTGTTTAAGCAAACGGCCATTTATGGTTTGGCAACAGTGCTGCCTCGAATGCTTTCTTTTCTTTTGGTTCCTGTCTACACAGCGGTCATGGCACCGGGTCTATATGGCCGGGTAAGTGTCATTTTTTCTTGGATCGCAATTTTCAACGTCTTTTTGGCCTATGGCATGGAAACCGCTTTTTTCAGATTTTATAGCAAGTCTGATAACAAAGAAAAAGTGATTTCAACCTCCTTGATATCGATTCTAGCCACAACGCTTTTTTTTGCCTTAATTGCCTTTTCATTTCAAGGTTTTTTAGCGAATGCTACAGAAATTGACGTGCAATTTGTGCGCTATGCAATTGGTATTATTGTTTTAGATGCATTTGTTATCATACCTTTCGCTTGGTTACGAGCCAATGAAAAACCCACACGATATGCGATTATCAAAATATTGAACGTAGCCATAAACCTCGGGTTAAATCTATTTTTTCTATTATTGCTTCCAAAAATGTCCACTGACAATCTCGAGGGAATGTTTTCGTGGATGTACGTACCCAATTTTGAGATTTCGTACATTTTTATATCGAACTTAGTGGCTAGTGGGGTAACGCTTTTATTGATGCTGCCTCTATACTTGAAAAGCAACTACGTTTTCGACACTTCTTTATGGAAGCGTATGCTGAATTACGCTTGGCCAGTTTTGATTGCTGGTATTGCTTTTACGATTAATGAGGTATTTGATAAAATTTTGTTAGATAGGTTGCTTCCCGAGGATGTTGCGGAAAGTGAAACGGGAATGTATGCAGCTTGTTACAAACTGGGCATGTTCATGACCCTTTTTGCCACTGCCTTTCGGATGGGAATTGAGCCGTTCTTTTTTAGCCATGCAGGCACTGAAAACCCACAAAAGGCCTATGCACAGATTACGAATTATTTTGTCGTTTTAGGTAGTGTCATTCTACTTGCCGTAGTTGTTTTTGCGGATATTTTGAAAGTGATGTTTGTACAAGATGAAGCGTATTGGGAAGCGATGGATATTGTTCCTTTGATTTTATTGGCTGGGTTCTTTTTAGGAATCTATCACAATTTATCCGTATGGTATAAAGTAACCGATAAAACACGCTATGGGGCTTTTATATCGGTTATTGGAGCAATTATAACTATCGGTATAAACTTTGTGTTTATTCCGATTATCGGCTACATGGCTTCAGCGATTGCCACGGTTCTGGCGTATGGCAGCATGATGGTCTTATCGTATTATCTTGGTAAGGCACACTATCCTGTCCCCTATAATTTTAGGAAAATCATTTTTTATCTAAGTATTTCAATCTTGTTTTCGGCATTGTCATTTTATGTTTTTAATAGAAACCTCATTATAGGAAGTGTTCTACTTTTACTGTTTTTAGGGCTCGTTTATAAAATGGAAAATAACATGTTAAAACGAATATTTTTTAAGAAAAATTAGGCAAAAAAGTTCAAAGGGAAAACGGTTGTCAGGCTGAGCCTGTCGAATTCAATTCGAAGAAGAATCAAAATGTAAACAAAAATGAAAATCAGAGTAATAAATAAGTCCGCTCATGAATTACCAAATTATGAAACGGGAGCTTCGGCAGGAATGGACTTGCGAGCCAATATTTCGGCTTCCGTAACGTTACAACCTTTAGAGCGATCCATTATCAAAACAGGTCTTTTTATTGAGCTTCCTGTGGGTTTTGAGGCACAAGTCAGACCTCGTAGCGGTTTGGCTGCGAAAAAAGGAATTACGGTACTTAATGCCCCCGGTACCATAGACGCGGATTATCGCGGCGAAATCGGAGTGATTTTGGTCAATCTATCCAACCAACCTTTTACCATTGAAAATGGAGAACGTATCGCCCAATTGGTCATCGCCAAACATGAACGTTCTGAATGGGTCGAAGTTGAAGAACTTTCTGAAACTTCCCGAGGTGAGGGTGGTTTTGGGAGTACAGGAGTTAAATAAGTAGAAGATTAAATTAATGATTGTCACTCAATGGTTTCACACTGAGCGCAGTCGAAGGGTTAGGGGTGTTTCCCCCGGCTAGGAGAAGTATTTTAATGAAAAAAGTGACTATCATATTTCTATTTTCCACAGGATTAATCTTAATCCCAATTTTTTCCAATGCCCAAGAAGAAACGCCCGAAATCGATATCGAAAAAAGTGCCGAGGTATTTTTAGAGGAGTACTCAGATACATTTCAAGATACCTTCTTTGAAGCGCTCAAACAAAAAGGGATAGAGAACTATGATAAAGCGATAAACCTCCTCTTGGAATGTAAACCGTTACAACCTGACAATGCTGTCGTAGATCATGAATTGGCGAAGGCTTATCTAGAAGATGAGCGGTTTGTTATGGGGCAAGAATATGCGATTACGGCGGTCAATGCAGAACCGGATAATTTATGGTACTTGAACACTTTGGTCGAACTTGTTCAAAAACAAGGAAATACAATTGATGGAATAACATCGCAACTTTCATTTTCAAATAAAGAGCTGAAAGTGAACCTTGCGCTGATTTATTTCAAACAAAAGAAATATGAAAAGGCCTTAGAAGTACTCAGCCCATTGGATTCCTCTACTTTTTCTGATGAACTTGAATCCAAGATTAAAGATTCCATTGAAAAACAAGAGGCCGATTCGCATGTCGCCGAGTATACTGTGGTCAACTCCGCAGGCACAGATGCTTCCCAGGGCTATAAATCTCGAATAGAAGGCTTGATTAGAATAAATAGCAACCTCCAACTATTAAAAGTTAGCGAAGAAGCATTGGATAATTATCCGCTACAGCCCTATTTTTATTATGCCTACGGATATGCCTTAAATAAAAACGGGAAGAATCGAGAAGCTATTGAAGTTTTGGAATCGGGCATTGACTATTTGTTGAACGATATTTCTTTGGCCAATAAGATCTACACCCAATTGGCCGATGCTTATACTGCCATGAACAATACCGTAAAGGCGAATATGTATCTTAGTAAAGTAAAACCCGGATTTTAATCCAAATTCGGAGTATAATCATTGAAATGAAGAATATAATAAGCTTGTTTTTTTTGCTATTTATCGTTGTATCCTGCGGAACGAAAAGGATAATTTCCGACGGAACGGCCGGTGAAAAGATGTCCTCTAAAAATATCATCCGCCAGCACTACTTGAATCAGCTTGATTTTAAGACTTTGGCCGGTAAATTAAAAATCGATTATTCCGATGGGGAAGATGAACAAGGTTTGGCCGTAAGTCTGCGTATGGAAAAAGACAAAGTCATTTGGATCAGTGCACCTTTTGGCGTTGTTAAGGCCTACATCACGCCGGATAGGGTTAGTTTTTACAACAAGCTCGATAATGAATATTTTGATGGAGACTTTTCATTTCTCAGCAACCTCTTGGGCACTGAACTTGATTTTGACAAAGTACAGAACCTACTCTTGGGGCAGGCCCTTTTCAATTTAAAGGATGAAAGTTATAGCGTTTCTATATCCGAAGAAAATTATGAACTGAAACCTAAAAACCCGGGAACGCTTTTTAAGACCCTATTTCAAATAGAGCCTAAGAACTTTAAAATGGCTTCTCAACAGCTATCACAACCGCTGCGCAAAAGACTTTTGGATATCAACTATAAGAACTATCAAAAAATCAATAAGTGGCTTTTACCCAACGAAATCAATATCGTTGCCATCGAAAAAGATGAGAGAAATATAATCGATATCGAGTATCGAAATATTGAATTTGATCAGCCCGTGCGTTTTCCGTACAGAATTCCCGATGGGTATAAAGAAATCGTTCTGACCAAAAATGACTTTTAGTAGCCGACATATATTTCTTCTAATCTTATTGCTGTTTCTCTCAGCCGCCGCCACTGCGCAAACCAATGAACAAGAGGCTTTGGAAGCCAAACGTGAAGCTTTGCAGAAAGAAATAGATGATATCAATCGTTTATTATTTGCGGAAAAAAAAGAGAGGGGCAACGTCTTGGAGCAGATGGAAGCACTTGACAAGAAAATCAGTGTGCGCCAAGAATTAATCGATGTTACCAATGAGCAAAGTAATCTCTTAAACGTAAAAATCAACGAGAATGTTGAGAACATCTCGAAGTTAAAGAAAGAGCTACAAGAAAGAAAAGATGAATACGCTACCCTAATTCAAAAATCGTATCAGAGTAAGACACAACAAAGTCGCTTGATGTTCTTATTATCATCTGAAAACTTTGCCCAAGCGATGAAAAGATTGCAATATATCAAGCAGTATACCGATTATCGTAAATCGCAGGGGGTTGCTATTTTGACAAAGACCGATGAACTTTCAGAACGAAACAATACTCTTGTTGAGCAACGAAAAAAAGCCGATCGATTGATCGCTGCTAATAAAAGGGCAAAAGGGCAGATGATGAAAGAGATGAAAAATCAGAAAGAGTTGTTGGCCACTATCAGAAAAAATGAAAGCCAGTACACAGCCCAAGTTCAAAAAAAGAAAAAAGAGACCAAGAAAATCGATAAGCAAATCGAAGGCTTGATACGTGCAGCAATAGTTGCATCTAATAAAAAGGCGGGTAAGAAGGCAGTCAGTACGAACAAATTCGTATTAACGCCCGAAGCGACCTTAGTCGCGAATAATTTTTCGGCCAATAAGGGAAGGTTGATTTGGCCGGTTGATAAAGGAATTAAAAGTCAGGGTTTCGGAGTATACGAAGACGCGGTTTACCCAGAAATCAAACATGAAAGCAATGGAGTGATTATTACCACAGAAGAAGGTACTAGGGCCCGCGCTATTTTTGAGGGCGAGGTAATAGCCATTATGTCGGTGCCCGGAGGTAATAAAGGCGTAACAATTAAACACGGAAATTATATCAGTACCTACTACAATCTTTCGGTTTTATTTGTAGAAAAAGGTGATGTGGTGGCAGCGAAGACCGAATTGGGTAAGGTAGCTACCAATCGATTGAACGGACAAACGAGATTGAAGTTTTACCTTTATGAGGATACTGAAAAATTGAACCCCGAAGAATGGGTGTATCGACTTTAAATTGAACATAGATGAAAAAAATTACAGATTTAAAGGGCACTTTCGAATTACATAACGGTGTACATATGCCATACTTTGGTTTGGGAACGTATCAAGCAGATAATGACCAAGAAGTTATTGATGCAGTTCAATACGCCTTGGATTTTGGCTATCGCCATATCGATACGGCTTCTGTGTATGGCAATGAAGAAGGTGTGGGCAAGGGAATAAAAGAGAGTTCAGTAGCTCGGGAGGATATTTTTGTAGTCAGCAAAGTCTGGAATGCTGAACAAGGCTATGAGAGCACCCTCAAAGCCTTTGAGGCCAGTCTTAAACGTTTGAATTTAGAATATCTTGATTTATATCTTGTTCATTGGCCAGTACCGAGAACGTATAAAGAAACCTGGCGGGCTCTAGAAAAACTGTATAAAGAAAAACGCATCCGTGCAATCGGAGTGAGCAATTTCATGCAACATCATTTGGAGGATGTTTTGCAGAATGCGGAGGTAGTCCCGATGGTCAATCAAATGGAGTTCCACCCTTATGTGGTACAACAACATTTATTGGATTTTTGCGCTTCAAAAGGAATCCAATATGAGGCTTGGTCACCTTTCATGCAAGGAAAACTGTTCACATTGGATATTTGTGCGCAGTTGGCCGAGAAATATAGTAAATCTCCTGCTCAAATCATCTTACGCTGGAATCTGCAAAAAGGTGTCGTTACAATTCCCAAGTCCTCAAAAAGCGAGCGTATTGCCGCTAATGCCGATATTTTTGATTTTGAGCTCAGTCAAGAAGACATTTCTCATTTAGATAAGCTTGACAGAAATGAACGTATTGGTCCCGACCCTGATAATTTCGAATTTTAGCTTTTTTAAGTAGAAGTAAAAAGCGCTTTCAATTCGGTGGCTTCACTTGGTTTCATTTTGTTGGCAAGAACCAAACTCAGTTGCTTTCTTCTTAGCGCTGCTGCGAAACGTTCTTTTTCCAATTCCGTTTCAGGTTCCAAAGGAGGAACTTCAGTTGGTCTACCTGTCTCGTCAACAGCTACGAAGGTATATATCGCTTCGTTCGCTTTTGAGCGTTCGCCGCTAAAACGGTCTTCCATCCAAACATCGATATAAACTTCCATTGAAGTTCGAAAAGCTCTCGAAACAGCCGCTTCAACCGTGAGAACGCTTCCTAAGGGCACAGATTGATTAAAAGCTACGTGATTGACCGACGCGGTGACCGTAATTCTACGGCTGTGGCGTCTTGCCGCGATACTTGCGGCTCGATCCATTCTGGCCAATAATTCACCTCCAAATAGATTGTTTAACGGATTGGTTTCGCTGGGTAATACCATATCTGTCATGGTCGTTCGGGATTGACTCGGATTCTTGGCTTGCATCTAACTTATTTTGCCGCAAAGATAAGGGCTTATCCATAAAAGATGGTAGACCATTTCGTTTTTAGAAACAAGAGTTGTGGCGTTAGCTCAAAAAAGAACAGGGAGTACAAATTATAGAGACTTGGGAATAAATTCAGAAGAAAACTTTGATTTTACCAACCATTACTTCACCGACTTTAACCAAGCATCTGAAGAATGGGTGCGTCTTATTTTTTGAAGTGCGTTTAATGCATCTTGCGGATTTTTGAAGCTGTCGTAAGTAACCATATGCAGCCCAAAATCATTGGTTCCGAGATAAGCAGCATTAAAACCACGTCGTTTTAATTGACGTATTTTTTTATTGGCATTTTTCTCGAAGCGAAAGGCTCCGGCAATGATATGGTGGGTTTTTACTGTTGATTTCGGGTCGAAATTAGGTTCTTTGGCGGGTTTTGCATCCAGTTCTAAAACGGGTAGTTCTAGAGGGGTGGTATCAAAAAAAGTAGCCTCTTGAATTGTCTTGGAAACTTGTTCTTGGGCTTCCTCTTGCGCCAATTGCTTATTATTCTGTAACTCGTTGTATGTTCGGTATCCCGTGAAGCCAGCAGAAAGCGCCAATAAGAATATAGCGGCATATTTCAAATAGGGTCGGAATGATGTTGTTTCCCGTTGCTCGGGAGTGATAATAAAAGGTACTTTCTCTTCCAATTCTAGTACTTCTTCCTTTAAAACCTCTCTGGTAACAGGTGCCGCTACAAAAGATGATAAACCGAAGGAAGCCGTTAAGTAATTGACTTTATCAGACGGTTGAAACTGCATTTTTTGCTCGCTATTTAACCAAATTTCCCCAATATTCTCTAATTTGATTCGATTGCCTTGCTCTAAACTTGTCCTCCATTCAGCAGCTTTTAGCAATACTTTTTTGAGTATCTTTTCGTACCCGACTTTTTCGGTATTTGCCATATAAGAAACCAAAAGGCCATCGTTGGTGGTCAATTGATTATTGAAGGAAAGTACTTTTGAGGGTGGGTAAAATGTATTCGAGCTTCTATGTAGTCCGGCTGATTTTCTTTGTGTAAGAAATGCGCCGAATTCAGGTACTACAACGCAATTGTAGCGATATAGTAATTCAGAAATATAGTGTTCTAAGACCATTTGCTACAAATATCGAAAAATTTTACTCCTACTCAATGGCCCCAAAGGCTTTTTATTAACATTAAAAAAAGTGTATTTTGTGGATAACTAAGGCAACCGACTAAATGACTGAAAATGAATTGATAGCCCTTCTTCGGCTACAGCACGCACCGCATATTGGTGACGTTACCGCAAAAAAACTCATTTCAAATTGTGGTGGCCCTGAGGCGATTTTCGATGAAAAGTACTCAAATCTTCAAAAAGTAGACGGGGTCGGTGTTTTTAAATTAAAGGGCATATTCGATAGAGAGCATCTTGAGGCGGCAGAAAGGGAATTACAGTTTATCAGAAAAAATGAAATAAGTTGTTGCTACTTTATGGAGTCCGATTTCCCCGATTATCTAAAGCATTGTATAGACGGGCCCATTCTGATGTTCAAACGAGGTAACATCGATTTGTCGCAGAAGCGAATTATCAGCATAGTCGGCACCAGGCAGATAACGAGCTATGGCATGGCTTTTTGCGAAGAATTTGTCGAGGCCATTGCCCCGTTAGATCCTATTATAGTAAGTGGATTTGCCTACGGTGTCGATATCTACGCACAACGGGCAGCAGTAAAAAACGGTTTACAGACCATAGGATGTTTGGCACACGGGCTTAATCAAATCTACCCCAAAGTGCATCAAAAATATATGCCTGACATAGAGAAGAACGGAGGGTTTTTCACTGAGTTCTGGAGCACAAGTAACCCAGATAGAGAGAATTTCTTGAAACGGAATCGGATCATCGCAGGTATGGGCGAGGCGACTATCGTAATAGAATCTGCTGAAAAAGGAGGTAGTTTGGTGACAGCCGATATTGCGAATAGCTACAGTAGGGAAGTTTTTGCCGTACCCGGTCGCGCACAAGACAAATACAGTTTAGGCTGTAATAACCTTATCAAACAGCAAAAAGCCCATTTATTGACTTCAGCTGCCGATCTGTTATATCATTTAGGATGGGAAGTAGAAAAGAAGGAATCTCCTATAGTCCAGAAACAGTTGTTCGTCGAACTTGATGAGACCGAGAAATCGATTTATTCTTATTTGCAAAAAGATGGAAAGCAATTGCTCGATGTTATTTCACTTGAGTGTCGAATACCAGTTTTTAAAGTCTCTTCTACACTTTTAAATATGGAAATGAAGGGCGTTATCCGTCCTTTGCCAGGCAAGTTGTTTGAGGCAATCTAGTTTTTTTCAAACCGTTGGGTCGGATTCTGGTAAAAATCACTTCCGAAAGCTAGTATTGGCAACGGTTTATCGATAAAATATGAAGGAAAACGAGATTAATCCTTTGAAGGGTCTTATTTGAATATCGCTAACAGACCGATTGGTCTTTTCGAAGAATCAATAACCGACTTTGCCCCGAACACGTTCCAAAACCCCGTCGGCCACTTTTTTGGCCTTTTCGGCGCCCAAAGCAAGGGCATCATCGACCTCTTGAAGGTTATTCATATAATAATCGAATTTTTCACGGGCTGGCCCGAATCTTTCAAGAATGACTTCAAAAAGGGCTTGCTTAGCATGACCATAGCCGTAATTTCCGTTGAGGTAATTTTGTCGCATTTCGGCTTTCTGTTCTTCGGATGCCAAGATTTTATACAAAGCAAAAACATTGTCGGTTTCAGGATCCTTAGGCTCTTCCATCGGCGTGCTATCGGTCATAATGCCCATAATCTCTTTCCGCAGTTTTTTATCAGGCTGAAAAAGATTTATGATATTGCCTTTGCTCTTGCTCATTTTTTGACCATCGGTTCCTGGCACGTACATCGTATCTTTTTGCACATCGGCTTCCGGTAGCACAAAAGTCTCCCCCATTTGGGCGTGAAAACGAGAAGCAACATCTCTAGTCATTTCCAAATGCTGTAATTGGTCTTTTCCCACGGGAACGATTTCCGCATCATAGAGCAGAATATCGGCGGCCATGAGCATAGGGTATGAAAAGAGCCCCGCATTTATATCGTCCAATCGGTCTGCTTTATCTTTAAAAGAATGGGCAAGCGTCAGTCTTTGGTACGGAAAAAAACAACTGAGGTACCAGGCCAACTCAGAAACCTGTGGAACATCACTTTGTCTGTAAAAGACGGTTTTCTCGATATCGAGACCGAAAGCAAGCCAAGTTGCGGCAGTGGCATAAGTATTGTTTCGAAGCTCTTCACCATTTTTTATCTGGGTCAAAGAATGCATGTCGGCTATGAACAAAAAAGAATCGTTTTTTGGGTTCGATGCCATACTGATAGCAGGAATAATCGCCCCTAAAATGTTCCCCAAATGAGGTGTTCCCGTACTTTGAATTCCCGTTAAAATGCGTGCCATTATCTAGTGTTCAGAAAGCGACAAAGGTAAAACAAAACATAAATAACTCCGTGAATTTGCTACTTTTGATTTCATGCTTCGCCTTATAAAAAATATAGGATATACCCTATACCGTATTTGGTTCTATATTTTGGTAGCAGTGCCGATCGTTATTTTCTTTCCCTTTTTACTTTTGGCCACTATTTCTGAAAAGACGTACCCACAATTTTTTTGGATAGCACGTAATCTGTGGGCCAAACCTGTTTTATATGGAATGGGCTGCCCTCCAAAGGTCAATCGTAAACAAAGGCTTGAGAAGGGCAAAAGTTATATGCTGGTTGCTAATCACACGAGTATGCTCGATATTATGTTGATGTTGTATTTAAGTAGAAATCCGTTTGTTTTTGTGGGGAAAAAGGAGCTCGTGAAAATTCCGTTATTCGGATTTTTCTACAAACGGGTCTGTATTATGGTGGACCGCGATAACAGCGGAAGTCGCACAGGGGTTTATCGAAGGGCGCAAAAGCGGCTGTCACAAGGCTTGAGCATTTGTATATTTCCTGAAGGAGGCGTGCCCGATGACGAAACCATTCTACTTGATGAATTTAAAGATGGGGCCTTTAAAATGGCCATTGCCCATAAAATTCCAGTGGTGCCGATAACCTTTTATGATAATAAAAAGCGCTTTTCCTTCTCATTTTTTAGTGGTGGTCCTGGAAAGGTTCGGGCAAAAATCCATACGTTTTTCGAAACAGGAATCTTGGACGAATCGGATAAAAGCACACTTAGAGAAGAAGTGCGACAAGTAATTTTAGAAGAGCTGAAGGGTCTTTCGACGAGCGGTACCAATTAAAAAATCACTTTTTTCTAAGCCATAAATTCCCACCGGTATTTTTATAGGTCAAAGGCATTTTTTCAAAGGAAGATTTATGCTTCGTATGCATGTAGTGAGAAAACAAAAGAATTTCAAAATCTTGGTTGTAGCTAAGAAAAGCGCGAAGCAGATAGATTTCGTTCCAATTTCGGCCCTCGTAAACCCATTCTTTCGGATATTCAAATGGAAAGAACATATCGTGAACATGAACTATAACACCTGAAGCAAGATTTGGCAATATTTCAAAAAGCTCGTAATTGACATCGCTTCCGGTTTTTGAAACATGGCTACTATCAATAAAAAGGATGTCGTTTGCCCATAACTTTTGGAATTCTTCCAATGCAACGGACTGCACACCAGAATCAAATACAGTACAATTTTTCTTATCTCCCTCCTTAAAAAGGCTATACAATAATTGGGGATACGGCTCTATAAAAGTCAAATCGAGTTTAGGTGCAAAATATTCTTTTGTATCGAGCATTACAGCGGAAGAGTAGCCCGATCCAATTTCGATAATTCGATTTGGCCCGAAATGTCGAATCATAGAATACAAGACAATTGCGTCGGTATAGGAGTAGGTGCCGTTATTGTAACAAAAACGATTTTGACCGGATTTTTCTACGGTAAATGGCAGTTCATTGTAGAATTTAGAAAAATCTGCCAACAAGGCCATTTGTCTTTCAGTTTGCAGATCAATGCCTTGTAAGGTTTCGGGGGAGTTCTCTGGCCATAGACTATTCTCATAGGTATCTAAATCAACTTTGGATACAATGGGCGAATAAAAATGACCCAAACGAAACTTATTTATAGGCCTTAGTTTTCCGAATTTGAGTAAAGTTCGTATTCCGTTGAGCAAAAATTTAGGGAAGAGTGCTTTCTTGGTCTTCATAAGCGTCTGACGGTAAGGAAACGAATATATATGTTTTTTAGGAACGAAGATTCTAAAATTTGTAAAAAGAAAACGCTCCGACGAGTAAATCGGAGCGCTGAAAAAGGCCTGATTACCACAACAGACCTACTAACCAATATTTTCTAGAATTTAAAATGAAGTCCGCTATAGACCCCGATAGAGAACGGATTGAAACTACCCGAGGTCTCAGAAAAGGTACCCAACTGATATTTGAAGACAGGTTCTAGGTTCAACCTTACTTTTGGCGAGAACTTGTAATTGAGTCCGAAACCGACATTGGTACTGAAATTGACATTGTTCAAGTTGTTGGCCTCACCTAACTCAATGGTTTCGTTCGAATCATTTAGAACCACCGAATTATTCGTCAAGAACAAGGTGCTGACTCCCCCGATCAAGTTTATCCCAAATCTATTTTCAACCAATGCATAATCAAGCTCGACAGGAATTTCAACATAACCGAATTCTTGTGCCATTACCCCGTTTCGAGAGATATCATTGGAAATCACGTCAGAGGATCTATTAGCAAGATCAAAGTTAGTTCCAGATTTACTTCCGACAACAATGTTTTCAGCAGACTCTGAGTAATTGACATTGTTCAGACGACTTGAAAGGGAACCCTGAACCGATGCGGAAAATTCTACTTCGTTCGTGTCATAGCCGAAATCAACTTTGTTGACTCCCGTTCGAACACTCAGCTTATCTGTCACATCGTAAGCTACTGACAGCCCGTAACTAATATTGAAATCCCCAGATTTCGAATTGGCTGCCAAAGCTGGGTCTATCGGTGAACCTTCGCCAAAAGAGCCAAAATAAACAGGGGCCAGATTTGCGCCCACCGACCATTTATTATTCGAGTTTTCGGCCAATGCATCCTCTTCATCCTCTTTTTTCTCGATTTCCTCGAAAATGGACTTCTTCTGATTTTCTTCGATAAGAATCTCTTCGACCTCCTCCTTCTCTTCTTCAGAAACATTGGCCAAACCTTCTTCAACAGCTTCAAACGTCAATCTCTTTTCCATTGAGATGCCTTTGCCATCTTCGCCCTTGTCTTCCATAACTGCAACGATATTTTCAGTGTCTCCGGCATCGAAGTTATCGATAGCACCATTGGAGCCTAAGGTGGTTTCTGAACTCTTATTTAAAGTTTCATTGTGCTTTTCTTTTTCTGAATCTATGGCGGCGAATTTTGACTTCTCTTTTTGAATGTTCTTAAAGGGAGTAGTGCCATTTAAACTATTTGTTTTCTCAACGGTATTTGAAACTGCGGCTTCTTTATTGTTCGAATGAAGTGATTTGTTGGATTCTATAGTTTCCGTTTCGGTCAATTGAATTTTTTCTTCAGATTTTTCGGAAAAGGGGACTTCCTTTCCATTGATGTCCGGCTTTTCTTTTTCCAATTGTTCGGTATCTGAAATTATTGGCGAAGCACTAGTATCTTCTTGAAATGGATTTATTACCATAAAAAGTACGGCAACCAATGCCGCGACCCCGCCGAGTTTCCACCAAAAAGGGATGATCTTTCGCGATTTTTTCTTGTCGAGAGACTCAGATATGTGGCTCCAGACTTTTTCGTCTGGTATTTCATGGAAGTCTTCTAACTTCTCTCGAAATAACTTGTCGATATTTTTTTTACTCATTTTGCAATGAATTAGTATGTGTTATTTTTTATTGAAGTCTCGGTTGAAAAGACTTCAAGTGACTAAAACAAGCCAAAAATCAGTATTCCGATTATCGACCTGGCGGTTTCTCTTTCGATTTTCTCTTTTAATATGATTCTTGCTCTTGCCAGGTTTGATTTTGATGTGCCTGTCGATGTACCTACGAGCGCGCTGATTTCTTTATGGGAATATCCATCCAAAACGTAGAGATTGAATGTCATTCTATATTTATTTGGCAGTTCTTGTATGTATTGTAAAAGGGTCTCTATAGATATCGTCGCATAGGCTGAATCTATTTCGACTTGCTCCTCGGTGTTTTCTGATACAATATTCAAGTGTTCTTCTTTTCTGTATTTCTGAAGTACAGTATTTACTGTTATTCTTTTGAGCCATCCTTCGAAAGAACCGCGAGCCTTGAATTGTTCGATTTTATCAAAAATTGTCATGAAACTGTCGTGAAGATTGTCTTCTGCCTCGGTTTTATTACGTGAATATTTAAGACAAATACCGAACAATACCCCGGAATATCGCCGGTACAATTGTTCTTGGGCATGCCTCTTGCCTTTTTTACATTGATCTATGAGCTCTTCTAGACTCAAATTAGTTGGTATTGGTTATGTAGGCCGATTTCTTCCGTTTAATTTACCGGCACCTCGATCTCGAAAAACATTGGCTCGCCGTCGCTGTCTTGACCTTGCCAGAATCGAAAGATGTAAGGTTGATCGTATTTGACCTGGAACAAAAAGCTCTCTTCTCGATTGGTAACGACCTGCGTACACTGATTTTCAATGGGCCTCCAGCCTATTGCGACAACTTCTCTTGTGGTTGTTTCTGTGGGGGAAACATCGAATTTTTCGAAATTCGTACACCCGTCGGGTGCCGCATAGGTCACCTTGATCTCATAGGTATTGTTCAGCGTGAATGATTCGGGCACCTCAGCATCTGAAATCCGTAAAGCCGTAAATTCGATGGTGGCACCATCATCTTTATTGCAAGAATTAACCGCAAAACCCACCACAACCAAAAAGACGAGCAAGAACATCTTCTTCATAATATGACATTTTATGATATAAGATGAAAATTTAGGTGTTTGGTTGCGTTCAGAAATAAATTTCTAAGCACTCTTTTTTAGATAAGAGTGCTCAGCGATAAGTAAAAATATAAATTTCTTTAAGTAAGTGCGTTTATGGCCTCCCTTATTTTGCCTTCAAGTTCTTCGGTGAGTTCTGGGTTATCGCCCAACAAACCTTTTACGGCGTCACGCCCTTGGCCCAATTTTGTATCGCCGTAGCTGAACCATGAACCGCTCTTTTTGACAATTTCATATTCTACCCCAAGATCGATTATCTCGCCCAGTTTAGAAATTCCCTTGCCGTACATGATATCGAATTCAGTGGTTTTGAAAGGGGGGGCAACTTTGTTTTTAACGACTTTTACACGGGTCTTGTTGCCCAAAACACCACCATCGGTATTTTTTATTTGTGTAGATCTTCTAATATCTAAACGAACGGAAGCATAAAACTTTAATGCGTTACCACCTGTAGTTGTTTCTGGGTTTCCGAACATTACCCCGATTTTTTCACGCAACTGGTTGATGAAAATAACAGTACAATGTGTTTTACTTATAGATCCTGTAAGTTTTCTTAGGGCTTGAGACATTAAACGGGCGTGAAGACCCATTTTTGAGTCCCCCATTTCACCTTCGATTTCACTTTTCGGGGTTAAGGCGGCAACAGAGTCGATAACGATGATATCGATTGCCCCGGAACGAATCAGGTTATCCGCTATTTCTAAACCTTGCTCCCCGTTATCAGGTTGCGATATGATAAGATTGTCGATATCGACGCCAAGGTTTTCTGCGTAAAAACGGTCAAAAGCATGTTCTGCATCAACAAATGCCGCAATACCTCCATTTTTTTGTGCCTCTGCTATGGCATGTAAAGTCAAGGTGGTTTTCCCTGAGGATTCAGGACCATAAATTTCAATGACCCTTCCACGAGGGTAGCCGCCAACTCCGAGGGCTATATCCAAACCCAATGAGCCAGACGGAATTACATCGACATCTTCAACGACTTTATCGCCCATTTTCATGACTGCACCTTTTCCATAGGTCTTGTCAAGTTTATCCAATGTTAATTTTAGGGCTTTTAGCTTTGCTTCTTTTTCGTTGCTCATGAGTTATTTATTTTGTGGAAGGCTAAAATACTACATCTTTTGGCATGATACTACCTATCTTAATAAGTTGATGGAAATTTTTTGGAATCTGTTGAAAAGTACATGGCAAAGATTTATTTTTCTGACGCAACCTTTTAAAAAGAGTGACATCTTACTAAAGAACTAACTCAAATTTCCATTGTTTTTAGTGGCAATGGATTATGGTGGTCATTTTCCTTTTACACTTTATTTTATGAAAAAGAAAACTTGGGGTGACCAAAAAGAGTCTCGATTTATCGAGACTCTTTTTTTGTTTTCTGGCAATACATTTCTACAGGTTATTCTAACTTTGTGACTTCATATTAGAAAAATTAGTCTTTAAACTTAATAATTAGTATAGCATGCAACTGTACAATACGTTAAGTGCAAAAGAAAGAGCGGGTTTGATCGAAGAAGCGGGTTTGGAACGCCTCACGATCTCTTTCTATAAATATGCACACATCGGCAATACGTCTATTTTTCGAAACCATCTCTTCATACATTGGAACGAACTAGATATGCTTGGTCGTATTTACGTTGCCCATGAGGGCATCAACGCACAACTTTCAGTTCCCGCTACAAATTTTGAAGCTTTCAAAAATCACGTTGATGCAATTTCCTTTTTAGAAAATGTTCGGCTGAATATTGCCATCGAGCAAGACAACAAATCATTTTTGAAACTGAAGGTAAAAGTCCGTAATAAAATCGTTGCCGACGGGCTCAACGACGAAACCTTCGATGTAACCGATAAGGGAATCCATGTCGGAGCGGAACGGTTTAATGAATTGATTGAGGATGCCGATACCGTCTTGGTCGATATGCGTAACCACTATGAGAGTGAAATCGGTCATTTTAAAAATGCGGTTACTCCCGACGTCGATACTTTCCGTGATTCTTTAGATGTGATTGAAAGTGATTTGGCCGATCATAAAGAGGATAAAAAATTGGTCATGTACTGTACCGGAGGTATTCGTTGTGAAAAAGCAAGTGCCTATTATAAACACAAGGGTTTTAAGCAAGTCTATCAGTTGGAAGGTGGTATTATCGATTATGCCCGACAGGTCAAGAAAAAAGGATTGGAAAATAAGTTCATCGGAAAGAATTTTGTTTTCGATCATCGACGGGGAGAACGTATTTCAGATGATGTGATTTCGCAATGCCATCAATGTGGCGAACCCTGTGACGAACATGTCAACTGTGCGAACGAGGCATGCCATTTATTGTTCATACAGTGCGAAAGCTGTACCAAAAAAATGAATGAATGTTGTTCAGATCATTGTAAAGAAATTCATTCACTTCCGTTTGAAGAACAAAAAAAGTTGAGAAAGGGTAAAGGCGCAAGCAATAAAATTTTCAAAAAAGGGAGGTCAGAGGTCTTGAAGTTCAAGAAATAATCAAATTCAGCATTTCGCCCCGCTTCACATCGCGTCAAAAAATCAGTATCTTTACGATTGAGACAAAATTATGAACCTCCTCTTGATAAACCGATAGGTTTTTTTCAAGACCAATATATAAAATATGGGTTGTGGCAGTTGTGCGACCGGTAAGGACGGGCAACCTCGCGGATGCAAGAACAATGGTACTTGCGGCACCGATGGTTGTAATAAATTAACAGTTTTTGATTGGCTTTCGAACATGGCGCCCCCTAGTGGTACCAAGTTGTTCGATTGTATTGAGGTTCGCTTTAAGAATAGCAGAAAAGAATTCTTCCGGAATTCTGAAAATCTTTCCCTTTCCATTGGTGACATCGTAGCTTCTCAGGCCCAGTCGGGTCATGATATCGGTATGGTCACCCTTGTCGGTGAATTGGTGAAAGTTCAGATGAAGCGAAAAAAAGTTGATTTTAAAGACGAGGAGCTTCCTAAAGTTTATCGAAAAGCATCTCAGGGCGACATTGATAAATGGCAAAAATGCCGAGACCGAGAAGAGGAAATAAAGAAAAGGGCCCGTGAGATGGCGATTATACTCAAACTACAGATGAAGATATCCGATGTGGAGTTTCAAGGTGATGGTTCTAAAGCCACTTTTTATTATACCGCCGAAGAGCGCGTCGATTTTCGCCAGTTAATCAAAGATATGGCCAAGGCATTTGGTATCCGTATTGAAATGCGACAGATAGGGTATCGTCAAGAAGCACAGCGTTTGGGTGGAATCGGATCTTGCGGTCGTGAATTATGTTGTTCGACGTGGTTGACCGATTTTAGGTCGGTAAGCACTTCAGCAGCACGCTTTCAACAACTCTCGCTCAATCCGCAAAAATTGGCCGGTCAATGTGGTAAGTTAAAATGTTGTTTAAACTACGAACTCGATTTGTATCTAGAGGCATTAAAAGATTTTCCTTCGCAAGACACCAAACTTCAAACCGAAAAAGGAATCGCCTTTTGCCAAAAAACAGATATTTTTAAAGAGACTTTATGGTTTTCTTACAAAAGTGAGCCTTCGAATTGGCATACGCTTTCGAAAGATCAGGTCAACGAGATTTTAGAGAAAAATAAGAAAAAAGAAAAAGTTACGAGTCTCGAAGAATATGCCCTAGAAAATATCGTTGAAGATAAAGTGGTTTTTGAGAATGTGGTAGGGCAAGATAGTCTCACACGTTTCGACCGACCGAAAAGGTCTCGAAATCGCAACAAGAACCGCAATAGAAATCGCAAAACAGGTAAGAAAAAGCAGCAGGGAAATAACAATAACCGGAATGCAAAACCCAAAGCGAATAACAAGAAAAGAAGAAACAACAAAAATAGGAAGCCGAAAAATGCTTAGATCATCGTGTTTCTGTATGCTTATTTTATTGATGTTTTCTTGCAATACCGCTACCGTTAAGTCTGAATTCAAGACCACGGATAATGGTGCCTGGCCAAAAGATAGCATTGTTAAGTTTACCTTTTCAGAGATCGACACAACGACTAGGCATAATGTTTTTATCAACATTAGAAACGACCAAAGTTTTCCTTACAATAACTTGTTCTTGATTGCTGAATTGAACTTTCCGAGCGGTGAAAGTGTTCGGGACACGTTGGAATATGAAATGGCGATGCCCGATGGAACTTGGTTGGGCAAAGGTTATGGGAGTGTCAAAGAGAACAAATTGTGCTTCAAAGAAAACATCGTTTTCCCTACTTCGGGCGTATATACCTTACAACTTTCCCATGCCATGAGAAAGAATGGTGCGGTCGATGGCGTGGTTAATCTAGAGGGCATTACCGATGTAGGTTTCGAAATCGAAAAAAGTATAGTAAACTAAATTATGGCAAAAGCAGCTACTAAAAAACAATCTAAAGGTTTTTTAAAGTTCGTCAAGTGGTTCTGGATTTTATTTCTAACGGGGGTAGCACTGTTCGCACTTCTTTTTCTTTTTGCCTCTTGGGGCGTTTTTGGAGAAATGCCTGAATTCCAACATCTAGAGAATCCACAGACTAATCTTGCTACTGAAATTCTTTCTTCGGATGGAAAAACTTTAGGAAAATTTTATTTGGATGACAATCGCACTCCCGTGCCTTTTGACAGCATTCCCAAAAATTTGGTGAATGCATTGGTTGCAACTGAAGATGCACGTTATTTTCAACATGCCGGTATTGATTGGTATGGAACGGCAAGGGCGGTCGCCTATTTGGGCAAACGGGGCGGGGCCAGCACCGTTTCGCAACAGCTTTCAAAGTTATTGTTTACTGAAAGGGCTTCGAGCAATCCTGCCAGCCGTATTATTCAAAAAGCAAAAGAATGGATTATTGCCACCCGTTTAGAAAGGCAGTATACCAAAGAGGAAATAATCGCGATGTATTTAAATCAATATGATTTTAATTACAATGCCGACGGCATCCGATCCGCGGCGAAAATTTATTTTGGAAAGGAGCCGCAACAGCTTAAAACCGAAGAATCAGCAGTTCTGGTCGGTATGCTTAAGAACTCATCCTTATATAATCCGATCAGGAGAGAAAAGTTGGTTTTGGATCGCCGAAACACCGTACTAAGCCAGATGGCCAAATATGAGTTTATTACGGAAAAGCAGAAAGACTCTTTACAATCTCTAAAAATGGATATCAATTTTAATCCCGAATCGCACAAAGAAGGGTTGGCCACATATTTTAGAATGTACTTGCAGCGGTTTATGAACGGTTGGATCGAAAAGAACCCTAAACCTGCCCTAGAAGGCGAACGCGATAAATGGAATCTGTATTTAGATGGATTGAAAATCTATACCACTATCGATTCGCGAATGCAGCAGAATGCCGAAGATGCCGTTAGTGCACATATGGCCAATCTACAAGCTGAGTTTTTTAATCAGAACACCCCAGACCGCAATAAGACCGCTCCCTTTTTAGATGTGAATAAATCGGATATCGATAAGATTATGGAGCGCGCTATGAAAAATTCTGACAGATGGCGAAGCATGAAGAAAAAGGGTAAATCTGAAGACGAGATTCGAGCATCGTTCGAAAAGAAAACAGAAATGACCGTCTTCGATTGGAAAAGCGAAACCAAGGAAAAAGATACCATTTTGACTCCTATGGATTCCATTCGATACTATAAAACTTTTTTGCGAACTGCGATGATGTCCATGGAGCCGCAAACAGGTCATGTTAAAGCCTGGGTCGGTGGTATAGATTATAAGCATTTTCAATATGACAATGTGTTTCAAGGTGCCATACAGGCCGGTTCTACCTTTAAGCCGTTTGTGTATGCCGCGGCGATAGACCAATTGCGCTTATCGCCTTGTGATGAACTCCCAGACGTACAGTATTGCATTGAAGCTGAAAAGCACGGAAATATGGAGGCTTGGTGTCCTAAAAATTCCAATGGCAAATATTCCGGAAGAGACTATACATTAAAAAATGCTTTGGCAAATTCAGTAAATACGGTAACGGCTCAACTAATGGATAAAGTTGGTCCCAAGTCTGTTGTGAATATTACGAACAACTTGGGTTTTTCTAGGGAAGTTCTAGCAGTTCCTTCAATCGCATTAGGTACCGCCGATGTCAATGTCTATGAGATGGTTGGGGCCTATGGAATGTTCGCGAACCAAGGTGTGTACGTTAAACCGGTCATGGTTACACGTATCGAAGATAAAAACGGTACTGTACTATACGAATACGTGCCCGAGACCAAAGATGTTCTGAGTAAAGATGTGGCCTATGCCATGGTGAATTTAATGGAGGGTGTCACTCAAAGTGGTTCAGGTGGGCGTTTACGGCACAGTTTTGCCAAAAATCAAACGGTATATAAAGAAATCATAACAGGTTATCCCTATGAATTGAAGAATCCGATTGCAGGGAAGACGGGAACCACCCAAAATCAGAGTGATGGTTGGTTTATGGGTATGGTACCTAACCTAGTAACCGGGGTATGGGTAGGTGGTGAGGATAAACCCATACATTTTAGTAGAACCCTCTACGGTCAGGGCGCTTCAATGGCGCTACCCATTTGGGGGCTATACATGAAGGAGAACTACAAAAACAAGGATCTAGGTATTTCCGATGGTGAATTTGAAAAACCCAGAAACCTCTCGATCGAAGTAGATTGTTCAAAATTTGAAAAACAGCCGGAAGAAGAGGATGCCCCAGAAGATGATTTAGAAGATTTGGACTTTTAGGCTACTCGATTTCACATTTTCTTAATTAACCCGTACCTTGATATCTCAATCTTGATAGGTATGATTTCCAAAAAAGTTAACGACGTTTCCATTGCGCTCGATGGTGTAAAATCTGGTATGACCTTTATGTTAGGGGGATTTGGCTTATGCGGAATTCCTGAAAACGCTATAGCCGAATTGGTTCGTCTCGGTGTTGACGACATTACATGCATTTCAAATAATGCAGGGGTCGATGATTTTGGGTTGGGACTCCTTTTACAAAAGCATCAAATCAAGAAAATGATTTCTTCCTATGTTGGGGAAAACGATGAGTTCGAACGCCAGATGTTGAGTGGGGAGCTTGAGGTTGAATTAACTCCCCAAGGAACACTGGCCGAGAAATGTCGTGCTGCCCAAGCTGGTTTTCCAGCATTCTATACTCCAGCAGGATTTGGGACGGAGGTTGCCGAGGGCAAGGAATCACGGGAATTCAATGGTAAAATGCACATACTTGAGGAAGCATTCAAAGCAGATTTCGCATTTGTCAAGGCATGGAAAGGAGACCAGGCCGGAAATCTTATTTTTAAAGGGACTGCGAGAAATTTCAATCCCTGTATGTGCGGTGCAGCGACCATCACCGTGGCGGAAGTCGAAGAATTGGTTCCCGCAGGAGGACTAGACCCTAATCAAATTCATGTGCCGGGAATTTTCATTCAACGAATATTTCAAGGAACGAATTACGAGAAACGAATCGAGCAACGCACTGTTCGGGAAAGAAATTGATTTGAAAATGAGAAATGATAAGGAAAATTTAATTGTTGAAAAAACATTTGAGTATTACCTTAAAATTATTGAGTTTTCAGAATCGATACGAAGTTTAAATCGATTTGAAATGGCTTCACAAATATTTCGAAGTGACACCTCTATTGGAACGAACATCAGGGAAGCTCAAAATGCAGAAAGTAAGAAGGATTTCATACACAAATTCAAGATAGCTACGAAAGAGGCTGATGAATTGGAATACTGGCTGAAACTGTGTAGCAAATCGGTTTTTTATCCGAATCCTGATAAAAACCTACTAATAGAGTTGAATTCAATCATATTGATTATTTCCAAAATTATTTCTACCAGTAAAAAGTCCAAATCTTCAAATCCTCCAATTAAGCAATCCGCAAATTATGTTAGATAAAAATGGAATCGCCAAGCGCATAGCACAAGAAGTACGAGACGGTTATTATGTCAATTTAGGAATTGGTATACCTACCTTGGTGGCCAACTTCGTGAGAAACGATATCAATGTTGAGTTCCAAAGTGAAAATGGAGTTTTAGGAATGGGCCCGTTTCCATTTGAAGGAGAAGAAGATGCCGATATTATCAACGCGGGAAAGCAAACGATTACTACAATGCCTGGGGCATCCTTTTTTGATTCTGCCACGAGTTTCGGAATGATTAGGGGAAAACATGTCGACCTAACTATTTTGGGCGCAATGGAAGTCGCAGAGAACGGCGATATCGCCAATTGGAAAATTCCTGGAAAAATGGTCAAAGGTATGGGAGGAGCTATGGATCTTGTTGCTTCAGCGGAAAATATAATAGTCGCCATGATGCATACCAATAGAGCTGGGGCATCAAAATTGCTTAAAAGATGTTCATTGCCCTTGACCGGGGTCGCCTGTGTAACGAAAATCGTTACGAATTTAGCGGTACTCGAAGTGACTGAAAATGGGTTTCTGCTTTTGGAACATGCCCCTGGTGTTAGTGTTGAACAAATTCAACGCGCTACCGAAGGTAATTTGATTGTCGAAGGTGATATTCCAGAAATGGCAATTTGATTGCTGAACGGTCCTCTTTTAATAAAAAGCAGGATGCCCCGCCTTTAATCGATGCACTTCACCGAAGAAATTGACCGTTCATAATTTTCACAACATTTTAGGATCGTTTGACAACATAAATTTAGTTGACAAGCACTTTTAAGGTAGTTTTACGTTGTAATTAATAAGAAGTCATATTCCCAAGTCTGGCTTTGAAAAAACCTACTTACTGTTATGAGACTTAAATCAAATCGTGTTGGCACTGAAAAAGAAATTCAAGTTTATAAAAATGATTTCTACAGTGGCCTACTGATGTTAACCCGCAAACTATTTATGCTATAACGATATAATTAGATTTTTAGATTTAAGCCACGGTCCCCAAAACGTGGCTTTTTTTATGCTTTGAATTCTAGTCACTACATTCATAGTATTTGCAAATACGCCCATAGATACAATACTTCACAACAATAGATTTATTTTTACAGCTGAGTGAGGTACATTTATTCAGGATGCTTAACAAAAAGTTGAGATATATTTAGAATTCTCTTGAAAGGGCAAAATTTGAATTTTACTTTTTTTCTTTTTGTAATTTGTTGGCTATGTTCAATAGAAGTGATTTAAAATTTCAGGGATGTACGATATCGCATTTGACTACTCTGGCGGAAATTTCAAAGCGAACATTTATTGAGGCATTTGCAGCGCAAAATAATCCTAATGATTTCAAAAATTATATTGAAACCGCGTTTTCAGAAAAAAAACTTAAAAAGGAACTGCTTAACAGCGATTCCTTTTTTTACTTGGTTTATCTGGCCGGTAGCTTGTCAGGCTATTTTAAATTGAATGTAAATGCTGCCCAGGCAGAGAATAGAAATAAGAACGCCATGGAGCTTGAGCGTATTTACGTAGTTCAAGAATTTCAGGGCAAAAGAATTGGGTCTGCAATCCTAAATAAAACAATAGAAATTGCCACCCTCGAAAAGAAGGACTTTATTTGGCTAGGTGTATGGCAAAAGAATACTTCTGCCATAAAGTTTTATGAAGACCATGGTTTTAAAAAGACCGGTACTCACCCCTATTTTATTGGCAATGATGAACAGACCGATTGGCTCATGGAGTATTCTATGCTGAACTAGTTATATCAAACTAATTTTTAATTATTTTGAGCGTTTCAATCTGACCTTCGATATTATTTACATTCAAAATATAGAGACCTCTTGGTCCTCCCTTAATCTCCATTTTTAGTGTTGTTTGACCGTCCGGTACGATACCGCTATCAATCAAGGTTCCATTTATCGAAAACATAGTAAAGGTCGTTTGCTTTGTCTGCGCTGGGAGCAAAACAGTGAACTCACCATTGGTTGGATTCGGATAAGCCCTGACGTTTGGTGGTTCCTTCGAAAGTCCGAAACTATCTTCTTCGATTGAAATAGGTTCTTCCTGAGGAATTGAAACCTGATCTTCAGGAGTTGGGTCTTCCTCCTCATCTTCTTCAGGTTCTGATTCTTCTTCAGGTGGAGCCGGATCTTCTTCCGGTTCCGGTTCTTCTTCTTCAGGTGGAGCCGGATCTTCTTCCTCCTCAGGCGGCGTTGGGTCCTCTTGCTCTTCTTCTTCGGGTTCCGGTTCTTCTTCCTCGGGTGGAGTGGGGTCTTCTTGCTCTTCTTCTTCGGGTTCCGGTTCTTCCTCTTCAGGTGGAGTGGGGTCTTCCTCCTCTTCTTCTTCTTCTTCTTCTTCGGGTTCCGGTTCTTCTTCCTCGGGTGGAGTGGGGTCTTCTTGCTCTTCTTCTTCGGGTTCGGGTTCTTCCTCTTCAGGTGGAGTGGGGTCTTCCTCCTCAGGCGGCGTTGGGTCCTCTTGCTCTTCTTCCTCGGGTTCCGGTTCTTCTTCTTCAGGTGGAGTCGGTTCCTCTTGCTCTTCTTCTTCGGGTTCCGGTTCTTCTTCCTCGGGTGGAGTCGGTTCCTCTTGCTCTTCTTCCTCGGGTTCCGGTTCTTCTTCCTCGGGTGGAGTCGGATCTTCTTGCTCTTCTTCTTCGGGTTCCGGTTCTTCTTCCTCAGGTGGTGTAGGTTCGTCTATATCAGGGTTGTTATAGTTTTCAGGATATACAGGTGCACCATCATTCAATATTTTTCTGTTCAGCAACAATAGACCTGAAACCATTGCTTTATTCCAGATATCATCGAGTATATAATTCTCCATACGTACCTGAAAATCGCTATCGAACCTTCCCAGTATCGCTTGTGCCCCTTGTGATAGGGAATACGCATCTTTTCTTCCAGATCCGTCAATATAAAAGGAGGCTTTGGCAGGTGAGATTTCCGTCCATACGACATTTTCGAATGTACTAACCCATTTTGCGATATCATCGGAGTGCGAACCTTGATTCCAATGCATACCATTTTCAGCGGCTAAAGCAACAAATTGAACTAAGGCAGATACATGGGGTGAATCGGGTGTCTCACCGCTTGTTGTTTGGCCCCATGTCCAACTAATGTTATTAGCCGTTGGGCTCACGGAATTGTTGTTGAATATTTGATCACGGATCGAGCTACCATTTAAAACGGTCGAACATTCACAGCCCTTGAACGAGGCATTATCAAAGAAGGTCTTATATTTTTGTTTGCCGGTGATGATATAGAGTTCCATGGCGATTCTTGCCCAATGACTGGCGGTATCGGGGTAATGACCATATTGATATCCATCTTCACCAAGTTCTTCGTAACGTTCCCAAATATTCCTTTCGGTAAAAGCCAATACCGAATTAAACCAGTTGGTTTGAGAACTTAAGAAGTTGGGACTTTGATAGATTACCCTTAAAAATGTAGCTACTTCTTTCCAATACATCGAATCCCAAAGTTCGAATCCGGTAGAATGTCCCGGTTCTGGCCAACCTTTAAAATTTTGACCATTGACGGTGATAGTACTAGCATTTGAAATCGTATTGTCGATTACCTGTTTGGCATCATTAAAATAAGAGATATCACCCGTTGCCTGCCAAGCGCTGATTACTGCGTTGAGGTTCCAGTTCATATAGTAATATTCTTGCTTACTGCCGTCGGTATTACTATACGATAGCATTTCAGAGCGACCATAGGTCGGGTTCGCATATGCATTATCAAAAATGCTTTTTAACTCTGAAAAAGTTTTCTGGGAGAATGATAAAATTGGGCAAAAAATGACCATAAGGAAGATGTACTTCCTTTGAAGCGCAATGTAGGTAAGCATAGGTTCACTGTTGTGGGGTTAACAATGATCGGGGCGGTAAAATTGGTTTGGTCAGATCCCTGACCACATACTATATGGAACACTTACAACAGTGAATTATTGTTTTGACAGGAACCGAAATAGTGTTAAAATTCCATAAAAAGCAGAAATATTCGACGAAATGCACTTTTTGTTAACATTTCAAAGGCTTACTTGGTATAATTTGGAAAATTTGAAGTTTAGATTTTTGTCTAAGCCGGCAAATCTAAATTCATTCAATAGTCACCGTAATGTAATTTACCGTTCGACAAGATTGAGCGATTGGCAGCGATTAGCCCTATGCGATGACCCTTGTTCCATCCTTCGGTGGTAGTCGCTTCAAGTCGTTGTTGAAATGATTCATCGAACCTTCCCAAGATTGCCTGCGCCCCTTGACTGATCGCATAGGCGTCAACTTTTCCACTTCCATTAATATAGAACGAGCCGGCTAGGGGAAAGTCCGATTTCCAGACAATGTTATTTATGGTGCTTATTAGCTTTTCAATATCAAATTTGGTCCAATGCATGTTGCTCTGGTAGGCCAAAGCCACAAATTGGACAAAGGCTGCAAAATGGGGAGTATCTACCTTTTTATCTTCATTATTGAATATACCCCATTTAGCATACATACCGTATGCTGGGAGCTCGCTCGCCTCATTTTGGTACAATTGATCACGCATCGAAAAACCTTTGGTCGCTTCTGTACAGGTACAACAACCGGTAAAAGAAGCTCGGTCAAAGAAGTCTTTGTACTTCGGTTTTCTGGTAATTATATATAATTCCATCGCGATTCTTGCCCAATGGCTTGTATCTGTCGGGGTGTACATGAACTGATTTCCATCTTCTCCACCGACACCATAACCCGGTCTGTTTTCGTATCGGGACCAAATATTCTTCTCGGTCCAATCTAAAATCGCTTTAAACCAAGTAAGTTCTTTTTCCTTAAAATCTGAAGACTGATGGACTATTCTTAGCAGTGTTGCAACTTCCTTCCAAATCATCGAATCCCACAATGGCTTGCCTACCGAGAGGTTACCGTCTTTTGCCAAAGCGGGCCAACCTTTATAAACAACTTCGTTTATTTCAATATCTGAGGCATTCGAAATCATCGAATCTATTGCAGCCTTTGCTTCATTGAAATATTGAATTTCACCAGTCGCCTGCCACATATTGACCAAGCCGTTTAAATTCCAATTTGCATAATAATATTGCTGTTCGGCCCCATCGGTTGTGACATAATTCATCAACTCTTTCTTTCCTTCGGGTCCAGCCCAAAATTCATCGAATTCTATTTTCAACTGGGCTACAGTCTTTTGTCCATGAGAGGAAAACGAAATCAAAAGGATTACTTGAAGTAATAAAAGATGTTGTACGTTTTTCATTTTTTTAAGTATCGAGGGCAATTGAAATCCATCCGAAGAAATAGATAGAACTTAAGGAAATCGATTGCACGATTTAATCTGAAGTTATACAAATTCAGTGAAAAAAAGATGTGAGATCAAAATAATACAACCTGTTTTAAAAAACATGAGGCGCCTAACTGAATATTTAATCAAATACAAAATTACATGGCATTTTATGTAACTTATACCAATTAAACACACGATGGCATATGAAAAGTTCAAGCTTTATTTTAATCATATTTTTCATTTTTGGCAATAAACTGATTTCACAGGACAAAAGCTATTTTCCTGAACAAAACGCTGACTGGGAAGAAAGGCTTCCTAAAGATTTTCGAATGGACCCTGATGAATTAAAAGAAGCAATTTCCTTTGCAGAGACTAATGAATATTCGGGTTCCCGAGATTTACGGATTGCCATTTTAAAAGGTTTTGAGCGAGAGCCTTTCCATGAGATTCTTGGGCCGACCAAAAAAAGGGGTGGACCAGCAGGAATAATTTTAAAAAACGGTTACATTATCGGGCAATGGGGAGACACCAAAAGAGTCGATATGACCTTTAGCGTCACCAAGAGTTTTTTGAGTACAATGGCCGGCCTGGCAGAAGATAAAGGCTTGATCGCCCACACCGATGATAAAGTAATCGATTATATATGGGATGGCACCTTCGATGGGGCTCATAATTCAAAAATAACCTGGGAATACTTATTACAACAAAATTCGGCCTGGTCGGGAGAATTATGGGGCGGCAAAGATTGGGCCGACCGTCCACCGAAAGAAGGCGGAATCGATGATTGGAAATTCGAAAAACCCGCGGCCCCAGGAACGGTAATGGAATACAATGATGTTCGCGTAAATGTATTGGCATATTCATTAACGCATGTTTGGCGACAGCCTATGCCATTGGTATTAAAGGAGAATGTCATGGACAAAATAGGGGCTTCGACAACCTGGCGCTGGCACGGTTACAACCATGCCTGGACGGAAATTGACGGACTCAAAATGAAATCTGTGACCGGGGGCGGTCATTCGGGCGCCGGACTTTTCATAAGCACAGAGGATATGGCGCGTTTCGGCCTGCTCTTTTTGAACAATGGCAATTGGAAAAGTGAACAGATCATTAGCGAAAAATGGATACAAAAGGCGATCGAACCTTCTAAACCAAATATCAATTATGGCTATATGTGGTGGCTTAACAAAAAAGGCAGTCGTCACTGGCAAGGGCTATCCGAAAATCTATATTATGCTGCCGGTTTTGGCGGTAATTTCATAGTGGTGGACAGGGAAAATGATTTGGTCGTTGTCACCCGTTGGTTAGAACCCGATAAAATAGGAGAATTTATGACCAAGGTCAATGAAGCCTTGAATTAGAGATTGCACAATATGTCACAGGCTTGCGATAGTGTCTCTTTCTTTTTGGCGAAACAGAAACGCAATACACCGTCTTGGCGATTACCAAGATTGAAAGAGGAGATTGCGATACTTGCCAATTTTTTATCGATAATCAATCTTTTGGCCAAAGCCTCATCCTCTTCATCGGTTATGGCCTTATAATCAAGAAGTTGAAAATAAGTTCCCTGTGAAGGGGTGAACTTAAAGCGTGAATGCTCTAATCTTGATAAAAAATAATCGCGCTTTTCTTGATAGAAATCTTTCAGTGCCAGATAACGTTCTTCTTCTTTAAGATATTCGGCCATTGCTCTTTGGGTAGGATGGTCAACACAGAAAACAGCGAATTGATGCACCTTTATGAATTCTTCCATAAGTTCTGCGGGTGCCGCGCAGTATCCCATTTTCCAACCGGTAACATGAAAAGTCTTTCCGAAGGAAGCGCATACAAAACTGCGTGAGGCCAAATTATCGAAACGTGATGCACTTTGATGTTCCTTTCCATCGAAAACAATGTGTTCATAGACCTCATCGCTTATAAGAATGATGTTGGTAGGGCGCAGAATTTCTTGTAATTGCAGCATATCTTCATTAGAAAAAACACACCCACTTGGGTTATGAGGGGTATTGATGATTACCATTCTGGTTCGAGCGGAAATCTTTCCTTTAAATTCTTTCCAATCGATTTTATAATCTCCTTTTCGCAATTGAATGGGTACAACTACACCGCCATTTACTTCTATGGCCGGTTCGTAACAATCATAACACGGCTTTAAAACAATAACCTCATCCCCCTTGTTTACAAATGCCGTAACCGCGGTAAATATGGCTTGTGTTGCGCCTACGGTTATGGTAATTTCTTTATCAGGACTGTATATTCTGCCATGAAGCTTCTCTATTTTTTGGGAAATTATCTCCCGTAGCCCATAATAGCCACGCATAGCGGCGTATTGATTATGACCTTCCTTCATTGCTTTGGAAACTAAATCTTTCAATTTACCATCTGCTTCAAAATTTGGAAAGCCTTGTGATAAATCTATCGCGCTATGCTTTCTGGCAAGGTTGCCTACGGTGGTGAAAATCGTGGTCTTGACATTGGGTAATTTCGATTGCACGCTTTGAATTATGGCCGACATGTTTCCGTTTTTAGAAGTATTTAAAAATAGGGAATTAACCTTGAGTAAATAGCATAAAAAAACCCTGACTATTGTCAGGGTTTTTTTCAAAGTCACATCAATCTATTACGCGTGCTGCTCTTCATGTTTACCTTCTTTGATTTCTTCAATCAATTTAGAATTGAAGGCAGGTAAATCCTTTGGATTTCGACTCGTTACGAATCCTTCATCTACGACTACTTCTCGGTCTACCCAATTCGCTCCGGCATTTACCAAATCATCTTTGATAGATTTATATGAAGTCAATTTTCTATCTCTTACCACATCCGCACTAATCAATATTTGCGGTCCGTGGCAAATTGCCGCTACTGGCTTTTTTTGTTTGAAAAAGTCCCTTACAAATAATAGCGCATCTTCGTTAGTTCTTAATTGATCCGGATTGATAACGCCTCCTGGCAGTAGTAAAGCATTATACTCCTTAGCTTCGACCTCATTTAACATTCGGTCTACTTTATAAGAATTTGACCAATTTCCGTTGGCCCATCCCTTAATTTCACCAGTTTCGGGGCTTACGATATCCACTTGAAAGCCTTCTTTTTCCATGGCTTCTTTTGGAGATTTTAATTCACTTTCTTCAAATCCATTTGTAGCTAAAATTGCTATCCTCTTCATTTGTTATTGTTTTTAAGATTAATAATTAATTACTTTCTCAATATAAGCATGAAGAGCAGTCAAAATTGACTGGAACAATTAATTTCTTTGTTCTTTTAAATAGATTGTAGATGATCGACCACAGAACCTAGGCAGCGATCAAGTTCTTTTTTAATTTCACTTTCCCAAAACCGGAAGACCATATAACCTAGGTTTTTTAATTCTCGATTGACCTCTCGGTCTCGTTGCATATTGCGTTCGATTTTCGCTATCCAGAATTCGCGATTGGTTTTGATTTTCTTTTTGCGCTCTTCCCAATTGTGGCCATGCCAATATTCGCCATCGATGAAAATGACGGTCTTGTATTTTTTCAGAACGATATCGGGTCTGCCGATCAGTTTACGGTAATCGACACGATATCGGTAACCGGCGGCATATAAGGCTTTACGAAATGCCAATTCAGGTTTGGTATTTTTACCACGGATTTTGCCCATGATCTTAGAACGTTCTGGAGTGGTATAGAAACCCGATTCTTCATTGAAGCGGGGAACCTTTATTCGTTCTTCGGAATATTCTTTAGGCATGCCTTAAATTTATGAAAAGGATATTTCACTGAAAGTAATCTGTTTCATTTAACAAATCTTGCTAGATTTTTAGCACGCATACGATCTTCGATAAGATTCTCCTAATTTTAAGATGTCAATTAGATAGAATGAAAATAAAGAATGATCAACAACTTCACTATATCAAACGTATTAACAAGGTTGTCGATTATATTGATAATAACCTTGATGCCGAACTCTCTCTTCAAATACTGTCCGATATAGCTTGTTTTTCCCCATATCACTTCCATAGAATATTTTCTGCTCTATTAGCGGAGACTCCAAATAATTATATCACTAGAAGGCGAATCGAAAAAATAGCCGGGCGCCTTTTCTATATCGGTAAAGAAGAATCGCTAACCAATCTGGCATTGCAGAACGGGTTCAAAAGTATTCACTCGTTTTCTAGGGCCTTTCGTAATTTTTATGGAATGAGTGCTTCCGAATTTCAAAAAAGGGGACAAAGCGAGTTTAGCAAGATTTGCAAAACACAAAGCAAGAAAGGTACAGGCGAAGTGTTGTTTGAAAAATACTTTTACTCCATCAATAATCTTAAAAATTGGTTAGCAATGAAAACACAGGTAGAAGTAAAGGAAATGCCAGCACTCAATTTGGCGCACATTAGACATCAAGGTCCGTATAGTGAAATCGGTAAAGTATTCGAGAAATTAATGAAATGGGCGGGTCCTCGGGGCTTACTTGATTTTCCTAACACAAAGACTGTGGGAATATATTATGACAGCCCTCGTGTCACCGACGAATCAAAAATGCAATCTAGTGCTTGTTTTACATTGCAAGAAGATGTCGAGGTCTCTGGCGAAGTTGGAAAAATAACCATTCCGAAAGGAAAATTCGCGGTAGGTCGATTTGAACTTAAGATGAACGAATACGAACAAGCTTGGAACAGCATGTCGCTGTGGGTGCCTGAAAACCATTTTGAGTTGCGAGATGGACATTACCATGAAATATATTACAACGATGCCAATGATCATCCTGAAGGTAAGTTTATCGTCGATATTTGTATTCCTGTCAAGTAAAATAAAACCCCAAACTCAATAACGAGGTTGGGGTTTGTTTTTTTGAAATGTGATAAAAGTTTTCAGCCCTTGACCGAAGCAGATAAATACTCACGGTTCATTCTCGCAATATTCTCCAGAGAAATTCCTTTTGGGCATTCGACCTCGCATGCACCCGTGTTAGTGCAATTACCAAAACCTTCAATATCCATTTGGCGTACCATATTCTGAACACGATCTACCGCTTCGACCTGACCTTGGGGCAATAAAGCGAACTGAGAAACTTTGGCGGAAGTAAACAACATTGCACTGGCATTTTTACAGGCAGCTACACAGGCTCCGCATCCGATACAGGTTGCGGCATCCATGGCTTCATCTGCGGCATGCTTATCGATCGGGGTGGCATTTGCATCCACAGTATTGCCTGATGTGTTTACCGAGATATACCCGCCGGCCTGTTGAATTCTATCGAAAGCGGTTCTATCGACGACCAAATCTTTGATTACGGGAAATGCCGTGGCACGAAACGGTTCGATGTATATCGTATCACCTTCTTTGAATTTTCGCATATGCAATTGGCAAGTGGTAACCAAACGGTCTGGACCATGTGGCTCGCCGTTTATCATCATAGAACACGACCCACAAATACCTTCGCGACAGTCATGATCGAACTGTACGGGTTCTTCTCCCTTATTAATTAAATCTTCGTTGAGTACATCCAACATTTCCAAGAAAGACATATCACCTTCAATGCCTCTGATGGTGTAATCTTTCATCTCTCCTTTTGACTTGGCATCTTTTTGACGCCATATTTTTAGGGTAAGTTTCATAGCTAATACGTTGTTCGTTGTTCGTTGTTCGTTGATGGGAATTTCCTTCAACGAACGACCTCAACTATTTATAACTTCTAGTTTTTAATTCAATATTTTCATATTTCAGGTCTTCTTTGTGTAAGACGGCATCTTTAGGTTCACCCTTATATTCCCAAGCCGAGACGAATTTGAAATTTTCATCGTCTCTTAACGCCTCTCCTTCAGGAGTTTTATACTCTTCTCTAAAGTGCCCGCCACAAGATTCATTTCTCGTTAAGGCATCTTTGGCAAAAAGTTCTCCTAATTCCAAGAAATCGGCCACACGGCCTGCTTTTTCAAGCTCTTGATTCATTCCATCTGCCGTTCCAGGTATTTTTACGTTTTCCCAGAAATCGGAACGCAAGGCTGAAATTTCATCGATAGCTTCCTGTAATTCTTTTGCGTTTCGGCTCATGCCGCATTTGTTCCACATAATCTTACCGAGCTTTTTGTGGTAATAATCTACAGAATGTTGACCGCTACCGCCCATTAATTTCTCTAAGCGTTGCTTTACAGCGGTTTCGGCTTCATCGAACTCTTTAGTGTCGGTCGGTATTTTTCCGGTTCGTATATCATGTGACAGATAATCACCTATTGTATATGGTAACACGAAATAGCCATCGGCCAAACCTTGCATCAAAGCCGAAGCGCCCAATCGGTTTGCGCCGTGGTCACTGAAATTGGCTTCGCCCGCTGAATAACATCCTTCAATGGTTGTTTGCAGATTGTAGTCGACCCATAATCCGCCCATAGTATAATGCACTGCAGGGTAGATCATCATGGGAGTCTCGTACGGATTTTCATCAACGATTTTCTCGTACATCTGAAAGAGGTTTCCGTATTTCGCTTCGACCACTTTTCTACCGAGTTCTGTAATTTCCTTTGCTTCAGCATTCTTAATGCCTTGCGTCATTGCCTGCTCTTTTCCGTAACGTTGAATTGCCGCGGCAAAATCCAAATAAACGGCTTCACCCGTTTTGTTTACACCGAAACCGGCATCACAGCGTTCTTTTGCGGCTCTTGATGCAACATCGCGAGGCACGAGGTTTCCAAAAGCGGGATATCTTCTTTCAAGATAATAATCACGATCCTCTTCTTTGAGCTGTGTCGGTTTTAATTGCCCCTCTCGAATCGCTTTGGCATCTTCCAGTCTTTTAGGCACCCAGATTCGTCCATCATTTCTGAGCGATTCTGACATCAACGTCAATTTTGATTGGTGGTCGCCTGAAACAGGAATACAGGTTGGGTGTATTTGTGTAAAACAGGGGTTTGCGAAAAAGGCACCTCGTCTGTGAGCGCGCCATGCGGCCATTACATTGCTCCCCATCGCATTGGTAGAAAGGAAAAACACATTTCCGTAGCCACCTGTTGCCAAAACCACGGCGTGCGCCGAGTGACGTTCAATTTCCCCAGTGACCAAATCACGTGCGATGATACCTCTTGCTTTTCCATCGACCAACACCAAATCCATCATTTCATGACGGTTAAAGGCTTGGATTTTCCCACGGTTTATTTGACGGTTCACCGCCGCATAAGCTCCCAGCAGTAGTTGCTGACCAGTTTGACCTTTGGCGTAAAAAGTACGCGAAACCAATACACCCCCGAACGAACGGTTGTCCAATAATCCTCCATACTCCCTAGCGAACGGAACACCTTGCGCGACACATTGATCGATGATATTGGTCGATTCTTGTGCCAAACGATATACATTGGCTTCTCGAGAACGATAGTCTCCACCTTTTATAGTGTCATAAAAAAGGCGATAAGGGCTATCACCGTCTCCTTGATAGTTTTTTGCTGCATTGATTCCCCCTTGAGCGGCGATCGAGTGCGCCCGTCTTGGAGAGTCTTGATAACAAAAGGTCTTAACATTATAGCCTAATTCAGCCAATGTTGCCGCGGCTGAACCACCTGCAAGACCGGTGCCGACGACAATAATGTCTATATTCCGCTTGTTTGCCGGGTTGACAAGATTGATGTCATTCTTATGTTTGGTCCATTTGTCGGCCAATGGCCCAGATGGAACTTTAGAATCCAATATGCCCATATTAATGTGTTATCGGGTTAAAATGATGGTAAAGCGCAATAAAGATGAAGCCCAACGGAATTCCTATTGCATAAATTTTAGTAAAAGTTTGTATTGCACCCGAATATTTATTGTTGAGTCCTATCGATTGAAATGAAGAAGCAAAGCCGTGTAGTAAGTGCAGAGACAACAGCACAAAAGAAACTACATAAATCAACGTACGTGCGATTGGCTCGAATTTTTCGACTGTTTCGGCATAGTAGCGTGTTGGATCTTCAGGATTACCCTCTACATACTTATAAGCCATTTCATGAATCCAAAAATCATACATATGCAAACCTAAAAAGGCCAAAACTACCAGACCGGTTATGATCATGTTTCGGGAAACCCATGAGGCATTTGCACCGCCACTGTATTTGGCATACTTAACAGGTCGCGCCTTTCTGTTCTGTAGCTCTAGAACTATCCCCATAACAAAATGAACGATTACCCCTGCAATCAAAATAGGCTGTAGAATATATTGCACCAAACCATTGTATCCCATAAAGTGCGACCAAGAATTGAAGGTGTCGGGCGCAATTACCGAGGTCACGTTTATTACAAAGTGTTGTCCAAGGAAAAATACCAAAAAAAGACCCGATAAAGCCATGATGACTTTTCGGGCTATCGAAGATTTTATCAATCCGCTCATTAGTTGTTAATTTAGCTTTGCAAATTTACGGCACGGTCAAGTTATTAACAAGTTTTCAAGTGTTTTAGTGTGGTATTTAGAAGGAGTTTAAAGAATATGATGAACAAGATTGCCTTAATGGTAATTTTGGGCGATATTCATAACTAAATTAAAGATTAGCGCAGTTTTTCCATGGATATAGGTCTGCTTTCCGTCAGTATGAATGTTTATTCCACTCAGAGAATAGCGGAGGAAGCAACGAATCATGGCCATTATGTTGAACAGGTCGACCATACCAAGTGTTCGGTTAAATTGGGTTCTGGAAAACCACAGATTTATTTAAGGGATGAAAATATTACCGATGAGTTCGATGCCATAATCCCGAGAATCGGTGCAAAGGTCACGCGCCATGGTGCCGCCATCGTTAAACAGTTTGAGATGAGCGGTATTTTCAGCACGGCGCGTTCATTGGGCATTACCCGTGCTCGAAATAAGGTTCGTACACTTCAAATTATGGCGCGCAAGGGCATTCCGATTCCTGAGACTTTGTTTTCCATAAACCCGGATAACATCGAAGAACAGATCAAGCTTTTGGGCGGTACACCCGTTATTATAAAACTACAGGAGGGAACCCAGGGTCTTGGCGTTATTTTGGCCGAGACCAAGAAATCGGCAAAATCTATCATAGATACTTTCTATAAAATGGATACGAGCATTCTCATCCAAAAATATATAGAGGAAAGCAATGGGGAAGACCTTCGTATTTTCGTGGTCGGCACTAAAATCGTAGCCAGTATGAAACGCTCAAGTGCCGTCGGGGAATTTCGTTCGAATGTGCATCGTGGAGGCGATACCGAGAAAATCAATCCGACAAGGGAAGAACAATTCATAGCATTGAACGCGGTGAAACATTTGGGACTCGGTGTGGCGGGAGTCGATTTGATCCGTTCGAAGGACGGACCACTTTTGATCGAAGTGAATGCCTCGCCCGGGTTGCAAGGAATAGAGACCGCAACAGGCGTAAATATTGCCAAGGAAATAATACACTACGTAGAACGAAATGGACGTAAAAGAAGAAAATAAAACAGTTGAGATCGGGGGAAAAAAGATTTCCCCTGGGCAAGATAAACTGGTTCATATCAATATTGATCGCCTTCCGACGGGCACCTTGATCGATATCCCCATTTACGTTTTCAATTCAAAGCATCCAGGGCCGGTAATTTTGGTTCAGGCCGGACTTCATGGAGATGAAATCAATGGTATCGAAATTGTGCGACGCATGATTCATCAAAAATATTTCAATATCAAAAAAGGAACCATTATCGCAGTGCCCATTATGAACGTCTTCGGCTTTATTCATTTTTCCCGTGACCTGCCCGATGGCAAAGATGTTAATAGAAGTTTTCCTGGGTCAAAATCTGGTTCATTGGCCAGTCGTATCGCCTACCATTACACTTCCGCCATTTTACCCCAAATCGATCTTTGTATCGACTTGCACACCGGCGGAGCAAGACGACATAATTATCCGCAAGTGCGATATACCCAAGAAGATGAAAGAAGTGGTCAACTAGCGGCCCTATTTGATGCTCCGTTTAGTTTTCAAGCGGATTTGATTTCCAAATCGTTTCGAAAAGAAGCCTTTAAAAGAGGGGTGGCCGCAATAGTCTACGAGGCGGGTGAAAGTATGCGTTTCGATGATTTTTCAATTCAGAAGGGGGTAAAGGGAATATTGAATATACTCGAGCATTTTGGTATGAGCGGACCTATTTTTATGGAGGGAAGCAAGACTATATATTTAGACCAACGTAAGTGGGTTCGAGCCCCTACCGCGGGAATGTTCATTCCAAAAATACTGAACGGTATGGAAGTGGAAAAAGGGCAGGTGATCGGAATTATCACCGATGCTTTTGCACATCACTTCAAGGAACTTAAATCACCATTGAACGGCTATGTTTTCTGTATAAACAATCAAGCGGTGGTCAATCAAGGAGATGCTCTTTTTCATATTGGAGCTATAATAGCATAGCTCAAGAGGGTTTTGAAATGATTAACAGTCCGTAGCTACGAATTCACAATCGCTAGAACCATCTACCTCGACTTTTACAACATATTCTATACAATACCCTTCATCGGGATTAATATCATTGCTGCTAATTTTTATTTCAACCGTCTCATCGATGCCAACAGTACCCTTCCAGTCTGCCGTAACTATTATAACCTCACCGCCCTGAACATAACGTCCTTCTACCGAAATTTTTTCTTTTTCTGTCTTTATACTTTTAAGGGTGAAGAAATAGTCGGTTAATTGGGCATCATCCGACACTTCATCATCATTTGTAATTCGCTTGACCTTTACAACTTCAACATTACAATTCGCCGGAAGATCTTCAACACCATCAAATGGCATGAATGGACTCTCAGCTGCCAGGTCTTCTTTTTTATCACAACCCGATAAGTTAAGGACGAGCATAACAAAACCTAGGTACAGTTTGTTTTTCATAACATTTAAATTTAGTTTTTCATCAAGATATTCTTTGAATCAGTTCATCTCTTCTAAAATGAATCGAATGCCTTTTTTTTGCTGTGAATTGCTCTTATTTTGCTGTGAACGGGTTTTTAGGGCGTTTATATCAAAACGAGGAGATGTAACCACAACTAAATTATTTACATTGTGAAAACAAGAAAAACTAATGTTTTTCTAAAAATGCCCGTAAATGAAACAGTCGACGATCTCTGCTCTCATAGTTGATGACGAACCACTGGCTAGAAGGCGCATTGAAATTTTATTGCGCGACTTTGGTCGAATAAAGGTAGAAGGTTTAGTTGGGACTGGAAGAGAGGCAATACTTAAAATTAATTCTTCGATGTTCGATATTCTTTTTTTAGATATTCAACTGAAGGACATGACGGGATTTGAAGTATTGGAGTCTGTGAAGAATGTGCCGACACTTGTCATTTTTGTAACTGCCTTTGACTCTTACGCAATTAAGGCATTTGAGATATTTGCTTTTGATTATCTTTTAAAACCATACACCGAAGAACGGTTTTATAAATCGTTACATAATGCCATTGCTACCCTTGATATTGGTCAAACCAAAGAATTGAAGAAAACCTTAATTCAACTATTGGGCCACGTGAATAAGAACCCTGTAAATCTCGAAACTCCATATAGAAACCGAATTCCAATTCCTGATAAGAAAAAGACACTTTTCATACAAACAAAAGACATTAGATACATCAAGGCTTCCAACTACTATATAGAAATCTATACAGAGCGATCAAAGCATGTACTAAGAGATTCAATGTTCAATATCATTCAAGTATTGGACCCTAACAATTTTATAAGAATACATAGATCAAGTATTGTTAATCTTACCCATATAGAGGAATTGATTAATTCAAGTTATGCTGAGTTAGATGTGAAAATGACAGATGGTAAATTGCTAAGGGTTAGCAAGGGTTATAGAAAAGAATTTTTGAATAAAGTGGGTATAAAATAATGAAAAATCGCATAGACAAAAAGCTGTTTGCAATCTTAATAGGCTATATGGCTGCCTATCATGTGGTGTATATATCCAAGATGGTGATTTTGAAGTTTATGAACGAACCAGGTTACATTGATATAAGCTGGGCGAGACTTCTTTTCGGTACAATTTTGTGCAATTTTGTTTTTCTTATGCCTCCGATAATTATTTTAATAATGTTGGCTACGAAAAGAATGATTGACCAAAATTTAGGCTGGCTCAGTAGCCTCGGTCTACATTTCTTTTTTTCATTAGTATACTTTTTTTTGGTCATCTTTTGGAATACGATTTATAACTACTACGTTTATGGAGAATCGCTTGATCTCTTCAATAGGGAAGCTTTGCTTAACGTTCTATACGGTTCTACTTTAAACTTTTTAGGATATGTGGGCTTTATTACGATAATTTACTCCTATTACTATGTTCAAAGAATCCGTAAATCGGAAAAACAAAAAGTGGAATTAACACGGCAGTTGCAATATGTTAAAATGCAAGCGCTAAAATCGCAACTTAATCCGCACTTTCTATTTAATACGTTGAACAGTATTTCGTCTTTGATAAAAGAAGACGCGCATAAGGCCCAACATATGATTGGTAATTTAGGAGACCTTTTTCGCCAAGTGCTATTGGTACAAGATGAAAATATGATTTCTGTTCATAAGGAAATGCTGATATTGAATAAGTATCTAGAAATTATGCGTACACGTTTTTCCGACCATCTTTTGATTAATATCATGGTCAATAAAGAAATGGAAGAAGCATTAATACCAAGTATGTTGATTCAACCGATTTTAGAGAATTCCATCAAATATGGCTATTCTTATGAGTCAATTAATCTAGAGGTCAATCTCTCGATTTTTGAAGATAATGGATACCTAGTCGTGGAAATTCAAAACAACGGGCCCAGTGTCAATGAGGATGGTCAAAATTGGGGATTGGGGATAGCCAACATTCGAGAAAGACTAAGAACTTTATTCGAAGATAGGTTTTCTTTCTCTTTTTCAAACTTAGAAAATGAGCAAGGTGTAATGACCTCCATTAAAATTCCCTTGGTTTTAAGTTAAAATGAGATTCCCGTCAATGCCATAGTATATAAGGGTAAAGAACTAAAATCACTTTTGCACAGATGTCTTTCCGTACTAGTCATCATGCTGTAGTACAATATTCCTAAGTGCTTAACTAGAGTAGTATAATAAGTATAATACTACTAGCAGTCATTAGCAACGTATTGACAGTCTTCTGAACCATTCGCTTCAACTTTGACTACATATTCCAAGCAATCAAAATCTTCATCTGCGTTGATGTCATCGCTGCTAATTTTTATTTTTATTGTCTCTTCAATGCCAACTGATTCATTCAAGACTAAAGTAATTATTGAAACTGCATCGATACCTTTGAAATAGCGGGCCTCTATCGAAATTTTTGTTTTTACCGTTTTTACACTTTTAAAGGTGAAAAAATAATCACCTATTTCGGCTTCATCAGTTACATCGTCGGCAGTAATTCGCTTGACCGTTACCACCTCAAGATTGCAATTCGCAGGAAGTTCGTCACCACCTTCGAATGGCGCGAATGGACTCTCAGCTACGGGGTCTTCTTTTTTATCACAACCTGATAAAGCAAGTAAAAGCACAAAGAAACCTAAGCATAATTTAATCTTCATAACATTTAAATTTTCATTAAAGATATTCTTTGAATCAGTCCATCCTTTCTAAATTGATTGGAATACCCTTTTTTTTGCTGTGAGTCACCATTTTGTTGCTGTGAACGGATTTTCAAAGCATTAATATTAAAGTGAGAAGATGTTATCGCAATTGGTTTATTTTCATCTAAAAAGTAAAAACCTACTCCTTGGTTAGAATCGGTTTTGGAAAAAATGTATTTTTTAGATTTTATCCGTTTAAAATCTTGGCTTTTTCGGTATCGAATTCTTCTTGTGTCAACACCCCAACATCCAACAAATCTTTTAAATCAAGAAGGGCTTTCTTTTTATCTCCTATTGGAGGGGTAGTTTTTTCATCGGATGCGCTTGCAGTTTGAACAGGAGCGGAAGTGGGTGGTTTTGCCCCTTTGGTTTCTAAAATCAATTCTGTTATTTCATTGAACCCTTTGATATTCGAATAATCGATGGCCAATTGCTCTTTGGTGTTCACAATGGAAACGTCTGCGCCCTTTTCCAATAGATACTTGACTACATCCTTTTTACCATTGGCAGAGGCGTAGTGTAGTGGTGTATTACCACTTTCATCTTGCACGTTGATTTCTGCATCTCTTTCCAATAATAACTTAACCATACTCAAATGCCCACTTTTCGTGGCGACATGTAAGAGGCTCTCCCCACCTAAGGTGTTCGATACTTTTAAGGAATATCCCGCAGTAACTGAAATATCATTCGCTGATTCTACCCAATCTAAATAGGAACTCATGCTGCTTTCGCTTCCGCCAACAGGTTTTCCGTAGTTTACATCCACACCATTATCCAAGAATAACTTTACGATTTCCTTTTGGTTTGCTGAGCAAGCATACCAAATAGGTGATAGTCCATTCTTGCCGGAAACTAGCATATCCGCTCCATTTTCGGCCAATACTTTGATAAGCATGCGATTTCCGGAATAACAAGCAACTAACAATGGACTTTCCTCTGCATGATTTACATAATTGACGTCCGCCCCTTTTTCAAGTAAAAGCTCATCCATAGGTAGGGTTTTCGATTTCACGGCTAATAACAATGGCGTATTTCCTTGCTTGTCGGTCACGGCAATATCGGCACCATTTTCTAATAATAACTCCACTACTTTACGATTTCTGCTTGCCGCAGCAATTAATAAAGGTGTCTCAGCCTCATTGTTTTCGATATCGACTTCCATTCCCTGCTCGAGTAATTTTTCCATCACCTCAACCTGGCCGTTTCTTGACAAAAGATGTAATAGGCTGTTGCCCTTATAATCTTTGATATCTGTTTTCGCACCTTGTTCTAATAAATACAATGCAGTTTGCTTTTGTTTTTGAAGACAGGCAAAATAAAATGGTGTTTCTCCCGCATGGTCTTCATAATCTAGTTCGGCTCCTTCTTCAATAAGAATTTTAGAGATATCTAGATACCCTCTATGAGCAGCGTAGTGCAAAGCAGTTCTACCTTTTTCGTCAGTATACTGAACTTCTACTTCTTTATTCTTTAATAGAATTTCTGCAATTTTTCGTTTTCCTCCTTCACAGGCGAAAATAAATGACATGGACATAGCAGTTGCTTTTGTTTATTAGTATGCGAGTTTCAGCTCTTTTTTACCTCCGCCCACGCTTAAATTATTGAAGGAACATTTTAATTTACACCCTCGAAAACATCCCCCTATCCCCCTTCAAAGGGGGAATTAAATTATTTGTGGCTCAATAAAAGCTCTACGGTTTTTGATTTTAAATTATCGTTCGAGGCTATCATCATTGGGGTCTCTTCTGAAGTATTGGTAATACTAGGGTCAGCTCCTGCAGCCAATAATAACTTGACATTACGGAATACTTCTTTGGCCCTTTTATCTTCATTTATCGTCTGACGGTCGCAGAGTTTATGTAAAAGGGTATTGCCTGCATCATCTTGCCGGTTGACGTCGAATCCACTAGAATCAATAACAACTTGAAGCAATTCAGGTGATTTATCGGCCAGGGCATCCATTGTATTTACTTGGCTGCTATAGTTTGTACTTGTTTCGTAAAGGTTTGCTCCGTCTTCAAGTAATAGTTTTAACAATTCAGGGGTACAGCCCATGCGAACGCTTTCATATAATATAGATTCTCCCTTATTCGTTTTTTGGTCGAAATCAGGGGTCGCATATTCGCGCATCAAAGTGTATTTGTCCAAATCAATAGCATTGGCCACCGCATGATAAAAAGGAGATACCCCATCTTTATCTTGTCCATTGGGGTTGGCGCCATTGTCTAACAGCCATTTGATATAAGGCTCGCGATGTTCGCGAACGGCAATATGCAAAGGCGTTTCTTGAACCACGTTCGGTTTTTCAATATCCAAACCTTGTTCATATAATAGGTCTAGATAAGAAAGTCCCTTATCGTAAGTTCGCGTATATTTTTTAACGATTTGATGTATTAGATTTTCTTCGGAACGGTCAATGATATTTACGTCGCAACCATTATCGACCAAGGCTTTTAAAACGACAACGTCTACTTCATTTTCGAGCGCCAAACTCAAAAGCGATTTTCCTTCCAACTCATCATTCAAACTCTGCACCCTAGGGATGAAGTCATTTAAAAATGAGATAGACTCGTCATCGTTTCCTAGACTTTTAATCATGCTCATAAAGAAGGTCTTGTTGAAACTATCATATTCGTAAATGTCAAGTTCGATAACTCCGTTTTCTATTAATGCATCAACAACATCGAATGCTTTTTCTCGAATAAGAGTGTCATAAATACCAGTAACATGGTAATCTTGCATTCCCTCAAACGGATTGCCTCCTGAACTGATAATTTCCTTGGCTTTTTCAAAATCTTTGGCGCGAATGGCGTCTTGTAGCATATTCTTTTTAGTTTTCTTGAGGATGGACTATTTAAACAACGGAAAAATACTTTCCCTAGTATTTAAAATACTGTACACACAAAATTCGTTCTTACAAGTAGAAAAAATGCCCCTGTATGTAGGTGTTTTGTTATCCCTGAAAACTATGTTCGCAGTAGAGGAGAGGTTTGAAGAATTGTGACTTAACCTAAAGGCACTTCCTCCTTTGTTTTTGAAACACTCCAGTTTATGGATTCTTCCAAATCGGTAAACTTGCGAATAGAATCCCTGAAAAACATACATTCCAACATAAGGCTGACAAAGCTACCTCGAGTACTGCCAACAACTGAGTAGAAGTTTAGTTGATGTCTGTTTTTATAAAATTTGACCCAATCTGTTGGTACAACAAAATAACTATTAATGCGGTTTGAGATGTAAGCGATGGGTTCATCTTCACCCAAAATCTCATGAGCAGCTTTGACCGCTCTTTCGGCCATTTTCCAACGGAAAATGACTCCGTCCTTCATTTCGGAAATCACCAATCCGTCAAAGAAATAGAAAGTGCCAAACTCAAATTCGCGCACTTCTCTTATGTTTTTAAAAAACTCAAGCTGTTTGACACTTTTCATTACAAAAAGAGAGTTTGTGGGGTGTAAATATATAAATAGTTCGCTGCGCGGGCAGTACTATCAGATTATTGTTTGCTGGTTTTAATGGAACTTGATTTATCAGCTGTTGGGAAGTTTTCGGGAATCGCCTGGGTCACTTCTCCTGTAGCTGCCCATTCAGATCCTCGCAGCATGGATGTTAGAAAACCAACACATTCGACAGAATAATCGGCATGCCCCATAATATTATGAAAAACACGCCCCTTGCCATAATTCAAAATCATTAGCGCAGGTTCATGTCTGCCCGTACCCTTGTTGTTTGGATCGGCATAGGCGGTTGCCAAAATCTCCATATTTTCGGCAGGTCCACGAAGACTATTGTACAATTCATCTTTGGTATGCATCCATATTTGAGGCATGCCCTTGGTAATCGGGTGTTCTGAATTTCTGATTTGAATTTGGTACTCACTTTGAGGACCATGTGCGCCTCCCGGACCAGGTGTTTCATCACGAATCAATTCGCCATCGTTGTTATAATATACATAAGGCCCATCTTTTTCGGTACGGTCTCCCCACCCGCCGAGGCCTATCATTTTGTTGTATGCTTCCCATTCGGGGAATGAATTGTCAGCGGCATGAAAAACGACCAACCCACCACCTTCTGCAACAAAGTTCTCAAAGTTCATTTGGGTAGCTTCAGGCCAGGATGCTGCATTCCAACCAAAATTTGAAATCACAAGGTCGTATTTCGAAAAATCAGGATTGAAATCTGAATCCGTTTTTGGCTTATCCAAAGCAATAGTCGTCGGTAGCCCTTCGATGGGGAATTTAGAAATGTATTCCTCACCTTTCCATGTGTAAGCCGAGCGCGACACATCCACAGAAAAAAGACCTGTAGCTTCCATATGTTCCTGTAACATCTGTGTGATTTTTGGCCATTGCTCATGATTGTTTTGGCCGTCGACAATCAAGGTTTTTATAAGTGCTTTTTCTTCTTGGCCATTTGTATTAATAGCAGTAAAAATGACAAAATGCAATAGTATAATTCGAATCGTACTTTTCATATTTTTTTATTCTGGTTTGAAATTAGGTTCGGTCTTTTCTTTTATCGGAATCCACACCTCTTCTTCTGAATCGGGATGATTGTTTTTATAGTTTTCGCCCAACAGTTCAAAGTGTGGTCTATCGTCGAGCACATACTTAGAATTTGGCAGCCATTCACTAAAGATAAATTGGGCCGTCTTTGAAAATTCGCTGGCAGCACCTTTGTGCAAAAAAACCGCGTACAGGCCTATTACAATGGACATACCTTCAAAACCATTTGGTATATTATTAAAGTCTATGACCTCAATACCGGCAAATTTCTGAAATTCACATTGCGGTTTAAAATTTTTAAAATAATCAAGATTATCATAAACCTGAACGGAATATAATTCGGTATTACGGGTTTTTTCTGACGTTGCCCTCTCGATCATGAAACTTTGCCATAGCTCCTTGGTCTTGTTCTCAACAAGCGACATTCGTAGCGATTTACCCACCAACATTTTTCCCGGAAAAACTTCAATTCGAGCCTTTAATTCATCTTGCATAGTTCGGTCTGTCATTCAATTTCAAATTCAGTTATTTCTGTCTTTCCATTTCCTTTGATTTCTATGGCATAGGTTCCTTTCGGTAAATAGGTTTTTCCATTTTGGGCCGCTGTTAGTTCCATCTTGTTTTTTGAGCGGAACGCTTTTATTCCCGTCTTAGAGAATGCGACATCATATGATAGAATATTCAGCCCTTTGTCAGCCGTTAGCTCGGTTTCACTTACGGTAATATCGTCCGCAGTTTTGATCTTGGCGTTGAACGCGGCCGCTTTGGAAGTATAAAAGCTCACGTCGACACCAGGCGTATCGGGTTCTCTCCATTTGCTGAATGAATTACCCCATCTTTTGCTGTGTTCGATATTCTCGATCTTGAACACATGGACTTCTTTTTTCAAGAGCTCGGGCGTGAATTGCTGCAGATCTGAAATATCGGCCCTGTAGATACTTCTACCATGGGTGCCTACTAGTAAATGTTTGGCTTCGGGCTGAATTACAAGATCATGTACGGCAACATTCGGCATTCCATTTTGCATCACTTCCCAAGAAGCACCACGATTTATTGAAACATAGAGTCCGCTATCGGTGCCGACAAAGAGTAAATTTTCGTTTTCAGGATCTTCCAAAACAACATTTACTGGCGAAGCCGGAATGTTCGAAGCGATATTAGTCCAAGTTTTTCCGTAATCTTCACTGACAAACACATAGGGTTTGAAGTCGTCCCAACGATATCCGTTTAAACTCGCATAGACACGTTCTCTTTTATGCTTCGAAGCGGCGACTCGACTGACCCATAGTTCTTTTGGAAAAGGGTTTGATACGTTCGACCAAGAACCACCACCGTTTTGCGATACCTGTACTAGTCCGTCATCACTTCCCGTATAAAGCAATCCGAATTTGAGGGGAGATTCAGAAATCGTCGTCAATGTTCCGTAGGCAACGTTTCCTTGTTTGCCTCCTTGAGTAAGGTCGGGCGAGATGGTTTCCCAATCATCGCCCTTGTTCATCGATCGGTGCAATTTATTTCCTCCTAGATATAGAATATCTTGATTGTGCGGCGACAGTAAAATGGGTGTTTGCCAATTGAAGCGATATGGAGTTTCACCGAGTTCATGCTTTGGCTGAATATACTTTCGTTCTTTTGTTTCTTTATTGATTCGAAAATAATTTCCGAATTGAAACCCGGTGTAAACCGTATTGTGATTTCGGCTATCGATTTGCACCTGCATGCCATCACCACCCAGTAACGACTGCCAAGGGTTCTTGCCTGTTCGATGCCAACGATTGTCAGTTTCTGCGTTGTGCGGGCCTACCCAAACCCCGTTGTCTTGTAGTCCGCCATATACATGATAAGGTTCTTGATTATCTACGTTAATGGCGTAAAATTGTCCCACACTGGTCGAATTTAATTTGGTCCAATTCTTCCCGTCGTCGTAAGACATGTTCAATCCGCCATCGTTACCATTTATCAAATGGCCGGGTTTATTGGGGTTCACCCATAAGGCTTGATGATCCGAATGCACATTGGCACCATTGATACCCGTAAAGTTCTTGCCACCATCTTCAGATTTGATGATCGGAACGCCCATGAGGTAGATTTTGTCCTTATCTGAAGCATCTACTCGAATTTCACCAAAGTAGTAGCCATAACTATAGTACATATCGTCTATATATGCTGCGTTTTGCTTAGACCATGTTTTTCCTCCGTCATCGCTGCGATACACTTCGGCACCCACGACAGGGGTGTCAAAAAGCATGGCGTTGGCGTTTTCAAGATACTTTGCCAAATCAGCCGGTTTGGCCACGCCGCTTCGAATCAACTGTTTCACGTTTTCTGCCCTATATTTTTCTTGAAAACCGTTGGTTTTTAAAAAGGCGTTCAATTTCTTGTTATCAAGATCTAAGAACTTTTTATCTGACATTTTCTTGAAGGCATCTTTGGTCAGTGTTTTAGAATCTTCAGTACTATCTTCTGATTTTTTTCTTCGGAATTGACTGTCATGAAACGCATAGACCGTCGAATCATCGAAAACGGCCAAGCCGATTCTGCCGACCCCATCGCCGACCGGGAAACCACTTTCGGTATTGGATACCTTTTCCCACGTGTCACCGGCATCGGTACTTTTGTAAATTGCCGACCCATTACCGTTGCCTTTAAAATTCCAGGCTTTTCTATCTTTCTCCCAAGAGGAGGCGTACATGATATCGAAGTTGTCGGGGGAGGGGGTTACATCAATAATGCCTGACCGGTCATTTACGAATAACGTTTTATTCCATGTAGCACCACCATCGGTGGTTTTGTAGATGCCTCTTTCTTCGTTGGGGGAATATAAATGCCCGGTTACGCCAACGATTACTATATCGGGGTTACCAGGATCGATTACAATTCGCCCGATATGATGCGAATCTTTCAGACCCATATTTTTCCAGGTCTCACCCATATCCGTTGACTTTAAAATGCCAATACCCGCATACGAAGACCGAGAAGAATTGTTCTCTCCCGTACCCACCCATATCGTTGCGTTTTTCCAATCCACGGCAATATCCCCTACATTTTGGGTGTCTGAATTATCGAGTACAGGTTCAAAAGAGGTGCCATTGTTGTTGGTATACCACAATCCGCCTGAAGCATAGCCTACATAGAATTCGGTCGGATTTTCAGGATTCACATCTATATCGACCACTCGACCACTCATAATTGTGGGCCCGATGTTTTCAAGTTGAACATTCTTTACAATTGAATTTTCATGCAACTGCCTTTTTACGGAGAGCGCATTTGAAACTGTCTGTTCGCTAGTGACGGAAGGCTGGGCGAAAAGACAAAGACAACTTAAATAAAGTAGCAGACTGATTTTTACTTTCATTTTTTGAACGGATAAAGAAAATTTGACAGGCGAAAAAATTTTATCGACAAGTTAAGCATAAGTTAGAGTAGCGCAAAAAGGTGTATTTTGGAAATAATACGCTGATTATCATTTTTGTAAATAAGTGAATATAAAATTGCACAACTGATTAAAAATGTGTTAATTTATTAAATAATAACCAACAAAAAACTTAAAAAATGGAAGAGTATTTACCATTAATCATTCAACTGGTTACCGGTGGAGTCGGTGGAATTACCGCAGGTAAATTATTGAAAAATCTATCTCTAGGAACGGCAGGTAATGCCATCTCAGGAATTTTAGGAGGCGGAATAGGAGGACAGCTCTTAGGTATGCTAGGAATAGGGGCCGGTGCCGCAACCGGTACCGATATGTCGGGCACCGCAGAGGCCGCAGGCAGTATGGATATGTCGAGTATTTTAGGCTCCGTTGCCGGAGGTGGCGTAGGTGGTGGTGTAGTTATGGCCGTTATCGGTGCGATTAAAAACGCGATGGGAAAATAACCGAACTTAATCAAAACCAAACCCCGACTTTCAATGCTAATCGAAAGTCAGGGTTTTTTTATTGCCTTCATTGAAACCATTATATTTGATCAATAGCAAATTTAGAACGTATGAGGCTTTTTTCTTCTCTGGCAATTTCGCTGATATTTCTTTCATGCAATGCCCAAAGAACATATGATGTCGGACAAATAATCACGCCCAAAGGCGAGGTTTTGGTCTGGTTGCACGACGAGACGCCCAAGCACAAAGCGAGTTTTATTCAATTGGCGAAAGATGGTTATTGGGATTCCCTGACCTTTAATCGTGTGATTCCTGATTTTGTGGTTCAAGGAGGTTGCCCAGATACTCCGGAAGGGTTCAACGACCCAGAGTATTTATTAGAACCTGAGTTCGATGATAAACTGCTACATGATTATGGCGCTCTCGGCGCGGGGCGAGATGGTAACGCAGAAAAGCTATCGGCCCGTTGTCAATTTTATATCGTTCAGAATAAAAATGGGGAACACAGACTGGATGGCGACTACACGGTTTTCGGTAAAGTCATAAGGGGTATGGACGTGATTGATGCCATCGTCAAGGTCGAAAGAGACTCCATCGATGAACCCTTAACCCCGATTTCTTTGGATGTGAATATTATTTCTTTGGAAGAAGAAGACCTTAGAAAATTATATAGCGATTTTTAAATAGTTAGACTCCTGACAAGATTTTTGTTTTCCTATTTTTAAGGAATCGAAACAAACCCTATGAAATACGAACAAATACCAAATTCCCTTTTTAAAAAGAATCGTAAAAAGTTCATGGCTCAGATGAAGCCAAAGAGCATTGCGGTTTTTAATTCCAACGATATTTATCCGATAAGTGCCGATAGTACCATGCCTTTTGAGCAGCATCGCGATATTTTCTATTTGAGCGGAGCCGATCAAGAAGAAACGATTTTGGTCTTGTTCCCTGCTGCGAGCGATGAAAGACATCGAGAAGTGCTTTTTGTTCGTGAGACCAATGAACATATTGCCGTTTGGGAAGGTGCAAAACTGACCAAGAAGAAAGCCACCGAAGTTTCAGGGATCGAGACCGTTTATTGGGTATCAGATTTCGATAAAATCTTTTTTGATTTGATGACCGAAGCCGATACTATTTATTTCAATACGAACGAACATTATCGTCAGGCGGTGGAAACCCAAACTCGTGAGGCGCGCTTTATTGAAAAGTGTAAAAAAGAATATCCTGCCCACCAATATGCCAAGAGCAACCCCATTCTTCAGAAGGTTCGTGGTGTGAAAGAACCCGAAGAAATCGAACTGATGCAGACGGCCTGTAACATCACCGAAAAGGGTTTTCGGCGTTTACTCGGGTTTATCGAACCCGGTGTTTGGGAATATGAAATCGAGGCGGAGTTATTACATGAATTCATTCGCAATCGATCCAAAGGATTTGCCTACACTCCGATTATCGCTTCAGGTAACAATGCCAATGTCTTGCACTACATCGAGAACAACCAACAATGCCAAGACGGTGATATGATCCTCATGGATGTTGCTGCGGAATACGCCAATTATTCCAGTGATTTGACAAGAACAGTGCCCGTAAGCGGGAAGTTTACCCAAAGGCAGAAAGATGTCTACAATGCCGTACTCAGAGTAAAAAATGAGGCGACGAAAATGCTGATGCCCGGAACGCTTTGGGCCGAATACCACAAAGAATGTGGAAAAATAATGACTTCGGAACTGCTCGGACTAGGACTTTTAGACAAAGCCGATATACAAAACGAAGATCCGAATCGGCCCGCCTACAAAAAATACTTTATGCATGGCACGAGTCATCACATAGGGTTAGATACACATGACTATGGCGAACTGAAAACCCGCATGAAGGCGAATATGGTCTTTACCGTTGAACCTGGTATTTACATTCCCGATGAAAAAATGGGGGTACGGTTAGAAGACAATGTAGTCATTAAAGAAAGTGGGGAGCCTTTTAATCTGATGGGGAATATTCCGATTGAAATGGAGGAGGTTGAGAGTTTGATGCAGGCCCCCTAGCCCCCAAAGGGGGAATGGTTACTCTGATGAATAGTCACTGTGTGGCTCCTCCCCTAAGGTGAGGGGTTGTCGATTTAATTTATCAAACGTTTGCAAACGTATATTATCCGTATAAAATACTCCTGAAACAGTTTGAGCGCCAAGATTTTCGGGGTTTTGACCATATTAAGACTAAAATAGAAATAAGCGTACTAGTACGTTTAGCCAATTGTTGCTATTCATTGTGCGGCAACATTAAAAATAACAATATGAATAAAAAAACAATCATTGGAATTATTATCGGACTCATTGGTATTGCTTTAATGGGCTTTGCAGTCGGAAGAAGCGATAAAACTGGAGAAGGTGTTGGAAATCTATTTTATCTAGGTATGATTTTAGCCCTGTCATGTCAGTTTTCTAATTTTTTACCGAATAAAAAAGACAAATAAAATGAAAAAGTTTGTGCTGATTGACTTTACACGGTTTCTGCATTCCAAATTGAAAAGCACAACGCAAAAATTGCGAAGTTGGAATTTACAAAGTTTGTGTAATCGGAATTAATAAACAGACTAAAAAACAACTAATGGCAACAAAGACTATAATTAATAAGGGTTTTAGGTTTTGAGCAATGGTCTGTGTAAATTTAGTATGTCCGCCAAATCTTTTGGATTTACTCATGTGATTTCTATTTTCAATATTGAATTCGTGATAACGCTGCGCTAAGTTGGCAATTAAAAAAGAAAAGATAATCACAAAACAAAAAGCTCTGGCTAGCAGACCAGACGGAAACGAAAAGTTTCCTTTCTACCCACTACGCTTAGCCGAGACGTTGGCATTAATACCGAAAAATGAACTCCAAATATTTTAAAATATGTTGCATTGCGATTTTGCTTTTTGCATGTAAGCAAGGTAAGCAGAAGGATGTTTTGGTATTGGGTGGGGCAATTTCGGGTGGAACAATCGACACGGTCTTTGTAGAAAAAAAAGGATATGGAAAGAACTTTCCTAAATATGCTATTCCAGTATCTAGAAAAGGGACTTTTATTGATACCCTACATCTTTCATATGGATACTACACCATCACGGCCGACAATAAAGAATATGACATCTATCTGGAACCAACTTTCGATTTGAGGTTCAATTTAGACCTCGATAAAGAAATTATCGGATTTATTGGAACTGGGCAAAAAGAAAATGATTACCTACAGCGCAAAAAGAGTCTTCGCAAAGAAACTTTTCACGTCGATTACTATAAATATCATGCAATTCTAAGTGAAAATCAATTCCTTAAAACCAATGATTCGGTCCGTACCCTATATTTAGGCTTGCTAGAGCAAAGCAAAATCCAAAATAGGATATTCGAAGAACTGGAAAGAAAATCAATCTTGGTGGACAAGGTCTACAATTTGATGGGTTTCGAAATTGAAAAAAGGTTATTGACATACGGAAAGGAATTCGAGGTGTCAGATTCGTTTCCAAACCCCGAAGAGCTTTTGGACATTAATGATGAAAGCTTTCTGGACATTCCGTTTTTCGTTGTTCTTTTGGCCAACAACCACTATTATTTTTTGAAAGACAAAGTCAATCTCGACACTTCCACGGAAATATTAAAATGCGTCGATTGTGATTTGTTCAACGAATATTTAAATCATATGGGGTCTGTCCTGAAAAATGAAAAAATCAGAAATGCTGTAACGTTTTTGATTTCAAAATGGACCTTGGGCAAAGCAGAAAACATAGATGCATTTTACACATCCTATAAATCTTTCAATTCAGATAAAGACAATTTAAGTTACGTTACTAACATCTATGAAAACATAAAATCGAACCGAGGTAGGGATTTTTTATTGAACGCCCCTTTAAAAGATATCCACGATAGGCCGCTGACACTGAAAGACCTTACAGGTAAATATCTCTATTTGGATTTTTGGTCTTCCTCCTGTGCCCCATGCATTAAGGAATTTCCTAAACCTATAATAACCTTACTCTGCTCTTTTGTTCTTTTTATTAAACACTAAAAGATAACAGAATACTAACTTAGGATACCTATAGCAAATAGGGCATAAAGTGCTAAATTTATGGGCTTGGGCTTGTTTGCTGAGTACGCCATCCCGATAGCTATCGGGATTGGATTTGGCAATTAAAAAAAAGAAAAAATAATTATAAAACAAAAAGCCCTGGCTAGCAGACCAGACAGAAACGAAAAGTTTCCTTGCCTGCCCTACTTGCCATAGCCGAGACGTTGGGGGTAATTAAAACTGACCTAAATTCATTGTAACATTCTATTTTTAAATCAGTCTTTATATAAAACCAAATAAGAATGAAACAATTATTTATCACAATTTTGTTTATATCACATTTAATTTGTTTTAGTCAAAATAAGCCCGAAATAAATTCGAGAATTAATGACTATATAGAGCATCTTATAAAAAGACAAGGAATACCAGGAGTATCTATCGCTGTAGTAAAAAATGGTGAAACAATATATAAGAAGAATTTTGGATATGCTAATATTGAACATCAGGTACCTATTTCTAATAATTCAATCTTCAGAGTTTACTCATTAACAAAACCGATTATCTCCGTTGGGATATTTCAGTTAATTGAAAAAGAAAAAATCAATCTTGATGATACCGTTTAAAAATACATACCAGACTTACCGGTCAGTTGGAATAACATCAAAATCAAACATTTACTATCACATTCTTCAGGACTCCCAGATATGTCGCCGACTTCTAAATTTAAAGATTTAACAGAAGAACAAGCAAAGGAAAAAGTATTTAATCAAGATTTAAAGTTTGAGTCTGGAGAAAAATATGACTATAATCAGACAGGTTTTTGGATGCTTCAAAAGATAATCGAAAACGTAACAGGCGAAAATTTAGCCGATTATATTAGTAAAAACCAATTTGATTTTAGCAAAAATGCATTTTTCTCTTCTGATTCCAGAGATATAATAATGAATCGTGTAACTCCTTATTTCCCGTTTGAAAAAGGAACATTGATGATTGACCATCCCTACTTGCAGGGCAGCTATGCACACTCCAAAAATGGCTTGAATATTACCTTGGACGAGTTTATTAATTGGAACAAAAAACTCAACGAAGATAAATTTTTAAACAAGAAATCATTGAAATTAATGTGGCAAAGTTTTCCTTTTACAAAATCTAATAAAAGTTTCACTTATGGATGGGATAAAATTAAGGTAAACGATTATATATCATATGGCTTTTCAGGTTCCTTATGTACAGCTTACCGTATTTTCCCGAACAATAATTTGAGTATAATCTTTTTGACTAATGGGCTTAATAAATGGCACAACATAGATAACATTGTTAACCACATAGCCAGTTTGGTAGACAAAGATATTCTCAACATCAATAATTTAGCATTTGAAACAGTGTTGAGAGCAACTTATGAAAATGAAGATTTTAGTTCCAAGTTTCAGTTAATAAAGAACAATCCGATTTTCGAAAACAATAATTTTGAAGCCCACTTAAATGATGTTGGGTACTTTTGGCTTTTAGGTCTTAATAATTCCAAAAAGGCAATCCGTGTTTTTGAATTGAATACAAAGGAATTTCCAAAATCTTGGAACACCTTTGATAGTCTTGCAGATGCCTATGAAAAGAACGGAAACTCTGATAAAGCAATATTCAATTACTTAAAGGCGCTTAATTTAAATTCGAATGAAGAATATAAAACAAAAACAAAAATAAAAATTGAAAAATTAAGAGGATAAATAACTACCACCAACAAAGTATAACCGCAATTACGGCGGATTCGACTACGTCCGAATCCACTCGGAATTGCTAATGTCAGTGCCAAACCGAAAATTAACACATATAAATCCATAACTGACGGTTATACGAAACCGTAAATATGCCTCGAGTTACCTTTCCTTCTTCTTTATAAAGTTCACCAATCCAAAAACCACCAAAGCCGGCAACACCCAACCCATACTGAATTTGCTCAGTGGGATATAATTTTGAAGTCCTGCGATTGAATCTCCCAAACCAATACTCCCCAAAAAGTCAGGAATACTGAAAAGCATGGCAGCAATAATTACAGCTTGAAAGACTTTTTCAGAAGCAAAACGTTCTGGCACTATGTTCAACAAGATCAGAACTATAGTTATGGGATAAATGAACATTAAGGCCGGTACCGCTACAGCAATAATATAATGTACATCGAATTGGCCCATTGCCACACCCAAGACACATCCGAGAATTGCGGTGAACACATACGCCCTTTGTGAATTGGCAAAACGGTGCTTTATAAAATCGGCCGTTCCTGTAACGATTCCCACGGCGGTTGTAAAACAGGCCAGACTGACCAAGACACTTAAAAAGAAGTTTCCGGCATTGCCCAAGGTGTTCAGACTGATTCCGTTCAATAGGGCCGTGCGGGAAACTTCTGAATCGAAATCCTTGCCCATCAAACTTCCTGTCAGTATGAGTCCGGCATATATTAAGAAGAGGCAGAGTCCTGCTAGCCATCCGGCACTGCGAATGAGTTTTCGCTTCTCGTCGAACGAGGCTTCGTTGTTTTTTATGTTGATTGATATGATTATCACTCCGCCGACCACAACGGCCCCGATTGCATCGAATGTCTGATAACCTTCCAATATTCCGTCTGTAAACGGACTAACAAAAACGGTTTCCCCAAAACGGAAATCGAAAGAGAAGAAGGTCATTCCTATAATAAGCAATAGAATCAAGATGATGGCAGGGGTCAATAGCTTTCCGATAATGTTCAGAATTTTCGAACGATTGATGACGAAAACGAAAACCAATCCGAAGTAAACAATACTGGTAAGCCATGAAGATGAATCAAATAATGGCTGTATGGCCATTTCGTGCGTTACCGATGCCGTACGCGGTGATGGTAGACTTATCGAAATCGCATAGACGATATAGCAATAGACAACGGCAAAAGTAGGAGAGACCTTTTTTGCAAAGTCGATCATGGTGCCCTGTAAACGGGCATGCGCCAAAATACCGAAAATGGGAATGAGTACCGCTGACAGACAGAAACCCAGTGCGACCAGCCACCAGAGTCCGCCTGATTTGAAACCGAGCAAGGGTGGTAATATAAGGTTGCCCGCCCCAAAAAAAAGTGAAAACAGGGCAAATGCGGTAATCAGTGTTTCTTTGGTTCTGTTCATATTGAAGATTCCGATGAAAAGATAGCTATTTCTTCAAAGGTCAAGAAGGTTTTAAAAATAGAATACCGACCACTGAACGATTTCTGATTTTTTTTATCGATTAAGCAACCAGTTCAAAAGTGATGTTTAAAAGTTTATCGGTAAAAGTGTAATTTATCAAGTTATTATACCCTCAAAAACCGACCGTTCAACGAATAAAAGGTCGTTCGTCGAAAAAGCGGCAATATCGATGCGGTACATCCAATAAAAAGAAGAAGAACCACGTTCTGGTTTAAGTTATTTGAAACCCAAACTCAAGTAGCGATTTAAAATTTTCGACTCGTTCGGTTTCCCCAAAAATCTGACGGGTATCAACAAAAACCTACTTAAGCATGAAAAAGTTATTTTGCAATCTTTTCGGACACCACTACTCGGTCTCGAAAAAAATCACACTGCATATCAAAGAGTACAAATGTGTTCACTGTGGAAGGGAAGTTACCACCGATGTTAGCGGAAACTTATCGACCCTTACGCCCGAGCTACAAGATATCAATCATACTTTAGAGAGTATTTATAGAAAAAGACACCAGGCCGCACAACAAGCAGCCTAACTATGCTATGGCAATACGATTCTTGCCTTCGGTAAGGGTTTAAGTTATATTCCTGAAAATTAAAGTAAGCGCCCTTCTTCTTGACCGTCGTTCGCCCCACAACCGTCATATTGGGAAATGCCCTTGATTTTCGGGAATATTTTTTTTAAAATTTCAAAATGTAAAAAAGTCCCGATAGAAAATCGGGTTTTTTTGTTTACTGGGGATTATTCTTTATTGCTGGCTTGCTCAAAGTGGAGGGTCATTTTATGCGTCATTTCATCGATTTTTGAATCGGGCAAGTCGTGCCCCATGTTTGATATGAATAAACTATCTGCATCGGATACGGTTTTCAACATCTTTTAACTGTGGGCGATTGGCATCACCGGATCGTTTTTTCCGTGGATTATCAAACTGGGCACTTCAAGATTTTGAAGTTTTTCAAGGCGTGATTCTGAATTTAATATAGCTTCGTAATGATGTCTAGCCGCCATTATAGAGTAGCCATCTCTTTTCTTGAGATTATACGCGCCCATTTCTGCCATCGTCTTGACATCGATAGTTCCTGTTGCGTCGCCCATCAATATTCTTTTTTGAATGATTTGGCGTTTGATCTGCCCTTTTTTGCTTCCGAAAAAACCATGTTTCAGTATTGTGCTTATCATTTTAGGCAGCACGTCATCTGACATTGGGGGTAAATCGGAATCCAGAACATTACCCGATGACATAATCGAAGTAAGCGAAGCCGTTCGTTTGGGATTTTCGATAGCAATGATCTGCGCGATCATTCCGCCCATAGAAACGCCTACAATATGTGCGTCTTGAATTTTAAGGGTATCTAAAATGGTAACAGCATCATCTGCCATATCATTCAGCGAGTAGGCAGTTCTTTTCTTCCATTTTTCTTCGGATGTCGAAAGCCCGGTGCTGCGATGGTCATATCGAATGACTTGATAACCGGCATCGGTAAAATTTGAAATAAAACTTGGAGGCCAACTCAAGGCATCTTGGCCGTTGCCCATAATGAGCAAAATGGTTCCCTTTGAGTTTATATTGGGAGATATTTTTTCATGCCAAATGGTATTTTTATTATTTTTGGCAAATCCGGTTTCTCCCGTAATGACCTCAGAAACAGGGGCTTTTAAAACATCCTTTATCGTTTTTTTATCGGCTTTGGAGAGTTTCGGTATTGAGGCGCAACTAAGAATCGAGGATAAGATTAGTATGGAAAAAAGAGAAAAAATTAGATTTACAATAGATATTTGAAAGAACCTCATAATCGACTAATTGTCAAAAGAATTCCACCCCTGGGCAGTCAACGGAATCTTGGTATTTGCCCTAGTGACTAAATGTGAGCCTTCCGTTGGTTCGGTCATATGGCCGACGACCGTTAAATTCGGATTGCCCTTGATTTTATCGAAATCGTTCTGGTCGATAGTGAAAAGAAGTTCATAATCTTCCCCACCGCTAAGAGCTATCATAGTACTATCCATTTTAAATTCCTCGCAAGCGGAAATCACTGTTGGGTCCAACGGAATTTTGTCCTCGAATAAATTACAGCCGACAGCGCTATTTTTACAAAGATGAAGAATTTCCGAAGAGAGTCCGTCACTGATATCGATCATCGCTGTTGGCATGACTTCCAACTTATCTAAAAGTTCGATAATATCTCTTCTTGCTTCAGGTTTCAATTGGCGTTCTACGATATAGGTATAGGGCTCAAGATCGGGTTGATTGTTCGGGTTGACCTTGAAGACTTCTTTTTCTCTTTCCAGTACTTGTAATCCCATGTAGGCACCACCAAGATCACCGGTTACAACGAGAAGATCATTGGGTTTGGCATTATCGCGATAGGTAATTTTTTCTTCGGATGCTTCCCCTAGAGCGGTAATGCTGATAAGCAATCCTGTTTGTGAGGAAGTCGTATCACCACCGATTAAATCGACCCCATAGGTTTTGCACCCAGCAAGAATTCCTTCATATAACTCTTCAAGTGCTTCCAACGGAAATCGATTCGAAGCTGCTATGGATACCGTAATCTGCGTGGCCGAGGCGTTCATGGCATAAACATCTGACAGATTCACCATTACGGCTTTATAACCGAGATGTTTCAAAGGCATATAGCTGAGATCGAAATGAACACCTTCCACTAAAAGATCTGTAGTGACTATGGCTCTCTTCCCTCCAAAATCAAGAATGGCGGCGTCATCGCCGATTCCTTTTAACGTAGATTCATTTTCAACCGAAAAATTTTGGGTCAGGTGTTCTATCAAACCGAATTCGCCCAATTGCTCCAATGACGTTCGCTCTTGGTTTTTATCTTCTATCATACTACAAAAATAAACAGTATCGATTTATGGTCGTGGCAAACGATATTTTTTATTTTTCAGCAATCTATGAATTGATCGATCGTTCTGTAAAAAAAGGTACTTTGTTTTTCAGATTGTTCAAGTTGAATAGTATGGCAGGCAAAAAATGTATCTTTGAGCTTATAAAGAAATATTCTTGCTATGAAAAAGTTTCTTTTTTTATTCGTTTTTGCGCTTTTGATTTTAGGTTGTTCAAAGAACGATGCATTGGATTCTGTATCGAATGATGAACCAGGGCCAGATAATATGAACCCTGAACCGAGTGTTCAAAATGGCATCATGCCCTGTGTAAATGGTATGGCCGGTATTTACCCTTGCAACGGTTATGACTTTTTAGGTCAGCTGACGTTGCAGCAATTTGGTGGAAACTCTGGTAATGATTCTTGGGGCTGGGCCGATCCAGATACGGGAAAGGAGTATGCAATCATGGGGCTTGATAGTGGTACTGCATTTGTCGATATTTCTGGCGACACTCCCATTCATTTAGGAAATCTACCCACCGCAACACAAAGTAGTCCTTGGCGTGATATCAAGGTCTATCAAAATCACGCCTTTATTGTTTCTGAGGCCCAAGGCCATGGCATGCAGGTTTTCGATCTTACGAGATTGCGCAATGTGGCCGACCCGCCTCAAAATTTCGATGCGGATGCAAATTATACCGAGTTTGGCAATGCCCACAATATCGTCATCAATGAAGAGACCGGCTTTGCTTATCCCGTAGGAAGTGATACATTCAATGGAGGAGCTCATTTTGTAGATATTCGGAATCCGAAAAATCCTATTGCGGCCGGTGGACATTCGACCAATGGATATACACACGATGCCCAAGTCATTACATATAATGGACCCGATGCGGATTATACCGGAAGTGAGATTTATTTAGGTTCAAATGAAGATCGCGTGGCGATTATCGATGTAACTGACAAGGATAATCCTGTGGAAATTTCTACTATTACGTATGCGAATACGGTTTATACCCACCAGGGCTGGTTTACAGAAGATCACAGGTATTTTATTCTGGGGGATGAATTGGACGAGTCTCGTCTTGGGTTTAAATCGCGCACCTTGATATTCGATTTTACCGACCTTGACAACCCGATCTTGCATCACACGTATCTCGGGCCGACATCCGCGATCGATCACAATGGGTATGTATTGGGAAACCAATTTTTTCTAGCCAATTATACTGCGGGATTAAGAGTGCTTGATATTTCGAATATTGAAAGTAAGAATGTTGTGGAAGAAGGTTTTTTCGATACGTTTCCTGATAATGATAATGCGGATTTCAGTGGGGTTTGGAGTGTCTACCCGTATCTTCCTAGTGGAAAAATCGTTGTCAGCGATATCAATAACGGACTATTCATTATTCGAAAATCAAACTGATGCGAAACCTGCTCGGAAGTATTTTCCTATTATTTCTATTTTCTTGTTCCGAAGAAAATGGGGTCGTCGATTTTAATCAGACGAACGAAGTTTCTTTTCTCGGTGAAGTCGATTGGGTCAAGAGTTTTGGCGGCTCTGGTTTAGATACCGCACAATCTATTATTTCAACTTCGGATGGAGGCTATGCGCTTTTCGGTTTTACCAATAGCATCGACGGAGATATAACCGATAAGACCATGCCAGTAGTTGATTATTGGTTATTGAAATTAGACGCAGATGCAAACATTCAATGGAGTAAGACCTATGGCGGAAGTGGCGAAGACAAAGGGCAACAGATCATTCAAACAAGTGATGGGGGCTATGCCCTCACGGGCTACGCCCAAAGCGCTGATGGTGATGGCAGCAACAATGAGGGCTTTCATGATAATTGGGTCGTACGATTAGATGCGCAGGGAACAATTCTTTGGGAAAAAAGTTTCGGTTTTTCAGGCCATGACCATTCGTATGATATCATGCAGACCGATGACGGCGGGTTATTCTTTGCAGGCTTTCTAGATATCACAGCGGCGCGCTCAGATGGTTTTACAGAGAAGGGCAGTTCATTGACGAGGCATGGTGTCGGGGAGTTTTGGGGAACAAAGCTTGATTCGAACGGAGCAGTCGAATGGCGTCGTTATTTTGGGGGAACCAGTAATGATAGAGCGTACGGGGTCGTTAGGTCAGATGATAGCGGCTTTGTCATGACCGGGTTTTCAGAGAGCAATGATTTCGATATTAAAAACAATCAAGGCAGTTATGATTTTTGGACCGTTAAAATCGATAAAGAGGGAGAACTGCTATGGGAACGAGCGTATGGAGGTAGTGGAATCGACCGCTCTTATTCCATCGTAAAAACATCGGATGGAGGTTACGCGATTACCGGGCAGACCTTAAGTTCGGATTCTGATGTAAGTAAAAACAATGGAGAGTCGGATATTTGGTTGATAAAATTGGATGATAACGGTCAATTGCTTTGGGAAAACTCTTTTGGAGGTTCGGGCTTTGAATTGGCAGAGGGAATCAGTCTTATGAACGATAGCGATTTAATGATTGTAGGCAATTCGAAAAGTGCCGATGGAGACCCGAATGAAAATGCCGGTGAAAATGATATTTGGATTATACGAACGGACTCAGACGGTCGTTTGGAGTGGCAAAAATCTATTGGCGGCTCAGATTTAGACTTTGGTTTTGACATTCTTGAAAATCAAGATGGTAGTGTTATGGTCGTTGGGGAAACCCAAAGTCAAGATTTTCCTGATGTTCAGAATAGGGGCTTGAGTGATGCGGTTATAATCAAAATAAAGTAGTCTTGAATTACTGTTTTCCGTAGACTAAATCAATCTTTTGAAATAATATAGTTGGTGTAGTAGGTATTGATTCCTAAGTACTTTTTCAGAAATTCCTTTGTCTTATCCTTTAGACTTTTGTTGCTCATCGAAATATCATATTCGAATTTCCAATTCTTCTTTTTTATCAACTCGGCGATAACCTCTGGGTGAGAACCTTTGAATGGGGCGATTGAATTGACAAAATGTTCATAATCGAATTTCTCGGCCATTTTTTCAAAGTCTTTCGGTTTGCCAAATTCGTCTTCGTACATTGAATAAAAGTTGACCTGCTTTTTTTTCAATGCCTCAGGTTCGCGTGTCCATCCGTAGTGATGAATGTAAGCTTCTATAGGTTTAACCCGAAGCTTTTCATCTTCGTTTTTACGAAAACCTTGCGCATCACCATGGGAATAAATAGCAGGATTGTTCTTGATAACTCGAATTTCATGATCATACCAGTTCGATGAGGTCGCCACATAATCGTATGACCCATAAAAATGGAGATAGTTAAAAAGAAGACCGTCTACTTTGTCGTTGTCTTTGTATTTCAACATCGCCTCCTTAATAGTTTCCCAGTATTTTTCATGAACTACTTCGTCCGCCTGAATATAAAACGCCCAATCCATTTCGGGCGAAATATGGGCCATTGCCTTGTTGGTCTCCACGGCCAAAACATGGGGTCCTTCTTTTGGTTTTTCGTCCCAAACAGTTTCGATGATCCTTATTTTTGGCTCGTTCATCCCTTGAATTAATTCGAGGGTTCCGTCATCAGATTTTCCGACCGCGATTACGAATTCGTCACAAATCGGCAAAATGGACTTGATTGCCTCTATAAGAGGATATTGATATAAGACTGCATTTTTCACAAAAGAGAAACCCGCTACTTTCATTGAATTCAATTGAAATTTATAAAATCAAAAGTACTCAAAATCAGTTGATTTTCTAGATGTGATTTTACCGCTTTAAAAGGTTGCGGATCAATCGTCTTTATCGAGGCTTCGATTTGACCTTTAGGCGTATAGAGAAATCCTATTTCAACATACGTTATAATAATGTTAGTAAATGAGGTAAAACCCTACTAATAAACTATATTTGTAAGCTATTTAGAATCATACCAGATAATGATACAGGTTTCAGAAACAGCAAAAAATAGAGTGGTTAGCCTTATGACCGAAAGTGGTTTTGACGCCTCCAAAGACTATGTGCGTGTTGGGGTTAAAAGTGGAGGATGCAGCGGTCTGTCGTACGAATTGGATTTTGACAAAGAAATGACAGAGACCGATAAGGTTTTTGAAGACAATGACGTACGAATAATCGTAGATAAAAAGAGCTTTCTATATTTAGTGGGTACCACATTGGAATACTCGGGCGGACTCAACGGAAAAGGGTTTGTATTTAATAATCCGAATGCGCAAAGAACCTGTGGTTGCGGGGAGAGTTTCTCGCTTTAAAAATAAGTTAAAAAGCAAAAGAGTTAAAAAGTAAAACATAGTGTATAGTACGTTTGAAGATTTAGATGTTTATAAAGCAGCTATAAGTTTTACTGGAGAGATTTATAAATTATTAGAGAAAAATCCTTTGAAAAAAGATTTTGCCTTGGTAGATCAACTAAGAAGAGCTACCATTTCAATCTCAAACAATATTTCCGAAGGATTTGAAAGGGAAACGGATAGGGAATTAGTACGTTTTCTTTATTTCGCAAAAGGCTCAGCGGGAGAGGTAAGAAACCTTTTCAATGTGCTGGCTAAGATTGGTTATTTTGAAAGTGAAGAGTTGAAAGAATATAAAAGTCAAGTTTTGGATATTTCAAAACAATTGGCAAACTATATCAAATATGTTAAGAAGAGGATTGAGTAACCTTTTACTCCTTCCCTTTTTAACTTATTACCTAGATTGAGATATGGCATATACCGAAGAAGAATTAAAGAAAGAGCTTGAAACCAAAGAATACGAATATGGTTTCTACACCGATATCGAGTCGGATACTTTTCCGAAAGGATTGAACGAGGAAATTGTTCGCGCTATCTCGAAAAAGAAAAACGAACCAGAGTGGATGACCGAATGGCGTTTGGAAGCCTTTCGTATTTGGGAAAAAATGGCCGAGCCTGAATGGGCAAACGTTCGATATGAAAAACCAGATTTTCAAGCGATCAGTTATTACTCCGCTCCAAAAAAGGCCGACCCAAAGAAGTCGTTGGACGATGTAGATCCCGAATTGTTGGAAATGTACCGCAAACTTGGTATTTCGGTCGATGAGCAAAAAAAACTACAAAATGTCGCTGTCGATATTGTAGTAGATTCTGTTTCGGTTGCAACGACTTTCAAAAAGACCTTGGCAGAAAAGGGCATCATCTTTATGCCTATTTCCGAAGCGATTCAAGAGCATCCAGAACTGGTAAAGAAATATATGGGTACGGTTGTGCCGAAAACCGATAATTTTTATGCGGCCTTGAATTCGGCGGTTTTCACCGATGGTTCTTTCTGCTATATTCCGAAAGGCGTTAGATGCCCAATGGAACTTTCCACCTACTTTAGAATCAATGAAGGTGGTACAGGTCAATTTGAACGTACCCTGGTCATTGCTGATGAAAGTAGCTATGTTAGTTATTTGGAAGGTTGCACGGCACCCTCAAGAGACGAAAATCAGTTGCACGCGGCTGTGGTCGAGCTGATTGCCATTGATGATGCGGAAATAAAATACTCAACGGTACAAAATTGGTATCCTGGAAATTCTGAAGGAAAAGGTGGAGTCTACAACTTTGTGACCAAGCGTGGAATGTGCGAGAACAACGCAAAAATCTCTTGGACGCAAGTCGAGACCGGATCGGCGGTGACCTGGAAATATCCTTCCTGTATACTTAAAGGAAATAATTCAGTGGGGGAATTTTATTCCATCGCCGTGACCAATAATTTCCAACAAGCGGATACCGGTACGAAAATGATTCATTTAGGAAAGAATACGAAGAGTACCATAATTTCTAAGGGTATATCTGCAGGAAAATCGCAAAATAGTTACCGCGGATTGGTTCAAATCGGTTCCCGTGCGGAAAATGCACGGAACTTTTCGCAATGTGATTCTTTATTGATGGGCAACGAATGCGGTGCGCATACATTTCCGTACATCGAAGCGAAGAACAAATCGGCACAGATAGAGCACGAAGCGACCACCAGTAAGATCGGTGAAGACCAAATTTTCTATTGCAACCAAAGAGGTATTGATACCGAAAAGGCGATTGCGCTAATTGTAAACGGCTTTAGTAAAGAAGTTTTGAACAAACTTCCGATGGAATTTGCGGTTGAGGCTCAAAAGTTATTGGAAATTAGTTTGGAAGGATCTGTCGGATAAATTAAAGGATTGTCCTCTTGAGGGGACTTAAGGGTTGTCTTGTGAAAGTGCGCAAAACACCTAAAACATTGAAAATGAAAAAAGAAATTTTAATACTCGGGTTGCTGTTTTTGGCTTTCGCCTGCAAAGAGACTAAAAAGGAAAGTGGCGAAACGTCGGCCGATTCGGTTGATCTGGTCAAACCCGAAGTCATACTCTTGACCTTGGATGGCGGTACAGTCATGGTGAACAATCTGGAATTGTTTTCACAAGACACCACCTATCAAGGCGAAACCAAGGAGTTTGCAGACCCGTTTTACGTCATCAAACACCCCAAGGGAAATTTGATGTGGGACGCGGGCCTGCCTGAAGGTTTGGTAGGTGCACCTCCTTTTACTTCCCCAGACGGAAATTTTACTGTTTCAAGACGCGATTCTTTGGTCGAAAATTTAGAGGATATTGGCCTAACGATTGAAGACATTGATTATCTAGCCTTGTCGCACACGCATTTTGATCATAGTGGCCATGCGAATGCTCTTAAAAACGCCACCTGGTTGGTTCAAGAAACGGAGTATGATTATATCACTAGTGAAGAATCCCAAAAAAACAATACTGATAATTATAATGCGATCAAGGAGTTGACGAAAGTAGAAAAATTGAAAGGCGATCACGATGTATTCGGTGATGGCAGTGTCGTTATCAAATCAATGCCAGGCCATACACCCGGGCATCAGGTTTTGTTTGTTGATTTACGTGAGAACGGCCCGATATTATTGAGTGGCGATTTGTATCACCTATACCAAAACAGGGAACACAAACGCGTTCCGATTTTCAATTTTGATGTGGACCAAACGTTAAAAAGTATGGATGCTTTTGAGGCTTTTGCTAAGGAAAAGAATGCACAAGTCTATTTGCAGCATCAAAAAGAGGATTTTGAAAAGATGCCGGTGGCACCGAATTATTTAAACTAAATCAGATGTTAAAAGTAAACAACCTTCACGCGAGCGTTGAGGATAAAGAGATATTAAAGGGTATAAACCTGGAAATCAATGCTGGGGAAGTTCATGCCATCATGGGTCCCAATGGATCCGGTAAAAGTACGTTGGCCTCGGTAATCGCAGGAAAAGAGGAATTTGAGGTGACCAAAGGTTCCGTAGCACTCGACGACCAGAATCTAGAAGACGCGTCACCTGAAGAACGGGCGCATAAAGGTGTTTTTCTGTCGTTTCAGTACCCGGTTGAGATACCGGGGGTTTCGGTGACCAACTTTATGAAAACGGCGATCAATGAATCGCGAAAGGCAAGAGGTTTAGAAGATATGCCTGCAAATCAGATGTTGAAGCTCATCCGTGAGAAATCTGAAATGTTGGAAATTGACCGTAAGTTCTTGTCTCGCTCATTGAACGAAGGCTTTTCGGGTGGAGAGAAGAAAAGAAACGAAATCTTTCAAATGGCGATGTTGGAACCTAAACTGGCTATTTTGGATGAGACCGATTCTGGTTTGGATATCGATGCGCTGAGAATCGTCGCCAACGGGGTAAATAAATTAAAGAGTAAAGAGAATGCGGTTCTTGTGATTACCCATTACCAGAGACTATTAGAATATATCGTACCCGATTTTGTACATGTACTACACGATGGAAAAATCGTTAAATCAGGAGGCAAAGAACTTGCTCTTGAACTCGAAGAGAAAGGTTACGATTGGATCAAGAACGAGGCTGTGGTATAATTCGCAGTGAGCAGTACCAGTAGGCAGTATAAAAACTGCTTACCACCGACTGCAACTGCCAACTGAAAAAAAATGGATTTAAAAGACAAACTGATATCATCTTTCATGGCGTTTGAAAACAATGTCGATATCGACCATCCGGTTCATGATATTCGTTCTATGGCCATAAAGAATTTTGAGGAAAAAGGTTTCCCGTCTAAAAAAGAGGAAGCTTGGAAATACACTTCGTTGAATAGTTTACAGAAAGTTGATTTCAGTATTTTTCCGAAGGAAGAGAACGCGCTAGAATATAAGGATGTTAAGAAGTACTTTATTCACGAGATTGACACTTATAAAATCGTTTTTATCGATGGTATTTACAGCTCCTACCTATCTGAAACCACCCATGACGGTGTAGATATCTGCTTGATGAGCTCGGCATTGACCAAACCCATGTACAAGCCTGTCATCGATGTATATTTTAACAAGGTTGCTTCGCAAGATGAATCGTTGACTACTTTGAACACCGCCTTTAGCAGAGAGGGAGCGTACATTTATATTCCCAAGAACAAAATGCCGAAGAAGCCGGTCGAAATCGTCCATTTTGCAACGGGTAACGAAGCTTCTTTGATGTTGCAACCAAGAAACCTGATAATAGTTGAAGAAAATGCCGAACTTCAAATTATCGAGAGGCATCAAAGTTTGACTTCCAATGAGGTGTTGACGAATTCGGTGACTGAAATATTTGCAGCCAAAAATGCGATTATCGACTACTACAAGGTACAGAATGATGCTGCCACGGCCTCATTGATAGATAATACTTACATCGACCAAAAGAGCAAGAGTTTTGTAAACGTTCATACATTTTCTTTCGGTGGAAAGCTGACACGCAACAATCTGAACTTCTTTCAAAATGGCGAGTATATGGACTCCACCATGAAAGGAGTTACCATTTTAGGCGAGAAGCAACATGTTGATCACCATACATTGGTACATCATATAGAACCGAACTGCGAAAGTCATCAAGACTATAAGGGTATTTACGGAGAAAATTCAACGGGTGTTTTCAACGGAAAAATCATCGTTGATAAAATCGCACAAAAGACAAACGCCTTTCAACAGAACAATAATATTCTGATCAGCGATAAGGCGACCATCAACACAAAGCCACAATTGGAAATTTTTGCCGATGATGTGAAATGTTCGCATGGTTGTACGATCGGTCAATTGGATGAAGATGCGATGTTCTATCTACAATCTAGGGGAATTCCTAAAAAAGAAGCGCGTGCTCTGTTAATGTATGCCTTTGCAAACAATGTTTTGGAGAGCGTTCGAATTCCTGAATTGAAAGCAAGAATAAACAAACTGATAGCAAAAAAATTGGGGGTTAATCTTGGTTTTGATCTTTAATTCGCCAACATACCGTTATTGGCTTGGGAAAGTAATCTTTATAGGTTTTTTTCTGATATTGCTTCCGCAAATTAGCAGCTCTCAAGAGGCACGTTTTGGGGTAAAAGGAGGTCTCAATTATTCTTCTATTGTAGGTGATTTGACCGATGGGGTCAAATTCAGGTTTTCTGGCCATGCAGGTGTTTTTTTAGAACTGGACTTTACCTATAAATTCGCTTTGCAGCCCGAGCTGCTTTATTCATCTCAGGGATTTCAGTTTAGTTCAGATTTAGCCCAAATTGACGGAAACCCTACTCCCGGAGGAAATGATTTTCGAACGAACGTTCAGTTGAACTTTATCACAGTTCCGATTTTAGGAAAATTTAGATTGAACGAAAAGTATGCACTTGAGTTTGGGCCACAGTTCGGCTTTCTTTTAAATCAGGTCACGAAAATCAAGAACCTTGATGAATTGGATTCTTCAAATGAAAAGTCAAGAAATTCCATTTCGGGAAATTTTCAATTGGATTATGGGGCCGCTGTCGGGGCCAGTATCCGATTTAACGACCAATTCTCACTATCTCCTCGATTTTATGTTGGCCTTCGAAATCGACTCAACGGATTGGAAGGGAATTTTCAGAATTACCATGCCTCTATTCAGCTTTCGGCGAATTATTTATTTCTATAGCTGTTCCGTAAGTTTTTGAAGGAAATCAGGTCTACAATAGGTAGCATTTCACCGAATTTTAGATGCTTAGTAAGTATCTTTGTATTCTAAATGATTGTTATGTTCGATGTGCAAAAAATCAGAAAAGACTTTCCGATTCTTAAACGAGAAATCAACGGGAAGCCACTTGTCTACCTAGATAACGCGGCTACTTCGCAGACCCCTGTTCAGGTAATTGACTGCATCGTAGATTACTATTCGAATTACAATGCCAACATTCATAGGGGGGTGCATGCCCTGTCGCAAGAGGCAACCGATAAATACGAAGAAGCTAGAAAAAAAATCCAGCGGCATTTCAATGCGGCTAAACCGCATGAAATTATTTTTACTTCGGGTACTACGCATAGCATTAACCTTGTTGCGAATGGTTTTTCGTCGCTCTTAAAAAAAGGCGACGAGATTTTGGTTTCGGCAATGGAGCATCATTCGAACATTGTGCCTTGGCAAATGCTCGCCGAGAAAACCGGAGCTTTGTTAAAAGTCATACCCATGAACGAAGAAGGAGGGTTGTTAATGGAAATTTATGACGAATTGCTTTCTGAAAAGACCGAATTGGTCTTTTGTAATCATATCTCAAATGCCTTGGGAACTATCAATCCCATAGCGGAGATTATTCAAAAGGCGCATCAAGTTGGTGCGGTAGTATTGATCGATGGAGCTCAAGCTGCACCGCACTTGGTTGCAGACGTTCAACAATTGGATGTTGATTTTTACACGGTGTCGGCACACAAGGTTTGTGGGCCAACAGGTCAAGGAATGCTATATGGTAAAGAAGAGTGGCTCAATAAATTACCCCCGTATCAAGGAGGTGGCGAAATGATTGCCGAAGTGACTTTTGAAAAAACGACTTATGCTGACCTTCCCCATAAGTTTGAGGCGGGCACTCCTAATATATGCGGTGGAATTGCTTTTGGGGCAGCCTTGGACTATATGAATGCCATTGGCTTCAAGGCCATCGCTGCCTATGAAGATGCACTATTGAAAAATGCGACTAAAAAACTATTGGAAATCGAAGGATTGAGAATATACGGCACCTCTGAAAATAAAGCAGCAGTAATTTCCTTTAATATCGAAGGATTACACCCATATGACATCGGATCAATTTTAGATAAATTGGGTGTCGCTGTTCGAACGGGGCATCATTGCGCCCAGCCTATTATGGATTTCTATAAGATTCCCGGTACCGTTCGCGCCAGTTTTAGTTTTTATAACACTACGGATGAAATCGATATTCTTGTCGAAGGGGTCAAAAGAGCTAAGAACATGCTGCAGTAGATAGTGTTATCATTCCCTTAAAGTATTGAATACCATCTGCACTTGTCGTATTTTTGCAGAAAATCAGTGCATGAAGATTAAGGAAATTCAAAAGGAAATCGTAGACGAATTTGAAATGTTCGAAGATTGGATGCAGCGATACGAATATATGATCGATCTAGGAAAATCATTGCCCTTGATCGATGAGCAATACAAGACCGAAGATAATATCATTAAAGGTTGTCAGAGTAAAGTTTGGGTTCATGCAGAACTTGAAGAAGATAAATTGGTTTTCACGGCCGATAGCGATGCTATTATAACCAAGGGTATAATTGCCATATTGATTCGTGCTTTTAGCAAACAAAAACCAAAAGATATTATCGAAGCAGATACTGAGTTTATCGATGCGATAGGGTTGAAAGAACATTTATCCCCTACGAGGGCAAATGGTTTGGTCAGCATGATCAAACAGTTGAAATTATATGCGGTTGCCTACCAAACGCAATTAAATTAGAAAATCATGAGCGAAGAAACGACGGCAATAGACACCCAAGAATTGGGAGAAAAAATAGTACGAATACTCAAAACGATATATGATCCAGAAATTCCCGTTGACATTTACGAGCTAGGGTTGATTTATGATGTGTTGGTAAACGAAGATAATGAGGTAAAGATTTTGATGACGTTGACTTCACCTAATTGCCCCGTTGCGGAGACGCTGCCGGTCGAGGTAGAAGAAAAGGTAAAATCTTTGGATGCAATAAAGGATGCAGAGGTAGAAATAACCTTTGACCCCCCGTGGACACAAGAATTGATGAGCGAAGAGGCAAAACTCGAATTGGGGCTTCTTTGACCTTCTATATCGTTTTTTGTTCGAACTGTCACCCTGGGCTGTTGAAGGGGCGGTCTAGATTTAAAACAAACCTGAAACCTTATGTCTGACGAAATAGTGAATAGAGTCACTCAAAGTAAGCTTGTCACTTTTGACTTGGAAGACTACTATCCTGAAGGGGAACGTGTTCTTTTTGATATTAAAGATTGGCTTCATGAAGGTTTTATCTTAAAGGAAAAGGAATTTCGCGCTCGTGTTGCAGCACATGATTGGAAGAAATATCACGATGTGTACATTGCACTTTGTTGTTCAACAGATGCAATAATACCCGGTTGGGCCTATATGTTGGTCACGACCCGTTTACAACCTTTCGCTAAAAAAATAATTCAGGGCGATCTAGAACTACTTGAAACTTCGATTTATCAGGAAATTCTCCAAAACCTTGACCTTTCCAATTTTGAAGACAAAACGATAATTATCAAGGGCTGCAGTAACAAACCGGTACCACCCAACGCCTATTTGCAGGTCACTGCACTTTTACAGAAAGTGGCTAAATCGATTATGTACGGCGAGGCTTGTTCTTCAGTACCGCTTTACAAGAGAAAATAATTTCATTTTAGGGTATGAATTAGTGACAATTTGTATTTTTGCGTGTCTTAAACTATAAACACATTACACTAAAAATTTAAACATGAAAAAACTAGTATTTACTTTATTGGCTTCGTTGACTTTTACCGCGATCTCAGCCCAAACATTGGAAGACCTCAAGGCCGAACAAACCGTGAAGAAAGATTCAATAGCGGCAATTCAAGAAAGAGTCGATGCTTTGCAAGGTAAAATAGATGAATTCCCCGGTTGGAAAACAGGTGCCTTCGGTACTATCGGCGCCAATCTATCTGGTGCGAATAATTGGTTTCCGCAAGGAACACCAAACAACTCGGCAGGAAATATAGGTATTGCCGTAAATGCATTTGCAAATCTAGATCGCGACAAATATTTCTGGAGAAATGGAGGAAACATCAATGCGCAGTGGGTGAAAATTGACAATAAGGATATCGACACTGATGATGATAGTTTTAATGGTACCACCGATGTGCTTAACATTACTTCTCTGTATGGGTATAAGTTAAGCGATAAGTTAGCGATCTCAGCATTAGGTGAATATCGAACATCGATAATCAATAACTTTAACGACCCTGGTTATTTAGATGCTGGTATTGGTGCGACATGGACACCGATTCCCGATATGGTCGTTGTTATTCACCCTTTGAACTATAACTTTGTATTTGCAAAGAATGATGCGGCTTATGAATCTTCTACCGGAGCAAAGATCGTAGTTGACTATACAAAACAATTAGGAGCTGTCAATTTCAAAACTAATTTCTCGACTTTTCAAAGTTATAAGAGCGGAGACCTCTCAAACTGGACATGGATCAATAGCTTTGGCTATACCCTCTGGAAAGGAATCGGTTTAGGTTTTGAATTCGGTCTTAGAGGAAATAGGCAAGAAGCCTTTGCAAACGCTTTGGCACAGCCAAATGTTGATCCTAATCTAGCTATAGGTGATGTTGACAATGTTACCCAAAGCTACTGGTTGTTCGGTCTAAACTATGCGCTATAGTTAGTTCGGTTTACTAAATTGATATAAATTAAAACGTCCCGCATTTGCGGGACGTTTTTTGTTAAGTAGGATTCGTTAAATTTGGTTGTACAGTTAAATAAAATCAAACATTTAGGTTAAATCAAGACTAGGGCGGTTTTCATAGTTCTAAGTTGGCTAAGCTGTATTGTATAGGGACAAACACTAAATCTTAATTACTTGAACGAATTTAATTTTCAAAGGTCGGTTGTATAAATTTTTGTTGTGAACAGCTGCAAAATCGTTGTAAATCGCGTTAAACGAGAAGTCTTGCCGATAAATCGTTTTACAAGCCGTTTTGGGTCAATAAAAAACCCTGACGGTATTGTCAGGGTTTATTTATAAAGTAGGTTTGGTCTAAATTGGTTTAAATTTTTTTCAAGTGCCGATTTGGGGAAAAGGCGATTGATAATTACAAATAAGATCGACATCGATTTGGTAAAATGCCTTCACTTATATACAATGTAAATGTATGTCGGATTTTGAATTCCACTAAATTATTGTTGTGAACAGAGCGTATGATGTTGTGAAAAATATAAAGGGTTTTATTTCTTCGATGAACTGTATATCAGGAATATCATTTTAACGGCTTGAAAGTGCACATTAATTTGGGGATTTATAAATAAAGCTTAATCTTTTTATATAAAAATGCCCCTGGAAAGACGGGGTATTTCTTAGTTAAGTAGGTATTTGTAAGATCGGGTATTTTAAGTACATCAAAAGTCAGGATTTGGAAAAACCAACTTTTAAGAGCTCAAGCTCAAGGTTTTCCCGATAGCCATCAGAATGGGTACAAACACTCTCACTTAACTACAATGTAAATATATGTTGAAATTTGAGTTCTGCTACATTAGTGTAGCTAACCAAGCTTAGCATGTTGTGAAAAATATCAATAACCGATTTTCTCGTTTAAGGGTATTATTCAATGCCCTCATTAACTATTGATATTGGTCTAAGTGCTCAGGATAAAGAAAATTATTGTATGGGAAACGGGTGACATGAATGTCCCTGACTTCGCGATAGACCCGTATGCGAAACTCATCAAGATTCTCTTTCTTCAGAGCAGAGATGAACAATGCTCTATCACCGATTTTATCCATCCAAGTTTTTTTCCATTCATCGATTGTCAAGTGTTTGTTGGTGCGTGTGGTGGTCAAATCATCTTCCTCAATGGTTTCATGCTTGTATAAATCTATTTTGTTGAACACCATGATGGTTTTCTTATTCACACTTTTTATTTCCCCGAGAATCTTCTTCACCGACTCTATATGCTCTTCAAATTGCGGGTGCGAGATATCTACCACGTGCAACAATAGATCTGCTTCGCGAACCTCATCCAAAGTACTTTTGAAACTTTCGACCAATTGGGTCGGCAATTTTCGAATAAAGCCTACGGTATCACTCAGTAGAAAAGGAAGATTCCCGACGACTACTTTTCGAACCGTGGTATCAAGGGTAGCGAAGAGTTTGTTCTCGGCAAAAACATCGCTCTTGCTGATTACGTTCATCAGTGTTGATTTACCTACGTTGGTATACCCTACCAAAGCAACACGAACCAAGGCTCCTCTATTGCCTCGTTGGGTTTCCATCTGACGATCTATTTTCAAGAGTTTTTTCTTGAGCAGAGAAATTCTATCACGAACGATTCGCCTATCCGTTTCTATTTCGGTTTCTCCTGGTCCGCGCATGCCGATACCTCCTTTTTGACGTTCAAGGTGTGTCCATAAGCCAGTTAACCGAGGTAGAAGATATTCGTATTGGGCTAGCTCTACCTGGGTACGCGCATAACTGGTTTGTGCTCTTTGCGCAAAAATGTCAAGAATCAGACTTGTGCGATCGATAACCTTACACTTCAATAACTTCTCGATATTTCGCTGCTGCGCCGGGGTAAGTTCATCATCGAAAATGACAGATCCGATATCATTCTCTTTCACGTAGGTTTCGACCTGCTGCATTTTTCCACTGCCAATAAGGGTCTTGGGGTTGGGTATTTCAATACGCTGTACGAACCGTTTGGTCACCTCTCCACCAGCGGTATAGGTCAAAAACTCCAGTTCATCTAGATACTCTGTTACTTTTTCTTCATTCTGTTCCCTATTGACGACACCAATAAGAACGGCTTTTTCATATTCTATCGATTTTTTCTCTAGCATACTTTTTATTGAGCTACAAATCTAATCAATACCTTTGATTTCGTACTTTTGACTGGCCTCAAATAGAAATCAAAAGATGTTTTTATCATTTCTAAAGCGTAAGAAAGATAATTCGTTATATACGATTGCCTTCTACAACCTCGAAAATCTTTTCGATACTATAGATGACCCCGATACTTTGGATGATGATTTCACCCCAAAGGGACTAAAGAAATGGTCCATGAAACGCTACAAACGCAAGCTCTACAAATTGGCGAAGACCATCTCTGGAATAGGCAAAAAGTCTTCTACGAATCCTCCGGTTTTGATTGGGGTGGCAGAGGTCGAAAACGCAGCAGTGATGCAAGACCTTATTAGCGCTGAGCCCCTGCGTGATATAGACTACGGCTTCGTTCATTATGATTCACCTGATGAACGCGGTATCGATACCGCCTTGATTTATCATAAGCCAACCTTTAAGGTCTTATACTCTGAACCAATAACCTTGCTTATATATGAAGATGATGGAGTTCGAGATACGACAAGAGATATCTTGTATGTCAAAGGAGAGCTTAATGGAGAGCTGCTACACTTATTTGTCAATCATTGGCCATCAAGACGGGATGGAGATCAAGAAACAGGTCATAAAAGAGTCAAAGCGGCGCAAACAATACGTGAGTTCATGTTGCGCATCGAGAAGGACAACGAAACCCCCAATTACATCGTTATGGGTGATTTTAACGATGGCCCTTTCGCAAATAGTATCAAAACCTTGATGCAATCCACGACCTTATACAATCCGATGGAAAAGTTACTGACCGAGGAAAGGGGTAGTGCCAACTATAAGAGATCTTGGATGTTGTTCGACCAAATCATGTTTTCACATAATTTTTTCAACTACGAGAAGGGTACTCATAGCTTTGCCCATGCCAATATTTTCGATGAGCAATTTTTAACTGAATTCAAGGGCAAATACACAGGGTCACCCTATCGTACGTACGCAGGCCGTAAATACATAGGAGGCTATAGCGATCATTTTCCGGTCTATATTCAGTTGAAGTACAATCACTAAGAATGAACTTGATATTGGTCAGTTTACCGATATCAGATTTATGTCGAAGATTAAAACTGCACCGCCGGGAATGCCATTTCTTCCCGAAGGACCATACCCCAAGTTTGAAGGTATGAGAAGAATACCACTGCCACCTTCTTTAAAATAGGCAATACCTTCGGTCCATCCTTTAATAACTTCTTGCAAACCAAATGAAATACCCTCAGCATCACTTTGGTCAAATACTGATTTATCCGTAAAATAACCTTTGTAGGCAACGGTCACGTTTGAAAAGGCGTCGGGTTGAGCCCCATTGCCCCGTTCGTTAACGACATAGTGCAGCCCAGAAGTGCTTTTTTGGGCATTTAAATTGTTATCTGCAATATACTTTTCTATATCCGCCTGATTTTTAGCGGTAAAGTCTATTTGTGAAGCGTTTTTTTCGTTTTTACAGGAAATAAAAAGAACAGCCAAAAGTGAAAAATAGATGAATTTCATTGTGATTTTTTAGGAGACTTCAAAAATATTAAAATCGAGGAATAGTTTTGATTTTATAAGCTATACTTTTTTTATTTCGGTATCCTGTAAAAGCTTTTCATTTCGAAGCCGAAGAAGCACTTGTGCTACGGCAATCGTATCTTTTTCACAGTAGTCTATGATACGGTCCAAATCATTTTCTTTGTAGTAGACATCGCGTACCATACTGCCGTCTATATCGCCCTTTGGGGAAGGTATACCCAATACCTTGGCCATCAATTTCAAGGAGGTGTAATTTTTATAATCGCCGAATTTCCAGAGATCCATGGTATCGAGATGCGCCACCTCCCAAGGCTTTTTTCCGAAAAGGTCTAATTTGTATGGTAGTTCGATACCATTGATAATCATTCGCCTCGCAATGTAGGGAAAGTCGAATTCCTTTCCATTATGCGCACAAAGCAGGTGCCTTGAGGCGCTAAAGTGTGTAATTATGAGGTTCTTGAATTCTTTCAAAAGTTTTATTTCGGTACCATGAAATGTGGTAACCCGGAAGTTTCTGTCACCATCAGATTTAAAGTACCCCACTGAAATACAGATAATCTTTCCGAATTCGGCCCATATACCCGCACGATCATAAAATTGTTCCGCTGAGAACTCATCTTTTCGCTGGTACTTGGATTTCTGTTCCCACAGGTTTTTGAACTCATCGTCAAGCTCATCGAAACTCGCCTTTTGCGGAACCGTTTCGATATCCAAAAACAAAATGTGTTCTAAATTGAGCTTTTGTAACATGTTCAATAGTGACCCTTTTGAGTCGTTTCTGTGCGAAACAAGATACAAAAATTGTTATATGAGTCGCTAAAAAGTGGAGAAGTAGAATGTTTCAAGTTCTTATTTGGGTTCTTTTGGGGTTCAGCATAGTGATTTGACCATCATTTGATTAAAAGACCGCATGGTTTGTTCATGGAGTGCTAAACTTTCAAATCTTGCTCCAAAAATTCTTTGTGGAATGGAATTTCATCGATGAAACACCATTATTAAAAAAGATTTTTGTGAAGTAGAGTTAAATCAAACCAAGTGGTTTGTAAAACTTAGAAAAGAGATTGTTGTTTTACTGGGCTCTCGTGCTCCAAAAGCCACTTTTTTCGATGTAATCCGCCCGCATAGCCGGTTAACGAACCGTCACTACCAATAACACGATGACATGGAATCACTATCCATAACGGATTCTTTCCGTTTGCCGCCGCGACTGCACGAATTGCCTTTACATCGCCCAAGATTTTCGAAAGTTCGAGATAAGATGTGGTTTTTCCGTAAGGAAGTTCTAAAAGTGCTTGCCAGACTCGTTGTTGAAATTCGGTCCCCTGCGGATTTAAATCAAGATTGAAGTCTTTCCTTTTTCCCTCGAAATACTCTTTCAATTGATATACGGCATCTTCCAATAGTTCAGGAATGATTTCCGTGATTTCTTCTTCGTTATCCAAAACGGTAATGGACTGGAGTCCATTTTCATCGCCCTCCAGTTTTGTAATGCCTAAAGGCGTTGATATTAAGGCCGTTTCGGTCACTTTTGTTCATCTTTTTTGTCGATAATACCCGTTCTTTTTGCCCGTACTTCCCAATTTTTTCTTGCCAACTGTTGTAAATCGGCCACACTATCGCTTTCGTCCATGATTTCAAGGCCTAGAAGGGTTTCGATTACATCTTCCATCGTAACTAGACCACTTACCGAGCCAAATTCATCGACTACTAGGGCGATGTGTTCACGCTTAGCTATAAATATGTCAAATAGCTGTGGAATTGCTGTGGTTCTTTTGGTCACCAGAATTTCCCGTCTTATTTCCGACAACGGTGAAGTACCGTTTTCATTTACCATTTCTTCCAAAATGTTGTCTTTCAGAACAAAGCCAGTTATGTTATCGACTTTTTCGCTATATACGGGAATTCTCGAAAAACGCATTTTCGGATTGTCCTCATAAAAATCGGCAATTGTTTTCTCTTCGGATGCGATTTTCATAACTGCACGAGGTGTCATTACGTCTTTGACCAAGACTTCATCGAACCGCAATAGATTTTTGATAATAGTTGATTCCGATTTCTCAAAAACACCTTCTTCATGGGCAATATCTGCCATGGCACTAAAATCGTCACGGCTTAATACACTGCCATGATGCCCTTTGCCACCGACCAATTTGGTGAATAACTGTAAAATCCAAAGCAGGCCGGTCCATTTTAGAATCAGGACCATTATTTTCAAGGTTTTCGCCGAGAAATTGGCTAATTGCCGCCAATAGGTAGCACCAATTGTTTTAGGAATTATTTCGGAAGCAACCAATATCAAAATGGTCATGATAGTCGAAACCACGCCTACCATCAAATCTTCGGTAAATTCAACACCAAAAATCGACCGGGTATTGCTGCCGTACATTTGAGCGTAGGCTACCTTTGCCTGTACGCCGACAAGAATCGCTCCAACGGTATGAGCCACTGTGTTCAGTGTCAAAATGGCGATAAGCGGTTTATCGACATCCTTTTTAAGCTCTTCAAGGGTCGTCGCGTATGCCTTGCCCTCTTTTTTCTTGATATTGATAAAGGTTGGGTTCACGCTTAAGAGTACCGCTTCTAAAATAGAGCAGAGAAAAGAGAAAAAAATAGAAATTACAGCGTAAAAAATGAGCAGGCCCATGCGGTCGGTTTATTGCACGAATGTACTAAGAAAAATACTAATTCGGGATAGTCTTGGCGGCCTGATAAAATACGGAATGCAAAGCGGTTCTTATATTCAAACGGTACAGATTGCGATGTTCACGAGAAGGAAATACTCGATTGGATAGAAAAATAAATACCAATTGGTCTTTCGGGTCCGCCCAAACGAAAGTGCCTGTAAATCCTGAATGTCCAAAGCTTTCGGCGCTTGCTTCGGGAGCGGGGTATGCATCTTTTAACTTCAATTCTGAATTGTTTAAAAGCGGTTTGTCAAAACCCAATCCACGTCGATTGTCATTTTCAGGATATTGCACGCGAATAAATTCCTTGACCGTCGTTTCCGGAAGATATCTTTTGCCCCCATAGGTGCCATAGTTCATATAGAGCTGCATCAAACGGGCAAGATCTTCTGCAGTGGCGAACAACCCTGCATTTCCGGAAATACCGCCCATCAAGGCCGCATTTTCATCATGAACCCAATCTCTGGTTAGCTCATGGCGGAATAGGGTATCGACTTCGGTCGGGACTATTTTATTCGGAAAGTTTCTCGATTTCGGTTTGAACAGCATGGTCTCATTTCCTAATGGATAGTAAAAATTAGCTCTTAAGTATCGCGAGTACTCCATTCCGGTCATGTCCTTTACCAATTGCGGATAGAGTAAAAACGTGAGTCCGGAGTACTTGTATTTTTTTTCCTCCGATACTTTCGAGCGATTTATTTCTTTATAAACCTTCTTTTTGAACTTGTCTTTGATATAAAGATTGTCGTAGGCTTGATTGTTGAACTTGGAATTCGGTTGGTTTCTTATCCATCTCTTTTTTAGTTTTCCGTTCTTCTTAGTGATTTCGTTCAGGAAGACAATATAAGGGGTCAATCCTGCCTGGTGTGCCAATACTTCGCGAACGGTCAAATCTTTTTTATCGGCTTTTTTTTGCCACGGCTTCCAATAGGTGCTAAAGGGTTTGTTGAGATTCAATTTGCCTTCGCCATGCAATTTCATTAAGGCAGGTAAGGCAGCGGTGATTTTGGTGACCGAGGCCAAATCATAAATATCATTTAAGGCGACAGGTTGAATACTGTCATAGGTATGAAAGCCATAACCTTTATGAAAAATGATTTTACCATGCTTTGCGACCAATAGTTGTGCGCCAGGGAAGGCCTCTTTTCGAATGCCCAAAGTCATTATGGAATCTACTTGATTGTAGATGTACAAAGAATCTAAACCTACCTCCGAAGGGTTGGCAAAAGAAAGTTGGTCATTAGTATCAATAGAAAGATTAACTCTTGCATCTTCCTGTGAATAAGCCGAATAGATAAATAAACCGAAAAGTATAAAAATAATATTTCTCATTCTTCGGAATGATAATTTTAAGATTTAGTTCGAAAACACTTCCTGTCCGCTAAGGCAGCACCCCCTCAAGGAGAGAACTATCCCATCAATTTAACAGCGTCCTTAGCAAAATAGCTGGCAATAAAATTGGCGCCTGCCCTTTTAATAGAGATTAACTGTTCCATCATTACCGCATCATGGTTGAGCCATCCTTTTTCGGCTGCGGCTTTCAGCATGGCATATTCTCCGGATACTTGATACACAGCAATCGGTACACCGAATGTATTTTTGATGTCTCTAACGATATCCAAATAACAGAGTCCGGGTTTTACCATTACGATATCTGCACCTTCTTCGATGTCCATTCGTGTTTCTCGAAGGGCTTCGTCACGGTTGGCCGAATCCATTTGATAGGTTTTTTTGTCTTTGGGCACGTTTTTTACCTCAACCGGAGCAGAATCCAAAGCATCTCGAAACGGTCCGTAAAAAGCGCTCGCATATTTGGCGCTATAGCTCATTATTCCCGTATCGGTATAACTTTCATCCTCCAAGGCTTCACGGATGATTTTAACCCTACCGTCCATCATATCGCTTGGCGCGACGAAATCGGCACCTGCCTTGGCATGCGAAACACTCATTTCCGCTAAAAGCTCTGAAGTCTCATCGTTTAATATTTTCCCGTTTTCTACGATTCCGTCATGGCCATACGAAGAATAAGGATCTAATGCCACATCGGTCATGACCAACATATCTGGGCAGGCATTTTTGACCGTTTTGATAGCCAATTGCATCAATCCGTTTGAATTTAGGGCTTCCGACCCCTTGTTATCCTTTAAATTATCAGGTACTTTGACAAAAAGCAATACTGCGCAGAGTCCCATATTCCATAGTTCCTTGACTTCCTTTTCTAAATTGTCAAGACTTAATCGGTAGTAATCGGGCATTGAGGCGATTTCTTCACGAATTCCTTTTCCTTCCACAACAAAAAGTGGCACCAAGAAATCACTTGGGGTCAAAATGGTTTCGCGCACTAAATAACGTATAGAGTCGTTAGTTCTAAGTCTACGGTTTCTTCTTAAAGGGTACATAAATAGGCCTCTTTTTAGGAGTACTAAGTTACTTATTATCAATTTAAAATTGAGAAAACCCATCAACTCTTGACTGAAATTCGCGAAAAGCTAAATTTTAAATTCACCTGGCGAAGCTATCAAGAGAAATTTCTTGGTCGTTTTGAAGATCATCTTCAAGACAATCATCTGCACGTTGTTGCCCCACCTGGCTCAGGCAAGACTATTTTAGGGTTGGAAATGCTAATAAGGGTAGATAAGCCAACTTTGGTTTTGTCGCCTACCTTAACGATACGCAATCAATGGAAAAGCAGACTGGAGACTTTTTTTCTTGCGGATGGCGAATTTGATAAATACACTGTAGATATCAAAAACCCGTCGTTATTAACGTTTTCTACGTACCAATCTTTATATGCTTTGGACAAGTCTTTGAGAGAAAGTCAAAAGTCTTTGTTGGAATATATCGAAAAGAATAATATCAAGACACTGGTGTTGGATGAAGCCCATCATTTAAAAAATGCCTGGTGGAAAAGTCTTTTTACATTGAAGCAGATTGAAGCTATGACAATAATTTCTTTGACGGCCACTCCACCATACGATAGCACTTCTCAAGAACTGAATAAATACTTTGATCTTTGTGGCCCTCTTGATGATGAAATTGCGGTGCCCGATTTAATTGCAAACGGAAACCTTTGTCCTCATCAAGATTTTGTTTATTTCTCTCGACCTGATACCTCTCAGATGAAATATATAGTTTCCTATCGAGAGCAGATTATTCAATTCAACAATAGTTTAGTTGCCAATAAGGATTTTCAAAAAATCTTAATGGATCTTCCTATTTATGCGCGACCAGAGGAAGAGTTGGAATTGATTTATGAAAAGCCTGAATTTTTCTCTTCCATATTGATATTTCTAAATAGCGCTGGACATTCAATTGATAAAGGAAAATTAAAGTTTTTAGGGTTCGAAGATGGTAAGATTGAATTTCCAAACTTAAATTATGAATGGTTGGAAATTTTATTACAGAACCTATTGGTCGAACAACGTGAATCACTGGAAATACATGATGAGTTGCTTTTGGACATTCAAAAACAGCTTGCCCGTATTGGGGTTTTCGACAAAAAAAAGGTGAATTTTGTCGGTGATGAGCATTTGTATCGTACTCTGGCAAGTAGCCCGTCAAAGCTGAAAAGTATTTTTGAAATAGTAAAGAATGAAAAGAAAACGCTTGGAGAAGAGCTGAGAGCAGTGGTATTAACGGATTTTATACGCAAAGAGTATTTAAATTATAACGGAAATGATACTTCAAAGCTCAAAAAACTGGGGGTAGTTTCCATCTTTCATTATTTAAGGACAACAGTAGATTTTAAAAAGCACCTAGGGGTACTCACGGGTTCTTTGGTCATTTTACATAAGAGTGCTTTGAATGATTTTGAGTTGCTGACGAAAAGCACACAGTTAAGTGCAGTGCCCTTGTCGGCAGATGACGAATTTGTTGTTATTAATTCATTTGGAAGTGTTAAGAATTCAATCGTAGCCAGCATAACGGGATTATTTCAAAAAGGGATAATCAAAATTCTTGTGGGTACGAAATCGCTACTGGGGGAAGGTTGGGACGCACCTGCAATGAACACCTTGATTTTAGCATCTTACGTTGGTTCTTTTGTCTCGTCAAATCAAATGAGAGGCCGTGCAATTCGAATCAATACAGAAAGACCCGATAAAACGGGAAATATATGGCACTTAGCTTGCCTTGATATAACAGCCGAAGATGGGGGAAAAGACTTGGAGAAACTTCATAAGAGATTCGAGGCTTTTTCAGGTGTTTCTTTATACGGAACTACCTATATCGAAAATGGATTGGAGCGAATTCAGATCCCAAGCCATTTTAACGGGGAAATGAATTTAAAAGCTCTAAATGACCAAATGTTTCAGGTGGCCGCTAAGCGAGATGACTTAAAAAATCGATGGTTCGATGCAATTTCAAAAGGAAGTGTGCTCATTCGTGAAGTAAAAATCCCCTATTTTGAAAAAGTACCCTTCAAAGAGGCAAAAAGATTAAGATGGGGTAGTGTATCAAAATATTTATTAGTTGAGGTGGTAGTCGGAGCAGGTTTATTTTTTCCTGAGTTTTTGGCAAAGCATCTTGGCACACTTTTATCGAAAGGTCTTCTTCAATTTGTCTATATTTTTTTGGCGGGTATTTTTGTTGGTTTTGCACCCAAAACTTATAAAGCCCTGAAGTTGTATTTTCTATTCGGTAACACTTATAGGAAAACAAAAAAAATGGGCGCCGCTATTTTAGCTGTCCTATATAGAACGAAAAAGCTACATACTCCTCTTAACCAGGTTTCTCTCGAAACCGAACAACAACTCAATGGAACATTTATTTGTTATCTAAAGGGCGCTACCAACTCTGAAAGCAGTTTGTTTGTGAATTTATTGGCTGAAATTCTGGCACCTGTAGAAAACCCGAGGTATCTGCTAGTATATAGGCATTGGATAAAACGACATTGGGGACTGCGAAATTACTACGTAGTCCCGGCACAATTCGGCAAGCGAAAAGAAGACGCAAAGCTGTTTCATCAGATATGGAAGAAACATGTAGATTCCTCCGAACTTTTGTATACGCGATCCATCGAAGGAAGAAGAGAATTGCTGAAAGCAAGGCTTTCGCATATTGTTTATCAGTTCAAAGAAGTTTCTAAGAAAGCGATTACTTGGAAGTAGTCTGAGCGGGGAGAAATTCCAAAATTGTTGAAAAAGGTTGAATATACTATTTCGTTTGCCTCAATTTCTTGTTAGACTTTCTTCTAAAGTTGGCTACAAGATTTTATAGCCAAGAAGTAAATACCTCTTTTTTTGATTTCTAAACGGATGTTGATTGATGCCTTTATTTCTAGACGAATAGTTCAATCTAAAATTCTATTTCCCCAACCATATAGAGAACGGCCTTTCCTCCTATTTTAACTCTATCTCCCACATTTTCACAGTTTAAGTTGCCGCCACGTGGTGATAATTGTTTTGCGGTCATTTTGCTCTTGCCCAAAACCTTTGACCAATAAGGTGTCGATGTGGTATGCGCCGACCCGGTTACCGGGTCTTCCGGAATTCCACATTGGGGTGCAAAAAAACGCGAAACAAAATCGACTTCATCTCCTGGCGAGGAAACGATTACCCCGCGACAATCCAATTGGTCAAGTAAATGAAAATTCGGCGAAATCTCTTCGATTTCCTTTTGCGAGCTATAAATCAAAAGATAATCTGTTTTACCTTTTATCGTTTTTATTGGGGTCACGCCGATAGCCTTTGTAATAGCTTCTATTTCATCTATGAAACTTGTTTCATCCGCAGGAAAATCCAATGTCATATAACCATCATCAGCTTTTTCAACTTTTAGGACTCCACTTCGAGGAGAGAAGAATTCCAGCTGAGAATTTGTGTTTTCAAAAAATCGAAATAATACATAGGCCGAGGCCAAAGTAGCGTGCCCACAGAGATCGACTTCGATTTCAGGTGTAAACCAGCGAATTTCGTACAACTCGCCCTTTTTTACCAAAAAAGCGGTTTCGGCAAGATTGTTTTCCATGGCTATTTGCTGCATAGTATTCTCATCTAGCCAAGCGTCTAAAATACAGACGGCAGCTGGGTTGCCAGAAAATACTTTTTCTGCGAAAGCATCTACTTGATATAAGGTTAATTTCATTGATTGGAATTCCTAGTTATATCTAAAGTTACTTATTCTCTGAGATATCAAGTATATCTTCTCCGTTCTCAATCTCTTCTTTGCAACGGATTATTTTTTCCAAAGCGCGACCCAAATTCTTTGTCGCCCAGAGGCCGATATCCTTTTTTATTTCAAGTGGATTTTCATCGTTGTCGATGTATTTTCGAATCGACTTTACAAGAGGGTCTTCGAACGAATTGATTTTTAAAATTGACTTGCCGCTGGGAATCGTATAATCATCTTCATAATCATAGCAGCTTACCAAAACCGTGTCACCCACTGAAAGGCCTGATTCAAAAAAACAATCGGTCACCATGAACTTTTGATTGGCATAGTTATTTTCTCCCAAATCTTTGATTTTAAAGACTTGATGAATTTCTATGACGCCTTTTTGAGAAACATAAAGGGGACCGGGGTCTCGGTAGAGTTCACCCAGGTCGACTAGGGTGCCGCTGAACACTAAGGAAAGTTCTTCACCACAATTTCCGATAAATGGCCCTGATTCTGACCACCAATAGGTATAGCCGACATCTAAAGTGTCTTGGCTAAAGACGATTTCGATATCGCTTTTTGATTTTTTGACCATTTCACATGAACATATTGAAACTAAAAAACCACCAATAAGAACAGCTCGATGTATACTTTTTAGACCCATTCCTTAGGGTTTTGTAAGACGTCTATTAAACGCTCTTCTTCACTCCCTTTTTTAGGATGATGGTCATACCGCCATTGTACATGTGGTGGAAGGCTCATTAAAATACTTTCGATTCGACCGTTGGTTTTGAGTCCAAATAAGGTGCCTTTGTCATGTACAAGATTGAATTCTACATAACGACCACGTCGTATTTCTTGCCAGTCTCTTTGCTCTTTGGAAAAGGGTAGGTCTTTTCTTTTTTCTATAATCGGAGTGTAGGCCTCCAAGAAACTATCGCCAACTTGGGTCACGAAGTTGTACCAATCTTGCATTGACATTTCATCGGTTGCTTTGCAGTAATCGAAAAATAAACCGCCGATTCCACGACCTTCGTTACGATGGGAATTATGGAAATACTCGTCACATTTCTTTTTATAAGTCGTATAAAAATCGGAGTTATGTGCATCGCAGGCTTTTTTGCAAACGGAATGAAAATGTTGGGCATCTTCATCAAATAAATAATAGGGAGTCAAATCTTGACCACCAGCGAACCATTGGTCAACAATGTTTCCCTCTTTATCATACATCTCGAAATACCGCCAATTCGCATGTACGGTCGGTACCATCGGATTCTTCGGATGGATGACCAAACTCAATCCGCAGGCAAAGAAATCAGCATCTTCGACTCCGAAATACTTTTGCATGCTTTCTGGAAGCGCTCCATGCACCGCTGAAATATTTACTCCGCCTTTTTCGAAAACGGCTCCGTTTTCGATTACCCGTGAATGACCACCACCACCTTCGCTGCGTGTCCATTTATCTTCTTGGAATTTGGCACTGCCATCGATTTCCTCAAGTTTTGAGGTAATGCTATTTTGAAGATTTTGAATGTACTTGTAAAATTGGTCTTTCATACTTCGCCTATGGTAACGATATTTTCCCCCGTAAAATTACGGTTTAAAAATAAAGCTTCCATTAATGCGATCAAGCAATAGTAAATTACACCAAATGCCATCGCTGCGTGGGGCATTTCGATAAATACCGCATTGGTGTTATTGGTCGTTCCCAAGCCGGACAGTTGAATAAAATCATTATCAAGGCCAAGTTTCGGTATGACCGACGAGCCGCCCGTGCATGCAAATAGCAGCAGAAAATAAATGAGGGCAGAGAAAACCGATTTCATAATAGTGCGCTTGCGAACCGCTTTGGGGACATCTGAGAAAGCGAACCGCATTCGATTCAAAATAACGAGTAAATAGGCGATAAGAATCAAGTTGTCGTCTACGAGCGTATTGAATGCTAGGGCAAACACACCATAAAAAGGCACTAAAATAAGTAAGGAAAGCTTTTTGGGAATTACCGCCATAAAAACACCAGAGTGCACCATGACGAATTCGAACAGTATCAAGGCCGCTAGAGTGGCTATCTTGTCCACATCATTTACCTGGGGGTGCAACCATAATATAAAGAATTGGTATGCGATCAAGACATTCATCAAAATGCCCGCATACTCGAATTGTCGGTCGAACTTTTCTATGATTTTCATTCGTTAGATTGATTTATGAAGCTCGTACAGCTCCATATCTAACGGATTTTCATTAGGTGGCGTATGTTCTTGTTGTAATTTTTTCTTCCAAGTATACCCACATTTTTTGGCAACTTTGATACTGGAGAAGTTACTTTCATGAACGATAATCCGCAATGTTCTAAGTTCAAGTTTTTCAAAAGCATATTTTGAAAGGTTAGCAACTGATTGGGTCATCCAACCTTTGCCTTCATGTTGATAACCGATACAGTAAGCGAGCTCGGCTTCTTTGGTATCCCAATCGATTTCTTTAATAAAAATTAGACCGATGACGGTACGGTTTTCTTTTTCTTTAAGTACAAAAAGGAATTCTTCTCGATTTCTAAATTGTTTGAGTTTTTTTTCGACAAAATACTTGGATAGGTCAGGAGTCAAGTTTTGTTCCAATGTCTTCGGAAAGTACCGTTTCAATCGCTCTGCATTTGTAACTACGAAGTCACAAATACGCCAGGCGTATTTCTCATGAATGGGGTCAATACCGTATTCCTTAAATTCGATTATCATTGATAATAAATTAAACCGATAAGTATTTTATGAGCTATGACGGTGCTTGGTACTCTTTCACGGCATCAATGAACGCCTTTGCATGGTCAACAGGAATGTTGGGAAGAATACCATGCCCTAAATTAACAACATATTTATCCTTGCCGAATTCATTGATCATTTGCGTGACCATTTTTTTGATTTTGGAAGGAGGGGAAAGCAGTCGCGAAGGGTCAAAATTACCTTGCAACGTAATATTCCCACCAGTCAAATAGCGAGCATTTCTTGCAGAGCAGGTCCAATCAACGCCTAAGGCAGCCGCACCGGATTTAGCCATATCTCCTAAAGCGAACCAGCATCCTTTTCCGAAAACGATGACAGGAGCCTCATCCTTTAGTGCATCAACGATTTGCTGAATATATTGCCAAGAAAACTCTTGATAATCTACAGGGGAGAGCATTCCTCCCCAAGAATCAAAAACCTGAACGACATTTACGCCAGCTTTGACTTTGGCCTTTAGATAGGCAATGGTCGTATCGGTGATTTTTTGGAGCAAATCATGCGCTACCTCCGGTTGGGTAAAACACAATTCTTTGGCTTTATCAAAATTCTTGCTTCCTTGACCTTGAACACAATAACAAAGAATGGTCCATGGAGATCCTGCAAAGCCTATTAAAGGCACTTCATCATTTAATTTATCCTTAGTTGCCTTGATGGCTTTCATCACATAGTCCAAAGCATCATCAACATCGGGTACAATTACCGAATCCAAATCTTTTTGCGAGCGAATAGGGTTTGGTAAATACGGGCCGAAATTGGGTTTCATCTCTACTTCAATATTCATCGCTTGGGGAATGACCAAAATATCTGAGAATAAAATGGCGGCATCCATTCCGTATCTGCGAATCGGCTGTACCGTAATTTCGGAGGCCAATTCGGGAGTTTGACACCTTGTAAAGAAATCGTGTTTAGCTTTGATTTCCATAAATTCAGGAAGGTATCTGCCCGCCTGACGCATCATCCAAACCGGTGGTCTTTCAACGGTTTCGCCTTTAAGGGCCCGTAAGAATAAATCGTTTTTCAATTTCATTTTTGGGTATTCACTAATTCAATTACACTTTCTACTGTCGGAATTTTGGCCACATGAACTTTCTCAAAAGACTCTCGAGCAGCAGTAGCTGTTGTTTCACCAATACAATAAGCAACTTTTTTGTCAGCTGTGTTATTTTTTAAAAAACTCTCGACCGTAGATGGACTAAAAAATAAGACCCGTTTTACTCCGTCTGAAACCTTTACCGGAGATAGTTTTGTTTCATAGGCCTTTATCTCATTGACGACAATATTGTTTTTTGAAAGTATATCAGGCAGTTCATTTAATCGTCTACTACTACAAAAATATGTTACCTCGAGACCCTCTAAATAATCAACCATATGTTCAGCCAAAGCTTTTGCATTGTTTGCCACATACGTAACTTTTCCGATTCTGCTCTCAATCAGCTTTTTCGTTCTACGGCCAACACAATAAATGTTTTTAAATTTCAACTCTGCCGTATCGGTACTTGCAGAAAGCGCTTCCACGGCGTTTTTGCTAGTTATGATAACATTTTGAATTTCGTTTTTTAATGTCTTGGCAGAAATACGATTTGGAGCAATTTTTACGATATCATCAGAGTCAACCTTCATTCTCTTATCGAATAATTGGAGCTGCTCTACTGTTAATTTTTTGGTAGAAAAAACGGTTGCACGTTGTTCAGTCTCAGAGATTTCATTCATCAATCTTTTTCCACCCCGGGCTAGAATACTATTGGCGCAGTCCTTTCCTAAATTCTCATGCTTTCCGAGCGGAGCGGTAAATTCTGCTTCCAGTTTTTTTGTGCCATCGACACTTAACAAAACACCTTGAAGTGTTACTTCTTCCTCTTCCTCCGAAATTTTTGCCAATGCACCAATTGGTGCGGTGCATCCACCTTCTAATTTGTTTAAAAACTCCCGTTCTAATCGGGTGCAGATTTCGGTCGGTTCGTGATTGAGTTCGGCGCATGCCTCTTGTACAAATTCATCTTCCTCTAAGGCAACTATCATAATAGCGCCCTGCGCAGGGGCGGGCAACATCCAAGTGAGTCCGATTGTGTTTTCTGGTTCTAAGCCGATACGTTCCAAACCTGCAGCCGCGAATATGGCTCCGTTCCAACTGCTGGCGGTGAGCTTTTCCATTCGGGTATTTACGTTTCCGCGTAGATCTACAAGCGTATGAGTAGGGTAGCGGTTTAACCACTGAGCCTTTCTTCGAAGACTTCCGGTTGCTATGGTGGCTTCCCGTTGGGCCAAAAATTCTTGATTTTTCTTGTAGGCCAGAATGTCGAAGTGGTTACCGCGCTCGAGAACTGCGGCTTGAACGATTCCTTTCGGTAAAACCGTGGGCACATCCTTCATGGAATGTACCGCAATATCGATTTCACCTTTTAACATGGCGACATCCAAGGTTTTAGTGAAAACTCCTGTTATTCCAAGTTCGTGAAGGGGTTTGTCCAAAATCAAATCACCTGTCGATTTGACCGGCACGAGTTCGGTCTGATGACCTAAATCTTCTAGCCTTTTTTTTACGGTATTTGCTTGCCACAAGGCCAATTCACTATCGCGAGTGCCAATGCGAATTACTTTGTTCATTTGGAAGTAGCGGAATCAAGTTCTAGTTGGAAGACTCTTTGAATTAATTCAAGACTGCCGTCAGAATCGACGTTATCTTCTTTAAGATGATTGGCGAATTGCTTGGTTATTTTTTGAATGATGCGATCAGACACGGCATCTGCGTGTTGGGCATCAAAGTTGGCCTGCTTTTTCGAATGATAATCCAACTCTTCGTCTTTAATGGTCTTCAGTTTCTTTTTCAGCGCCTTGATGACCGGGGCGAATTTTCTGGTCTCTAACCACTGCATAAAATCCTCATTGATTTCATCAATGATATGTTCAGCTTGCGGAACGAATTGTTTTCGTCTTTCGAGAGTTTCATCTGTCATTTGAGAAAGATGATCCAAATGTATTAAAGTGACTTTGTCCAATTTCGAAACATCGTCCGAAACATTTTTAGGAATTGACAGATCAAGAATTAATAAAGGCTTCTTTGTATGAATCAATTCTTTGGAAATAGTTGGTGATTGGGCCCCCGTAGCAACGATCAAAACGTCTGCATTGCGTATTTCGGTCTGAAGGTCTCCGTACTCTTTAACAGTCAAATTGAATTTGCCCGCAATCTTTTCGGCCTTATCTTTTGTGCGATTTATTAAGGTGATGTGATCGTTCTTTGTGTGTTTGATTAGGTTTTCACACGTATTTCGGCCAATTTTTCCAGTTCCGAATAAAACAATTTTTTTTTCGGAAATGTCCGGAACATTTTTGAGGATGTATTGAACTGAAGCAAATGCTACGGAAGTTGCTCCCGAAGAAATTTCCGTTTCGTTCTTTATACGTTTGCTTGCCCGGATTACCGAGTTACAAAGTCGCTCGATAAACGGATTCGCCAAACCATGTTTTTTGGATCTATTGAAACTCGAGCGTATTTGGCTGATTATTTCAAAATCACCCAATATCTGACTATCGAGGCCCGTTCCGACACGAAACAAATGACTTATGGCCTCATTGTTTTTGTAGACGTAAGCGACTTCTTGAAATTCTTCGACTGAACCGGCGGTATTATCGCATAGTAATTTAATCAGTTGAAAAGGATGTTGCGCAAAACCGTGAAGCTCGGTACGGTTGCAAGTCGAGGTGGCCAAAATTCCATCAATACCTTGTTCCTTTGCCTGTTCCAATAAGCTATCGGTTGCCGTGGGATTAAGGCTGAATTTTCCCCTAATCTCAGCATCGGCCTTTTTGTAGTTGAGTCCGATGGTGTAGAATGAACTATGTTTTGAAATATGGTATGCCTTCATGCAAGTATCAAACGAAGACAAAAATAAGAGCAATAAAGTGCTAAAAATAACGCTAGCGGTACAATAAGTATCGTTGTGGGTATTTTTAGACGTATTTCGCTATAAATACGATGAAATCAGGTATTTTTGTAGATAATACAACGTTTTACAATGGTTCTATTTAGAACCTTTCTAAATAAAATACATGAAAAAAGAACATATTGGTAATTTAAAAAGTGTCGCCAAAGGTTCATTTGAAGAAGTTCTGATAGATGATGGCTTCTTTGTTCTGAAAATACAAAATGACGACACAAAAATCGAAAGGGTAACCCGCGAAATCGATAGTTCGTTTATTCAATTTCATTTTTGTTTAAAGGGTAACGCCAAATTTATTTTCAATGATGGTCGCTACGCTTTGGAAGTTTCTGAAGAGAATTCGCTATTGCTGTATAATACTCAGGTCGACTTACCTTTAAATCTAGAGTTGAATGCCAACTCTTGGTTGGTTTCAGTGGTGATGACGATTCGAAAATTTCACTCTCTTTTTTCCTCGGAAGCTGATTACATTCCTTTTTTGAGCAAAGAGAACAAAGAGAAAAAGTATTATTCCCAAGAGAAAGTTTCCCCGGCAATTGCGATTATTTTGAGTCAGGTGATGAACTATAATTTGCATCCATCGATAAAGGAACTATATATTAAAGGAAAGGTATATGAATTGATCTCATTGTATTTCAACAAAAGTGATGACGCCGATATAGAGCAATGCCCATTTTTGGTAGATGAAGATAATGTAAGGCGCATCCGCCAGGCAAAAGAAATCATAATCTCTCGAATGGCCGAACCACCAACCTTGTCTGAACTTTCAGAAGAAATCGGGCTCAGCCTTAAAAAATTGAAGGAAGGGTTTAAGCAAATCTACGGAGATTCCGTTTTTAGTTTTTTGTTCGATTATAAAATGGAATACGCTAGAAAGATGCTCGAAACAGGGCAACATAATGTAAATGAAGTTGGTTTGAGGGTCGGTTATAGTACTGCAAGTCATTTTATTTCCGCTTTTAAAAAGAAATATGGCACTACTCCAAAGCGATATGTGATATCAGCGATTAAATCGTAATTTATACCTTAAATATCTCATTTTAAATAATTTATAGTCGAATTTTGCATACCTTAAAATTCTCAAAAATGTTCCCTAAACAATCATTTTTAGTGATTTTGTGCTTTTCTCTTTGTTTTATTTCGTGTCAAATGGATACCGATGTGCTCGTTTCTTCTGAATTAATGGATGATGACCCCGTTATTGGCGAGAATAATTCGATTGCGCGAAACGATTCCGTCGCTGAACGAGATTCCATTGCCCAGCTTGATTCTATTTTAGTATTTTCTAAAACCGTGGGGTTTCGACACTCGTCCATATCAAAAGGAATAGAAACATTAAGAATTCTAGGCGATGACAATGGTTTTGCCGTAATCGATTCAGAAGACGAAGCGCAATTCAATTCAGAGAATCTAAAGAAATTTGCTCTCGTCGTTTTTCTTAATACTACAGGTGATGTGCTAAATTCAGGACAAGAAGAGGCCTTTCAAGACTATATAAGGTCTGGTGGAAGTTTTATGGGAATACATTCGGCCAGCGATACCGAATACGATTGGCCATGGTATGGGCAACTTTTGGGAGCCTATTTTAATGGCCACCCTGATATTCAGGAAGCTACTTTGGATGTAAGGGATAATAGCCATTCTTCTTCAGAACACCTTTCAGCGCAATGGACGCGCAGTGATGAATGGTACAATTTTAAAAGTATCAGCCCTTCGATAAAGGTTATCTTGTCTTTAGATGAATCAAGCTATCAAAGGGGCACCAATGGAGATAACCACCCTATAGCTTGGTATCAAGAATTTGAGGGCGGTCGTTCATTTTATACGGGCGGTGGCCATACCGACGTGGCCTATGACGAACCTGACTTTATACAGCATCTTTTAGGTGGAATCAAGTATTGTTTGGGTCGATAATCAATGAATTATTGCTCAGGTCTGGCGATCAATATGCCGATATTTTTTTTGACACCTTTCAAATATTCTGCCAACGGAAGTTTTGAAACTTCTACTTCCATCGAACCGGTCGATGCATGTAGCAAATGAATTCGCCCGTCTTTTTCGCGTGTTGCGATTCCCGTATGGGTCACGTCGAGGCCGTTTATGGAAGTTGCCAAGGCAATTATATCCCCGGTTTGAATCAAATGTTCGTTTGCCTCGATTTGGTCTTGAGGCAGGTAACAAAATGTTCTTTCCGCCAATTTTTTTTCGGTCTCAATGATTTTATCAAAATTCGAATCATCCTTTAGAAAGGGGTACAATTCGCGATGGGTACCCATAAAGTTGATTTCCTTGTTGATTTCAACCCCTCCTAGCTCTGAAGTGATATCCTTGACTAACCCTTTTTCTTCATTATTTGAAATCCATTCTGAAAAATAGTGCAACCGAGAGCCGTATCCATCGAGCTTCCCATCTTTATACCGTATGGTTTTCAAGGTTTTGGCAAACGAATCAAAATCCGATTTCCCATCCCTTAAAAGCAAACCAAAAGCAAGAATATTTTCTATGTAGGTGGTACAATCGAGTCCGTGTAAGTTCACGACCAAAGTTTCGGTTTCACCAATTTCCAAGGTTTTGGCGACATACGGTGTGCCCTTGAAAGTCTTACCGATGGCGACCAAAGTCTTTCCGAAATCATTTTCAAGCAGGCCATCGATTTCTATGGTCTTGTTTTCAAAGGCTTGTTTGTCTGCTGGTGAACAGGTGATTTGTTGGGCTGATGTGCAGAAAGAAAAAATAAGAAAAAAAAAAGTGCTATTCTTGAGTTCATTAAAAATGAATTTCAACAAAAATAATGATTAATACCCATGATATCCGTACATGCCATATCCATTTGGGCGATAGACTTCTGCACGGTTTCTGTCTTTGAGCAGAAATTCTTCGATTACAAAACCAATCGACTCTTTCTCGGTATCGGTATCTTCGATACGCATACCGTTGTTTTTGTAGAACGGCTTTGTTGTAAGCGGTCTGCCTTTTTCGAACACTACCATGCTCATTTTGAAGTTTTTGTCGTATTCTTGATTGTTGCGGGTCTTGAAAAAGTAACCAGTATACGATTTGCCTCGATAGGTCAACGGTTTTTGATCTATGAAGGTAATCGAATCTTGCATCTTGTCAAAAAATGAATACTCATATAGATTGGCTTCCGCCAAAGCTTGTTCGTTTTTGTATGCTTTCGGAAACAGATTTAGTTTGTTGATTTTCTTCATTTTGTTGAATAAGAACAATCGACCGTTGATATCTTTTGCCAAATCGTTCACCATACCCACAGGTAGTTCTTTCTCATCTTTTGCCAAGAGCGATACGTAGGTCGTTTTGATGCGATGGTTTTTTACCAACAGTAAACGGTTATAGAATTGCGTAATATCTTTTTCATCAATAAAGGGGTATAGTAGTACGGCATAATCCTCCAAAATGGCATTCGGGATATTTCGTGAATTGCCATAGCTACCTGAACTATTATAACTATTGGATCGGCCCAATTGGCGCTTCAATTGTATTTTGGCATCGTTCAAGATTTGCCTGCGATACTTTTTATAGCTTTTTGGCCGAATAGCACCTTTGTCGACCAATCGCGCCAATAACGAAAATATGGGCGACTTATATTCTTCGATCGTACTATAATCTAAAAGTTCTGGGTAGAGTTTTTTTGCAATGGGCAAACTGTCCATGTAGGGTCTAAAGATTTGCCTTATTTCGTGCCGATTGGTGGTTAGGGGTAAATCTTGTGATAAGAGTTCCAATAAAAGTTTTACCGAGTTTTCGTCGGCATTTTTGGTGACCGATTTCAATATTTTGGTTTGGGCATCGGAGTTGTTGTACGATTTGGCGTAGAACTTTTTAAAGAAATCAACTCCTTTTGGGTCGTTCAACTTTCCGAGTTTCTGTATCAAAAATGATTGAATATGCCTTTGATTATCCTTGAATTCAAAATTTTCGATGTAGTATTTTAGAGAATCGACATGCTTGTTTTGGAAAGAGATCATACTATAACCATCTACGATGATACTATCGTTCTTTCGTAATGCTTCGAAGAAATCGGCCGTCTTGTCTTGTAGCATTGATTTCCCGATTATGCTGTCAAAGGGCTTAAAATTATCAAAGAATTCTCTTACGAAACGACTGGGTTTGTCAATAGTATCTACTTGCGATTTCAATTCGTAGGCGAGGCCATCTTTAATAATATTTTTAATCAGAATTCCTCTTGTACTTGCCGTATCTACTAATGTCAATTGAAGTTCATGGTGATTTGGCGAGTAAGTTGTATCTCTCTCGTTATATATGTTGAATTTCTTGTGCGTATGGGCTTTTTTTCGAAGTGACCAAAGTGAATCGATCGAAGGGACCATCATAAGATCATGAGCTTTGTTGAGCTCTATTGTTATGGCCTCATTGTTCGTATTTTGATAGATTGTCTTTTTATTGAATGCGTTGTAGGGCTTTGGTTTCGCTATGCCGGTGTAATAGTTATTTGAGTTCTCTACAAATTTGGGTGGCTTCAAATTGGTCACCGTACTAAAGAGCATCGCCGTATCTCTAACGGTCCGAAACTTTTCGAGATATTCGGCTTCCTTGATCTTAAAGGAATCAAAATACGGAGCAACTTCGTCATCGTTTTTGGTCACGATACCCAAGAGATAATAATCACCTCTTTTGAATGCCGTTTTCAGGTGGATGTTCTTTTGTTGTTCAGAATCGATGACTGCGGTCGAGGTAAGCGTATTTTTTTCAATAGGATTGTAACTGGGCTTCAGCTTCAAATCTTGATAGAAGCGTTTCTGGATCTGTTTGAGTTCGAAAGTATCCTCCTCTATAAAATTGAAATCGTTCAATGTCGTCTTCCGAAGAAAATAATAAGAACCCGAAATCGAATCATAGCCTTCTAAAAAACGGTCTCCGCTTCTCAATTGGTTTTTGAAATTGTACAATGAAGGTAGAACTACTTCAAAATCTTTAAACCCTGAAGTGACTTTGATTTTGTTTTTCTTGGGTATGCGAAATGCGATACTATTGAAAATAGTATCTGAATGTTGAACGACAAAATCGCCGTCTCCCCCCATTTTAAAGATTAAAATTTCGAGTGGGGTCACATAGATATGGTATCGCTGATGGTCGCCATTTTTCAATTTATTCTTGATATCGAGGCCTTCGAAACCATTTCTTTTAATGCGTGTTTTCTCCAATATTTTACCGGGAATGTTCTCGAACAATAATTTATCGATATCATCGAGCGAATAAACAGCGTCTTGCTTTAGGTATTTAAAAGTAGGAATGCGATTTACCATCACATAACTGCCATTGGCGAGGTCGGGCGAGATGTATGTGGTACTGGTGAATTCAGCTACCGGATAAAGCTTATTGGGCAAATCGATAGTAAAGAAATCATCGTCGGGGCTGGCCGGTTTATAACCGTTCTGCCTTATTTTAGTTTCGAACATTTCCTTGAGCTGCTTTCCTTTTTGGGTCGCTCTTGAAGTTAACGGCCTCACGGAATACCCCATTTTCTTTAACATTGCGATCACTCCGTTTTTTCCAGGAAGATGAGCGGCACCGATACCGGTGAAAACCTTTGAGAGTGCCATAACCGAATCAAGGCGTTTGGCCATATTTCGGTTTCTGATATAAAGCATGTTTTTAAGGTAGTGTTCGGTATACATTGCCTTATCGATAGAATCGAGCAAGTTAATGTTACGGTTGCGATAGGCATCTTGTAAAAGGCTCATCGGATCTTGTTGTTGCATTTTTTTCTGCAACCACTCGTCCGGTTTTTGCTTCATGGCGTTCATGCTAGCCCTCCCGACCAGGGCTGCCGATTCTTCGAGGTCTTCAAGGGCGATTACCGGTTTTTCGAATTTCTTGCCAGCTTGATAGATGAACATATCGAGATAGGTCTCTTCCTCGAAATTCTGTGAATATTCACTAGTGCGGTACAAAATGTTATTTACCCTGCGATCTTCGAAAGAGAGATAGGCGCCGATTTCTTCTTTCTTCGGATTTTTTATCGCGAATGGATGGGTGTAAAATCCACTAGGATTGAACCCAGTACCCATTCCTCCGAAATTGTCCGACTTTTCAAGCCAAGTATCGGGATCTGATTCTAGGGCAACGACCTCACTTTTGTCCAAAGCCTCGTAGAAAACATCATCTAATCGGAAGGCTATTCGCTTACTTACGTGCATTGTACCGTATAGATAAGACGATTGGTGTAAACCATTACCCGATATTTCCCAAAGAAGACTGTTTTTTTCTTGTGCCGAAAGTCCGGCGACCAAAAAGAGCAACAGCAGTGTGGTGATTTTTTGCATAAAACGCTTTCCGAGTTAAGAAAATCAGCCGAAATACAGACGTTTACACGTCGTTTTGTGGTGATTGACTTTATTGACATTTCGATAAATACCCATCGAGAAAGGGCTTGATAACCATTTCTTATAACGTTATCGATAATGCGTCGAATTATTTTAACGGAATTTGACCACAAGTAGTATTTTTATGGGCGAAAAAAATCGATAAAATTGTGAAAGGCGTATTGCTTGTAAATCTAGGCTCTCCGGAGAGTCCGACCGCAAAAGATGTAAAACCTTATTTAGACGAGTTTTTGATGGATGAAAGGGTCATCGATGTTCCGAAATTATTGCGGAATATCTTGGTACGTGGAATTATTTTGCAAACGCGCCCGAAAAAATCTGCGAAAGCCTATGCCAAAATCTGGCGGGACGAAGGCTCGCCTCTGATCGTGATCTCTGAACGTTTCGCGAATAAAGTGCGGCAGCATACCCAAATGCCGGTGGCGCTTGGCATGCGGTATGGTAAAATGTCGATAAAGAAGGCATTGCAAGAATTAAAGGGCAAAGGTGTCGATGAGGTCTTGTTGGTACCCTTGTATCCGCATTATGCGATGTCTTCCTATGAGACAGTAGTGGTCAAGGCCATGGAAGAGAAAGAAAAGCACTTTCCCGAACTGAAAATAACGACACTTCCAGCATTTTATAAGAGTCCGGAGTATATTAAAGTCCTTTCCAATAGTATCTCAGAGGGATTGGAAGATTTTGACTACGATCATATTTTATTTTCGTATCACGGTATTCCTGAACGTCACATTCGAAAGAGCGATCCGACAAAGTTCCATTGTAAGATCGACGGAAGTTGTTGTAGTATAAACTCAGTGGCCCATAATTCTTGTTACCGACACCAAGTCTATGAAACAACCGAATTGGTAAAGGCTGAATTAGGTCTGTCCGAAGAAAAAGTAAGTACTTCTTTTCAGTCTCGATTGGCAGGCGATCCGTGGTTAAAACCCTATACTGATTACGAGTTCGAGCGTTTTCCAAAGGAAGGTAAAAAGAAATTGGCCGTTGTTACCGCTGCTTTTGTCTCGGATTGTCTAGAGACTTTGGAAGAAATCGCCATGGAAGGTAAAGAGCAATTCGAAGAGGCGGGCGGGGAGCACTACAAACATATTCCCTGTCTGAACGATAGCGACCCGTGGGTCGAATTGATGGCCAAGTGGGTCAATGAGTGGGAAGCTAGCGGAGTTCTGCCCGTCTAGGTCTATCAACTCTCTATTTCGAGCGGGGTGGAGAGCTTGGGAAAATACGTCTCTAAAAGAACAATTGTGCTTATTGCTGTAAATGGCCAAAATAAAATCAGAAGAACTCGGTACGTTACCCATCAGTAAACTGCTGATAAAACAGTCAATTCCTGCTTCAATCGGGGTATTGGTCATGTCACTGAACGTATTGGTCGATTCTATTTTTGTCGGTAATTGGATCGGCCCTCTTGCCATTGCGGCAATAAGCGTTGTGCTGCCAGTCACCTTTTTTGTAGCTGCCTTAGGAATGGCCATAGGTGTTGGGGGCGCCAGTATTATTTCAAGGGCCTTGGGGGCAGGTGAAATAGAGAAAGCCAAATGCACATTTGGCAATCAGATTACACTTACCGTGCTGGTGACCATTGGCATGGTCATACTAGGGTTGGTATTTACCGATACCCTGATTCCCGCTTTTGGTGGAAAAGGAGAGATATTCGACTTTGCTAAACCCTTTTATACGGTTGTTTTTTACGGAGTGCCTTTTCTGGCGCTCACGATGATGGGGAATATCGTGATTCGTTCCGAAGGGAAACCGAACTATGCCATGATCGCCATGATCATTCCATCGGTAGCAAACTTAACGATGGACTATCTTTTCATATACATCTTTGATTGGGGAATGGAAGGTGCGGCTTGGGCGACCTCCATTTCGTACATGTTCTCTTTTGTTTATTTGGTTTATATTTTTAGAACCAACCGTTCCGAGCTGGAAATCAATGTTTCCCATCTAAGGCTACGTTTGCCCCTCATAAAAGAAATCACCTCTTTGGGTTCGGTAACGCTTGCACGTCAAGCGGTAATTAGTATTGTAGTACTTATTCTGAACAACATACTTTTTGATATTGGCAAAGAAGCTTTAGTAGCGGTTTATGCCATAATCGGCCGCATGCTGATGTTTGCCTTATTTCCTATTTATGGTATTGCGCAAGGCTTTCTGCCGATTGTTGGCTTTAATTACGGAGCAGAAAAATTCGATCGCGTGAAAGAAACCATTTATACTGCTATTACGTATGCATCTATTCTAGGGGCTGTCGTCTATTTGGGAATTTTTCTATTTCCCATAGAAATCGCTTCGCTGTTCTTGAGTTCAAAGGAAGGATTGCCTGCCAATGAGGTTGCCATAAACAACTATGTTCTGGAGCATATTTCAAGTGCCATGCGTTGGGTATTCGCTGCAACGCCTATCATTGCTTTGCAACTATTGGGCGGGGCCTATTTTCAAGCTATTGGAAAAGCAGTTCCCGCGATGCTGCTGACCTTGTCAAGACAAGGTTTTTTCTTTATTCCTTTAGTATTCGTGCTTCCTCATTTCTTTGGAGAACTTGGTGTTTGGACGTCTTTCGCCATTGCTGATGTATTGGCCACAATCGTTACTTGGTGGTATTTAAGGAGAGAGATAAGGCGGACATTAACAGTATAGCTATTCGCCAGGCATCAAAGTCGCCGCTTTGCTAATAATTTTCCATTCTCCTTCTAATTTTTTCAGGATAAACAGATCTATAAAACGCATCGCTCCAGCATCGATTACGATTTCGGCTTTGGCAAGTGCGATATCATTTTCTTGGTCTACTGAAAGTATTTTTCCGACACGACCGTTGAATTTTCCTTTTTCACGTTTCTTGAAAAGTGCAGCATATTCAGCAGGAGAAAGCAAATAAATCGGTTGCTCTTTGTGAAATAAGAACATTCGTGCATCTTCATAAAAAGGGGCAACTATCTTTTCAGGGTCACTATACGAACTTCCATCAATATAAAGCTGTATCGATTCGCGAATCGCTTCTTCTTCATTTTGAGCGTTGGCAATGGCTACTGTCATTAGTAGCATCGAACTTAAAAATAGATTTTTCATGATGTGTTGTTTTTGATTTTTATTCTGGTTTAATACGAATGATTTTGCCATTTTTACGGTCGTTGATATCTTCGGTTAATATGTATAATTTTCCTTCAGGGCTTTGAATCGCCTTACGTGATCGTTGTCGGTCGTTCAAGAATAATTCCTCTGCACTTTTTATCGTTTCCCCTTCAATACTCATACGCCAAAGGCTACCACGTGATAGGCCGGGTACAATCATATTGTTTTTCCACTCAGGAAATTCATCTCCGGTGTAAAATGTGAGACCCGTTGGTGCAACTGTATGTTCCCAGAACCATACGGGGTCAGTGTAAACAGTTCCCTCTATTTTTTTTGGCTCATATTTATTGCTGCGATACGTACCGGTGGTAATGATTGGCCATCCATAATTAGCTCCTTTTTTTAGGAGATTGATTTCATCGCCTTGGTTGGTACCATGTTCGCTAAACCAAATGTTTCCTGTTTTCGGCTCTACAGTAATTCCCTGCGCGGCACGGATTCCGGTGGCATATAATCCTGGAGGGGCGTCAAGACCAAAATCGGGATTGTCTTCGGGAATACTCCCATCTGGATTGATTCGATAAATTTTGCCCCGTCTATCCTTTAAATCCTGTGCAATGGGAATTTCCGGTTGCTGGTCTTCATTAAAAAGTCGTTCGCCAACAGTTATATAGAGTTTGCCATCAGGCCCGAAAGTCATCCCGCCTCCAAAATGGAATAGACCGTGGGAATAAGGCAAGGCAAGAAGTAAAGGTTTGATATTGATTAAAGAATCATTTTGTAACTGCGCCCGTATTACCTTTGTTGTCGCCCCATCTTCGCCCTTTGTGGTATATGAAATATATAGTTCTTGGTTGACGGTATAGTTGGGACGCTTTAGCACCTCTAAAATACCAGCATTGTAGGTTACTTTTGTACCATCAGGAAGTGCAGATGGGAAGGTTCCAATAGGATAAACCCCTTCTTTGTAGGTGAGCGAATCGGTTTTGTCACTTGGGAAACCCTTAATACGATGTTTCTTTTTGGTGCTAAGGTTAATTCTCAATAGGTCGCCGTCCTTTTCGGAAAGGACTACTTCATCTTCTGATAAAAAGGCCATGCTCCAGGGTCGTGATAAACCATCGATTATAGTTTCTTTTACGGGATTGGGATAGCTTAGCTTTTCTACCTTTACTTCTGTTTTACAAGCGGCTAAAATGAGAAGGGCAAATATAATTTTTTTCATAATTTCTTACTTAGTGTAATTCAATGTAGCTTCTTTTTCTACGGGAGGAATAATGATGAGGTCATACCGTTTTATCAAATCTTGCACCTGTTCGTCTAAAAGATATTTTACAGGTGTATACTGTGTTTCTTGAATCATTTTCTGGAGGTCAATGACCGTCCACTCTTCCTTTTTACTTGCCTGAACCAAAGCAGTGAACCGATTCGCCATGGTGTTTTCTAGTTTCATCAAATCTAGAACAGCTCCATTTTTTAATTGATATCGTGGTACAATTCCAATATGTAAGGAAGTATTCCCATTGTAATTGGCAATTTCACTCAATGTATTTCCAACACCGTAGAAGGCATAGGGTTGAAATCCGCGGGAAAGAAAGTTCATATCCCATTTTACAAATAGTTTTTCTTGATTTATGTTAAAGCCAATAAGGTCGAGTTCTTGTCTCAGCAACCGTTTTTCTTCATCGACACGCCATTTGTTTTTCTTATAGAATTCCTTTTTCGCATAATACCTGCAGTTCTGTATACTGTTGTGAAATGCTTCTACTATGTCGGCATTTTCAGGGGATTTTTCATTCGCTATTTTTAGATACTCTTGAATGGGTTTTGAATTATCGATGGTATTCGCAAATAAAAGTAAATCTCCATTTCTGTCGATATTTAATTGTTCAACTGAGGTTTTAGATAATTCATATAAGGAGCGTTGTTTTCCCTTTATGTCTTCAGGAAGGTTTTCATACAGCTGGTCAATCAGCCAAGGCAAATTATTCCAAGATTCATACCCAAATCCAACGATAGACCATTGGAGTTCTCCGGCCCTTTGAACGACACGAGCATCGGAGACAGACTTCATATCTGGCATGGGAAGAACGATACTTTCTTTTTCTTTAAAGGCATAAGTATTGTTCAGCTCTTTTAGGGTAGAAACTAGATTATTGGGTTCTTTGGACAAGGAATTCAATAAACGAACGGAAGGTACTCCAACTCCCAATGCGATAGTTTTGTATTTCGCATGATGCAATTCAGGCAGTAAAGCCGTTGTAAAATCAGAACTGGCCTTTGAATCGGGATAATCTCCCAGAAGGGTAAATTGCGCCTTGGCGATTTCTTTTTTCAGAAACCCCGCTCCTTCACCAACCAATTGCCCATCTTCGATAGAAAAGTAATAAGTAATCGGTTGTATGGTTTCCAATGAAAGGGAATCTTGGGCAATAGCCAAGCTCGAAACTCCGAAGACATAGAGTAGCAAAAAGATTTTTTGAATTGTAGTCATAACCATACTCGTTTAGGTCAAAACTAATGGTGCGTTCAAAAAAATCCTTTAAAAATCATGATTCTTAAAACGAAAAAACGAAAATAATTACAAGGATGCCTTCTGTTTTCGATATTGTGAAGGCGTCAATTGCGTGGCAGCTTTAAAAGCCAAATTAAATGAAGTTACGTTGCCAAACCCACAGTCATAGGCTACTGTGGCAATTTTTTCCTGTGCGTAAGAGGGGTCGATTAATAGATTTTTCGCTTTTTGAATGCGATAATGATTTACAAATTCGGAAAAATTCTGATTTTCATTCTCATTAATGACCTGAGATACATCTCGAGAAGGAATTCCGATTTTTTCTGCGACTTGGGTCATGTTCAATTCGCTGTCGAGATATAATTCTTCATTCTCAAAAAGTGTTCGAATCTCTTGCATGTGTTTTTTTGAGCTTGAAGCATCCATAGAAGAGTTGCGATATTTTTCCAAAGCAAAAACGGGTTGCTTTAAAAGAAGAAAGGAAAAGGCATAGAGCAAAAATGAAAAGAAAATGGCACCACCGATATAATACGGAATCAAACCTATTAGATTCCCCACATAAAATATCCAAATTAAGCCTACTCCGATAACCAAATTTCGATACCACGTCCAAACCGATTTCTTGGTATTTGATTTATGATGGACCAATAAAGTTATGCTTAAAACTAAGTAAGCCATTAAATGCAAAAAGACAGCCCAATACCCTAGAGTTGGAAACGCCCCAGAACCGTTGGGTATGAATTTGCAAAAGCAAACGAAAAGGATAAAAGGGAGTAGGTGCCAATAATTATGGTAAGAGAAAACCTTTGGCTTACGAAAAAGTAATCGACCATAAAACCAAAGAAACGGACCGACCATCAAAACACCAGATAGGCCTAAATTACGTTGCCAAGGTTCTAAATCAAGGTAAACATTCAAAATTGATTTGCCAATGCGAATGGTAAGCCCCAGCAGCACAAACGCCAAAAACAAATTAGCCTTTCGGTTTCCTTTTTTAAGGGTGAAAAGATAAATACACAGAAAAATAGCTTGGGCCAAACCAAGGCAACTCAAAACAAGAATGATGGCATCTTGGATCATGGTCAATTATAAAAAGAAACCAATAGCAATAGTTACTCCGTAGCTTTTGCCCGTAGCAACTCCATCCCAGTCGAAGAACGTGGTTTAAAACCCGGCCAGTTTTTTTCATTGGAATTTTCGGTAATATCCAAAAATTTCGAATTGTCTTCACCTTTTAAATGGGTTCCTAAAAACGCCGTCACGAAATGTTGATTGACGTTGTTGATTTTTCTTTGGTCCCAAGAAGAATCCGCGTAGCGATAATATTCATCGATATGCAAGCCGGGAGCCAATGATTCTGCGGGAGGGGGGTTAGGCGCAACATTGTGTCTTGCATTCATATAGGTAAGCAAATAGCGATCTGCATTGACCGCACCTTCATAAATTGCTTTGATTCCTTTTTCGTAACCTGAAATATCGTCTTGGCTGCCTGCAATGAACAGGGTCGGCTTCTTTAAACCTTTCAATCCTTCAGCATCCCAAACACCACGCTCCATTCCCCATGGAGCAAAAGCCACCACAGCTTTGATTCGCGGGTCGATTGAACTTTGATACTCGGGGTTGCTTGCTACTAAGCTATTTATTGCTGTACTGCCGCCGGTCATTTGTCCGAAGAAAGCCGCCGCACCATCACTATATCCGGCGCCACCAACATTGAGAACACCGTAACCACCCATCGAATAACCAACGATACCCGTATTGTCTGAGTCTATGATTCCTCCTAGGGCATCTCCACTTAAGCTGGCCATTTCATTCAGAATAAACTTAATATCCTTGGCACGATTCAACAATGTGCTGTGAAAGGCATTGGCATCTTTAAAAGTAGAATCCGTATGGTCAATTGAAACTACCAAATAGCCTTTAGAGGCCAAATTCTCAGTCAAATAGGTCATCAAATAACGGGACCCTACATAGCCATGCGAAACGATTATCAAAGGAAATTTACCTACCGATGATTTTGGTTTTGCATCGCGTATTGCCCTTCCTTTGAAGGTAAACGGAATCAAAGGTCTCAAGGTGTCACCTCTTGTGCCCATCACTTCTTCGTAAGTAACAGAAGCGTCCGTACTATTTGATACATCTGCCGGATACCAAACTTCAACAGTCAGTGGGCGGTCGTACATTGCTTCCTTCCCTTCTTTAAAATTTAAGATATCCACCTGACCTTTGTTCACCAATTCCATGGTTCGCACTCCGATTGTATGTTCTCCCCTTGCGGAAAGTTCCGGTGCATCGGGCATCTGATCACCGTATAGAAATTCATGTTGCGCTTGAAGTATTACAGGGGTACTTAGCGTTAAAATAAAAAGAAAGACTAGTCGAAACGATTTACCATATGTGCCCTTCATCATTGTGATTTTAAGTTAGGGAATCAAGATACGGAAATTTGTAAGGACTGCAGTCATAGGTTTTTAATGTGAAGTCTTAATAGGGCTTCTTGATTATCTTCTTTAGGAAGCCGAACTAGTTGAACATCCAAACATACAATCCATAGAAGATACCAAAAGTCAATACTGCCGCAACGATATAAATGCTAATTTCCCTACGGACGTTTTGATGATGTTCTTCGCGAATTTGAACTTTGATCTCGGCCATTTCCTCAGGAGAGATTTTTTTAAATTCCAGTTCGGTTTTTCCGGAAGTTTCAAGTACCAAATCTTTGATGTCTTTGAACTTGCGTTTTTTAAGCAAGGCCCTATTATATTTAATGACCAACATTGGTTGACTAGCACTTCCCATTTTTTTGTTTTCTGTTTACGATTGAAGTTACTTCTCTACAAAAGTAGTATTATAACTATCCAACTATCCAACTATCCAACCGTAGAGTCCATAAAGCAACATTGCGGTTACACAAATAGTGACTATCCATACCATGCGCTCTTGGCGTTTGTACGCCTTGATTTTCTTTCGGATACGTTTCATGTCTTGTTCGGTGGACTCTTTTAGATTCAATTTGGTTTCTCCGCCTTTACCAAAGACATCTTCTTTACTTTTCAGCTTTCGCTTTTTGAGTAGGGCCCGATTGTTTTTTAAGGCTACAATGGCCCCAGCTATTCCTCCTCCTGCCATAATCTTTCTTTTTGATGGTTATATAAATGGGTAGCTGAAAAGAAAGTTTTGTTACAGAAAATCCGCTGAACCTATTGATTTTATAGACAAACTGATATAAAATCATCAAATAAAGTCAAGAAACGGTACTTTTAAAAAATGCAAAAGAAGCATTTGACATTCAGTAATATCATCTTTGCAATTTTTATTATTTTGTTGATCATACCGCAAACAAGAACTGCGATGCAAGTAGCGGTAAACAAAATACGGGTGTTGGTTCTTTCCCCTTCGGAGTTGAATGTCGAAGAGCAAACCGAACTTGGGGCATTTGACTATCTCTTGACCGACCTTGAGGGTCAATTAGTCCATATCGCTATTGGAAAAGACAAAGCTGTTTTTTTAAGCTATTGGGCAACTTGGTGCCCACCTTGTATCGCTGAAATGCCTAGTATTCAAGAACTTTATAATGATTACGGCGATAAAATCGATTTTGTATTGCTCACCAGCGAAGACCCTGAAACCGTTCGATCATTTTTAGAAAAAAAACGATATAATTTACCGGTTTTTATACCGCGAATGCAAGCACCTGAAAAACTCTATGGGCGTTCGATTCCTACAAATTACATTATCGATAAATCCGGTAAGATTATCATCAAAGAAACCGGCGCAGCTAATTGGAATAGCCAAAAACTAAGAGTGATTTTAGAAAGCTTAGAATAAAATACCGTAATCGCCTCGTTTGCCCATTCACAATTTCCATGACCTCTTTTATTGTTTTCCTCCAAATTTGCTATTGGTTTTTGTAGTTGGGTTTTACTATTTTTAATCATAATCAAATTGCGCATATGACCTCAAAGCACCAACCACGTAGAGAATTCTTAAAACAAAGTGGTCTAGGGCTTTTGGGGCTCACTATTTTGCCATCTGCATTTGGAAAGGTAGCACCGAGCGATCGTTTGCGTGTAGCACATATCGGGGTGGCCGGCATGGGTAACAATCATATGAAATGGTTCTCCGAGCTCCCGGAAGTCGATATAGTTGCCCTTTGTGATGTTGACGAAACACATCTGGCAAGCAGTTTAAAAACGATGGAAACTCTACGGCCAGGAAAAAAGTACAGGGCTACGAAGATTTTCGACATATTTTGGACCGCCAAGATATCGATGCCATTACTTGTGCCACTCCAGACCATTGGCATGCGCAGATTGCTACGCTAGCTTTTCAAGCGGGTAAAGATGTGTATGGTGAAAAGCCACTTTCTTACAACGTAAAAGAGGGGCAGATGATGCTTAAAAACCTCGAAAAACACAATAGTATTTTTCAAATGGGCAATCAGATCCATGCGACCGATAACTACCACCGGGTGGTAGAAATCATTAAATCTGGTGCCATTGGAAAGGTAGATACCGTACGTTTGTGGAAAACGGGTGCACCGCCCGATTTAGGGCAACCAAAACCAACCGCCGTGCCCAAAGGTTTGAATTGGGATATGTGGCTCGGGCCGGCACCTTACGTTGATTATATTCCTGAGAAGTGTCACTTTACCTATCGGTATTTCTTGGATTATTCGGGCGGAGTCTTTGCTGACTTCTGGTGCCATATCGCTGATGTTGCTTTTTGGGCCTTGGAGCCCAAAGGCCTAAAGAGTATTTCTGCCCGTGGGGAAGAAGCCGACGGTATCGCCAATACTCCCAAATGGATCGATATCGATTATGAATTCGAAAATTTAAATATTCATTGGACTACCGAACCTCCCAATGTACCGGGAGCGGCGGACCGCAGTATTGGCGCATACTTTGAGGGAGACGAAGGAACCTTGATATGTGACTATAGCACACGTGAAATCACTATCAATGGCGAAACGGTTACTGATATTCCCGAGGTGCCAAAAACACTGGCACGCTCTCCTGGGCATCAACAAAATTTTGTAGATGCTGTAAAATCGCGAAATCAGCCAGAATCAAATCTTGCCTATGCGCGCAAGATGACCCTGCCGATGCATTTGGGACTAATCTCGTACCGTCTAAAAAGAAAACTACAATGGGATTCAAAAAGGGAAAAGTGCATCGGCGATTCTGAGGCCAATGCTCTTTTGTCGCGAAAGCCTCGAAAAGCTTGGCGATTGGTCAAGTAAATACTTTTTTGGGGAGAATCAAATGATGAAAAAAATCTTTTTATAGTATACCCTTCTACTAGTGCCTTGTCTTGGGCATTTCGATAAGCTCAAGACGAAATGGATTTAATACCCCGCAGCTTGCCCATCTTTTCGACTTTCTGAGGCGCCGTGGTAGACCTTGTTTTGAGCGTCCCAAAGAATGGCCTGATAGCCGCCATAGATTCCCCTTGCAGTGCCGATTTTATGACCTCGATCCATAAGTGCGCGCTTTGTAGAATAGGGCACGCCCGATTCCATTCGAATAAGTCCGGTGTCTTCTGTTGTTCTCCCCATAGGACTTGCTCCTCCGGTATGATCCCATCGTGGCGCATCACCGGCTTCTTGTATGTTCATTCCAAAGTCGACAATATTCATCACGATCTGCGTATGGCCCATGGGTTGAAAATCACCGCCCATGACCCCAAAGCTCAGAAAGGGCTTGTCGTTTTTAGTGACAAAAGCAGGAATGATGGTATGAAAAGGCCGCTTGCCGGGCTCATAGGTATTGGCCTGCCCGCGTTTGAGACTAAAGAGTTCACCGCGATCTTGCAGCATAAATCCTAATTTTGGTGGGGCCATGCCAGAACCCATCCCTCGGTAATTGCTCTGGATCAATGAAATCATTGTGCCTTCTTTATCGGCCACGGTCATGTAAATGGTTTCCCCCGCAGAAATCTCCCCGGCGGAGTACATGCTCGCTTTTTCTCCGATTTGTTTACGACGTTTTTCGGCATAATCATCGGAAAGCAGTTGTTCAACTGGCACATCGAAAAAGTCCATATCAGCATAGTATTTCGCCCGGTCTTCAAAAGCTAGTTTTTTGGCCTCGGTAAAAAGATGCAAATGTTCCGCGCTCATGAAATCAATGTTCGAGAAATCATAACCTTCTAAAATCTGTAGCATTTGAAGCGCAGCGATACCTTGACCGTTTGGCGGGAGTTCCCAAACATCATAACCTCGGTAATTGATCGAGACAGGTTCGACCCATTCTGATTTGTGGTCAGCTAAATCTTTGGCTGAGAGAAATCCACCTTGTTCTTTGATAAAGTTTCCGATGGTCTTGGCGATATCTCCTTTGTAAAATGCATCGCGACCACCTTCGGCAATTTTCTTTAGCGTATTCGCCAAATACGGATTCCTGTAAATCTCACCTTCATTGGGTAACTTTCCACCGTTTTGTTTTTTATAGGTGTCATCGATATTGGGGAAGCCCTTTGATTCAAAAAACGGAACCGTTCGCTGTATGTACCAGGCAATAAGTTCGGTCAACGGAAAGCCTTTCTCTGCGTAATCGATAGCCGGCGCCAGGATTTGATCCATAGGCTTGGATCCGAATTTTTTATGGAGTTCGAACCAACCATCGACCGCTCCAGGAACGCTTACGGGCAATGGGCCGTGCGACGGTATTTTCTCCATGCCTTCTTTTTCGAAATACGCCAATGTCAGTTTTTGTGGGGATCGGCCACTGGCGTTTAGGCCATATAATTTTTTGGTCTTTCCATCCCACACTATGGCAAAGAGATCACCTCCGATGCCACACCCGGTGGGCTCCATAAGCCCTAATGCTGCATTGGCCGCAATGGCCGCATCGATGGCATTTCCGCCCTGTTTCAAAATATCAAGTCCGATTTGTGTCGCCAACGGATGGCTTGTAGCCACCATTCCATTTTGCCCCAGCACTTCCGAACGCGTAGCGAATGCCTCACCGGTTACTCGGTCTTGGGCGATTGAAAAATTAGCTGTTAGGCAAAGAGCAAAATAAAAGAGGAATAGGTTTTTCATATAGCTATTTTTTTTTAAAAATCGAATGTACAAAAAGTTGAAGAGGGATTCTTCTATAAAATCAACCTGCAAATTTTGTACTGATGGGTTTTGAGTAAAATGTGCGATTTCTTGTTCAAGACAGATTATAAACTTCTGGTCACCAACCGAAAATGAGAACACTAGTCCACGAACCCTAGGTACTCGACTGCAAAGCCGGTATCGGTCGGTCGGGTAATGGTAACAGTATAGCCAAAACCTTCGGCACGATAAGAATATTCGATTTTTTCTAGGGAATTGTTTTTGCGGGTAGCGGTCAAGAAACTATCCCAAGCGTCCTTTGGTTTTTTCGTGTCTTCGGTAACCGTTTGCTCAGGACCCGACGGGTTGGGAAAGCCAAGACTTTTAGGCAGTTGATACATGGCCGATACAATATAAAATGCTTCATGCCAGCTAGTTGCAGGCAAGGTAAAAGTGTCGGTAGTGCCTTCATGAAAGTCAGGGTCGTTCGCTTTGCTTTTAAAGCGGACTTCCGGAAACTCTTCTTTTAAATCCGCCAAATAATCTTCGGTGGCCTGATTTTGTTTTGGTAAATGGATCGGTGATAGATAACCGCTAAAAGCATAACCGGTTTGCCCGTTGTAACTGATTTTATGCATTCCGCCTTTTATATGTTCGACTTCAATTTCGTTAGTGGCGGCGGCTTCTAGAAGTAATACCTCGCTACCCAGTAACATGCCCAAAAGTTTTTCACTCTGTAGATTGTTGTCCTTTCGAAGACTTAGACCGCTGGGTGCGATAACATAATATTTCTGTTCTGCGGCTCTTTTTTCTTCAACTGACGTATCCTTTGTAAGGGAGTCGGAAGATATTGCATTATCTTCTGCTATTTCGTTCTTAGCTTCCTCTTTACACGAGTTTAGAACAAATGAAATGGCAACTAGAAAGTATAGCAATCCTCTTTTTTTCATGGTTTAAATTTGCTCTAAATTACTCAAACTAATATCAAAAAGCATATCGAGCCTATTACTTTTATTGCTTATTTTTAGTGTGACTAATTCAATGCCCAGAAAATGAAAAACCGCTACTCGCAAATGGTCCTTTTGGCCCTTGCCCTATTATTCATCCCCATAAACCTAGAAGCCCAGAGAAGAAATAAAACTTCAAAGGCGACACCCACTTTTCCTGAAGAATTATATTCCAGTATGGAGTACCGTTCAATAGGTCCGCATCGTGGTGGACGTTCTGCCGCGGTAACCGGAGTGCCAGGTGAACCCAATCTGTTCTATTTCGGGGCAACGGGAGGTGGTGTATGGAAAACCTTGGATGGTGGTCGCACATGGGAAAATATTTCCGATGGCTATTTTGGTGGAAGCATCGGTGCCGTCGAAGTCGCACAAAGTGACCCCAATGTGATTTATGTCGGGGGAGGGGAAAAGACCTTGAGGGGCAATGTTTCCTCAGGATACGGAATTTGGAAAACCGAAGATGCCGGAAAGACTTGGACATCCGCAGGATTGAAAAACAGTCGGCATGTACCTCGTATTCGCATTCATCCAAAAGACCATAATATTGTTTACGCAGCCGTCTTGGGTAACATCTATAAACCTACCCAAGACCGTGGAATCTATAAAAGTACCGATGGCGGAAAGACCTGGAGCAAGAAATTATTCGTCAATGATCAGTCCGGTTTTGTTGATTTGACCTTGGATCCGAACAATCCGCGAATTGTTTACGCATCTTCTTGGCGTGCCAAACGAACTCCATACAGTTTGAGTAGTGGCGGTGAGGGTTCCGGCTTATGGAAAAGTACAGATAGTGGAGAAACATGGTCTGAAATTTCAAAAAACGAAGGCTTCCCGAAAGACACCTTGGGCATTATCGGGGTCACGGTTTCTCCCAAGAATTCACAACGCGTTTGGGCGATTGTCGAGAACAAGGAAAAAGGCGGACTTTACCGTTCTGAAGATGGTGGAAAGAAATGGGTCGAGATCAATTCTGAAAGAAAATTGCGTCAACGGGCATGGTATTATACCCGTGTTTATGCCGACACCGAAGATGAAGATGTGGTTTATGTATTGAACGTGCGCTATCATAAATCGACCGATGGCGGCAAGTCGTTCAATACCTTCAATGCACCCCATGGAGACCATCACGATTTGTGGATAGCCCCTGAAAATTCACAACGAATGATAATCGGTGATGATGGTGGTGCACAGGTTTCCTACGATGGAGGTGAGACCTGGAGTACCTATTATAACCAACCGACCGCACAATATTATCGAGTTACTACGGATAATGCCCATCCGTATCGCATTTACGTAGCGCAGCAAGACAATTCGACTCTACGTGTGAACCATCGTTCTGATGATGGCAGTATCGGTGAAGACGATTGGGAAGAGACCGCAGGGGGCGAATCGGCGCATATTGCGGTCGACCCTTTGAATAACGATATTGTATATGGAGGAAGTTATGGCGGATTCTTGACTAGAGTAAATCACAAGACAGGAACCGTGCGAGGCATTAACGTTTGGCCTGATAACCCGATGGGATACGGCGCAGAGGGAATGAAATATCGCTTTCAGTGGAATTTCCCCATTATGTTCAGCAAGCATGATCCTAAGAAGTTGTACACTTTTTCAAATCATGTACACATGAGCACGAACGAAGGCCAAAGTTGGGAATTACTTTCTGAAGACCTGACCAGAAATGATCCAACAAAATTGGTTTCGAGTGGTGGGCCGATTACACAGGATAATACAGGAGTGGAATACTATTGTACCATTTTCGCGGCGAACGAGAGTCCGTTAAAAGAAGGGTTGCTTTGGGTGGGTAGCGATGATGGCTTGATTCACGTTTCGAAAGATGCAGGAAATAGTTGGGAAAACGTCACACCTGCGGGAATGCCCGAATGGAACATGATAAACAGTATTGAGCCTTCCGCTTTTGATGAAGGTACGTGCTATGTTGCGGCTACGAGATATAAGCTGGGTGACTTTGCACCTTATCTCTACAAAACAACGGACTATGGAAAAACATGGACTAAAATAACGAACGGTATAAACAAAGAACACTTTACACGTGTGATTCGCGAAGACCCTAAACGTAAGGGTTTACTCTATGCCGGAACCGAGACAGGAATGTACATTTCCTTTGACGATGGCCTCAATTGGAATCCGTTTCAGTTGAATCTTCCTATCGTTCCGATTACCGATTTGACCTTAAAAGACAACAATTTGATTGTTGCCACACAAGGCCGAAGTCTTTGGATTATCGATGATCTAACGGTGCTCCACCAAATGGACGATGCCAAGAAAAATCAGTCCGCTATTCTCTTTAGGCCCAAAGATTCTTATCGAACTAAGGGCAGAGCAGGTACTGAGCCTTCTAAAACTGAGGGGGCGAATCATCCTAACGGTGTGATTTCGCATTTTTATTTGAAAAACCTTTCCGAAAAAGATAGCGTTGCTCTGACCTATACAACGATGGCCGGTGATACTTTGGCATCCTTTAGTAATTCGTCTAAAAAGAAAGACAAAAAATTGAAAGTCAAAAAAGGAGGTAATACCCATGTATGGAATACCCGTGGAAAGGAAGCGGATAAATTGGAAGGCATGATCTTCTGGTGGGCCACCTTTACCGGACCAAAAGCAGTACCAGGAAATTATAAGGTCCATCTGAACGTAAACGGTTCGAATCAATCGCAGGAGTTTAAGATCATTCCCGATCCGCGGGCAGAGGTTTCGATAGATGATATGCAAAAGCAGCATGATTTTATTTCGGATATCAATGCAACGGTTGATAAGGCCCATAATTCGATAAAGAAAATTCGTGGTGTGAATGCACAACTTGATGCCTTTACAAAACAGTATGCCGATAATGAGCAAACCAAGGACTTGGTCGAAAATGCAAAAACTATGAAGGAAGAATTCGGTAAAATCGAAAAGGCATTGTATCAAACGAAAAATCGAAGCAATCAGGATCCGTTGAACTTTCCAATTCGATTGACGAACAAATTGGCTCATTTGAATAGCTTGGTCGGTCTCGATGACTTTCCGCCTACGGCACAAGATATTGCCGTAAAAAACGAACTAAAGGGCAAAATCGAAACACAGTTAAATGCCTTCGATGCGATGTTGAATAAAGAATTGCAAGATTTCAATGCTGCCTTCAACAAACTGAAATTGAACTATTTGTTTGTGGAAGAATAGAAATTAGTTGTTCATTGATAGTTGATGGTTTATCGTTTACTTAAATTTACGACCAATTAAAAACGAACAACCATCAACCAGATGGAATACTATAACTACATAAAAGCCCTCCATCTTATTTTTGTGATTACATGGTTTGCCGGTTTATTCTATATTCCAAGGTTGTTCATTTACCACATCGAAGCTTCTGAAAAACCACTTCCCGAAAGTAGAATTTTGACCGAACAGATGCAATTGATGGCAAAGCGACTTTGGTTTATCATCACGTGGCCCTCTGCTATTTTGGCCGTTCTATTTGCAATATGCCTTTTGTTGTTAATGCCGGGGCTACTCGATCAACCTTGGATGCATGTCAAGCTTGCCATTGTTTTGCTGCTCATCATTTATCATTTGAAGACGCATCAAATTTTTCGGCAATTACAACGAGATGAGATAAAATATACCTCGAACTATATGCGTATCTGGAACGAGGGAGCCACGCTCATTCTTTTTGCGATTATCTTTTTAGTCACTTTGCGAAACGCGCTGAACTGGATTTACGGTGTAATCGGTATCATTGTTTTTGCCATTGTTTTAATGTTGGCCATTCGACTTTATAAGAGAATCAGAGAGAAAAATCCGGAAGCATAAACAGTAAGCAGTATTCAGTGGCGGTCGACAGGTGCTTTTTTTTGGAGGAGTAAAATCGCGTACTGCAACTGCCAACTGTAGACTAAAATTTGGTGTGATATTTGCTACCTTTGAGTTCAAATACCAGGTAATTGCTAAAAAAACTATCTCTTCGATCGCGCATTTTCGTTACCATGATTTTGTTGGTGGTCATTGCCTCGGTATTGATTTTAGGCATTACAATCTATCAGTTTCGCGAGATAAACAAAGACTACCATAAGGTTCGCTTGGTCAAAAAAGAAGAGCAGATCAAGCAAAGTGTAAATTATACCCTACGACAAACCACCTACCCGGTGACCACGGATAATTTGAAGCATATCTTTAGGGACGAGATTTACCAGATCGCCGATGTGCAAAATGTGAATTTCAATATTTACGATTTGGAAGGCGAGCTGATAAAAAGTTCAAAACCGAAAATGGAAAATGATTCCGTTTCGTATTGTCTCAACCCCGAAATACTCAACAAGTTAGATGCCAGTGCGGTCGAACGTTATGTGGAGCAAAATTCGGCTGCCGGAGATCGTTATCAGGCTTCATATACCTATATCACTGATTTAAAGTTCAAGCCTATCGGTATTTTGAACCTGCCCTATTTTGAGGATAATTCTTTCAACGATAAAGAACTTCGTGAATTTCTGATTCGTTTGGCGTGGGTATATCTGGTGATGCTTATCATTGCGATCGGGTTGGCCTATTTCATTTCAAAATATATTACGCGCTCTTTACAAACAGTTTCCGATATGTTATCGAGTACCCATTTAACCGCCCGTAATCAAAAAATATTCGTTGAAGATCCCAGCGAGGAAATCGGAAGTCTAATTACTTCTTACAACGCCATGATCGATGAATTGGAACAAAGTGCCGCAAAATTGGCCAGAAGTGAAAGGGAACAGGCATGGAGAGAAATGGCAAAACAGGTAGCCCATGAAATTAAAAACCCATTGACACCTATGCGGCTTAGCGTACAGAGTTTTGAGCGTAAATTCGACCCGAACGACCCAGAAGTAGAGGCCAAAGTAGAAGAATACTCGAAAACCCTGATTCAACAAATCGATACCATGAGCAATATCGCTTCGGCATTTTCCAATTTCGCCGAAATGCCAGCTCAGCAAAACGAGACTTTGAACGTAGTTGAAATCGTTAGGCTCGCTTTGGATATTTTTAATGAAGAATATATTGGATTTCATTCCGAAGAGGAAAAAATCATTGCGAAACTGGATCGTACACAATTGATAAGGGTGGTTACCAATTTGGTGAAAAACGCGATTCAGGCCATGCCGGAAGTCCAAAATCCGAATATCAGGGTTTCGGTTGCATCTGAAGATGATATGGTCAACATTTCTGTAGCCGACAATGGAATAGGTATAGCTACGGAATTCAAGGATAAGATTTTTGAACCTAAATTCACTACCAAATCGAGTGGTATGGGTCTTGGCCTCGGTATGGTCAAAAACATTGTCGAAACGTACAAAGGCGATATCACCGTCCATTCAAAAGAAGGGGTGGAAACCATATTTACCGTTCGATTTCCTAAAGAACCTAAAGCGTAACAAAAACTTAAATAAATCTTCATGAGTTACAACAATCTGCTTGTAGAACACGATGGCGATTTCGCGATATTGACCATCGATCGCCCCGATAAATTGAATGCCTTGAATCGAGAGACGATACAAGAACTTCATGATGCATTGAAAACACTTGATAATGATAAAGAGACGAAAGTCATAATTTTAACGGGCAGTGGCGAAAAGGCTTTTGTCGCAGGCGCCGATATTTCTGAATTCTCGGAATTTTCCGTGGAAGAAGGGGCGAACCTCGCAGCCAACGGACAAAAAGTCCTCTTTGATTTTGTTGAAGAACTCTCGACTCCGATAATTGCGGCGGTAAACGGATTTGCACTTGGCGGAGGGCTTGAATTGGCCATGGCATGTCACTTTCGAGTTGCGAGCCATAATGCGCGAATGGGCCTTCCGGAAGTCTCGCTAGGGGTCATTCCCGGTTATGGTGGTACACAACGTCTACCGCAGCTCATCGGTAAGGGCCGGGCACTCGAATTGATTATGACGGCCAAAATGATCAATGTGGATCGCGCTTTGGACTATGGTCTGATCAATCATGTGGTATCTCAAGAAGAATTGTTACCGTATTGCATGAAAATCGCTGCGAAAATCTCCAATAATTCGCCAGTTGCTATTTCATATGCAATAAAAGCGGTAAATGCGGGTTTTAAAACTAATGTAAACGGATTTAAATCCGAGATTCAGGCCTTTGGCGACTGTTTCGGTACCGCCGATTTTGAGGAAGGTACCACAGCGTTTTTAGAGAAACGAAAGGCGGAATTTCCCGGAGAATAGTTATCGGAGACCAAAGGTCTCGTTAAACAACCTGCTTATGATACTTCGAAAAGGCATTGCCCTCCTATTGTTTATTGCGATTTATTGTGTGTCCAATGCACAAGAAATCCCGTTAAAATATACTTTTGGAGAAAAATATAACGATAGGTATAAGTATTCGAACCTATTGACTATAGGTGATGACGAAAAAGGGGGTTCATTATTGGTAAGGGCTTATTACTCAGGTATGGTCTTGAAGCCCAAAGGTTATTTTATCGAGAATTACGATAAAGATCTCAACCTGGTCTCGGAATATAATTACAAACTCAAAAATTCGAACTTCGTCGAAGGCTATGTTCGAAATGGACAAATTTATCTACTGTTCTTAGATTATAATCATAACACTGAGGCCTATGATTATGTCGTACATAGAAGTCCGATGTCAGAATACAATTTTACCGAAGAAACCATCTTGTCTATTCCGTCGGATCAAGTTCGACAACCATTGGATAGAAATTATTACAATCGAAAATTCACTTCAGGTTTTACTACTTCCGTATTGTTCGATGATAAAAAATCGGCCTTTGTCATTAGTACACATTTTAAGAAGGGAAAAATAAATCAACATTATATTCATCTCTTTAGTACTAGCCTAAAAAAATTGATGACCCATGATTTTTCTGAAGAGGTTGAAGAGAAAAACTATTCCTTTGAAAATGTTGCATTTTCACAAAATCTTGAAAAGGTTTATATCGTTGGTAAAGCTTATTTTAAGAAAAGACGGTTCTCTGCAAAGGAACGTAAGTTTCAATATGAGATGATTCAAATTTCACAAAATGGAGCCAAAACACAGTCTTTTGATGATTTTAGCAAGTTTTCAGAAGGTCTAAAACCAATTATGAAAAACGATAAGTTATTCTGTATCGGTTTCTATGCCGATAGAAAGGATAATCGATACAACGGGCTTTCGTATTTCGAGGTCGACCCTTATACGCTCTTCGTCAAGACTAAGAAATACAATCCGTTTTCTGAGCAGTTCATGAACGACAAATTTGGTCGTGAAGGTGATAAGGAAATCAAAAATCTCGTCTTTAAAAATTTGAGTATCACCAACGAAGGTTCTATACTATTCAATGCCGAGGAGTATTTTGTGACCTCCAGTGTGCAGGCAAATTCAAGTGGAGGACGAATAAAAGTCGAACGTTACCATCACAACGACATTGTTTCGGCAAAGCTTGACAGCTCGGGCGATGTCGTTTGGATCCGAAATATCAACAAGGCCGAAGTTACGCAAGGCGATGGTGCATATGCTTCATACAGTTCATACGTCAAAGATGGCAAAACCTATTTCTTTATAGCTACGTCCGCTGAAAATCCACAGTTGATGACAGGAGACCGTTTGCTTTTCAAACAAGGTTTGAGCCGAAATCGAAATGTATTTTCAATACAACTCGATGAAAACGGGAAAATCAGTTTTGAAAAATTGATCGATGATAAAGAGGCCCGATTGCCTTTGATGGTGAACGTGCCCTTGATAGACACCGAAAAAGACCAACTCGTTTTCTATGCAAAGCGAGGCTCAAAAAAGCAGTTGGTGCGTGTTGATTTTAAATCTTCTTCTTCGGATATGTCAAAATAAGAGCGTTTCAACTGATAATTTAGAAAGTTCAAATAAAGGTGGGTTAAAATACACTAGGTCAATTAATTTGAAAGTTTATTCTGTTTTCCTTTTTAAATTACAATCTCTTTGGTAGAGCATGTACAGAGCGTGCGGAAGCATTAGAAAAGTCATTCCCGAAAAGGGTATCATGAATACACCGACTAGCACTACAGACAAATATGACCAAATAAAAGTTTTCGGTATACGGCCAATAGTCTTTTCAACGTACCCCAGTAATATTCCAACCGGGATAAGCAACAGCCCAAAATAAAAAAACCAAAATGCAGCGAAGTTTTGGTAATTCATTTGACCACTTAGTAGGGGAAATTCAATAAGCCCTTGACTTATTTTGAAAAACGATTTATTCACAAAGCCGGCAAATTGTTTGCCGAACGCAAACGGGGAAACGGCCAATAGGGAGTGGACAATTCCGAAAAAAACTAAAATCTTACCGTTTTTGCTTTTCATAATCCCTGTTTACACCTTGCTAGATTTGCGAACAAAACTATTGAAATCAGCACATACCCAAAAATCAACATTGAAGTTGCGATTTCAAACGGATAAGTCCAGCCTCGGACGGTCCCGAGTCCATAAAGCCAATTAAAGCATAAGCTTTTAAACCAAGATCTAGAACAATGAACCTCTGATTGGATTTCATTTTATTAGACTTACATCGCAGGAAGTATGCTCTATAGCCAGTGCTATGGTCAGAATTCCCTTGACCAAAATCACAGTTCATTAAAAATTTGATGCATTAGGCGATTTTTATCATTGAAACTTTCTTCCAATGATATCATGGTTTCTGTTCGGTCTACGCCCCTAATGTCATCTATCTGAAAAATGATATACTTCGCATGAGAGGTACTTTTAGCTCTTAATTTGCAGTAGAGATCGAACTTGCCTGTGCTAATATGGACATTAGTGATATTAGGAATTTCTACTAGCCTTTCTATTACAAAATTTACTCGATTGGTTTTGCTCAAAAGAATACCGATATACGCCACAAACGAATAGTCTAACTTTTCATAGTCAAGTATTAGTGATGAGCCCTTTATTAATTCTAACTCTTCCATTTTCTTGACTCTCACATGAACGGTACCGGCTGATATAAAAAGTTTTTTTGCAATGTCCGTGAAAGGTGTCCTGGTATCTTCTATTAAAATGTCCAGAATTTGGTGGTCTATGTCATCCAACTTCTCTTTTGCCATAAGAACAAATTAGGCCAATGTGAATGGATATACAACCCATGTGGGCTATTTTAAAAGGGAATTTCGAAATTAATATTTTTTGAAGCTTTGATAAATCATAATCCTGATAATGATATAACCTAATTGATAAAAATGTATTGAAGAATTATAATAAACCCTGTCTCATAATAGAAATATAAAATTGATATTTACAAACGATACTTCCATCGTAAATCCTGTAAGACTAAAGTTGAATCGTTTTATGAGGTTATTAATTAAAATAAGGAGGTATAAGTATGATAAAAAAGCTGACGATTCCTCAGCTTTTCGGGTAAAATTTAACTATTCTCATTTTTGAATGTTAATTTTTATTAAATACTTAATTTAAACTTTAAATTTTGCAATATATTTAATTAGCTTTAGTTAAATATAGAAATCTTAAAGTCTTTAAATCATGAAAAAATCTGTATTCGTTCTGACCATAGTCACATTATTCAGCCTCTCTAATGTTCTTGCTTCAGCACCTGAAGTAAATGAACCTAAGACGTCCAAAGCGATGATGAGTCAGATTTATAAAATGCTGGCGGAGAGTCCAATTCCAAATAACATTCGAGGTTCTAAGGCCGAGGTCAGGGTTGCTGTAGATACTGGCAATTATTTGCGAATACTTTCCATAGAAACCGAAAACAAGGAACTGGCAGAGTTTATTCGTTCTAGTATCGATTTCAAAAAACTAACAAAGGGAACATTCGAACAGGGTATTATTTATCGCATTCCTTTGGAGGTAAAAGAATAACTCGAAACTACTTAATACATTTTTTTTATTTAAATTAGTTAATATTCCCGAATTGATTTCGGGAGTATTTTTTTGGAAAACAATTTGCAAACTACGTTCTTATCCATTTATCCCTGATATGCCTGACGTATACCCAATTTGTGATTCTTAGTCCCAACCAAATGCTTCGATAATCTCAGAATAAACCACTTTTCCACTAATTATGTTTAGACCTTTTTTCAATGAAGCATCTTTTTTGGTTGCTTCTTTCCAACCTAAATTTGCCAGCTTTAGAACGTAAGGTAATGTGACGTTGGTCAAGGCTACCGTTGAAGTATAAGGTACAGCACCCGGCATATTCGCTACGGAATAATGTACCACATCATCAATAATATATATTGGATCTTCATGTGTGGTTGGCTTGGTGGTCTCAACGCAGCCTCCCTGATCGACTGCCACATCTACGATTACCGTACCAGGTTTCATTTCATTCAACATATCCCTTGATATTAAATTGGGAGCTTTAGCGCCTTTTAATAAGACACCGCCTATGATAAGATCATGTGTTTTAATATGTTTTCGAATATTGAATTCGTTGGAAAATTCAGTAACTACATGCGGTTGCATTACATCGTTGACATAGCGCAGACGTTTCATATTTATATCTAGAATAGTCACATGAGCTCCTAGACCTGCTGCCATTTTTGCGGCTTGAATACCTACTACCCCGGCACCTAGCACCAGAACTCTACCAGGAGCTACACCCGGTACCCCGCCCAAAAGGACCCCTCTGCCCTTAACAGGTTTTTCCAAATATTTTGCTCCCTGTTGAATTGCCATTCTACCCGCCACTTCTGACATTGGAGTTAAAAGTGGAAGCGTTCCGTCTTTATCTTCAACGGTTTCATAGGCAATACAGATAGATTTACTTTCAATCATCGCCCTTGTTAGAGGTTCACTTGATGCAAAATGAAAATATGTAAATACAATTTGATTTGGCTGTACGAAATCGTATTCCTTTTTAATCGGTTCCTTTACTTTGACGATCATTTCGCTGGAAGTGTATACTTGACCTATTGTATCTAAAATTATAGCCCCCGCTTTTTTATAATCATCATCTGAAAATCCACTTCCTTCACCAGCTTTCGATTGAACATATACTATGTGCCTATATTTTGTTAACTCAAACACACCTGCGGGGGTCATTCCGACACGGCTTTCGTTATTTTTAATTTCTTTGGGAACACCTATGGTCATAAAAAGTCAATTTTAGTGTTCTTCCTAATCATGAAGAACAAACCATAAAAAAATCAATTGTCTTCGGAAGTTTGTGAATGTGCATTTAAGCCTTCAAAGGTCTGCCAATCTTTTATTTCTTTTGAAAAACTACCTCCTCTTAGTTTTGCGATCAATAAAGGCAGAAATGATACTGTGATCATTACAAAGCCTGCACCCAATATTTTGAATGGGTCAATAAAAAATTCACTAAAAGAAAGTACTCCGATAATTAAAATTGTAGAAAAGGGTAACGAACAGGCTAAGATGTTCACCGCAAAATTAATATCGAATGTAGGGTTTTCTTGCTTATCTTTTTCCTCTAAGGAACTCACTGCACTCATATGCGCAAATGGCCAAAAACTACATGCACTTAGCGGAAAGACTACTAACAAGAGAATAAGAGCTGGTGCCATGGCAGGAAATAAGAAAACGAAAATCGAGGACAGAAAAAATGTGATTCCAGCGCGACGTGTTAACAACGATAAAATAAGGCCAAACTCTCCTGACTTTATACGTACGGCCATTCCAATAAATAGTAATACCAAAGGTGTCATCAGCACCTTTATACTCAATATGGTATTTTGCAAGAAGCCGGGTAAGGATTCCAAATTCAGCCCAATTCCCAACAAGATAAGACCGGCAACAATTACCAGGTTTATTGGTTCATTCAAGAGAGATAAAAAAAGGCTGCGTAGTTTACTTTTAGTAGTAGTACGAATATCTTTTACGGCACGTAATTGGTACCAATGCATTGCCAGCATATATAATAAAATTAGTCCGAAAATTTTATTCCCTACATCTGCCAATGCTGCCAACGCCAATGAATCATCTCCAAGGTAAACCACTATAAAAGGAAAGCACGAAAGACCAGGCGCCAAAGATGGCATTAACATCACAAGGGTTCGTTTTTTGGAATCGTTTTCTTTGGGCAGAGAGGCGCCAAGGAAATATTTTGATGCAACCAGCATTATTAAGTTAAATGAAAGTGCAAGAGCCGGAAAAATCAATAATGTACTTTCCAATTTAATTTTCAGTAAGGCAACGAATATGACTGCAGGCAGTGCAACACTCAAAATAAGGGTTTTGACTCCCTTCAAATCTTTCTTGGCGATTTTTTTTTGAAGAAGTAGCCCTAATCCAATTATCAATAAAAGTTCTAAAGTTTTTTGAAGGGCAAAATCCATAATACAATGTTATTTCGGTTCTTAATTATTTTCAGTTTATAAATTACTACCCGTATAGAGCTGGAAGTAGATGAATCTATGAAAACAACTATCTACGATCCAACTCTAGGGCAGACTCAAACTCAACTTAAACTAGCACTTTCTCAAGGGCAGCAGTAAACAACTTCATTTCTTCCATAGTACCCATACTCACACGGCACCAATTTTTATCAAAGATTTCAAAAGCCCTAACTCCTACTCCCTCGGCGGTCATGTTTTCCAAGAATACTTTCCCTTCCATTTCAATAGGAAAAATGATAAAACTTGTGGACGATGGAACATAATCAAAGCCCATTTTTTTGAGATTTTCATAAACATATTCCCTGCACTCCTTATTCAGCTTTCTGGACTTATTTTGAAATGCGACATCCTCCATACTTGCCATAGCAGCTTGAACTGATGGAAGCGAAATACCCATACCGCCACGGGTTATTTTTTGAATTATTCCTAAAGTCTCTGGTTGTGCCACAACATAACCAACCCTAATACCAGCCATGCCATGAATCTTCGAAAAGGTCCGTGCGATAATGACATTTTTTCCTTCATTTATAAGAGACACCATACTCTTTTTCGCACCGTCTTCCAAGAAACCTAAATAGGCCTCGTCGATGAAAATCGGCACCTTTTCTGAAACGCGAGAACAAAAATCGAGCAACTCGGTATGTTCCGTCATACTGCCAGTAGGATTATTTGGATTGCAGATATATACCAATTTGGTATCTGAATCAATTGCGGCCTCCATGCCAGACAGATCATGTGACCAGTCTTCTTTTAGTTTTACCGGTTTCCATTCTGCACCCGTTGCTTGGGCAACCTTGATCAACGACATATATGCGGGATCTGCAGAAACAATATTGCCTCCTTTTTGAAAGAAAACCATTGCGGTTTTTTCCAACAAATCAGAAGAGCCTGGGCCCATCATAATATTATCTTGTTTTACTCCTTCGTGCATGGCAATCTTATCCATCAATCCATACAATTCCTTCCAGGCATATCTATTACCTTTTGGCGCATATTCTTTAATCGCGTCAACGGCCATTGGTGATGGACCATAAGGATTTTCATTGGCATTTAGCTTCGCCATAAGTTCCACATGTTCAGTTACGGCATTCGGGAGGTATTCCTTGAAAAAAGGCGTGTAAGAAATATTTCCACTGGAATCCAATGGCATAGGTTGTGTTGGAAATGCCCCGTAGGTCAAATAAGGAGCTACCATAACCCCGGCTGTTGTGAGAACTCCTCTCTTGAGCCATTCTCTTCTGTTTACTGCTGTTTTCATATTGCTATATTTAAGTTTAAGAATCTAATTTGAATCGATTGGTTCGGCGTTAATACCCAAATTACCAGTGGCTACTATTGTAGCATCAGTCGGACTTAGAGAAATGCTAACATGGGCATCAAGCATTGTTATCGAATCGTAGTAAGCCGTGTCTGGAATTAGGAAAAACTTACTATCTGACAACTCTCCTGTACTTCCGTCTACCTCGTCCAAGGTCATCATCGTGGCCGTTCCTACTCCCGCTGCACCATCTTTAAGAATTGCCGGATGTAGGATATCGGCAACCGTATTGTACAATGAAATCTGCACCAAGGTTTGGTCTAAATCTGTTTTCCAAAAAACAATTCTTCCAAAAACATTCGATCCTGCGGGATCAGTTGATTCGATTGTATAAGCGGTGAACGTATCTAAGGTTCCGCCACCTTCGGCTACCGATTGTGCCGATTCCAATCTTTCCAAATCACATGAATTGAATGCAACTAAGATCAGTGTTATAAAACCTATTCTATTTATATATTTTTTTATCATCTCTATATTCTTTAAGTATTGATAGTCTCAATTAGAAAGTTAATGTTGCTCTTAACAAATAATTTGCTCCAAGTGAACCTTGCTGAGCGTTCCCATATAAATAAAAACCCCTTTCCTCAGCTCTATAGAGATCAGGATATTCATTGAAAATGTTTTGCCCTGTAAGCGTTAAGGATAAATTCTTAGATGCTACATAGGTTATTCCCAGGTCTGTTGTAAACTGTGCCGAAAAGGTTTGATCTGAAAAACCTTGTGTGCCTATTCCTGGAAAGTTCACGTCTGAAAGCGTACCGATGCCATTGTCTAATCTTGAAATCTCCCCGAAGCGTGTACCCCTCAACATGCCTGACCATTTACCTATTGAATAGGTCGCGGAGGCTATAAAATTCGCTATTGGAACACCTTTTTCGTATGCACCTATTACCGCACGGTCAATATATAAGTCTTCAAGTTCTTGATCGGTCAATACCGTATTCAAATCGGGAACATTGGCTCCTTCAAAAGTTCGCTCTGACAAGATTGCTGAAAAGTTCAGGTTTAACATACCTTCACCGACACTATCACTATAATTAGCAACTATTTCAACACCTCTAGTACTTACATCTCCTCCATTGATTCGAAAGCTTGCCAAGCCCGCACCAATTAAAGGCTCTAAAACAGGGGCATCAGCAGCACTGAAGTTCCCTGTAGAAAATAAGCGGTCTTTGATATCAATTTGGTACGCGTCAATACTAAGGTCTAGCTTATTAAATAGTTTTGCAGTGATGCCCAGTGCTAAATTCGTTGACCTTTCTTCTTGTAATTGCTCTATACCTATTGCCTTGGCCACGGCACTATTATTCGGATAAAGTGTTCCGTCAAACGGATCCAAATCAACAAAGAACGTAAAGGTGTGCGAGTAGTTCAATTCTTGTAAGGAAGGAGCTCTAAAGCCATTACTGACAGAACCTCTAATGGCAAGGTTATCGGTAATAGAATATCTTGTGGAAAACTTTCCTGTGAAAACACCACCAAAATCGGAATATTGCTCTGTGCGTACCGCACCACTAACAAACCAATTATCGGTAACGTCCAATTCCAAATCTAAATAAAGTCCAGTAACCGACCTGAATTCGTTTGCTTCGTTTTCAGGGGCAAAACCTCTAAAGCATTGACAGTTCGGACTGAACTGCAATACTGGGTACGAACTCGCATCAGCAGATGCCAACACCAGAGGATCGCCATTTTCATCTACTATGGGGCTCCCATTTAAACCTTCTAATGGAAAACCATCAGGCCCAATTAAAAGTTGGTCGTTTTCAGTTGCGTAAAATACTCCTGCATCTCCTGCTGCAAAACTTTCGGGTTGCCCTCGATCAATAATGTAATTTTCTATTCTAACTTCGGCCCCTGTGGCTATATTCAGCCCCGATAAAACATCCGGATAATATTTCGAAAGGTCGAAATTGGCCGTATTCTGAGTAAATGAGTGGGTACCCAAATCCATCTCCGTTGGTGATTCGGCTCCCAAACTTGCATTTATCGTATTGAATTGGCCATACCGTTGTTTATTGGTTCCAAAAGTATTGCTAAAGTCAAAATTCCAATCGCCCAGCAAACCTTTAATTCCACTTGTAAAACCATAATTGGTCTGCCTAATTACCATTTGCGGTCTAAAACCATTGGGGTATAAATCGTAATTAAATCGGTCGTTTTGTGCAGACCTTCTGTAAAAACAACCAAAACCATCAGTAGTCTTGTAGCCAAAATCTCCAAAAGTATAAAATGTGGTTTCTGAATCCATAGAGAGCGGCAGCTCCAAATTATAAGAGAGAACCCCGAGCACAGTTGCGGGTAATCCGGCAAAAGTGGATACATCTCTTTGAGTCAGGCCACGTGCGGCAAGTAAGCCGGCATCGGTTTGCAGTGTAGAGGCGAGGGCAGCATCGCCTGAGGTCTGTGCGGCCAAAAGCTCTGGGTTCGTTATAATCGGACTGCCTTGGGCATCAGTTCGCTCGTTGTTCAAGTATGCTTCACCATATGGTGTTGCGCCACTTATATTGGGGCGAATGGCCATCTCGTTTTGGCGGTACATTCCAGTTACATTAAAATATCCGCCGTTTTCTAAAGACAGACCGTAATTGGCTCCAAGTTGATGGGTTATTCCGTCAAGCCCATCAGAATCTGCAAGTAATGCTTGATCGGATTCACTTATATTAGAATTACTTAAATCGGGGTTGCTATTCGTATAGAGGCCCATTGAGTAGTTCGCTGTGAATTTATTGGTACCTTTTTTGGTAACGACATTGATCACCCCTGCAATCGCATCCGAACCATATTGTGCCGATGCTCCATCTCGTAAAACTTCTATTCGGTCGATACCATCAGCCGCCAAAAAATCCATATCCACTGAATTGGCGGCACTGCCCGTCGCCGTACCGATAAGCTGTGCCCCACTATGTCGTCTTTTACCATTTACAAGAACTAATAGTTGATTAGGGCCCAAACCTCTTAATTGGGGTGGAGAAACCGCAGAACTAAGATCACCGCCTTGTGAACGGACCGCAGTAAACGACGGTGCCGAAGCGACCAACATTTGTGCAACATCAAGTTGTGGCATATTTATCTGTTGCTTGCTGATACTTATAACATCTACAGGCGCAGCAGTTTCTAATTTAGTTCTGGTTTGGCCTCTCGATCCAACAACAATTGTTTCCAAAAGCATTTCCGCAGCTTCCTCTAGAGACACATCTATATTCGACCTGCCATTTATGGGTATCTCCAAGGTAGCGTATCCCAAATAAGAAAAAATCAGAGTACCATCTGAAGGGGCATCAATCGAATAATCGCCATCAAAATTCGATACCGCTCCCTTAGTAGTGCCTTTTATCATTAAATTAACTCCCGGTAGAATTTCTCCACCCGTATCCTTTGTTTTCCCAGTAACCTCAATGTCTTGTGCTTGCATTAAATGTAGGGGGTAAATAATCGTAACTAAAAACAGAAGAACATTCTTCATAACATAGTGTTTTGGTTTACTAACAATATGACACATGTACATATTTTGAACGCTACCAAAACTGAGATTTTGGATGATGGATCATTACATGTGAAAAGAAAAGTTCCGGAAACTTCACAATCAAAAAACAACCTAATTCCGTCGTTAATGACTGATACAATGTTAGGGATTGAGTGGGATAAATAAAAATTTGACTTTCCTGTAAATATCTGTTTTTAAGGTGTTTACATTCAATTATTTAATCATATCGTCAATAAAATCAAATTTTTCTAACTATTGATCAGTTTTTATGGTTTCAGGGAATAAAAAGCTATCAATATGATTTAAAAAGCATAAAAATTCATTTTTATTGATATCCAAAACCAAGCTATAAAAAAATAAATAATTTTCAATTTAGAAGACTTTTTATTATCATATTATTTGCACTTTAAATGAATTGTTGAATTAAATTTACTAGGATCAGTTTATTATATAATTAAATTGAATATTTCGCAATAGCTAATCTTTAGGTAAAATGTGAAAATGGTATGATTAATTTGAAAAGGAGCAAAGTTCTATGAAGAATAAGTTGGATGATGTGGATTTAAGAATTTTAGGATTATTATCCGATAATGCGCAAATGCCGTATACCGAAGTGGCCAAAAAACTAAGCATTTCACCAGGGACAGTACATGCAAGAACAAAAAAAATGAAAATTCTCGGAGTCATAAAAGGAGCGACGTTAAATCTTGATTACAGTAAAATCGGTTGGAAAATGACAGTTTTTTTAGGAGTATACCTACGCGAAACAATGTTGTACAAGAAAGTTATAGATGAGTTAGCAAAGGTGCCGGAAATTGTCAAAATTCACCATAGTACAGGTAAGTACGATATTTTTGCCAAAATGCACGCCAAAGATAGCATGCATTATCGCCAAGTCTACCAAGAGGCGGTCTTAACAATAGATGGAATAAAAGGTGTAGAATCTTTTATGTCTGTCGAGGAGAATATGAGTAGGCACATTGAATTTAACTAGTCATTATCATACACGGTACTTCAAAAGTATATACATTCTTCCTCAGCACATTCCCTATCTATATTAAATTACTGATTGATATTTAAAAGCACCATTAAATTATACATTCAATACTAGTTGCTATAACAAACTCATATGACACACAAGTATATTTAAACGATCCTTTTTTTAAACTATGAAAGTATTCAATGTTAATTGGCTTTAGAAAGTTCATTTTGCCGTATCAATTAAGTAGTTTCTATTTTGACCTTTATTTAAACTTTTAAAATTCTGAAATCAAGCTGTTTAGAGAAATCGTTTTAGTTAGAATAAATAGAATAATAAACTTTTCAAATTACGATTTGCACACTTAATTTTTCCTTAGAAAAAAACATTCGATTCCATCCATCCACAATTAACAAAAGCAATTTATTATATTAGGAATAATTCCATAAATTTGGAATAAATCCTAATTAGTGAATAGAGATAATTTCATTAAGGGGCGGGGTGCCCAGCAAAACACTCATAATCGATTCGAACAGCATGTCTACGAAGTTCGAGATGATTTTCTGGAATTCTGTCGCATCGAGGGCGAGGAAGCCGATAAAAACAAAACCCAATATATTCCTGTTTTCCCAAAAACAATAGTGAATAAGGTTACCAGTCCTGATGTGGGGATGTTATATTCTATGAACCCGTATCAAGGTTGTGAACATGGCTGTATTTACTGTTATGCAAGAAATACGCATGAATTTTGGGGATATGGTGCGGGCCTTGATTTTGAACGCAAGATTCTGGTTAAGAAAGATGCGTCGAAACTTTTGGAGCAGAAAATCAAAAGTACAAGATGGAGGGCAGAGACTATAGTGCTTTCGGGGAATACGGATTGCTATCAGCCCGCTGAAAAGAAATTCGGTATCACACGATCATGTTTAAAAGTGTTTCATAAATACCGACACCCTGTTGGTGTCATCACTAAAAACTCATTGATAACTCGAGATTTAGATATCTTAAAAGAACTTGCTAAAGATCGATTGGTCGGCGTGAACGTATCGGTAACATCCTTATCTGAAGATACCAGAAGAATTCTTGAACCACGCACGGCAACCATTAAGAAGAGATTGCAGACCATTCGCATACTTTCGGAAAACGACATTCCGGTAAACGCGATGTTGGCGCCGATAATTCCGGGAATCAACAGTCATGAAATAATGAATTTGGCAAAGGCGGTTTCTGAAAACGGAGCCTTATCTTTTGGTTTCACAGTAGTTCGTTTGAACGGGGCAATTGGTCAGATTTTTACCGATTGGATCAAGAAAGCCATGCCCGAAAAGGCCAATAAGGTATTACATCAGATTCAGGAATGCCACAACGGTTCGCTCAACGATAGTCGCTTTGGAGTTCGGAGTAAAGGCGAGGGCAGAATAGCCGTTCAGATTCACGATTTAGTGAAAATGGCAAGGCGGCGATATTTTGAAGGGAAGACTTTTCCGAAATTGAATAAGAATCTTCACGAACAGTTTAAAAACGGGCAGATGACGCTCTTCCAATAATCTATTTTTCGAAATCTAAGCAAGTTTCTTGATGGCACAGGTCTCGGGTATATTTGGTTTAGAATATTTCTTGTTTCAATGTTAACCTCAGCTTTTGTTTTATCACTAATAGACAAAACAAATAAAATATAAACATTGAATTATGAAAAAATTATCGATTTTGACAGTTTTCGCCTTTTTAACTTTTTTGAGCATGAGTGCGCAAGATTTTGCCTTTGGGGTGAAGGGCGGGGTGAACGTAGCATCGGTCGGTGGAAATGCCTATGCCGGTTTGGGCGGACTTAGTAGTTTCGGTTCTAAGATCAGCTTTCACGTAGGGGGGGTCGTCGAAATTCCCATTTCTGAAAAATTGGCTGTCCAACCTGAATTGCTGTATTCGTCTCAAGGAAGCAATTGGGCGTTCAATTCTTCTGGGAATAATTTGAAATTGGATTATGCAAACCTACCGGTAATGTTCAAATATTATTTCATCGAAGGACTTAGTGCAGAAGCTGGCCCTTTAGTAGGCTTTCTATTATCTACCAATGGCAATAAAGAAGATTTTAAAAGCTTGGATATTGCCGTTGGAATCGGAGCTTCATATAAAATTGGGGAACATCTTTTTGTTGGATTGCGCTATAACAAAGGAATAATGAATATCAACAATGACCCCAACTTAAATGGAAGCAATCAGAACAACGTCTTTCAGGTTTCCGCCGGATACAGATTTTGAAAACTTGTAAAGAATAAAAACTATAGATATTTCGTATTGAAGAATATACTTTTAGAGATGGGGTTTCCGTCAGGCTCGGTATAGCTTATCGGTACTTCCAATAGGTCATCATGTAGAATATTGTCTCCTTTTTCTATTGGGCGCCATTCTTCATAAAAGTAATTGATCATGATGACTTTATGATAGGTCGATATCATCAGATACGGATTTTCACGACTGCCGTCACCACTTGATTTTAAGGCATTCAGTATTCTAAAATAGGCGTGTTCTTCGATACTTATATTCGGATTTTCAAGTTTTTCTTTTTGTATGAGAGCGGCGTGGGCCATAAGACTGTAGGGTCTTTTTTTAATATAGTCATCGACGATTTCCAAAGCTTTGGGCAGATTATCATCTCGAAAAGTGTATACTAAGATATCGCGTTCAGAGGCCATCGCGGTAATCTTCTTATCTAAAGGTGAGCAATAGAACCCAGCTATGCCAAAAAGCAGTTCTTTGTCGGTTAAAGAACCTAAATTTTCCTGAAATTTTCGAAGTGTTTTTTTATAATAATAACGATGCTCGATATTTTGGGTAATGTCACAGACTTTTTGCTGTTCGCTGTAGATGTTCAGCGAAGTGACTTTACAACCCGAGGCCAACAATAATGATACGGAAATGAAAAAAAAAGGGAATTTCGAATTTTTCAACCTTCAAAAATTTAAAAACCTATAGTCAAACGACCATAGGCTTTTGTTTTCTTTTTTTGTCTAAGACAATTCCCAACCTTTACGGTAACTGCCTTTTACCCATTCGTTGGCTTTATCCCAATTGGTCACTTTCATATTATCCCCATCCCAAAGAATCTTTCTTCGACCTGGGTATTCGAAGGGATCCCAATCACCGGCTTTCTTGCCAGGTTTGAAAGACTTATACTGAAATGCCTTGATAGCCAAATTCCCCATTAAAACAGCCTCTGTCAATGGACCGGAGCGTTTGAAATCTGACGAGGTCTCCACTCCTTTCAAACAACCTTCCACAAAATTTTGTTGATGCCCGCCCGTATCGCCTTCGATTCTTTTGAGGTAGGGTTTTGGCGCATTGAAAAGCTCTTTGTTCTTACTGGGCAACAATCTTGCATTTCTTGAATAGGTGTCGGCTACAAGAATACCTTTTGTTCCATAGAAAACAGTACCACCTCCGCCATCACCTATGCTTTCACCATCGGCAAGCTCGTCAGGAAGGTCTGGCATCAAACCGCCATCGTACCAATTCAGCGCAATATCACCGTGCTCTTCTGTGTTGAATTTCAAACGTACGATAGAAGAGGCCGGGCAAGATTCACTGTAGTCTGCTTCTACAAAATCACCGACCCAATTCGTTGTACAACTGGCTTCCGCTTCAGTGGGATATCCTAAATCGAGGACTCCAAATGGTGTTTCCATAATATGGCATCCCATGTCGCCGAGGGCTCCTGTTCCGAAATCCCAAAATCCTCTCCACTTGAAAGGAAGGTAGGCCTCGTTGTAATCTCGCATTTCAGCGGCACCCAACCAAAGATCCCAATCCAACCCTTCGGGAATCGCCTGTTTTTCACTAGGCATGGGTACTCCTTGTGGCCAAACGGGCCTATTTGTCCAACAATCGACTTTATGTACTTTTCCGATAATCCCCGATTGGATCCATTCTTTGGCTTCTCGACTGCCATCGCTTGAAGCCCCTTGGTTACCCATTTGTGTAACGATACCATTTTCTTTGGCGATATTCGTCATCATTCGGGCCTCGTTGATATTATGTGTCAAAGGTTTTTCTACGTAGGCATGTTTTTTTGCCCGCATAAAAGGAACTGCTATTGAAGCGTGCATATGATCGGGCGTCGCTACCATTATAGCATCGATTTCTTTTAGGTGGTTATCGTAAACCTTCCTAAAATCTTTATAACGTTTTGCCTTCGAGTATTTTTTGTAGGTATCGGCCGCCCTTCTATCGTCAACATCGCAAAGTGTCACGAATTTCACTTTTTTGGTATCGTCCATACCTTTCATCACCCCAGCCCCGCGACCTCCGACACCAAAGGCGCCGACATAAAGCGTATCGCTGGGAGGCACATGATCTTTACCCATTACGAAACTCGGTACAATCGTGAATGCCGCAGAAGTGGCTGCAGCTTTTTTGATGAATTTTCTTCTTTGCATTTGATTTTTAATTGCGGATTAAGCTAACAAGTTACGAAAAAATCAAAAGGATCGATTGTTCAAAATCCTGGTCGGCCATTCCATTCACCAAAGAATTGCTCTAGGTATTCCATCATGAATCGATGTCTTTTTTCAGCGAGTTTCTTTCCGGTACCGGTTGTCATGGTATCTTTTAATAAAAGTAGTTTTTCGTAGAAATGATTTATAGTGGGTGCGGTAGACTTTTTGTATTCTTCTTTTGTCATATTCAAGTTCGGGGCAATGCTAGGATCATAGAGTTTTCTGTTTTTGAACCCGCCGTAATTAAAAGCCCTAGCGATACCGATTGCCCCTATCGCATCAAGCCGATCCGCATCTTGAATTACGGCGAGCTCTTTCGAAAAAAATCTTTTTTTCGATTTGTCAAGGCTATTCTTGAACGAACTATTTTCGATGATGCGAACAACATGATCTATAGTTTTCTTCTTGACCTTTAAAGAGCTCAGAAAGTTTCTGGCCATTTTAGGGGCTACGGTCTCATCACCGTTCGTGAATTTAGAATCGGCAATATCATGCAGAAGCGCTCCCAAGCCAACGACCAAAATATCAACTTTTTCGTCTTTCGCAATCAACATGGTATTGTTATAAACGCGTTGAATGTGAAACCAGTCATGGCCCCCCTCCGCATTTTTCAAGGTCTCTTTTACAAACACTATGGTTTCCTCAATAATTTCGGAATCGGTCATACCACTCTACTATTTGAACTTTGTTCGACCCCTGATATGATTTGCCGTTCGATTCGAAAGAGCATATCTTCGGGAGCGCCTGAATTTTCTATGGGAGGATGGACCAAAAACTTCAAATGGCTACCGACCCCCATGGGAAATTTTCCGTAGCGCAGAAGCTTCCATGAATTATTGATGCTGATCGGAACGACCAAGGCAGAAGGTGCGTTTTTCATCAAGATTTTGAGTCCGGTCGGTTGAAATTTTTTGATTTCACCGTTGCGACTTCTTGTCCCTTCAGGAAATATTACCGCAGTACGTTTGTGCTCTTCGATATAGCGCCCGAGTTTAGCGATTTCGGTCAAGGCTTGCTTGTTGTCTTTTCTATCGATCAAGGCCGAGCCCGCATGTCTTAGGTTATACGAAACGCTAGGGATGCCTTTTCCCAATTCTTTTTTACTGACGAATTTTGGGTGATATTTTCTCATGTGCCAAATAATCGGTGGTATGTCGAACATACTCTGGTGGTTCGCCACGATTATCAAGGGTCTGCCGACGGGCAGTTTTTCTTCAATGTGAAAAGAATAACGAGTACCGAGCAAATTGGTGCACCGCATAAGGCATAGGTTCATAAAAGCCACTGAGAATCCGTGTGATCGATACCCCAATACGTTATGGCAAAACCATTGAATGGGGTGAAAGACCAAAAGGGTCAATCCGAAGAAAAAAAAGAAAAGAGGCGTTAGTATGTAGCCTAGAATTTTTTGCATGACGAGCTTGATTCAGCAAAAATAAAAAACCATCCGCCTACTGGTGGATGGTTTTAGAAATATTTTCAAACCTGATCGTAATTCGAAATCAACAAAACTCGTTATAGGCTTCCTTCAAATTTTCCGCTATCATTTCAGCCGGACGACCTTCAATATGATGACGCTCGATCATATGCACCAATTCGCCATTTTTGAACAAGGCCATACTCGGTGAAGATGGTGGAAAAGGAACCATCAAGCTTCTGGCCATATCAACGGCCTCGGTGTCAACACCGGCAAAAACAGTGACTAGATTGTCAGGTTTCTTTTCATTTTGAAGACTGATTTTGGCACCTGGTCTAGCATTGGCTGCAGCACAGCCACATACCGAATTCACTACGACCAAAATCGTACCATCTTGATTGATTGCATTCTCGACCGATTGGGCCGTATATAATTCTTCGAATCCGGCTGAGGCCAAATCTTCTCTCATGGGTTTTACCAATTCTGCGGGATACATATTTTTCTTTTTTAGATAAGCGATTTCAAAGATACTCAATTTGTCGTATTTAAAGGGTCAACCTTAACTTTTCGAAGACAGAAGATTTCGATGTTAAAATTATATCTTTGGCCAAATTTCAATATTCGATGGTTAAATGGTTCGGTGCCATATTAGGATATTCACTATTTCGTTTTCCCGGTGCGATAATCGGGTTTCTCTTCGGTAGTTTTATCGACAATTTCGTTTCAGGGGGAAATAGCCCTCAATCGGTATTTCAAGACATGACCCGTCAGAGTGTCTCACCGGCAGATTTCGAATTGAACCTTCTTTCATTATGTTCAATCGTTATCAAGGCCGACGGACAAGTCAGTCAGAGTGAAAGGGACTATGTTCGCCAATATTTCGTGAGTACTTATGGCAAAGAAAAGGCGAATGCCATATTTCGTACGTTCAACGAAATCAATAAAAAACGCGAAATATCCGCACAACGAATATGTGCTTTTATGACCCAGCGAACGAGATACGAGGTACGGCTTCAATTGTTGCATTTTTTATTTGGTATCGCTCAGGCCGACGGCAGTGTAAGCTTATCCGAAGTCAATAAAATAAGAGAGATCGCCGGATATTTACGTGTCAGCCTAAGAGATTTCGAGAGTATTAAGGCAATGTTCATCAAATCTGCCAATAATTCATATAAAATCTTGGAAATAGAGAAAACGGCTTCTGATGCCGAAGTGAAGAAGGCTTATCGCAACATGGCGAAAAAGTACCATCCCGACAGGGTAAACACCAAAGACGAGGCCATCAAAAAGGGTGCCGAGGAAAAATTCAAGCAAGTTCAAAAGGCCTATGAGACTATACAGGCCGAAAGGGGCTTGTAAGCATTTTATACCCTTGTATCTACCGTTCAAAGTATATTTTTTTACCAGACTAATAGAAGCATTACCTTTGTAGGTCGAAGAAAATCGGGGGTACGATATATAGAGAAGAGCTATGGAAATCTTTTGGTTCTACATAAGATTGGGTTTTTGGCATGTGCTGGATTTTTCTGCATACGACCATATACTTTTCTTGGTGGCATTGACCATTCCGTTTACCTTCAAAAATTGGAAAGCCGTACTTTTACTCGCTAGCCTTTTCACCATTGCCCACTGTACATCATTAGGGTTGTCGGTTTATGGGGTGTTGTTAATGGATACGGGCATGATAGAGTTTTTGATTCCGATAACCATTTGTCTTACCGCTGTTTTCAATGTCATATATTCGAAAGCCATTGATGGCCGACCGTCCCTTTTCCTTCATATTTTGGCAGCTATTTTCTTCGGATTGATCCATGGTTTCGGCTTCTCAAACTATTTCGCAATGTTATTGGCCGAAGAATCAGATAAGTTGATTTCTTTACTTGGTTTCGCTACAGGAATCGAGTTTTCCCAAATTGTTATCATTCTTATCGTACTTGTCGTAACCCACTTCGTACAGTCAAACTTACAAGTACAAAAATCTTTTTTTGTCATTGGGTCTTCTATTTTGTTATTTCTCGTTACAATACCGATGCTTGTTCAAGCGTTCCCTTGGTAGTATTTGGCTTAATATTAACCGAATTTGGTTGTAGGGCTTCTACAAAGCGGGTATCTTAGTCTTATGCTATATAGCCACTAATGAAAATCGATAAACAAGAGAAATATGATCGAGCCTATTTGCGAATGGCAAAGGAGTGGGGCAAGCTTTCATATTGTCAAAGAAAGCAAGTAGGTGCTATAATCGTGAAAGACCGAATGATAATCTCTGATGGTTATAATGGTACGCCTACCGGTTTTGAAAATTTTTGTGAAGATGAAGACGGATATACCAAATGGTATGTTCTTCACGCTGAGGCCAATGCCATAAGTAAGGTTGCCTCTTCAACACAATCGTGTGAAGCTGCAACTTTGTACATAACCTTGTCACCTTGTCGCGAATGCAGCAAGTTGATTCATCAGTCTGGCATCAAACGTGTTGTATTTCAAGTGGCCTACAAAGACGATTCAGGATTACGGTTTTTAGAAAAAGCCGGGGTACAATTGCAACATATACCTCAAATTGAAAGTGTAGAGAAAGTATGAATAAGAAAAACCATTATATCTGGCCTACGGTAATTGCGGCTGCACTTGCCATCGGAATTTTCGTTGGGGGCAAATTACATTTTACCGATACTCCTGAAAAGCTTTTTACCACCAATTCAAAAAAAGATAAACTGAATCGTTTGATCGATTATATCGATTACGAATATGTTGACGAAATCAATACTGACAGCATTGTCGATGTCACGGTCAATCAGATTTTGGAAAAGCTGGATCCACATTCCGTTTACATTTCGGAAAAAGATATGGCCCAAGTTTCTGAAAATATGAAGGGTGATTTTGTTGGTATAGGGGTTAACTTTTACAAGTATAAAGACACGATATCGGTAATACGAACCATACCTCAAGGCCCCAGTCAATCTAAGGGAATAAAGGCAGGAGACCGTATTTTAATGGCCGATGACGATACCCTATTCGGCAAGAAGCTGCCGAATGACGTTATCATAAGGCGCCTAAAAGGTAAGAAAGGCTCGTCGGTCGATTTAAAGGTCTTTCGAAAAGACGAGAACAAGACGTTTACGGTCAGGGTAAAGCGCGATGTCGTACCTATCAAAAGCGTACAATCTTATTATATGTTGACCGACGATATGGGATACATCAAAATCAATCGTTTTGCCGAATCTACCTTTAGGGAGTTCAAATCAGCTCTTAAAAAACTTCAAAAGCAGGGTGCCAGAAAGTTGACCTTAGATCTTCGGGACAACCCTGGTGGATATCTTGGAATTGCCGAACAAATGGCGGACGAGTTTTTGAAGGATGGAAAATTGATTCTCTTCACCAAGAACAAGAAAGGAAAAATCAATAAAATACATGCTACCGACGAAGGAAGTTTTGAAGACAAACCAGTCTATGTATTAATAAACGAACGTTCGGCCTCCGCCAGCGAAATAATCGCGGGAGCCTTGCAAGACAACGATATTGGCACTATAGTAGGAAGACGTTCGTTCGGAAAGGGACTCGTACAACGTGAAATGGACTTGGGAGATGGTTCTGCCGTCAGACTTACGGTTTCTAGATATTACACGCCTACAGGAAGAAGTATTCAAAGAGACTATAAAAAGGGGAATAGAGATTATTACAAGAAGTTTACAGAGCGGTACCACAATGGAGAACTGGTCTCGGCCGATAGTATCAAGGTAGCCGATTCTCTGAGATTCACTACGCCCAAGGGCAAGGTTGTTTATGGTGGTGGTGGAATAATTCCTGATGTTTTCGTGCCTGTAGGCACAAATGAGGAGGAAGCTGTCGAGAGTATGGATAGCCTTGGTTTTCTATCCTTCTTTATATTCGAACATCTAGACGGCCATCGACAAGATTACAGTGATTTGACCAAATCGGAATTTGCTCGCGACTTTAAGGTCGACGATATTTTGTTCAACGAATTTGTACAGTATTCTATTTCAAGAAATCTAGATATGAATTTCTACGAATACGAGGCCAATATCAAACTCTATCTTAAAGCGGCGCTGGCGCAACAACTCTTCGATGAAAATCTACATGCGAAAATCAAGAGTTCGCAAGACCCGATGCTCAAGGAAGTCTTAGCACTTGATAAGCCTTTTGTTCGACAGGGCGAGGCAGAAGCTATAGAGACCAATAACTAGTCTTCATTTACTTTGTTCTGTATTTTTTTCGAAGTAATATAGATTAAAAGTAATACGATGGCACAAAGCGCTGCCAAGATCCCTATGATCGCGACAATACTATTTCCCTCCAAAGGATTTTCAAAATCGACCAATGTTACATTGTAGACAATCAATGCAAGGGCCAAAACAATTAGTATTATCGATAGAGTCTTATTCATTTTTCTGATTTATGCCTGAAATAATTGGTTGATATTAGCTGCGAATAATTTGACGGCAATAGCCAACAATATTACACCAAAAACCTTTCGAATTATATTTACGCCACCAGTGCCCAAAAATTTTGCTATTCTTCCTGACGATTTTAGCACAAGGTAAACGAAGAAGGTATTCAATAAAATGGCCACAATGATATTCTCGACGTGATATTCTGCCCGTAAAGAAAGTATCGAAGTCAAAGTTCCGGCCCCGGCAACCAGTGGGAAAGCGATGGGAACAATCGACGCACTTTCGGGTTCGCTATCGCGATAAAGTGAAATACCCAAAATCATTTCGATCGCCAAAAAGAATATTATCAATGAGCCCGCCACTGCAAAGCTATTGACGTCAATACCGATTAGGTTCAGAATACGCTCACCGACGAAGAGAAACGCTATCATTATAAGACCCGAAACTATCGAGGCCCTTTCCGACTTAATATGGCCGACCTTGTCTCTAAGTCCGATTATAATGGGTATGCTTCCCAAAATATCGATTACAGCAAACAAAACCATACTGGCCGTTATCGTTTCCTTGAAATCAAACTGCATAAAATGCCTTTTTAAACGACTGCAAATTTAAGATTTTTAAACTTCGTCCATTATACCAAAGGCTCAATTTTTGGTCTGTCGAACGATTAAGAAGTATCTTTGTTTTTGAATACGAAGTGATGTTTCAAATAGGTAGAACGATAATTTCCGAAGAGATCTTAGAACAAGATTTTGTCTGTAATCTAAATGCTTGTAAGGGTGCTTGTTGTATCGATGGCAATGCCGGTGCACCATTAGAAGATGCCGAAACAGAAATTCTTGTCAATATATTTAATGAGGTAAAACCCTTTTTGAGAGACGAGGGCATAGCGGCAATCGAGAAGCAAGGTGCTTTTGTAAAAGGAGACGATGGTGAATGGGAGACGCCGCTTATCAATGAAAGTGAATGCGCCTATGTCACCTATGATGAAGCCAATATTGCCAAATGCGGTCTAGAGGAAGCCTATAACCAAGGTGTGACCAACTGGAAAAAACCGGTTTCTTGCCATATGTATCCCGTTAGAATACGGGAATATACAGAGTTGACCGCGGTAAATTATCACAAATGGGAAATCTGTGATCCCGCATGTGCTTTGGGTGCGAAGCTCAAAGTACCTATATATAAATTCGTTAAAGAAGCATTGGTCAGAAAATTCGGGGAAGATTGGTATGCCGAACTTGAAGAGGTAGCGAATGAATTAAATCTTCGGTGACGCCTTTTAAACCGTTGGTATGTTCAGTAGCACTTGAGTGCCAGATGCATTTCCGTTTTCATCATATAGATCGATCATTTCTACATTGAACGAATTTTGAAAGTCCCTTGAAAAATTAGCAAGTCTTTCTTTTGTAATATCGATGCCCACCGATTTTCGCTTTAGAACCTTACTCTCCTTTATTTTTTCGGAAGCCTCTCGGCCTATACCATTATCTGTAATCGCTATGTTGATATAGTCGTAATCACCTCGGCTGATGACCAAATCAATATTTTTCTCGCCTTCTTTCGAAGAGAGACCGTGCCAAAGGGCATTTTCTAAAAAAGGTTGTAATATCAAAGATGGAATCTTGACGGTATGGGGGTCCACTTCAGCTTCAACTGTGGTTTTGAAACTTATCTCGTTTGAAAATCGAATATTTTCGATATTCATGTAGAGTTCGACTGTTTCGAGTTCTTCCGCAAGGGGTATTTCCTTTAACGAAGAAGCTTCAAGAATCTTCCGGACGAGTTTAGAAAATTTGTTTAGGTAGTATACGGCATTTTTTTGTTCGTTGTTTATAATATATAATTTAATGGAATTCAGTGAGTTGAAAAGAAAATGAGGGTTCATTTGACTTCTGAGCATACTTTGTTCGAGTGTCAATAATTTTTTCTCGTTCTTGAGCTGGTATTGCCTATATAGAATATAAAGTATGCCTCCCAATAAGGCAATTAAGATACCGCCGACCAATAAACGGGTACGGTTTTTGACTAGTTGCAGTTTGACGTTTTCGTTTTCCGCGGTAAGTTTTTTCAGCTCGTTGGTACGTTTTTCACTTTCGTAGCGCATAATGATATCATTCACATAGCGCAAGTTTCGGTCATTTGAGATTTCCTTATCAAAGGCTTGTGAATTTTTGTAAAAGACCAAAGCGCTTTGAAAGTCATTTTGGGCAATTGCCAAATCGGATAAAAACTTATTTGCTTCAGCGATTTGACTAGGTAGATTTACCTCTTTTGCAAGTTGTAGGCCATTATTGAGATGTTTCTTTGCTTCACTGAATTTTTTCAGATTCAAGAATGTCCATCCTAGATTTATTTCAACAGAAGAGATAATGCCTTTATCATTAAGTTTTTTTGCCTTGATAAGTGCATCTTGTAACATATTATATGCCATATCGGTTTTTCCCATGTGTACATATACATGAGCTATGCTATAGGCACATAGAACTATACCTCTTTCCGAATTAATCTCTTCGTCATAGGAGAGCGATTTTTGAAAATTGCGCAACGCCTCTTCCAACTTACCTTGTGATTCTTGACATTCACCTATATTAAAGTGGTTGACCGCAAGCCCTAGTTTATTGTTCATTTCCTCATCCAAAACAATGGCTTTTGAAAATTTATCAATGGCCACATCATATTGCTCAAGGGTCTTGTATATATTTCCTATACCGTTCAGCGAAACATTCATGCTTCGTTTAAAGCCTATGGTCGGCTTGGCAACGCTTTCGGCAAGCTCTAGAGCTTTTTGATAATAGTCCAAAGCGGCTTGAATGGCATCGGACCTTCGGTATACGACTCCCAGCATATTGAGTGCATACACCCTAAATTCAAGATTTTCCGATTCCTCTGAAATTTCTAAAGCTCTTTGATGAAGTGCGAGTGCTTTTGAATATTGTGAGGTGTTGCGATATTTCCTCCCAAGTTGGTTGATAGCATAGGCTTGCCCGTCAAGATAATTACTGTTACCTGCCTCGATTGCAAAATAGCGCATCAGAACGGAATCATTTCTTTTTCTTTTGAATACCGCATCTATTTCACTGTACGTACTTGGCGCTTGCCTAATAAGGCTATCGACCGAGTTTTTGAAATCTTCCGGAATGTTCTGTGAAAATCCTTGTATGGCAACAAAGATGAAAAGCGGATATAAAAGACTCTTCATTTTGCTAATGAGAAAGGTAAATATGCTAAAGATATTATGTTTGGTTTGATACCTCATGCAGCAGTTTACAACATATCAAGAAAATCAGATTTCTTTTGCCGCGAAACGGGTATTTTGTGCTTAGAGGTTAAAACGACATATCCGTCAGTCTTGAGAAACTCTTTGATTTTATGAAGATTGATGATATACGAGTTGTGAATTCTGAAAAATGAGTCTTGGGGTAAAAGTTCGTTTACTTCTTTTAATTTTTTGGTCAGTACTATTTTTTGTCCGTCTGTAAGGTAAATGGTACTATAGTTTCCGTCAGATTGGGCATAGAGAATTTCATCGCTTTCAAGAAAAAGTAATTTTCCATCTGTGTTGAAGGTTATTTTTTTGTAGACTGTATTGGCATTGAAATTTACAAGTATATCTTCTAATTTTTCCGCAGTAATATTCTTCTTGTTGTATTTCTTGATTTTAACAATTGTGTCCTTAAGGTCATCGGTGTCGATTGGCTTCAAAAGATAATCTATGGCCTCATTTTTTAAGGCTTTGATTGCATATTGATTGTAGGCGGTTGTAATGACCACTGGAAAGTCTTTGTTCTTTAATTTTTGAATGAACTGAAATCCGTCCATTTTTGGCATTTCGATATCCAGAAATAGACAATCGGGAGAATTTACGGCTAAATAGTCGAGCGCTTCGTGCGGGTTGGTGAAAGACGCACTTACATTGATTTCATCACTGAAATTAGTCAGCTCCCAAGAAAGGCTTTGCAGCGCTTTATCCTCGTCATCGACGATTACCGCGTCTATCATATCGAATTTAGTTTAAAGGTAAGTTAAACAAAAATAAAGGTAGGATTTCTCAAATTTTAAAAAGATGTACAAATTGAAGCGATTATGGTATGAGTGGTACTAAATTAACTAAAATCGGAAAAATCGTAAGTGATTACCTACATAATTGGGTGATGGCAATGTACGTCGTGCCGTTTCACCTTCTGTAAAAATAGGGGATTTGCCATATACACAGAAAAAAGAGCCATTTATACAAAATAAATCGTCTAGAAATAGAGCTTGCCATATCTTGGTGTTGATTAAGAATGACCTTATAAAAGTTCCCGCTAAATTTTTCGAATCCAAATCGAGAACTGATAATCGTCTTATGAAGAGGTGTTTTATTATGCTTTTGTTGTTAGTGATAACTTTGGCACTTTCAATGATTAACGAATCTAAAAAAACCAATGTACCTGAAAATACACTTGTAAGTATTGAAATCGTATCTGAAAGTGTAATAGGTCTTGAATAAAGTACAAAGAATGAATTCTACAGTGTTTGAATTCACAAGATTAATATGTTAAGTTCTTTAAATGTGGGGAATTGCTTTAAAAATTATTTATTTTTGGTATTCCCTCGAACTTAAGATTTATAGAACAAAAAGCTGAGTTCCCCTTATATAGCCAGAAAATGGGGTAACGCACTTTTAAAAAGTTTATGAAACTGCCAATCCAAAAGGTACGGCCTAGGATCGTGTGATGAATAAGCGCATGTATTTGACCGTCTGATGGAATTGCCACATCATGGACGCTAAACCAACTTGTTGGTTTTGTGTTAGCTTGATTATAGGTTTCGGGGGAACTACCTGAATCAGGTCCTGTTGTGGCATATCGATTTGAGATACATCAGAATGGCCGTACGGTTTGGCGGTATCATATTAATTCTTGAAATTGAACAGGGCCGGAAGCACAGCTTTCGCGCCTTTTTATTTTTTAAAGGGTTTATAATTAGAAGCTTGCGCCGAAGATTGTTTGTGGAAATTTGCACGGCCGGTATCTAATCTACCGTAGAAACTTGAAGTACAGGAACTGTTTAGCAAAGCGAATTTTTAGATTCGAAATTGGCATAACCCGTAAGCTTCATAAAATCTAAGCCGAAGTATGGTAGATAGTTGTCAAGCCTTCCGACCGAGATACGATCGTACATAGGCATCTTTTCCATTTAAAAAACGTGTAGGGCTAGAGCCAATAATCTGATTGAAATCATTGATAAAGTGAGCTTGATCATAGTACCCGCAATCAAGGGCCATACGGTGTAAAGCTTCTGGGTTGGAGGTTTTAAGCAACTGAAAAATCGTATTTAATTGAATCACCTTACAATAGTATTTTGGTGAAACACCGATAATCTCTTTGAACTTTCTTCTAAAATGTCGTGGTCCGACCCCACATTTTTCCGCTAGTTCTGTTTGTGAAATCTTTCCGTTGGCTTTGAAAATGTGGGAAAAAGATGCATCTAACCACTCAATGGCCGGAAGCCGATTTTTGGCCAACTGTTCGATAACATCGAATAGTATGGGCACGCGCTCTTCGGGTTCTTTGCGGGCATTAAGTTCCGCAAGCAAGTTTTGAAATTTTAATGGTGTTATATCTTCAAAATCTTTCGTACAATTTAGAAAAAAGGTACCCGGTTTGTTAAACAGGTAATATAGTGCGGTCGGCATTAATATTAAACCGATTTGACCAAAACGACCATTGATCTCTATACTCAAATTAGCATTCTTAAGTTGGCCGCCTACGCCGAGCCTAGAATTATAGTAACTTGGTTTATTCTTGATATGAACTTTTGATATTGCACCATATACACTTACAAGAAGCGGATAACCTGATGGGTGTGCAGGATAGGTAGCGTGAATATTTTCTTCCGATTCACCCTTGATTAGTGCGACAACATATTGTCGAAGATGCCGGGGAATCTCAATATCTAATTCTTGTGCGAATTTTTCGATAATGTTGAAATTAAAGTTGACCGAATTTCAATACGAGGTGCCAAGTCCGAATTTTACAATGATTCGTTTTTCTAATCAGCTAATTTAGCAAAGGCCCATGCCTAATTTAGTTCAAGTTACTTAAAAATATATTTAGATAGTAGTTGCCAAATAAGTACGGGAAAATGGCTGATCTTATAATTTCACCAATTGATTTGTGCCTTGCGAAGACTATAAAACCATGAGGTTGTTTATTTACCTTATCTTGACTGTATGGTTCCCCTGAATAAAAATTTCACGCTGAGAAAGTATGTATTTCTTCTCGTTTGCTTGGGCTATACTTTTTTGCTCTACCCTCAATCTCAAATAACATTTCGTCAGTTATCGGTAAAAGAGGGTCTTTCTCAAAATAGCGCGGTATCGATTACCCAAGATAGCACGGGTTATTTATGGATCGCTACTCAAGACGGACTAAATAAATATGACGGGCGTAAATTCAATAACTATCCGTACTCTTTTATTGATATTACCAGACCAGACTACAGTAATTTAGGTAAGGTCTATACGGACCGAACGGGGCAAATTTGGATTATCCCTCAGAATAAGATTCCGCACAGACTAAATCGGCAATCCGGAAACTTTGACCCCTTGGCGAATGTCGATGATGTGAGTACGGTTTTTCAAGATCGTGAATTCAATATATGGTTTGGCACCTATTCAAACGGCTTGTTCGTTCTTAAGCAAAATAAAAATACCGCTCAACAGATTATTCCTCCAGAAGATATAGTAGGTACGGTATACGCCATTACCCAAGATGACCTTGGTACTATACTACTGGCGAAAGATGGTGAAATCTTGAGTTATCATCCTGACTCCAAAGAAATAAAGAGCATAAGGCCACAAACCATCTACGAAGAAACTATCGATACGAATTATAGTGATATGGTCTTTGACGAAAATGGAAGGTTCTGGATTTCGACTTTCGGAGATGGGCTCTATCTTAAAGAACAAGATAACGAGGCCTATCAGAGAATAGGGCTACCTGAATTTACAGATCCGCTACCTTTTGATCTGAATATTACCGACCTATTTCTAGATTCGAAAGGCCGTCTGTGGATCGCAACCTATGGCAGTGGGCTCTACATGGTGAATTATGCAAAGAAAAAAGTAAATCACTTTAAGGTCGAGGAAAATAACCCGAAGGCACTCCACTATGACGATATACTGTGTATTTATGAAGACTATTCGGGCACCTTATGGTTCGGTACCGACGGGGCGGGAATCAGCTATTACGATGAATATCTTGAAAAATTCAATTCGCTTACCAAGTACCAAACTCCTGTAAATATCAATATCGATGTTGTACGTGCTTTAGCCGTTGATGAAAATGACGCGGTCTGGGCGGGCACTTCGGGCAAGGGCCTTACCCGTTATGAACCCGCTTCTAATAGCTGGCAAACCTTTAAAACGGATGACCCTTCTAAAAATAGGATACAATCGAACCGTATCATGAGTCTTTTAGTCGATGGGGATAACGATATCTGGATCGGTAGTCAAGGCGCGGGGTTGAGTATTTTAGATTCGAAAAACCAATTCACCCATTATTCATCAAAAACCGAAATTTCATTATCTGCGGAGACCATATGGGATATTTTTAAGGATGAAGACGATGGAATTTGGCTGGCGACCCGAGAACAGGGGCTTATAAAATTCGATAAGAAACAAGGAGAAATCGTAAAGTATAAAACCGGTGGTGAAAGTAATAAAGGTCCACCCGGTAATAATATCCGTGTTATTGCACAGGCCAGTAAAGGGAAATTGTGGCTGGGCACCGAAGAACAGGGCATTGCGCTATTCGACCCTGTGGAAGAGACTTTTTTTTGGCACCAATTTGACAAGGGCAATGAAAATTCCATTGCAAGTAACAAAATCAAATCACTTTATGAAGATGCAAACGGTATTCTTTGGATCGGTACTAACGGTTCGGGCTTAAATACTTTTGATACGCGCCAGAATAAATTTCATGCCTATACCACCGCAGATGGCCTGGCAAACAACGTAATCTACGGCATATTACCTGATGAAGAACAAAATTTATGGCTAAGCTCCAACAAGGGAATAACAAAATTCACCCCGGCCGGTTCGTTTGAAACGCCGCCTGAAGTAACCAATTATGCGAACTACGATGGACTGGCAACTGAATTCAACACGGGTGCCTATCATAAAGACACCTCGGGGAATTTATATTTTGGAGGCCTTGACGGATATTATTGGTTCAAACCGAATCAATTGGAGGAGAATAGAATTTTACCGAAAACCACCATTACGGATTTGGAAGTCTTCAACGAATCTCTTCCGCTGGAAGAAGACTTAGAATTGGAATACGACGAGAATACACTCACCTTTACTTTTTCAAGCCTGCAGTTTTCCCTTCCGGAAAAAAATCAATACCAATATCGCTTGGTAAACTATGACGAACAATGGATACAGTCAGGCAACATTAACATAGCACGGTATACGCAACTACCCTCGGGAAATTATGATTTTCAGGTGAAGTCTAGCAATTATGACGGTATTTGGAATGAAAAACCCATCAGTTACAATTTCTCCATCAAAGCACCTTGGTGGCTGTCCAGCTTGGCCAAAATCATATATGCCCTACTAATGCTAGCAGCGATCTATGGGCTCTACAGTTATTTGAAATGGAGGTTCAATATGCGGCTCAATCTTCAATTACAAGAAGAAGAGGCCTTGCGCTTGAAGCGTTTGAACGATTTTAAATCGAAATTGTACACCGATGTTTCCCATGAGTTCAGAACACCTTTGACCTTGATCTCGGGCCCGGTGGATGCCAAATTGAGCGAAGGGTCGTTGACGGATAGCGATTATAGCAATTTCACCATGATCAAGCGCAACACCAATAGGTTGATTGCGCTGGTAGATCAGTTGTTGCATTTGGCAAAACTTGAAAAAGGGAAGCTGAAATTAAAGATAGCGAAAGGCAACCTTGGTGCATTTCTGGGTATGTTGGCCAGTTCGTTCAAGTATAGCGCTGAACTTAAAAATATAAGCTACGTCACTACTATTGTCGCCCTTGAAGAGGCTTGGTACGACGAAGATGTAATCGAGAAAATCACGACCAACCTACTTTCAAATGCCTTCAAACATGGTTTGGAGGGTGGTAATTGTAGTTTAGGAGCAATGTTCGAAGACGACCATTTGGTTCTCAGTATCAAAAATTCGGTCTCCCCTAAGAGCATTCTTGAAACCGAAAAACTCTTTACTCGTTTTTACCAACAAGATGAGCATTCAGAAGGTGCGGGGGTCGGACTTTCGCTGGTCAAAGAATTGGTGCAATTGAATCAAGGCGAAATTACCGTTCAAGTCGAAGATAACGATTGCATCCACTTTAAAGTACGATTGCCGATTCGGCAAGAGGCCTTTGGTGACCTTGAGAAAGTCGAAATCGTTAACCAACCCTATGTGCCGATTGACCAACTGATTTCCGATAGTATCGACACGAATTCAAAAGCTTTGGAAAATAATAATGAGGATGAACTTCCTATTCTACTGATAGTCGAAGACCATAAAGAAGTTCGGCAGTTCATCAAATCGGTTTGGAAAAATAAATACCAAGTTTTTGAGGCCGAAAATGGGCGAACAGGAATTGCAAAAGCCTTGGAAGTAATTCCCGACCTTATCATTACGGATATTCAAATGCCGATCTGTGATGGCATCGAACTCTGTAATACCTTGAAAACGGACGAACGTACTTCTCACGTGCCCATCATACTCTTAACGGCGGGTGGCGGTGAAGAGCAAGAATTGAAGGGCCTGCGTTCGGGCGCCGATGATTTCATTACCAAACCCTTTAAATTATTGGTCTTGCAGACCAAAGTAGAAAATTTGATCGCATCTCGTAGCATATTGCGAGAACGTTACAGTCAAGAAATGGTGCTCAAGTCAAAAGATATTGCATTGACCCCGACCGATGTGCAGTTCTTTGATCGTGTGCAGAACGTATTGGATGAACAGCTATCAAATTCAGATTTCAGTTCAGAGCTGTTTGGTAAGCAAGTGGGCATGAGCCGCATGCAATTGCATCGAAAACTTAAGGCGCTTACAGGGCTCTCCACTTCCGAGTTTATTCGCTCCCAAAGACTCAAACAAGCGGTACACATTTTAACTACCTCCGATGCTTCCGTTAATGAGGTAGCCTACGCCGTAGGCTTCAATACGCCCTCTTATTTTATTAAATGTTTTAAGGAAACTTACAAAAAAACGCCTTTAGAATACCTTGAAGCCAAGTGAAATAAGGCTTTCCGACCAGCTGTTACATTTCTTGCATACTTCGTTACATACGTGACATCCTTCACAGTTCTATCAAAATACATTTGAAAAGAACATTTCGAGAATTTACATGAGTTCAATGTTAACTTATGAAAATTCAAACCATGAATAGACTGTAAACTAAATACTATAAAAATGAAAACGAGAACAGTAGTAATGCTAATAGCATTTGTGATGATAGGCACAGGACTTCAAGCACAATTTTTTAAAAAAATAGCTAATCGAGCCGCTGAAGCCGCTGAAGAAACCGTGTTGCAAAAAGTTGATGAAAAGACAACTAAGAAAACAGGTAAGGCAATGGACACCATTTTCGATGGCGGTAAACAGAACAAAAGAAAAAAAGCCCCTAAACAGCAACCTCAAAGGGAAGAAGACATCGCTGAAAGGAGTCCGCAGAATAATAAAAGAACAGTTAAATCGGCAAAAGATTTTGTGCCCGGTAACAAGGTGCTGTATTCCGATACATTTTCAAACGATGCCATCGGTGATTTTCCGGTTACGTGGAATACGAATGCTAGTGCCGAAGTAGTGATGTTCGAGGGTGATGATACACGTTGGCTCCAGATGGATAATAAAGGATTTTTTATACCGGAAAGCATCACAAATATTCCTGTAAACTCAACTTTGGAGTTCGATCTGTATACGCCGGAAGAATATGATCACTATTCCCAGGGGTTTTGTTTGAATTTGATGGAAACAAGCGATAAGAGTAATGTTTTCAATAAATCAAAGAATAGAGTAGAACTTTGGTTTCACCCATCAACGGCAGAAGTAGGCAGCACCAATTTTTACAATGTTTTAGATGGGGCAATCGTCGTCAAGAATCAAAAAGGGGTCAGCGATTTTTCTCATACCAAAAATTTAGTGCATGTTTCTATCTGGAGGCAGAATTCGCGAATGCGCGTTTATCTGGATGACAACAAAATTTGGGATTTACCGAGAGTATTTAGTGACTCAAATTACAACACGGTAGTTTTTCAAACTGCAGGTGTCCGCAGAGGGGTTAATGCCCGTTTCTATATAGCTAATGTGCGCTTGGCAGTAGCTGGTGAAGATACACGACATGCTTTGTTAGAAACCGGTCGTTTTGAAACCAATGAAATTTTATTTGATGTAGGTAAGGCCACCATACAAGCAAGCAGTTTTACGATTCTTGACGAACTAGGTCAATTGCTTGAAGAAAACAAAGATTTCAATTTGAATATTATCGGTCATACGGATGCCGATGGGGCTGCCGAAACCAATCAAGAACTCTCTGAAGACAGGGCCCAAAGCGTAAAAGCCTACCTCACCGATAATTTTGCCATTAAGGGCAACAGATTACAGACAGCGGGCAGAGGAGCTTCAGTACCGGTCGCTACAAACGAAACCGAAGCCGGTAAACAACAGAACAGACGGGTAGAATTTGTAAAAATGTAAAGCTTTTGGGCAATCGAATCCTTGGTGCAATTATAGAAGTAGAACCCTAAAACATATTGAAATCATGCAAAAAACCCTCCCAAAAAATTGAAAAACCAAACTATGAATATGTTGAGGTTTCTGGTCGTGTTCTTATGCGGAATAGTGTTTAGTGTGGCACAAGAGCGAACGACCAAGGAGACCAAGATCGTGGTCGTCATTAATACCGACGACCACATGGTTTCCCATGTACGCTTGTTGAATGGCTTTCAAGAAAAGAATAGTAAAGATGTATTTAAAAAATACCCAAAGCATAGCTTTTTTTATGGCGTGTTACAAGGTAAATACAAACTGAACCAAGAAGAGGTCGTGCCTGCTGCAGGTGCCACTATAGTGGTACATACCGAGCGTCAGTTATTTCCGGAACGACATTTTTACGCCAACAATGAATTGGCGGTTGGTGACATTTTTACCTTCGGTAAAATCAAAACCGAAGTGGTGAATACCAAAAAAGGAGAATTAGTTCTCATAACGCAAGAGGAATAAGGTTTTTGAACAACAGTTATGAAACCACATATGAAAAAAATCAAACAATTATTCTTTGGTCTAAGTTTCGCAATGACCGTTTACGGCAGTGCGCAGACCATGAGCAAAATGGTGGTCGCAAGTGCCGGCGAGGCATTTAGTTCAACGGAATATCGATTGAATGCAACACTAGGGGAACCGTTGATCGGTCTGATTTCAAATGAGAATGCGATGATGGATCAAGGGTTTTGGGCAGGTGCTCTTGCGGTAGAACCGATGACTCCTAATGAGGCATTGGGGGGCATAATCGTTTATCCGAATCCGGTTGAAGAACAAGTGAATATACTGACCAATTCAAATCAAGTTTTTGGCCTTGCCCTTTTTGCCGTTGATGGGCGCATGGCCTATCGAAAAAAAGTAGATACTTCAGTATTGGAGCATCAAATCGATGCTAGTATGCTAGCCAAAGGAGTATATGTCTTGCAAGTGTCAGTAGAGGGCGAAGAAGAAAAACTATTTAAAGTCATTAAAAGATAGAACCTATGAAAAAATATTACTTATTTATTATCGTATTATTTAATGCGATTGCCCACGTATTAGGGCAAGAGACCCAAAAGAACTATATCAATTATCAAGGCGTTGCCCGCACTGCCGACAGTGAACTGATGGCCGATCAGACCATGGTCATCGGTATCGATCTGAAGCTTGGCGATGCCGCGGCGGCACCTACCTATTCAGAAAATCATTCGATAACCACGGATGCCAATGGAGTATTTAGTCTTAAAATCGGAAACGGGGATCTGGTAAACGGTGATTACAATAATTTTCCGTGGGGCGATTTGGCCACTTTTGTAACCGTCTCTATTAATGGAACACAAGTTGGCACCACCGAAATGACCGCCGTACCCTACGCGCTTCGTTCGGGTGATGGTGCCCAAGAAGCGGATCAGGTGCCTTATAATAACAGTGCTTCCGGACTCGCAGCAACCAATGCGCAAGACGCTATTGACGAACTTGTCGGAAGCGGCGGGGTAGATGCTGATGCCGATCCCACCAACGAGATACAAACTATCAGTTTTAACGCGGCAAGTAATGAAATCAGCCTAACAGATGGTGGAACAATCACGATTCCAAGTGGGGGTACAGACGCCGATGCCGACCCCACCAACGAAATCCAGACCATCAGTTTTGATGCGGGTACAAATGAATTGAGCCTTAGCGATGGTGGAACAGTAACCATTCCTAGTGGTGGCACTGATGCAGATGCCGATCCTAGCAATGAGTTTCAGACTTTAAGTTTTGATGCCGTGTCAAATGAATTAAGTCTTTCCGATGGAAATAGTGTAACTATCCCTAGCGGTGGCACTGATGCCGATGCCGACCCCACCAACGAGTTTCAGAACCTAAGCTTTGATGCAGCTACGAATGAGTTGAGTCTATCCAATGGAAATGCCGTAACTATACCGAGTGGAGGCACTGATGCTGATGCCGACCCCACCAACGAGATACAAGACATTAGTATTGTCGGCGACGAACTCAGTATCAGCGGGGGGTCTACCGTCGTACTTCCTTCGGGCGGTGGCGGTGGCACCGACGACCAAAACGCTGCAGAAGTCCCTTTTGACAACACGGGCACGACACTCGCTGCTACCGATACCCAAACCGCCCTAGAAGAGTTGGCCACATCGGGTCTGGTAGATACCGATGACCAGGCTTTGGTACTTACTGGCGATATCTTGACAATTGAAGATGGTGCCGGATCGGTTAACTTGAGCACCTATAATGAAGTAGATGCGACCGCCCAATCAGGAATTTTACTGGGAGATGGTACTGATGTTACCGGCCTAGAAGGCACCGCAGATGGGCAAGTACCTAAATGGGATGCAACTACCAATACTTGGGCAGCAGGCTCCGATGAAACAGGCTCCGGTACTGGCGGCGCCCAAAAATTAGACGACCTAGATGATGCAACAACAGACGCTACTTCCCTGATCCTAGGCGAAAATGCGGGTGGCGGCACAGGTGAAGAAAATACGGCAGTGGGTATTAGCGCACTTTCATCAAATACTATAGGTGGCGCCAATACCGCCAATGGATCAAGCGCACTTAGCAGCAACACTACAGGCAATTCCAATACCGCCAACGGAGCAGGCGCCCTTTTGAGCAACACTATAGGTAGTTTAAATACCGCCAATGGAAGAACCGCACTTAGCAGCAACACTACAGGAAATAACAATACCGCCAATGGATCTAATGCAGTTTTCAGCAACAATACAGGTAATTCCAATACCGCCAATGGGGTAAATTCACTTGGTAGCAACACAACTGGAAATAACAATACCGCCAATGGAAAAGACGCACTTCTGAGCAACACTACAGGCGAGAACAACACTGCGAGTGGAGAAGCGGCACTGTTCAGCAATACTACGGGTCGAAACAATACGGCAAATGGTTCAATCGCACTTCGAAGCAATACCACAGGTAATTCCAATACGGCCAATGGAAGAGGGGCTCTTGCGGCAAACACTACAGGTGATAGCAATACGGCAAATGGATCAGGCGCACTTGCGAGCAACACTACAGGCAGTTCCAATACCGCCAATGGATGGAGCGCACTGCTTAGCAACACCATCGGAATTGACAATACCGCCAATGGGTTAAACGCACTACGAAGCAACACTACCGGTAGTGACAATACCGCCAATGGAAGAGATGCACTTCGAAGCAATACTATAGGCGATAACAATACCGCCAATGGTAAAGATGCTTTAAGAAGCAACACTACAGGTGGTGGAAATACCGCCAATGGAAGTGACGCACTTAGGAACAATACTTCTGGTGGAGGCAATACCGCCAATGGAGAAGGAGCACTTTTCAGCAACACTGGTGGCACTTGGAATACCGCCGTTGGAAGAAACACACTAATGAGCAACACCACAGGCAGGGAAAATACTGCCAATGGTATGGCTGCACTATCATCCAACACAACAGGCTGGCGTAATACCGCCATTGGTGTGAGCGCACTTATATTTAACACTTCTGGCGAAAGGAATACCGCCATCGGATATGATGCACTTTCTAGCAACAGAACAGGCGATAACAATACAGCTTTGGGCAACAACGCAGAGGTACCTAACGGCATAGGTTCTAATCAAGTACGTATTGGCAATACCGATATTACATACGCAGGCGTTCAGGTGGCTTGGAACGTGACTTCAGATGCCCGCTGGAAAGAAAAAATACAAGACCTGCCCTACGGCCTCAACATGATATCACAATTAAGACCCGTAGATTATGTGCGTAAAAACAATGAGCACCAAACCCATGAAACAGGCTTTATCGCCCAAGAGGTTGAAAAGGTACTGGCACAATTAGGGTATAAAGACCAGGGCATGCTTACCAAAGATGACCAAGGGTATATGAGCTTACGATACAATGATTTTATACCCGTACTTGTAAAAGCGATGCAAGAGCAACAAGAAACGATTACGAATTTAAAAACGCAACAAAAGAATATTCAATCGCAATTAATGGCTCTTGAAAACAGCTTAACCGAACCGGTCGAGGTAAATGTACCGCACAAGAGCGATAACTCGCTTAAGAAGTAGCCTTGTAAACTTGTGATCGGTTTATTTTTTAATCAGAACATTTACCGATTCAGCGATAAATAGGGTGCTCTATACACAGATAGTGCCCACGCATACATCTTTGGTTCAAATCATAGTTCGATATACTTTTTTTTGTAAATCTGAATGACCCGTGTTTACCTTTTCAAGAATTTGACATTAATACGATATAAACCATAAATTATGAAAACAATGAATTATTTAGTTACAGTGGTATTTGTGCTCTTGTTAAGCGCATGTAGTACTGAAAACCAACCGATCGAGGAAGAATTAGAGGCTTCTAAGTACAGAGCTGCAGAGACTCAAGAACAAACTGTTTATCTTGAACTTGATTTTCATCAGGCTTTTTTGGTTTGGGAAGAACAACAAATACGAGACGAGATAGTCAGAATCGAAGAAGAACTTGAAAATGAAGGTGAAGGGCACGAACTTTTAGAGCAATTGCTCCAGCGTCTTGAGCGAAACAGGGTAGACCATCAAAGAAACGAGCAATTACTTGATCGATATCTAAGAGGTCCGATCGGGGGAGGCAGACCCGGCAGGCCATGCGGTATGGAGCCCAACCCATTCGGAATATGCCCGCCACCAAAGCGGCATTTGAGAGATATATACCTATACAACGACCATTGGGAAAAAGGTAGCATTGAACTATTGACCCGAGATGGCGAGGTTTGTGGCGAAATGGTGGCGATGGGGCGTGTTTCGGGAGGTGATGAGCAATTCTCACGAGCTATCATAGATTTTGATGAAGAGGCCGCTGCACAAATAAGATTTAACAAACTATCTGAAAGTGGGGAGTTATTCTCGTATACCTTGCCTATTAAATAGATAACGCAATAACGCAATAACGCAATAACGCAATAAATTTAATATCAAAGCCTCTTATAAAAGGGGCTTTTGGCCGTGAAACAAATACTTGTAACCTTTTTTATACTATTGCCTTTTTATTTTTTTCCTCAAGACGATGGAGACAAAGAAGCATTGATGTACGATTATTTTGAGAAGGGCTATGAACAAATGTACTTCGATGGAGAAAACGCTTATCGCAATCTTGAATCGGCTTTGGGGGTAGCCACTGAAATCGAGGACTATGATTCGCAACTGGGTATTCTGGATCATATGGTTATGAGTAGCTCGTATCACTACCATCTAAAAAAATACAAAGAGACACTTGATAAAATCGAATCAAGGCTTATTGATACAGATATCGCATCAAAAGTTCAAGATTACGAAGGATGGCAGATTTCTTTTCAATCGAATACAGGGGGCTACTACTTTAAAACAAAGGAATACGTAAAGGCAAAATCGATATTTTTAGATATCCGCTCCCGTTTTGATAGTATTCGTTCAGAAGATTTGACCGCGAGTCAAGCCGATTATCTTAGTAGCGCCAACAGTTATTTGGGAACCATCTATAAGCATCTGGGAAAATATGAATTATCTGAGCAGTACCATCTGAGAAATATTGCCTTGATAAGGGCAAACCCTGAATTGGCCCAAGAAGCAGAATCCCTGATAATCGGAGAACAACGCTTGTTGGCACAATTATACGCGCTGATGGGAAGATTCGATAAGGCAAATACCTTATATGAAAAGAGCTTGGATTGGGGAAAGGAAAATTATTCGAAAGATAAAATATTCAAGAATCACGTATTAAGTACATTTCAAAAGGCTACCCAGAACTATATTGTTCAAGACAGTCTAAAAAAAGCGCTTTTTTATTTAGATGAAAGCCAACGATTTTTAATCGAAGACGATCCTTTTTACAAAGACGCATTGATTTTATATGGAGACGTTTATTCAGGATTAAAAGAAAACCAAAAAGCACTTGAAAGTTATCAAAACGCATTGGCATATTTTCAAGACTACCGTCGACATAGACCCCATCAAGATATTGCGGAAGTCCACGGTAAGATTGCGGCATTTCATTTAAAGAAGAAAGACTATGCCAATGGGTTGAAAGCGATGCAGAGCGCACTGAAGGTTTCCGGAAGAAAAACCGAAATCGATGATTTAGATAATCCCGACCCCACTAAAGTCTTTTCAAAAAAACAATTGTTACAATTACTCGACACCAAGTTACAGCTGCTGCAAATGGCGCATAGCCAAACGAATGACGAACAATTTCTTAAGGCCGCACTTCAAACGAACAAGGCTATTCTCGGTACTTTCGATTTACTGAAAAAGGAATTTGAGAGTAAACTCGATAAACAATTTTTAGCTGAAAGCGCGTATCCCATATTTCACAGAATGTTAGCAGTGGTATTCGAAGCGTACAAAGAAAATCCATCCAAAGTCATTTTCGAACTGGCCCTGAACATTTCTGAAAAGAACAAAGATTTCTTGTTGTTGGAAGCATTGCGAAATGTCAGTGCGACCCAATATGGTGATGTTCCTAAAAGTATTATCGAGAAAGAGGCAAGACTTCGCGCTGAAATTTCGAATTCAGAAAAAAATCTTTTTGATGCTACCGAGAAAGAGGCCGATTTTTCAGTGGAACTATTTGACCTAAAGCAAGAGTATTATGGTTTTCTCGATACGCTGGAAACCAAATATCCGAAATACCATGACCTCAAATACAAGAGTACGCCCATTCACTTAGATGAGGTAGGCCAAAAACTAGAGAATAGTGAGGCATTGATTTCTTATATCATGGCCGGCGATGATCTATATGTGTTGATCTTCGATGAGAACGACAGGGATTTCCTGAAAATTAATTTTGACGAAGCTAATCGAGAATCGGTCCGAGAATTCTATAAGTTGATTTCAAGTCCGACCATAAAAGATAACAGCCAGGTAATTTCAGAACTCGCAATGGATCTTTACAACACGGTTTTGAAATCGCCTTTGGCAAATTTTAAAAATGAGAATCTTACTATAATTCCCGATGATGTGCTGCACTACCTACCTTTCGATTTGCTCGTTGATGAAAATCAATTATTGCTAAAATCAAGATTGATAGGTTATGGCAACTCTATAAGTTCTTATTTGGAATTAAAGGAAAAGCAGAATGAGACCGGTGGGAAAATATTGGCCTTTGCCCCGAGTTTTGATGATGAAATCGTCGAGAGCGAAGTTCGTTTAGAGTTTGGCAAACTGTTGTACAATACTGATGAGGTCAACAAAATCGGCAATACTTTTGATACTGAAATTTATCTTGATGCGAATGCGACTCTTGAGAATTTTAAGGCAAAGGCTCCCGAATTTAATGTGATTCATTTGGCCACCCACGCATCGGCCAATGATGAGTACCCCGACTATTCGTATTTGGCGTTTAGCAAAAATTCAGAAGAAAGTAATATTCTCTACATCAAAGATCTCTACAATACTGTTTTGAACGCTGACATGGTCACGTTGAGTGCCTGCCAAACCGGAATCGGAAAACTACAGAAAGGCCAAGGCATGATGAGTCTGTCAAAAGGGTTTTTCTATGCCGGTGCTAAATCGTTGGTGAATACCTTGTGGAAAATCAATGATAAGAATAGTGTAAAGCTGATGGAGTTCTTCTATGAGGGTTTAAGCGAGGGTCTCTCAAAAAAGGAAGCACTTCGTGACGCCAAATTAAAATACCTCTCGTCCACCGATGACAATTTGTTACGGCACCCCTATTATTGGTCGGCTTTTGTCGTTTCAGGAGATACGGCACCAATCGTAAGTTCTAATTCTTGGTGGTATTATGCAGGTGGCGGTCTGTTCGCCATGGCGATTTTGTATTTCTATTCTTCCAGAAGAAGGCTAAAAATAGCTTTGGCTTCATAAGAATCAATTCAAATCATCGAGTAGCTTTTTTGCGGCTTCTGTTTTAAAACTATTCAGTTGAATTAATTTTTCAAGTTCACTTTTGCTATTTTCCACTTGGTTCAATTTCAAATAGGAAAGCGACAAATACCAATGTGCCCGATCTTTTAGCTCTCCATTATTTCCGATATAGTTTTTTAATAAGGGAATGGCTTCATCGTGCCTATTCAATTGCATTAAAATAATAGCCTCGTAAAATTCGATATAGGCATCGTTCTGTTTTGTGTTGAGTTCTTTGAAAAGCTGAAGTGCAGACTCATATTTTTCATCTTCATAGGCCATGAATGCACTGTTCAATAAATCTTCGATTTGATTGCCCCTTTCGATAGGGTGTACGACATTTTCATAAGGTGCGTAATTGGATAGATAGAGCTGATCCGAATTAATGTTCGGACTATTAAAGAAGAAAACCCAAGACCCAAGACCAACTACCAGGGCGATTGAAGCTGCGGCTAACCAAGGACGCATTGAAATGACCTTACTCTGATGTTTTTCTTTTTCTACGTTTTGTTGGTCTAAAGAAGAAAACAGTTCTTTGATTTCTTTGCGTTCTTGTTTTTTGAGTCCGATTTGCAGCTCTTTTTCGAACTCGAAGGCAGCAGCAAAATCTTCGTCTGTTTTTAGTAGGCGATTGAATTCCCCCAATTGAACTTCAGAGAGGGAACCTTCGAAATATCCGTTTAGCAATGCTGACTTATCCATCTTTCCGCAGTATTAATTCCTTTAAAGATTTCAGGCATCTTGACTTTTGGCTTTTAACCACATTTTTGTTTTCATAGCCCTGAACTTCCACGATTTCATCCAACTTCATTCCTTGTAAATAGAATAATTCTAAAATTTCGCGACACTTATCGCCTAATTTTTTAAAATTTGCAACCAATAGCTTTTGATAATCGCTAGGGCCTTCGTCTTCATATACGTCTTCTATGACTGCCTGCTCATAATTGTCAAAAACATAGTCTTCATCGGTTCGAACCTCCTTCTTCGTGTCTCTGAAATGTTTGAACAACATAAACTTTCCGGTACCGAATAAATAGGTTTTCAAGGTGCTTTTCAATTGATCCAGCTTTCCCGCCTGTGCATTTTCATAGAGCACGATAAGCGCATCTTGAAAAATATCCTCAAGTGTATTTACTTCCGCATTGTATCGAGACATAAACCTAAAAAATTCGGTTTTATAATCTTTATATACGCTTGTTAGCGCATTTCTGTCCCGCTTTTTCAATAGGGCGATCAGTTGCTTGTCATCCATTAGTGCATGGTTGGTAAAAAGGTAAACACAAGATAAGTGAAAATTTCAAGTAGGGGAATGTTTACTTTTTTGAAGGCAGGGCACAAACAGACATAATAATTTAAAAACGAAAAAATGAAAAGTTCAAAATTTAGGTTTAAGTATGCATTGATTTTTTAAATGAGTCTAGCCATTTTCTAATGTACTATAGATAATCCTCCCCAGATAGGTCCGCAGGGTCCTCAGGGAGAACAAGGAATTCAAGGCCCCGAGGGTCCACAAGGCCCTGCTGGTCTAAACGGGGGCGTAGATGGTCAAGATGGCGCAGACGGTATGGATGGTGCAGACGGTCAAGATGGCGAAGATGGTAATGCGAATGTCATTGCCTCTGAATGGTTTTCTTTTGAAAATTCAGATTGGGGTGGCAATGATGATCAGCAAAACGTAACAAAAGATGCGCCGGAAATCACTCAAAATGTGCTGGACTCCTCTGCAATTCTCGTTTACCGACAGGTACTAGCCCCTTCTGATGGGCCGACTCCGTTACCAGTTTACAATGGTATTTTTTACACCAGTTTCACTCTTGACGTGGGAGAAATAGACTTTAAAACTATACGAACCGATGGTAATACGGTAATTATCTCAAATAGTTCGAATGTGCAATATCGGTATGTAATCATACCCCCTGCAGCTTCGACTTCAGGAAAAGCAAATTATGATTTTGAAAAGATGACCTACGAAGAAGTTATGAACCATTTAGGATTGGATTATTAGAGTAGTTTGAGTTAGTTTTCTGAGAAGCCTGGTGACGTAAATGTTATCAGGTTTTTTGTTTTTGGTGTTTACATTTTCAAAGTTGTGGCACTAATATTTATCCAGATAAGTTTTGAGCTGGTCATCCATAAAAGTAAAAAAATGAAACATATGAAAACTTGTGTATTGTCAATACTATTATTAAGCTTAATAGCCCTATTTTCCTGTTCAGAAGATTCTGATGACATTGAGCAAGATAACCGTATGCAGCTATTAATAGAAAACAGTCCTTGGGCTTTTCAAGACTATAGCCTTATATCTATTATAGAACGCAACAATTCTGCACTTACGGAAGAAGAACTTGAAAAGTTTATAGAAAAAACTATTACAGGTTCAACCCTTTCGTTTCAAGCTGATGGCACCGGATTCTCAAAATCTGGAACAAGTGATGTAACGAACAATTGGTCATGGACGCTGAACAAAAACGAAGTACAGTCCATATGGGATACAAATGGTAGAATTACAACTTGGAGAAACGTTGAAATATCAAGTACCCGATTAAGGTTTGAATCAGAGTCTTTGAACTTTATAGATGAAGAAGGAAATAATATTCAATGGTATGGATATTATACCTGTAATTAATCAGCATTTAACGATGCTAAAACCTGAAGAACAACCAAAATATAAACAAACACTAAAAACCATGATTATGAAAATTAAATTATATGTACTATTTCTTTTTGTTTGCATACTATTTCAATCGAGTATGGCACAACAATCACAAACTGACTTACCGAAAGTTGAAAACCACCTTAAAGGTGAGCTAGACTATAGCCATGAAGCCTTAGAACTAGTTCAAAAGAATGCAGATGGCAAAGAAATTAGTTTAGGAAAAATTGATACAGATGGTACAATTCATTTCAATTTGCCCGAGTTTGATATCAAGGCACTTTATGATAGTATTAATTTACAGGGTACTAAGTTACAACAGTGGTTTGAAATAAGTAGTGATTGCAAAGACAGGGATCCTTTTGCTGAAACACCTTTTGATGGTATCTACTCGAAGAAATTTGACCCCATATATATAAAAAAATATGGAATGAACATAGCAGCATTGTATCCTGTGAGCGATGAAATAATAGTGTCTAGAAAAAATAATCAAAGAACTCTTCTACCTGCAGAGGCTACGTATTTTTGGTTTTATATCGATAGAACCATAGCCTATAAAGATGATTGCATTAAAATATCAAATAGAACAGGTGATGCCTACGCTAGCGTTAGTGCAAACATCCAATTTGAAAAGGGATGGAATTTTATAGAAGAAAATCTTGTGGAGATCCCAAATGAAAGTCAAGAAGATTCTCAATCTACTGGCATAAGAGCAATAGAATTCACGAAAAGTTCACCAGGATCTAAAAAGGTGAAATGGATTCTAAAACAATTCGTGGAGGATGAAAAAATACAAAGGGTCAAAAGATTATACAATCTAACACCGATAACTAAAGAGCGATTTGAAAAATGGACACCAAATAAACTCGGGGATTTATCAGCAACGCTCAAAGAACATGGCATTCCGCCTCAAGGACAAAAAAACAAAAACAACATGCATCTGATCTATGCCAACGAAGCTCAAAAAAAAGAAATAGATCTTTATGTAGTTGATTTGGCTAAGAGTCCAGATGATCTTGAAATGATAGATTATGTTTATGCAATGGAATATGATGGTAAAGATGAAAAAGATATTAAACCCTATGTAGCTCAATATAAGGAAGATACTAAAGCCACTCTGCTATTGTACAAAGTTGATGATAGAATATTTGTAAACGCTTCAGGGGTGAATATCGATGCCGAAGAGTTATGGGGCTATATTCAAAAATTAAAAGTAGAAAAGCTCCTAAAAGAATAAAAATACAATTCCATTACTTGTAATGGCTTAGATAGTACTTGCTATCAAAAATGCCCTAAAGCTTTCGCAGCTTTAGGGCATTTTCCGTTTATGAACATAGCATAAAATTCGATGACCGTGTTTACTTCTTCAAAGTGGTGGTACTAATGTCTGTAAAACAATTCAAAACAAGACATTATGAAATCGAAGACTCGCAAATACCAAAAAAAATATTTAGCAATGACTAAACTAAGAACACTTTTTATTGCAATAGCCTTTCTTTTTTTAGGAACTACCACTCAAGCCCAGTTCTTTAAAAAATTGGGCAAGACCGCAGAGAAGGCCGCCGAAAGAGCAGTCTTAAAAAAGACGGAGCAAAAAGCATCTGAAAAGACCGATAAAGCCCTTGACGGCATTTTTAATATGGAAATAGGTGGAATGATGGGCAACTCGAATATGGATCCCTCGGTATTGCCCGAAAGCTATAACTACGAATGGCGCTATACCATGCAGACAGAACATAAAAAAGGAAACATGAAAATGCATTATTACCTAAAGGAAGGCGGTACCGATTTTGCTAGCCGAATGGAAATGCAACAGCAAACCATGATGGGCGGAATGCTCATGGTCATGGATCAAGACTTGGGTACTACGACGATATTGATGAACAGCAATGGCAAAAAACATGGACAGATAATTTCTTCCCCAGAAATCGACCTTGAAGATGTAAGCATTGAAAACTCAATGGATGGCTATGAATTCAATGAAATCGGCACCAAACAAATTTTGGGCTATACCTGCCAAGGGTTTCAAATGGAAAATGAAGATTCTAAAATGACGATGTACGTTGCTTTTGATACACCAGTGAGTTTAAATCAGGTATATGGTAGTGATCCAAAACGATTGCCAAAAGGGTTCGACCCCAAATGGCTCGATAAAATCGGGGAGAATAGTTTGATGATGGAGATGGATTTCCAGAATAAGAAGAAACCCAAACAAAGTGCGAAAATGAGATGTGTCGCCTTGGAGAGAGAGCCCATGAGCATTCAGATAGCCGACTATGAATTTCCACAGTTGACAGAACAAAGACAATAATGTAATAAAAATTAAAAATTATGAAAACGATGAAAAACAAAATTCAATTTCTAGGATGTTTCCTAGTCTTGATCCTAACTGCATCTTGCTCTATAGAAAAACTTGCGGATTCACTTAAATGTGATGCGGCACCCTTACTTGAGGAGGCAAATGTCGAAAAGATATTCTATCAAGAGGCATTTGATGCCTATAACCAAGAACAAAGTGTCGACAATTGCCAAGAGCTAAAGAATTCTGGAAGGGATTATATCAACGCTGTTCAACAGTACATAGATTGTAGCGAAGCTGGCGATGAGCAAATCAAAAGAGAACAGAAAGATGCTGAAAAAGTGATTGCAAATTTAGAATGTTAGGCACACCAAAACCGATACATTTCTTGCAAATCGTGTTATATAAATGAAAGTCGGTCAGGGTCAAATCCTTTAGCTTGATCGAATTAGATGAAAATACAGAGGAAATAATTTAAAAGATAGAAATCATGAAAATGAAAAAAGTAAAATTTTTGGCACCAGTGATAGTTACAGTGGTAATGTTCATAAATATAGGTTGTAGTAAAAGCACTCTCTTGAATCCGGCAGGCAACTGTTCTGGTGAAAATTGGGCCCAGTCGTATACTGATGAATTACAAACATGGTCGGCTGCGATAACCGCGTATGGTGAGAATCCTACCCCAGAAAATTGCGCTACATACAAAGCCGCTGCCAAAGGGTACCTAAATGCCTTAAATGACGTATATGATTGCGTGCCTACAGGCAGTAGGGCCGAATTCGAAAAGGCGATAAATGAAGCAAAGGCAGAGGTCGATAGGGATGGCTGTGACTAACTAGAAATATAAATCAAAAACTATTAAACCATGAAAAATACAGTAAAATTATCGATCCTTCTACTAGTATCGATAACGCTTGGCGCTTGTATGGGTGAGGTCAAAGAAAAACTCAAGAAAGCCAAACAAGGCGTTTCAAATGTCACGACAATTGCCGAAAAAGCACAAGAAGCCCAAGAGGATATCGAAAAACTAAAAGATGTCACACCCCTGACCAATGAAGAACTGAAAGAATGGCTGCCTCAATCAGTTGAGGGCCTCGAACGTAGTGGTTTTAAAGTTGGTGCCGCTGGCTATGCCAATGTTGCTTCCATTGAAGGCACTTATAGTTTGAAAGGGCAAGATCAGAAATTCAAAGTTTCAGTTATTGATGGCGCTGGTCAGGCAGGAAGTATGATAATCGCAGGCCTTGGCATGGCCGCAAAAATGGATATGGAACAGGAGGATGAAAACAAACATACTAAGTCGGTTACAGTTGGCGATGTAAGGGCACAACAAACTTTTCACAAAAAAAGAAATGAAACCGCACTCCAGTTCGTAGTCGATAATAGATTCGGGGTAATGGTAAACGGGGTCAAAATGAATCCCGAAAAAACCTGGAAATTTGTCGAAGAATTAAATCTTAATAATCTAGGTCAATAGACTTTAAAACAACCTTTTTAATTAAAACACTAGAAATTATGAAAGTCTTGATTACAATTTTTATGTTATTGATTTTGACATCATGTAAAGAAAACAAAGATTATTCAGTTGCCATAACAGAAATGAATTCTGTTGAATTAAAAGATGATGCTCGGGGGTCGATTCAATTAGATTTTGATGGTAAAAACTACGATTACGATAATATAGATTGGAACTACTCAAGAGTTGAAATGAACAATGATATGCTGATCAAAATTGTTCAGAAAGGTATGCCAAGTATCGATTTTAGTTTTCCGGCCAGTGATCAGCATCTAAAAAACGGCAATTTTAGTTATACGATTCCTAGTGACGGTTCTCCTAATGAAACGCTTTATTTAAGTTTTTTTGATAAAAATAGAAAAACCGAAAAATTGACACATAAAAGAATTGTATTGAGAAGTGGACAAATTGAAGTGCAACGTTCAAAGAATTCGATAACAATAAATTTCGATGCAGAAGGCAGTTCGATGGGTCTTGGTTCAAAAGAAAATCAATTTCCTATTGAAGGAACCATGGTATTAAAATTCTAAAAACCTCTAATCCTTAATTTTTAAAATGCGAGATTTTCAAAACTTTGATTAATCTCTGCTTTTCATGTTTACCTTTTTCAAAATAAGTTACTAATCGTAAAGAAATAAAATATATAAAAATGGAAACAACAGAAACAGAAGTGGGTACCGCCAAGGTGGGCGCCATAAATGAAGATGCAAAAAAGATAGCGATAATCAGTTATATCACAATTATAGGCTTGGTAATCGCTTTTATAATGAACAACGAAAAGAAACTGAAATTCGCCAGCTATCATGTTCGACAGTCCGTTGGGCTATGTGTAACCGGACTTGCCCTTGGGGTAATCGGGATGATTCCCATTCTAGGATGGATAATCAATATTCTCGGGATTTTTGTGTTGCTCTATATGTGGATAATGGGGTTGATGAATGCCATTAATGAAAAGGAAAAACCCACACCATTTTTAGGGAAGAAGTTTGAAGAATGGTTTGTAGGAATTTGATTTAAAAACATTAAAAAACGAAAATGAAAAATTTATACAGATTGCCAGTAATTGCATTAAGTATTATTCTTCTTGCTTCTTGTTCTAAATTGGTTGAAGAGCTCGCCGAAGTTGAACCTGATAAAACCAATATTTTGACTTCGGGCTCTCCTTGGCAGTTCGAAAGTTTTGAATTGGCCTGGGCCACCAAGACCGAAAAAGACACCATTACCGATCAAGAGATAGAAGAAGAAGTCAATGCGAGTTATAAAAATTTAGAGTTTACCTTCAATGTTGATGGTAGCGGTTTAACTACAATACCGAATGCAGAAGAAGAACCACATACTTGGACCTGGTTTTTCGATGGAAATAACAAAATCTGTTTTGAGGGGGTGTGTGACAATGACAGTTTTACGGGAGTTATCTTGTCAGAAAATAATTTTAGTTTTGATTTGACAGCGGGGGCACCTAGCGAGACAGAGGGTGAACAGATTATTTACTCAGGGCGCTATATCTTTAAATAGGGGAATTCTTCAATAAATAAATTTGTTGCCAGCAGTCGATTTCCCATGGTGCTATCGGGTTTGCCACAATTTGCTGCTCTATTCAAGAACCCCAAACACCAAAAATCTTGTATTCGTTGAGTTATTCGGTGTGGCGAATATCTTTTAGGGGTTGTATGGGCACTAGTATTAAACAAAAATAATGTCATTTTACCGCGCTTCATTGAGGTTTCTCTATAGGTCTATTAATTGAATGCTAATTGTTCGAGATCTCTTGGTTTTTAGATGACCATTAATACAACTTCTCTGACCATTCATACAATTCTTCGTTTGTAACATCGGCCTTGTTTTTACATTGTTGATGAAAGACTACTTGGTTATATCAAAAATATTTTTCTTCCCCCTTGTTAACCTTTTTTCAAACCAAACATTAATTATCAAAACCCAACGAATTATGAAGGCGTTTTTTATTTATTTGGCATTATCTACAATTGCACTTTTAAGCTTTTTGACCTGTTTGAGTATGATTTTAGATTGAAATGCCGCCAATCGTTTAACCTAAATTTCGAACCATGAAATGAGCCATATGAGTTCTTAGCTCAGACTAAGATGATCAATGGCGAATTACATCTGACGAATAAAAACAATTAAAATTATACAGATGAAAACTACGATTCTTCTTTCAGTGCTTATTTTAAATACGACATTATTATTTATAGAACCTTTGGCCGAATTGACGCAAGGCATAAACCCATGGTTTTTTGCAATATCGGAAGCTATACTATTGGTAGGGTTTCTGGCACACCGCCTATTGCGAGATTTAAAGAAGACATTTGATATCGATATCGATGATTTGAGAATTTTTCTTTTTAAGAATGTCAATTAATTAAAAACCTATGCCATGTTCGCAATACTTCAAAAAAGAGATAGGGTAGAGGTTCTAATAGAATCCTTACGGCACTTTGTTCGAAAAGGAAACTGGAGCCATGATAGTTTTGACAAATTAGATGGGTTATTGTCTGAAGTCGGCTATGAAATGCAGAATGGAACCCTTACAAAATCTGATATTTCTGAGATAACAACTAGTTTTAAAAAAGATTTTTTGGCGGAGACCCTACAAGGCCATGGACTTCGAAAACCATATGGTTATCCGGGAGATTTTCTACTGCTTGATAAAATATTCACCAATTATAAAACCAGAAACTCGAGATATAGAATTTGGGACGACTATTTCCAAAAGCAAGCGGCCCCATGCGCTGTTCGCAATCGCAAAGAATATTTCAAAAATATTATGATGGCCAAATCCCGAGAAAATTCTGATCTAAGAATGCTCAATGTAGTCAGTGGTTCAGGAAGGGAGTTATACGAATTGTATATGAACCTTCCGGATGATAAAATTATCAACACAAGCTGTGTCGAGGTCGACGATTATGCCATTGCGTATTCAAAAGGGTTGAACACGGATTATTTAGAACACATACATTATATGCACAGCAATATTTTCAGATTTGAAAATGACCAAAAATATGATGTAATCTGGTCGGCAGGGCTTTTTGATTATATGAACGATAAAGCCTTCTTATTACTTCTTGATAAATTTAGAAATTGGCTAGCACCGGGGGGCGAGATTGTCATTGGTAATTTTAATGAAGAGAATAACCCCAGCCGTGATTATATGGAAATTATGGGGGACTGGCATCTCATTCACCGAACAGAAAATCAACTTAAAGATTTAGCCAAACAGGCTGGTTTTTTGAATAACCAGATAAAAGTGGGTCGTGAAGAACTCAATGTCAATTTATTCTTGCATATAAAATTGGATTAATAGAATTGCCCAGTCTCAGGTCGATGAAACCACAGCAGTCGACCCTCTAAACCGAAAAGAAGATTTGTTCTTCTTTTCGGTTTTTATGTTCATTTATCTCATTGACAAACACTAGACGGGATTTTTTTTGCTAAAAGTGTTAACCCGATTCTCCTTGAAGACATAAAAGAAAAAGTAAAACATTTTATGATGAAATTTCTACCCGCCTACCTCTTTCTTTTTTTTGCCACTTTTCTAAGTGCCCAGACAACGGCTAAAAATACGGTTAGCAATGCCGGCCTCGAGATGTCGAATGCCGAGTACACTGTCAGTTTTACTATTGGCGAACCTATAGTTGGGCTAATTGCAAATGAAGAATCGATAGATCAAGGCTTTTGGGCTGGGTCATTGTTTGTTGAACCCATAACAATCGAAAAAGAACTCGGCGGTATTGTCATTTATCCGAACCCCATGATAAATGAACTGAATATTCAGACAAACAATAATCCCGTATTTGGCATTACGATGTTTGCCGTAAATGGCAAAATGGCATTGAAGCAAAAAGTAGAATCTACCCAATTCGAGCATAAAATCGATGTAAGCCATTTGGCAAAGGGCATGTATGTGCTTCGATTATCGATTGAAAATCAAAAAGAAGAAAAATTATTTAAGATCATTAAAAGATAGAAAACATGAAACAAGTCTACACTTCGCTTATTTTATTGATAGCATTGCTGTTTAGTTCGATGACCATCGCCCAAGAATCGCAAAAAGGTTATATCAACTACCAGGGTGTTGCGAGAAATTCAGACGGAAATTTGATGAACAACGAATCATTGACGGTAGGGGTCAAAATTAAATTTGGAGCTTCTGCGGAGACGGTATATGAAGAATCACATAGTTTAAATACAGATGCCAATGGTGTTTTCAGTCTATTGATCGGTAATGGAAATTCGATTGCTGGCGATTATAATACACTGCCATGGGGCAGTTTAGCAGCTTACGCCACCGTTTCAATAAACGGAACCGAAATAGGAACAACTGAAATGATGTCCGTGCCCCATGCGCTTAGTTCTGCTGACAATCAATGGCATACTATGGGCGATGATATCGAGAACAAAAATGGGGGCAATGTATTTGTTACGGGATCCCTTTATGCCTCGAAAGACCTTTCATTGGCCGAGGGCGCAGCTATAAACGAGTTTTCTACTGATATAACTTTAGCCGAAAACAGTGATGCGATCGTACCCACGCAAAAGGCGATAAAAACGTATGTAGATAATCAGCTTGGCGGCGGTAATGGTGGTATTCTCGATGCAGATTCTGATTCGACCAATGAGATTCAAACCTTGAGCTTTGATGCGGCCACAAATGAATTAAGTATTTCAGATGGTAACATGGTAACGATTCCTAGTGGAGGGACCGACGCCGATGCGGATCCCACCAATGAGCTGCAAGATATTTCGTTGACTGGAACCGAGCTCACTATTTCCGATGGCTCAACGATTGATTTGGCTCCAATTGTGCCACCAGGGGGTACTGATGATCAAAACCTAATATTGACAGGCGATGTACTTTCCATAGAAAATGGGAGTGGGTCAATAGACTTGAGTACATACGCGGGTGATGATGCAGATGCCGACCCGAATAACGAGATACAAGATATTACCCTTTTAGGAACTGAATTGACAATAAGTAATGGGTCTACCATCGATTTGGCCCCCATTATTCCACCTGGCGGTACGGATGATCAGAATGCTGACGAAGTACCATATGACAATTCAGCATCGGGACTAACAGCTTCCGATGCGCAGGCTGCGATAGATGAATTGGCCTCATCAGGTGGGTTGGTAGATACAGACGACCAGGCTTTGTTACTGATAGGAGATATTTTGACCATAGAAGATGGCGCAGGCTCGGTAGACCTGAGTACTTATAAAGACGAAGATGTTACTACTAAGACCGGTATTCTATTGGGGGATGGCACCGCTATTTCTGGGCTGGTTGGAACGGCTGATGGGCAAGTAGCCAAATGGAATGCCGGCACTAGTAAGTGGGAAGCTGGTACAGATGCAACTGGAGGTGGCGGAAGTTCATTGTGGACCGATAATGGCGGCGATATCTATTATAACAGCGGTCGAGTTGGCATCGGAGCTTCCAATCCGTTTGGACAGCTGCAGGTTTCTAAAGCCTCCGGCGGAGCTCCTTTTCTGGCGCTAGAGACCACTGCGGGCGATGAAGTAGATTTAAGATTCGGCAAAGAAGGCGTTAATCCTTCATGGAATCAAATTGCAACAATTGGTGCCAATGACGCCTCAAGTAAAATGGACTTATCCTTTTACGATGGAGGCACTTCTCACTCGGTTATGACATTACGTGGAAATAGAAGAATGGGAATCAACAATCCCAATCCTCAGACCGAGTTAGATGTAGCAGGCGAAATACGTTCGAGTGATTTGGCCGGAGCCGGTGAACGAAACGTAATGGCCGATGCCAATGGAAATTTGATTATTGGTGACGGTAGTAGCGGAAGCTCACTTTGGTCGGAAAACGGCTCTAATATATATAGAACAGGGGGCAGTGTTGGTATTGGCGCAATACCGAACACTGATTATCAATTGCATTTGAATGGCAGCATGTTGTATGAAGGTAGATTTTTGAAATTTGACGGAGGTCCTGGAAAACACTGGACTCAATATATTAGTCCTATTGACGGTTCTTTCGGATTTGCTCCCCATATGACCGATGCTGATGGTTTTACTCCGAGATTCAAGTTGGCAAGAACCGGTGAACTTGAATTAGGAACAGAAGCAAGACGTCAAGCATGGTTACATATCCCAAAAAATTCCACAGTAGCAAAACCTCATTTAAAGCTAGAGGAGACAGAAAACGATTATGCACGGTTAGAACTGACCAATAATTCTAATTCGTTTTGGCATGTTGCTGGCTTAGCCGCGAATACCCCCTCAGAAGCCAAGTTGAATTTTTATTTTAACAATACTTCAGGAATAGGCCAAAACCATATGACTATTACAGGAGCAGGAAATGTGGGCATCGGAGGGGGAAATCCCACTGCAAAATTTCATATTTTTCAAGGTGGTCAAAATGTGGGAACCGGACTGCGCTTTTCTGATGGCACGGTCAACAAGGACTGGGATATCACTCACGGTTACGCCCTAAGATTTCACTATGGAGGAGACCTAAGGGGCTATATCAATGCCACAACCGGAGCATACGTGCAATCTTCAGACGCTCGATTGAAGTCCAATGTCCAAAATATGGGTAATGTAATTGATAAGGTATTACAAATTCGACCTGCGACCTATAACTACAAATCAGATAAAACAAAAAAAATCACCTTAGGTCTTATTGCACAAGAGGTGCAACCCTTGTTTCCAGAACTGGTTACCCGTTCTGAGGAGGATGATTTACTTGGAATCGATTATGGTGCCTTTAGTATTGTTGCAATAAAGGCCATCCAAGAACAACAACAAATTATCAAAGGACAATCAGAAAAAATCTCTGATTTAGAGGAACGCCTACTAAAACTTGAGGCGAAAATCGGAAATTAAATGATAGTTCAGAAGTAAAATTTTTTAAACCAAAAAGTATATTCAAAACATACTTTTTGGTTTGTTTTTTTATTGCGTTTTCCCCTAAAAATTTTCTACTTTCCACAAGTATAGCAAACATCAGTGCCGAGCATACATTTCAACAAGGCGTGTTAAAAACTTTGTAATTGTTTTCTAAAAAGCACCTTTTTTTGAAGCCCTTTATTTTCCATCTTTGTTCATCCCGACAGTAAGGTAATTGTCACCCTTTACACCAAAAGCTTAAAATTAATTTTCGTACTACGGTTTTTTTTCTGCCCCAAGAAGAAAGAAAATAAAAGACCGAGAACATTTTACGGACTTAATTCTTGGGCTATAAAAGTCAAAATTAGTATAATTAATTAACGAAACAGTATTATGTCAACAGCAGTAGAGCCTATCTTAGAAGAAAACGAAGACCGATTTGTAATCTTCCCCATTCAACATCATGACCTTTGGGATTGGTACAAAAAATGTGAGGCTTGTTTTTGGACGGCAGAAGAGATAGACCTTGGTGAGGACTTGAATGATTGGAACAATAAATTGAACGATGATGAACGTTATTTCATCAAACATATTCTAGCATTTTTTGCCGCCTCAGATGGTATCGTCAACGAGAACCTTGCCGAGAATTTTGTGAGCGAAGTGCAATATGCCGAAGCGAAATTTTTCTACGGATTTCAGATCATGATGGAGAATATACACTCTGAAACCTATTCCCTTTTGATCGATACGTATGTAAAAGATGAAAAAGAGAAAGGAATTCTTTTTAAGGCGATCGAAAACTTTCCCGCGATTAAGAAAAAAGCGGATTGGGCACTTAATTGGATTGAGTCTCCAAGTTTTGCGGAACGTTTGATCGCATTTGCAGCGGTGGAAGGTATTTTCTTTTCCGGAGCCTTTTGTTCCATTTTTTGGTTAAAGAAAAGAGGCTTGATGCCGGGGCTTACTTTTTCAAATGAACTGATTTCAAGAGATGAGGGTATGCACTGTGACTATGCCGTTCATTTGCATAATAAGCACCTCATCAATAAAGTTCCGAAAGAACGGATTACCGCGATTTTGACCGATGCCTTGAACATCGAACGTGAGTTTATTACGGAATCGCTTCCCGCGAGTTTGATCGGCATGAATTCCAAATTGATGACACAGTACCTTGAATTCGTAACGGACAGATTATTGGTCGAATTGGAATGCGATAAAGTGTACAACGCTACGAATCCGTTTGACTTTATGGATATGATTTCCCTACAGGGCAAGACAAATTTCTTTGAGAAAAGAGTAGCGGAATACCAGAAAGCAGGTGTAATGAACAAAGATGAAGATGCACAGAAAATCAGTTTCGACGCTGATTTCTAGGTTGAGAAGTTTGAAATGAGTGATAGCCTCCTTGAGGAGATTTTAGAGCTATAAACCTCTTATTTAAAAGTATAATCCAATAGACAACGCTAGTTTTTAGAGCATCTAAAACAAACACGAACCATTAAAAATAAACAGTAGCCACATGTATGTAGTAAAAAGAGACGGAAGAAAAGAGCTGATTATGTTCGACAAAATCACAGCTCGAGTACGAAAACTATGCTATGGCCTTAACGGGCTGGTAGATCCCTTAAAAGTCGCAATGCGCGTTATTGAAGGTCTTTATGACGGAGTTACCACTTCTGAATTGGACAATTTGGCGGCAGAGATTGCAGCGACAATGACTACCACGCATCCTGACTATGCGAAGTTGGCGGCTCGTATTTCTGTTTCGAACCTACATAAGAACACCAAGAAATCGTTTTCGGAAACGATGGAGGATTTATACTTGTATGTAAACCCAAGAACCGGTAAAAAAGCACCACTGCTATCTGCTGAAGTGTTCAAAGTAATTTCAGAAAATTCTGAAAAACTGGATTCCACCATTATTTATAACCGTGATTTTGGCTACGATTATTTTGGTTTTAAAACTTTGGAAAGATCCTATCTATTGAAAATAAACGGACAAATTGCTGAGCGCCCGCAACATATGTTGATGCGTGTTTCCGTAGGCATACATTTGAATGATTTAGATTCTGCCATTGAGACTTATGAGTTGATGTCCAAGAAGTATTTTACACATGCGACACCAACACTTTTCAATTCAGGTACGCCAAAACCACAAATGTCTTCTTGCTTTTTATTGGCAATGAAAGACGATAGTATCGATGGTATATACGATACTTTGAAAAACACAGCCAAGATTTCACAATCTGCAGGAGGCATCGGTCTATCTATACATAACGTTAGGGCTACGGGATCATATATTGCCGGTACCAACGGAACATCGAATGGGATTGTACCAATGTTGCAGGTATTCAACGATACGGCACGTTATGTAGATCAGGGCGGAGGAAAGCGTAAAGGAAGTTTTGCGATTTATATGGAGCCTTGGCATGCCGATATCTATGAATTTTTAGATTTGAAAAAAAACCACGGTAAAGAAGAGATGCGTGCGCGTGACCTGTTTTATGCCATGTGGATTTCCGATTTATTCATGAGTAGGGTTGAAAATAATGAGGATTGGACTTTGATGTGTCCGAACGAATGCCCTGGTCTTTTTACCAGCCATAGTGAAGAATTCGAGAAATTGTATTTAGGATACGAAGCGGAAGGTAAAGGGCGCAAAACCGTTAAGGCACGCGAACTTTGGGAGAAAATATTGGAATCTCAAATCGAGACCGGTACACCTTACATGCTGTACAAAGATGCCGCCAATCGTAAGAGCAACCAGAAAAATTTAGGAACTATCCGTTCTTCAAATCTGTGTACAGAAATCATGGAGTACACCTCTCCTGATGAAATCGCGGTTTGTAATCTGGCATCCATCGCCTTGCCGATGTTCGTAAAGAATGGTGCATTCGATCATAAAGAATTGTTCAGAGTTACGAAACGTGTTACTAAAAATTTGAATAAAGTAATTGACAGAAATTACTATCCTGTAAAAGAGGCCGAGAATTCCAATATGCGCCATAGACCTATAGGTTTGGGTGTTCAAGGTTTGGCCGATGCCTTTATCATGTTGCGTTTACCGTTTACAAGTGACGAGGCCAAGAAATTGAATCAAGAGATATTTGAAACGTTGTACTTTGCCGCTGTTACGGCTTCTATGGAAGCAGCCAAAGAAGAAGGCAAGTATTCCTCATATGAAGGGTCGCCCATTTCTCAAGGAGAATTTCAACACAATCTTTGGAATATTAAGGACGAGGAATTATCTGGTCGATGGGATTGGGACAAACTCCGTAAGCAAGTCAAGAAAAATGGTGTGCGTAACTCACTTTTAGTTGCGCCTATGCCAACCGCATCTACATCTCAAATTTTAGGAAACAACGAGTGTTTTGAACCCTATACTTCGAATATTTATACAAGACGTGTACTTTCTGGGGAATTCATTGTGGTAAACAAGCACCTTTTAGAAGACTTGGTAGCACTAGGCCTATGGAACGAAAATATGAAGCAAGAATTGATGCGTGCCAACGGCTCTATTCAGCATATAGAAACCATTCCACAAGATATTAGAGATTTGTACAAGACGGTTTGGGAATTAAGTATGAAAGACATCATCGATATGTCTAGACATAGGGGGTATTTCATTGATCAAAGCCAATCATTGAATCTGTTCATGGAAAATGCGAACTACTCTAAGTTGACTTCGATGCATTTCTATGCTTGGAAAAGTGGTTTGAAAACAGGTATGTATTATTTGCGCACAAAGGCTGCAGTCGATGCCATCAAGTTTACTTTGGATAATACCAAAAAGAAGGAAATGCCGACAAGTGTGGCTGCCGAAGCAGAAGTGGCAGCAGCGACATCAACTTCATCAGTTACCGAAGCCAGCGCCATGCAGGTAGAAACCACTCCTGTAACAACTACGCAAACCGAAATAGACATTCAACCGATGTCAGCTGCTGAAATGAAGGAAATGATTGCACGTGCTAAAGAGGGTCAAGCCGATGATGATTGTTTGATGTGCGGATCATGATTTGATTCTGAGCAATTTACTTTACAACTGCAAAGCACAGTTAAAATAAAATTGCTTTGATATAATTTGAAAACCTTGGCATCTGTCAGGGTTTTCATTTTCATAGAAAAAATAGATCTGATGATAGGGCAACATACCCGATGTGTTAAAGTATACTAAAAGTAAATAGGTGAGAATGCAATAGTTATTGAGGAGCAAGACAATGAACAACAAAGACCCATGAGTCTTTGTGTTTTTTTAAACAGTATCGAGATTTAACTAGCTGATTTTTACTTTTTTAAGTACGGTTTCAGAGCTACCGAGAACATATAGGCAGCGATGTAAATCATTAAGATAATTAGGTAATTGTTCATGGTTTAGAGAACTTTGATAAACTATATACGTAAATAGAACGCAAATAGTTTATCAAAATTACACTAAATCGATAAAAAAGTACATTTTAACGATTTTTTGGTAGTAAATCCGTTATTGAAGTTCCACAGTATTTGTGGATTTCGATTTTGAAAAGCGACGATAAGACAACTTTGCAATTAATAACAATACTACATAGGTACTAAGAATTAGATAAGGGGCCATAACTAATGAATAAATAGGTTAACAAGTAAATAACGGGCCAATTGAATTTAATCGTGTTTTAAGTGTATGTCGTATGTCGAAAACGAACTAAATATTCGATAAAAGGTATTTTACACCTTAAATTATACGATAAACTGCACGAATTCTCTTTTAATGACCTAGTTATTTTACTAATTTGGAGGATAATACATATTTTGAGGTACATAAAAAGGGCTTCCTGCTGGAAGCCCTTTTTTGTCTATTTAATTCCCTAGTATGGTTTAATTACATAAAAGCATCCTCTTGTTTATAGGCATCGATTACGGCTTGTTCTCCTTCTTTACCTTTTTTTGAGTTTCCATGTTCCATCCCTAGAACGCCATCGAATCCTTTTTCATGTATCCATTTAAAGACATTCTTATAATTGATTTCACCAGTGGTAGGCTCTTTTCTTCCTGGGTTGTCACCAATTTGTATATAAGCGATTTCATCCCAAGTCAGTCCCATATTATGAATCAAGTGACCCTCGGTTTTTTGGAGATGGTATATGTCATACAATATTTTACAAGAAGGGCTATCGACCCCTTTGCAAATCATATAGGTCTGATCCGAATTTTGCAAATACAGGTCAGGGGAGTCTGAAAGTGGTTCGAGTACCATAACAAGGCCGTGGGGTTCGAAAATCTCCGCACCTCTTTTCAGGGCTTCAATGACATTCGCGTCTTGGACACCTGTAGGCAGTTTTCTTTCAAAACCTCCGGGGACAACCGTCATCCATTTTGCATTGACCCGTTTGGCGACTTCGACTGCTCTTTTACATCCATCTAAAAAGATATCGATGAATTCCGGCTTGCCAGCTGCTAGAGTATTTGCCATGTTTCCACCCTTATCGACTACAAACACGCCCATGGTCATACCGCGTTTGGCTAATGTTTCCCCCATTTTGGTTTGTAGTGACACATCGCGCTTCATCATTCCATTATCCTCAAAGGCAGTGAAACCCTGATCGGCCATGAAATTGATTTGATCAATCGGGTCGTCACCTGCGTGCTCTGTGAACATACCCAAATGAGGAGCGTATTTTAGGTTGAATTTATGCGGAGCCGCGGTTTCCGAAATATTTGCGTTTGCCATAATCCCTCCCATGGATACTGCACCGGTTGACAAGGCTGTTTTTTGAATAAAACTTCTTCTTTTCATTTTCATTAGTTGTTTACAATGACCAGGCTTTTCCCCCGGTCAATTCCTGAAGATCGCCACAACCGATATACTCACCAGGTACTGGCAAATAAGCCAATACTTCTTCCCCGATATATTCTGAAGTTTTATAGCCCCAAATGGTCATGCCACGAAGGTTGTTTGCAAAGGCAAAACGGGCAACACCATCATCTAAGAGCGCCTCGGCACCTTGGACCACGGCCTCGTTGTATTTTTTGATGGCTTCAAAATTCTTCACCTCGTCTTCTTTGGTCACTTTGAGTGCTGAGGCGAGAACAGGTTCAAGGTCGCTCGGTTCGAGCTCTTCTGCTTTTTCTTTTCCTGAATCCGACAAAGCTTTGTCAATAAATTTGCCCATTGACATTTTGAACATATTTTGTTGCTCCTTATCCATAACTTCGTTGGCAAACTTGTCAATGAAGAGATGTACCTGAAGTTCAGAAGCCGCAGGGGTATCCGTAGCCGGTAGAATAATATCTACTAACTTGGTCAAGGCAGGCCCCTCATCTGAAGTTAAAAAATCAGGTGTCCACGAGACTGCGGTCTCACCTTTACAACTTTGAACAATACCTAATAAAGTAGGGGTCGCGACAGTATAGCCTAGAGCCATACCCATGTTCTTGAGTGCTTTTCTTCTATCCATTATATATTTCCTTTTTTAAGTTGATCGGCCGCATGATTTGCAGCTCTGGCCGTAAAAGCCATATAAGTCAAAGATGGGTTAACGCAAGCCGCTGAGGTCATGAATGAACCATCTGTTACATAGACATTAGGTACATCATGCAGCGCATTGTTGCCATCGAGAACCGAGGTTTTTCTATTACGACCCATTCTGGCGGTTCCCATTTCATGTATGCCAAGGCCCAGAGCTGTTTCTCTGTCGTAAGGTTCCACATCGCGAAGGCCCGCTGCGGTAAGCATGTCTACCGCCGATTGCATCATGTCTTTACGCATGTTCAATTCATTCTCTTTGAATTCCGCATCAAATGTTGCTGTTGGTAAGCCCCACTGATCTTTTTTATCATAATCTAGGGTAAATCTATTGTCTTCATAAGGGAGTACTTCACCGAAACCACCCATTCCAAAAGTCCAACCTCCTGGTTTTAAAATAGCTTCTTTCAAGCCTTTTCCATAAGAAAGTTCTGCAACGGTTTCGTCCCAATTACCTCTATTTGCTCCTCCCTGATAGCCGAACCCACGGGTATAATCTTTTCTATTACTGTCGCCCCCTAAGTTCCTAAATCTTGGAACGTATATTCCGTTCGGTTTTCTTCCCTTGTAATATTTATCTTCGAAGCCATCAAATTTTCCGGCGGCACCAACTCCTAAATGGTGATCCATAATATTTCGGCCTAACTGGTCAGAATCATTGCCCATTCCATTTGGAAAACGATCAGACTTCGATTGCATTAAAATCGAAGTGGATGCAATTGCCGAGGCACAAAGAAAAATGACTTTCGCTTTGAATTCATGAGTTTCTTTCGTGACCCTATCGATAACTTTAACTCCTGTCGCTCTTTTGGTATCTGCATCGTAAATAACCTCATGAACAATAGAATCGGGTCGTAGTGTCATATTACCCGTTGCCTCAGCTGCTGGTAATGTTGATGATAAACTACTAAAATAAGCTCCAAAAGGGCATCCGCGAATACAGCGATTTCTAAATTGACATCTTGTTCTGCCATCTCCGTCGAACTGCTTGTCACTGTTGATATGGGCGACTCGCCCCGCTGTAATAACACGACCGTCAAAATTTTCCGATACTTTCTCCCTTACGTGCTGCTCAACACAATTGAGCTCCATCATCGGTTCGAATTGACCGTCTGGTAGTTGGGGTAGACCCAAGGTCTCCCCGGTTACACCAATATAAGATTCAACTTTGTCGTACCAAGGGGCGATGTCCTTGTACCGCACCGGCCAGTCTACGCCGTGCCCGTCATTGAGATTTGCCTTAAAATCGATATCGCTCCAACGATAACTATGGCGGCCCCATTGTAAGGATCGACCACCCAGATGGTAGCCGCGCATCCAATCGAAACGCTTGATTTCGTTATATGGGTGTTCCAGATCATTGACGAACCACATATTGTTTGCTGCATTCGTCGTGTAACCCGTTCTATTTTGTTTTTCTTGTTTGGCAATCATTTCTTGTGTGGGTTGACCGCCATTGGGTAAATCCCACGGATCCATGTTGGCCGTTTCGTAGTCGTCACGGTGCTTGACCATTCGACCACGTTCCAAAACCAATGTTTTTAGCCCGTTTTCGCAAAGTTCTTTTGCTGCCCAACCCCCACTAATTCCTGTTCCGACAACAATTGCGTCGTAACTCTCCTGCTCTTCATTGTAATAGAATTTACCCATGTATAAAATTGTTTATCTGCTAAATTTATAAAATATAAAATTAATTTTCTACATTTAAAAGCTATACTTCCATGCCATATGAAGGCTATAACGTTTTAGTAAATCCAAATAAATAAATTTTACGAATGAATCGAAAAATCATTATTGCGAAGAATTATTTTTTCAGCACTTTATTGTTACTTATGGTATTCTCTTCTTGCAAGGAAAATAAAGACAAAAAAGCGGAACAGACAGAATCGGAAATGACGGAACAAAAAGTGGAAGAACCTTTTTTCAAACTCTCGTTGGCGCAATGGTCGATACATAAAATGATACAGAACGATAGTGTCGACCCATATACCTTTGCAGAAAAAGCCAAAAATTGGGGCTTTTCAGGCTTGGAATATGTCAGTCAGCTCTATCCGGCAGATTTAGAAAACAATGAATATTCGCCCGAAGCGATGGCGGCCTTTGTTGAAAAATCGAATGCTGAAGCAAAAAAACATGGCATGCAAAATGTTCTTATCATGATCGATAGACAAGGCGATTTGGGCGTAAGCGACCCTGCCGAGCGAAAGGCTGCAGTAGAACGACATCATAAATGGGTCGATGCAGCTGCTGCTATGGGCTGCCATGCTATTAGAGTGAACCTTAACGGGGAGTCGGATCCAGAGAAATGGCATGCGAATTCCGTTGACGGATTGACCCAACTTTCGACCTATGCCAAGGAGAAAAACATTAACGTAATTGTTGAAAATCATGGCGGTCTTTCATCAAACGGGGCAATGCACGCCGCGGTAATGAAAGAGGTCAATATGGACAATTGTGGCACTTTGCCAGATTTTGGAAACTTTTGCATCACTAGAAAAGAAGATAGCCGAGAGTGTGAAGAAATGTACGATATCTATACAGGAGTCACCGAATTGATGCCCTACGCCAAAGCTGTCAGTGCAAAGTCGAATGAGTTTGATTCAGATGGCAACGAGGTCAAAATAGATTATGCCAAAATGCTAAAGATTGTAAAAGATGCAGGTTACACGGGATATATCGGAGTGGAATATGAAGGAAGCGAGCTTAGCGAAGAAGAAGGTATCATCGCCACGCGAGACCTCTTGCTAAAGGCAGCAAAATAAGCGGAATAGCGCCAACTACATTTAATCATAACACAGGTGAAAATCTTTTTTAACCAGCTTTTCGATTATAATTTTCATTGCAACAAAAAACTAATCGAGTTGTGTTCTTCCAGGGAAGATATTACTGAAAAAAGCATTAAGCTCTTTTCACATCTATTGAACGCTCATCATATTTGGAATTCTAGGATACTTGGCAAAATCAGTGAATTAGAGGTTTGGCAGATTCATGCTGTAACAGACTGGGGTGATATTCATTATGAGAATCAGCGGAGTTCTTTCGATATTACTTCCCATGCGGATGATTTCGATTCGCGAATAGACTATGAGAATTCAGAAGGACGACTTTTTACTAATACACTTCAAGATATTCTATTCCACATCATCAATCATTCGACACATCATCGAGGTCAGGTACTGATGGATTTGAGGCAAAATAACATTGAGCCGTTGCCGCTCGATTACGTTTTCTACAAGAGATAAATATACCTTATGAACCAATCAGTTAGGGCACAGCTTTCCGTCATGATGTTCCTTGAGTTTTTTATTTGGGGCAGTTGGTTCGTGACAATGGGCATATACCTGCCCAATACGCTGAAATCTTCTGGAGGTGAAATCGCCTTGGCCTATTCCACACAATCGTGGGGAGCTATTTTAGCGCCTTTTATCATCGGCCTTATCGCGGATAGGTATTTCAATGCAGAGCGAATTTTAGGTGTTTTGCATTTACTTGGTGGAGTATTGATGTATCTATTGTATTCCGCATCGGATTTCACAATGTTTTACCCTCTTTTACTCGGTTACATGATACTATACATGTCGACATTGGCACTGGTAAACTCGATTTCGTTCAGACAGATGAAAGATCCAGCAAAGGAATTTTCTACAGTCAGGGTTTTTGGCACCATTGGGTGGATTGCCGCAGGGCTAGCCATAAGTTATTTCAACTGGGATTCTCAAAGCGGAATCTCAGAAGGAATCTTGCGAAATACTTTTTTAATGGCAGCCATTTCCTCGGCGGTTTTAGGAGTTTTCAGCTTTTCACTACCCAAAACACCTCCTACTGTAGATAGATCAAAAAAGAAGTCGATTTCACAAATCATAGGGCTCGATGCATTGAAACTTCTTAACGACAAGAACTTCTTGATTTTCTTTTTGGCTTCCGTGTTAATATGCATTCCTTTGGCATTTTACTTTCAGCATGCGGGCCAATTTCTAGGTGAAGTGGGGATGACCAATCCTGCCGGCAAAATGACTTTAGGTCAGATTTCCGAGATTTTGTTTATGCTCTTATTGCCTTTCTTTTTCAAACGTTTCGGTTTTAAGAATACGATTTTGGTAGCAATGCTGGCCTGGGGGCTTCGCTATATCTTATTTGCTTATGGAAATGCAGGCGAATTGACATTTTTATTGCTAACAGGAATAGCATTACACGGAATATGTTATGATTTTTTCTTTGTTTCGGGGCAGATTTACACGGATACAAAAGCAGGAAGCACCTATAAAAGTGCGGCTCAAGGATTGATTACACTTGCGACTTATGGTATTGGAATGCTTATCGGTTTTTGGATAGCCGGAAAAATCACCGACTACTACGCTATTGCTGAAAGTGCTCACGACTGGGAGACTATTTGGTTGTACCCTGCAGGTTTTGCGTTTCTGGTGTTACTGTTATTTGCACTTTTGTTCAAAAATGAAAAAATCGCTTACAAGTCCTAGAAATTTTTATAAATTGACAGAACCAATAATTATCGGATTTTATTTAAAGGATTGCCCCCTTGGGTTAACTTTAGGATTGTCGGCCCTACTGGTTCGTTTTATCTAAGATGGCCCAAAACATAGAATGAGTTCAAACTAAGAAAATTATAGATTATGCCAAAAAAGTTAAGATTAGGAGTTTTAGGAGGAGGGGGAGATTCCCTGATTGGAATACTCCATAGAGTAGCCTCACAGATCAATGACAATTATGAAATTGTTGGCGCCTGTTTCAATCCCGATTTTAAAGCCAACAAAGCCTTTGCAAGGGAAATCGATGTGCCTTTAAAACGTATTTATAAAGATTTCGATACGTTCGTTGAAGAGGAATTGAAACTTCCGGAGAACGAAAGAATACAGGTCTGCTCTGTTTTGACTCCAAATTTCTTGCACTTTCCGATGGCAAAAAAATTACTTGATAATGGCTTTCATGTGATTTGTGAAAAACCGATGACAACTTCTTTGGAAGAGGCGAAAATCCTTCAAAAGGCACATAAAAAATCCGGAAAAGTGTTTGCGTTGACACATACGTATACCGGTTACCCGATGGTGCGCCAAATGCGTGAAATGATAAAGTCTGGATTCTTGGGGAAAATTCATAAGGTCGATGCGAAGTACTATCAAGGGTGGATAAACGAAATCATCCATGACAAGAAAAAACGTTCTTCTGTTTGGCGATTGGATCCCAAAAAAGCGGGTATCAGTTCTTGTATGGGCGATATCGGTGTGCACGCTTTCAACATGGTGGAGTATACGACTGGGCTAAAGGTAAAATCTCTGTTATGCGATTTTAATTATCTCTACAAGGATAATAAAATGGATGTTGACGGTACGGTTCTAATCCGTATGGATGAACATGTAAAAGGGGTCATTCGCAGCAGTCAGGTGGCAACCGGAGATGAAAACGGGCTTGCCATATCGATTTATGGCTCAAAGGCCTCTTTCCACTGGGAGCAGGAAGATCCGAATTTCTTGTATGTAAAATACGATAATCAACCCATGCAAGTGTATAAACCTGGGCATGCTTACAATACAAAACTGTCTTTAGAAGGCACGAAGTTACCTGCGGGCCACCCCGAAGGAATCTTTGATTCTATGGCAAATATTTATTTAGGCGCCGCAAAGGCAATTCGTGGTAAAAGATATAATGATGGCGAATTCCCAACTATGGAAGATGGCGTTCGCGGTATGAATTTTATCGAGGCTACGGTTGCATCTCATAAGAAAAAGAATACTTGGGTAAAGATGATGAAGTAATCTAACCCATCTCAAAAAAATAAAGCCGCATAATGCGGCTTTATTTTTTAATTGATTATTTGATTGGTCGAATCATATAACTAAATTCCAAATTGCCTGCAGGTATCTGATATTCTTTGTGCGGCATAAACCCCCAACTGTTATCGCCACCAACGCCCATTTGACTGTGGTCTATATTGATGTTGATCAAGTCTCGCTTAATGATATCGTATGTATGTCGTTGTTGTTTTTTATCACCTTCGTCAAAATCTGAGTTGTATTGGTGATGAGCGCTAAAACCGAATAGACGTGGAGCACTGATTTCAATTCCTTTCCCGTAGGCATTTGTAAAAGACAAGGTTCGAATATCGGTTCGATACCCATTTTCTTGCGGGCGGATATATTCAAAATAAAGTTCTTCGACTTTTGCTTTATGAGAACCCACTAGGGCAGAGGTCTTGCGGTCTTGATAATTTTCATGCTTACCGCGCCCGTACCAATTCACATTGTCATAGGACTTGTCGATAATAAAATTATTGCCAAAACGTGGGAGTATCGGAAGATTTTCGTCTATGTTCATCAATTTCGTATCGACCAGTATTTCTCCCTTGTTATTGATGGAATACGTAATTACGACTTCGCCTTTAACCGAAGGTAGTTGATACTTGGCAGTCAAGCGTAAATCGTTTTTGACCTTAAAGGTATTTTTGGCCAGCTTTATCGCATCGACCACTTTTTTTCCTTCATTTGAATTTAACTCTAGGGCAACAAGATTCTGTGTTGCTGTGGCTTCTTTCCACTTTTTCAATTTTATGGGCATGTTATAACCATAATCGTTATCGACAGGTGCACGCCAGAAATTGACACTTGGGCCTTTTTGCACCATGTTGCCATTTCCATAGTCTAAATTTGTTAGCGCACCATCTGCACTATTGAATCCGATTTTGAAACCTTCTCCAGATACTTTTATGATTTCACTTTCTTTGATCACGGAGATTCCATCAGTATCCAATTCAAAAACAGAAGGCGTATAATCAGTTAGTTGAAATTGCTCGTAGGCCAACAAAAAATGTTCAGGTATTAATGCGGTTTCAACTTTGTTGGTCATAAAAATATTCAAGAAATATTCCGCTTCAGGGTTTGAGAGATTCGGAAGTTCAATTGCTATTTCCTTGGTTTCATAAGGCGTTATATCGACATCGGCAATGTTACCTTTGGCAACTTGATTTCCGTTTTCCATCAATCGCCAAGAAAAACTGTACTCCGATAAATTGGTAAAATCGTACATATTGGTAATGGATATTTTTCCAGACTTCGGATTTTCCGACTTAAACTTTACATATTGATATACCTTCTTTACTTCGTACAATGCCGGATGTGCTGACCGATCCGGATTCACCAATCCGTTGAGACAAAAGTTATTGTCATTTTGAAGATGCCCTGCTCCGAAATCTCCGCCGAAAGCATAAAATTCGATCCCGTCTTCATTTTTGGTTTTCAGACCCTGATCGACCCAATCCCAAATAAAACCACCTTGAAGTACATCATATTTCTCAATGACATCCCAATAGTCTTGAAGGTTACCGACGCTGTTACCCATGGCATGTGCATATTCACATTGTATATAAGGTCGTTGCGGATTGTTGGTAGCGTAGGTCTCCATAGTTTCGATAAGATCGTACATCGGAGCTTGAATATCCGTGTTTTCATACATTGTTGCACCTTCGTATTGCACCGGTCTAGTAGAATCTTTAGATTTTAGCCACTCATACGTGGTGACAAAATTTTCTCCGTTGCCCGCCTCATTGCCCAATGACCAAGTTACAATGGAAGTGAAATTCTTGTCACGTTCATACATGCGAATGGTTCGGTCTAAGTGCATGGCTTTCCATTCTGGGCGGTAAGCCGGGTGTATTTTTATTGCTTCAAAATCATTGTCAAGTCCTTGATTGGTTGCTCCCATACCATGAATTTCTATATTGGCTTCATCGACCACATAAAAACCATACTTGTCAGCCATTCTATAAAAGAAAGGGTTCTTAGGGTAGTGACTACAGCGAATAGCGTTGAGGTTGCTTCGTTTCATAACCTCCATATCTTTTAACGTAATTTCCTCGCCGATTACATGCCCTGTAACTTCATCGTGGTCATGTAGATTTGCCCCTTTGATAAGCACGGGTTGACCGTTAACTAAAAATTGACTGTTTTTGATTTCGATTTTTCGGAAACCGATTTTAGAGCTAACGGCTTCCGTAACCTCGCCCTTTTTATTTTTAAGGGAAAAAAGTAAGGTATAAAGGTTCGGTTTTTCGGCATTCCATGTCTTTACGTTGGGAATTTGCTTTTGGAACTCAACATTTGTTTTACCTTGGGCAAAATCAACTTTCTTACTTTCGGAATAAACTTCTGACCCACCATCAAGCAATTTTACTTCTATCTGATAACCCTTTGCTTTTTTGCCCTCATTTTGTATTTCTAAATCGAGGTCAAACTTACCGTCGGTATAATTATTTTCTAAATCGGCAATGGCATAATAATCCTTTACGGTTAATTTATTCGTCGCATATAAATAGACATCACGTTCGATGCCACTTAGTCGCCAAAAATCTTGATCTTCCAAATAACTGGCGTCTGACCACCTTAAAACTTGAACGGATATTGAATTTTTTCCATCTTTTAAATATGGGGAGATTTTGAATTCAGCGGGCGTTTTACTTCCCTCATTGTAGCCGACCATTTGGCCGTTGATCCAAACATAGGTTGCACCGCTAACACCTCCGAAATGGAGAAATATATCTTTACCATCCCAATTTTCAGGAATTTCGAAATCACGTTTATAGCTTCCTACAGGATTTTCTTCATGTGGAATAAACGGTGGGTTTTTCGGGAAAGGATAGATGACATTGGTGTAAATTGGAGTTCCGTATCCCAATACTTCCCAATTTGAGGGTACGGAAATTTTATCCCACCCGGAAGTATCATATGCTGAGGTGAAAAAATCGATGGGGCGAGCCATTACATTTTCCGAATACTTAAAACGCCACTCCCCATTTAGCGATTGGTAAAAAGGGGAATTTCCCCAACTGTCATTTTCAAGTGCGGTTTTTGTATCCGCGTAGCGATAAAAAGATGCTGTCGGTTCTTCGCGATTGATTTGAAATATCTCAGGATTCTCCCATTCAGGGTTTTCCCATTTGGGAGCCTGTGCGTATGCTTGGGTAAATAAACCGAAAAGTAAAATTAATGTTGAAAGACGAAGAATTATATTGTTGGGTAAGGTAGTTCTCATAGTATGCCTGCTTAAATTGGTGCTGTCCAAGATAAGCAAACTTTTAGAAGGAAAATTAAATACTACTTGCGCTCAAAAACCTTTTCGAACTCCTGACAGACGACAATCATACTTTCTCGGGGTACACGGCCAAATGCCTCGAGTTCTCGGGTGTAGTAATCCCAATGGACTTCCTTCCAATATTTCAGTGATTTGTCTCCTTCTCCTTCAAGTTTGGCATATTCTTCATCGATACTGAATAAAGGTTTAAGCGTAACCTTTTTAGTCTCGATAATGCACTCTGCTTTCCCTTCCCAATCCGTCACTATTGCAAAATCCCCGATTTTGGGCAGTCTTTCGTTTCTATATTGAAGTCCTAATAAAGAGTCTGAAGTGGCTTTTTTTATACCCTTTTTAACCAAGTTTACACATTCATCGGCATCTGCTTGATTGTCACAAAAGTGATAGACTTTAGGCTGCTCGTGAAAGGCATCCTCGAGGTGATTTTTTAAATAATCTCCCCACATATTGTTTGCTGAAGTATTGTCAATCATCGGTTTTGGTTAACGGAATATAAAAACAAACCTGTAAATAAGTCATTTGCTGTCCATTTTCAGATTTTTATCGATTAATATCATAAAGTTCACGACATAAGACCTATCAAACTATTTTGAAATTTACGAAAACTTTCCTGCTTTAAAAGCCTCGGCGGCATGATTGGCCGCTCTTGCGGTAAAGGCCATATATGTCAGAGAAGGGTTTACACAACTCGAGGACGACATAAAAGCACCATCTGTAACATAGACGTTCTTGACCAAGTGAACCTGATTGTGTTTGTTGACAATTGAATTCTTGGCGCTATGGCCCATTCGCGCCCCTCCCATTTCATGAATCGCGGCACCCGGCCCTACATCGTTGTCATATCCCGTTACATCGTTATAACCTGCACGTTCGAGCATAGCTATGGCTTGGGCCTGCATGTCTTTTCGCATGTTCAACTCATTCTCTTTGAATTCAACATCAAAGTCAAGTAGCGGAAGGCCCCATTTGTCTTTTTTGGTGCTACTAAGTGTAACTTTGTTTTCGTCGTAGGGCAAGAACTCGCCAAATGCGGTCATACCGATTTGCCACGCTCCTGGTTTTAAGATAGCGTTCTTTAAATCTTTGCCGTAAACGGCTTCGGCGATTGCCATCTTCCAATTATTACGACTAGCACCACCCTGATAGCCGAATCCTCGAACATAATCTTTTCGGGTCGTTTTTTTATCTATGTTCACGAATCTGGGAATATAAAAACCGTTCGGCCTTCGCCCTTTGTAATATTTGTTTTCATGTCCTTTGGCCAAGGCACTCGCCCCGACCACGAAATGATGATCCATAATACCGATACCAAGAGCACCTGAATCATTGCCAAGGCCTTCAGGAAACCTTTGTGATTTGGATTGAAGCAAAATGCCTACCGATTCCATAGCCGATGCACATAGAAAAATTATCTTGGCCCTGAACTCCAATTTTTCCTGGGTTTCCGTGTCGATAATCTTTACTCCCGTGGCTTTTTTGATTCGTGCATCATACATCACTTCATAGACGATAGAGTTCGGCCTGAGTGTCATGTTGCCGGTTCGTTCGGCGGCCGGCAGCGTCGAGGAATTACTGCTGAAATATCCCCCGAAAGGGCAACCTCGACTACATCTATTTCGATACTGGCAAAGGGTTCGACCCTCTTGATCTTCGACTACCCCGGTTAAATTCGCACTACGGCCGATGGTCATTTGCCGACCATCGTCGAATTGTTCCAAAATTGATTTCTGAAAATCTTTTTCAACACAATTCAGTTCCATCGGCGGTAGATAGTGCCCGTCGGGAAAATGTTTCAGACCCAGATTTTGCCCATTGACACCGATATATTTCTCGACTTTACCGTACCAAGGAGCAAGGTCTTTGTAGCGAACTGGCCAATCGATGCCATGACCGTCCTTTTTATTCGCCTCGAAATCAATTGTACTTAAGCGATAGGATTGTCTCCCCCAAGTCAGTGATCTTCCCCCGACATGATAGCCTCTGATCCAGTCAAATCGTTTCGTCTCTTCGTAGGGATGGTTTTCATAATCGGCGAAGAAATGCTTGGTATCTTCGTTTGGAGCCCTTTCTCGATGTGACGTAAAATATTTTTTTTGCTCTTCGGTTGGAAGTTGCCCACGAAACTCATAATCCCAAGGATCTTTGTTCATCGTGGGATAATCGTCTATATGCTTGACCATACGACCACGGTCCAGTACCAAGGTCTTCAATCCGTTTTCGCAAAGTTCTTTGGCTGCCCAACCGCCGCTAATACCTGTACCGACTACAATAGCATCGTATTCTATATCATTGTTGTTTTGCATAGTTGTTTTTAAGAAAACTTACCGGCCTTGAACTCCGTTGCTGCGTGATTTGCGGCTCTTGCTGTAAATGCCATATAGGTCAACGAAGGATTTACACAGTTAGAAGAAGACATAAAAGCCCCATCGGTCACATAAACATTGGGTACTAAATGCACTTGGTTGTTCTTGTTCAAAATCGATGTTTTCGGACTATGCCCCATTCGGGCACCACCCATTTCATGTATACCAAGACCAGGGCCCGATGGTTCATCATAGGGCTCAACATCTTTGAAACCAGCGGCTTTGAACATAGCAACAATTTCCTTTTTGATGTCTTCGCGCATATTATATTCATTTTCTTTGAACTCGACATCAAAGTCCAATTGTGGGAGACCCCATTTATCTTTTTCAGTTTCACTTAAAGTAACACGGTTGTCATCATAGGGCAAGAATTCACCAAAACCCGTAACGCCGATTTCCCATTGGCCAGGTTTTAAAATGTGGTCTTTCAGTTTTTTTCCGTAACTCATTTCCGCAATGCCCTCTGACCAATCGCCACGACTAGCGGTGCCTTGATATCCGAAACCGCGTATGTAACCCTCTCTCTTGGTTTTTTCATCTAAGTTGACGAAACGGGGAATATAGAATCCGTTAGCCCTTCTTCCCTTATAGTATTTGTCAAGATAGCCATCTACTTTTGCCCGGGCCCCTAGTTTGTAGTGATGGTCCATAATGCCTCTTCCGAGAGCATCGGAATCGTTGCCCAAACCGTTAGGGAAGCGTTCGCTTTTTGACTGTAATAGAATACCGACCGACGCCATGGCAGAAGCGCATAAGAAAATGACCTTTGCATTGAATTCGAGCTTTTCCTGAGTTTCTGTATCAATGACCCTGACTCCAGTGGCCTTTTTGGTCTTGTCGTCATAGATGATTTCGTGTACTATTGAGTTGGCCCTAAGGGTCATGTTTCCTGTTCGCTCGGCAGCCGGTAAAGTTGAGGAATTGCTACTGAAATATCCCCCGAAAGGGCAACCTCTAGAACATCTATTTCTATTTTGGCATACGCCACGACCTTCGAAGGTCGCATTTGGATCTGTGATATGCGCGGCTCTTCCGATTGTAACGAGTCGACCATCATCGAATTTTTCAGCAGTTGCCTTTTTGAATTCTTCTTCAACACAATTCAGGTTCATAGCGGGTTGAAATTTACCATCGGGCAGAACATCCAATCCCAAATTTTCACCACTAACTCCAATATATTCCTCGACCTTATCGTACCACGGCGAAATGTTTTTGTATCGCACAGGCCAATCGATACCGATACCTTCCTTTTTGTTGGCTTCAAAATCGATATCCCCCCAACGATAGCTTTGGCGACCCCAAGTTAAAGAACGCCCCCCAACCTGGTAGCCGCGAATCCAGTCAAAGCGCTTGGTTTCAACATAGGGGTGGTCTAGATCATTGACAAAAAAATGTTTGTTGTCTTCTTTAGGGGCCCAATTGACTCTGCTCTGAACGTGTTGTTTTTTCTTATCTTCAATTGAAAGTTCTCCCTTTAATGGGTAATCCCAAGGGTCGTCGTTCATCGTGGGGTAGTCTTGAACATGTTTTACCATTCGACCTCTTTCTAGGACCAAGGTTTTCAATCCGTTCTCACACAGTTCCTTGGCCGCCCAGCCTCCGCTAATTCCTGTGCCAACTACTATCGCATCGTACTGCTCATCTTGATTCATAGTATATTTTTATTGTAATTCTTTACTTATTCCTATATTTATGACTTCCCGAAGAATGAGAGGTCGGGGAAATTTTTAAGAACTAAATATAGGGCTTATTCTCAAAATCTACGAGAATAAATCCCCTCCTAAAATAACTAAATAGAACATAGCAAAATGAAGACAATCAAGGGCCCCGCCGTTTTTTTGGCGCAATTCGTAGATAGCAAGGCACCGTTCAATTCTTTGGATGGAATGTGCAAATGGGCATCAGACCTAGGCTACAAAGGAATTCAAATTCCCACTTGGGAAAGCTTTCTCATTGATCTTGACAAGGCCGCTGAAAGTCAAGATTATTGCGATGAATTAAAAGGAAAGGTAAATTCATACGGTCTGGAAATAACAGAACTATCCACACACCTTCAAGGTCAATTGGTGGCGGTACACCCGGCCTATGACTTGATGTTCGATAGTTTTGCCCCAGATAACGTAAAGAACAACCCGAAAGCAAGAACCGAATGGGCGGTCGATGTAGTAAAGAAAGCGGCAACGGCAAGTAGAAGATTGGGCATTTCGGCCCACGCAACATTTTCTGGGGCACTGCTTTGGCATACATGGCACCCTTGGCCACAACGACCAGCGGGTCTGGTAGAGATGGGATTTGAGGAACTGGCGAAAAGATGGATGCCCATTTTAAATCATTTTGATGAGGAAGGGGTAGATGTTTGCTATGAAATACATCCTGGGGAAGATCTGCACGATGGCGATACTTTTGAACGATTTTTAGAAGCTACGGGTAACCATAAGAGAGTCAATATTCTATATGACCCGAGTCATTTTGTTTTACAACAATTAGATTACATCGAATATATCGACCATTATCATGAGTTTATCAAGTCTTTTCATGTAAAGGACTCAGAGTTTAACCCAACCGGAAAAAAAGGAGCTTTTGGAGGGTATAATGACTGGGGCGATCGCGCGGGAAGATACCGTTCGTTGGGCGATGGTCAAATCGATTTTAAGACCATTTTTTCAAAACTGACACAATACGGTTGTGATGTATGGGCGGTAATGGAATGGGAGTGTTGTATAAAAAGTCCTGAACAAGGTGCCCGCGAAGGAGCAATCTTCATTCAAGACCACATTATCGAAGCGACGGAGAAAACTTTCGACGATTTCGCGGGTGCCGAGGTAGACAAAGAAATGTTGAAGAAAATCTTAGGAACTTAAATTAATAAAATCAGATGAAAAAATCAGTGATATTTACGTGTCTTATTCTAATCGCTTTTGGTTGCAAGGACAAAACGGAAAAAGCAATGGACAAAATGGCCGAAGAGACGATGAAAGCGAATGGCACAGAAAAAGAAGCATCTTCTGAATGGGTGATGCTTTTTGACGGCACATCTTTCGATGGATGGAAAGAATACGGTGCTGATGGCGTTTCTGAAAATTGGAAAATAGAAGATGGTGCAATGGTTTTTTATCCGCCTTCGGAACGGCAGAACGGAGTTAGCCATAATTTGGTAACGGAAAATGAATTTACCGATTTCGTGATTTCGTTGGAATGGAAAATTTCGGAAGCCGGCAACAGTGGAATTATGTGGGGAGTAGCAGAGGATGCTAAATATGATCAGCCGTACATGACGGGTCCTGAAATTCAGGTGTTGGACAATGATAAACACCCCGATGGAAAAAACGGTACGTCACATCAGGCCGGCGCACTTTACGACATGGTCTCTCCTTCTGATGATGTAACAAAACCGGTAGGAGAATGGAATACCATGTTACTAACGATCAACAACGACAAAAAACAGGGGAACGTCGTTTTAAATGGAACGGAAGTGGTTTCTTTTCCCGTGGGCAATGAATTATGGAACGAAATGGTCGCTAAATCTAAGTTTGCCGATTGGGAAGGTTTTGGGAAATTCGTAACAGGAAAATTAGCGCTACAAGACCACGGGGATATGGTGGCCTATAGAAATATTAAGATTAAAGAACTTTAAAAAACAACAAATCAACGCAAAACCCATTCTATGAAAATATTTTTTTTACTCACGGTTCTATCCGTCACTATGATTTCATGTCAAGAAAAAGTGAACGAAGAGGCGAAGGCTCCTATACAAGAAGTAGAAGACGCCATAATCACGTATGAAGAATATTCCGGCCCTGAACCAACCAAGCCTGAAGAGACGGAGTTTTATGAACCAAAAGTTCCTGTCGTGACCCCGGCAAAAAATGGGGTGCCAAGTGATGCCATCATACTTTTTGATGGTGAAGGTCTCGACAATTGGGTCAGTATGAAAGATAGTATCTCGGCAGCACCTTGGCATTTGAACAAAGATGGTAGTATGACCGTGGCCGACAAGACCGGTGATATTATGACCAAACAAAAATTTGGTGACATTCAACTGCATATCGAATGGCGATCACCTTTGCCTGTTCAACGCGATAACCAAAACAGGGCCAATAGTGGAATTTTTCTTGATGGTATTTATGAAATCCAGGTGTTGGATCAAAATGATAATCCGACCTATGTAAATGGTCAAGTTGGCTCCATATACAAACAGGGTCCACCACTTGCGATGGCTTCAGTGCCGACCGGTGAGTGGAACGTTTATGACATTATCTACCATGCGCCGGAATTCAATGATGCCGGTGGAAAGATAAAATCAGGTACGGTGACCGTAATGCACAATGGTATTTTAATACAAGACCACACTGAGATAAAAGGAACCACACCGTATATTGGCTGGCCTAAAAACCCACCACACGGAAAAGGACCCCTAAGACTTCAGGATCATGGCGATGATAGTCGGGTAAGTTATCGCAATATTTGGGTTAGGGAGCTCTAGTATTGTGGTCTTAGATACAAATGGAGATGAAGAAAAAAGAATCCTGGATAATATTATCGGTTATGGTATTGGCATTGATGGCCTATATAGGATATCAAGACGGTCATGAAGATGTAAATGATGTTATGCCAGACAAAGAACTTAAGGTAAAAGACTGACTTATGATCCAATCGATGACCGGTTTCGGGAAACATGTTGCCCAACTTCCTTCCAAGAAAATTACCGTTGAACTCAAATCGCTCAACAGCAAGAATCTAGACCTGAATGCGCGTATGCCACAAGTATATCGGTCAAAAGAGTTGGAATTGAGAAAAGTGATAGCACGGTCTCTTGAGAGAGGTAAGGTTGATTTTAATCTATACGTAGAATTGACCGGAGAAGAAACCTCTGCAATTGTAAACGAGGCGGTAATACTTCAATACATGAATCAACTGAAATCAATTGCGCCCGGTGATGATATCAGTTTGTTGGAAATGGCTTTGAGGCTGCCCGATGCGATGAAAACCGAAAAAGAAGATCTTAATGAAGATGAGTATGCCGCAATACAGTCTGCATTGAAAGAGGCGCTTGCCGAGATAAATAAGTTCCGCTCAGAAGAGGGTAAGGTCTTGGAAAAAGATTTTGTCGGTCGAATCAAGAATTTAGAAAGTCTTTTAAACGAAGTAAAAACGTTGGACGTTGAACGAATCGATACCATTCGCGAACGTCTTGAAAAAGCATTGGCCGACTTAAAGGCCGATGTCGATGCCAATCGTTTTGAGCAAGAACTTATCTACTATCTTGAAAAGTATGATATTACCGAAGAAAAGGTACGATTGGCCAATCACTTAGGGTATTTTTCCACCACTTTGAACTCTGATGATTCGAATGGGAAAAAATTAGGGTTCATTTGTCAGGAAATAGGCCGTGAAATCAATACCATAGGTTCAAAGGCCAATTTCGCTCCTATGCAGCAGGTAGTTGTTCAAATGAAAGACGAGTTGGAAAAAATAAAAGAACAAATGCTTAACGTGCTTTGAAAGTGATTCTAGAGACACGACTGGGCAGTAACTGTGTAAGAAGGTTTATGAGTTTATTTGTTATGGATTTACAATCTTGTTTTCGACCAACGACTAACGACAACGAATGAAAGGAGGAAAGCTTCTGGTCTTCTCGGCACCATCCGGCAGCGGTAAAACGACTATCGTAAGACACCTCTTGGACCAACCTGAACTGAATCTGGCCTTTTCGGTCTCTGCGACTTCAAGGGCGCGAAGGGCTAGGGAAAAGCATAAAGAGCAGTACTATTTCATTTCCATTTCCGAATTCAAGAACCACATTAAAAATGATGATTTTTTAGAATGGGAAGAGGTCTATCGCGATAATTTCTATGGCACGCTCAAGAGTGAAGTAGAAAGACTTTGGGCCGAGGGAAAAAACGTGATTTTCGATATTGACGTTGTGGGAGGCTTGCGCATCAAAAAGAAATTTCCCGAACGGACATTAGCAGTATTCGTGAAACCACCTAGTGTCGATGAGCTAAAGATCAGATTGAAGAAACGCAGCACTGAAAGTGATGATAAAATCAATATGCGAATAGCCAAGGCCTCGGTTGAACTGGCTACTGCCCCTCAATTTGATAAGATTATCAAGAACTACGATCTTGATACGGCCCTTAACGAAGCAAAACAACTGGTTTTAAATTTTATTCAAGAAGAAGATCTGTCGAAAGAAGTAAATCAGAAAGAAGAGTAGATTCCCACGAAAATGGGAATGACAAAAAACGAAAAGATGAAAAAGGCAGGGCTCTATTTCGGAACCTTCAATCCCATTCATATTGGGCACTTGACAATTGCCAACCACATGGCCGAATTTTCAGAGCTCGATGAAGTTTGGTTTGTAATAACCCCTCAAAGTCCGTTTAAGGTCAAACAATCGCTTTTAGATGATAATCACCGGTATCAGATGGTTTTTGAAGCTACCAAAGAGTATCCAAAGTTAAAACCCTCGAAAATCGAATTCGATTTACCGCAACCAAATTACACCGTAAATACTTTAATCCATCTCAATGAAAAGTACGGTGCTGATTTCGAGTTTTGCCTGATTATGGGAGAAGATAATTTGAAAAGCTTTCATAAGTGGAAAAACTACGAGGTCATTTTAGAGAATCATGAGCTTTACGTTTATCCTAGGATTTCTGAAGGCAAAGTAGCACATCGATTTGAAGGTCACCCAAAAATTCACAAAGTCGATGCCCCGATTATGGAAATCTCATCAACATTTATCAGAACACATCATAAAGAGGGAAAGAACGTTCGGCCTTTATTGCCGAATGACGTCTGGAATTACTTGGATGAGATGAATTTTTACAGGTAACCCCCAAATTTTAAATATCGTTCTTAAGAAGTTTTTCCGCCCAATAGAATGCACTGTTCATATTATCAAAAACCCCAATCGGTTTTTTGATGAACAATTTTTCAAGCGAGGCCAATTTTCGGCGATATTTATTTTGTGAAACAATGGCAAAGCCTTTGAAATTCGGAAACATGTCCATGACCTCTTTGTAAGCGGTCGGATCCATCGAATAAGAATTTTGGCGGTTCGATATATAGACCACTGGTTTGTAGTCGCCATAAATCTGTTGAGCGATTGTAATGGGTTCAATCGCATTTTCTTTGATTACATGAACACCTTGGTAGAATTCGCCAACTATGATATTCGTGTAGAAAAGAAATGTACCTATCTCTAACTTATGCTCAATAATAAAATCTTGTTCGGAATTTGGTGTGATTTCCATCTTCAAAAAAAGCCCAAAGAAAGACATAATATTACCTAGAAAGGGATTTTAGGAATTTCCTTAGAAAATTAATCAAGAAAATTAAACCTAAGTCGATAGATGTCGAAAATTATCGGATGAGGTAAATAGAACGATCGATTAAGTGTTCGGGTCGAAAAGAATAACTGTATATTCAAAATCTTCAAGTTCACCATCGATTTCAACATTGGTCAGTTTGACTGCGTAGGCAGTGTCTTCCGTAACATTCGTACCAATGCCCTGAGGTACCCAAACTATTGTTGAATCGCCATAAACGGTATTCAACGCTTCCATGTCTATGGAAATGGTATTGCCTGATTCATTGACCATCGAAACCGAGGTCTGACTGAAATCGGCACCTTTCAATGAGAATGACCATCTGGGTGCCACAAGATGACTAGGAACATAGTCGGCTGGAGGCCATGAAATAAATTCAGGAGCATCTGAAGGCGCACTGCCGGAGTTGCCGACCACCCAGAGCACATTTGAAATATTCGTATTGCCGACTCCCATGGAATTCAATCTAGGCCATAGCAACCATCTTCGATGTCCGACAGGTCCATTGGCTTCTCCTGGTTCGCTTATATAAAGATCGACCGCTTCGGCGTTTTTCCACATGGCAAGGTTTGACCTTCCTGCGGCTTCACTGCCGTCTTCGGTATAACATGACCAATTCGAAGGTGGAAAATGGTCTAAAGTACCGTTACTGCTCATCATCAGGGCGGCCTCTTGGGCTTTAGCACTTTGATCTGGATTTTCGGAAATCGTATTGTTCAAACCGACGGCCAAGCGAAAATAGTGCATACGCTGGAAGATTTTGGCCTTGATATTTTCATGAATTGAGCCTGCGTTGCATGCATCTTTATCACCATTCCACTCTGGATCTGAAGAGAGTGTTCTTGACGCCACGTAATAATCTTCATACAATTTCTTGGCCGTTGCCCTTGCTACGTTATCAGTTTCAATTTCAGGAGGAATCGAATTGTTTTCCTCTTTGCTACAAGATGAAAAAACCAGGAATAAGGTTAAAATTGGAACGTAAAAAGAGCTTTGAAGACTTCGAAACATGACGATTTGGGTTTGCTATGATAACGCCGTATTCCTTGAAAAGTGATATTTTTTCGATGAACTGTCGTTCAGGCGGTAGGATAAAAAAAGCCGAGTTCTCAGAAAAAACAGTTAATATTTAAAGACCTTCTTCTGTCTTGGTCAATATATCGGTGCCGAGATACGTATCGGCTTTATTATAGTACCAAGCCCTGATTTTCGGCATTTTAATACCGTTTACGATCTCTTCTTCTGAAAGTAAGATATACTCACCGTCGTTCTTTGATTCATCATGAAAAAACTGATAAACTTCCATGGCGTATGTATTTGGGTCGAAATAAAAATACCAAGTATCTTCTCCTACGGCTTCTTCATAATTGACTTTTAGAACCAAGTATTCTTTGCCTTTGAAAGTTTTCTTCTGTGTTTTTGAGTCGATAATGGTTCCCGGGTCTTTCAATTTCATTGGAAGGCCATACAGATATGTGTAATAATCTTTCATCATTTTTGCACGATCACAAGTCAGACGAAATTTTGTGATATTTTCTTCGGATATTTCACTGCTACCATTCAGCGTTATGTAGCAGGAATCTTTTTCCACGGTTTGTACTGCCGTATTTTCGTCACGTTGCCAAACAAGCTTGAAAGACTCTGCGGGTAGGTTCATCGAAATTTCGCTGACCCTATCATTGGCTTCAGGAGCCTCCATCGTAACAAATAGTTTTCCTTTAAAACTATTCCAGTTTCCATTAGGGTCGTGGTATCGAATAGCTTTTTCTAAAAGTTGTTCTCCGGTAAGTTCTTGAGCGCTTCCTCTTAGTATCAACAACAAGATGAAGACAGCGCTAATTGCGATTTCTATTTTACGCATTCTTTCAAAACTAGACTTTGGCATTTATATGTTGGTCGTATGTTTCCAAAAGCTTCATCGAAGCTTGTAGAAGGTCTTTGGTTTCAAGTAATATACTAAAATACAAGGCCGTATTCTTTGGGCTTGACTCGTCGGCCCGTGTGCGTTCGATTTGTTTTTCTATTTTTTTATCAAGCTTAACCATCAGTTCTTTTTTATTCATCATCAACGGTGCTAGTTCACCATAGTTTTGGGTATCAAAAATAGTTTTGATGCTACTGAACAAACCACCTATAAAATGATCGGTTTCCTTGAGGTCTTTGATTTGATTAAAGCGCAATTTTTTATGGTTGTTATTTACGTGCTTATAACCTGCTTTCGAAATATAGGTCAAAGATTGTGTCATGTCTTGAAGATAACTTAATGCGGTAATGTAGAAATTACTTGCGCCAATACTTGAATCGTCAAGATTCTTTATAAAGTAAAATATATTTCCCCGTAAATCCTCGACCTCGTTGTCAAGTTTGGTAATTCCTTTTTGGCTCTTCTTGAGGCGATCGATGTCGTGTTTGGCCAAGCCGTCTATTGCTTGGGTATAAATCTTGTTAGCTCTGCCGATGGCCAATGACATATTTGACGAACTTTCTTCGATAAGGCCCATTATGGTCTTGCTCTCCGATTTTTTTAACTTTTCTTCGAGTTTGGTTTCTTTAACCTTTTTATTATGGGATAGATAATTTCGACCGATCAACAAAAAGGCGGTAACCAAAAGAATACCTATGGCCCAAATACCTCCCAAATGAATGACATAGGCGATTATAGCGGCAGCTGTGAAAGCGCTAAAGGCGGTAAAAAACCATCCTCCTATAACATTGAGAACCCCGGCAACCCGGTAAACGGCACTTTCGGGGCCCCAAGCGCGATCGGCCAAAGAAGTACCCATGGCAACCATGAAAGTAACATAAGTCGTTGATAACGGAAGCTTCATCGACGTGGCTAACGAAATCAAAACACTGGCCACCATTAAATTGACTGCCGCTCGTACCAAATCAAAGGCAGGCAGGTCTTGAACCCTGCTTTTAGGTACATATACATATGGCTTTTCGAAGCGAGCATCTATTTTGCCAACAAGGGATTTTGGAAGAATCCCACTTAAACTTTCAGAAGCCTGAATTGAAAATTTCACAATCTGCCGAGACAGGAAATTCGGTTGAAAGCGCTCATCACCTTCATCTTGTCTTGATAGGTCAACACTTGTTTTTACAACGTTTTTGGCCTTGGACGAAAACCAAAGTGTTATTACCATAATAATACCCGACGCAAGTAATAAAAGGGTAGGGGTTTGAACAGGTTGACTACCCATGGTAAATTCAGCGGCTGCAATGCCCGAGATCTTCCAAGAATTAAACCATTCTAGAGCCGCCAAAGGAACGCCAATAAAATTTACCAAGTCATTGCCCGCAAAGGCCATCGCAAGGGCAAATGTTCCCAAGACGATGATTAAGGTATAGATATTGATTTTAAAGAAACTACTGACCACCCATGAAAAAATTACCCAAAAAACAAAACTTCCTAAAAGAAAAAGCTCGGTATTGGCACCAATAAAATCGAGTATTTCAGGGCTAAAAATCGAAGCACTCTTTAAGCCCTTGACGATTATGAAATATATTATGGATGTGATTGCAAATCCTCCGAACAGAGCTCCTACCCATTTGGGTCTTTCGTTGAATTTAAATGATGTCAACATTCGTGATGCGAACTGAACAATGGCTCCTATGCTAAATGCCACTACGACAGAAAGTAAAATCCCAAGAATAATTTCAGTGGCCTTCTCAGTATTTATATAATTACCTAGTTCATTAAAACCTCCACCAGCAACTGAGATTTTAACTAGAGAAATCGCTACGGCTGCTCCCAGTAATTCAAAAACTATCGATACCGTGGTAGAGGTCGGCATTCCCAGTGTATTGAAAAAGTCCAACAACAAAATATCCGTAAGCATCACCGCCATAAAAATGATCATTATTTCGGCAAAGACAAATTCAGAAGGATTGAATATGCCTTTTCGAGCCACTTCCATCATACCGCTAGAAGACATGGCTCCGAAAGCGATACCCACACTGGCAACGATCATTATCGTTCTGAAGGAAATTGCTTTTGATCCGATTGCGGAATTAAGAAAGTTGACCGCATCGTTACTGACGCCAACAACCAAATCGGTTATGGCTAGTACGGCCAAGGCAATGATCATAAAAAGGTAAAAGTCCCCGCCCATAAAGTGTTCAGTCAGTTGGAACACAAAAATGCCATTATAATTTCTTTCCAACGTTAAAATAAGGTTATGAAAGTGCAGTAAACTCTAAATAATCAAGTATGCCAGTAGACTGTAAGCGAAGGTGATTCAAGCAATATAGGGTAGAAGCGAGTTTTTTGAGGGAACACGGAAAAAGATAATATGTAACATACTATAAATCAATATAAAACGTTATCAATGTAAATTTAATGTAAACAAATTGTTTTTTTAGTGTAAAAATACACTATCTTTGAACCATATTATTAATGTTATTGTCATGAAAAATTCATTTCTACTTATCGTATTGCTCTGTGTAACTTCTTTTAGTTACGCCCAAAAAGAAAAGGAACTCAAACTCAATAAAGAAACCAACTTGATCGAGGCGACCTACTATCACGCTAATGGTGAAATTAGCCAAGAAGGTACTTTTAACCTCGAGCGAAAATTACATGGTGATTGGATCAGTTACAACGACAAAGGTGAAAAAGTCTCTGAAGGCGCCTATTTAAACGGTTCGAAAACCGGTAAGTGGTATTTTTGGAATGACGGCTCAATGAAAGAAGTTAAATTCAGTGACAATGCGATTGCCAGTGTAATCAACAAAGAAAGTTCTACACGGGTAACGAAGAACTAAAATATTGAAACAAAAAAAATCCGCGATCGAATTTCGATCGCGGATTTTTTTGTTTTATGAAATTACCATTATTCTTTTTGCCTGCTTGCTAAACCCGAGTTTAGATTTTCAACGACTTTGTTATTTTCAGAAATCAAATCAAACTCTTCTAAACTTAATCTTTCGGCGGCCAAACTCTGCTGTATTTCCGTAACTTCATTAGCTTTTACTTCAACTGGAAGCTCAACGGTTTCGTAACCTGCATGACTTATTTCCAAAATATAACTGCCAGGTTCGACATCGGAAATTTCAAATCTACCGAACAAGTTCGATTGTACAGTTGCTTCGGCGCCTTTCAATTCTAGGTTCGCGAACATCAATGGCTCATTCGCCATTTCTTTATCTAGAATATGACCTTTAATGATACCATCTTGCTGCGCGAACACTCCTGCTGTCACAAACAAAAAAATGATAGTTACAATTTTTTTCATAATACACCTCAGTTCCTATAAGCAAAGAAAACAAATGAATGTAAAATTAAGGTTAGGGGGAGGTTAATAGTATTTTGTCAAACTGTTAAGCTAAAAGCAACAAGCTAAATGCAAAAAGCGAAGACCTCGCCATAAGGGCGGGGTTAGCTCAACTATTCTATTTTGTCTTCCCGCCTTTTGGCTAAATATCAAAATAGAGTTTCGCTAAAAAGAAAGCCCCGGATTTCTCCAAGGCTTTCGGTGGTATTTAATCGGGCTCGACGATTAGTCGCCTGTGGCCCAACCAAACATAGTATTTTAGTTACGTGTCCATCCAACATTCCATGTGTTGTAATCAGTACCTGTGCCATTGCCAATTCCAGAAAAGAAATCTGACTCTTCAAAATTTTCACCTGTATCGTTTTTCAGGTTTACCAAAACATCTTCAAAGGTGATATCGGTCACAGCTGTTTCTGCATCAAGAACGCCTTGCCCTGTTGGACTATCAGCACCATCGCTGTCCAAATCAAAACCTTCCGCAAAACCTGATAAGAGTACGTTGGTGAAAAGGGCTCTTGTACCGGCTCTTAGTCTTATTGCTTCATTTTCGTTTGAAGAGCCATTACCATTTATTGTCAAATTAGTAATGGTAGGAGCAGACCAAAACAAAGGGTCCGAATTATTACCGATATCCGTATTGAAACCATCACCTTCTATGCCTTTGTCATGTGCTTGTCTATGCTCTACGTAAACATTGGTCAATGCTCCTGAATAACCTTCTGTCCAATCAACAGAATCATCTTGGGCTCCAACAACAGATATGAAAGAAGCATTAACGGTTCCCCCGAAAAATTCAACTCCATCATCTTTTCCCTCAAAAGCCTGTATGTATTCAATGGTAGTGCCATTACCAACACCGTAGAATGAAAACCCATTATTTTCTGAAGATGCGTCTGCAGCTCCTCCGGAATACTCGATTCGCAAGTATTTCATTATTCCTGAATTATCATCTGTAGCGCTTCCGCCATAGGCCAATCCACCTATTTCAGAAGTTGACGTTGCATCTCCTCCGACAACCGAGTTGATTGGAGCTTTACCGAGAACTATAAGTCCGCCCCAATCACCTGGATTAGGTGTTGACGAATTTGACGTAAAAACTATTGGGTTGGTCGATGTTCCTTCCGCCATTATTTTTCCTCCTTGCATAATGGCGACATAAACATCGGCTCCTGTCGTGGCTCGTATTACAACACCAGGATTAATAGTTAGCGTTATTCCATCGGGAACTATTAAGGCGCTCGTCAATTCGTATTCCGTTCCGGTTTCTAAAATAAGATCTTCAGTTAGCGTACCTCCGATTTCTGAGTTATCCGTACCTGTAGGGTCCGTCGGGTCTGTAGGATCGCTCTCCTGATTAATAATAACGTCTGCCGTATCGTCTGCAGCACAGCTGGCCAAGAGGATAGCGAATGTGAAAAAAACTAAAAGAAACTTACTTGTTTTCATAACTATTGATTTAATGTTTATTAGAATTTGTATTTGAATTGGAAACCGATATTTAATCCTCTTTTGTAACTAGAAAGTGCGATATCGCCACTTTCAACTTCCCGAACACGTTCAATTTGTGGGTTAAGCAGGTTTTTTAAACTTGCATTGAGTTCAATTTTATCGCTGACATTATTTTTCCAAATAAAATCAAGTGTTGGAACACCTTTTTCTATAATATTTCCTAGTTGCCCAGAACCCAGGGCGTCGATGCGGTCAGAAAAATAGGAGAAAACCAAATTTCCCACAGGTTTGTAATTTCCGAATGCCGGACGATAGCTTAGGTCTGCATTTACCAATAGGGGAGACGCCCCTTGTAGTTGATCAGTATCCCTATCGAATGTGGTCGAGAAAATACCATTGCTACCTTTAAGATCTTGTTGGGTATAGGTATAGGTTGCATTAATACCCGTAGATAGAATACTTTGATCATCCGCATCAGAAATCAAGGCTTTTCGCATTTCAACTTCAAATCCGACTACTTGTGCTTGATCTCCGGTTCTGAAGAAGCGTTGTGTACCTGTGGCATCATTTGCTACGACCAAGTTTACAGGGTCGTTGATTGCTTTGGCAAATGCCGCTACTGATAAAAGTTCACCGGGCGACATAAACCATTCGTATTTAAAGTCGACATTGAAAATTCTTGAAAACGAAGGGTCGTTCAACAAATCAGGGTTACCGCCAATACGTTGGGTAACATCTTCGTAAACAAAAGGGGCAACTTCTTTAAATTCAGGATTTGATACCGTACTACTGAATGAGAAGCGAAGATTTTGATCTTCGTTTAGCGCATACTTCATATTAAGACTAGGCAGAAGGAAGAATTCACTTGCTTCCCGCGCTCCAGGATCAGTTGCGGGCAAGTTGATCACATCATAGCTGATATCTTGATTGAATTGCTCTACCCTCAAGCCGGGAACAACAGAAAATTTCTCATTGAATTTGTAAACAGCATCCACATAAAAAGCATGGATATCAAGATTTCCCTCATACGTATTTTCCAGTTGCCCGGGCAGGTTCACATTTCCCAATCCATTTTGTGGGTCTAGTCCGTTAAAGACAACAGTATTGAAAACGGTTCCGAGATTTTGACTTGAGAAAACATCATTTAGATCTCTAACATCACCAACAGGTGTATTGGGTTCAATGAAGTCGTAACCATAGCGTATATTCTCAAATGCCCTTTGTTTGGTACGACCATTATAACCGAAATTTAAATCCAGTTTTTCTGAGATATTATACAAGAGATTTAGGCGTGCGTTCAATTCACTGTCTTCGATATTTTGAAAATAACGCTGATTATCATAGGCAATGTTGCTGAAGAAAGAACCATTTGTGTTTTCATCTCCATCCAATTCAAGATCATAACGTTCTACTGAAATTCGTTTTCGGTCAGGTTGACGGGCAAGAACATTGTTGTAACCAACGCCCCAATCTAATTTCAATTTTTCGTTCAAGGTACTTGTGCCCAGCAATTGATTTACAAAAATCATATCTTGATTGAACTGAACATTCGATTGGTAAAAGCCGCGATCTGTATCAAGAATTGCATCACGGTTACTGCCCAACCCCTCTGTGCCGAAGTAGGCTACTTGATCGGTAGCATCGTTTATAAAAAGTGAGTTGAATTTTACTTTGTGTTTATCATTAATGCGATACACGATATTGGCCATTGCAGTAGTGTTTCTTCCGTACTCGTAGGTTTCTGAGTTCGGGAAACGCTTCTTTTCGACCGTGGTATAATCCACCGCCGGACCATCGCGGAATTCGAACGAACTTCCGAAGGAAGCAGTAGCAAAAATGCTCAATCTAGATATCTCACCAAGATTCCAAGACTTTCCGCTTGCAAAACTTCCGGCAATACCTGTGTTTCCTTCTGAAGGAATCGCATCGACCCCATGAGATAGTAGTACCGCATAAGGATTGTTACGGTACCGATTGTAAAAACCGAAGTAGCCGGTACCTTCACTTTTAACGAAAGAAGTTCCTAAAGCGTTAGTGTTTACTGTCGTGCCTAGGTCTACATCAAGAAAAAAATCGCCCGTATGTTCTTTAGCCGTAATGTCAACATTGCCCGCAGCAAAATCACCATAAAAATTGGCCGCGTGGGTTTTACTTACCCCGACGTTTTGAATTACATCTGAAGAAAAAAGATTAAGATCGATGTTCTTTTTCTCAATGTTGTTTGATGGCACCGGCAAACCATTATACGTAGTATTCAAGTATCGATCCCCTAAACCTCTTACATAAACATTACCGCCACCTTCTTGCTTAGAAACTCCAGAAATTTTATTGACCGCGGCCGCCGCGTTGCTTATTCCCTTAAAGGATAATTCTTGCGCACCAATACTTTCCTTAACAATATTCGCAGATTTTTGTTCTAACAACAAAGCCGCGGCAGATTCTTTTTTTGTAGACCCGGTCAGTACTACTTCATCAAGTTCGAGACCACCGGCAGCATCTAAGGCAACATCTAGTTTGGTCGTTACTCCAGCTTCGACGATAACCGGGATTGTTTGGGTTTCAAGCCCCAGGAAGCTGAAAACAACATTGTAAGAACCAGCTTCAATGTCGTCGAGTTCGTACAGACCGTCAAAATCAGAAGAGACACCTTTGGTGGTTCCCTCGATTAGAATATTGGCGAAAGGAAGTACTTCGTTATTAAAGCTTTTGTCAGTCACTGTGCCTGCGATACCTCCTGTTTCTTGCCCATTCAAATGGGCGGCGACCAGAATAATCAGGCCTATAATAAGTTTCTTCATTCTTTTAAATACTATGTTTGTTTCTAAATACCGTTGCAAAAGAACTTAGTCCTTGTAAAAGTCGAGTTACCCATATGTTAAACATGTATTGTAAAAGCGTTAGGGAATTGTTACCATATTAAGTAAATGTTATGAGGGTTTTCGCAAACCCAATGGATATTGGGGCTTGCAAAAATCTGTATCTTGCGGCTCACTAATTGTAGATTCATGAATTGGGAACGACTTCTTTCCTTAAAACGCTTCGGCGACAACCATAAGAGACTTCGAAAAGAGCAAGACGAGACCCGTTTGGGGTTCGAGGTCGATTATGATCGTATCATTTTTTCATCCGCTTTTAGAAGTCTTCAAGATAAAACACAGGTCATTCCCCTGTCGAAAACAGATTTTGTACATACGCGTTTGACCCATAGTTTAGAAGTTTCGGTTGTTGGGCGAAGTTTGGGTAGAATAGCGGGCAAGCAGCTACTTGAGAAGCATCCTTATTTGGAAGAAGTACATGGATATCGATTCAATGATTTCGGGGCGATAGTGGCAGCAGCGGCGCTTGCCCACGATATCGGTAACCCACCTTTTGGGCATAGCGGGGAACAGGCCATAGGAGAATACTTTAAAAACGGAAATGGAACAAAATACCAATCGGTTTTAACGGAAAAGGAATATCAAGACTTAATAGATTTCGAGGGAAATGCGAACGGGTTTAAATTGTTAACAGAATCAAGAGAGGGTGTTCAAGGCGGATTGCGACTGAGCTATTCCACTTTGGGAGCTTTTATGAAATATCCGAAGGAATCATTACCAAAAAAACCGACCAAACATATTGCCGATAAGAAGTTTGGTTTTTTTCAGTCGGAAAAAGAGACCTTTCAAGAAATTGCTGAAGAACTAGGGTTATCGCAAACCAGAGAAGGAACGGATATTTCTTTTTCAAGACATCCGTTGACCTATCTGGTCGAGGCGGCTGACGATATTTGTTATACGATTATCGATTTCGAAGACGGTATCAATCTCGGATTGATATCTGAAGACTACGCTTTGGAATATTTGATAAAATTGGTAAAAGATACGATCAATACGAAAAAGTACAATAGCCTTAAGTTCAGGGAAGACCGTTTGAGTTATTTACGGGCATTGGCCATAAATACATTGATTACAGATGCAGTTGCCATTTTTGTTGCGAACGAGGAGGCTATCTTAAACGGCGATTTCGATGTCTCCCTTATGGATAAAAGTGCTTATGAAGCACAGATAAACGATATTATATCGTTGAGCGTGGAAAAAGTCTACAAATCTTTGGAAGTCTTGGAGAAGGAAATCGCCGGTTACAAGATCATTTCTGATATCTTGGATGTTTACTCAACTGCTTTGATTCGAAAACAAGAGGGTAAAACGTCGAACTATGATCAATTGATCTTACAAACCTTTCCCAAAAAATTTCAGGCCGAAGAAGCATCAACCTATGATGTGCTCTTAAATTGTTGTTGTTTTGTGGCAAGTTTGTCTGATAGCACTGCGGTGCACATTCATAGAAAAATAAACGGTTTAGAAGTCTGATTCACTAGAAATTATAGGCCACTCCTACGCCCAATAACTGTTTGAACTGTAATTTGGGTCTTCCCGGGTCGATTTCGAAACCCATCTCGTTCTTGACGGCATCGAAGAGAATATCATCATCATAGATGATATGGGTGCCAAGATTCGTCACGATATACTTGTTCACTTTAAGGTTTACATTTAGTTCCCAATCGACATCGATATTTCCGAAGCTTCGAATATAATCGGTGTAAAGGCTCAGACGATGCTTGAGCGCAATATTTTCCATCAGTTGCGTCTCCCAATTATTGGTAACCAGAAATCCAACTTCAACGAAAATATTCTTACCTCGCTCCAGTATGTTTCCATTTGCATCGATTACGGCTTTTTCAACTCCGAATGCACCGGCATTGGCCAAATCTTGGTCGAATACGAACGTGGCCTTTTGGGTCATCGGGGAAATATATAAATTAAGATTTCCATCCGCCGCAATATAAGATGTACCCGCCCCGAAGAAAAAATATCCCGGACTCATCAATCTAGAAATCGGGGTTTCCCTATCGGGATATTTAAAACCATCGGTGAACTGGGTATTGAATTTGGCCTTTGCCGAATAATACCAATTGCTAATGGTGTCCCTGCGATAGCCCACTGTTGAACTAATGCGAATGGCATCGTCTGTTTTTCGAATTTTTTGGCCTTCTTGCAGGTTAATACCATAGCGTGTTTCCAAGATATTTTCCCATTGAAAATAGCGAAACTTATAATTGCGTTCGAAACGGGTATTGGCCAATGCTGAAATGGAGTTGTTTCCGCCGGCATTCCAATTTACGAAAGCAGCTTGACTAAAGTTCAGGCCGATGAGGTTTACACTCTGCCAAAAAAGCGGCATATTGAATTTTTTGAGTTGTTGATCCAAAGGTTTCGTCTTTTTGAACGAAATATTCGTGTTGAAGAGATTGACACTGGCGGCCTTTTCTTTAATGCGCTCTTGTTCTCGACGTATGACGATTGTATCTATTTTGCGTTTTAACATTGCGGTGTCGATTTCAACAGAATCGATTCGAACCGAGTCGGGTTTTACAGGTTGTGGAATGGTGTCTTGGGCATAACCCAATTGGAAACATAATAGAAAAACAGTTGACACCAAAGATCTTATCAAATTTTCAAACTTCATTTTTCAATAGTGATTTAAGCGTATTTTTTATAGATTCTTTGTTCAATCCATTTAATTCATACAATTCATTCGGTGTTCCGTGTTCGACAAAAGCATCGTCTACCCCAAGAAGCATGGTTTCTCCCGTAAATTGAACTTGATTTGCAAATTCTAAAACCGAGGTGCCGAAACCACCGGCCTTGCAACCATTTTCAATCGTAACTATGCTTGAATAGTTGGCAAAGATATTTTTCAATTGCTTTTCGTCCAAAGGCTTGATGAAACGCATATTGTAATGACCGATTTGATTCGGAAGGTTCATTTCTTTAAGTGCTTCTGCAACACTATTTCCAATGTGGCCGACTGATAGAACAGCTATCTGTGTACCTTTTTTCAGTACGGTCGAAGTGCCGATTTCTATTTTTTCGAAAGGTTTTTTCCAATCTGGAAGTACACCATTGCCCCTCGGATATCGAATTGCGATCGGGTACTCAAGACCTAATTGAGCGGTGTACATCATATTCCGTAATTCAACCTCGTTCAAAGGAGCAAAAATAATCAGATTGGGAATACATCTTAAATAGGCAATGTCAAAAACTCCATGGTGTGTGGCTCCGTCTTGACCCACTAGACCAGCACGATCCAAACAAAATATAACCGGAAGATTCTGTAGCGCCACATCATGAATTACCTGATCGTAGGCGCGCTGTAAAAACGTAGAATAAATATTGCAAAAGGGCACCAGGCCCTCGGTTGCCATACCTGCGGCCATGGTCACTGCATGTTGTTCGGCGATACCGACATCGAAGGCTCTATCAGGAATCGCATCCATCAAAAATTTCATCGAACTACCGGTTGGCATAGCCGGAGTGATACCGACTATATGTTCATTCTTTTCGGCCAATTCGACCAGTGTGTGTCCGAACACATCTTGATATTTCGGGGGTTGTGTACCGGTTGATTTTGGCGTTAGTTCCCCTGTTTCTTTATCGAATTTACCAGGGGCATGATAGGTCACTTGATTTTCTTCTGCTTTCTGTAAGCCCTTGCCCTTCGTAGTAATAATGTGCAGTAGTTTTGGTCCCTTTACGGTTTTTAGCCGTTTTAATTCTTTGAGCAACGTGGTTATGTCATGACCATCTATAGGTCCGGAATAGTCGAAATTCAAGCATTCAAAAAGATTTTCATCTTTCGCCGTTCCTTTTTTGACGTTGGTCAGATATTTTTTTAAGGCACCGACACTGGGGTCGATTCCAATAGCATTATCATTGAGCACAATTAGAATATTGGCGTTCGAAACACCTGCGTGGTTCAACCCCTCGAAAGCCATTCCACTGGCAATAGAAGCATCGCCGATAACGGCAATGTGATTCTTGTGATCGTCTCCTTTCAATTTTGAGGCTATGGCCATACCCAAAATTGCGGAGATGGATGTTGAGCTATGGCCTGTACCAAAGGCATCATATTCACTTTCGCTCATTTTAGGAAAACCGCTAATACCGCCTAATTGACGGTTGGTATCGAAAATTTCTTTTCGACCTGTCAGAATCTTGTGTCCGTATGCCTGATGGCCGACATCCCAAATCAACTTGTCATTCGGTGTATCGAAAATATAGTGTAGTGCGATTGTCAATTCGACCACCCCCAAACTAGCCCCTAAGTGGCCTTCTTTGACGGATACGATATCGATGATGAACTCACGAAGTTCTTTGGCCAGTAAAGTTAGTTGGGCTACTTCAAGTCGGCGAAGATCTTTTGGAAGATTAATTTTATCTAAGACTTTATTGGCCACGTTGAAAAATTTGAAGGTATAAAACTACGGCTTTTCACCTTTTTATATAGGTATTTGTGAGTTTGACAACATCGATTTTCAGAATTAATACTAAATCCGGTAAAAACCACGTTTAATACGTTCACAAAAATCAATCTACAACCATGAAAATTATTTTAAGAAGGGCATTTTTAGCTGCTTTGTTGATTACCGCATCTTGTGGAAAAGATTCAGCAGACGATACTGCCCAACAACAGCAACAAGAAGCCGAGCAGCTCGAACAAACACCTTTAGAGGCCAACACTGTTTCGGATAATGTAGTCATAGCCGGGGCAACGAAAGAAGATGGCACGCCACCAACACCAAACGAAGCAATTTCTTTAGATATTTCTGGAACCTCAAAAATGGCATTGTTGGGTGAGGGGTTCGATGTTTCTTATAACTCCAATGCAAATATCGTGGGAGCTTATATACAATTTAAAGCAAATGATGGCACGGCAGCTGAGAGCTACTATGACATAGATGTCGACGCTAATGGTTTGAATAGTAAATCAGGTAAATTGAACTCTAGAAGTAACAAAAACGCTCTTATTTCAAAAAAGGAAGATGATACCGTCTTGGATGTCGATTTTTCATCTGACATAGAACCAGGTACCTTTTGTTATGTTATTTGTGTCTATGACGCTGAAGGTAATATTAGCGCACCACAAGAGGTTTGTGTAACTGTAGAAAGTTGGGGTGGTAATGCCGACCTGGTCGCCACTTGGAACTTAACAAAAGAGGTAGAGACTTATCAAGGAAATACTGTGACAATCGTACCAGGTCAAGAAGACTGTTCTGAAGAGAAGATTCATGAGTGTGATGAAGGTGGTCAGTTTTCTGCCAAATCAACGTGCTATATTTTAGATTTTGCCAGTTTGGTTTTCAACTCTGATGGTACTTTTGAGTATGATTCAAAGAATACTGAACGCTATTTAAAGGGTGAAGAATCTCGTGCTGCATGCGAAGCGTTGTTCGTTGAAGAAGAAGATATCTATAACAGTAAAGGAAATTGGGCTTACAATCAAGATGAAAAACAATTGATATTGGTTGAATACGAATATACAGAAACCTATGAAGGTGAAGTTGAAACAGAAACCTTCGAACCAGGTAAAGGGGAGCTTTTGTTTGAAGGTGCTATTATTTTAGAAGCTAATTCTTTGGTGATCAAGGCAGATGATACCCCAGAGTTGCAATACGATGTTTATTTTGAAAAGTAATCTACTTTCAAAAAGAATTGAAACCCTGACAGCAACGTCAGGGTTTTTTTGTGCCCGAATTCTAAATTTGCTACTATTGTCAATTAAAGTTTTAAAAATGATATTACCTTTCGATGACACCTATTTTATGAAAAAAGCCTTGCAAGAGGCCGAAATGGCTTTTGATAAGGGCGAAGTACCTGTCGGGGCCGTAATCGTGGTTCAAGATAGAATTATTGCCAGGGCGCACAACCTCACAGAACAGTTGAACGATGTTACGGCTCATGCAGAAATGCAGGCCATTACCGCGGCAGCGAATTTTCTAGGAGGTAAATATCTACAGAATTGCACTCTTTATGTGACACTCGAACCTTGCCAGATGTGTGCAGGGGCTTTGTACTGGAGCCAGATTTCAAAAATAGTGTACGGCGCGACCGATGAAGAAAGAGGTTTTGGAGTCTTGGGTGCTAAACTTCATCCGAAAACGGAAGTGGTCGGCGGAGTGCTCGAAAACGAAGCGTCTGATATACTTAAAAAGTTCTTTGTTCAAAGACGAAACTTGAATTAAAGATTTTTTTTCAACAGCAACGTAACAAAAAACCCTTGACGTTTATCAAGGGTTTCTAAAATCTTTCAAAATAAAATAAGTTAGCTGACCATTTGCACCTGCCCTGCTACCATGCCTTTTCTTCCTTCTTCCTCTACATATTCTACTTTGTCACCTTCGTTCAGTTCAACTCCGTTAAGGGCCGTAGCGTGAACAAAGATATCTTGTCCAGTTTCGTCGTTAGTAATGAATCCATATCCTTTGGACACATTGAAAAATTTTACTGTTCCAGTCATTTTAATAAAATTATAAAAGGTTGATATTTACTAATTTATGATTTTTTGACCACATCAGAAAAAATTAGGTGTATTACTATCGATTTTCGGACTTTTCCTTTTCCTTCTTTCTCATTTTTAGGATATTTTCTTCGGTAAGCATGTAATCTTTAATGTTTTTCCCTTTTCCTGCGGTAAAAATAAATAGGGGCATGGCCACCAAAAAGAGCCCAATGGTGCCAAAACCCTTGAACTTATCCGCTGATGCCATTTCTGCTTCGGGAAGCGTGAAACCGTATATAATCGAGCCAAGGGAAGCTAAAAATATGAGTAGAATAAGGTATTTCATCAAGACGATTTACAAATGTTGGTTAAATTTTTTTTTGGAGAATGGCTTCTTTCAAATCTTCCAAATTCTCGGTATAGATCTGTCGTAAAGTCTCGACATAATCTCGATTATTAAAATAACCTGCCTCAAAATCGGCTATGGCTTCTTCAACTAATTTTAGGGCTTCTTCAAAATTGCCTTGTTCAAAAAGAACTAAAGATTTGTAATATTTTGCATCTGCAGATTGTTTAAAATATTGGATGACCTTATTAAAATTTTCCAATGCTTTTTCAGGTTCCTTCGCTTCATAAAAGGCAATTCCCCTGTATAGAAAGGCCTCAAGTTCTACCCAATCCTCTCCGCTTTCTTCTGTTTCTTTGGCAATATGCCGATCCCAATAGGCAATTGAATTTTCATGATCATTGAGGCCCAAATAAGCGATACCTCGCCAAAAATCTACACTGTGCCCTTGAGGATGGTCAATATAATCAGTAAGGGTGTCGGAAGCATTAAAATCGGCAATGGCTTTTTTATAATCACGGTAAAACCATAAGTACAGATAACCTCGCCAAGGTTGCCATGCGGCCGCATCCTTTTCCACCGCCTTGTCGAAAATAGGTTTCCATTTATGTGGTATTCCTCTTTTTAAATAAGCTACTGAAAGCTCTCGAATTGCTTCTGCATAAGTGGTGTCCAAAGCAATTGCTTCTTCGATACGCTTCATGCTTTCAGGGGAACCTTGAAGCAGGTTCTCTCCAGATTTCAAAGCCTTTTCAGCGAGCTCTCTGCTACTCTCATTTTCAGGTTCTTTGGTAGTCTCGTTACAAGAATATATAAATAGAACACTGAAAATACTAAGGAAGAATTTCAACAACTTGTCCATTTTCAATTTTGTAAATAATGTACATATATAAATCCCTGACTTCTCTTGTTTCCAACGAATTCCAGTTTTCTTCTTTTAGCGTAAGTTTTGAGAGCTGACTTACCAAATCTTGGTTTAGCGTTGAAATTTCAAGATTAGTATCAAGTTGATTTACTTCGACATCCCCAATCGCTCCGTTACAATCGATAAGAAACCGAAAGTTCAAATACCCGTTGTCGGTAAAGTTATTTTCTGCGTAATTGCTTTGAATGAACCTTTTAAAAACTGGTTTACCTCCTTTGTATATGTAAGGTGCTGTGCTGTGATAAAACCCTACGGGAAGTTTGTCGGTACACCGCTTGAAATTTTCTGAAATATCGCGATTAGCAGGATTAAGATAACCAATATGACCTTCATGTTTTCGATCAAATGCGTTTTGATAGGTATTCAGGAAATAGGTAAACCCTGAAATTATGCTCAGAGTAAAACCTAGCAAAATAATAGCTACTATATGATAACCCCTTCTTTTTATCATGATAGAAAGTTAAAATACTTTTATTTTGGTTACTAAACTTTCAATATAAAACCATCCGTAAAACGAAAATTTTTAAATCTACAAATCCAACTTCAAATTCAACTCTGTCAACTGTTCTTTATCGATTGTTGCCGGTGCATCGATCATCACATCGCGACCGTTGTTGTTTTTAGGGAAGGCGATAAAATCACGAATCGTTTCTTGTCCGCCTAGAATTGCGACTAGGCGATCTAACCCAAAGGCAATACCCCCGTGTGGTGGAGCACCATACTGAAAGGCATCCATCAAAAATCCGAATTGTGCTTTCGCCTCTTCAGTAGAAAAGCCCAAATGTTTGAGCATTGTACTTTGAACTTCTTTATCATGTATTCTGATAGAACCTCCTCCGATTTCGTTTCCATTTAAAACGAGGTCATAGGCATTTGCTCTTACGGTACCTGGGTCGGTTTCCAATAGCTCCAATTGCCCAGATTTCGGCGAAGTGAACGGATGGTGCATGGCGTGGTAGTTTCCGGTTTCCTCATCCAATTCCAATAATGGGAAATCGATTACCCACAATGGTGCAAATTCATCAGGCTTTCTTAGGCCTAAGCGTTCGGCCAATTCCATTCGCAAAGCACTTAATTGCGTACGAACCTTATTCGTATCTCCCGAAAGCACACATATTAAATCCCCTGCTTTTGCCTCGGTAACCTCGGCCCATTTCGCCAAATCTTCTTGATCGTAGAATTTATCGACCGACGATTTAAAACTTCCATCATCATTACATCGACAGTACACCATGCCTAAAGCACCGACTTGTGGGCGTTTGACCCAATCGGTCAATTTATCTATTTCTTTTCGGGTATATGAATTTCCTCCAGGGACGGCAATGCCAACTACTAGTTCCGCGGAATTGAATACATTGAAATCTTTATGTTGGGCAACTGGGTTCAGCTCACCGAACTCCATTCCGAAACGAATATCTGGTTTATCGTTTCCGTAGCGCTTCATCGCTTCGTCAAAAGTCATTCTGGGGAAAGATTCGATATCCACCCCCTTGATTTCCTTCAGCAAATATTTAGTTAATCCTTCAAAAGCATTTAAAATATCTTCTTGCTCGACGAATGCCATTTCGCAATCGATTTGTGTGAATTCAGGCTGTCGGTCGGCACGCAGATCTTCATCTCGAAAACATTTTACGATTTGAAAATACTTGTCCAATCCACCGACCATCAATAATTGTTTGAAGGTTTGGGGTGATTGCGGTAGGGCATAGAACTGCCCTTCGTTCATTCTACTGGGAACTACGAAGTCACGCGCGCCTTCGGGAGTCGATTTTATCAAATACGGAGTTTCCACTTCGATGAAACCTTCCTCTGAAAGATATTTACGAACGGCCATGGTCACCTTGCTGCGAAATATGAGGTTATTCTTGACAGGGTTTCGTCGGATGTCTAGATAGCGATATTTCATTCGGAGGTCTTCCCCGCCATCGGTTTCATTTTCAATGGTAAAGGGAGGGGTTTTCGATGGGTTCAGAACGATAAGTTCTTCAACCAAAACCTCTATATTTCCTGTTGGTATATTACTGTTTTTTGAAGCTCTTTCGATAACAATGCCATTGACCTGAACCACGAATTCACGACCCAAATCCCTGGCCTGGGCAATGAGTGCGGAAGAGGTGCGGTCTTCGTCGAAAACCAATTGTGTAAGGCCGTAGCGATCGCGAAGATCTACCCAGGTGACAAACCCTTTGTCACGGGTCTTTTGCACCCAACCGGAAAGGGTGACTTTGGTGTCGATATGCGATTCACGTAATTCTCCGCAAGTATGGCTTCTGTACATTATGATAGTATTGACTTTTGAGCTACAAATTTAAGAAGTATTCACATGTACCTATCTATTTTGGAGTAATAATAAAAAAGCCCCGACAAATTTGCCACGGCTTTTTTTGGATTAATTTTAAATTTTACGCAGCTCGTTCCAATGCTTGTTCGTTTTCGTCAGATATGGTTTTCTTTCTGCGTAACCAAGTTTTCATGCGGTAGGTTATATTGAACAATACCGGTACGATAATCAAGGTCAAAAAGGTAGCCACGATCAAGCCGAAGATCACTGTCCAAGCCAAAGGCCCCCAGAAAACCACATTGTCTCCACCAAAATATATTTTGGGGTCGAAATTGGTAAAGAGTGAGAAGAAATCGATATTCAGGCCAATAGCAAGCGGAATCAACCCTAAAACAGTGGTAATTGCCGTTAATATTACCGGGCGCAAACGTGCTTTTCCACTTTGTGTAATAATTTTCGTCACCTCTGGCATGGTCAATAAATCTTTATCATCCATATCGAGTTCCACCTTTTTACGGTCGATAAGAATTTGGGTGTAATCCAATAATACAACACCGTTGTTGACAACAATTCCCGCTAAGGAAATAATGCCCATCATGGTCATCATGATCACGAAAGACCATCCTGTTATCATCAATCCGCCAAAAACGCCAATGAAACTCAAGAAGATGGCTATCATGATAATCAAGGGTTTTGAAATTCCACCAAATTGGAAAATCAAGATTAACATAATTAGAGCCAAGCCACCGAAAAAAGCACCGACCAAAAAGTTCATCTGCTTGTTCTGCTCTTCAATTTCGCCCGTGTAATCTACTTTTATAGACTCTGGAATACCTTTAAAGTTTTCCATTTCTTTGATGACCTCGCCAACTACCTGTGCCGGATTTCCTCCTGCCGTAAGACCAGAATAAACGGTAACGACACGATTTCCATTTCTGTGTTTTATAGAACTAAAGCCAGAAGAATTACGTTGTGTGGCAACCGCAGATACGGGAATCTCTTTGATTTTTCCGGAAGCTTGATCCCTGAAGATGATATTCTGGTTGAAAAGGGCATTTTTATCGAATCGTATGTCTTTATTAAAGCGCACATTGATATCATAATCTTCACCATCTTTTTTGAAAACCCCTGCTTTTTCCCCAAAGAGCGAACGTCGCAATTGATTGCCTACTTGACCCACGGCAACGCCCAGTTCTCCAGCTTTTTGGCGATCTACGACTACTTGCATCGAAGGTTTGCTCTTGTTCACATTGATTTTCAATTCTTCGATAAAAGGGATGTTCTTGCCATTGAGATAAACACGAATATCTTCTGCGGTACTAATCAATTCATCGTAATCTTTACCTTGAAGCTCAATGTTTACAGGGTACCCAGCAGGTGGTCCTTCAGCGAGCTTCTCTACGGAAATCGATACACCGGGATAAATACCGGTCAAATCTTCTTGAATTGCGCCTCGAAGTTCTTCGGTGTCCAAGCCGTTACGGTATTTAAATTCGCGCATAGATACGGTTACTTTACCGCGATGTGGCATTTCAGAAGTTGATCCGCCATCGGTTTGTGGGTTGCCTGCACCTTCGCCAACTTGCGAAACAGCCGACTCTACTAGATAATTATAGTTGGCATCTCTTTTATATTTTTCACGTTTCACCACATTGTAAACACGTTCTTCGATGGACTTGGTAATCGAATTGGTTTTTTCTATGGATGTACCTTCGGGGTATTCAATGTAGACATATACTTCATTTGGACTGTTTTCAGGAAAGAACTCAATTTTGGTTCTTCCCGAACCTATAGACATTCCGAACAGCATGAAAGTGATTATCAATAATAGCACCGTTACACCAAAATACCAATATACGTTACCCCCTCGCAAGGCATGTTTGATACGTCGTTCATACCAATTTTCAAAACGTGGCATAACGTTGTTTTGAAAACTTTTGGCCCATCCTTTGATTCCATATTTGTAGGCCCAGAACATCACTGCGGTAAAAATCATTACCGTACCCAAACCTCTAACGGGGCCACCTGCGAATAGTATCAATAGTCCTAGACCCCCTAAAATGGCAGTTGTTCTGATAAGGCCTTTACGGCTGATTTCCTTATCACCAATTTCCATATACTGGGAGACCAGCATTGAATTCATGAAAAGTGCAACGAATAGCGATGAACCTAGTACGACCGAAAGGGTAACCGGAAAGTAAATCATAAACTGTCCGAAAAGTCCTGGCCAGAGACCAAGTGGAACGAATGCGGCAACAGTGGTGACCGTAGAGATAATTATCGGGTATGCGATTTCACCGATACCCTTTTTCGCCGCTTCGGTACGAGACATACCTTCACTCATCAAGCGATAGACGTTTTCAACTACCACAATACCATTATCAACCAGCATTCCCAGACCCATAATCATTCCGAAAAGCACCATGGTATTCAATGTAAAACTGAGTCCATCAACGATAACACCTAAGGTGTTTAGCACAAAAAAAGATATGAACATCGACATCGGAATCGCAAAACCTACGAATAAGGCATTTCGAAATCCGAGGAAAAACATCAGTACCGTTACAACTAAAATGATTCCGAAAATAATACTGTTCACTAAGTCATCAACTTGGTTCAGTGTGCGGTCGGAAGAATCATTGGCGATCGAGATATTCAAATCGGCTGGATAGTAATTGGCCTGAGCTTGTTTAACGATTTCACGAATCTGTTGGGTCGCCTCGATCGTGTTTGTACCAGACCGTTTTTTTATATCGAGCATGACCACACTTTCGCCAAATTCCCTGGCAAAGGTCGTTTTGTCCTCTTCATCAAAAGTTACGGTTGCAATATCTTTAAGATATACTGCGCCATTTTCAGATTTGACCACGAACTCATTTAGTTCTTGAGGATCTTGAATTTCCCCGAGTACCCGAATCGTTCTTCGTTGTTCACTGGTTTTAATATTACCGGCTGACATGGTCATGTTGCCATTGCCTATGGCTCCGATTACGTCTTGAAAACTTACTTTGGCAGCCATCATTTTATAAACATCTACGGCGACTTCGACTTCCCTTTTCTGTGCGCCTCGAATATCTACCTCTTTGATTTGAGGAAGATTCTCGATTTCATCTTCCAAATACTCGGCATATTCCTTTAGTTTTTCAACAGGGTAATCGCCTGTGAAATTCACGTTCATAATCGGGAAAGATTCAGCCAAGTTCAAATCGAAAATGTTTGGCTCTACCTTTGCATTGTTGAACGTTGGCCAATCCTCACTTGCCTTTTCGGTATCTACTTCATCCTTTACTTTTTGTTTTGCCTGTTCTACGGTAATATCCTCATCGAATTCTACCGTGATTATGGAATAATCTTCTTGTGAGGTGGAGGTCGTTTCTACCACATTACTAACGTTTTTCAAACGATCTTCTAACGGATCCGTAATCAATCGCTCAATATCTTCGGCAGTATTTCCCGGGTACGGGGTACTCACATAAATCTTGGTCTCCACGATTTCTGGGTAATCTTCACGTGGCATGGACTGGTAGGCCGAAAACCCCACCCACAAAAAGATGGCGATCATTACGAAAATCACAGACGGGTTGTCAATGGCCCAAGAAGATATTTTGAATTCCTTGTCAGCGTTCTTTTTTTGTTTACTCATCTTTTTCGGTATTTAGAATTTCAACTTTTTGACCTTCTTTAACTGTTCTAGCGCCCTCTTTGATTAAAAGGTCTCCATCTTTGATTCCGGAAAGTGTTTCAACCATACTCCCTTGCGTTTTTCCGGTCTTAATGATTCGTCTTTTGGCGACTGCTTTGTTTTCTTTGGATTCGTCGGCAACATAGACATATTGTTCTCCATCGGCATTTTCCGAAATGATTCCTTGGGGCACTAGAATGGCATTTTCGCTACTGTAATCATTTAAACTAACGCGCGCGGAAAGGTTGGGCTTGATATTCCCTTTTTTGTTCGGCACTGGTATTTCAACGCTGAAGGCACGGTTGGTAGGGTTGATGAAATTGCCTGTCTGTCTGATTTTTGAAATTATGGTATCACCTAGAACTGGGAAGAAGACCTTCGCTTCCTTTCCTTTTTCGATACCACCTAAATAATTTTCGGGAACATCAACGGTAATGTACATGTCAGAAAGATTCACAATACGGAAAACCTCAGCTCCTGGGCCTGGTGAAACCACCGTGCCCTGATCTTTGATAACGTCATCGATAATACCTGAAAAGGGGGCTCGAATAGTAGATTTACCCAACTGGCTCTGTGTCTGTTTTACCGAGCTTTCTGTCGCCTCATACTGTGCTTTGGCTTGAAGATATTGTAGTTCAGAACCTATTTTCTGATCCCATAATCGCTTTTGGCGTTCAAAGGTTGTTTTTGCCAAATCTGCCTGTGTTTGTAGTTGAGCCAATTGGCTTCCCATTCCACCATCGTCAATCGAGGCAAGCAATTGCCCTTTATTTACCCGCTGCCCTTCTTTCACATAGACACGTTTCAAGGTTCCTGCCATTTCCGGATAGATCAAAACATTTTGTTTGGTCTGTACATCGCCCTGCAATTCAAGGTAGTGGTCGAATTTTTTAGCCTCGGCCATTATCGTGGTTACCAATGGTAATTTTTCTTCTCCCGATTTCAGGGCAATTGCAGAATCCAACAATTTTATATTTGACGCAAGCTCTTTTTGTTGGTCTGAAATCTCTGTTTTTTTTGCCCGAAGTGTCTCAAGGTCACCAGAAGCTATTAAATCGCTCACAGATTGTTCGTTTCCGCCTCCGCAGGAAACCATAAGAGTTATGACGGCAAGAAAATAGATTATGTTTTTCATATTAAAAAGTTTATGAGTTGATAGGTTTATGAGTTTATATGATTTATCTGAGATTTGTATAGACCATCTAACATTGCCCTTATTTCTGTAATCTCAGCTCTTATTTTTTTGTAAAGTTCATCTTCTAGAAATTCTAGGTCGTTGCTTAGAATACTTTGGTTCAACAATTCCAAAGCAGAACTAAAAGCAATTTCGGTAAATCTTGCTTTATCTTTTGGGGAATGCCGTCTTGTGCCTTCCGCTCTATTGGAAGAGATAGATACTGAACAACGCCTCATTTGACTTATCAGTCCAAACTTCTCTTCATCTGGAATTTTTTTTGTCGATTTATAAATCATGATTGATAGTTGCCTTGCTTTTTGCCAAACTTTAAGTTTTTCAAAGGAAAATTGTTTCATGTTTTATTAATTTTCTTTAAAAAAAAGATGCATAAACTTTTCAACTTATAAACCATAAAACTTTCTTAGTTGTTGAATATGGTTTCAAGATTTGTTTTTTTATTGATTACCTCGACCATTGATTGCAAGTAACCCTGTTGCGCATCGTACAACTGTGTTTGGGCTTGGCGCAGTTCAAAACTGCTGGCAAGCCCTTCAGAATATTTGATTTGGTTTTTATTTTCGATGCGCTCGGCCAAATCGAGATTACTCTTGGCCGTGTCGTACTGTTCTATGGCCAGTATATATTGGCTTTTTGTATTCTCTAATTGTAACCTTATTTGTTCTTCGGCCTCGGAAAGCTGTGTTTTGGCCTTTTCCATAGCAATTTTTGCTCGGGCTGTGCTAGCATTTCTTTTAAAAGAACTAAAAATGGGAATGCTTAAGTCAAGCCCTAAAACTGATGAATCGAACCATTGTTGGTCACTGCTCAAGAAATTGAAGTCATCGGCGAATGCCGAAGTTCCATAATTGATAAACGCGTTTAGAGTAGGCAATGCACGGCTCTTTGCAAGTTTGTGCTCAAAATAACGTTGCTCGTTAAGGTTGAGCGCTAATTTATAATCGACATTGTTTTCTATGTCAAAGTCAGAATTCAATAGGGTAGGATCGACCTGCTTTTGGGCAAGATTATCAAGATTTTCAGATAGTTTGGTCGGTGCATCTATGGCAATGCCCATAACAAGATTCAACATCTGCAAAGTAATACCCTCAAGTCGAATGGCATTTTTGAGTTGGTTCTCGACTGAAGACAAAGTAATCTGTAATTGCTCGACACTCTCTTCATCGCCCATTCCGTTTTCATAGAGTTTTTGAGTCTCGAAGAGATTTTTCTCAAGTGCGGCTTTGTTCTTTTCGAAGATTTCAACACTTTGTTGGGCTAAAAGCACATTACCATATGCTTCGGTTACTGCTTTTCGAACTTCTAAATCGGTTTTCTCCTTATTGTTCGCACTGTATCTCAAGAATGATTGGGTCGCCTGTACACCAACGATATAGGCACCATCGAATATCTTCTGCCTTAAGGTGGCGGTAGCATTTGCGTTCTGCGCTTGACCAAAGATTACTTCTTCGAAAGTACCTGGTTCACCACCGAAAATCTCTGCAGGAATCACCGTGATAGGTTGTTTTAATTGATTTTGATAACTAATTGCCCCACTGATTTGTGGTAGACCTTCGGCTATGACTTCCCATTTTTGTTTTTTGGCATCGACAATATCTCGGTTTGAATTGATTGCACTATAATTGTTTTCGAGGGCAAATGCAATCGCTTCATCCAAGCTAAAGCTTGAAGCTTCGGAGACTTTTTCTTGTGCAAAACCTAAATTTATAATAAGGGTCGCTAAGAACAATATAAACTGATCTCTCATTATTCTTGGTTTGAGTTGATGATTGAATTCAATATTTTTCTTCCTTTTGGGGTAACAATTCCTCTAAGGTGGTACTCAAGATAATTATCCATAAGTTCTGTAATCGGGAATTTTTCAACAGGAAAAATTTTCTGGTCTTTAATATTAATGACACCTGTAAAATAAATTCTTGACACAAAATCGATATTCAGATTTTCACGATAGATGCCCAGTTCGATTCCTTTTTTGACATTTTCCAAAACACACTCTTGCATGACATCGAATTGTCTGACTTTCATAGACTCGTGAATTTTCGGATAGTACTTTTGCAATTGATATTGGGGAGACGATTTCTCATTTTTAAGATGTAACATCACGAATTTTTTGATTTCGTATAATTCTTCAATGGGATTCTTATTCAATGAACATATGTAGTCAATACCCTCTGAAATGTTACAAAAAAGATGTGATGTACTTTCTTCGACCAATTTGGTCTTGTTCTCGTAATGGGTGTAAATCGTTTTTTTTGAAATACCCATTTCTTGGGCAAGATCGTCCATTGTGACGCTTTTGAAGCCCAAATTCAAAAACATTTCCGTTGCCTTTTGTAAGATTTTTTCTTTCATATCGGGCAACAAATATACGCTAGGAAACTTTAAAAACATTTAAAGTTTCCTAAGTTTTACATTTTTTTAACATTGCTTTATGACCAATATCATTGTTTTTCTTGCTGCTGTTTACGTTCTACGAATTCATTGAACGCATTCTCTCCTTCTTCCTTCCAGAAATCATCGTAGAGTTCCCATTTTGAAAAATCGTTTTTACAGACATCCCACCTTCTGTGCTTAAAACGGCTATTTGATTTTTTAGATTTTTTCCGGGGCCCTTTTCCCTCAAAATTGCCGAATAGTAATTTAGCCATTACGAGAATTCCAACGGCTTTCCAATAACTAAGTACCGGTAGACCGAAAGTATCGGGCATGAGCCAATTCCACAACAACATGAAC